>Ga0157369_10000004_pt1 | contig 479764 bp, 379 predicted proteins | sample C25metaG_FD_113461 | JGI IMG/M metagenome (GOLD analysis project Ga0157369, IMG submission 113461) | Corn rhizosphere microbial communities from Kellogg Biological Station, Michigan, USA - C2-5 metaG | ecosystem: Host-associated > Plants > Roots > Rhizosphere > Soil | place: USA: Michigan... | reverse complement strand
CGAATCCCTTTTAAACAAAAAATCCCCCAACTTTCGTTGGAGGATTTCTGTGATCCCGCTGGGATTCGAACCCAGGACCACTACATTAAAAGTGTAATGCTCTACCAGCTGAGCTACGGAATCATTTTGTCCCTTTCGAGGCTGCGAAGTTAGAAATTAAATTCATTCCTGCAAAGAACAAAGTCAATCTATTTAATAAAAACTTAACATTAACTAAATAGAACACGGTTAAATATTTATGGCTCATACGGTTAACCGCTATAAAAAAAATCATATTTTATTTGATTTTTCACTACTTTTTCTGTAGAAATCAATAAATATCTCGAAAATCACTTTTTTAACGCTCAAAAAAATATTTTGCTTCCTGCTTATTGTTTCAATTTGGCTACAATGGCACAGCAAAGCCAGTATCAATTCCAGCCAATACTGTATTCCTTTTAAACTTAATTCGCAAATAACATTGCGGTACAGGCAATACTAAAAACCAAAAGTACATTAAGCTTAACGTTGCATACGGCTGCAAGCGATTTCACATCGACCCAAGAAACTACCCCCCACCTAACCAGTCTTAACTTTAGCCGAACCGACAGCATAAAAAGCTGGGGTAGCAATACCTCAAAATATAAGTGAGTACAACATCATTGCTATTGCTGGCCATTAATGGGCAGAGATTAAAATATGGAAGCATAAAAACTCTGATCCGGAAACAGATGGAAAATTTGGGTTAGACTTATTGGTAAAAAAGCGGTAAAGGTAGATTTCGATAAGCAGGTAAGCATCATTCATGAGGCATTGCCTAAAAAGATAAAGGAATACCAAAAATTAAACTTACTACTCAGAATGAGGCGGTGTTTATTTAAGCAACCTCGCTTATAAACGCTAAAACGTATCTTATAATTTCCTGACTTAATCTGGCTATTCGGACGTAATTCTTTTTGATGATCAGTTTGTTTCCTAAACTAAAATAAACAGTAGCTTAAAAATTATTGGGAAAAAGGCTTTGCCGCTAAAGCAACAGGCTAATTTATTTTAAATTTTAGGCATCAACCAAGCTTTTTATAGCTAGAAAACTATATATTAGCAATTGCCTGTCACTTTAAAAGTCTGGCACTTTACAAATTGTCATCTCATTATGAATATCAGGGAAAGGATAGATTTTATAACTAAAGATCATATCCATGTTTGCCGTTCAACCAACTTAAAATCTCATTTTAAGGATATCAGTAGCCTTAGGCGCTGGCCCTATTTTTTTGTACTTTTTTCCATTGGGAAACCTGCTTTGCATTGCATCGAAAATGAAAGAATCCTGATACCCCTCAATCATTTCCTTTTTATTGGACCAGATCGCTTTCATTCTTTTATTCCTGAGCAAGAGGGCGAATTTTGGGTTATATTTTTTGATTATGGCTTTTATGCGCGCACGCCAAATGATGCCTATTTTATACAGAATAATGCTCTTTTTTTTGATTTAAGTAAAATTTACATCAGCAAACCTTCAATCGATATCGGAGAATATGTTGAACTTCAAATGGTTTTTCTCGAAAACCTGACCAATCAACCCATGGTTCCCCTGATGAGCGACATCATACACAATGCGGTTCAGGCCATTCTTTTAAGATCTACTTTTCTCTCGCAGGGACTTCAAACTCCCGAAATCCACTACAATAATAACGAAGACCGTGATATTGCAAACCGATTTCGCGAACTGCTGCACATTCATTATCAAAAAGAAAAGAAGTTAGATTATTATGCCAACGCTTTAAAAACCACACCGAGAAAACTAAATCAAGCCATTACAAATATTTATGGCCGTTCTGCCAAACAGCTGGTAACTGAAAAGATTTTTGAGGAAGCTAAAAGTAAACTGGCCCATAGTGCACTTACCATAAAAGAAATTAGCTACAGTATGGGTTTTACAGAGGAAAATAATTTTAGCGCTTTTTTTACTAAACATTCTGGTTACAGTCCAAAAAAATACAGAAATCTTCAGTTAAGTATCCATGCTGGATAGAAATCTGTTCCTGTTTCTAAATTTATATTTCTTTTCTCTGGCCACAAAACTGGTTTAAAAAAATGAAACTATCAGGCAAGTTTAGGCGTATTGTCTCATTATGCAATCGCCAAAAACAGCCAGAAACCTCCTCATATCGACTATCCAGACAGACAAGATGAAAATATTTGACAATTATCAACATTAAAATGTAAAAAATAAAACACTGATTATCAAATGATTACCTAAAAATAATAAAGATTCAGCCTTGTCTGTTTTTTTTAATATGTTTTTGGTTATTTTTCATATTTTCTCGATTCGGAATAGCGATACCTTTGCACTCCATTCAAACAGGAAAAGTAACATAAAATTTACAGACTGAAACAAGTCTTTCTTTTTGGTTGGTATAACAAAAATAGCATAAAATTTTAAAAAGCAAAATAATTAATCAAAGATCATGAAATCATTCCTTTTAAGTATCTCAGTAATCGCATTAACATTGGTTGGAAAAGTAGCCACTGCACAAACTGATAACGCAACACTTAATATCCGTCTTTACCCTATTCAAACCATTACTGTAAACACTACTCAAAAAACAGTAAACCTTGATTACAAAACCACTGCTGACTATACTGATGGAGTAAGTTTAGCAGAAGCCGATCACTTAACAGTTTACAGTACTGGTGCATTTGTCGTTAAAGTAAAATCAGCATCGGCTAACCTAACTGGCGCAAAAGCAAATATCGATGCGAATGATGTAACTATTAGTCCATTAGCTGGTACCAGTAACCAATTGGCTAACGCTACTTATACTCCACGTAACCTGAGCAATACAGACCAAATGATTATTTCGAGCAATACCGGAAGTGTGAACAAAAACTTTAACATTACCTATAAAGCTGCTGGTGCTCAGAAATACGTTGATAAATATTTCAAAACTGAAAACCCTACAGTATATACTACAACTGTGACCTATACTATTGAGGCAAACTAGTTATAAATAAATCTACACAGAGGCAATTTTGGGAGATACTCAAAGTTGCCTTTGTTGTATATTTGCCTTTCTAAAATCATCCGCCGCTGTTATGAAAAAAATATTTTGCTTTATGCCGCTTTTGATGTTAATGCTTTCCATTGTGGGGCATGCACAAACTGGCTTATCGGTAACTCCACCAAGGGTGTACTTCACAGTAGCTCCCGGAGAATCACAGCGTCAGAAAATTACGGTAAGTAATGTGAGCAAAACTTCTACACTGGATTTAAGCATTTCACTAAATGATTGGTCTTATGATGAAAAAGGGAACAATCTGATCCATAATGCAGGCAGTACGCCTACATCATGTGCAAAATGGGTAGCCATTCTTCCTTCATCGTTTTTTTCACTTGCACCGGGCGAACACCGCGATATTGAAGTTCAGCTTGCACCGCCAGCAAACTTAAAAGATAGCATCGCGGTGCATACGGCCATGCTTTATGTAAGTCAGCTTAATCCGGTTGATGATGTTAGTCAGAAAGGTACCAATATTAAAGTAGCTGTTCGTACCGGTATTAAATTATACCAAAGGCTTCCGATTAGTAGGAATGCAAATCTGGATATCGAAAATTTTGCAAAGGTTAAAGAAGAACTGGTACTAAAATTTGCCAATATTGGCAATGTTTGGGCTGATGGCACCGCCAGCTGCGAATTACTAAACAGGCAAACCGGAAAAAAAACGACCTTGAAAGACATTATTTTTTATTCTCTGCCAGGCAATAAACGCGATATTTATTTTACCCTTCCCCAAGCACTCGAAAAAGGGGAATACGTAGCTTCTGCCGTGTTAAATTATGGCGATGATGCCACCGTAAAACTAGCTGAACTCGAGTTTAAACATGAATAGAAACAGCATTTCGCTTACTGGTATTATTATTTTAATGGCTGGCCTTCTACAACAGGCTATGGCACAGCCACGGATTGCTGCCAGCAACCAAAATTACATGCAGGTAAGTTCTTCGCAAACACAGACCTTTAGCAATGCTTATCAGGTTCAGATTTCGCTCGAAGGAAACAACAAAACCTATCCTAATTGGAGCCTAGCTACAGTTTTAAATCAGCAGATTACCAATAGTGAGGGTAAAACCCTTCCATACAATAAAATTAAGTTAAAACTGAGCGCCATCAACGGTGCAACCTTTCAGCAGATCGGCAGTGGTACTACCCCTGTTCCATTAAATTCACCTGGCATCCAAGCTTTATTAATCAGTTCTTCCAATTACCCTTTATCAAATCACAAGGATGAATTTTATAAAAACATTGTGATCACTATTGATGTGATCCTCGAGGGAGGTTCCTATCTTGATGCGCTAAAAACCTGGCAGGCCTACTCCATTAATCTGGCGTTTGTTCTGCTGGATAACAACGGAACAGAGCTTGGCCGCTCTAGCGCCGTAAATGGTATGCAGATCCGTCCGGATGGTAATTATACTACGCCGGCGAGTTATGGCATTCAGATTCAAAACAACGCCAGATCGGGATTGCTGGAATTGAAAACAATGGCCGATTATACCAATGGTGCTTCGGTTAGTTATACAGACGGACTAACCGTAACTGCAGCTACCCCTTATGCTATTCAGGTGAGAACCAGCAGTGCAAATTTCACCGCCGGTAACAATAGCCTTCCAGTATCGGTCGTAAATTTACAGCTAAGCGCAGGCAGCTCTGCCGGAGCCACCGTAGCATTATCAGAAACCAGCCAGACTATTGGCACCGGCGGAAGCAGTACCACCAATGCCCAGGCTTACAGATACAATCTCCGCTATTTTACCAAAGCAAACGATAACAGGCTGATGAACGCGGTGCCCAATAATTATAGTGGCATATTAATCTACGAGATTATTCCACAGTAAATACTAAAATGGCATTTTTCCATCAAAGGATATTTTTATGGTGTAGCATTTTATTGCTATGCTTTAGTATGCCCTCTTTCGCACAAAACAACAGCGAAATTAAGATCAGCACTGATAGCCTGATCAATATCGGCCGCGAAAAATTAATTTCCTTAAGTATCAGGATCGATAATAATAGCGATCAGGACTTTGAAGGCCATATTATGCCGGTTTTACCTAAAGGCTTTGGCCTGGTTGCCGACCAGCCCATTAAGGTGAAAGTTCAAAAAAAAGCACATACCTTTTACCCCTTTAAATTTCTTGTACTAAATAATGCTGATGCCAAAACGAATCAAATGGTATTTCAGCTCCACGACTTAAACAATGCTTTACGCGCCGAGGTTAAAACGAGCATTTCTATGATGCCTTTACGCGCTACAGAGCTTATTGTACTTACACCAAGTATTCTTTTAAAACAGATCGGCGATTCGCTAACAGTTAACCTGCTCATCCGCAATGCTGGTAATCAGATTGAAGAATTAAAACTGATCGCCTCTTTCCCCTCAGACAACGGGCAAGGTAAAAATGTTTTACAAAAAGATATCAAACTATCTCCGGGAATGGAGCAACAGATAAGTTTTGGAAAGATAATTAACCGTGAGCTGTACCAGCTCAATAACTTTTACGTCAACATTGCTGGTATTTACAAAAACGGCGAACTTTTTGGCAATGGTATCGCCTATGTGCAGAATGCGGCAGCCAACAGGCAATTTGTTAGTGCCGAAATGCCTCAGAATATATTAAACAGAAATTTAACCAATCAGATTTCGCTCAGTAGCCAAAACCTCTTTAGCGATTCGCAATCCTGGCAGCTTAATGGCACCGGAGCCACTCAATTGGGGCATGGTATACTCGGCTTTAGCGTAGATGCCTATCAATGGAACAGCCTAGCTAACCGCCCGCTCATTAGCAATACCTGGCTTAACTACGAAGGAGATAAAAAAGGGATCACTGTGGGAAATATTTCCGAAAATCTCGAAAGTTTTATTAACGGAAGGGGTGTAAAAATTTATACCCGGGCTGATGAAGACCGCCATGGTGTAGAAGCAGCATTTGTACAAAAGTCTTACAATCTGTTGGGTGACAATTTAAACTACGGGTATTCTGCTTATCTAAAAGCGAATGTAAAGGATACCAGTGGACATGAACTCAGCAGTTCGTTTATTTTTGATTACGCTCCGTTAGAACAAAGCAGGAGTATTTTATCGGCCAATACGGTTTCTCTTCTAAACAAACGCAACGTCGTTATGAGTGTTAACATTGGTGGCGGCCTTTCTCAGGATCTTTTAAATCCTGATGACATTAAACCCTCTTTTGCGTTGGGCACCAATTTTAGCGGCAATTGGCAAAAATTAAATTTTAGCAGCAATAATTTCTTTTCTACTGCCTATTACCCAGGTATACGCCGGGGCGTACTTCAGTTAAATGAGCGGATTAGCCGTTACTTTGGGAAACACAATGCATGGCTCGGTTTTAGCCTGTACAATTTTGATCCGGCCTATCAAAGAAATATATTCTTATTCCAACGAAACTATTCGTTACAGCGCATGGAGGCAGGTTGGGCAATTCCAGTTAAGGTAAACTTAAATTTAACGCTTACCGCTTCACGCGATCAGGAAAAATCAGATTACAACTTTTTGCAGACCGAAACCAACAAATTAACGGCATACCGCTTAAATGAATCCATTAACTGGCACAGCAGTGATTTTAGACAGAATATCTTTTTCTCAATGGATAATGGTTTTGGGCAAAATATGAATGGGAAAACCGAACTCCAGCTCCGCTTAAATGCCACATGGTCTAATAGCTGGATGAACCTTAATGCCTATCTACAAAAAGGAAGTTTTTTACTTGCCGAATCTTATAATACTGGATTAAAGGAGCAAGAGATATACCGGCTTAGCATCAGTCCATCTTTTCATCAATATTTCTTTAATAAAAAACTACGCGCAGAAGCAGGTTTAATTTTTTACCGCGATGCTTTTTTCGGCAATAATATTACTTATACCGGTAAAGCAGATTATAAAATTACGCCTAAAACAGCTTTCTACATCAGCTCTTACGCGTATCAGTACAGAACCAGTTTTGCAAATTCTTCATTTAGAAGCTTACAGGCAGGTATTACTCAAAAATTACCTGATCCAAGGCAGCATATTCCTGGTAAAAAAGGGAATATTACCATCTTAATTTATAAAGACAACAACCAGAATGGCATTTTCGACGCTGGTGATGAACCTGCAAATTCAGGCACCTTATTGGTCAATAAAATTATTTTCATTATCCCTGCTAACGGCACCATCCAATACAGTAAAGTGCCTTATGGTGATTATAGTTTGAACATGCCTTTACAAAACGGATATCAGATTATGCCGATGCATATCACCATAGACCAGAAGAACATGAAAATTAATGTTCCGATGCAGAAAAGTGGAAATGTAACTGGCAGAATTGCCATTAATTTTAACGAAACCAGAAGTCTGCAGATCGACCCATCGCTGGCAGGTATCAATATTCTAATAAAAGGCAAGGATGGTATGATCAGAGCTGTTAAAACAGGCGAAGACGGAGACTATTCTATTTATCTGCCAGAAGGTAATTATCAGGCTTATCCAGATGTGATGCACCTGCCAGAACATGTTTACTTTGACGGCGAACCAGCTTTGGTTACCGTAAAATCGGCAATAGCTACCATAATACCTACAATAACTTTAAAGGTTAAGGAAAAGAAGATTGAAATTAAGCGTTTTAAAAATTAGAACAATAAAAAATCATATGTCAGTTGAAGGATTGGTTTTTAGGGAACCCGGCGTTTGACATATGACTTTAAATATTTTCAGGTGTATTTACCTTTAGGAAATAACTCTGCAAAGATGGTTTATTTAAAACCTATCGAAACTTTTTTACATCAACCCCTTATTTCTTTACACGAAACCCCAATGTTGAAATTCAATTCACAAGTTTTACAACAATTCCTTTCAGAAAATGTTTTAATGAGTAGATACATTTTGTAAAAATAAAATCAAGATCAGTCAAAACACTAATCAAAGCAAGTTTAACATTCCCAATAGTTGTATATGGTAATGATCAATTTTTTATTTCCAAGTTAATTTCCATTTTTACAGGTATATTTCCGTTCCCTCAATGAATATTGAAAATACTTATGGTGAAGATAAGTGGGCTGCGTTCGGAGGCTTTTCGCCTCTCATTACAGTTTTCAAAACTTATCATCCGCTTAATGATGAAATTGAAAGAATCATTAATGAGCATACTTTTCCCATCCGTTTTGCGAAAAACAAACACATTGCTTCACCTTTAAAGCGTAACCGATATATCTTCCTTATTTTAGAAGGTGCAGTACATGGTTACCTTAAAATGGGAAACAAAAAGATTACGACCTGGATTGCTGCCGAAAATGAACTGGCGGGAACGATCAGAAATTTGTGGGAGAATGAAATCTCTGATGAATATATTGAAACGATCGATCCGGTATTTGCAATTGCCATTCCGCACGAAATGTCGAAACTGCTTTACGACAAGTTTCCAATTGCCAACTATGTGGGCCGCAAAATGACAGAGATTTATTTTCTGGGCGCAACTGAGCGTGCTTATATCAGCAGGCTACCTTCTGCATTAAAACGTTATCAAAGATTTTTGATTTCTTATCCTCATTTAATAAACCGCGTGCCACTTAAGTATATTGCATCATTTATCGGCATGCGGCTCGAAACATTGAGCAGAATCAGGAAAAAAGCACTAACTGAAAAAGAATAATGCGCCAGGTTCTTATATAAATCACCTCCTGCCCTATATCAAACGTTTGCGCATTAATTTCTGAATAAATGAAAGGATCGTACTAATATTCAGCGGAAGCTGTAAGCACATACCATTCCCTTCAATTCCTATCGCGTGAACACATCTTTGATGTATGTTTTTTAGGTTTTGTAATTAATATTTGGTTAGTGAGGCGTTAACCAGATGAAAATCGAAATGTTATTTATTTTTTTAGTTCATTTAAAATAGGTTTAGCTAAGCTGTTTAATGTATTCTGTTTAGGTTTAAGCAGTTCGAAAACTACAATTTCATTCTTTCCCTTTTTAAGCCATTCTGCAGGCAAATAAATGGTCTGTTGTGGGCCAATAGCCCAATATTTACCCAAATTATGGCCATTAACCCAAACCAGGCCTTTTCCCCACAGGCGCATATCTAAATAAGTGTCGGCAACTTTTGTTAAATTAAAGGAAGTCGATTTAAGTACCGCCGCAGATTGGCTATTTACTTTAGGCTGTATTTTTTTGGTATCTATTTTATCAAACGGCAGTGGGTACATTTTCCATGATTTGATTTCTTCACCATTAAAAGTTACATTTTTAGTAATCCCTTTGTTATTTTTAAGCAGGTAAGGACCAAAATTAATTCTACCCATGTTTTCTACTAAAATATCGAGTTGTACATTGCCAGCAGGAAGATCGACTACTAAACTATCTTGATAAAGTCGTCTGTCTAAAACACCCGCAAGTTTTTTGTTGATATATACTAATCCGTAATCACGCAGCTCGTTGATTTTAATTACGCCTTTACGCCCACCTTTTATTATGCTGCTGTACAATACAAAACCATAAGGTTGGTTAAGGGCTTCGAAGGTTAATGGTTTTTCACTTAATTGAGGTTTCCCAACCAGGTTAAAGATGTCTGTTGATTTGGTAAAGGTAATTACTGGCAATGCAGCTGCCGGCTTGGCGGCAGGTACAACAGGAAGTGTTTGGTTTGCAGGCAGATTCTTTTTAATCACTTCGCGGAAAAGCATAAATTTTGGTGTCGCATTACCTGCCTCATCTAATGGTGCATCATAATCATAACTACTAATCTGCGGCTCGTAAGCTGTAGAATCGTTATAATTTGCACCATTCATAAAACCTCTGGTTGTACCACCATGAAACATATACATGTTAATAGAAATCCCTCCCCTAAGTGCGGTATCTAGTTTATTGGCATAAGTTTTCGGATCTACCTGATGATGTTTTGTACCCCACCAATCGAACCAGGCCGGATACCATTCTGGCACAAAGTAAGGTCCGGCACCGTTGTTATATTTATTGATCAGTGTTCTGATCTGAGCCGGATTATCGATGCCATTTACGCCTGGAAGCAAACCAGCTAAATGACCGCCTTCTAATGCAGGCACAGGATCGCAGGTAGAAAGCACGCCATCAAAACCGGCATCTTTAAAGAGCTGGGCATTAATTTTTAGGTATTCTTTATCATTCCCATAAGAACCGTACTCGTTTTCTACCTGCACCATTAAGATGTTGCCCCCGTGGTTAATCTGCAATGGTGCTAACCGTTTACCAATCTCTGTAAGGTATTCTTTGTATTCTTTTAAATATTGGGCTTCTTTACTCCTTACCTGTAAACCTTTAATGTTCTGCAGCCAAAATGGATAACCACCAAATTCCCATTCGGCACATACATACGGGCTGGGGCGAAGTAATACCCATAAGCCTTCTTCTTTTGCAATACGTACAAATTCGGCAATATCATTATTGCCAGAAAAATCAAACTGATCTTTCTGCGGTTCGTGTACATTCCAAAATACATAAGTACCGATGGTATTTAAACCCATCGCTTTAGCCATTTTCATTCTATCACGCCAAGCTTCTCTTGGTATGCGGGGGTAATGCATTTCACCTGAAATGATCTGAAAGGGTTTATTATCCAGCAGAAAAACAGAGTCTGCAAGTTTAAAAGTGTGCTGAGCCTGTGCAAAGACACCAAAACTAAAAAAACAAGTAATTAAAATTACTGTAATCTTCAAGAGTTTGAGGGTAGGTTTCATTTAAGATATATTTAAAAAGTTAAAAGCATAGTTTTCCCATATCGATTTGTAAAGTGCTTTTCAGCTCAAAACAAAATGATTGAAATAAAAAATAAGGAGCTTTATAATTACAGACTAAGAAAATTAATTACTAAGTATGGTGGTTACCGATTTAGCAGGAATACGAACACGTTTCGTATCCTTATATTGTTTATAGGGTGATAGATTGTATTCGGCTGAGGTAACATAGGTTTGTACAGAACTTTGCTTATTCCCTTTTACATCAATATCCAGATCGATATTATTTTCTGTAGGGTTAACGGCTACCGTTACAAGCTTTTTATTTTGCAAGTAAGACGATACATACAGTTGTGGTACTTTTTCTTCAATAGTTTTAACCTGAAGCCGCTTACTACCGGCACCAATAAAACGGCTATAATTGCCTAAAGCCCATAACATTTTACTCTCGTATACTTGTCCGTCGGTTTTGTTTCGATCGATATAAACCAGACCATCCTTGTAATCGCCAGTTGATACGGCCAGCCACCACTGCCATGAGGTTGCATTTGATAAAACGAGATCGTGGTGGATCAACTTTGCAATAAACAAAGCGGTTACCATACCCAGGTCGCGTTTTTCACCTTTAAGTACATCATCCCCCAGCACACAATATTCAGACATCCAATATCTTAAACCTTTTACACCGGCCACAGCATCGCCTGTTTTTTTACGTACATCAATAAATTTTTGTTCTGGGCTGGTGGTAAAATAGCTATGGCCAGAAATAGAATTATCGATATTGGAAAGATTGCCGACATAGTTCTGTGATGAAGCATTAAAGAACTGATATACCTGATTTCCCTTTGCAGTGTTTCCATTATCGTATAAGTAATCGAGCTGACCTGCTTCCCCTACCTGTATTTTGGTTTTGATCTGATTTTTAGCGAATGCATCATTTACACCTTTATAAAGTTGAGCCAGTTCAGTGTTGTTATAGGGGCAGCCTTCCTGGTTATGCTCATTCCATTTCCATTGTGGCTCATTTGCAGGGCTAAGGTAATCTAGTTCTATACCTGTTGTTTTTTTTATTCCATTAATAGTGGCTACGAGATCGGCAGAAAATTCGGGAAGTTTATCAAAATTCAGGTTGCAGTTACCATCGGTAGAATATGCTTTACCGTTTTTGGTAAAAAGCACATGAGGACTGTTTACAAAGCCGATAAACTGTTTTACGCCACGGGTTTTAGCGGCCTTTAAAAACCAGGTTTGTCCTGGCATTGCGTTCCAATCATAACTACCATTTGTTTGCAGAAAAGCGTATTGACGACGCCATTCGTCGCCAATATCGCTTGCCTTACCTTGGGCAGCACTGCCACCACCAATGCTGAAACGCCACATGTTTAGGCCAATACCAACAGGTTGACCTGTTTTTGTCGTTTGGGTACTAAAAAGCAGATCGGCCATCTTATCCTTTTTCTCTGCAGGCCATAATCCGGCGAATTGACAAGTCCAGGCATCAGATGCCCCGAAACCTTCTATTGTTTGAAATTGAACTAATGGGTCAATTTCAATTTTTACAATTTGCTGTGCCATGGCATTACCAGAGCAAAACAAGGAAATGCAAGTAAGAAAGTAGCCGATTTGTTTATAATACTTTATCATTGATGGTTAAATTGTCTTATTAATAACCCGGGTTTTGCTGCAATTTACCACCTGAAGCTAAAATTTCGGCCCTAGGTATTGGTAACCAATAATGTTTGGTTTCAAACTTACGTCCATCTAAAGCAATTTTAGGTGTATAAGTAAATGTAGTACCCGTTTTGGTAATAATCATTCCAGCAGCAGGTTTGTTTTCGGTTACATCGGCAATTTTCCATCTTCTTACATCATAAAAACGATGTTCTTCGAAAGCAAGTTCTACCCTACGTTCATAACGAACCGCATCGCGCATTTGCGTTTGGGTAAGTCCAACGGCTAATGCAGGCATATTCACGCCTGGTCTTGCCCTTACCATATTAATAGCTTGCCTTGCCGACATTGTTGATCCAGAAGGAACAGCATCGGGGCCATAAGCTTCATTTGCAGCTTCTGCATAATTAAGCAAAATTTCTGCATATCTAAAATAAATCCAAGGCTGAAACCCTGCATTACCCCAGGGGTTTTGCAATGGATAAGCATCATTCATGAATTTTTTAAGGTAATAACCTGTTTTGGTTGTATTCCAGTTATCATTTCCATCTTTACTATCTTTTCCGCCCGGAATAAAGGTTTCTACATTACGCTCGCGATATGCTGCACCATTGTATAAAATGGTTGCTGCAAAACGAGGATCACGGTCTTTGTACGGATTGTTCGCGTCATAGCCAGAGGTAGGATCGGCAATGGCTTTACCGTTGGCCATTTCGTAATCATCTACCAGGTTTTGCAAAGGCGTATTACCAGCCCAGCCGCCATAACCGTTTGGTCCGTTGGCAATTTCTAAATGGGTATGGTTTGCATTTTTTGTAAACAACCTCGCGAAAATAATTTCATTGCTTTGGTCGGTTAAGAATAAATTTCCATAACCGCCCGTGTATATCCCATATTTATTTAAAGAAATAACTGCCTGAGCTGCCGTAACAGCTGCCTGCCAGGTACCAGCATTATACAACGGACTAGCAGCATATAAAAGTAAGCGGGATTTTAGCGCTAATGCAGCGCCTTTTGTTGCCCTTCCTACCAACCAGCTACTGCTATTATCCAAAGGTAAATCTGCCGCAGCCTGGTCTAGCTGTGCTGCTACATAATCTATAGATTCTTTAATTGAAGCGCGTTGAAACAAAGCCGGATCCTGCAAATTATCCGTCAGGTTGGTTACCTTGTCACCCATTAAAACTACACCACCATAATTCCTAATTAAATCCTGATAACGGAAGGCCTTAATAAACTTAAGCTCTGCAACCAATTGTTTTTTATGTGCTGCACTCATGCTAATTTTACCAAGCACTTCGAGCGCATAATTACATTCTCTGATGCTTTTGTAACTCCTTCCCCAATATACACCAGCACTACCTAAATTTTCAGGTGCCAGCTGTCCTCTTTGGATCAACCAGGTCGCATCGTCATTATTATAAATAGATTCATCAGTAAAAGAGCTCCACATGCTATATTCAAAACCTCTACCAAAACCCGGTGAAGAACCGTCGCCTTCCTTATCCTGCAATCTACTGGCGATATAACGGTTGGTTACATAGGCCTCAAAAACAGCCGTATCGGTTTCTATAGCAGCTGTAGAGATCCGGTCTGTTGGTTCTACATTTAAAAATTCTTTTTTACAGCCCACAATATTCACTGAGATGAGAGACAGGCCTAGAAGTGTTATATATATTGATTTGTTATTCATGATATTTAGAATTTAATATTGGCGCCCAAATTAATAATGCGTTGCTGTGGATAAAATTGCCCGCTGCCACTGGTTCCTTCAGGATCGTAATCTTTTACTTTAGAAATGGTGAACAAGTTAAATGCACTTGCATAAAGCCTTAATCCCGATATATTGATCCGATCCAAGAAACTGGCCTTAATGTTATAGGCAATTTCTACATTTTTAAGCCTTAAGAATGAAGCATCATTAAGCCAAAAAGTATTGTTAAACTGCCCACCGCTAATCGCATTCGATGCACGGTCAGTTACCCTCGGGTAAGTTCCGTTCGGATTTGCCGAACTAAACCTGTTATCGGCCCAACTGCTATAAAAATTACCTACGCTACCCGATTCTGGCAAAACATATTGGCTTACCTGGGTTTGTCCGGCTAATACCATTGATACATCAAAGTTTTTATAAGATGCGCCAAGTGTAAAGCCATAAGTAATCTGAGGAATATTGCTATATGGCGTTCTGGTTTGGTCATCGGCCGTTATTTTGCCGTCGTTATTATAATCGAGGTATTTAAGGTCGCCTACTTTAGCGCCACTTACATGTGGGTAAGCATCTAACTCTTGTTGTGTTCTGAATATGCCTATGCTATTGTAAAGCAGGTTAGCGTTTAACGGTCTTCCGGTTTGGCGTTGATAATCTAGCGTACCACTTGCTTCATCAATAAAAATTACTTTGCTTTTTGCATAAGTAATGTTACCAGATGCATTCCATTTAAAGTTTTCGCCATTGTGGTTATACCCTAAAGTAGCTTCAAAACCAGCATTATTAACCTTACCGATATTTTCTGACGGTACCAGCGGATCGGAACCAAAAGGGTTTACAATTCCTGAAGAACCAGGCAATGATGCGTTACGTGTGGTTAAGATATCGGAACGTTTCTGCTGAAAATAGATCGCTTCGATACTAAAGTTTTTGAATAAAACGGCATTGAAACCGATATCAAGTTTTTTGGCAACCTCCCACGTAATGTTCGGGTTTGCGAGTTTAACTAAGTTTACACCTGGCTGTATGGTTGATGAGGTTGCACCCGGGCTTTGGGCTACAAAGCCATTCCCAACCAATACATAATTATCAAAATACTGGAAACCATTTACATTATCGTTACCTAGCGCTCCATATGAAGCTCGGATTTTTAAATTATCAACAAATTTAATGCTTTCGCTAAACCATTTTTCTTTTGAGATTACCCATCCTGCAGAAACAGAAGGAAAGTAACCATACTGTTTGCCCTGAGGAAAAATTGAGGATCCATCTACACGCAACTGCCCTTCAAAAAGATATTTATCATCATAACTATAGGCTAGGCGACTGATAATACTCCGGCGGTTATAGTTTGTACTATAGCCTGAGTTTAAGAAATCGGTAGCTGCAGTACCTCCCTGAGAAAGTTCAGGCAACGAAGTAGAGAGGAAGTTAAAACGTTGTGCATCGAAATATTCTAAATGGTTTTCGCTTTGCTCATAACCCACAAAAGCATTGATATCGTGCAGGTTAAAACGACGAGCATAGTTTAGTTTAATATTCGAAGTAAGCAACGATTCATTTCTATGACTTTCGGTCAGCGTAGCTTTTTGGTTATTGCCACCAACTATAACACTATTATAGTTTTTAGATGTAGGATCGTATTGATATAGCAGATATGGTTTGCTGAAACTTTTGGTAAATACATTAGATTTATCAGCAGAAAAGAAACCATCAACTGAAAGGCCTTCAACCCCGGGAATAATAAAACTAGCTCTTAAAATACCATTTAAAACCTGCGTAGGTGATTTATTCGTTCCCCCCATATCAGTAACCTGTACGGCAGGGTTTGCATTTTCTATACCAGTTGTTGGCAAACCATTTGGATAATAAGCGGCTACAATAGGTTTTGCCCTATAAATGGCCCTAAAAACATCGCCCGCACCAACCTGAGGAAACAAACGGTTTTCTTGTCTACCAGATACAGATAAGCCAACTTTAAGGTATTTAGAAACATTAGCATCTATATTCGTACGAAAATTGTACTGATTGTATTTGGTTACTCCATTTTTATACAAACCGTCTTGAGAAACAGTACCTAACGACATATAATACTTTACATCTTGTCCGCCACCATTAATGGAAAGGCTGTGTTGGCTCTGCAAAGCTGTTTTTTCTAAAGTTTGGTCAATCCAATCGGTGTTAGGGTACAACAACGGATCAGAACCGTTACGAAACTTTTCGATCTGATCAGCCGAATAAGATTGATTAAGACCACCTGCGGGATTCGAATCGAAACCAATTTCGTTCATTATCTGCGCATAAGTTGCAGCATCTGCCATTTTTGGCAATCTTGTTGGCGAGCTAAAACCCTGGTTAAAACTATAATTGATGGTTGGTTTACCAGTTTTCCCCTTTTTTGTAGTCACTAAAATTACACCATTGGCTGCTCTGTTACCATAAATGGCGGCAGAGGCGTCTTTTAGTACCGAAACACTTTCAATGTCGTTAGGGTCTAATCGTTCTAGACCTCCAATTTGTCCAGGTATTCCATCTACAACAACTAATACACTGTTACTCCCGGTTGTAGCCAACCCCCTGATGGTGATATTTGAACCATCAAAACCTGGCTCGCCACTCCTATTGTTAATTATCACGCCAGAAAACCGGCCGGCTAATGAATTGGATAAATTCGGTTGCGGACTCTTCACCAGGTCGGCTCCCTTTACCTGCGATATTGATCCGGTAAGCGTTGCTTTCTTCTGTGTGCCATAGCCAACTACCACCAATTCGTTTAGGGTTTTGGTATCTGAACTAAGCTGAACATTAATGGTTGTTCTATCACCAACCGTTTGCTCCTGGTTGGTATAGCCTACAAAAGAAAAAATAAGTACATCAGTTTTGGCCGCAACATTAATGTTGTATTTACCATTTGCATCTGTTTGCACCGCTTTTTCGGTTCCCTTAATTTTAACCGCTACACCTGGAAATGTAGCACCTGTTTCGTTTGTTACGGTACCCGTTACCACAATTTCTTTGCGCTTGTTCTTTATCGCTGTTTTAACAGAAACTAAAGATGCCATTGCCGGTAAACTGATGGATACGATAAATAGAAATGCCAGTGTTTTAATTGTAAAGATTTTTGGCAAAAATCCTTTCAGAACTTTTCTTCTCATATTGGTTTGCAAGTTTAATATTTGGTTAGCAGATCAATTTTATAACCTACCCGATAGAACCCTCTCTCGGAATCGCGATTATAGCACTGCTTTGTGGAAGGCTAAATTAGCGCCAACAAACTACACCTATGGGGTACAAACAATCCAAATTAGAGGGGTAAACAAACCGAAAAAGGCCCAAAACAATACTTTGTGGCCGATTATTAAAAAAAGTAGAGAGTGGCTACTTGCTATTTGCCTTTTTTAACTGTGGTATTAATATTATTGGAAAACGGCTTGCGGAATTTTTTAATGTATTGCGATGGGTTCATGTTAAAGAGCTTATAAAACTGCTCTCTAAAATATTTGGGATCGTTAATACCCACCATGTAAGAAGCTTCCTGAATGGTTTTATCTGTATTGATGAAAATTTCGGCAGCTTTCCTTAACCGGATGAAACGGATAAAGCCATTTGCTGACTGACCTGAAATGGATTTTATTTTGCGGTAAAGATTAGACCTCGACATACCGATAGCTGCAGTCAGTATATCGATATTAAAATCGGGATCGATCAGGTGTTCTTCTACAATACGGATACAGTTATCCAAAAACTCTTTGTATTCTGCAGAGATTTTGGTGTTATTAGAATTGAGGGTAATCTCGTTATAAAAGTATTTTTGCAGCGCATTTTTACTCTTTAGTATGCTGGCTACCCTCGCTTTTAAAAAATCTTTATCAAAAGGTTTACTAATGTAATCATCGGCCCCACCTTCTATTCCTTTAAGTTTAACCTCTGGAGCAGAAATAGCGGTTAACAGGATAATAGGAATATGAGAAACGGATACATCTTCTTTAATTTTACTACAAAGCTCTATCCCGGTTATACCATCCATCATTACATCACATATCACAATATCGGGCAATAATTCTTTTACCATATCATACCCATCTTCTCCGTTACTCGCTTCATAAAGGTGATAATCCATTCTGAAAACCTGTTTCAGGTATTCTCTGATCTCGATGTTATCATCAATAATCAAAAGCGTTTTCAAATCCACGGCTAGCTGATTATCAATCAATGGTTCTTCTGCTGCTTTTACAATATTATTTGCCGTTATTTCATCCTCTATTAATTCTTTAAATAATGATGAATCTGTATCTATCAGTTCCTCCTGCAAAATTACTGCATCTTTAAAATGGCTTATTCCTTTTAATAAAGCAATATTAAATGCCGTGCCTCTATTTTCAACGCTGGTATAACTTATTGCTCCACCATGCATTTCTACAAAATTCTTAGCCAGGTACAAACCAATGCCAAAACCTCCTTTTGCTGATTTATTTCCTGGATCCTGATAAAATTTTTCATAGAGTTTTTCTCCTGCAAAGCTGGTAATACCACAACCTGTATCTTCTATAAGTACATTTATATTTTCCCGGTTACTTGTTACAATCATTTTAACCGCACCGCCTTCGGGCGTAAATTTTATGGCATTTGCAAGGAGATTAAAAAACACAATCTCTATTTTTTCCCTATCAGCATAAAATGGGATCAATTCATCGACGCATATAAACTCAAATACAATATTTTTAGACCTGGCCTGGTGCACAAAGCAAAGAAATACTTCTTTACACAAACTCACCAGATTTACGGGAGCTACTTTTAACTTTCCGCCATAGGTATCGGCTTTTCTAAACAACAACAATTGATCTACCAGGCTTAAAAGCCGCTTGGCATTCCTGTATACAATATTTAAATCCGTAGTATCAACATTATTATCGTTTTTATACAAAAGCTCTTTAACTGGATTGATAATTAGTGTAAGTGGCGTACGAAACTCGTGTGATACATTGGTAAAAAAAGAAAGTTTTTTCTCACTGAGTTCTTTCTCTTTTTCACTTTCTACATGAGCCAGCTTCACCTGAAATTCGAGGTTTGTGCGATGCTCACGGTATTTAAGATAGGCATAAATCATCCCAAAGAAAGCCAGACCATAAAAACAAAAAGCCCACCAGGTACGGTACCATGGCGGTGTAATGGTAATTGCGATAGAGTTGCCCTCCATATTCCAGATGCCATCGTTATTTGATGCCCTTACTTTTAACACATACTTACCGGGATTTAAATTGGTATAGGTAACTTTATGCTCACTACCACTGTAGTTCCATTTCTTATCAAAACCTTCGAGAAAATAAGCATACTGGTTTTTTTCTGAAAGCGTATAATTAAGTGCAACAAAACCAAAAGAAAGCACACTCTGGCTGTAGGGCAAAGTAATCTCCTTAGTCATGTACACCGGTAATTTTAGTGGAGAATCATCGCCCGGCAGAATTAATTTATTGAAGATAGAAAAGTCGGAAAAATAAACCGCCGGAGCCGTTTTATTATATTTTAGCTGTTGTGGATTGAAATAAACGATACCTTTACTTCCTGCCAGGTAAATTTCTCCTTTTGCATTTTTACAGATAGCAGCATTGGCATAAACACCATCTTTCTCATCGTAATTTTTTACCATTTTGTTTACAGGATCAAAGAGCGATATCCCCTGTTCGGTTGTTACCCATAACCTGCCACTATTATCTTCTACCAGATCGGTAAAAACATTGCTTGCAAAACCGTTTTGCTTTGAATATATTTCGAAAGTATCTGTTTTAGCTACATATTTATTCAATCCATCGCGGGTACAGATCCAAACATTTTGGTGCGAATCCAGATAAAGGCTATTTACAATATTATTGCTAATACCACCTTTTCTTGAATTATCGATCATGTAATTGCGAAACTTTTTCGTTTTAGGGTTAAAGCAGCTGAGCCCACTTCCGTATGTCCCTATCCAAACATTGCCCTGTGCATCTTTTAAAAGGCAGTACAAATGGTTATTACTTATTGAAGACTGGTTTTTAGGGTCGTTAAAGTAATGTGTATAACTGCGGGTTTTATCGTTATATACCTTCAAACCAGCATCGGTAGCCAAATAATATTCGTTATTGTTTACCTCGATTAAATCTCTAAAAACATCTTCATTAAAAAAACTGCCAAGTGCCGAACGGTGGTGGTGGTGAACAAATTTATTTTCTTTCTCGTCGTAACGGTCGAAACCATTTTCGCCCATTACCCACAGCCTGCCATTTAAATCGGCAGATAGGTTAATTATATCAGAGCTCGATAAACTATTTGCATTACCGGTATGCTGCAGTTTAATTACTGAACGATTATCGGGATTATATTTAAACAAACCTTTGTTTGTGCCTACCCAAAAATCCTTACCGTAACTGATGATGGATTTGATGTCGGCCTGCCCAAAAGGAAGAGAAATAAAATTAAATTTATATTGGTTAAAGTCTATTTTACTGAGACCATTTTTACCACAAACCCATATCATTCCTGTTTTATCGCGGTATAGCCCCCCATTGGCAAAAAACTCAAGTTCTTCTACTTTCTCCCATTTATTTAATTCGGTGTTTACCCAAAATAACCCGGCATTTCCGCCAACCAGCATTTTTTTTGCACCTAAACTTAATACATTAAATACTGAAGCGTTACCAGTGCCTTTACTACTGTAGGTGTTGAATTTCCCTGTTTTCGGATCGAATCTGAACAGATCACCTTTCCAATAAGAACCAACCCATATCATGCCATCGGCATCTATACTAAGTGTCCAGATATCGTTTGGATTTTTTTCGCCCGCTATTTCTTTTTGCGTGTAATTGGTAAAGCGACGTGTCTTTTGATCAAATTTATTTAATCCTTTGCTCCAATTGCCTAACCATAGGTTACCTTCTTTATCTTCTGCAATAGCATTAACCGATTTTCCTTTAATGGCATTTGGATTTTTAATGTCGGGCAGATAAACTGTAAAAGACGCTGATTTTTTGTTAAAAAGGTTAAAACCATCATCGGTACCTACCCAGAGCTTATTTGTTCTATCGATAAGAAGCGACCATATTTTGTTATTGCTCAACGATGTTCTCTTGTTTTCTTTATGATAAAAACGCTCAAATTTCTCTGTTACGGGGTCGAATTTATTTAAACCGTTCATGGTAGCCACCCAGAAAACACCATTCTGATCTTCTACAACAGCATTGATATAGTTATTGGTTAATGATATGGTATCGCCAGGGATATTTACATAAGTTTTAAAAGAATAACCATCAAACTTACACAAACCGTTTTCGGTACCCACCCATATAAACCCTCTCTTATCTTTTAAGGCAGCTGTTGTACTTTTTGATGGTAATCCTTCATTTATGCCATATGTTTTAATTACATAATGACCAGCTATTACCGGCTCGTTATTTATATGGAATACCTGCGCCTTAACATTGGTAAAGAGGAAAAAAAATTGCAGAATAAAACAAGTCAGACTAATTAATCTCATAGTTGAACAACAAAATTTGAAAGGAGAATGCCTTAGCTAAACCCTGCCTCTTTTAAAATAGACGAGTTGTAAAGATACAATTTGCAAACTTATTACCGAATCTATTCTTGTGTTCAACTTAATGCCCATAAAAAAAGAGGCCGATTAAAAACCGACCTCTTTGCACTAATCACTACTAACTAAAATTTAACTGAATTGAGATTTTTATCTACTAAAATGCCTTCGCTAATCTTAAGCCCGAACTGTAGCTTGCGTTTTGCCTTTAATTTCAGTATAAACAGATCGGCAGTTTCGTTTAAAGCATCTTTGTTTCCAATGTTTACAAAGGTTGGATACAAAACCTTAGCACCATTGGTGTGCAGGCGATCGTTGGTCAGGTTATCCATCTGTTTGGTGTTTAAAGACTGAACACTTACGAAATCGTAATCCTGTGCATTGTATGGTAATGCAAAACTTAAAGCATTTACTGATTTCAGGTTTATTCCCTTTACTTTAATTTCGATGATTTCGTCTTTGTTGTAAACCTGTTTAGGGGTACTGATTTCCAGTTTACCTGCAACTTTATCAATTTTAGCATTTTTCACCCCTCCTTCAAGCTGTGTAGCCACAACTGAAATATCGTAAGCATCAATCAAATTGTTTTTATTGATATCGCCATTGCTGATATAACCTTCAAAATCAGCATCACCTTTTCTTAAACCAGTATAATTGATGTAAGAAGTTAAATCGTTCTTATCAATTAAACGGTCATTATTGATATCGCCCGGAAGATAACTTTCGGTACCAGGAACCTTAAATACATACAGCTCTCTACCTGAACCAAAACCACCTACACCATCAGCAACAGCAATTTTGATATAACGTGCAGCAGGATGCGCAATGAAACTGAATATTTTAATTTCGTCGTCATTGGCCCATTCAAATGCACCAGCTTCTGTCCAGCTTTCTTTATTAGTGCTATAAAACACTTTGCCTTTTAATAAAATGCCGTTCCCTCTTCCTGTACGTGGCAGGTAGTGGAATTTATCCAGTTGATTAATGGATTTCAGATCAATGATCATATCAAAAGGAACTGCTTTAACGCCCCATTTGGTATGCCAGGTATTACCTTCATCAAAATCGAACAATTTATTGATACCAGAGCCTCCTTGATTTTCTACCGTAGTTTCGGCAACAATACCCTGAATGGCAAACTCAAGCGGATTGGTTTTAGTAGTTGCTTTAATTTCTGTCCAATCAGAATAACCATCTTTGTTTACTGCACGCAATTTAAAAGTGTAAGCTGTTTCGGCCAATAAACCATCAAACAACAAAGCAGTATCACGGATAGTGGTATAATGCATATCGTTAAAATCGATTTCATAAAAATCTGCATTGATCACTTTGCTCCAGCTTGGGGTAAGCGTATAAGCTTCTCTGTTTTTATCACTTACCCTTGCATTGGCAGGAGCCGATAATTTCCCTGTCGACAAACGTTGTTTATCTACAGGTTCAAATTTAAATCCGTCTATACTAAGTGCTACCGGATTGATGGTAATATCAGTAGACTGAAGTTTAACCAACAATTGAGGGTTTTTAAGCATCGCCACTTTTTCAAACTCACTTCCCTTGGTAGCAAAACGGTTTAAGTTTGGCGTAGCATCGTAGAAATAAACATTAGACTGTTTTAAAAACTCATCTTTTGAGTTTACTTCTGTCAGTTTCACTTTACCGTTCCCAACTTTTGCCGTTAACCTTTTCGGTTTTTCGGTTACGTTAATTACGAACTCCGTTATTTTTTCTTTCACAAAGCCATCAAAATCGCCCTTTGCAGGATGAATGGTAACCGTGGCATTGTTCTTCTGATCTAGTTCTGATTCGATTAAAGTAGAAGCACCTTTTCCTAATTTGTAGGCTTCTGTTGCACCGTCGTCATCATATTCGGTAAATGATGTTTTTCCAAAAGGGTATAATTCATAAATACGGTTTACTTTGTTAATTTCAGCAACGTTGTTATTCGGATTCGTCATTGGAATAATGGCACCATTTTTCACAAAAACAGGCAACTTCCATAATGGCGAGTCGAAACTGTTGAGAATGCTGTTTCCAGTATATTTTTCTCCGGTGAAATAATCAATCCATGTTCCCTCTGGCAGGTAAATACCATTGCGGATATCGTTACCTTTTTCGTCCGATTTGGTCGCCTGATAAATTGGCGCCACCAAAAAAGAAGGTCCGTACAAGTATTGATATTGTGTTGAAGTACCTTTGGTATAGGCATTAGGATACTCCAGAAACATTGCCCTGATAATCGGCAATCCAGTAACCGCTTCTCTAGCTACACTATAAGTATAGGGGATCAACTCCGATTTCAGTTTTAAATAGTTGCGGTTAATAGAAGCGACAGGCTCACCCAGTGCATGTGGATATTTTTCGTTAGCGCCCCAACCGTCCATGTTTAATTCCATTGGCGTAAAGGTTTTCCATTGGAAATCGCGGGTATTGATCGTTAGATTTTTACCACCAAAAATACCATCCATATCGGAAGTAATGTTCGGTTGACCTGATAAACCAGCACCTAAATAGGTAGGGATGTGGAAACGGATATATTCCCAAACACCACCTGTTTGATCACCCGACCAAATACCGGCATAACGTTGTGTACCCGCCCAGCCATCTAATGAAATGATAAACGGACGGCTACTATTGCCATAATAAGGCATAATCTGGGCTACATCGGCAACACCATTTAACCCGAACGAATAACCTGCGCCTACCCATGCCACATCGGTTTTTAATACCCGAACGCCTGCATCTCTGGCTTCCTTAATAATATCACGCTGCAATAACGGACTTACCTCTGGTTTTGGGTGAAGATCAGATTGTGTCCAAAGTCCAATTTCCACACCGTTTTTACGGGCATAATCTCCAAAGCTTTTTAGGTTCTGAATGTTGCCATCCAATGTTTCAGTTTGGCCATAACCTGCACCGTAACCATCATTTGGAAGCACCCAGCCCAAAGGCATATCATGTTTTTTATAACGGTCGATCACCGCACGGGCCGAAAACTGATAATTGTTTTTTTCGCCATTAAGCGATTCTTTTATACCACCGTTATCCTTCTGACTTTCTTTGTAGCGTTTGCCATCTTCAAATAAGGTTCCTTTTTCGTCTTCTTTCCAAAAATCGCGGTTATAGGCATTTAGATGCCCTTGGTAGAAACCAAATTTTGGCAGCAAAATCGGATTTCCGGTAAGCTGATAAAAATCGTTCAATAAAGGTACTGCACCATCGTTAATCATAAAAAAGGCATCCAGGTAATCGGTTTCGTGTGTCAATTTTACCAATCCTTTTTCTTTAGCACCAAAATTGTAATTCCCTTTACTGAAGGTATGCCACATTACAGCATAACCATTGGTAGACCAGTAATAAGGTGTTGGCGAAGCTACTCCTCCATCTGTCCAGCTGTTTTGGTTTTCGATAGCAATGTTTTTTCCCTTGTGTGAGAAACGACCGTTCTGGACACCTCCGCCATAAAAATATTCCTGCGGATTTTCTTTCAAACTCAGGGTTACTTTTCCTTTCTCAAATTGAATCGGTGCTAATTCTTCAACAGCAACGGTTTGTGTAGCAAGGTTGATAATTTTGATCAGCGAAGTATTTTTATCGAAAAGAACAGTAATCTTACCGGTAGATATGAATAGTTGATTATTCTCATCTTTAATATCCAGTTTTGAAACTGGCCTGCGCGGGTTTTCCACCAAGATTTTGGCTTCTGGTTTTGCTTCCGGATCGCGTATAAAACCTCCTGTAGGGTCTTCGAAAAGACGGAAAATATGATCGCCGTAAAAATCTAATGTTAACCGTTGATTATCAGAAAGCAACAATTCTATTGTAGTGGTATTGATCTTTTTTGCACTAAGCACTTTGGTAACATTTTGTGCTACCTGATTGGTTTTCTGAATAGCTGATTGAGCAGATACAAAAAACGGAGCGGCAATTAAAAAAAACGCAAATGCCAGAACAACGCTTTTAGGCTGATTTTTGGGATTAGCTATTTTAAAGTGTTTAAAAAAATAAAGCGGGGTCATTAAATTTCGATTTGGTTATGTGTTTATGTTAAGCAAGCCGATAATTAGTTGCTATGGGATAAAGTTAACAATCACATTAAAGGAACTGGTGGGTTTTTAGGTACAAAAACCGCGCAATCGTTTGCCTATCTAATTTTTTACCAGAGATGGAGTGATGTTTTCTATCATTAAGAAATTAAAGGCATTAAGGTCGCAGAAGATCGATTTCATCGTTAAGAACATTAAGATTTTCATAGCTCAGATTCTGTGATCGTCCTCCTGAACTTGTTTCAGGATCTAAAATTGCATCATTCTGATCCGATCGCTATCGGATTTATTTCAGAATCTTTCTGGTTAGTTTTTTTGTCACGGAAACACAGATTTTCACGAAACAATATCCTCATCATTAAGCATTAAAGATTATTAAAATTATAAAAAGATCAATAACTGATGTTTAATGATTACTAGTTAATGAACTAATGACCATTGAACAAATGACCAATGACTAATGAACTAATAAATCACCTCCGAACTATTGTTTACCATGTACTGAGGTTTAGCGCCGGTGGCCGATTTCACTTCAGTAAATTTTATCTTTTCAGCATCATTTACAACAACTGTTGACTGCTCTGGCAGTATGATGTTGGTGAAGGTTACATTTTTTAATCGGTGAGCAGGGTCTTTAAAGCCATTGATGTCGATAGCTGCACCTGCATTTGAAGCCATAGACATATCGATATTTTTGAATACAAAATTTTCGAAGGTAGGTATCTGTGGTGCGGCTTCGCCATCGTTGTTATAGTTTACTGCTGAGAAGATGGTAATCTGCAATAGTTGGCAATCGGTTACGGTTACATTTTTCACATAACCACCTCTATCTTTTGTTCCTTTTATCTGCATGCCATGTAATAGTTTCCCAGCTTTACAGTCCTGTACCAAAACATCGCTTACCCCACCAGACATTTCGCTGCCAATCGAAATACCATGACCGCGTTTAAAGTCGCAATCTGTTATCCGTACATTTTTGGTTGGCTTAGCTACAAAAAAGCCTTCAGGATTTTTACCCGATTTAATGGCAATACAATCATCGCCAGTATCGAAAGTACAGTTAAAAATATAAGCATCGGTAGAAGAATCAGGATCTATACCATCTCCATTACGGATATTTACAGTGATGATGTTTAAATTCTGACAGGTTACGTTGTTACTATAAATATAATGAATGGTCCAGCAAGGCGGTTCAGTAATCGTTAAATCAGACAAACTTACGTTCTGACAGTTCATTAAGCAGACTAAACGGCCTCTGCTTCTTATTCCACTGGCTTTGATCATCGCATCACCAAGTTTTTTCCCTCCGCCACTAATGGTGCCTTTACCTGTAATTCTTAAATCTTTCACATTATAAGTCCCGTTGCGGTTAAGCGTACCTGCGTTGAGTAAACTGGCATATGTTTTCAACTCCCAGCCTTCAAAACGGTTTAGGATCATCGGCAAATAATCTTCTACTAATGTTGATCCTTTTAATACACCACCTTCTTCTATCCGGAGGGTCATACTACTTTTTAAATACAACGCACCTGAAACAAAAATCCCTTTAGGTATATAAACCGTGCCACCCGCAGTACAGGCATTTATAGCTTTTTGAATGGCTTTAGTATTATTGGCGATACCATCTCCTTTTGCACCGAAATCTAAAATATTGTATACTTTCCCCTTGCTCTTTGTTTTAAAACGGATGGTATTTAAGCCAGCAGCATTATTTCCTTTAATATTTACACTTACTGTATACCAGGTATTTGGTGTGAGATTTTCTATTATATAATTGGTTTTTCTAGCAGTAGCGTGCACCTTACCATTTAAAGAGATTTGATAAATTATGTCTGTAGCACCACGTTGTTTATCCCATAATAAGGCTATGGAATTTTCTGATAACGTGCCTGGGGCAACCAAAAGATTAAACCGATTTATAGCCCTTGCACCAGCCCTAAAAGATAGAAAAACGAGCATAAACAACAGCAACATCTTGCTTATTTTATTGATGAGTATCGATACAGTCATGATGAGAAAATTATTTGGTTAGCGAAATAATTTACGGGGTATTACAATTATCTCTTTACAAATATAACTGGCTCATCAGATTAACTGTCATGCGCTATAGGGTACAATATTTAAAGTAATAGTGTGTTTATCAAAAATGGTTTTTCTTTTCGATTTACATATTGAAGAAATCAGAAACGAGGAGTTGCGAAAAAGATTTCTTCAGGTTGCTATAAACACGAAAGTAGAATCGCAATTGCCTATACTATCAAAAAAAATACAAAGCACACAAATAGTTTGTTTTTTAATACTACCTGACCATAAAACATTGATTAGTTATATTTTAAACAAAGCTTTTCCTGCATTATAAACTTAAAAAATAATCGAATGGCAAGCATTTTGTAAGTGTTTGTAAAATTGCTTATTACAAATGAATTCCCCTCTATCAACATCCTATAGCTGTGTAATTATAGATGACAGCCAAATGAGTATAAAAACACTTGAACACTTTGTTTCCAAAATAGACAAACTCCAACTAAAGGGAAGTTTTACGGATGCAATAGATGCCATGGCAGCCTTTTGGATTTACGGAAAAATTGATTTTCTATTTCTGGATATCCAAAGGGGATTATCAGGAATTGATATAGCCAGAATGCTTCGAAACAGCGTAAAATTTGTTGTATTTGTAAGTGACGATGACAATAATACCATTGATAAGGGCAATTGTTTTTTATTTAAACCCCTCGATTTTAGAAAATTTGAAGACATGGTGAACCAGCTGATTCTGACTGAACGTGAGGATAAAGAAATACTTTTGTGAGTAGCTCACTGATGATATTCGCTTTTATCTTTCTACCATTAAGTAATTAAGGACATTAAGATTTCATAGCTCGGTCCCAGCGGTCGTCTTCCTGAACTTGTTTCAGGATCTATCTGGACTAGATTAGTTTTTTTGCCATGGAGGCACAGATTTTCACGGAATCGACTTAATTTTTGCCTTTTCTACCATAAGCAGTTAAGGACATTAAGTTTTCATAGCTAATATCCTGCGATCGTCATCCTGAACTTGTTTCAGGATCTATCTGGACTGGATTAGTTTTTTTGCCATGGGGGAACAGATTTTAACGGAATTTAATTTGTTTTTTTGTTTTCAGCTTTTGCCTTTTCTAAAAATCAGAATAGTCTGTTGGGTAAATAAATTTAGTGTCGTTTTTAGAAACATTGTGCTGATATTCTGGCATTGCTGATAGCTTCTTCCAATAATCATCTGCCGAGAAAGCCTTCCAATGCGCATCTCTATCTGCCTTATTTTCGAAAGTGGTTAAATACATGAGGTTAGGCATACGGCTACCGGCGATTACTTCGCCATAAAATACTGCATTAAAATTGAGTCTTTTAAACAACCCGATTTCATCACCTTTATTAAACATTTGGACCTTATTCTTAAAGTATTTCTCAGTGGGTGCTTCATAACTTCTTAATTCGTACACCCGTTCTTTCATCGGCGATTTTAGATTAGGAAGCATAAAATGAGGAGCATCTTCAAAAGCCTTTAAAACAATAGATTCTAATCGCTCGTAAGGAGTCTCGGTATAAGCCGCATCAAGGTAAGTTTTACCGTCAATGGCGTATTGTTTATCTTTGGCTAACTTTTCATCCAGCTCCAGCATGCCATTGAATGATTTCAAAGGAATAAATACATAAATAAGCTTTTCTGTAACCACAGCCTGATCACCTACAATCGGCTTAAACACGCCAACTTTTGTAATTCCGTTACGGTGTAATGCAGGTAAATATGCTTTCTGAAGGTAATCATCTACTGTTTTTTCTTGTGCATCGGTTTTCAAATGATAAATTTTGATCTGATAGAAATCTATCTTCGATGCATTGGCCACAAATGCGCTGGATAACAGCACAAATAAAAACAGACAGGATACTTTAATGCTTTGCGACATGGTTAAGGATGATTAGATAATGCAGCAAAGTAACGATTTATTTTTATGATTGAATAAGAGAAGAGTTGAGTCATTGTATTTTTAATGAGCAAATAACCGATAAATAAATAGCTAATCACCTATCAACCAACGAATATTGAACCAATAAGTTCGGATTTGGTGGTTCGGCGTGCAATAAATGTTTTACAAAGAAATCGCGTTTACGCCTACGTCCGTAAATACCTCCATCACTGTGCCCCATCCCTGGAATGCTTAAAATATCGAAATCTTTATTTGCTTTGATCAATGCATCGGCAAGTCTATAGGTTGATTCTGGTGGCACGTTTTCATCAGCCTCGCCAACAATTAAAAACAGATTACCCTGTAATTTTGCGGCATTGGTAATGTTGGATTGTTCTCCATAGTGCGGTCCTACCGGATAACCCATCCATTGTTCGTTCCACCATTGTTTATCGATGCGGTTATCGTGACAACCACAGGCAGAAACCGCAGCCTTATAAAAATCGGGATGAAATAACAGCGCACCAGTTGAGCTTTGCCCCCCTGCCGAAGTGCCATAAATCCCCACTCTTGAAATATCAGCATTTGGATATTTAACGGACATGGCTTTCATCCACAATATCCGGTCAGGGAAACCCGCATCAGCTATGTTTTTCCAGCAAACATCATGAAAAGCTTTAGACCGGTTGGCGGTACCCATTCCATCAATCTGCACTACAATAAAGCCTAATTCGGCAATGCTCTGCATCTCACTGGCTGGTAAGAAACTTTTAGGCACAAAACTATCATGAGGGCCTGCATAAATATTTTCGATCACAGGGTAAGTTTTGTTCGGATCCATTTTTGAAGGGAAGCAAACAATGCCCCAAATGTCGGTTATACCATCTCTACCTTTAGCCACAAACACTTCAGGCAGTTTAACCCCTGTGGCTAAGTAAACATCCGTTTGGCCGTGTTCTATCTCGTTTATTTTTTTGGTGTTCGCAGTTAACCTTAACTCGCTAACTGGCGGTACATTTACCTGTGAATAGGTATCGATATAATATTTACGATCGGGAGAAAAGCTGAGGTTATGGTTACCTTTTTCGGGCGTAAGATTTACCAATCCTTTACCGTCGAAACCAATCCGGTAATAATGGATAAAGTAAGGGTCTTCACTGGCATTCATTCCGCAGGCCCTAAACCAAACCTGACGTTTAACCACATCTACACTATCGATATCCCTAACTACCCAATTGCCTTTGGTAATCAGCGTCTGTTTTCCTGTGGTACCATTAACCAGATAAAGGTGTTGCCATCCATCCTGCTCACTGGTCCACAATATTTCATTTGTTTTGGGTAAGTAATAGGTATAAATGCGCCGCTCATAAATGAAGGTCTTTGTTTTTTCGTCGATAATGTTTTTGGTTTTACCCGTTAAAACATCTACTTCAATTACCCTAAAACGTTGATGGCCGCGATCTACTTTCTCATAGGTATAATATCTGCTGTTATTATCGCGCCAATGCAATTCTGGTGCACCAAAGAAATCTATAGGATCTGCATCTACTTTGATGGCAGTTTTAGCCGCTACATTAAAAACATAGGGTTGATAAGCAGTAAAATCGTCGCCAGGTTGCGCATACTCTCTTGATTTTAATTCACCACGGGTAGTGCCAGGAACCGAGCTTAATACATAATGTACTTTTTTAGTCTCTTTCGGATCGATTTTATAGGCAACAATATTTTTGCCATCGGGCGACCACGCAAATTCGCCATAAGGTTTATCAGCATTACCATCGGTGCTCAATTGGCTTTCTGTTTTTGTTGCAAGATCAAGCAAGAATAAGTTGCCACCACGGATCAGGATTTCGCTTTTACCATCAGGCGATTTTCTGGATTCACGGTTCCGTTGCCAGCGCGATCTGCTTTGCTGCAAAGGTCTTTTGGCATTGTAGCGATAAATTGTAGTGTCTTTGGTGTCCGCCAAACTGTAATCGCTCAAGTTTAATGCATACCATTTATCCTGTATTTTTAGTTTTGCTGTATTACCCTGATCGGCGAAATACAGTTCAGCAAACTGAAGTTTTAGTGGATTTTGCTTTTTACCCGTTATCTTTTCTATATTTTCAGCCAGTTTATCGTTATCAAATGCAGCTTTACGTTTACCTGTTGCAGCATCAACATAATAATATTCCCATGTTCTGTTAGGAAGGTTCTTTTTATACCAAAATGCACTTCCGTCTTTTTTCCAAAAGGGAATAAGATCGTTGTTGGTTGGGATATTCCGTAATGCGGTATCCAGCTTAGCAGATAATTGGTAGGCATTTGCCATTTCGGCAGCACTTGGTGAATAAGGCTGTAAACCCGCTTGTTGTGCCAGCAGCTGAAAGGAAACAAAACTTAATAAGATGAACGCTATTGCTTTTTTAGCGGTTGGGTAAGTGGTCATTACAGAATTTTTATGGTAAATATAAAGCTACGGCTTTTCAGATTTCCTTTAGATTTTGATGAATAACATCATTTTTTTAACCGCTTATATCAACCGCTTCTTTTGCTTTAAAATCCTGGCGGGCAATACTTCCTTTAATCAGGTAATAAACCGGGATACCAATTAACGTGATGATTAATCCAGGCCAGGTAAATTTAGGCTTAAAAATAATCAGCAATATACAAAATGCCAGTCCCATCACCATATAGATAATTGGCAGCACAGGGTAGCCAAAAGCTTTGTAAGGCCGCTCGGCATCAGGTCGTTTTTTACGAAGGATAAAAATTCCGAAAATGGTGAGCATATAAAACATCACCACCACAAACGAGATCATATCCAACAGATCGCCATATTTTCCACTGACACACCATAAACAAGCAAAAATACACTGAATCCATAGTCCAAAACCAGGAACTGCATTTTTGTTGAGTGTACCAACTTTTTTAAAGAAAAGCCCGTCTTTGGCCATAGAGTAATACACCCTGGCACCAGCCATAATTAAACCGTTGTTACAGCCGAAAGTTGAAACCATAATCATTAATGCAATAATGATGGTACCCGCTGTCCCGAAAATATGATTGGCAGCAGAAACCGCCACCCGATCTTTATCAGCATAGGCGATATCATGTAATGAAAGTACCCCGGTATACATCACATTGGTAAGGATATAGAGTACTGTTACGATTATGGTTCCTAAGGCTAAACTCAGGCCAATATTCCGTGCGGGGTTTTTAATTTCGCCGGCAATAAAGGTAACGTTGTGCCAGGAGTCGCTGCTAAATATCGAACCCACCATTGCTGCTGCAATAGCACCGAAAGCCGCCAAAGTGGTATAAGAGCTAATATTTCCATCGGCAGATAGCGGTCCTAAAACCCACATATTTTCCCAGTTGGTTTTCCAGGTTCCTTTATCTAAAAAGAAAAGACCAAACGCAATAAGGCCAAACAAACTTAGCAATTTGGCCACTGTAAAGGTGGTTTGAATCACTTTACCGCCGTTTACTCCCCTATTGTTAATATAGGTGAGTAATACAATTACCCCAATGGCCAATAGTTGTGCTGGCGAAATGGTAAAGAAACCTAAATCAATGGCAACTAAATCTTCACTTAGTGCAGGCACGAGATATGCGGTAAACTTGGCAAATGCCACGCCTACTGCAGCGATAGTCGCTGTTTGGATTACCGTAAAAAAACTCCAGCCATATAAAAAACTGATCAGCGGGTTATATGCTTCTTTTAAGTAAATATATTGCCCGCCTGCTTTTGGGAACATGGCACTTAATTCGCCATAACTCAATGCAGCGGTAAGTGTCATAAAGCCCGTAATTAACCAAACCACTAACAGCCAGCCAGAACTGCCTACATTTCGGGTAATATCGGCACTTACTATAAAAATACCTGAGCCGATCATACTTCCGGCTACAAGCATTGTTGCATCCATCAATTTAAGTGAGGGTTTAAATTGTGTGGTTTCTTTTTCAATCATAGGTTTTGTTGCTTGGTGGTTTAAATGGTTTGGTGAGTTTTATTTATTTAAGTCGGCCATAAAAATGCCATGAGGTAGTGAAATCGCGGGTTAAGGGCTGATTGGTTAAAGTAGCCCTGATCATTTCTACAGGAATTAAGTTCTCTTTAATCACCGCATCGTGAAAAGCTTTGAAGCTCATCTTACCACTATCAACCAGTTCTTTTTTCAGCGCAAAAAGCTGAAGACCGCCAGTAAGGTAAGCCACCTGGTACAAAGGACTATAATCGCCTTTAAAAGATCTTCGTACTTCGCCCTCTGCATTGGCGCGTTCGTGCCCTACACGATCGACCAGGAAATCGACACACTGCTGGGGAGTCCATTTACCAAGATGAAAGTTTAGCGAAAAAAGAATCCTGGCACAACGGTGCATCCGCCAGAAAAGCATTCCCATTTTTTCTTCTGGCGTTTTGGCAAAACCTTTATCGTATAGTAAAAGCTCCCAGTATAATGGCCAGCCTTCTACACTAAAAGGGGTTTTAAAAGGATCGCGATAACTTTTATAACGATTATTGATAAAATATTGATAATGATGACCTGGTAAGAGTTCATGCTGTACCGTTCCTCTTGAAAAATAAGGATTATTACCACGCATACTCATTAACTTATCGTCTTCTTCCATCGAATTTGTTGGATAAGAAATACTAATTTCGCGCCCGCCGGTAAAAAATGGATTTACCAATTGGCGTTCTGCCGACATCATTACCATACCCCAGGTTTCTTCAGCAAGAGCCGGAATATCGATCAGGTCGTTGGCTTTTATAAAGCTTAAGGCATCGTCCTGCAGTTTTACAATCAACTCTGGCTGTTTACCTAAGGGTACGTAGCTATTCTTGATTTTTTCCTGAGCTTTTTTCCAATCTTTACCAAAGCCCATTGCTGCTGATGCTTTTAAAAGTTCTTCATCGCAAAACTTAAATTCTTTTTCGGCAAGCTGGATCAGTTCTTCTGGTGTATAAGGAATAAGCTCTGCATTTAATTGCCTGATCAGTTCCTCCCTTCCGATAGGATTTCCCTTAATTTCTGGTTTATTTGATTTTGCCGCAGGTACAAGATCTCCTTTATCGTTAAAAAACTTAGCATAATTGGTCAAAGCGAGATCTAACCTTTCGTAAGGTTTAGGTGCCCACCAGGTAAAACCAGGTTCATAATCCATATAAAACTGATAAAAACCTTTTAAACGGTGTTTTAAACTCGAGGTTATGGCCATTGCCATTTTTAGCTGATCGGCTTTGAGATTTGCTTGCTTAGTGAAATTTTGGCTTAGGGTATCAATCTGCTTCGCGATTTCGTCCATCTGGGCAGCCAGTAAAGAACCATCTTTATAAGTGCCTCTTCTTCTCAGCTTTTCGAGTGCATAAATTGCATCGGCAAAGGTAAAATACTTCGATAGGGCATTGTACTCTGTTTCCTCTTTACCTAAGAGCCAAACAGAAGATTCTATCTGTTTTTTAAGGAGGATATAATCTACTTTGCCATAAATACTAAAGCCTTCAAATTTGGCCGATTTTAACTTGCTTAAATAATCTTTATTGATGTCTTGCAGGCGTTTTCTTTGTTCAGGGCTTTTAAAAGTAGTCATCGGAAAAGAATAAGTACCTCCTGCAGAATAAGGATAATAAAAATCGTTAATGGCATCTACATCCCTTTGGTAGCCTACTATCAGCGTACCCATTTCGCTGGTTTGTTCGTACAAACTTTCGTTTGAAGTTTGGGCTAATACAAAAGTACCTGATAACAGGCTTACCATTAAAAAAAGGGCAAAAAACTTCAATTTGTTTTGCATTTGGTTTGGTTAAATTTGGCGAATAGCATTTGCCTCCATTTGAAAAAATGGCTAGCTTTTTTTTTAAAAAAAATAAAAGTATTTTTGTTTAGGCGCCCACGTAGCTCACCCTGCTCACATTATTATAAGTATCGATATATGCTCTTGGCGACTGACCAATAATACTTTTAAATACCCGGTTAAAATTGGTAATACTATTAAAACCAGCTTTATAGGCTACACCTGAAATGCAATCGGCTTTCTCACCCGAAATAAGGCTTTTACAGGCATCATTAATCCTAACTTCGTTTAAAAAGGATACGAAAGTATGTCCGGTATGTTTCTTAAAATACCTACAGAAGGCCTGAGGAGTCATAAACGCAGCATTGGCTACATCTTCTAAAGAAATTTGATTGTTGTAGTTTTCGGTGATAAAGTTAATGATCTTACTCAACCGCATACCTTCATTTTCAGTTACGTTAGAAGAATACATATCTGAGCATAACGATTCTACATTCTCATTTAAATCCTGAAGGCTGTTAACCAATTTCAGAAAGTTAAACAACACATCAACTCCCGATGCCTGGTGAACATTGAACATTTTGGTTACCATGTTTTTAGTAAAAGCAGCAGGAATTTTGAAACCATGTTTGTTTTTAGCTAAAAAACCACTTGCCATCTTCATTTCGGGAAGATTGAACAAAGCAGCTAAAATCCCATTAGGATTAAAGTAAATAGAACATGCTTTGATTGTTTTATTGTTATCGGGCGAGAAATACTCGGGGTTGCTTTTAAAAAGATGTGGAAGTTTTGCCCCAATTACAAAAATATCGCCCGGTCGGAAAGCATGCATATCATTCCCTGCGATTAACGTACCTTCTCCTTTTTCTATATAAGTAATCTGCCATTCATCGTGGCGGTGCAGATACTGGTAAAAATATGGAAGTTCAATATGTTCCGATATCACACTCTTGTCATCGGGAACAAGCATGGTAAATGGTAATACTTTCATAATTTTGGTTTGGTTGGTTGAGTTTGATTACGAATTGAATGTATGAATATTAACTCAAATAAACCAATAAAACCTAAATAAGGTTAAAATCCTGCTATAATTTGATAATATACGACGGATTTGATGATGAATTTGGCAGCTTGTAAATCACTATAAATTTAGTTTAACCTACTGTAAAGCAATATCTAAGCCGATTAATTTGAACGAGTAACGTCTGTTATTTTTGGACTAGCAGTCTACTTCGGCGTTTTTTTGGGGAATTGTGAAGAAACTGAATTAGCTAAGACAGTCAAGTTTTTAAAAAACTTGACTGTCTTAGTATATTATCGAACTACTGCGAATGGCTCCATTTTTAGATCTGTAGCCATGCCCGAAGCAATCTGGCTAACCAACAAACCCGTAGCGGGGCCTAAACTTAACCCCATCATACCATGGCCGGTAGCGATAATTAGATTTTCTCTTTTTTCGCTTCTGCCAATGTAAGGCAAACCATCGGGTGATGACGGACGGAAACCATACCAGATATCTTTTTCTGCCGGGAGTGTGGGTTTTAAATCTGGAAAATATGCTGGAACCGATTCTACAATACCTTTAACCCTTTGCATATTAATGCGGGTATTAATTTTATCTAACTCCATTGTACCGCCGTACCTAATCTGCCCGTTCATTGGTGTTATGGCCACTCTGGCTTCACATAACAATGCAGGGATAGTTAGCCGTTGCTGAGGTTCTGGCTCCATAAAAGAATAACCTTTACCTGGCATTATAGATATTTTAACATCCGCCATTTTAGCCAATGCTGGCGACCATGAACCAGTTGCCAGAACGTACTGATCGGCTTCCCAGGCAGTATTGCCTGTAAAAACCTTCATAATGCGATTGCCTGCCGTTTCAATTTTATCAACCTCTCTGCCACGTTCTATCTTAACACCATTGTTTAACAAATATTGAAGCAAAGCATTCATCAACTTTGTTGGGTAAAGGTGTGCATCGCAGCGATAATGTACTGCGCCTAAAACATCTAATTTTAAATCTGGCTGTAACGCGCGGCATTCGTCGGCTGTTAACACAGCCATATCCAAACCCAGTTCAATTGCCTTTGCAGCTAAATGCGCTTCTTCTTCTCCTGCTTTTTCTGTTTTATAAAATGCCAGAATACCATTGTTCGTTAATTCGAAATCGAAATCAGGCTCTTTTGCCAAACCTTCATATAGTTTTTTGCTCAGTAACGATAAATCGCGTAAAGGCGCTGCCGATTGGCTTACGTGTTTTGCCGTGGCATGTTTCATAAATTTCAAGCCCCAGTTAATAAGGCTCCCATTTAAAGATGGGCGAACATAAAAAGGGCTTTTGCTGTCAAACATCCAACGGATACCCTGTTTTATCATACCCGGTGCAGCCAAAGGCACAAAATGGCTTGGCACAATCATCCCCGCATTACCAAAAGAACAGTTGTCGGTAATATCTCCCTTATCTAAAACTGTTACTTCGTAACCCCTTTTCTGCAGATAATACGCTGAAGTTAGGCCTACAATTCCACCACCTATAATTAATACTTTCGACATTCTTTTAATTTATACTGCTGATATTAATTTAAAAACTCCCTAAATCACCTGAAATCCATGTGCATATGGATCATCTTCGGCATCTATTTTAATGGTATTGTAGCCATAAATTTTTGCCCAGCCCTCTACACTTGGTATAATGGCTTTAATTCCGTTCAGGTCTACAACTTCTTCTACTCTTCCAATAAACTTGCTACCGATAAAACTTTCGTGAATAAAATCTTCTCCCTGTTTTAGTTTTCCTTTAGCAAACCACTGTGCCAAACGGGCCGAGGTACCTGTTCCACATGGCGACCGATCGATGGCTTTATCGCCATAAAAAACTGCATTCCTGGCGGTTGATGTAGGATCTATTGTTTTTCCGGTCCACAACACATGGCTACAGCCATTTATCGTCGGATCTAAAGGATGTACAAAAGTATATTGCTCATTGATGCGTTTTCTAATGGTCTGGCTCCAGGTAATCAGTTGCGAAGCGGTGTAGTTTTCCAGTCCCGGAAAATTTTCCTGCGGGTCTACAATGGCATAAAAGTTACCGCCATAAGCTACATCAAAAGTAAGCTTACCTAAATCCGGGCATTCTACTTCTAAATTTTCTGCAGCCAGGTAAGAAGCTACGTTTTTCAGCTTAACCGATTTAACCTTTTTACCTTCCTGCTTATATTCAATTAAGACTAATCCAGCCGGGGCTTCCATTCTGATCACCCCTGGTATTTTGGGTTGAATCAATCCTTCCTCTATGGCAATAGTAATGGTACCGATAGTACCGTGGCCGCACATTGGAAGGCAGCCGCTGGTTTCGATAAAAAGCACAGCTACATCATTGGCTGGATCGTGAGGCGGATAAAGAATACTGCCCGACATCATATCATGCCCTCGTGGTTCGAACATTAAACCTGTTCTGATCCAATCGAATTCTTTCAGAAAATGCTGACGCTTTTCGCTCATATTTGAGCCAATAAGCTGAGGACCGCCACCTGCAACTAACCTAACCGGATTTCCGCAAGTATGTGCATCTACACAAAAAAAGGTTTTACTCATGAGATTTCGTTAATATCTGGTTAACCGTTCTGAAAATACCTAAAGGATTTCCGTCTTTCAATTCATCTGGCAACAATTCCTGCTCCCAATCCTGATAAGCCAATGGCCTTACAAAACGGTTGATTGCAGTTGAACCAACTGAAGTAAAACGACTATCATTGGTAGCAGGAAATGGTCCACCATGTTGCATGGCGGCACAAACTTCTACGCCTGTAGGCACACCATTTAAAATAATCCTTCCGGTTTTATCAGTCAGCTTATTTACCAGAGTTTGATAGTCCTGAAGTTCCTGTTTTTCGGCCATTAGGGTTACAGTAAGTTGTCCTTCCAGCACATCAATGGCTTTTTCAAGTTCAGCAATATCCTGAGCAACAACCAACAGCGAATATGGACCGAAAATTTCTTCACGAAGTTTTGGATTTTTGATAAAATCGGCTGCACTCACCTGAGCAATTTTCGCTTCTGATTGGTTTTGAAGCTCAGTATTTTTTACTGTTGATGCCGACAAAAGCGCAACGCCACCTTCATTCACTACCTCTGCAGAAAGTTTACCATAATTATTGGCAATACCTTCGGTAAGCATAGTTGCAGATGGGATAGTTGAAATTGCCTCTTTTAAAACGGCTTTAAAATTTTCGAGTGCCGGCGATTGCACTGCTAACAATAAACCCGGGTTGGTACAGAACTGACCTGCACCCAAAGTAATTGATGCAGCATATTTTTTGGCCAGTTCTTCTGCCTGGTTTTCTATGGCTTTGGGAAGAAAGACTACCGGATTAATACTTCCCATTTCGGCAAAAACCGGAATAGGTTGTTCGCGTTGTTGCGCAAGATTAATCAAGGCCATTCCGCCTTTAAACGAACCTGTAAATGTTACTGCTTTAGTTAATGGATGCTGAACCAAACCAGCTCCAATGGTATAACCATCATCATACAACAAAGAGAAAACACCTTTAGGCATTCCCGTTTTCTCGGCAGCCTTGATAATGGCACCACCTACCATTGCACTGGTTCCGTAATGTGCGGGATGTGCTTTTACAACTACAGGGCAACCAGAAGCTAGTGCTGATGCCGTATCGCCACCTGCAACCGAAAAAGCAAGCGGAAAATTACTTGCACCGAAAACCACTACAGGCCCGATTGGGATCAGCATTCGTCTAATATCAGGCCGTGGCAAAGGTTGTCTTTCAGGCAGAGCAGTATCGATAATTGCATCAACCCAAGAGCCTTCGGCAACCAGATTTGCAAATAACCTTAACTGGCCTGTTGTTCTGCCTAGTTCGCCCTGTAAACGACCTAAAGGCAAACCGCTTTCTGCCGAAGCCCTGTTTACCAGCTCTTCGCCAAGATTGGCGATTTCATCGGCAATGGCATTTAAAAAAGCGGATTTAAGATCTTTGTTTAGGTTTCTATAGCTTTGGAAAGCCGATGTTGCCGATGTTAAGGCATCATTAACAAGGCTATCGTTCGCTTTAAAAAATTCACCGTCAAGCGTTAACCCCGTTGCGGGATTAACAGCTTTAAGGCTTCTTTCATTAACTTCTATATAGGTGCTGGCTACAATATTTTTTCCGTTCATATTTGGTTTTTAAACTATTTTCCCCAGCTACCTGCAGGTAGTTCCGGACGAACAGCTAATGCATCGTTAATAATTTTCAATACTTTCTCTCTCTCTGCGCCACTTATTGGTAAACGAGGTGCACGAACCGCTTCTGTTCCTAATCCCGTTGCTACCTCAGCCAATTTAATGTACTGTACCAATTTCGCATGAATATCCAGCTCAAGCACAGGTAAAAACCAACGGTAAATGGTTAGCGCCTCAGCAATGCGGTTTTCTTTAATCAATCTGAAAATAGCCACTGTTTCTCTTGGAAAAGCATCTACTAAACCTGCAACCCATCCATGCGCCCCCATTACAATGCTTTCCATCGCCAATGGATCTACTCCCGTAAATATTTTGAAGCGGTCGCCAAAGCGGTTGATCAATCGGGTTACGTTCGATACATCTCTAGTTGATTCTTTGATTGCCTGAATGTTATCATATTTAGTCAAAACCTCGAACATATCTAACGTCACTTCGATTTTATAATCAACAGGATTGTTATAAATCATGATCGGTAGGCTTGTGCTTTCAGCAATGGCGCCAAAAAATGCCAAAGTTTCGTCTGGAGCAGCATTATAGCGCATTGGTGGCAACAACATTAAACCTTGTGCGCCAAGCGATTCTGCTTTTTTAGCTACTTCGATTGCTTTTTTTGTAGTTGACTCTGCAATGTTCAATAAAACCGGTACACGGCCATTTACCACGGTTAAGGTATGCGATAACAGACCGAACTTTTCTTCATCGGTTAGTACACTGGCTTCGCCAAGCGATCCACCTAAAATAATCCCTTCAGCACCTGCTTCTAATTGCGCTTCGATATTTAAATCGAAAGCCGGAAAATCTAACTCATCGTTTGCTGTAAATTTTGTTGTTACAGCAGGGAAAACCCCAGTCCATTTAATACTCATTGTAATTTTATGTTTTTAATAATTATGTACAAGAAAATAAAGCCTGCCTTAAAACCAAAAATTTAGTTTTAACTGACTAAAACATCACTCAGCTAGTTTATTTAGCAACAAACTCATTTAAATGATGCTCAAAGTTAGCATATCCGCTTACGTGAATATTGTTGGATTTTAACCAATATTGGTCATAAATGCGCCATTTAAAGCAGACACGATTGATTTAAAAAAGCTGAGGCGCTTGTAGGAGAAATGAGATATAACAAAAAAGGCATCCTTACGAAAAGGAATACCTTTAATGAAAATCAGCCGGATGGACAGCACCTCCTGCTCTGCCTATTTCAAAATGAATTATTTTGTGTTTTTCACCTGTAGGTAGTACATAAATTCGATACCCGATTTTGTAAAAAGCGCATCCTGACCTTTAACCAACGTAACTTGTTGCCAGTTTTGCGAAGGAATAATTTTAAGCGTTTTAATACCCTCTTTTTTCAGGCTTAAAGGCAGATTGAAACCTTTAACGCAATTGCTGTAACGGTAGAAAGCTTTACCACCTTTCAGGTAATATTCGAATGCAGGAACTTGTACCGTACGCAGATACTGGTCAAAAACTTTTGAAAAATCGTACCCTGCCTTTTTAGAAACATAATTTTCGATCTGTGCAGTTGTTACCGTTTTATGGTAAAAGGTTTGGTTCAGTCCCCGCAATATCGATCTAAAAAGTTCATCGTTATTTAAACTATGCCTGATGGCGTGTAACATGTTCCCTCCTTTTGGATACATGTCGCCACTGCCCTGTGCATTTACACCATAAGGGGGAATAATAGGGCTATCATTCCGGATGCCTTTTCTAATTCCAAAATTATACTCATTACCCGCTTTATTGCCAAAAATATAATCTACAAAAAGAGTCTCGCTATAGTTGGTAAATCCTTCGTGCACCCACATATCGGCCAGATCGTTGGTGGTAATGTTATTGCCGAACCATTCGTGCCCGCTTTCGTGGATAATGATGAAATCCCATTTTAAACCCCAACCATCGCCCGACATGTCTCTACCTCTATAGCCAAACTTATAACCATTGCCATAAGACACTGCCGATTGGTGCTCCATTCCGGTGTGCGAAGCATCGATAAGTTGATAACCATCTTCGTAAAAGGGATATGGACCAAACCAGTGTTCCAGGCTCTTCATCATTTTATGCACCTGATCGGGCATATAAGTTTTCGCCTTTGGGTAATTGTAATCGAGTACCCAATAATTCACATCTAATGCACCTTTCTCGCCAGCATATTTCTCCTTAAAATTCACGTACTTTCCAATGTAAGGGATAATGCAATAATTACTGATCGGATTTTTAACATTGTATTGATAGGTTGTAGTGCCATCGTGGTTATCCTTCTTAAATACCAGTCGCCCATTCCCTACCGCTACCAAGGTATCAGGAACCGTCATTGTTAAAGAAGCGCCCAGATTGGGTTCGTCGCTTTGATGATCTTTATTTGGATACCAAACTGAAGCGCCTAAGCCCTGGCAGGCAACCGTCATCCATGGGCGCGAAAGCGAATCGGTGGTGAAGATAAAACCACCATCCCAAGGCGCTCTTTTTGCCTGGTGAACCTTACCATGGTAAAAGATATGCACATTATTCTGTGCTGATAATTTCTGCGCCGGAACATGCACATACCAAACACTGCCAACATGTTCGAATTTCACCTTTGAACCTCCGTTGTACAGCACACTATCAATAATTAATGGCTCCTGCAGATCGATCTGCATGCGGGTATTGCCATTATTATGCTGCACAACTTTGTATACGATTTTGTTCGAGCCCTTTATACTTTTGTCATTATAATCGGGCGTAACAGAAAGTTCGTAACGCTGCACATCCCACCAGGTACGTTCGGCATTTAGGCTCCCTCTTAAGGTATCGGCCAAAGTGTAAACCTTTTTGGGTGACTGTGCGAAAAGTATTGTACCGAACAATACTAAGATCATTGTTAAGGTTGTAAGTGTTAATTTTCTCATCTTTTGCTGGTTATCATGTTGCAATCGTATATTATTCATTTGAAAAGCAATTGCAGTACTTATCGGTTAGTTCAGTCCTGCTATCTATCCTGCTCCGATAAAGGATCGGGAGCATCCGTTCTATCAGGTTTATTTAACCTTGGTCCCTGTAAACACCAGTTTCCTGTTCTGTGCTTCAGTCCTCAGTTTTTAGCCCTGACAGGAGCGGGCATCCCGATTTTTCTCGGGATAAAGCGGATGGCAGGACTATCCTTAAAAAAATCGAAAAGCCCTGCGCTCCAAAACAAAAAACAACAGTTATTTTAAAAGATCTATGTTAGATTTTCTTTAATGGCTCTTTATTAATTGTTATGTTGTTATTATAGCTAAATATTAATTTGAAAAGCAGTTTCAGTTTTTCATCGGTTATGGCAGCCCTGCTATCCCTCCTGCTCCGATAAAGGATCGGGAGCATCCGTTCTATCAGGTTTATTTAACCTTGGTTCTGTACTTCAAACCCAAGTTTTTAACCCTCGTAGAAACGAACATCCTTAAAAAAATCGAAAGGTCCTGCGCTCCAAAATAAAAAGATTTGTTAATACTAATAAGCACCTTAGCTAATAAGCCCCACTTCTAATCGATTCGATTTCATCGGTGGTTAAAGCCAAATGTTTACCCAGCATCCTGCTTCCGTTTTCGGTAACCAGAAAATCGTCTTCAACCCTGATACCGCTAAAGTTTCTGAACTGTTCCAGTTTATCATAGTTAATGAATTCGGCAAATTGGTTAGCGGCTTTCCAACGGTCTATAAGTTCGGGAATAATATAAACACCTGGTTCTATCGTTAACACATATCCTGCTTCGAGTGCTTTGCCTAACCTCAAAGATTTCAATCCGAATTGAGTGGTATTTTTAGTCAGTTCATCTGTATAACCTACGTATTGCTCGCCTAAATCTTCCATATCGTGTACATCTAAGCCCATCATGTGGCCTGTTCCACATTGAAAGAACATCGCATGCGCACCGGCCTGCACCGCATCGTCGATATTACCTTTCATCAGGCCTATGTCTTTTAAACCCTGTGCCAGCATTTTACACGAAGCCAAATGCACATCTAAATATCTTACACCCGGCGCCAACATGTTTTTGCCTTGCGTGTAAGCATTCAATACAATATCATACACGTCTTTTTGCTCGGCACTAAACTTTTTGCCTACCGGAAAAGTACGCGTAAGATCGCCTGCATAACCTAAGGCTGTTTCTACACCAGAATCGTTCAAAACCAATTGACCTTCCTGTAGCTGATTACCGTGGTAATGGTTGTGCAAAATTTCGCCACGAACAGTCAAAATAACCGGATAAGCCAGATTACCGCCCGAAGCCAATGCAGCACCTTGAATTTTTGCGGCAAGTTCGCGTTCGTACATGCCAGGTTTTGCCTGTTGCATCACCATTAAATGAATATCGGCCGATACTGCTGCTGCACGGTCTAATTCTTTAATTTCTTCTACAGATTTAATCGATCGTTGCGCCACAACGGCTTTAATAAAACTAAGAGATGCTTTTTCTTTAAGCTGATCGACAGGCAGATTAAGCCAGTTAGACAGTTTAATCTTATTCTCTGAACGGTAAGGCGGTAAAAAATGAACATGACGCTTTTTGTCCTGGTATTGCTTAAGATAAATATCCAGCTGTGCTAAAGGCAGAACCTTGGTCAAGCCGGCATCCACACTTTTTTCTTCAAGTGTTTTCTGTCTGCCCATCCACACAATATCGTCAATGCCCATTTCATCACCGAAAAGGATTACCTGATCTTCATCAAGGTCGATGATAGCGCCCAATGCAGGCTCACTTATCCCAAAATAGTATAAAAAGGTACTATCCTGCCTAAAATGGTAGGTATTGTCCTTATAATTCATCGGACTTTCTTCATTACCCAAAAAGAGTAATATTCCCGAATTTATCTTTGATTTTAATGCTGCTCTTCGTTGGAGGTAGACTTTCTTTTCAAACATATTTTTCATGTGTTAAGCAAATATCCAAAAAGCCATATTCATTACATCAGAATTAAAATGAATGGATAAAATATGGTTTATATCTGCAAATTATAAGCTATGGTTATGGCACAAAAATCACAATAAATTTCAGGTTAGCGAAAAATAAGGGTAAAATCTGCACACTTACAGGGAGATTAAAGAAAGTTTATAGATAGCGCCAACAATTTTTAGCCACGGATATACAGAACATTTATGAAGTTTATTTTGTCAATCTGAGAAAAATTTATTGTATAAAAATCAGTATAGATGCCAGCATATTTTTATTGCAGCGATAGGCTGTGAGGAATCGTCATTGCAATGAAGACCTTCTATAGGGCCTGGCAATGATAGGCTTAATTTATTTCATAAAAATTCACTTTTCAGGCCATCCTCTTTACAGGCGAGTATCATCTAAACAATTTAAATGGATAATATTATTATTGATTTCTATATTAATTTAAAACACAAAATTTTAAACTGGTTAATATTAAGTAATCATGTAGCTATAAATAGAACAAAATCAATGGTTTTCAATCTATAAAACACTCCTTATAAGGTCAATATTTAACTTTAATAATCTGGAATACAAATAGTATAAACATATTATATCAATTTACGATATTGATAAAGTATATATCTAATTGGTTATCAATATTAATTAAGAACAAAAAGCCCCGTAAATTTTAGTTTACTGGGCGGAGACGATAGAAAAATTGATATTATCTTTGAAGAATGACTTCAGTTGTATGTTCTTTTGCAAGTGGAAACTCGTATCCTCCCCTATTCCTAGCGCCACTGCTTTTTACAGTATAAGCATCAACTCCACTAATTTTTGCAGGTTGCGATAACCTCAACAAGGCATTAGGTGTATATTCATTTGCTTTGCTCAGTTTTAGGCGAATTTCCCCACTTACAGTATTATAATTTACCTCATCAATGGTTCCGGCATCAAGGCTAATCCAAAGCCCCGCAGGTGCAATGTAAACCGATGATTTTGCTGCTGTAGTTAATTTAACATTGATGCTATTGCCTGTTTTGTTCAGATTACCTCCGAAAGCTAACCAACCAAATTCAGGGTGCTGTAAGATATATGACGAAGTATTAACCGCATAGCCAAAAAAACCAGATCCATAATCGCCCGTAATACCGTCATTTTTTAAGGTTGATGGATAAGCATGAAATGCTGCAGGCGCAAAACCCTCTTGAGTGATATTGGAAATCGAACCCAATAAGCCACCGTAACCGGCACGTAAAAGATAAAAGTCGCCTGGATTTTTACGGTAATCCATTAATACGGGAATGGCATTGAGTGCTGAACCGTAATGATGGATCATCCGTTCGATGCGCGAAAGTTTACCTCCATAAAGAAAATCCCAGTACCGACGGGCATTACCATTGTAGGCCCAATGCGGCACCACAGGCATATAGGCTAATATGGCATCAAGTGTTACATTTGCTTTATCCTGGTAGCCAAAATAGCTCGACCATACATAAACTTCTTCTTGACCTGTAGAGTCCCAGGGCATTTCACTTCCAAAGGGATATTGTAACGAACGCCAGTGGTTGGCCCGCTTCTTCATTTCATTTTCTAACCTGGCTGCTTCTTCTGTTAGTCCTTCGTTTTTAAGATCATTAAGGATGAGATAGAAAACTGTGCCTTCCATTTGACCGAACTGTGCGTAATAAGGGGCAATATTAACCATAGCCATGCCTGTTTCAGCGGCGTCGATAAGGTGTTGTTTCCAGCTCTGTTCTTCCACCAGGCCACTATAATTACGCGCCAACCGATACATCACCCAATGGGCTGCTGCAACATGCGGGTAGTTATACGACCGGCCCAGGTTATCAGCTTCTTTTTTTGGCCATGCAGACCATGTTTTAAAATTGATATCTGCAGCATAGGTATCTTTAGGGAGCGAATCTGGTGCATAGTAGAATAAACTCTTTTTTACGCCATATTTCTGAGGACCGTTTTTAAGCTGTATCCGCCCAAACATTACACTATCTACAAATTGTTTCAGTTTATCAACTTCTTCTTTTTTTGGTTGTACCAATTGCTTCATTATTGCCCCTAACCACGAACCTGCACCACCTTCATCGCTTAAACCTGCAATCCATGCCCTATTGTCTTGCGTTACCTGCTGTTGCTTTTCATTATCATACGTAATAGCTGAAGGACTTCTTTTAAAAATAGGATCGGCCTGGTTAAACCATTGCTTGGTTGTTAAAAAATTGCCATAACTAGCAATCACATCACTTTCGTTTTCAATTACCTTATAGTTTATACTTTGCTCCAAGCCATCTTCGTAGGTAATAGACAATCTTGCTCTCCCCCAGGTATTTCCCTTTACGGAATAACTTTTCCAACCATTTTTGGTTGAACCTAGTGCACTTACTTTTAGGGCATTTTCGGGTAAAATCTGAATGGCTTTAATCTTTTTAGGGTAATTAATAAACAATTTCCCTTCCACATCTTTAGGCAATACATAACCTGGAACTGATATCGCTACTGGTCGTTTATTTTCGATCAGTTTGCTTTCGATATCTTTTGCAGCTCCAGAGAGGATAAACTGAAGGGCATAACTTCTGGTTTCACCAGGTTTTAAAACGGTTGAAGTTGGTGTGTTCCACTGCTCGGCATTTTTCCATTCGTTTTCGGCATAGGCTTTACTGTAAACCATCCACTCATAAAAACCTTCAAAAGCTATCCCTCTTGGTGTCCTGTCATCATTAAGCGGGTTGTAAGCCTCAAATGGTGTATGCCCTAGTGGCGTAACGAGCAAAGAAGGGGCATGGCCACTTAACCGGGTAACTTGCAGATAACCGGCATCTTTTCCGATGTATGGATCGTAAAAAACATTTTTCGCATGGGTTTGCTCCAATGTTCTGCCTTCGAGAATATTATCAAAAATCATCGGAATACCTAGTGCCCCGATTTCTACGTTTTTATTGCTCTTGTTTTTCAGTTCGAAGCGGAGCACAAGCTTTCCGTTAAGCATTTCCCAGATCCGTTTAACCTGCAACGGGATATCGGCCGGAAGTGTTGCAGCAAGATCGGCAGCAGCGAGTACATTTTTACCCATAGCAATGTTTTTCACAGGGCTTCGTTTTGCCGCTGTGCTGTAGCTTTCCCAGGCTTCTTCACCAATGTAGCGTAACTTTAAGTTGATATCGCCCAAATGATATAAACCATCTGAACTGCGCACTTTTAAACTATCGCTCGGTGCAAAATCGAAATCTTTAACCATTTTAGGCTGTAGGCTTGCCACTGTTTGTGATGACTTAACAAGTTTTAGATTAAATGCTCCGGCATTGTAAGTCGAAAATCCATTTTCCAGCCCTAACGTAGATGGCTTTTTGCCTAAAGCAATCCAAGGCGATTGGGCCAGAACTACCTCAATATTTAGAAAAGCTAAAATACAGCAAAATATTGCTTTAAAAGTTATTATGGATAAAGTATTCTTCTTTTTTAGTTCAATAATCATGATGACAAAGGAAATTTAGGAATGTGGTTAAACCAAAATTAAAATTTAAAAGATAAAGCAGGCATTGAACTTAAAAATAGCGCAAAATCGGTAAAGAATTGGTGTATTTATGGGGAGTTGGGCGTCGGGCGGTAAGCGGATGGCGGGATAGATGGTGAATAGCAGGAAGCATGATGAACAAAATAGGTTCCTGCAGATTACGCAAAGCGTGCAGATTAACACATGAGGAGAAACCTAACCCATTAGTACTACGCTAGGTGCCCAGACGCGATTGCAGCAGCAGCTCCCGAGGTAAAGTCGGGACTACAGCGGAAAGCGCAACTAACGTAGATTGAAATGCAGGAATTGCTTTCCTATATCAAATTATTGACCATATAAGAGCTATAAGATTATTTAAGCCATTATATTAAAAAATTGCAAAAGGGTCTTCGACAAGCTCAGACTGACATTATTATATTGAAATCGCGATCTATTTAGTTCCTCCAAAGACTGTTAAATAGGCTGACATTTCACTTTCAACCATTTGGCTTCTTCATCAGATAACATGGGCTGAAGCTTCTCAAACACCATTTGATTGTATTGATTTAACCACTCCATCTGATCTGGTGCCAAAAGCGCTTTATTTACGATAGAAGTATCAATGAAACATAAGGTTAAGGTTTCGAAAGTGAGAAAATCGCCAAATTCACTATTGCCCTTAGGAATACATAAAACCAGGTTTTCGATGCGTACCCCATGTTTTCCAGGGCGATAAATCCCAGGTTCGATGGAGGTTACCATCCCTAGCTTAAAGGCAACATCTACATTGGCTGGACTAATATTCTGAGGTCCTTCATGTACATTCAGAAAAAAGCCGATACCGTGCCCCGTTCCATGGCCAAAATTTATGGCATGTTCCCAGAGTGGTTTTCTACAGATGGAATCGATCTGATAACCTTTGGTACCTTCTGGGAAAATAAGTTTAGAACCTTCAATCAGGCCTTTTAGCACTAAGGTATAATCATCGGCCTGGGTTGATGAGCAGTTACCGATAGGCATTACCCTGGTAATATCGGTCGTACCATACAAATACTGGCCTCCTGAATCGACAAGAAACAAACCATCGGCTGTAATTTCCTGATTGCTTTCTGCTGTTACACTATAATGCGGCAAGGCCCCATTGGCATTGTAACCAGCAATGGTATTAAAACTTAAACCTACGAAAGAGGCTTGATCAGTCCTAAACGTGGCCAATTTCTCTGCTGCAGACCATTCTGTAATTTTTTCTTTGCCTAAATGATCTTCCATCCATTTAAAGAACTTGGTTAAAGCAACCCCATCATTTAGCATTGCCTTACGAATGTGGTTAACCTCAGTATTATTCTTTAAACTTTTTAAATGTGTGCTTGGGTTAATGCCTGAAACGATTTTGGCACTTGAAGGCAAACACTGGTACAAGCCAAAACAAGTACGTTTAGGGTCGATAAAAACCTGTGCATCTTTTGGCAGGTTTTTTAACGCCTCAACCACCTCACTATATGGATACAAAGTTACGCCCTGCTGATTTAAAGTATCGATATCTGTTTGTGACAATTTTTGCTTATCGACAAAGAGTTTTACCTCCTTAGGAGCAATTAAAGCAAAACTTAAGGTTACAGGATTATAATCTACATCCTTTCCCCTTAGATTAAAAAGCCAGGCAATATCATCAAGCGATGAAATAAAATGATAATCTGCTCCATTTATTTTTAAAGCCGCTTTTACCTCATTTATTTTAGCCGAAATACTAAGACCTGCAGCTTCTTCGCCTATTAAAAAGGCATTTTCTACAGGTAGCCCTGCCCTATCGAGCCAAATGGTGCTGATCAAATCAACGTCAGTTATCTCAATTCCACGTTGGGTCAAACTGCTCTGCATCTCGAGGGCTAAACCTACCGTAATGAGCTGATGGTTAAAACCTACTTTTGCACCCTCTGGCAGAACCTGGCGCAACCAATCGATGTATTCGGGCGTATGTGGCACTTTCAACTTTACCAATTCGTAACCAGTATTTTTTAATTGTGTTTCTGCCTGCGTAAAATATCGCGAATCAGTCCACAAACCAGCAAAATCCTGAGTGATGACCAGCGTACCCGCCGACCCTGTAAATCCACAAGCAAAAGGAATAGCTTTATAATGCGCAGGTAAATACTCACTAATGTGTGGATCTGCCGCTGTAATAATATAAGCATCTACTTTTTGATCCGCCATTAATTGACGCAGGGCCTTCAATTTTTCTACAAAGGTCATATTGAGGAAGAGTTTTTGTAGGGCCAAATTTAAATATTACATTGACATCAGTGCTTAAAACAAACAAGAATTAATATAAATTTGAAAACACAACAGATTCTGATTGCGTTAGCACCTGTGTTTGCCTTTAAAAACATTTAGGACAAATACTAAACGTACCGATCAATTGCAGGTGCTTTAACCACCTCATAACAATCTGATTTCTGAAAGCACCATACTTTAAAAACAAGCGCAGATTCTCTTTGCGCCAGCGCATGGATACCCAATGTAAAACGTTGTTTAAAGCGTTTGGGACAAGCCTCTTTATGGCAAATTATTTCATAATGGTCTTTATTTTCTACGACTACATCACACACATATTTTGGCCACTGTTTTTTAATCAAATTAGGCAACCAGCTAAACTGCTGCATGTTGATCAAATCCCCCATCCCTTCAATTGCTTTTGGCGGAATATCTCCACCTATAATCTGGCTCCACTTCCCTTCAACTTCATCGATAATCCCCAGCACTTTACACCCAGACAGCACCAACCATGGGTCTTCCATGCTTGACCGAATTAACTGATAGGATACATCTTCCGAAAATTCCTGTTCAAAAAGGTAATTAAGTTCGATCATAAGCTATTTTCATTTTTAATCGGCAGATTATTAAGTCGTATCAGTTTATCAATGGTACCAGCAAAACGTTTCATTGAGATTGGTTTGCCAAGATAACATTCAAAGCTGGAATCTATTTTTCTCACCTCATTTTCGAGGTGGGCGGATGCGTAAATCACAAACCTGGCCTTTGAGCGGAGATGTTGGGACAGTTCAGTTCCCCTCATCCCATCCATATCTATATCTAAAAAAAGAAAATCGATTTGATCTCCGGCACTAATTGTTTTTAAGGCATCAAAGGGGTTATTAAAGGCGCTAAACAGTTTTAAAAAACGAATACCTTCAATATAATCGTGAAGTAAATCAATCGCGTGCTGTTCATCATCAACAATTGCACAGCTGTAATACATAGGCAAATTAAGATAGGCTGTACAAAGCTTAACAATGTAAGCTTCAATTCCTATTGCCAGGCACAAAAAGGGTAAAAGTACGGTAGTAATGGGCATACTAATAAGACAATATATCACAACTTGCACCTTATTTCACGATATATATAAAATAGCCATGAGTCAATTGACACATGGCTAATTGCTTTAAAGTTTAATTTTAACAAAGTATAAACGGTTTCTATCAACCGAATTTGTTAAAGGCAATATTTTTTGCGCAAAACCACTTGCACCATTATCTACCACACCAAAATCATCATCGTTAGAAATTACGAGGATATTGCCAGGCAGTAAGGCTAAGCCTTCTGCTTTATCGTGCGGATAAATGGAAGGTAGATCTTTCAACAGGTCTAAAACTATGGTTTTGCTTACAGGAGTAATTCCCGCTGTATTTAAACCTGCTGCATTATTCAGTTCTTCCACTGTTTTGCCGCCATAAAGTTTTCCTGTTGCACCGTTGCCGGAATCAGAAATATCGGTGGCACCACTCAGGTCTATTTTGAAAACTTTTTTAAATGTTGCCGGATTGCTTGCTGCGCCGCCATACAATCCATCACGTTCTATGGTTAGGAAAGTAGTACTGTTAACGGCAACAATATCGCTCACGCCTGTTAAAGTAGTGTTATCCATCAGGTAAGCGTATTGCTTGGTTGCGCCACTTGCGATATCAAAAGTCAAAATTCTTAATACCACCGAATTGGCAACTGCAGCTTTAGACGGATTGTACATTGGCGACTGCATCATGCCTACCAAAGTTTTTCCATCCGGGGTAATGGCCAAACCTTCCATCCCACGGTTTGCTCTCCTATTCGCAAATACAGCTGGAATTTTCCGCCCGCCGGTTCCTGTTCCAAAGGGGTTAATGCGCTCTATTGTTTTACCTGAGGCATCGAAATGTGCAATATGCGGGCCATATTCATCGCTGATCCAAAATGATCCATCAGCTGCCCTTACCAAGCCTTCTGAGTCGATCCCATCAGCACTTGGGGCAATCACCTGTCCGTTTAAGTCGTAAGCAGTTTCACCGGAAGCCCCCATTCCCGCAGGGTTAGGAAGTCCGTTTAATTTATTACCAGATGCATTTTTAAGTTCGATGGTTTGTTCGAGCACCAATTTCCCATCTTTCAACCTGAATTTGCCGATCTGTGGATCAAAATCAGTTTTTCCGATGATGATGGAGTTCGCGATCTGCCCGGCAACGTTCGAACCCCTATCGGTTAGCATATAAAAAACATTCGGCGAGTTAGGATCAGCGGCAACTGCTGATCCAAAACCTCCGTTGTACACTTTTACGCCAGCAGCAGTTGTGAAAAGAACCGAAGGATCAGAAACTTCGGCCATTGCGGGGTAAGTAAAATCTGCTGGTCTTTCGTCGTGGTTCTTTTTGCACGATACCATACCGATAGATGCAGCAGTTATTAAGGTAAGTAGTTCTCTTTTCATTTATTCTTTTTTGAACAAAGCAATGATCTGGATGTGAAGAGAATGTTAAGGGAATAACAAGAATAGTTTCAGGGCTGCCAACAATAAATTCAGCATTCTAAGGGAAGGAGTGCATAACGTTAATTCGATTGTCACTCTGAAAAAAGTTACCAACAGCGGAATCTTCTAGAAAGGTCGTCATCTCGACTGAAGCACAGCGAAATGGAGAGATCTATAATGGATTTAGCTTCGCTGAGCACTTCGTGGTTCTCTACTGCGTTGCACTCCGCTCGAAATGACGACCGCTTGAGATTGGCATCGTCTACTCCAATGTCTTTGAATAAAATCTAATCGCCCCGTATAATGACCATTTTAACAAATTACATTATCAATAATTAACATATTGCTCTTCAAAGCTGCCATCAGCATGTAAATCGACCAGTCCATAACCAGGGGCGGTTTCTCTTCTGTTGCCTTCCCACCAAGCACCTGATACGGCACCGTTACAAAGATAGGTAACACCGTTGTAAACCACTTTATCGCGCATATGCAGGTGGCCACTTAAACACAGCTTTACATTAGGATGTTGATAAAAAAGATTGATAATTTTGCTTGTATCGGTATGCATATCGCCACCCAACATGGTCCACTTGTTTACAATATCATCTTCTATCATTAAAAGCGCAGTAAGGATTGGAATGTGCGACATTACCATTACAGGCATTGAAGAACTGGTAGTTTCCAGTTCGTTTTTTAACCACGTTAACTGCTCATCGCCCAATTTTCCAATATACCAGGTGTTGTCGATATCCAGATGGGTACTATCCAGCACAATAATCTTCCATCCGTTCTGTACTAAACTATAATAAGGCTTAACCAGCTGCAATTTATCCATGGCATATTTCTTCGCGTAAAAAACATCGCCCTTGGTGTTTTCGTCCCACCAGATATCGTGATTGCCCAAACAGTAATGCACAGGAAGGTTACATTCGTTCTTCATCGTCTCTTTTACCAGTTTCCATTGATCGTTAATGGTGCCGATGTTTTCTTTATTCATATCAAAAACGATATCACCACCGTTTAAAACCAGGTCTATCTTAGGCGATTGCGACTGTAAATGGTGCAGGCATTTAACAAACCTGGCGGGCGCATTAAATTGATTTTTAAGATGCACATCAGTGATGTGTGCCACTCTTAGCACCGGTTTTTTATCGGCTGCCGACGGAAATGCAGGTAGGGTTGGCAGTAAAAACAGGCCACCTATATTCTTGAGTGCTGATCTTCTTTCCATAACATTCTTTTTATTGTTTCAAAATTAGTGCTGCCACGTTGCTTTAACGTTAAGAAAAAAGCGGTGCCGTGGGTATACAGACACCGCTATTCAGATTTTGGTATATTTTAAAGATTTATTGAGTTTTCTTTAAACGATAAGCTTCGATGACTTTATAAAAAATCTGATGGTTAGGATAAACTCCCATAAAGGCATCCGAACCAGGGCCATAGGCAAATACAGGCACCATGATATTGGTATGATCATCTGTACTGAAATTGCCACGAACGGTTCCTTTTCTATAAGAGGCATCCAAGAGCGACAGCCCTCCGGTTTCATGATCGGCAGTTACGATTACCAACGTTTCTCCATCCTGATCGGCAAACTTTAAGGCTTCACCCACCAGACGGTCAAAATCCTGTTGTTCGGTTACCGCAAAAGGCAAATCGTTTGCGTGCCCGCCATGATCAATCTGCGCCCCTTCTGCCATGATGAAAAATCCTTTTTTATTTTTCGAGAGCAATTCAACTGTTTTTAAGAACGAAGTCTTCAGCATTTCTCCGCGGCCTTCCAATATTTTCCGCGTGGCAGAATCGTCTAAAAGTACCACTTGCTTATCCACATTTGAGGCAACAAAACTTTTTAGGTCTTTCTGTAGGGTATAACCCTTAGCCGAGATTTTATCCATCAATTTTTGATCTGGATTCTCGGTAAAACTTTTGCGTTTCGAACCAACCAGAATATCAACATGACTGTTCTGAAAATCGGCTGCAATTTCCTTCGTCATAGATCGTTCAAGCTGATGAGCATAAAATGCTGCAGGCGTAGCATCGGTAATATCACCACTGCTGATGATCCCGCTTGTAAGGCCATAAGGAGCCAAAATATCAGGAATGGACTGAAGTGCCTTACCCGTAGAATCGACGCTGATGTAGCGATTATTGGTTTTGTGCCCTGTAGCCATAGCCGTTGCACCTGCTGCAGAATCAGTAAAATCTGAATTGGAAGCTTCGGTGCGCGATAGGCCAAGATGTTTAATCGTGATAATGTTGGATTGACCGAAATTAGCACTCAAGCCTGCCTGAATCTGTGCCAGTCCCATTCCATCCCCTATTAAAAGAATTACATTTTTGGCCTTGGATTTTAATCCGTCGCTTTTGTAAGTCGGCTGATAAGGTTTATAAGCCTTCAGGCTGCTGTACTCGAGCTTAGCCCTGTTCTGATAAAAATCTTTTAGCAATACGGGATGATCTGTTCCGATCCAATCAACCCCCATGTGTTCTAGCTCTTTCCAACTATTCGGACTATCTTTAGTTGCCCAAAAACGGAAAGGTTTACCTAAGGCATGTACCTTGGCAATCACCGCCTTCATTTTTTCTAAATCGGTTGGTGTTGGGGTACCCTTTCCATTCCATACCGAATAATGAGAAATATCATCGCTAATCATACCAATGTGCTTTAACTGATCACTTGTGTATTGATTTGCAGGACGGCCATCAAAACTGATAAGTGATGGATAATCCTTAAACTTTTCGGCAGGCGGTACAGCCCCGCTCATTACAATTTTAATGGCTGAAGGATTGATCTGTTGATCGAAAACAGATTCATTACCTTTTAAATCGGCCAATAATTTCGGGATTACGTGTTCATGATCCTCCTTTATATCGATTACCAGCTGAAGTTTTTGTTTCGGATCGGCATAAGGATGGTTGGCATGATCTTTAAAAAATGCCACCAAAGGGTCGATATATAATTTTTTCAATGTTTTGCCCGAAGTGATTTCGCTGCTATCGTGGGCAACAAACAGTTCTCCATTACGGTAAAACACATCTGCCTCGATAGATCCCAACCCAGCATAATAGGCCTCCAATAAAGGAATCTGCTGTTTATAATCATTATGACTATGTCCATTAGTGGCATTCAGTTTCCGCTGAGCAGAAACTGAATGTACACCTAAACTCAACAATAAAAGGAGGATCAGTTTATTCGCTTTTACCATCCTGGATTTTGTTTAATTACGCCTGCACTGTTATCAATTTCTCTTTGTGGTACGGCCCAAACATCGTGTACCTGTGGATTGAAAGTTCTTGCTGGCCAAATTACAGTTCCATCAAAATCGTGTAACGGTTTGGCATAAGCTGCCTGAGCATCACCCCATCTTACTAAATCGCGGTGACGGTCGGCCCATTCTCCTGCAAGTTCGTTGCGGCGTTCGCGTTTAAGGTCGTCGATAGTCATTCCTGTTTTGGCACCTAAACCTGCGCGTAGCCTGATTTTGTTCAGTTCGGTATCGCCTGCCCCTGCACCGCTAAGGTTAATTGCAGCTTCGGCCTTAATAAGCAATACTTCGGCATAACGCATTAAGGGCACATTTAAATCAGTTGTGCCATTGTCTCCATTCGGATTCACATGCGTTGGAATTGGATTAGCATAAGAAAAAGGCTCCATGTATTTTTTAAATTGGTAATTTGAAGTTGCTCCTCCATCTTTAGTAAAGCTACGCTCGGCACCAAAGAACATAAATTTATCGCCAGGCTTTAAAATGGTGGCTTCACGGCGCTGGTCGCCAGCCTCGTAAGAATCGTAAAGTTCTTTGGTTGGCAGGTAATAACCCCATCCATTATAAATCCCCCATGCTTTATTGGTTAACATTACACCCGGAAGTTTACTTCCCCAGCCTGTTCCGCCACCGCTTGGCGTACAAACTACCGACCAGATATATTCTTTAGACCAGTTGTTTGAAGCCTTAAAAACATCGGCAAAACCCGTATTAATTAAATCATGCTGACCTGAAGTGATGACCATATCAGCATATTTAGCAGCATTGGCATAATCTTTTTTAAACAGGTACACCTTAGATAAGTAAGCCCATGCAGCCGTTTTATGTGCTTTACCGTAATCAGCTGGTTTCATTGCTGAAAACAGGGGAAGGTTATCAGCTGCTTTTAATAAAAGTGAAATGATATAATCATAGTTTTCATTCACATTTTTTGCACGTGCAATGGGCTGAGATGGATCACTCTCTGGCGTTACGATCGGCACGCCCGCTTTATCGTTACCGTAATTGGCAGCCAACTGAAAGTAAACGAGCCCGGCGTTAAAATAAGCGTCGCCTATGATCTGTTTTTTCAAGGCTTCATCCATGGTGATGGCAGGTACATTGATCATGATGTCGTTGGCACGTTTGATGATCGCATAACGCATGCTCCACTGCGTTTCTGTATAACCTCCACCAACGTAATTACGGTTAAAGTTTTTAATATTATCAGCCTCTGGCTTGTTACGCCCGGTAACCATATCATCGCTGGCATTGATAAACCAGAACATCCCACGACCATAAAAGTCTTCTGCATTGTAATTTTCGTACATCCCAGCTTCTGCTTTTATGGCATCTTCTTTTGTTTTCCAGAAGTTTTGTGCTGATGGGGATCCTTCCGGTACAATATCAAGCTCTTTAGTACATGAAGAGAAAAAAGCAAGTGCGGCAAATGCCATATATTTTAAATTCGTTTTCATTGTTGTTTTGTGATTATAGATTTACACTTAAACCAAGGATAAAACTGCGTGCCTGCGGATAACGACCCACATCTAATCCGTTGTTATCCATTCCGATTTCCGGATCAAAGCCTGAATAATCGGTAATGGTAAAGAGGTTGTTTGCCGTAGCATAAATTCTTACCGCTCCTGTTTTTAATTTATTGGTCAGCGATTTTGGTAAACTGTAACCCAGGGTTACATTACGGATACGCAAATAAGAGCCATTTTCGATATAAAAATCAGAAGCATTAAAGTTCCCATTGGCATCACTTGTCGAGATAATCGGCACTTTACCGCCTGGGTTCTCTGGCGACCAGGCATCGAGGATGCCTATCAGTTTGTTATAAGATGGTCCACTGGCACTGTAAGTAGTCCGCTTTACTGCATTAAACAATTTATTACCCTGTACACCCTGTGCGAAAATATTAAAATCGAAGTTTTTATAACTTGCATTAAAGCTCAATCCATAAGAGAAATCAGGGTAAGCACTGCCAGCGAAATAACGGTCTTTGCTATCAATAGATCCGTCGCCGTTGATATCAACAAACTTAAAATCACCTGCTTTTGCATTCGGCTGAATCTTAGTTCCCTTCGCATTTTTATAGTTATCGGCTTCTGCCTGGCTCTGGAAAATACCGTCTGTTTTTAACACGTAGTAACTGTAAAGAGGTTGGCCAACCCTAATGGTAAGCGGCGCAAGCTCGTTACGAAAGTTCGTACCTACGGCGATGTTTTCCAATCCAGGTGCCAGTTCCTGTACTTTGTTATTAATTTTAGTTAAAGTGGCGTTTACGCTATAAGTAAATGACGCATTTTTATCGCTATTATAAGTTAAACCCAGTTCTATACCTTTATCTTTTACAATACCAGCATTAATGGTCTGCGTATTTAAACCTGCTGTTCCAGGTAACGACCTGGTTAAGATCATCTTATTGGTTTCTTTGATAAAATAATCAGCATTAAGGCTTAACCTGCCCAGAACGGTCATATCAAGACCAAAATTTGTTTGTTTTGATTCTGCCCATGTTAAATCTTTGTTGGCTAAAACAGTCTGTACATAACCATTCTGTAAGGTTGGAGTTTGACCGAAATAACTTTGAGTGGCACTTAACAATGGATTTACTGCTGAAGCATTCAGCGATCCTAAATTCCCCAGTATCCCGTAACTGCCCCTTAGTTTCAGTTCATTTAACCAGGTTGCGTTTTTAAGAAAATCTTCTTTACTCACTACCCAGCCTAATGAAGCTGAACCATAATTTTTCGTCCTGTTATTTTTACTTAACAGCGATGATCCATCACGACGACCGATCAGCGACAATAAATATTTCTCTTTATAATTATAATTGGCCCTTAAAAATAATGAAGAAAGTGCCTGTTCGTACATCCCGCTAACCGATGGCTGGATAACTGTTGCGTTAACGAGGTACCGGTATTGAGGCGATTCGTCGTCAAAACCTGCTCCTGAAGCTGACAAGCTATTGCTTTTAGTTTTCTGGAAAGAATAACCACCAGTAAGATCTAGCTGGTGACTACCAAAGCTTGCTTTATAACTTAAAACCTGCTCAGCAAGAAAATCGTTAGCACGGCTACTGCTTTCCTGCAAACTATTGCTTAATACCGGTTTTCCTACCTCTGGCCTTTTGGGTGTAAAGCTTTTAAATGCGGCATCAGTTTTGGTGATGCTTAAGTTAGACCTAAAGGTTAAGCCCTTTGCTAATTTAATGTTAGCGTAAGGATTAACCACAAGCACATTTACAGGATTGTTGATATCGATACGTTGCAGATCGGCAACCGGATTTACGATATCGCCATAATCGCCAGCATACTGTCCGCCCGGTAAACCGGCAAAGCTGCCATCGGCGTTATATGGTGTTCCGTTGGTTGGATAATAAATAGCTGAAAGCAGCGCCCCGGTATAATCGCTGCTGGTGTTGGCGCCATTTCCATTCGTACTGCTATAAGATAAGTTTTCACCAACTTTTAACCAATTGGTTACTTCGTGCTCGGTATTGATCCTGAAGTTATAGCGTTTCGTTTTGGTATTTAACACAATACCTTCTGCATTACGGTAATTGAAACTCAGGTAATAATTAGATTTTTCGCTACCACCGTTAATGGCGACATTGTAATCCTGTAACAATCCATTTCTAAAAACCTCGTCCATCCAGTTGGTGCGGGTAATCTGTCCGTCAGGATATTTCGAAATATCAAAAGCAGGCAATATGTTTGTACCACCGTTTTTGGCTGCGGTTGCGGCAACCTGGGCACGTTGTTCGGCATTTAAAGGTTCTAGTTTTCTCCATGCGCTTTGTTGTCCCAGTTTGGCATCAAAACTGATCTGCATCTTACCGCTCTTTCCTTTTTTAGTGGTAACCAATACCACGCCGCCTGATGCCCTGGCGCCGTAAATGGCTGCAGATGCATCTTTTAACACCGAAATGGATTCGATATCGTTGGGATTAAGCTGTGGTGTACCTGAAAATATAGACCCATCGATCACGTATAACACATTTTCTCCGTTTATCCCTCCGGCACCGCGAATATTGATACGTGGAGCAGAAGTGGGATCGCCGCCCTCGTTGGTTACAATTACTCCGGGAGATTTTCCGGCCAGTACCTCTCCTACACTGTTCAATGAGCGTGAAGAAAGTTTATCCAGGCTAACAATGCTGATTGCCCCGGTTAAGGTTTCTTTTTTCTGTGTACCGTAACCTACCACCACCACATCGGCAAGCATGGAACGTTCTTCGCTCAACACCATATTAATGACTGGATTTTCGCCCACTTTTACTTCTTTGGTACGATATCCGATCATGGAGAACGATAACACCGCATCAGCGCCAACTTCAATGCGGTAAGCACCGTTGCCATCGGTAATGGTACCGCTTTGTGTGCCCAGTACCTTCACAGAAACACCAGGAAGCGCTAAACCTGTAGTATCGCGTACTATCCCAGTAATGATCCGGTCTGGCTTATTCTGAACGGCATTGTTTAAAATTACATATTCGCCTTTTTCTAAAATCTGTAATCCAAGCCTATCCAATAATGACCTTACAGGTTCTGTGGTAAAATCGCCACTTACAAACGTATTTTTCTGTTGTAACTGATCGGGATTGTACACAAAGCTAAGCCCGGTGCGCGACTCTATTTCTTTAATAATCTCGGTCATCTTACGGCCTTTATTAATCGTAATGCTGACTGTAGTTTTCTCTAATTTTTGTGCCATACTAGCCGAGGCCAGGATTGAGCTGCAAAATATGCAGAGAATTGAAAATGTTAAACATGAGTATTTCATGATCTTATAAAGAGCTGATGTCCTCTTAGCGGAGGTTGGTTTCATTTGTTTGATTTGTTTTTTTAAAGCTTTTAATTACGCTGGCTCTTTGGCCAAAAAGAAAGATTACAGTGGCCAGTCTAACTGGCACCGTTAAGTATTTCTATATTACCTGCTCATCTCATCTGTATATATTAAATGTTTTATGATTTTTTGATCCATTGAATTTTAGGTGGTGCAGGCTGCAGATGATATCCAAAATCTCTTCTGGCGATTGCTTACTGCTGAAAACGGCTGTGCTTTTAAGTTTGCTCAAAGTGCTATCGCTCAGCGAAATCTTGATGCTGTACACATACTGGAGTTTGTTAATGACCTGTTCTAAGCTTGCTCCGTCAAAAGCGAGTTCGATATAGGCCACAGCCTTGCTTTTGCCAATGGCAGCCCGGCCGGCAGTTTTATCATAAATTAAAAACTCATCTTTAATCAATGTTCCCAGATTTACTTTTTTGTTGCTTACGGCAACCTTTCCAGTAATTACGGCAACTTCGATGTGTTTACTTGCCTGATACGACTTAACCTTGAAAGAAGTGCCCAACACTCTGATATCGACACCAGATGCGGTGTGCACCGTAAATGGCCTTTTTTCCAGGTGGGCAATATCAAAAAAAGCTTCCCCTTCTTTTAAGGCAATCTGGCGGTTATTCGAAGCGAAGGTTTTAGGATAGCAGAGTTTTGCAGACGGACCTAACAAAACCACCGAACCATCTGATAAAGTGATATGCTTCCGTTCCGTACTTCCGGTAACTATGGTAACCTGGTTTTCAAGCTTTACAGGGGTATTGAGTTTCCAAATGCTTATTCCAAGTGTAATGATGATGAGTACGGTGGCAGCGATCCTGATAAAAGACTGTAGTTTGAATACTTTGCCATGTTTGGGCTTTTGGCGCATAACGTCCTGCAGGTGAACAAGCATTTGCTCCCCTATCGCTGCTTTCCGGTCTGCTGCCAATTCAATATTTTCCTGATGGAGCGTGGCATACCACTCTTCAACTTTTTTTTGCTCTTGTGGACTTGCCTGCTTATTGAGATATTTCTGCAGCAGTTCCTTTGCCTGTTCTTCTGTCATTTAAATACATGTCAGTTGAAAAGCAGATTGGTACTAACCAAGAATGTTATCCATAGATTAACTTTATGTTAAGCCGATTAAAGCCGCAATGAGCAGGATATAGGAAAGGCTTTTTTTAAGCAATTTTAGCGCTGCAGAAATCTGGTTTTTTACGGTTTGGACCGAAACATCAAGTTCTGAAGCTATTTCTTTGATGGATTTTTCCTGTTTTCGGCTCATCGAGAATACCAATTGCATTTTTTCGGGTAAAAGTGCAATAGCAGCATCAACTTCTAAATGAAGCTCTTTTAAAATCAGTTTATCATCGGCTGCTGCAATATGCTGCTCATCCATTAATACTTTAAGTGCAGTTTGGTGGTGTTCTTTAATGCTGCCCGACCTGAAATAATTAATCACCTTATATTTCACCGCACCATACAGGTAGGCACCTAGGCTTCCTTTTAGGTTAATTGCTGTTCGGTTTTCCCAGAGGGATATGAAAATTTCCTGTGTAATGTCCTGTGCCAGCGACTCATCACCTATTTTTTTCAACGCAACATCAAAAACCTCCTCCCAATAAATCCGGTAGATCGCCTCCATAGCCTGATGATCTCCAAGCTGTAAAGATAAAAATAATGAATTGTCCAAGGGATGCCGCTTTATAAAGGGCAAAGCTAAGGGCCCAATATTCCCTTAGTATTAACAAATCTTAAAGAGTAGATGACGAATGATGGGAAATGTAAGATGGAAAATGGACAGGATGCTGCGCGCATGAGCGATATCCGCGGGAAACATGATGAGATTGAGTTCCCGCAGATTTAAGAAGATTGGCGCAGATGATTTACAACAGAATCGTAATGTCCTTAACTGCTTAATGGTAAAAATGCAATTCTGCGCTCATCCTTGGCTGTCCGAAGAGTTCCGAAGGGCTCTACGGACGATACAATGGAAAAGAGTCTCTGGCTCGGTATTAACCATTGAGCTGTCAAATTCTCTATCCGTAGTGACACTGCGTTTAACACTACGGATAGAATGTAAGACATATTCGCAATGACACCTAATTACTTACCCAAACAACCCTGCAAAAAGTTTATTGGAATGTAATTTTGCCTGATGATCGTAAATATGCGAGGTGCTCATGATCTCGTTTACGCCACATTTTGCAACAAAAGCTTCTAAATTCCCACTAATGGTTTCGGCACTACCAATAAAAGAATAGTATAACATCTGTTCTACAGCTTCTTTTTCCAACTGATCCCAATATTGATTGATATCATCAACTGCAGGCTTTAATAATTCTCTTTTACCTGTAATTACACCCAGGAACATCCGCTTTACCGAGCTTGATAAACGTTCGGCTTCCACATCAGTATCGGCAGCAACCACATTTACACAGGCCATTACATAAGGTTCCTGTAAAAATGGGGAGGGCTTGAAGTTATTTCTATAAATTGCGATGGCTTGCTCGAAATAAGCTGGAGCAAAATGACTTGCGAAAGCATAAGGAAGGCCTTTTTCTGCTGCTAAGCGTGCACTATCGGTGCTCGAACCTAAAATCCAGATCGGGATATCCAAACCTTCTCCCGGAATGGCCCTTACACTCGCACGATTATTATTCGCTGAGAAAAATTGCTGTAGTTTCTCAATATCCCTGGGAAAACTATGAACAGCACTAAAATTTTCACCACGGATGGCCATTGCAGTAACCTGATCGGTTCCAGGTGCCCTGCCTAAACCCAGATCGATCCGGTTGGGATAAAGAGAAGCCAAAGTACCAAATTGTTCGGCAACAATTAAGGGTGCGTGATTGGGTAGCATAATACCTCCGGAGCCTACACGGATGCTATTGGTGCCACCGGCAATATAACCAATAAGCACAGCTGTTGCCGAACTGGCAACACCAGCCATATTATGGTGTTCGGCAAACCAGTAACGTGTATAACCTAAATTTTCAGACTGTTTAGCTAAATCGAGACTTGTTTTAAAGGTATCTGCAGCAGTAAAGCCATCTAACACGGTTGCAAGATCGAGAACGGAATAAGGAATATTTTTCAATAAGTGATCAGCCATAAATTATAAGGGATAAAATCTATACTGCAAAAATATCCTTAATAAAGCCAAGTCTTGTTTATCTTAATATATATGACGCTTAGCCAACACTAATCAGTACAGTGAGCGTTATGCAAGGAAGCTATGCAAGAATGAGGACGCTAATCAGACAACTGAGAATACACAGATGTAGGAGTATATATACTCTTGTAACAAACCATACAAATCTGCGCTCTTAATTTGGTTAAAACTTATAATTCGATTAGCAAAACATTAAAGGCGAAGTATATTTTTTAGGTTTCTAGAATATTTTATGGATTGTGTGTATTGCCAGCATCTTCTAAACTTAATTGACACATTTTTGCGTTAAATTAGTAAATAGGAAAAAGACTTAAAATTAATCCGTACAGATAGTGCCCTTTTCGGTACGAAAAGGCGTAATTTCGTTATAAGAGAAACAGATTTTTGAAGATGATTAAGTGCATAGCCATAGACGACCAGTTCAGTTCCTTAGCGGGACTACAAAAATATATTGAGGATACTCCGAACATGCGACTAGTCCAGCAATATACTGATCCAATTACTGCTTTGAGAGAGCTAGCCAATTCAGAAACAGTTGATGTAATTTTTATGGATGTGGAAATGCCTCAGATTTCCGGTCTGGAATTGGCGAAGGCTATCCGCTTTAGAACCAGAAAACTCATCTTCACCACTTCACACCAGGAATATGCTTTTGATGCTTTTGAAGCTGCAGGAGATGCTTATTTGCTTAAACCATATAGTTATGCCAAATTTGCCACAACTATTACCCGGCTTTTTGGACAGGAAATGACAGGTGGTGCCAACGAAGATTATTTTCTAGTTAAAAACAAAGAAGAGGAACACCGTGCGGTAATGGTTAAATATGAAGATATTATTGCTTTTGAAAGTTTTCATAATTACATTAAAATACATACTGTGGAAAAGGTAATTATTGCTTACTTAAGTTTAAAAGATGTTCGGGAACAGCTTAGTATTAAAAAAGGTTTTATACAGTTACACCGCGGTTATATTGTTGCGATTGATAAGATTTTGTATGTGGATGGCAACCGGATTACCATGAACAACCACATTAGCTTTACCGTTGGAGATATTTTTTATAATGAATTCAAAAGTTTTATTTCTGAAAGATTAATCATCAGTAGCCGTAAAAAATAACAGCTACTGATAAAAATATTCGATAATTTTAAATTATACCTGTACCCGTTGTGACTGTTCCAGTGGTTGGTTCAGAAATGATTGTTGTTTCATTTATCTTTCCACTATATTTTTTTTTAAATACAAAAAGTGTTCTTTTAGCTAATTTTTGAGTTTTCATAATTGTTTTTTTTCGAAAACTAGCTGCGATAGCACCCTATAACTTTAGTTGTTACACAAATAGTAGATAAGTCTTTATGAATAGGTTAAAATTGAGCAATAGTATATTGCGAAACTGGCTATATAATTACCGGATACACATAATTGCATGGTCAGTTTTTATAGTCTGGGAAACTGTTATGGTTGTTTATTTTGCTGGCATGTTAGGCACATTTGGCAACTATGCTATTCATTATACTATTAATATCACTTTGTTTTACACGTATGCTCTACTGATAGAGAAAGCAACAGCGTTTCCTAATGAAGCGGTATGGAAAGTTCCCTTAGTTGTTATCCTCGCAATCTTGACTTATTTGGGTGTAGTTACCGGAGTTGATATTCTGTTAAATACTTATACAAATATTTTACCTGGGAAATTGCCAAGTTTTGAAATTAGAATAACCAGGGTTCTTTATAGGGGGTCATTTTTCCTTCTTTTTTCTACGGGTTACTATTTCTTAAAGCGGTTCATCAAAGAAAAAGCAGAAAAATCCCGTATCGAAAAACAGCGTTTTCAAATGCTTATCGATAAGGAAAAAATGGATAAGGAACTAGCCATGTCTAAAAATGCTTTTATGAAAGCGCAAATCAATCCACATCTGCTTTTTAATACATTTGAATTTGTACATCAGAAACTAAGCACCTACTCTCCGGAAGATGCTAAAGTAATGCTCTATCTGTCTGATATGATGCGTTTTGCTGCCAATACTCAGCACAATGAAGGTTACGTATATTTAAGTGAAGAAATTGCACAATGCGAAAACCTGATTGGTTTGCACCGCATTACGCAAGGTGCAATTTATATTGAGCTTGCCAGCGGTCCTGATCTTGGTGAAATAAAATTAATTCCGCTTGTTTTGCTCACTATTTTGGAAAACATGTTTAAACACGGGAATCTTAATGATATAGAAAACAAGGCCACTATAGATGTTTACACCTTTGATGACAAACTGCGTATCGAAAGCCGCAATTTACCCAGATTAGTAAAAAGTAAAGTAGGCTTTGGTTCAGGAATGGACAATATCCGTAACCGATTAAAATACGCTTACCACCAAAATGCTGATATAACGGCAGGGATTGACGAAGACGGTTTCTATATTTTAAGCATAAGTATTTCCTTAAATGCATTAACAATAGAATCTGAAGATAAAATTGAACAAAGCATCCCTCTTTAATAAATTAGATTGGTCTAATAAGAAAACCTTTCCTCAAACACATTTCCAACCAATAAAATATTATCGATTCCCTTAACTTAATGTAACGAAATTATTACTATATTAAACCGTGCTAATCGACGTTCTAATATACCAGATAAATCTTTATTGAAGAATTAAGTGTAAGTCTTAAACCAAACAGATTAAAAAATGAGAAAGGGTACAATATGCTATGTAGATCAAAATAGTGGACATGGCATTATTAAAGATGAAAATGAACAGAAAATTCAATTCTTTTTAATGGAACTCCAGGAAGAAATCAGGCTCAATGACGAAATTTCATTTGAAATCGAGCTTACAGCAAGAGGACTTGCCGCAACAAAAATACATTTATTTAACACTGCAGAATTAACATCCTAATAGCGCTTCAATGAAACTTGGGTACCAAACTAAATCTAATACCGGAAATTAATACTGATTTAAGCCTAATTGACTATCGTTTGTATTAATAATATGTTCAATAAACCGAAAGATACTGTAGCAAAAGTCAACCAGGAATTTATATGATATTTTAAATAATGGAAATTTAATATGAAGTAATACTCCTGTTTCCAATGCAAGATTACCATTTCTGAATAGGTTGATAACTGGATCTTCCTTCCCTTCGGCTAAGTTTCTTTATAAAATCTTCACTAAAATCATGGCTATAAACTTTAAAATTGATTGCCCACTCATCCTTTATCATGGCAGGTACAAATTTTTCAAACATTTTTTCAAATGATCTGAAATTTACAAAGGGTTTGCAGACTACCAAGTATTCAGAATCTGAATTCGCTATAATTTCCTCAATAAGTTTTGGCCATCTCAATTTAATCTCGATAGGCAAATTTTGATATTGCTGCCGATCAATAAACAGCCCTATATTTTGTATAAGCTCTTCAGATAAGGAACTGCTTAGCAATGTTTTCCATTTCCCGTCTTCTTTTAATATCTTTTCCAAAATCTGTTCGTGGTCAAGAACAGTCCATAGCTCACCTCTCGAAAGCTGGATAAGCTGAAGATGTTTGATATCGCCATTAGGCAGATTAAAGAAAAAGTCGAGTTCAATCATCAATAACGAGGTGATACTATGTATTGCTAAATCAAAAGTATAGAACTATTCCTAAAGCACAAAAAAGCATAACATTAAAAACCTAATTATTTCTGCTCAATAATTTTAAACTGTTTCAGCCAACAATGATGTATATTTTTTCAGGTAAATAAAAAAGTTGATTTTTATCATTAAATAAATTTCAAAAACACTTAAAAAACGTAATATTAAACATACAAAAAGTTTAATACTAGCAATTATACAATTATCTTTGTGGCATGAAAAGTGCCAAATCATCCGCTCTAGTAATCCTTTTAATTGCCTCATTACCTTGCTTATCGATTCATGTTCTGGCTCAAAACAAGCAAACAAAACTAGCTGATATTTTCGAGAATATAGATAGATTGAACGGAAACGATATGATTGAGCGTTTAGCCGCTCAACGCAGTTCATTTAACAAAAACCATTCGAAAAATAGCCTTCCAAAGGCAGAATATATCATCAACAGGAATAACTTAACCCTCATTAGCTTTAATGGCTTAGATTATTATGTAAAAAACAATAGGGTAATAGGCATACAAGGATTAAATCTTTCGGATGAAGTACTGAACCAGATCACAGACAAATTGGTTCTTTTAGATAGTATCCAGTTTAATTACACTGAACGGTCGAACATCGAGCACTTTAATCCAAATGTTGATTTTCAAAAGATCAGGAATATCGACCGTCAATTTATGCTCACACTTAGAATATTGTCGAGCACGGTAAGAGACATAGCTGCACTTACTAAAAGTGAAAACCCCTCTTTAACCGTTGAGGCCAACGTTGCAAAAATGCGCTCACCAAATATCGATAAGGCTGCAGAAAAATCAAATATGCAATCGCTCGTATTATTATCGAAATAACAGCAAGTTATATCTTATTTTACCCGAAAAGAACAGTATTTAATCTGCTTTCTTTTCCGAGTACACTTCGGCAATCTGGGCGGAAAGATATTTGAAAGCAAGCGGCATTTCAATAGCAGCATTTTTGATACTTCCTTCCATAAAGATGAAACCTTTATAGTTTATTTTTTGCAAGGCTCTTAAATAAGGCTTAAAATCGTCGCCCATTACACCTGGCAACGACCTGTTTTGTTTTTCGGCAACCTCAGAAAATGCAATCAATGTTCCAGCCTCAATAATTTCATTTGGAGATTCTCCTTCACGCATCATGTGGAATATATCAGCATTAAGCCTGAAATTTGGATGATCAACCTCCCTTACAATTTCTGCAGCTGACTTTAACGAGGTAATGAAGTTAGTTTCGGTGGTTTCGAGGTTTTCTAACAAAATTGTAACCTTATATTTCCCCGCGATTTTTGCTAGTTTTTTACCCAAGCTAATAAAATCTGATTTCGCCTTAACGACATTATAATCTGCCGGAATGTTCCTTGCACCCGAGCTACCCAAAACAATAAACTTGATCCCCGCTTGTTGAGCCCTTGAAAGAACAGTTTCGGTATAAGTTAAAACCTTCGCTTCATCTACCTCGGGACCAGCTATTTTTATACTCGCCGGATAAAAAAGGTTACAGGTTAACACTTTACATTTTGCAGCTTTAATCTTTATCACGTTGGCACGAAACTGATGATCTGTTAATGCAGGTGAAAGCATCTTCGGAACAGATTCGCCAATCATTTTAAAACCAGAGGCATAAGCTAAACTATCCTGTGTTAAACCAGATACAATCCCTAAACGCGGATATACCTGTTTATCAGAAATAAAACCACAAAAACCGAGATAGATCAGGCAGGTAAAAAAAGCTAAATAGTTAGATTTTATACTTCTCATATTATTCTTCAAATTATTTGGTCAAAAAAAATAGAAACCTCCTCCTCGCTTATTGATAAAGACTTGAGAATTCTTGTTTAAAGATAATATAAAATCTGTCCATTAAGTTTTGTATCAGCAAAATCACGGATTGTGAGGAAAATGGAATACAGAAGCTCTTATCGATCGAATACAAAAATAACTACGACCATTCGGCAGTTTTTAAATCCAGTTCGTCGACAATTTAGCTGTGTTGGTATAATAGCGGCATTTCTACTGCAACGTTTTTGGGGTAAAGACGTCTTATCTACAAAACAATCACAAAATATTAATTAAAAATATAAATAACAACATTATGAAAACCTCAATCAAAACCCTAACAAAATCGCTTTTAGCAGCTATCGTTTTAAGTTCTTCTATTTTCTCTACAAGCTTAGTGGCTGATGAGAAGCAACCAACTAAAGTTTCTGCGCCTAAAAACGTGAACCAGGTTATTGTAAGTGGAAATGTAGAAGTTACTTTGGTACAAAGAGAGAAAGAAGGCATTAGCTATAATGATGACAATTCTGGTAAAGTAAAAGTAATCCAAGAAGGATATGCATTAAAAATCAGTTCAGAAGATAAAGAGGTGGCCAAGATTACCCTTTATGTTAACAATATCTACAGAGTTAAGGCATCAGATAATGCTGTTGTAAAAACACAAGGTAAATTGGATGTTAAATATCTTCAGGTATTTTTAAAAGGAAATGCGGTTGCAGAAATCAATTCTGATACCGAGAGTTTATATACCGTAATCGAAAACCATGCCGACCTAAAACTGAGCGGTGCTACTGAAAAACATACTTTGGTAATGGGTAGAACACAAAAATTAAACCTTGATAGATTTGCTGCACTAACAACAGAAATGAGTAGCCCAGATACAAATGCATTGCAAACTGCTGCATTAGCAAAATAATTAAACAAAAAGGACAAAAAAGCGACATCACTGTCGCTTTTTTTATTTGCAGGAAGAAGTGCGCCTACTGAAGGGTTTTCTTAAACTCAATTTCTCTATTTAAAATCAGGTACAGGGAATATATATCCGCCAAATAAAATATACGACCATAAGAGGGTCCAGAATATGTTAAATATTTGTGCTGTAACAAATGTAAATGCGGGTTTACCGCCCTGAAGTTTTACCAATGAGGAAAATTTAGCTTCCATACCGATCGAAATAAATGCGATTGCAAACCACACTGTACGTAAGCCGTTTAAGGTTGGTCCAACGCTTTTTGCAGTTGTGGGAGATAACAGAAAAGAAAACACCAAAGATGCGGCAACAAAACCCAATACAAATTTCGGAAACCGCTCCCACACAATTTTCAACCCCGGGCGTTCTGCTTTAATCAGCACGCCATCTTCACCTTTAGGTTTTTTATAAGCCCACCATATTGCAATAAAAAAAGCAGCAACACCAATAAAAACGTTTTGCGAAAATTTGGCAATAACCCCCGCCTTAACGGCTATTGGTCCAACCAAATCGCCTGCAGCAGTTACGGTTGCCGTTGTATCTAAAGTACCGCCCAGCCATGCGCCACCAATCACCTCAGGTATATGAAAATACTTTACTGCCCAAGGCAAAATAATCATCATCGGGATAGCCATAATTAGCACCAGCGTAGTTACGTAAGATAATTTACGTTTATCACCGTTAATTGCGCCAGCAGCTACAATAGCCGCAGAAACGCCACAAATAGATACTGCTGAGGCCAATATTACGCCAAATTCATCATCAACTTTTAACTTGCGACTTAACCACATCGAAAAAAACCAAACTACGGTAACCACTATAATTGCCTGTATTATACCTGGTAAACCAGCTTTAATCAAATCGGCTGATAAAATAGTGGTTCCTAATATCACCAAACCTGTTTTAATATAAAACTCAGACCGTACGGCTTCTTTTAGCCAGGATGGCAAACTGATCAGGTTACCTAATGCGATACCAATAAGCAATGCAAATACCACATACTCTAGTCCAAAATAAGATACGCTTTTATTACCTCCTATAATGAAGGAAACGATAGCTAAAAAATAGATGAGTGTAAAACCACCAGCAAACCGCGCAACACTGCCTCCTGATAAACTTATAGCGATCGAAGCTAAAACCAGAAAAACTGCACCCATTTCAACAATCAACAATAAATTAGATGCTGATAATATTTTACCCAAAAGATCTTCGCTATTAGCCCATTTAAATGCCGGCAAACTAATTACAGTGTCATTACCGTTTAAGTAAAGCACGGTAGCAATAATAATTGTACCCAATATAACTGCCCACCAGTCTTCGGTAAGTGATTGCAAAAATGTTTTCTTATCCGGGCTTATCCCCGCATCTGTTAAGGCTCCAGTAGTATCGGCTGTGTTGTTTCGATTCGACATTAGTTGATTAATTTATGGTGTTAATCTGATTTTAATTTCTAAAAATATGGATGGATATGATTATTTAAAAGTAAACGATACCCAATATCGAACTAAAGTAAATATTCAGGAGGATTTTATCCGTAACAAATATCTGACTTCGCCTACATATTTTATTAATAAGCCCTTTACGCTAAAAACGCATAGCAAACCAATAACTTAAAACAAATTCATTCAATTGTCTAACTCAGGATTTAATTTGTCTGGTTCAGATCCATTCAACTGGTTTTTGGAATGTTTATGCAACATTTTTGAGCAACACTTAAAAAAAATATTATGACACTTAAAACGACAAAAACCATTTATTGGATCGGCGCCTCCCTAACTTCGTTATGGTTTGGCACCAGCGGAATTTGCGAACTCACAAAAAACCCTATTGTTTGGGACATTACATTACAACTGGGATATCCAGCGTACTTCATTTATGTACTAGGTGTTGCCAAATTAGCCGGAATCGTAGTGCTACTAACCCCAAACAAATTGTTAAGGTTAAAAGAATGGGTATTTGCAGGGATATTCTTTGATATCATTTTTGCATTCTGCTCAAAACTAATTGTGATTGGTCCGCTAGCCACTACAGATGCCATTATAGCCTTTGCTATAGTTACAATAACCTACCTGATGTTCCAGAAACTTTATCCTGCCCACTATTCTAATTTAACTGCTGTTTAAGGTTTGAATAATTCTAATTAAATCAGTTTTCACATAAAAAGGGCGCTAGTAGCGCCTTTTTTATTAGTGAGAAATTTTACCTGCACAGCATTCTTATCCATACAACAGCTAAACATCCAAGGCTGTGAATGCGCTGCTAATCTCTTTGTTTGACGCCAAAGCACAACGCGAATTGTTTTTAAATAGAAAAGTCGCCAAATATATGACGACCTCCTAACTAATAAACGTTGCTTACGAATTTGCAACTGGATTTATGTTATACAACTGGCTCATTCTCCAGTCCTTCCTGTTTTTTCTTTCCGATGCTCTGCACCATTTCACATTGCTGTGGATTTTTTTCAAATGGAGGGCTAACCAGAAAAAGTGTCGACATTAAGCTTGCCAATCCAACTAATAAACTGTTGGTTGTGGTATTTTGATGATTTTCCATGATAAGTATGATTAAAAAGTTGTTGATGCATTTACTGCTGAAATTGCGCCTGTTGTTTTTTGCTGAACCATTCCGATTACTTCCCATTTTTCAGCGTTGCTACCTTTAGGGATATTTAATACTGCAGTTCCAGATTTTGCATCTTTTAGAGACAGTGTTAAGGTTTTACGTACAATTTGGACGTGGGATAATTTAAGTCCTGCATTCTCCCCACGCTGCACATCAGTGCTACTGCTCTTTTGTACCAGTGCAAAAAGAAGATCGTCGCTAGCCTGAGTATCTTTGGCTTCGTAATTTATTGTCAATACCTCTCCATCTCTCTTGGTATTGAAGGCTAAACTGGCTGTATGCTGTGTATTCAGTAGCTGTTTATTAATGGCATTTCTCACGTCACTTTCATTAGATCCTATAAATTCTTGAGCGCCGTTAATAACCAATTGAGGGGTATAAACCTGTGCATTTAGCCAAGCACTATATTTTTTTTGCCTTTTTGTATTTTCCGGACTTCCAAAAACATCCTTCCAGCCTAAATTATCAAAATAATCTACGTGATATCCAAGTACATATACTAGCTTTCCATTAGATTCTTTCTCTATTTTGACCAACAGTTCTTCTGCTGGCGGACAGCTCGAACATCCTTCAGACGTAAATAATTCCAAAACGGCAAAGCCTTTTCCATTAACGGGCTGTTCTATTTTTTTTTCTTGTGCAGATCCTACCCAAATAAATGCGCTAAGTGCTATTACCGCCAAAATGACCGCATTTACGATCGCTATTCTTTTTAGTGTTTTCATAATTTCTATTCTTTTTTTATCAAAAATAAGCGAGTTGTATGCCTGAAATTAGGTGAAAGATAGCTGAACCGGACAAATTGGTGGAAGAGCTAGACAGGAACCCGATAAATAAGACAAATTAGCTACGGGCATGCCCTAAAGCAAAAAAGCCAGAAACGGATATCCGTTTCTGGCCAAGCTTGTTACCCAATAGCAGACAAATATGTATTTTTCATTACCTATCTTCCATCCAGGAAAGAAAAGCAGGCGTTTTTTCCTTATTAATCAGCAATTTATCTGGAGTTTCAATTACCAGTTTAACAAATAACTTCCTTAAGAAATAATGTTCTATTTCTTTAATGGCTTTAAAGTTCACTAAATATTGACGGTTAACCCTGAAAAACTGTTTAGACGATACCAATGCCGTAATCTGATCAAGAGACTGACTTAATGCAAACTCTTGTTTATCAAAGCACATAATAGTTGAAGCATCATTTCTGATATAAAAGAAAGCAATATTCTCGGTTTGAACAGTGGTATATTTCTGGTTTTTAAACACTAAAAAGCTCTCTTTTCCTGCTGGACTGCTTAATTTTGTCAATAAATTACTTAAATCGGGAATTACTTTTTGCTGAAAAAAATTCTGAAGACCATCTACCTTTTGAAAAGCCTCCTGAATATCCGTTTTGGAAAATGGTTTTAACACATAATCTACTCCATTACGCTTAAAAGCTTCTAATGAGTACTCATCGAAGGCTGTGCAGAACACAATGGGACTATTTACTTTAACCTGTTTAAATATTTCAAAACATAATCCATCTGCCAATTGAATATCCATAAATATCAAATCGGGTTGTGGCTGTTCTGACAACGCTTTTACCGATCCTTCGATGCTCTGGTACTGCCCTACTATTTTCACGTCGGGCCTCAGGCTCAAAATTATATTTTCGAGTGATTTCGCTGTTTTCAGCTCATCCTCAATGATGATGATGTTCATGAATTAATGGGAGTTTAATTTTAAAAATTTGGCCGTCGTTAATAATTTCGATTGGTTTTTCGAGAAGATGTTGATAGCGCAACGTAATATTTTTTAGTCCAACCCCCAACGAGTTGTTATCGGCTGTTTTTAACCGGATGGGGTTTTCCAAAACAATTTGCCCATCTTCGGCATACAAGCTGATGTGTAAAGGTTTATCCAACGAAACTACATTATGTTTAATACAGTTTTCGATTAGCAGCTGCAGCGTAAAGGGAGGAATTAAGGTGTGCAATATTTCTTCATTTAAAGTAGAAGTAAAACTAAAACCACCATCAAATCTTGCCTGTTGTAAAAATAAATACGCATTGAGTATTTCCATTTCTTCCGAAACGTGAATCAGGTCTAATTTACGGCTCTCGAGCGTATATCGATAAAAATTAGAAAGCTTAAGGATAAAATCGACAGCCTCTTCATCGCCTATTTCTACCATAGCCTTTAGTGTATTGAGGCTGTTAAAAAGGAAATGAGGATTAACCTGCTGTTTAAGCAATTCGTACTGAGCGCCCAAACTATCGCTTTTGATTTTCTCCAGTTCCATATTCACCTGTTGATTTTCGTAATTTTGTTGCAACAGATGGAGAAACATATAAAAAATTAAATTGATCAATATTCCCCTTACTTCAACCATCAACATTACCGGACCGAAATTAATATGCGAAAGGATCAATTGCTGAATCCATGCCAGGCAAAGCATAACGCCAATACCAATTAAAAGACTTTTAAATAACCTGGAATAGGAAATCCCTTGTTTGTTGCGTCTACCGCTCTTTCGCGACAGCATGTAAATATTCAAATACCACATCAACAATGCAAATACTGAAGTAATACCCGCATTAACAGCGGCTTCCGCAGCATTAAAATGATGCTCTGCAATTTGAGGAACAGAAGACAAAAGTCCAAGAAAAATAGAACTTATCCAGATAATAGCAGGCGAAATCTTTAAAGGGCTTTTAGTCATATCAGTTTTTAGCCAGGCTAATTAGGTGGGTTGGGATAATCAAAAATAATATTTTTTTAAATATGATGGCGGCACCACATGTATCTCTTCTTTTTTCACCAAAAGTAACCAGGCAAGTCTTATAGTTAAACAATTTTAAACCTGAACCAGACAGATTAGACGCTTAAGTAGACAATGCCACATTTAAATCAGCACAACAATTGTATATTTTATTTCGGTAAGATCCGTGTTTCGTTAAAGCAACCAGCAAAAGCATAAAAGGCTAACAATAAAAAATGTATCAACTCGATAGCCGACACAAAATAATGACCATTCCTTTGGATTCAATTCCAGTCCCACCCAGGTTTAAAAATGTATAAATCAAAACCTAATTTGTCTATTTCATCCCGAAAAGGCTAATCTCCTCTTTCCATCTGCATTAATTTTGACATACCTAACGGAGTAAAACATTAATCATCAACAAATTTCAGCAAATGGAAAATCAAAATAATTACAGCCGCCGCCGCTTTTTAAGCTTAGCAGCACTAACCGTGGCCGTGGCAGAACTTGGAGGGTTAAACCTTTTGAACGCCAAAGAAATTATAAAAAATAAAACCAGCAATAATAAAATCAACGGCAATGTATCCTTCGATAGGATAAAACAGATTCATGCCGGTGTGTTAAACATGGGCTATGCAGAAAGCGGTCCCGCAGATGGTGAACCAGTTATACTGTTACATGGATGGCCTTATACCATCCATAGTTATACTGATGTGGCCGCCCTACTTTCCACAGAGGGATACAGGGTAATTGTTCCACATCTTCGTGGCCATGGCAGTACGCAGTTTCTTTCGCCAAAAACGCCAAGAAATGGGCAACAATCGGCTATTGCTGCAGATATTATAGCCTTAATGGATGCTTTAAAGATAGATAAAGCAGTAATTGGTGGCTTTGATTGGGGAGCAAGAACGGCAAATATTATAGCTGCATTATGGCCAGAGCGCTGTAAAGCAATGGTTTCGGTAAGCGGATACCTTATTGGAAGCCAGGAGGTAAACCAAAAACCATTATCACCCAAAGCTGAGTTATCATGGTGGTATCAGTTCTACTTTGCAACTGAACGTGGCCGTTTAGGATATGAAGCCAACCGAAAAGATTTTGCAAAACTGATCTGGCAAACCGCTTCTCCAGAATGGAAATTCACTGATGCCGTTTTCGAAAAGTCGGCAGTTGAACTGGATAATCCAGATCATGTTGCCATTGTAATCCATAATTACAGGTGGAGATTGGGGCTGGCAGAAGGGGAAGCACAATATGATAAATATGAAAAAATATTAGCCACATTTCCAGCAATAACAGTTCCAAGCATTACACTCGAAGGTGATGCAAATGGTGCACCGCATGGCAACCCAGATAATTATGCAGCTAAGTTTAAAGGTAAATACGTGCACTATAACCTTAGTGGCGGCATTGGCCACAATCTTCCTCAGGAAGCACCTAAAGCATTTGCAGATGCCATTATCCAGGCAGCAATGATTGCCTAAAAAAAGCTAAAATATTCATCTGATAATTTTAAAAAATCATAATAAAACTTAAAAAAAAAATGGAAAATCAAAATGTAATCGAATCAGCAAATACTCTAAATGTAGTCATCAACAAAGTGCTTTATACTGGAAAAGTTCATGTAAGCGGTGGCCGTGAGGGCTTCGCAAAAAGCAGCGATGGAGCGCTTGACACTGCATTATCATCTCCTGGCAGTGCAGGAAAAGGAACCAACCCCGAGCAATTGTTTGCTGCAGGCTGGGCTGCATGTTTTATTGGTGCAATGAAACATAATGCGCCTCAACTTAAAATCGCACTTCCTGTAGATGCTGCAATTGATGCAGAAGTTGATCTGGCTTTGGCCGATAGTGGTTTTAACCTTCAGGCAAGATTAAATGTAGTTTTACCCGGACTTACTTACAAAGAAGCAAAAACAGTGGTTGAGGCTGCACACCAAACCTGCCCGTACTCTAAAGCTACCCGCGGTAATATTAACGTACAGATCAATGTGGCTATATAAGCCATAAAAAACAGAAAAGCACTCCGGATTTAAAGTCGGAGTGCTTTTTTTGATTTATAAATTTAATGACCGTGCTATACAGGCAAAGCGGTTTCGCGTTTAGCCTGCGTAATTACGAGTGAGCTATTAAGGGTGCCTATATTATCCAAGCGACCGAATTTATTGGTTAGAAAATCGTTGTAAGCGATCATATTTCTTGCAACAACCTTTAGCATAAAATCAAAGCCTCCTGTAGTATGGTAACATTCCAGCACTTCATCGAGTTTGCTCACCTCCTGCTGAAATAACCGGAAGGCATTAACAGAATGATTGGTAAGCTGAACCTGTAAATAGGATATCATACAGTTCTCAAATTTATTAGGGTCGATCAATGCTACTACCGAAGAAATAAATCCTAAACGTTCTAAGCGTTTTACACGTTCCTGAATAGGTGATTTTGACAAATGCAACATAGCTGCCAGTTCCTTATAGGTTAGCCTTGCATCTTTTTGTAATAGGGTTAAAATATCTCTGTCTGTTTGGTCAGGGGTGTATAATTCCATTATAGTGGTTAGTCTATTTATTTCTTTTCTAGGCTTAGTTTATAATGAATATTCAAATATATAAATACTCTCCGTTAAACCCTCAAAAGGAACAGAAAAAAAAAGAACAAAATTTTGGCAAAAAGTATAATTAAAACTACCATCAGAATTAAATTTCGTAAAAACCTATTCAACAGGACATTTTCCGTATTTATCAGCCACCTTCGTTTTAATTGTCAATCTGACAGATATTTGTTTAACGAATGAAACAACTGCTAGCAGCAGCGCGTTGATTTAGTTTAGTTAATGATAACAAGAGCGCCAGCGCGATGCTGGCTCTTTTGCTTTTTAAATTATACGATTATCTGGTGTAAATACGTAGCAAATCGCCTCCCTACTCCATAATTTTTAAGTACAACTTCTTCTATTTCCAATCTTAATACAAGAAGATCAAAAATTCATCATGTATTAAATCTTTAACTTTTTTTGGAATATTCAATTTTTAGCATTTACTTTGAAACACAAAGCACTTTACAAAAAAAAGAAATATGAAGCAATTTATTCCATCAGGCTTATTAGCGCTGCAATGTTTTAGCATAAAGTGTCTTTCTTGGATTTTATTATATTTTCAGCAGGCATATAATCACTTGAAAATCAACTTTTTTTTAACCCGCAAGTTATGAATACGGAAGAAAGAAAATTAAGGCTACAATCCAAAATATACGTCTGCACAATCATTGTAGGATTAACAATCAGCGGATTAACCGCTTTTCCGTTAGAAACCGAAATGGCTTATCTGGTTAAACACAGTGCTATTTTGCCAAGTAATCTTCAAATCTGGATTGAAACGGTTTATCAGGGCATTAAAGCGACCAACCTACGTTATGCATTTTTAAGTTATGGCACCGATTGGCTGGCTTTTGCACATATTATGTTGGCCGTGCTTTTTATCGGTCCATTAAAAGATCCTATCAAAAACAAATGGGTAATCGAATTTGGTATCATCTGTTGTATTGCGATTATTCCATTGGCCTTAATTGCCGGAAACATCCGTCACATTCCGGTATTTTGGCAAATGATAGACTGTTCTTTTGGCATCATCGGCATTATCCCGCTGATACTATGCCGCATTAACATCAAAAAAATTGAAATATTAGAAGAGCATTATGGATTATGGACTTTGTAAACAAAAATTCTATCGTAAGGAAAATATGGGGCAATACCGATGTTGTTCTTTTTATTTTTGCTGGCGCCGCAGCAGAATTTAGCCTGAATAAAGCTGTTGATTGGTTGTATTTTACCGGCAAACTTCCTAAAGATCCACTGGGAAGATTATTTTCTACCGTTGCGTATGCGCAAAAAATCGTATTTTCCACTGTAACTGAAGCCAATGCAGCGATAGATCAGATCACCATGATCCATCAGCATGTTGAAGCTGGAAGAAGCGCTAAAATTCCAGATTGGGCCTATAGAGATGTATTATTTATGCTGATCGACTATTCTATCCGCGCTTTCGAGGTACTGGAAAGAAAACTCACTTTAACAGAAAAAGAAGAAATATTTACTACTTTCTATCAAGTTGGGTATCGCATGGAAATAAACGGACTTCCTACTAATTTTGCTGCCTGGCAAATGATGCATGAACAACAGCTACAGGAAAATTTAATTTATAGCTGCTTTTCTCATGATCTTTTTGATCAGTACAAAAAACACCTCGGTGCGCTGAGGTATTTATTAATGCGAAAAATACAAGCACTCATTGTTCCACTTAAAGTGAATGAACTGCTTAAACTGGGCGAAGGAAAATCCATTAAACCAATACTTACTTTATACAAAATAAGTAGAAAACTGAAGGTGAACAAACCGTTAAGAAATTTAATTCTCCCGGCAGCGTACAAGGCACAGATTCTGAGCCTCGAAGCCTTTTAATAATAAGAGGTTGTATCCAAAAATATAGTTCTGTCATCCTGTCCAAAGGACTCCTGTGGAGAGCCTGTTGAAGGACCTGTTTAGTACGCTTTGAAGTGTTTCGACAAGCTCAACATGACAGCATTTGAGATAAAATCGCCATTATGGTACAACCTTTTATTATATTTTTCTATTTCCAATCAAATGGCAGATACCAATTGGCCGGATCCATTAATTTTTGTCTGGTAAGACTTGCATTAGGATTGCCTGCTTTTAACAGCTTTTGGTAAATGCGATCTGCTAAAAAGGCCGGATTGTTCTGTCTGCGGGCAATACGGACCAAATCAGGCCAGCGGTTACCTTCAAAAGCGAGCTCCAATGCGGCCTCATCAATTAATTTACCTTCTAAGCCAATCATATCTGTCTGGTAACTTACATCGATCGCATTTACTACTGCCCTACCTCTAATGCCACAGTTACGGTACCAGGTACCCGAAACATCGTTATTTTTTCTGGCATCGAAATAATAGGGTGAAGTTTGTGGATAAGGTGTAATCATGGTATTTAACTCTGCGACCGAAACAGGTGCCTGGACACCAGCTGTAAACGTACCTACGTAATAAGTATTTCTAATACCTGTGTTTAGCAACGCCCATCCTAATTTGGTCTGTCCATCTCTATTGGCTGCCTCCGAAAAACGAAGATGCAATAAAGGTGCCCTGTAAATGCCCCACTTACCGCCATTATCTGTTAGTTTAGTAATTTCATCGCCCATAGCAGAAGCATTGAACGATAATTTGCTTCTTGGATCGAAGGGAATACCACCATAGGTAATTTGGCTGTTCCAAAGGTCTTTTATGGCTTGTGATGGCTTAATCTGATAACTTTTTAGCGGTGAACACAAATCAATCATTGGATTTACAGGCTTAAATGCAGTATTGTAAGGCATAGACCAAAACCATTCTGAACTCCACGCACTTGATGTTGTTGGTAATCCGAAAATAGCGCGCCAGCCAGCATCTAAACTATTGATTAAACTGGTAGGATCTTGTCCGCTTCTGCTAAATAAGATGGCTAAATTAGCGTAGGCAGGATCTCCGGAGTTATTGATCTTATAAAAATTAAACCTGAAGTTATCATTCCCGTTATTGTTTTCGGCATTCATCAGCTTGGCATAATTTTCTGCCGCCTTAATGTAATTTCCTTTCCATAGATAAAGATCGCCTAACAGAAAAGCTTTAGAGGCAAACAATTTTTGGGTACTATTAGCATCGATGGTAACCAGCAAGGATGTTCCTGTTGGATAAGCATAGGCTTCCTTATATGGCAGGCTCTCGTTAAAGACAATTAATTTATCCAAGAGCTGGTCAAATGGTGTTTTCGGATAATTGGCCAGGTTTTTTAAATCATCTACTGTTTCAATCGCATCGGTAATATAAGGTATGCTGCCATATTGAATACCTAAATGCAGGTAAATCCAACTCCTTAATGTGGCAATATCCGAGTAGCGTTTGTTGTAATCATCAACACTCATCCGGCGATCATCGACCATCATTTTAAAGTTTTTGAGTACATCGTTACAATTCACAATCACCTGATAATATGGCCTTGGATCAACATATTTATTGTTTTTTGTTTCGGTATGTGATGATAGCTCCTGCAGATCGGCACTTGATTTGGGGGTAACATCCATTAAATCACCACGCAGTTCGTTCTGCAGGATATACAGTTTTTCCAGTCCCAAAAATTGGCCGTAAATACCGATAACCGCAGCATCTGCATCAGATACTGTTTTAAAAGCATTTACACTATCCAACTTATCTTCGGTTGGTACATCAAGCATTTTTTTGCAAGACCACGAACCTGCCGATAAAATACCCAACAGTAAAAGGGAGGCAATTTTTTTATTTATGTTCATTTTCATGAGTATATCTTTCTTAATTATAATCCAACTCTAACGCCTAGTTGAAACGACTTGAACTGTGGCTCAAGCGTGGTATCTACACCCTGGCTAAATAAACTTCCGGAGTTACTAAATTCCGGATCATAGCCTAAATAATTGGTTATGGTAAACAGATTATTAGCCGTAGCATAAATTTTTGCGTACTTAATGGTTTTCAGTTTTAGGGGTACATTATAGGTTACATTAACGGTTCTCAAACGTAAATAGGAACCATCTTCGATCCAGCGGTCAGAAAAACGGGCATTCCCTACCGGATCGCCATAAGTAGCTTTTGGTACCGACGTAACTTGTCCATCACCTTTCCACCTATTGCTGATATTTGGTGTTTGGTTGTAATAGGTACTTCCAGATTCTAGTTGCGCCCTTGTATAATTATAAACGTCGTTACCGCTAACAAAAGTGATTAAAGCATCTAAACTCCAGTTTTTATAAGTGAAAGTGTTGTTAAAGCTCCCAAATAAACCCGGATTAGGATTACCAATAACAGTACGGTCGGCATCGTCGATTATTTTATCGCCATTACTATCGGTAAACCTTACATCGCCTCCTGTAAATGGCACAAGTGCTCCTAAACTGTTGCGACTAGATAAACCTGAAGCAGCGGCCTCTGCATTGGTAGCATAAACCCCATTGGTTTTATAACCATAAAACTGATTCGCCGACTCACCAACCTGGCTGATATAAGCCCCCCCTGCATAACTGGTTATAACTGACTTTCCATCAGGTAAACTGGTAATTTTATTGGTTGATGTACCGATGGTTAAACCCGCATCCCATTTTAATTTTTCATTTAGAATCCGACCGTTTAAGGCTAAATCTAAACCATTTGTCTGCATGCCACCATTATTGTTGATAAAAGAAGCAGTACCCGTAACAACACTCAGTAATTGATAGCTTAACATATTTTTAGTACTGTTTCTCCAATAATCTAAGCTGATGCTTAGGCGCTCACTAAAAAAAGAGCCATCAATACCAGTATTAAACTTGCGTACGGTTTCCCATTGTAGATTTGGGTTAGCAAAATTACCTGTCACTATACCATTGATACCCAATACATTCTGAGAGATATAATATTTTCTGGCCGTGTAATTCCCCACGTCGTCATTTCCAACCAAACCATAGCTCATTCTTAATTTCAGCAGATCAACGCGGTGTAAATTGCGCATAAATTTCTCTGAAGAGATTAACCAGGCAGCACCAACGGCGGGTAAAACGGCATAACGGCTTCCATTAATCCTCAAACCATCATCGAAATTTAAGAAACCCTGACCAGCCTTTGTACCAAAGCGCGAAGAACCATCAACAGCCATTGAAAAATTAACCAGGTATTTATCGGCATAGCTATAATTGGCAGAGAGATAATTGTTCAGCGTACGCCATTTCCCAATATCACCACCAAATGTTCTAAAAGCAGCATTACTGTTTCCAATGCTAATCAACTCATCTGTTGCAGAGTTAAAACCCAAAGCATAGTCTTGCTCGCTTTCGCTCTGCGAATAGCGTGTACCTACGATTGCATGTAGTTTGCTGTATAAGCCGAAAGATTGATCGTAAGTTAAGTGCAGATCGTTAAACACATTAAAAAACCTTCCTACCTGTGTACCCAAACGGCTATCGCCTACATAATTGGAAAGCGTATCGTTGGTTACCCCTTTTCTTGGAATAAAAAGTGTTTCCTGTGTTTTATCGTAAGTTAGCCCACTTAGGTTAGATAATTTAAAGTTTTTGTTGAAAGTAAAATCGAAATTGATGTTTCCATAAAACCGATAAGCCTTTTTTAAATTTTGTCCTTTCTCGATTAAAGCTCTTGGATTACTCACCTGTAAGGTATCGTAATCGGCTAAATTAGGTGAAACTGCCCCAATCGAATTTATTTCATTCCTGGCCATAAAAGGCGATTTAACCAAAGCTAAAAACAGTGGGTTGGTTACCGGAGCAATCCCCTGGTCCTTTAAGCGTTGTTCTGTGTAGGTAAATGATAAACTGGTGCTTCCCTGCAGTTTTTTAGTCAGGTTTAAATCACTATTAAAGCGCGTACTGTATTTTAAATTATCAGTACTATCAATTACGCCCCTATCTCTGGCGTAAGCAGCAGAAAGTGCATACTTCGCAATATTATCACCTCCCGTTACCTTTAAAAAATAGTTCTGATCAAAACTGCTTTTTAAAACTTCATTCTGCCAATTCGTTTCGTTATGGTATTTAAAATAATCGGGATTGGTTGGACTATCGTTCATATAGGGTTTTGCTGCAATGGCGCTATTACTTAACCCCTGACTTCTTAAAATATCAGAAAGATATAACCTATAATCAGAAGTACCCATTACAGGTAAGTTTTTAGGTTTGAAATTAAAACCTGCGTAACCAGAAAAATCGATATTAGTGGCCAGATCATGTGCACGGTTGGTGGTAATCAACACCACTCCATTTGCCGCTTTCACCCCATAAGTAGCTGCCGAAGCCGCATCTTTGATGATGCTGATGTTTTCAATATCCCGAACATCGATAAATTGAAGCGGGTTGTTAACATGACCTTTAATAAGCGAAGTACCGTAGTTATTGGCATCGAAAATCATCCCATCAACCACATATAAAGGCTGATTTGTAGCATACAAAGAGTTAAATCCTCTGATGAGCACATCAGCACCTACTCCGGGTGTTCCTGAACGCCTGGTAACTTTAACTCCTGCTGCCCTGCCCTGGATGTAACTCATTACACTTTCAGAATTACTGGCCCAGTTACCTTGCAAACTCACATTACTGATGGCGGGTATTGCCCTTGCCTGAGAAATTGTGCCTATTGGGGTAACTACTTCATTATAAACCGAGGTAAATGACAATGGATAAAGCTTAGTTCTGATTTCTTTATCTTTGTAAACCGGTAATACTTTGGTTTGGAAACCATTACCCGAAATAATAATACTGGCTTTATAATCGGGTACAACTACAGTAAATCTTCCTTTTTCGTCGGTAATGGCAGCATTAAAACCAGTAACCGTGATATTAATGCCCACTAAAGGCTTATTGGTATTCCCATCGAGCACAACTCCCCTTATTTTTTCGCCCTTAACTGCTCGGGCCTTTACTTTTACGGTAGTGGTATCTGTTTCGGTTTTCATCGAATCTACTTCCTGTGCCTGTGCGGCTAAGCCAAACACCAGCAAGCAAAGCAATGTGCCCCAAACTTTTTTTATCGTTGTAAAATTATACATAGTATTTTTTTTGAAAGCAAGATTCATAATTAAGGTAAAACTGGTTCGAAGCGGAGATAATCCAATATGAGTGTACTTACATTTACACTTGTACTGTTTGCAGCGGTTAACCTCACCTGAAAATTGCCAAACTGTGCAGGTGTATATTCTCCTAAGTAGGTTTCGTTATAGGTTAAGGGGTTTACCAGATGGGTATAAAACAAAGTATAACTTACTGTGGCAGGGTTAAAAAAGAAATAACGCTGCGTAAATGCCGCCACCTGCGGATCGCCCGGTAAACCAGAAATGGCCCTTGCGTACACTTTATATTTTACCACCGGCAAGTTGGCTTTGGTATAAAACAGCCCAAATTCCGCATACTTGTGGTCGTAAACCTCAATATCGTTAAAGGTTTTTCCTAAATTATCGATTTTTGTACGGTACAGAAGTGTTCGTGCAGCGCTAACAGCCTGTTGTTTTTCACCCTCGATCTTAAATTCTGGAACTTTATCCTTCAAACGGAAAGGCAGTGCATTTACCACATGCACCATCCCATTACTGGCACGATAGGAACGGATAATATTAGCCTTATTGATCGGTACTTTTACACCTTGTAAAGAAATCAGCGTATCTGGCAATTTTTCAATTGGGTAAACACCTTTAACGGTTAAATCTTTTACCAAGAAGTAGGAAGCATTCAAATTCGGATTTATACTTGGATAATAAGTTGAAAGTTTAGCAGATTCGGCTGTAAAAGCAGCATCCTGTAATATAAAATAAGTGTATTGCTGACTTTCGTCTCTCAAATCTGCTACATTTACCCAGTAAGTATTTCTGGATATCATTGGCGGATTAGGGGCAAAAATTGGATTACCCAATACGTTATAACCAATAACAGTAGCGTTTGCGGTATCGATAACGGTAATCGATAGATTATTAATGTAGTTCTTTTGCAAAGTGCCATCAGTACTGTTGATCATATAATCCCAAATATTCTGTTTGGTTGGAACCGCCTGATCTACGGTATACAATACCCCATTTTTCACAAACTGGCCAGCAGCAGAAACAGTGCCTTCTTCAAATTTAGTGCTGGTAAAAACACCAAACTTATTATTAAGCAGTTTCAACCTCGTGGTATCGCCATCTTTGTTTAATGGGAAAGTAGATAGTGCAATATGGTTGGCCACAAAATCTTTTAATTTTGCGGGATCAGCAACAATGGCTGCATCTAAACTGGCTAAGGCCTGGTTGGTTGGTGCCCAAACCGTATAATTTTGCGCACCTGCAAGCACCTTATCATAACCTGTAGTTTTAACATAACCGTTAAAAACGCTGAGGTTAGACTGGGCATCGAGCTTTTGCGCTAGATCTAAACTGTTGTCTACATTGGTAAGCTCGTTATGAAGGTCCAGGTTATCTTTACAGGAATATAAAACTGTACTGATACTGAGCAGGGCAACGTATATTATATATTTTCTAGTCATTATTTGTATTTTTAGTTCTATGGCTCAATTAGTTATGGGCGCTTATAAATCAGGCCCGACGGACTAAATCTTGGATAGTTCTGATCATCATCAATTGGAATAAAGTGAATCATATCCATATTCATAATTCCGGTTCCATTACCGCGCAGTGTAGTAAACCTAACCCAATGTTTATCTGTTGTTTTAATATCTACTACACCAGCTAATTTCCCGACCATAACCGACCATAAATTATTCTGTGCGATGGGCTGTAAACCATTTACACCGTTACTTACCTCGGCAGTTGTAGCCATATAGCGTTTAAAACCGTTGGTTAACATTAATCCATCTGCAGAAGGTAAAGCAGCATTGGCAGTAGGTACCCCAGAACTGGTTAATGTTTGCGCAAAATCGACTAGGTTTGGCAATAATTGCTCTTGTGTTGTACCCACATCTACCCCAACCTGTGTAAGCGGTCCGGAGCCATTGTAGGTATAACAAATCCAAACTTTGTATTTACCTTTTACCAGCATAGGTGTTCTGATTTCCACCCAGATAGAACGTGCGGTATTGCTGGTGGTTGGATTAAATTGAATTACATCTCTGTTGGCATAACTCCTACCATCAGATGCGCCGATTGGCGTTGACGACACGGCATAAACAGGTCCGATTGTGTTTGACCGGTAAGCATCAAGCCTGATGCCTGCAGTAATTAACTTTCCATTTTGTAAAAGCTGGATGGTTTGTCCAGGGGCACGCCAGGCAGCTAATAATTTTAATTCCGGCTGATCGCCTATATCGAAGAAAACACCCGTAGGCACCCTTGGTTTAATTTTGTAAAAACCTTTCGACTCGTGTAAAACCCCATTCGAAGTAGTAACATTACTAAAAGTTCTGTTTACTTCTACTCCAGGCTCAATCACACCATTAAACTCATCATCATTTAATAAGATTTTTGTTCCCACTAATTTTGTGGTTATAATTTCACTCGGCACCAATGTTGCCAATGAAGGCGAAGAAACGATATCGGGTGTATAACTTGCTCCTGTTGAAATATGGTACGCTACATACATCCACAAACTATCGGTATGGCTTTTTGGATTTCCTGTTTTTGAAAGTTTGGCTTTTAAAGCAGCGTAATTATTAAAACCTGCAGCTTGTAATGCCGAATCAGATTCTAGAATTACCGTCTGGAAACGACGTGTAGTATCAGGAATTACAGATTGCACATAATTTAATGAGTCGTAAAAACCGGTTTCCTTTAAGGCCTGGGTAAAGATGCTATACCTGTTGTTGCCTTCGATAGTTGAAGCCAGCGTTTTAGTAGAAGGGATTAACACATGATCGATAACATGGATAATTCCATTCCCAACCCTAACATTCGACTGGGTAACGAGTGCTTGTTTGTTGATGATAAAACTACTTACACCATCTTTAAAAGTAACTCCAGTTTGCAGATACTGACCATAAAGGGTAATCTGTGTTAACTTACCGTCGGTAAATTTTCCCGTAGCAACTGTATCAGGCAAAACATGAAAACGAACAACGTCTTTCAGTTCTGCAGCTGATAATTGGTCGACTGCTGTTTTATTTAAACTTTTTAACCAATCGTTAACTGCGTTATTATCTGGAGTAAACATGGTATATTTACCATAAGCAGCCAAATAACCTTTTGTACCGGATCTTTCTAAGATTTGGGTAAACAAAGAAAACTTATCGGGATTTTTCTCCAAAAATCCGGTAATATTTACATCATCGGTGGTACTTAATGTTAAACTTTCTCTTTTACAGGCATTAATCACGAAGATTACAAATGCACTAAGTATAACCAAATAGGTAATGTTGCGGATGTCTAATTTCACTTTCATATTACTTATTCTATTTAGTGTAAAATGGATTTTGAACAAGATTAGGATCGGTAAATAACTCACTTTGATAAATTGGCAAGTAGTGGCTATTGGGATCTCTAAATTTGGTAATGGCCGATTGTTGAAGCGTAGGTGATACTGTTTTGGCAGCAAGATCTAACAAAATATCAATTCGGCTATAGTTATTGCGTTTGGCATGGCGTAAAAGGTCGAACCATCTTTTGCCTTCAAAAGCAAATTCTCTGGCGCGTTCGGCCAAAATATAATCGCACAAAGCTTCAGTTTCTGAAGGGTCTACAGTAACTTTCGTGGCATTTACAGCATTACGTCTTAATCTCAGTTCATCAACCAATGCCAATGCTTCTACACCGCCACCGGTTAAAGCCAATGCTTCGGCTTTAATCATCATGATATCTGAATAACGGTAAGCCTGCCATTTTACATAAGAAGGATTTTCTATGCCATATTTTTGAATGGTAAAAGCCGAACTATAATAAGAGCCTGGTCTGATATCATAATTATTATCCGGATCAACATCATCCGGAATAAAGATTTCGGTACTCAAAAACGGAGATCCGATAAAACGTCGTCTGGTGTTTACCAATAAATTATAAAACGGGTTTTCTATCGCCTGGTCGAATTCAAATATGGTTTCGATGGACGACCCTTTAAAAAATACATTATTGTACCAGCCAGCTGCACCAACCAGGGCAAATCTTTGCGAACTGATAATTTTATTACACTCGGTAATACAGTTCTGATAATCTTCCATCCACAGGTACACATCAGCTAACAAAGCATTTACCGTAAATTTGGTTACTCTACCCTTATCAAACCTTGTGCTGCCATAAGTGGTAACCGCTCCTTGTTCTGCTTTTTTTAAGTCGGCAACAATCTGTTTTAAAATATCGGCCTGTTTGGTTTTCGGCAGATCCTGTAAATCGGTATCTTTTACGGTAGCGGTTAGTTTTAATGGTACATCTCTAAAGGTACGCAACAGGTAAAAATACATGAGGCTTCTTAGGGTAAGCGCTTCTGCCACATAGCCGTTCAATGCTGCATCGGTAAAAGTGGGATCGGTAGCTTTAACGCCAGACGCAAAATCGAGTACGGTATTGCAATAATTAATGGTACGGTAAAATGCTGCCCATCTTGCTGTTGTATTATCCTGGGTAATATTTACATTGATAATATCGGTTTCCTCTGTTGTAATACTTGGCCCACCTGCAATCATATCGGCCCTGAGCTCGCCATACATAAACATGTACTCTAATAAAGATTTATCGCCAATACCTGGAGGAGGCGCCAGTAAAGAAGTATAACAACCTGAAACTGCTGCTAAAACATCCTCTTTCGTTTTCCAGAATTCCTGTCTGGTAATGCCATCTCTAGGTTGGAGATCGAGCCATTTGTTGCAAGAGCTGCTCATCACCAGCATCATTACTAAACAAGTGCTATATAAAATATTTTTCATCAGTTTTGAATTAAAAGTTAGCAGTTAAACCGAAAGTGATTGTTTTAATTGGCGGCGTGGTAGAATTATCTATCACCGTGTTCGACCCATTTAACTTAATTGGCACCTCAGGGTCCTGGCCAGTGTATTTGGTAAATGTTAAGATATTCTGAACGGTAAGGTTGGTAGTAAGCGATTTCATGCCCAATCTCTTCATAAAGGTTTTGCCAAAATCGTACCTTAATACCACCGAACTCAGTCTTAAAAATGATCCATCTTCAATATAGCGATCGGAACCTAAAAAGTTATAGCCCGTACTATACATGGCTCTTGGCATATCGGTAACATCACCCTCTTTTTTCCAGCGGCGCAATACGGCTGTACTTTGGTTATTAAAACCATACATATTGGTGGTGTTAATTTTAGTACCGTTAATAATATCGTATCCGGTACGGAAGGTGAAGTTAAAACCTAAACGAAGGTTTCCGTTGATGGTTAGGTTAGATCCAAATCCTCCTGTTAATTTTGGGTTACCATTACCCAGGTACACAATATCTTTATAATCGATGTTCCCGTCATGGTTGATGTCTTCATATATGGCATCGCCTGGTTGGAAAACATAATCGATAGATGGATAAGCAAAACGCATGTAAATTTTATCGCCGTTTGGTCCAACAATCTGGTTTCCATTCTCATCCAATGCAACTGTAGCATTTTTATCAGGATATACGCCTTTGAATTTGAAACCATAAAACGACCCGAAAGGATTATTTTCCTGAACAAACACTTTGTATACATTGTTGCTGGTTACCCGACCTTTGTTTTCTCTAGGGTATAGGGGCGAAACCTCGCGGATTACGTTTTCGTTGTGCGCAATATTGAAAGAAAGATCTAATCTTACCTTTTTCTTTTTGATAACAGTAGCATTCAGGTTTACTTCCCATCCCTGGTTATCCATGGTGCCCACATTCATATCAACCCCTCCATAGCCGTTATAACTCGCTACCTGTAAACCCGGATAAAACAGATCGGTAGTACGTTTACGGTATAAATCGAAATCGATATTTAAATTTTTAAAGAGATTTAAGGTAATACCTAGATTGGATTGAGTAACCGTTTCCCACCTTAAATCGGTTAATTCCATGTTGGTAGAGTATACCCCGGCATTATCCAGGTAACTAAAACCGTAATTCTGATAAATATTAAAGTAAGAATAATCGTTACGTGGAACGTTGCCACTTTTACCATAACTGGCCCTTAAACTAAAATCGTCGACATATTTATTGGCCTTTTTCATAAAGGGTTCACCCGATATCCGCCAACGACCAGAAACTGAAGGGAAAATACCATATCGGTTAGCAGCACCAAACCTTGAATTACCATCGCCTCTGATACTACCGTTGATGATGTAACGGTCTAAAAATTTATATTGAACGTTAGCCAATAAACCAACTGACCTGGTTTGTCCTAATGACGATGATGCAGAGCCTGTGTAATTGGTCCGGCTATCAACAGAGGGGTCGGATAAGTACGATGATGCAGTATTGGTAGAGAACAAGTACTGCCCGGTTCTGCGGCTATCTTCACTATCGAAGCGTAAAAAACCTATGATATCGTGTCTATCGTTCAATTTCGGCGTATAGGCCAATGTCATACTGGTGTTCATGGTGAATGAATCGCCATCAGCATCTGAAGCCGTATTGACTACCGATTCGGTATAAGGGCGGCCTGTTGCAATCTGTGGAAGGAAGGTTTTTACTTTGGTGTTGTTAATGTTCACCATAAAACTTCCGTTTAAACGCAGTACACTTGGTAAAATCTCGTACTGTAAACTAAATTTTGGTGTAATCCGTTCTCCCAATTGATGGTTACTACCAGCTGTTGCCATCGCCAAAGGGTTAAAAGTTCCGGTTACCTTCTTAGTATCGAAGTTATATAAGAATGAGCCTTGTGCGGTTGCCGCAGGACTAAAAAAGTTTGAAGTTAAATTCCCATACTCATCGTACTCGTAAATGCTCTGATTAGGCATTTTGGTATAAGCAACATCTCTAACATTCTGCGTAAAAAGTCCGTTCTGGTCGATGTGTGTATAAGAAATATCAGAACTGAACCTGATTTTGTTCGACACCATATAATCCAGGTTAACCCTTGCCGAAACACGGTTTAAATCGGTGCCAATGGTAGTACCTGTTTGGTTAAAATAATTTACCGAAGCACGGTATCTGGCTTTTTCACCACCACCAGAAATAGATAGGTTATGATCTTGAAGGTAACCTATCCTGGTAATTGCCGATAGCCAATCGGTATTGTTGCTGTAATTATAGTAATTATAAGGATCGTTCGGATCATATTGAAATTGCTTTGCAAATTCTGAAGTAGAAAACTGACGGCCCGCATTATAATATTCTTCCAAAACGAGTGATGAATACTGGTTACCATCCAACATCGGGATCGGACTTGGCTGCTTAGAATACGAACCTTTAAAGTTATAGGAAATAGCTGGCGGACCAATTGAACCTCTTTTTGTGGTAATGATCAATACACCGTTTGCTGCTCTTGATCCCCAAACTGCTGTAGCCGCAGCATCTTTTAGCACGCTGATTTCTTTAATATCAGATGGGGCAATATTTAATAACTGACCATAATTGTTCTCATCAGAGGTGGCAAAGTTAAAATCAGAAGGGATGGTAATATCGTAAGGCATGCCATCCAATACAATCAATGGATCGGTAGCGCCATTGATGGAAGATGTACCGCGGATACGGATCTGCATCGGCGCACCCGGATCGCCCGTACTGGCGGTAATGTCAACCCCTGCCATACGACCTTGCAAGGCCTGATCAATTGATGCCGATTGGAGGTCTTCGAGTTCTTTGGCATCAATGGTAACTGTAGCCGAAGTCTGATCCCGTTTATCGATCGTCATTCCACTTCCATTGTTCGTTTTTGCTCTAGAAACAATCTGAACTTCATCCATCTGATTTTCAGAAGGTTCCAACTGAAAATTAATAACTGCCTTATCGATATTAATCGGTGCTGAAGACCTATAACCAATATATGAAACCGAAATCCTATAGGTCTTATCTGCTACCGGCAAAGTGTAATTTCCATCAATATCTGTCGAAACGCCTTTAATTACCCTTTTATCTTTATCAACAATTACAACGGATGCACCAATGATGGGCTGTTTATCTTTTTTATCAATAACCTTACCCTTTACATAGTTAATTTGTTGCGCATAGCTTAACGATGATACCAACAAACAGCATAGTAAAATAAAAAAACTATAATTATATCTTTTAGTCATCTCGGTTTAGAATTGATATTTTAAATAAGAATTGATTTGGTGGATCACCGTTCTGTTAGATAACACGTTGCTTCTATCGGTTGTACCCAGCAAAACATTAACAGAAGTATTGGTTACATCTCTTAGCGTGAGTGTATTGGTGGTATTGGTAAATACAGTAACCTTGGCTGCATCCCCAGAATCATTTTTAAGCAAACTCTCAAAAGAACCTGTTTTCTGTCCGTCGCTTGCTACTGTGCTTTTAATAATATGGTATTGAATAAATTTGGCCACCTTGCTAATATCTCCGGCATCTGTTGGCGCATAATTTGGCGCTCCGTTGGCTAGTTTTGGCAATAATCCAGCGGTTACTGCAGCTTGTATAGCCGCATTAGTAGGAATAAAAACAGTGTAAGAGCTTCCATCGGTAACCCCTTGTATTGCGCCAGTAGCAGCTGTATAAAGCGTAACGTTATTTTTAAGGTACTGAAAGAAAGAATAATAAGGATCGGTTGTTAGCGTACCATATTTTTCGATATGCTTGCTTACCGGAAGTACAGTATACATCAGCACTTTGGCAGCATAGGCATCAGCACCGTTAACAGCCGTGGCAACCGAATCGATCTTAATACTTTTATCGGCAACTGCTGGTAAATCTTCAGTACCTGCTGAAGAGAAAAAACCCTTGTCGTATTTAATATATTCACCACCCGAAGTTTCTAAAATACCAGCTGTTGTGGCAAAATTCGGTACTGCACGATCGCCCAACGGGATAATGTGTGTTTGCAACAATCGCCTTAAAATATTGAGGTCGCCCCTAATTGGCGATGAAGGATAAAAGGGATCGTATGAGAATCCTAAACTTACCAATGTGGCATCAGGAATTGGAATAACAATATATTTTAAAGAGGCTGTTTTAATTGGAATAGCATAACCCAATACATCAAGTGCCTGTTTCATAATGTAATAGGTTGGATCTAAATTTACCTTGCCATAAACTGTTGAAAATACATTGGCATTTTGGGCAGCATTTACGCCATAGAACAATCCGTTACTTAAAAACTGTTTGTCTACCACGTTTGCGGGCGTAAGTTTAGTGACTTCGCCCAAAAAGCTGTTAACGGCATTAAACTTGGTTGGCCATACCGTAGTTCTATATAAATGGGAGTTGATAAAATCCCTAATAATATCGGATCTTAAAGAAAACAGTTCGTTCAGCTGTGCTTTATAGTTTCCGGGTTGCAACCTATTTTTTGCATAATATTTTAACAGCACCTTTGCATAGGCCTCAACCGCATCATCAGTTGGTGCAAAAATGGTGTACATGCCAATCTGCGCATCGTTGGCATCTTCTTTTAGATAATTTTCGTTGTTGGGTGAGAAACCTAGCAATATGCTATAGTTTTTAGCGTAAACGTTATCGCTTTTGCCTGTTAATACCTGGTAACGATGGGTAATATCAGTATTTAAATTATAGCTTACATATTTATCCAAAAGGGATTTGAAGGCACCATACTGTGTTTTAGTGCCAATATACTGATCGATACTTTGTGGCGGTGTAAGCACCTTATCTACGATGTGGATTACACCATTTTCGGCTACAATATCTTGCTCGATAATTTTTCCGGGGCCTACGTTTTTTCCGGTATACTCGGTATTGGGATAAAAATAATTATAATCTAAAGCACTAATGCCCGCAAAAGTGACAAAGGGGCTAAGAAAATAGGGCAGGTTTTTATTGTTAAAATCGGTTGGCAAATAAGTTCCGTTTCGGTTACCCGCAATTACCTTTATCGCTTTACCATCATTGTCTACCCCATCATAAACAAAATCGTAATAAACGGTACGTCGCCTAAAACCAACATTTTTAACGAAACCTTTTGCCGTTAAATTATCGCTTAAACGTTCTACTTTTTCTCCATCATAAGTCATTGAATAACGTACAATTGCCGAAGCGAGCGTTGCATTTATCTCTGTTAAGTTGTTTTCGGTCATGTAAGTGGTAAAAGCCGCATCTGTTGGCGCAAAAACCGTCCACGAACCTGCTTTGCTTAAGGTTTCCTTATAGCCCGATTTATCTATACAATCTAAAAATCTGGTAAAATTCCCTTTGGCCTGAAGCTGTTGATAAATTGGATCGGCTAATGTTTCAGGACGGCCATAGAACTCATCAAATTCTTTTTTCCGGCAAGCGCTGAGAATGAATATAATCGCCAAATTAACGATTAAAAATTTTTGTAAAATTTTACTCATAGCAATTTCATTGGATAAACGGCCATTAAAATACTGGGCAATAAAAAGCTATGGATCTAAATCAATTAGAAATTAAGAAATGCAAAAACTGACTTAAAGGGTGAGTAGATTTTTACTGCATAGAATCGTATTAACGTTCGTTAATTAAATAGTTGGTTAAAAAGTTATTTGGTTAGTGAATTATTTCTTAAATATATAGAGGCATTACAAAATTTCCATCCTGTACTATCCTGTCTTCTTACTATAAAATATTATCATAAAAAGATAATATCAATCTTCGGTAGAGGTAAATCGTTTTAAGCAAGCCTAAACGCCTTTAAAAAAAATTAAACAATAGTATTGCTAATCAAAAAAAACATTAACAGTACAAGAAATAAGACAAAATACGTGGGCCATCCTGCAATTAGCAGTTGCGTGTCATGTTGTTTGGTTTAAAACTATTTGCTATTCATCCATCCTTCCGGGATAGAAATCACATAGATATTCATGGATCGGTTATCTTCAGACAACATCGCTGATTGGATTTCGATTTTTTACCATCAGGGCTCATGGTAGGATGCGGATGATCTGCAGCTGTTTGCTTATGTCTTGCAGAGAGCAGTTTCATTTTATGCGTTTCCCAATTAATCAGGTAAATGCTTCTAGAAAAATCGTCGCCAACCAATTGCGTCCGAATAATAATCTGGTTAATAATAATCAAGACAATAAGCTATGCGCAGATTTTTTATACTTAGGATGTATTAAACTGGCTGTACAGCTACGAGCTGCATTTCTTTTTCTTTTCCGCGGAGCTTAATTGCACCCAACATTTGCGTGGTATAATGATCTGTTAACTGGAGTTCTTCAATTAGCGCTACCGATACCAGCATCTCCTGGTTAAACTCCTTACACATATTCTGGATTCTTGAAGTGGTATTCAGTACATCTCCAGAGTAGGTAATATCGCGTTTTATAATCCCCACTTCACCTGCTATAATCTTTCCGCAATGAATACCTGCTTTAAAAGCAGGTATTAAACCATACTTTCCAATGTACTTATCCCTCAGAAGTAACAGATGCGCTTTGATATCAAAAAAACAATTGATGCATTTATTGTTTCTTAATCCTTCATCATAGCGCCAGGCAATTACCACTTCGTCGCCCACATATTGATATATTTCTCCCCTATTTTCTAAAATAGGATTGGTCATATCAATAAAGATATCTTTTAATAATTCGTGGTATTTTTTATCTCCGAGTCTTTCGGCAATAGAGGTTGATGAATTTAAGTCGAGAAACATAAAGATCCGTGATTCTTCTTTAGGTGTATTATATTTTCCCCTAATAATATCCCAAAAAATCCCTTGTCCAAACTTACTGTTTATCTGTAGCAGCAATTGCGTTATGGAAACCACAATGGCCCACACTAATCCGTTTTTCAAAAATCTTTTCGAATCACCCAGTTCATAGAGGCTCAGTATCTCGTTTACAATCAAAATAACGCCTAAAAACGATCCTGCCACAATTAAAAGGGTATAACCATAGGGCTTATCATTGTATTTTACATTTACAAAGAATACAAGCAAGCTTCCGCCTAACAATGCCCCAAAAAGGCCAATAACTGCATTTAGTGCAATTGAAGAAATTAATGAATAACCAGGCACTGGTCCTAAAGAATTCCGGGTATGCAGTACAAGATCCTCAAAAACTGCGATTACAACTCCAGTCATCATCCAGGCAAGGATAATGATCAATAATTGTTGAAGTTTCTGCTGTGTTTGGCGATTGATTTTTACTGACATCGTGATTTTTATTCAAAACTACTGACTCAATATACCTTAACTTTTTACTAAAATAATGAATATAATCCTATATGTACTGTGTTAACATCGAATAAAGGATTTTAAGGCAGCCTCAGCTTTCATCCAGATTCCCGGCATCTAAAAACTGTTCGCTGCCGCACAACCACTGTTCGGAAATGAACATACCTGTACCTGCAATAAGGAAAAACAACCATTACAAAGCCATTAAGGTAACATTTGCTTTTTGGCACCCGCTTGGTTAACCACGAAACTGAATAATATAGTGTAAGCTGATTCTCATTAGCATAATGCCATAAGCTCAACAAAATTTTAACATTTAAATAAAAAACACAATGAAAACCTCAATTAAAGCACTAATCACCATGGTATCTGCTGTAATTACCTTAACGGCTACCCTTCCAAACAACTTAAGGGCTACAGAAAAAAACAGAACGATAATTTACAAGGTTCAAAACTTTAGAAGGATTGTGATAAAGGGCAATGTAGAAGTGACGTTGGTACAGCGCCCTGCCATTGGAATATCTTATACAGATGATAATACCGGAAATGTGAAAGTTACCCAGCAGGGCGAGGTATTACGCATTACCGGCCTAGATAAAGAAAAATGTAAACTTGTTATTTATGTAAACGATATTTACCGCATTGAGGCTGATCAAAATGCTGTAGTAAAAACGGAAGCAAAGCTCAGCACTAAATTCCTTCAGATCATTCTTGAGGGAAATGCCTTTGCAGATATCGACACCAGTAGTGAGGGCTTATATACTGAAATTCTCGATAATAGTACATTAAAACTCAAAGGCAATACCAATCGCCATACGCTGGTTATGGGCAAAGCAACGAATTTAACTATCGATCGTTTTGCTGCCGTACAAACAGACGTTAGCCAGGTAGAAACCACAAAGGAAGAAATTGTTGCTCTTGTTCCTTAACTTGATTAAAAAATGGGATTAATTAATTTAGAACATGTTTAAAAGCACCTGATTCCTCACTACTGGAAGCTTAAAGGCGAATCCAGTAGTGTTATACCTGATAAATTAATATTCAGATATAGGAAATCGTTGTTAAAGGTGATTTAAATTTACAACAACGGATACAGTCTGACCAGCATATTCTTTCAAAGGCAGGTCAATGGTAATTGTTTGGGCATCAGTATCCTTTATCTTAATATTAATCTTTATTTTTTCATAGAGATGGGAAGGATCAGCAACGTTAAGTTGATATTTTCCTTTCTCTAACTTCTTAAGCATTAATATTGATGGAATATCTGTCGATAAATTAATTTCATCATCCTTAAAAGAAATATCTCCCGCATAAAATACCATCTGCCATATGTTCAATTTATTATGATATACCGCCTGAAGCTTTTCGTTATTGAACTTGATTGTAACATTTTTCTTTTCAAGATAATGTTTCATTTCAATAGAATTTTTGATAGCCGGTACCAGGATATAGGCGTATTTCTCGTTTTCAGGCCGAATACCATGCTGTAAGCTTAACTGAAAAACGGATTTCTGCTCTATTTTTTTATTAGCTTCCTCACCAGTCATACTCACCCCTGTCCAATCGCTAACCCTGTTTTCAGCAGACAGATGTGCATTGCCCCCATGAGGAAACACATATCCTACATCATCATGCAATACCCATTCTACCTGATTTTTAAAAGTTAGGTTGATGCCTTTTTTATGTCGGGTAATACGATTACCAGCGCATATGGTTAGTCCATTTCCAGAAAGCATTACCTGATTTAAAGTAGTGTTAACCGGATAAGGCAGGGTCGACTTGATTCCTGCCCCTAAGCATACAATCTCATCATCAAACATAAACCACGATTTTTTTGCTGACGTATATAGATCATTATCCATTACATAAGCGGTAGCTCCGTAACGTGAATCAGATACTCCACCTGAAAAAGGATGGGTTCCCCGTCTATCTCCTACACCTGGCGCTTTATCTTTAACGGTAGGCAAAGTATCTGGCAAGGTAGTCCCAGGTAGTTTAGTCCAATTCCATAGTGGAAATATATTGAAATATTCAGTTCCTTTCACCTGAAGGTTCATGGTTCCTTCTGAGCCCCAAAATCCTTTCTGATTTTCCAGATTACCAATCTCCTGTGAGTACTTTCTGTTAGATACAGCATGTATCGACATAAAGTAAGAAGGTCGTACATGTACGGTATAATCGGTGTTCCAGTACTGACGGTGGAAAGGTGCTACTTTAAAGGAAACAGGTTCTTCACCTTTCATTCTTTTCCTAATAGCACTATATTGTTCCTTTCCTTGGGGATCGATATATTCTAACCTTTCGAGATATGATGAGTAGTCTTTTTGTATTGCATCAATACGCGAAATTCCCCTACCCATAACATTCCAATCCATCCACTTACCACGGATAATGCCAAATATAGATTCTAAAATAAACTTTCGAAACAGATCCAGCTTTTCTCCTTTTAGTGCATATTTTGTTCCAAAGGTATAAGCAGCAGATTTAATCACACTTGTCATAAATTCCACTCCATATCCACCGTTGTACAGATACCCATAGTGCATATCGTAAGAAAGATCGTATTGAATTCCTTCTCCGGTGGTGTATTGAATAGGCAAATAAGCCTCTCTTACGCCTACATCCAACATTTTTTCATTCGCTAACAAAGCACCTATAAATATCCAGCCCATAGCAATCTGTGCTTTATTGGCTCCAAAATTAAACCTGTGCATCGGGTTATTCCGTCCGTTACTGGTAACCGAAGTATCTTTACAAATTACAGCCAGCGTATTTTTTTCCAATCCAGGGTCTAGAGGTAACTCGCTAAACCTCATATTAACCAAACTTAATGCTAAAGTTTGTGGGCGTGTAATACCTTGTTGATACCAATTGTCGCAATAAGGCAAAGGTTTATAGTTAATGAAATAGCTCAGACTTTTATGTATAGCTTGCCCAATCTGTTTGTTCCTATAATAACTACTTTTAGGAAGTGAATAAGCTAACGTCATCGTTCTTATTCTTTCCAATACAGGCAACCAATCTGGTTTTATGCGTTTATGATCTGCATAATTTATAGGTTCCCATTTTCCGCTCTCCAAATTTAAACCTACCAGATTATCTTTAACACGTTTGTCCAGACTCGTTACGTCCTTTACCTGGTCAATTTGCTCCTGATGAACCCGTTGTAATATGGTTTGAAATACCGACTGCGCTTTTGTATGGCTAAAAAAAATTGAATTAAGTGTAAATAAGAATACTAAAAAAACGGACTTCTTCATATCGGCAAATATAAATTTTCACTTGCTAATACCGAATTGGTAAAGGATATGATACCCATTTAGTGGATTGATGTTATATTCTTAAACAAAAAAGCAGTTCTTTTTCAGAACTGCTTTTAAACGTTGGGCTAAGAGCCAATCTCATTAAGTTAAGAGATAAATAACAAAAAAATGTCACCCTGAGCGTAGTCGAAGGGCATTTAGTTGTGCTTTATCAATCTAAAGAAGTCTTCGACTACGCTCTCCACAGGAGTCCATTGGATAGACTGACGACCTCGGTGCTTATTTAACTTTGCTCTATTTCCTTCAGGCTATTCATTTTCTTATAAGCTAAGAATCCTTTTATATCTTCAAAGTGTTCACGAACACGTTTATTGCCAAATTCAAAAACTTTTTGTACTAATCCATCTAAGAAATCCCGGTCATGCGATACCAAAATCAAAGTACCGTCAAAATCTTTCAACGCATCTTTAATAATATCTTTGGTCTTCATATCCAAATGATTGGTTGGCTCATCCAGAATTAATACATTTACGGGTTCCAACAACAATTTTATCATGGCCAAACGGGTTTTCTCACCACCAGAAAGTACCTTCACCTTTTTTGTGGTATCATCGCCACTGAACATAAAGGCGCCCAAAAGGTCTTTGATTTTTATTGAACCATCGCTTAACGGAATTTGATCAATGGTTTCGAATACCGTTAGGTTCTCATCCAGTAATGCAGCCTGATTTTGTGCAAAATAGCCGATTTTAGCATTGTGCCCTACTTTTAAACTACCTTCAAAATCGATCTCCGCCATAATAGCTTTAATCATTGTCGATTTACCTTCACCATTTTTACCAACAAAAGCCACTTTTTCTCCTCGTTCGATCACCATAGAGGCTTTTTCGAACACCACATGATCGCCATAAGTTTTGGTCAGCTCTTCTACCATTACCGGATACTGACCTGAACGTGGAGATGGAGGAAACTTCAATCGTAATGCCGATGTATCCACCTCGTCGATTTCGATCACTTCGAGTTTCTCGAGCATTTTCACACGCGATTGCACTTGTAAGGTTTTAGAATAAGTTCCCCTAAAGCGGTCGATAAATTCCTGGTTATCGGCAATAAAACGTTGTTGTTCTTCGTAGGCTTTCAATTGGTGCACACGGCGCTCGGCACGCAGTTGGAGGTAATGGGTGTATTTGGCTTTATAATCGTATATCCTCCCCATGGTTACCTCAATAGTACGATTGGTAATGTTATCTACAAAGGTACGGTCGTGCGAGATTACCATCACCGCTTTTGCAGAATTGATCAGGAAATCTTCCAACCATTGAATACTTTCGATATCCATGTGGTTGGTAGGCTCATCCAGTAAGATGAGATCAGGTTTCTTTAATAAAATTTTGGCCAACTCGATACGCATACGCCATCCACCCGAAAACTCAGAAGTTTGGCGCGTAAAGTCTTTACGCTCGAAACCTAAACCTTTTAAAACTTTCTCTACCTCTGCATCATAATTGGTTTCTTCAATCGAATAAAATTTCTCACTCAGTTCTGATACACGTTCGATAAGCTTCATATAATCATCACTTTCGTAATCGGTACGGATAGTAAGTTGCTCATTCAGCTCGTCAAGCTCTTTTTGCATCTGGTTTACCTCTGCAAAAGCTTTCATGGTTTCCTCAAAAACAGTAACGTTATCATGAGTGAGCAAATGTTGTGGCAAATACGCAATCACAGCTTCTTTCGGACCTGTTACGCTACCAGAAGTAGGTTTAGCTACATCGGCAATGATTTTTAGAATGGTCGACTTGCCTGCACCATTTTTACCCATTAAGGCGATTTTATCGTTCTCGTTTATCGAAAAGGTTACATCGCTAAAAAGGGTAGTTCCGCCAAATGAAACGGAGATATTATTTACATTAATCACGATTGGGAATATTAAATTCGCGGCAAAGATAAAGGAAAGCGCGTAAATTATCGTGAGAATTTTAAGACATAAAAAAGGATTCAGTTTTATACTAAATCTTTAAAAATTCCTGATCTATTACCATACTAAATCCTAACTAATTTATGAATGAATAACTGGATTAAGATTGCAGCTACAAATTGATTAGAATTCACGATAAATAATCATCAATCGATAATGACGTTTTTTGGAATGATGCTCCCAGAAATTTCTTCACCGTTCAATTCCTTCAAAGTGGTTTCGATCATCAGGCACATTGCATTTAAGGCAAGGTCGTTCGATGCTGTGCCAAAAGGCTGCTCGATCTCATCTGCAATGGCCTCAAAGGCTACAAAAGTATAGGCAATAAAAGCTACAATAAACGGGGTAAGCCATTGGAGGCTATCAACCAGCCCGAAGGGTAACATAAAACAGTACAAATAGACAGTACGGTGCAATAATACCCGATAACTATAAGGAATGGGGGTAGAAATAATACGTTCGCATCCACCAACAATCTCTGCTAGTTTATCAAGGTTTTCATCGAATCTCATCTGCTGTATAGTGTCAATGCAGCCAGTCCGGTGTGCATTAGCTACCCATTCGCTCATGAGTTTCGTAATCATAACAGGTTTATACTTTGTAGAGATAATAAAATTATAGTATGTTTCGCTAAGCCGTGCTTTAAGGTCCTGTTGCGGATTTGTATCTCTTAGCTGATGTTTGAGGGCATAGGCAAAAGAGACGAGAAGATCAATAAATTGCTGCGAAAGTGATCTGTCGATTGGGGGTTCCGGAAGCGTCAGTACCTGCCGGGCCAATGAACGCGTGCAATTCAATAGGGCTCCCCAGAGTTTCCGCGCTTCCCAAAATCTATCATAACTAACATTGTTACGGAAACCGAGGAACAGTGCGAGCACAAAACCAAATAAGGTTAGCGGTGTTGGATTTAAAGGGATTTTGAAGGAAAAGATTTTACCATTAAAGAATACAACGCCAACTGACAAAACAAAAAGTAATGAGAGTCTGGGAAGCAGCTTTGGAAGAACAGAACCATGCCAAACGAACAGCATTTTGAACCAGTTTTCCTTATTTCTAATTATCATACAGCATTTTGGCTTTAAGCATCTTTATTTATAATGTGGTCGCCCCCGTCTATTTTCTTTTCTTTTATACCTGAACCGTCTGTTCAAGTTTTTTCACTCTTTCATATATCTCAGGATCATGTTTTTTGATCCTGATCTTTACATATTTCGATGCGGGCATATTGCTTTCTTTAACCACATTGTTAATACCCACTAGCACATTTGTTTCCGGGAAATAGGTAACGGCATTTTTTTCAGGAATCTGATAGGAAACAATAATAAACAATGGAGCTATCCGCTCTATTCCATCATCATAGTTGAATAAGTCTACCTTATCGCCCGCTTTGAGCCCTGCACTATCAATGTCATTCTGGTTCATAAACACTACCCTACGTTCATTCTTTATGCCCCGGTACCGGTCATCAAGCCCATAGATGGTGGTATTAAACTGGTCGTGTGTACGAGTGGTAGCCATCATATATTCCCCATCTTCCAGATTGTTTTCAGGCAGACTGGTTAATGTAAATGGTGCCTTTTCTCCAAAATCCTTTGTAATAAATTTCCCATCCCTTGCAAGATTAGGCAGATAAAATCCTTCCTTACGCCTAACTTTTTCATTGTAGTTTTCAAAACCAGGGATACATTTTTCAATGTCGTCCCTTACCGCATCGTAACTTTCTGCGTAACGTTTCCAGTTGATGACCGATTTATCGCCTAAAGTTGCCATGGCCATACGGCATACTATCTGTGTTTCATTGATAAGATTGTCTGATACCGGTTTCAACATTCCCTTTGATGACTGTACTACCCCCATTGAGTTTTCTGTAGTGATAAACTGATGCACACCATTTACCATATCAATATCGCTCCGTGATAATGTTGGCAATATAATGGATTCTTTTCCATGAACCAGATGGCTACGGTTGAGTTTTGTAGATACGGAAACAATTAAATTAAGTTTTCGGACCGCATTGGCGGTATAGTTTGTATCTGGTGTTGCTGATAGAAAATTCCCTCCCAAGCAGAATAAGACTTTTAGTTTCCCTTCATGCATGGCTTTGATTGCCCTCACCACGTCATACCCATGCTTACGGGGAGGATTAAAACCATAAAAATCCTGAAGACGGTCGAGTTGGGCATCTGTAGGCTTTTCATCAATCATCATGGTCCTATTTCCCTGAACATTACTGTGCCCACGCACAGGGCAAACACCTGCCCCAGGCTTACCGATACTACCCTTTAACAACAGGATGTTAAGCATTTCCTTAATCATATCTACTCCATTGGGCTGTTGGGTGATTCCCATTCCCCAGCAGATAATAATTCTTTTTTTAAATGCCAGCATTTGTGCCGCATCGTAAATCAATGCTGCAGAAACACCAGATTCCGTTGCAAGTCCTGCTAACTTGTAGGTTTCGAACTGCTCGATAAAAGCATCATACCCAACTGTTTTTTCGGCAATAAAATCTTGGTCGAATACCGCTCCCGGAGATTTCCTTTCAAACTCAAGCAGAAGTAGTTCAATCGCTTTTAAAAGGGCCATATCGCCATTTATTTTTACAGGCAGGTAAATATCTGCGAGTTTTCCTCCATTACCCAGCACACCACTTACCTCCTGAGGGTTCCGGAACCCCATTAATCCTGCTTCAGGCAAAGGATTTATGGCAATGATCTTGCCACCGTTCTTTTTACATTTTTCGAGGGCACTCATCATCCTCGGTGCATTGGTCCCCGGATTTTGGCCTACGATCACAACTACATCGGTATCGTAGAAATCTTCGAGTTTTACGGTTCCCTTTCCAATGCCAATTGTGGGGCGTAGTGCAGTACCTGATGTTTCGTGGCACATATTGGAACAATCGGGCATATTGTTGGTCCCATATTCTTTCGCAAATAACTGGTAAAGAAATGATGCTTCATTACTCGTTCTTCCCGAGGTATAAAATGTTGCCTCATCTGGGGTTTCCAACGCATTCAGATGGGCTGCAATTTTCGAGAATGCATCATCCCAGGAAATGGGTTGATAGTGCGTGCCCCCCTGTGGCAGATACATCGGTTCGGTTAACCTCCCCATTTTCCCTATGGTAAAATCATCCAGCTTTGCCAGGTCAAAAACAGAATTTCCCTTAAAAAATGCCGTAGTAATCCTTTTGGTTGTAGCCTCTTCGGCAAGTGCCTTTGCACCATTTTCACAATATTCTCCCAATGGAGACCGTTCATCATCCGGATCCGGCCAGGCACAGCTTGGACAGTCGAAGCCGCCAGCCTGGTTCATTTTAAATAATGCCTTTGTCCCTCTTACAAGTGTTTTTTCTTCAATCAGATCACCAAATGCAGCCAATACTGCAGGTATGCCTGCAGCCCATGTTTTTACCGGTGTTAGCTTAAGATCTAACAATTTATATGGATTTTCTGCAGCAGGTTCTTTTTTGTCGTTCTCCATACCTTAACTGTTTAAATGGGGATTGGGGTAATTGTCGCTTTGATCCTCTTCTACATTATCGAGGCAGGTAAAGTCCTTTTCTATCAACAAGCTAACAGGTCCGCTGAGCTCACTAAATCCTACCTTGTCTGTATTAACCAGTTCTTCCACCATTTTCTTGGGCATATTCAGCACAATACGGTTATCTATAAAATCGGCACTTAGGTTGCCGTTACTTGTTGTTGTTATGGCGTATTCCAATGTTTTGCTCATAAAATGGGAACTTTCGGAGAGAAACCCAAGCGTACCCAGCGCCTCGACTTCGGATTTGGTTAATCTATATCTTAATGAATTGCCTTTAATTCTAATTTTCATGCGATGTTGGGATTAATATCTGATCGTTAATAGTATATATGTTAAATCTGTCGTTTCGAAGAAAACCAAGCAATGTAATATCGAACTCATTGGCCAATTCTACGGCGAGGCTTGATGGAGCACCAATTGCGGCAACAATCGAAATTCCGGCCATTGCTGCTTTCTGGATGAGTTCAAAGCTGGCCCTACCGCTCAAAAGCAATATAAATTGATTTAGGGGAAGCATATTCTTACTTAGCGCAGTACCGATTAGCTTATCCAATGCATTATGACGCCCCACATCTTCACAAAGTAATACCAATTCCCCTTCTATGGTAAAAAGACCTGAAGCATGGATACCACCAGTTGCTGCAAAATTGCTTTGTGCCAGTCTCAATTTTTCGGGCAAGCTATAAAACACATCTGGAGACAAACGCATCTCTTGTTGTTGAACTGAATTTGAATAGGGACTTACTGTTCTAATGGATTGTATAGACCCCTTGCCGCAAACCCCACAGCTTGAGGTTGTATAAAAATTCCTGTCCGATTGCAAAAGATTGGGCATAAATCCTTCTATCAGTTCCACACAAATAATATTTTCTTTTTGAAGTTCACAGGGCATAGATATGTGGCCGATGGCTTTAACATTTCCATATGAAGAAATTATACCTTCTGTAAACAAAAACCCAAGAGCAAGTTCCAGGTCATTTCCGGGTGTGCGCATAGTGATGGAAATATTCTTTTCAACCCGGTTCCCGGCCGGCCCATATACTATTCTAATTTCGAGTGGCTCCTCTACTGATAATATATCCAATGAAGGTGAAGCGATGAAACCTGAAACTTTATTGACAGGTAGGTGCTTAATCGAAACTGATGGAACATCCCTCATAACAATGATTGGTAAAGTCAGAAATTAACACTAAATATAGTTATTTTGAATACAAAGCAATTGTTATTTCATGATATAATTATTAAGCCGGCAGCGTGTCCAAGCCTACTAAGCATGCAGCTATAGCTATATGATTTTACAATGATAAAGCGCGCCTTATTTTGTTAAGTCTTACCATTCCGAAACAATTAAATTTAATTATATTTAACTTCAAACAAAAGAAAGAAGGAATACCAGTCAGACTAAATGATTAAAAATATAACTGTGAATCAATCTCAAAACGTAACAGACTATCCGAACAACAATACCATTTTTACGGTTTGGAAATTTAAAGATGGGGCAGCTATCAGGCCTGCCTTCAAAAGGCTTTGTGCACTGGTAGAGAATATGAACCGTTCCTATGCCATTAGGGTTGTAAAAGGAAGGACGAGCTGTGTACTGGGCGTGGGCTTTTCGGCCTGGGCAGAACTGGGGTTACCTTTGCCTCCTCCTAAGGAACTTTGTAATTTCGAGCCAATTATCGGCGCAAAACATACCGCAGTATCCACTCCGGGAGATATCCATATCCATCTTCGGGCGCTTGACATGGCAATATGTTTTGATATGGCGAGTGACATTGCCAGCATCATGCTGCCAGTTGCCGATTGCCTGGAGGAGGTACATGGATTCAGATACTGGGATGGCCGTTCGATTTTGGGTTTTGTTGATGGAACGGAAAATCCAATTGGTGATGAAAGACCTTTTTTCGCCCTCGTCGGAGAGGAGGACGCAGCATATAAAAACGGGAGTTACCTTTTTGTGCAAAAATATCTACATGAAATGAAAAACTGGGAAGCACTTTCAACGGAAGATCAGGAGAAGGTAATTGGTCGGTATAAAATGAGCGACATCGAAATGACTGATGATGTAAAACCCAGCAACTCCCATAGTGCTCTTGCAGGAATTGAGGACAAAGACGGTAATGACCTTAAAATAATCAGAGACAATATGCCGTTCGGACATCCTTCAAAGGGTGAGGTCGGGACCTACTTTATTGCTTATTCTAAAAATTTCAGTACCGTTAAAGAAATGTTAACAAGAATGTTTATTGGCTATCCGCCTGGCAATTCAGATCGGATACTCGATTTTAGCACTCCACACACAGGCACCTTATATTTTGCGCCAAGCCTTACGATGTTACAGGCTTATGCTGAAGAAGGCATGTAGAGAATTCTTATTAATACTCAGCGCTATAAAACAAAAAAGCAGCTCTGAAAAGAGCTGCTTTAAAAAATCCGGGGTCATTAACAGTACAGAGAATTGTAGAACTAGATAATAAAATGACAGCGTATGGTAACCTTGTAAAATTGAGGAAAGCAGGAGAAAAATCAGCGCCAAACAAATAGATTTTAAGAAGAAAAAAAATCAATAAAATAGCTAATGTTGAATCTGGAAAAAATGCTTCATATAAGCATTCTGTCCCCTTTTAATTAAACGAGTGTCTGAACTCCAAAGGTGAAACATTCGTCTTTATCTTGAAAAGTTTGCTGAACGATTGTGAATGTTCAAAGCCCAGTTCATAAGCAATTTCCGAAACGGAAAGATTTGTCGTTGATAATTTTTCTTTGGCTTTTTCTATGATTGCGTTCTGGATGTATTGTTGTGTGTTTAGTCCTGTTAATGAGCTCAACATATCACTCAAATAGCGTTGCGATAGCTTTAATTCCATACTGATGTATCTCACGGATGGCAAACCGTCTTTCAGGTTGTTTGTATCTTCTAAATAGTTGTTTAAAAGTTTATCTAAAGAAGTTATGATGTCGTGATTGATCGCTCTCCTCGTAATAAATTGTCTGTTGTAAAAACGATTGCTGTAATTCAATAACAATTCTATTTGTGACACCAAAACATCCTGGCTGAAGTGATCAATGTTGTTATCTAATTCATCGGCTATTGCAGCAAATAAACCAGCTATAATTTCTTTTTCCTTTTCTGATAAAAATAAGGCTTCTGAAACATCGTAAGAGAAAAAGCCATACTGATTTATTGTTTTTCCTAACGGATAATTTCGGATAAAATCCGGATGGAAATACAAAGCGATCCCTTCATAGCTTTCTGTTTCTTCGGGTGAAAAAACGATTTGTTTTGGCTTCAAAAATGCTAATCCCCCTTCTTCAAAATCGTAATGGCCTTGTCCGTATTTTATTTGTCCCGTGAATGTAGGCTTAAAGGAAATTTTGTAAAAATCAAGACTCACTTTTTGTCCTTTTGGAAACCTCTCAATCGAAACATTATTGTAATCAACCAATGTAATCAACGGATGCAATGGCGCAGGAAGTCCCAATACCCGCACCAGTTGCGATATACTTTCAATGTGATTGATGTTGGATTGTTGTTTCATTTTTCGTTTACGAATTTAATCAATTTTGTTTTGACGGACGAATAACAATATCCCCAATTTCAACCCCCATAGGTTGGCTTACAGCATAAATTACAGCATTGGCAATGGCTATGGGATCTATGGCAATTTGTCCCATTCCCCGTTGAACAGCTGTTTTCATTTCTTCGTTTTTGATGTTGTTCGCAAAATCTGTTTTCACTAATCCGGGCGAAATGCCTGTAATGCGTATGTTTCCGTCCGACTCCTGACGAAATGCTTCTGCAATAGTGCGAATGGCATTTTTAGTTCCTGCATAAACGCCTTGCATGGGCACAATCTTTATTCCTGAAGTTGAAATGATATTGACAATATGTCCCGATTGTTGTTGTTTAAAAACAGGAATCGCAGCTGCCATCCCATACAAAACGCCTTTGAGGTTAACATCGATCATTTCTTCCCAACCTTCAATATCCAATTCATCAATGCGACTTAATTGACTGACGCCTGCGTTGTTTACAATCACGTCTAATTTTCCGTATTGCTCAACTGCTTCATTTACCAAACGAACTAGATCGGCTTTATTCTTCACGTCAATTTGAGTAAAGGTGGCTTCACCACCTTTGCTTTTAATTTCGTCAACAATTTGTAGTAATTGTTCTGTTCGCCTCGCCCCCAAAACAACCTTTGCACCGTTTTTTGCTAATTCTATTGCAATGGCTTTACCCATTCCGCTGCTTGCACCTGTGATAGCAATTATTTTTCCTTTAATATTTTGCATTGTTATTGGTTCTTATCTGTCTATTTGTTTTTCTAAAAATTCAGGATAGCGATTGCCTACAATTGTAATTCCATCTACTGTCGTGTCAATTTTGGTAAGTTCATCCGCTGTTAATAGAATATTTGTACTGCCAATGTTTTCTTCTAAACGATGTAATTTTGTAGTTCCGGGGATTGGTGCTATCCAAGGCTTTTGAGCTAAGAGCCAAGCTAATGCTAATTGTCCTGTCGTAACATTTTTTTGTTTAGCAATTTCAGAAAGTGCTTCCACTAAAACCAGATTGGCCTTTATATTTTCTTCGCTGAAACGGGGAATAATATTTCTACGGTCGATATCCTCTAATTTTTTCTTTATGCTACCTGCGAGGAAGCCTTTGCCCAAAGGACTGAAGGGAACAAAACCAATTCCTAGCTCTTCTAAAGTTGGTATGATTTCATTTTCTGGCTCACGCCAAAACAAAGAGTATTCGCTTTGTAATGCTGATACAGGTTGAATTGAATGTGCTTTCCGGATAGTTTTAGCACTTGCTTCCGATAAACCGAAATATTTTACTTTGCCCTCTTGTATCAGGTCTTTTACTATCCCCGCAACATCTTCTATCGGAACATTAGGGTCAACTCTGTGCTGATAAAGCAGATCAATGTAATCTGTCTTTAATCTTTTTAAAGATGCTTCGGTTACTGCTCTAATCGTTTCGGGTCTGCTGTCTAAACCTACCGCTGGTCTGGCATCTTTACACCCAAATTTTGTAGCGATTACAACATCTTTTCTATAATGTTGTAATGCCTCACCAACAAGTTCCTCGTTGGTGTACGGCCCGTAAGCTTCCGCGGTATCAAAAAATGTAATACCTCTTTCAACTGCGTTGCGTAATAACTTGATGGCCTCTTTGTTATCAAGACCTTTGCCGTCCAGAAAGTTTAAGCCCATACAGCCAAAGCCCAATGCGGAAACTTCCAATCCGCTATTCCCTAATTTTCTCGTTTGCATATTTTTTTTGATTGTTTCTAAAACTGAATAAATCTCAAGTACAAAACTCCTGATTGTCGCACTGTAAAAAGTAGCCCAATTGGTAATTGTTGTAGTCAGCTTGTTAAACGTTTTAAAAAAACTGACCTTATAAACAAAGTTAATTGACACGTTAAACAAAATCCGTCTTCAACCAAGCGCTTAAATTTGTCTCATACATTTAATAAAAACAAAAATGGAAAAGAACAATTATCAAGGCGCATTACAGCAACCATTGGGCTCAGGCTTTAGCGCGACCTCAACTGCAACAGAAATTATCAAAGGCATTAACCTTAAAGGAAAGATCGCAATCGTAACAGGCGGTAACACCGGCATTGGTCTGGAAACAACAAAAGTACTGGCAGCAGCAGGCGCAGCCGTAATTGTACCGGCCAGGGATATCGAAAAAGCAAAAAAAAATCTCGAAGGCATCCCTAATATTGAAATTGAGCAAATGGATCTTGCTAAGCCAGACACCATTGATGCATTCGCCAAAAAATTCCTCACTTCTGGCAAACCGCTACATTTATTGATCAACAATGCGGGAATTATGTGGGTGCCTTTGCAGCGGGATAGTCGTGGGATCGAATCACAACTATCGACTAATTATTTGGGACAGTTTCAGTTAGTGGCAAGATTATGGCCAGCACTTAAAGTTGCTAATGGTGCACGCGTAGTCAATGTTTCTTCTCTGGGACATCACATGGCACCCTTTGATTTCGAGGATCCCAACTTTGAGCACAGGGAATACCAGACGCTCTTAGGATATGGGCAGTCAAAAACAGCAAGCAACCTGTTTGCCCTTGAACTGGATAACCGTGCAAAAGCACATCAGGTAAGAGCCTACTCACTACATCCAGGATCAATCGCTGGAACTGAGTTAGCCAGAGATGCCGATATGGAGCTGTTTAAACAAATGGGCTTTTTTGATGAAAATGGAAATATGCGTCCGGAAATATTGGCCAGCCTCAAAACTATACCACAAGGCGCAGCGACTTCAGTATGGGTTGCAACCAGTCCCTTGCTTAACGGCATCGGTGGCGTTTACTGCGAGGATAACGATATCGCCGAACTGCTATCTGAAGATCACGCTGCACAAAAGAAAGCTAAATTACATCAAAGTGGCGTAACGGCCTACTCGCTAGATGAAGGCAGTGCAAAAAGACTATGGAAACTAACTGAGGATATGATAGGGTTTGAATTCAAAGTAAACTAGCTATGAAAAAGGCCGGGAAATTAGCAAAACGGATTACCTTCTTTGCAAGTGGAGAGGCATCCTTTATCACCCGTTCGGAGTATTTGATCGATGGCCACCATTGCATTTAGTAGAAATGAGCAAAAACCAATAACTTTATCACCATGGAACATATATCCAAATACCTGACCAAGGACATCAAGCTTTCCAGCTATGAGGACAAATTGTTTAAATCAGACCTGATGTTTGATGACCATATGCTGGTGTGGTTCATTTCGGGAGAAACCAGGATCATACAAGCAGAATCAACCTTAAGCTTTAAAACAGGTGATATTTTCCTGATCCCAAGGAACGAACTGGCAACGATCATCAACTACCCGAAAAACGGTCTGCCACATAAAACCGTGGTGATGCATTTATCCACTGAGCGGTTAAAAAAATTCTACGAAAAAAACGAGCATAAAAAGAAACAAGCCGAGCAGAAGATATACTGCTTCAGCAATCATCCATTGCTGGAAAGCTGCCTGGCTTCACTAATTCCCTATTTTGAGATAGAAGGTGAATTCCCGGAAAGCCTGGCAACACTCAAGATCGAAGAGGCGATCAATATCCTGCGGTTGATCAATCCCAACGTAGACAGTGTCCTTGCCAACTTCGATGTTCCGGGTAAGATCGATCTGATCGATTTTATGCAGCGCAATTTTATGTTCAACATGTCCCTGGAGAAACTGGGTTACCTGACTGGCCGCAGCTTGTCAACCTTTAACAGGGACTTCAAAAAACTGTTTAATACCACACCTCAAAAGTGGCTGACCGATAAAAGGCTCGAACTGGCCTACTATCACCTGGTCGAAAAAAAGAAAAAGCCGACTGAGATTTACCTCGAAGTCGGTTTTGAAGACCTCTCCCATTTTTCCTTTATTTTCAAAAAGAAATACGGTGTGTCTCCAAATCAGCTTTCGCCGAACAGATATTAACAGATTTAAAATAGTACCGGACTGCCCTCAAATGTTTCCGAAAACCTAACACTGAGCATACCCGTATCGTCAGTTTCTGAATACTCAACATACTCGGTTCCTGTTAAATAGCCAGCCCCTGGCGAAACCAAAAATTAATCTAAAACACTGTTTAGATTATCTTTAAAATGCTAAGCTTCTGTTTTTCTAATTTTGAAAATTCTTATCTAAATCTGGCTGTTCGGGAGAGATTCCTACAAAAATACCGCGCAACAGTGAGATGAATATGCCATATCACCTCAAAAAGCATTTCTTTCCATAACTATTTATTTCCGCTCGGGTTACTATTAATTTCATACACTTTTCATACGCTTTAAGCAAAAGCCACCTTTTCCATGTTAAAATCAGTATTCAACCATTTCATTATCCAGAAAGCAGTACATCCACCGTTCTCCCGGTTCGGAGGAGATTATAACAGGATGTTTTTCTGCCCGGCAATGATGCGACATGTGTTGCATGGGAGATGAATCACAGCATAAGGTAATGCCACAAGTTTGGCAGGTACGAAGATGCACCCAATCTGTACCTTGTTTTATACAGGTTTCACAAACATGTTCCTTTGCAGTTTTTAATTCTTTTACAGCCTCAATATGGCTGCAGATGCTATTGCTTTCCATAATTACAATTTTGATAAATATTGATGAACCTGAGTTACCGCCATGGCACCTTCACCTACAGCCGATGCAACCCGTTTTACTGAATTAAACCTAACATCACCAGCAGCAAAAGAGCCCGGGACACTGGTTTCTAAATGATAAGGCGGCCGTTCCAGTTCCCAACACATCTTATATTGATCCAGACTAAGCAAATCGTTACCTGTATAAAGATATCCATTTCTATCTCTGCAGATTGCAGTTTCAACAGCCCATTCGGTATTGGGTTTTCCACCTATGCAGATGAATAATTTTGAGGTGTCGTGCCATGCTTCCGTGCCATCCTGACTGTTTACAATTTTGATGCGCTGTAGATAATCATCACCTTCCAGTGCCGCTACTTCAGCATAATACAGGACATGAATATTCTTAATGGATGCTATCCGCTGAATCAGGTATTCAGATAGTGTATCTGCAAGGTTACCTTTTCGGATTACCATGAAAACGCGTTTGGCAAAGCCAGAAAAATAGGTAGCGGCCTGTCCGGCAGAGTTTCCGCCGCCAACAATATAAAGGTCTTTATCCTGACAGAAAAAAGCCTCACTTGCACCAGCACCATAATAAACCCCTTTATGAAAAAACCGGTCCTCATCAGGGAGATTCAATCTGGCATACTCCACTCCGGTTGCACAGATATTTGCTTTTGCGACCAGCTTTTCGCCGGTTGCAAAATCTACATGGATTCTATTGTTATAAAATTCACCTTTGATTCCCTCTTTTAAAAGCAAAATCTCTACACCGAATTTTAGTGCTTGCTGCCTGGCTCTTTCAGCAAGGTTTGCCCCGGATATTCCTTCAGGAAAACCCAGATAATTTTCGATCAGCGAACTTGTACCAGCTTGTCCGCCAATAGCCTCACGTTCAATCAGGATAGTTTTCAGCCCTTCTGATGCAGCATAAACCGCAGCACTTAATCCCGCCGGACCAGCACCGTAAATCGAAAGATCATATTCCGCATATTTCGGTTTGGTAATCCAGCCCAGATTACAGGCAATCTGTTCTAAGCTTGGGTTTACGATCACTTTGCCATCAGGAAATTCTATTACAGGCTGCTTATCCGGATTATTAAATGAGGTAATGCCCTGGCCCCATCCCAAATCATCATGCGTAATGTCGAACCATTCGAAATCGATAACGCTTCGTTTTAAAAAGTCCCTTATGGGGTAAATTTCAGGAGAATCTGGTTTACCATATAGTTTTAGCTTGTTCATGAGCAATTTCTAATCGGTTCGGGTTTTTAATTCTTTAATCACTTCATCACCGGCGCTTTCAGATGAAGTGCCGTAACCATTCACAAAAATTCCTTTTATTTTACCATCAATAGACGATATGGCATAAACAATGGCTTCATCATCGGGATCGGATTCTCCTTCAAAACGATAATGTTTATCAATCAAAAATTGCTCGGGAGACTCCTGAATTGGATTTTCTCCGCTACCCAACTGGCTAGTGTTCAAATTGAAATCGACAATATAACCCTGTTTAACCAGGGCATTTACAACTTCGGAAAGTGAAGTCATTTCTCCGATATGTTTTAAATAATCGTTATCCATAATCATTCGTTCTTTTTAAATGACGTGTTAATTTACCAAAAAACAAACCAACACACAAAACACTGTAAAACAAAACATTAAAAACAAACCATTAATAAAAAACTGACGATATAAAGTGAATTTATGATAAAATTCAGTCATATTTATTTTTTAAAATATAGACGATCAAAAGATGAGTTATTCAATGTATAAAAAAGCACAAAATAGCAGTTTAAACTAATTTAAATGGTTATCTTTAAATAAAAAAAGCCATGATTATAGACCCAAATAAGGAAGAACTTTCTGACGATAAGGAAGATGCGTTAACCAGCGAAGAAGATGCATTAAATCAAAGTACGATTATTAGTGATGAAAGGGCTGCTGAACACGATGCCGATTTGTTAGACCAGGCAGACAAGGCCTCCCGCTCATCTTTCGAGTTGGATATATAGGCCAATCGTTATGCAGGAAAAATGGCGATATCTTCGAAAAAGTTAAGGAGATATCGCCATTTTAGTAAGCAATTTGCAAAGAATAAGCACGAATATTATTGCTTTAAGTTTTATCAATAAATGTGTTTTTTGGCCAGGCCAAGCTTTTTGATTTTCGAATTCAATGTGGTTGCCGGAACACCCAACAATTTTGCCGCGCCATGCTGACCAGAAATCCGTCCGTTACACAACGCTAGTACAGCGAATATATGATCGCGTTCGTTTTCAAATATGGTTTTAACAGACCCAACTGAAGATACAGATTGTTTGTTATTGCCTGGAATTTCGATATCCTTAATCACATTCCCGTCTGCCATCACCACTTGTCTTTCGATGAGGTGCTCCAATTCTCTTACATTCCCAGGCCAGCTATAAGCCATCATCGTGGAAATTGCTTTTTTTGAAAATCCATCAAGATTTCGATTCAACTTTTTGGCAAATTTTGCTAAGAAAAAAGTAGCCAGCACAGCGATATCCGATTTCCGATTTCGAAGTGGTGGCAATGAAACCGGAAAAACATTTAGCCTGTAATATAAATCCCGCCTAAACCTTCCCGCCTCTACTTCTTCTAAAAGATTTCTGTTTGTGGCCGAAATGATACGCACATCAGTTGGAATGGTAGTTTTGCCACCAATACGTTCTATTTCCTTTTCCTGCAAAACACGGAGTAACCTCACTTGCAGATCGAGCGGTAACTCGCCTATTTCATCCAGGAAGATGGTACCCTGATGTGCTTGTTCAAACTTGCCGATCCTTCTTTCCGTGGCACCTGTAAAGCTCCCTTTTTCATGACCAAAAAGTTCTGATTCGATCAAATTGGGTGGAATGGCGCCACAATTAACCTTAATCATTGTTTTCTTGCTTCTTGTAGATGCGTCATGAATCGCCCTGGCAATCAACTCTTTACCCGTCCCCGTTTCTCCTAAAATTAAAACCGTAGTTTCTGTGCAAGAAATTCGGTTGAGCAATCTGTAAACTTCCTGCATTTCCGGGCTATTGCCAACAATTTCCGGGTGTGTAAGAATTTCAGATGATTCTTCCGGTTTAAAAACGAGGTACTCAGCAAGCTGGATACGCAACTTTTCAATGTCCTCTTCTAACTGCTTAATTTTCTCATCAGCAAACACCGATATTTTGGGCTCGTTTATCATTTCAGGTTTGACAAGTGTTCCCAGATTGGGTGAACATCCATTTCTTTCCTCCATTACGGCCAACAGTCCGGCAATAAAATCGGCAATGTTACAGCAAAAAGTCAATCCTTCTGCACTTAATTCCCGGTGGTAATTATGAAGTTCAAAAGTACCCAGTATGCGACCGTTATTCTCTAAAGGAATATAACAATGAAAATGATATTCTGTAGGATGATTGGTGAGGCAATGGTTCTCACCAAAATCTGCTATCCAATCTTGCCGTGATTTGAGCACAGGAAAATCAAAGCCCGAAATTTCTTTTGTAATAAGCGAAAGGCTCACCGGATCGGAAATGGTTTCTGTACAGGATATTTTTCCGGACATGGCTTCGGTAAGATAAGCCCTTGTAATGTGGTCCATTTCTTCGTTGTACAGAATTAATGCACCACAATCAATCGAGAATAAAGGATGCAGTTTAGAAAACACACCCTGAAACAATTCTCTTAGCGTAAATTTTTTTTCTTGTTCTGCTGCTGTTTCTGCCCTTGTTTCGAAATAAGAATCTGCATGAGGCTTAACATCGTTGCCATCAACATTAGTACCCGTGTTAAAATCTGATTCCTGATTTCTCATTTTTTATAATTGATCTTTCCCAAAATATTTATCCGGGAATTGGATGAATGAAATTAAGACCATCACCAAAGCGAACAACATCCGGATAATCATTCATCATCACTGAGCGATTGAAGGATTGATTCGGCAGGGATTGGTTTTTACTTACTGTTCAAACCCGCGAAGTCAAAGAACATGCCAAAGGCAGGAATATGATGCCAATCTACTGTTAGCAATATCATGACCATAAATGGCTCACGATATTTCGCTAAAAGGCGATTTTGGATACGAAATAAAGTAGAAGACCCGAATGATCCAGCGATTGAATAATGAAGTGATTGAATGGGGCATCACACGCCCCAAAACATCATCTTTCCTTATCTTTTCCAATGATGACCATCAAAAATGCAAGCGCTGCAAAAGTAATCATCTGCCAGGTTACCATTTCCCAGCCGCCCATTTTCCAGCAGATTAACCCAACAAAGGCGCCGGTTGCACCACCGATAAAATAGCAGGTCATGTAAACCGTATTGATCCTGCTATTGGCTTTTGAATCGAGGCTATAAATTAGTGCTATATTAGTTACCTGGGTGGCCTGCACACCTATATCTAACAATACCACAGCAACTGAAAGCGCAATAACCGAAAAAGGAAAAACTTTTAACACCAGAATACTCACGATAACCAAAGACAGCGTAATAATGAGCGAACGCTTTGGTTTTCCGCCAGCATCAGAAAGTTTCCCAAAGAGTGGAACCAATAAAGCACCAGCGACAGCTAACAGGCCAAATAAACCTATGGTATCGGTTTGATAATTAAATGGGGCACCGCTAAGATGAAAAGTTAAAGCAATCCAAAATGAACTTAGGGTACCAAAAGTTAGCGCACCTATCAAGGCCGTTCTTCTCAAAGTTTCAAAACGTTTAAACTGCCCGAAAGTTGATTGAAGCAACTCGGCATAACTGCCAGCAAAACGGTCTTTACCTGAAGGAAAATCTGTTTGCATTAATATAGCTGATAGTGCCACCATTATTGCAGAAATACCAAAAACATAACGCCAGCTGAGCCATTCAGTAATGAATCCACTGAATACCCTGGCCGCTAAAACGCCAACCAAAATACCCGTAAAAATGATTCCCACTATCTTTCCCCTGTTTTCGGAAACCAAACTTGCTGCCATAGGCAAAATCACCTGAGCGGAAACGGCAAATAAACCAACAGCTAAGCTCGAGGCATAAATTATAGCCAAATTTGGTGATAAAGCCATTGCAACCAAAGCTGCTACCAATGCAAGCTGCAAATAAAGAATTAATTTCTTTCGGTCCATTTTATCGCCCAGCGGCGTTAAAAAAAATAAGCCCAAACCGTATCCTGCCTGAGATAAAACCGAAATTAGTCCTGCCGATTTCTCATCTATTTTTAAAGATGAGGCAATTGCACCAAGTATAGGCTGACTGTAATAAACGTTGGCCACACATATTCCTGCCGTTACCGACATAATGAGAATCTGGGCGGTACTTAGTTTTTGTTTTTCTGACATCGTGTGTAATGTTAAAATGTGGATATTCGGCATGTAATGTGCCCGATATCCACCAATGATTGATTATTCTTTAATGAATTTGATCAGTTCTTCATTGAACTTATCTTTTTCTTCGAGAAAGGAAGCATGGCCGCTTTTATCAAAGGTTACGAGTTTAGAACCCTCGATTCCTTTATTCATTTGTTGCGCTAATGCATAGGCAACAATGTGATCGTTTTTTGCATGCATGATTAAAGTTGGGATTTTGATTTTTGCTAAATCAGCCCTCAAATCTTCATCTCTTAAAGAAATAAGTGCTTGCTCCATTGCATAAGCTGATGATTGAAGTTCTATCGAGTATAACCACTGGCCAATACCTGGAGAGAGTGAAGTGGCATTTAAAGCAAATTTACCTCCAACCGCAGCCAATAATGCAGGGCGATCTGAATCATTAAGGGCAACCCAGCTACTGATATCCTCTTTTGTGAATAATGGGTAAGGATAATCGGCAGTTTTAGTGTGACGAGGTGCGGCGGCCGAGAACAAACCAAGCTTTTTAATGTGTGCACCATTGTATTTGGCTGCATAATGTAACACGATCGCACCACCCATAGAATGCCCGCCGATTACCGCATCCTTAATATCCATTTGATCTAAAACACTTTTGATATCATCCGCAAACTGATCATAATCATATTTACCAAATGGTTTATCAGACTGGCCAAAGCCTCTTAAAGTAATCCCAATCGCCCTATAACCGGCCTTAACCAGAGCATGGTACTGATACTCCCAGGACGCATCGCTTAATGGGTAACCATGGATCAGCACCACTGCCGGACCATTGCCTAAATCAGTTACGTGCAGTTTTACATTTGGCGCAACCTCATAGTATTCTTTTCTTCCTTCGGTAGCTGTTTTTTGTGTGCCTTCTTTGTTTTCTTTCGCCCGCTCCTTACACGCGCTTAAACCAATTGCCGAAACGAGTAAAGTGACCGCAATGAGTTGATTGTACTTCATCATAATTTGTTTTTGTTTTAAAATAATTGATCATGCCACTACTTTAGGGGCTATCTCTTATCTTTCAAAACAAAAGCCAACCATCAACAAATTGATTATCAAACAATTAAATAAAATAAATACATTTTAAGATTACCTTATTTCGTTAATTTATGATTCAATTATTTTTTGAGGCAATGGAAAGCAGGGAAAAGGTGAACTTAATAGATGCAGATCCTCGGTGCCTCAGGATGATAGATATGGAAGCAATCTCACAACGATCGCTACCAACGTGCTCATTAGGATTATTCATTTTGCAATTTTTTTCTAAAATGCGTTCATGAGCTTACTTCGTTCCCCAGCAATGACGACATCTCTATGGGAATCTGTTAATGGTAGCGTAGTCGAAGGGCTTTTATTTGCGTTTTATAAATTCAAGAAGTCTTCGACTACACTCAGACTGGCGACCGGGACACTTAACTTAATAACATTGGACACAAACTGGAAAAGGCAACCTTCTAAGGTTGCTGATCCTTCATTCCTACCTATTAACCGATATGCCGAAGTTACTCTTCAAAACCTCTTATTCATGTCAGATGGTAACATCTGACACCATGGAAATTTAATTTTTTGGATGTGTTGGCAGCCAATCCATTAAGGCTTTAACAATGTCGTTGAAAAAAAGGTTATAGGTATCCTGGGTAACGAAGCCGATATGTGGCGTAGCCAATACATTGTTTAACTTTCTGAAAGGATGATCTTCATCAAGCGGCTCCTTATCAAAAACGTCTAAAGCTGCGCCGGCAATCTTATTTTCTTTCAGGCTTTTGATCAGTGCTTCTTCATCAACCAATGGCCCTCTTGAGGTATTGACCAGGTAGGCGGTTGGTTTCATGAGTACCAAGTCTTCGGCACCCACAATACCTTTACTCCTATCGCTCAGCACCATATGAACGGTTAAATAATCAGACTCCCGGAATAAAGTTTTTTTATCTACATATCTCGCACCGCCAGCTAGTGCTTTTTCGGGCGTTAGGTTTTCACTCCAGGCAATGATATCCATATCAAAAACTTTCGCTACTGCAGCAACCTGTGCACCCAAATTCCCAAGTCCTAATATACCAAGGGTTTTCCCTTTTAAATCGTTCCCTACCATATGCTGCCAGCCACCAGCACGCAGATTGGCATTTTCTTGCGGAATGTGTTTCGCGATGGCCATTAAGAGTGCCCAGGTAAGCTCTAAAGCACCATGACCTAAATAGCCGGTATTACGTACTTCAATTTGCAATTTTTCAGCTGCAGCAACATCAATAGACCGATTTCTGGCACCTGTAGAAACGATCAGTTTCAGCTCAGGCAGTTGCATGAGTAAAGCTGCAGTTAAAGGGGTACGTTCGCGCATCACGCAAATGATTTCAAAGTGTTTCAAGCGTTCTACAATTTCATCTGCTCCATGAAGATGATCCGTAAATACCTTAATATCTGCATACTCTTCCAGTACGGTCCAATCGACAAATGATTTCGCTACATCCTGATAATCATCCATTATTGCGATTTTATATTTTGACATGTTTAATAAATTTAAATCCTTTTTTAATTACAAAGCCGGTGTTTCGGTAAAGTTAATTTTCTTAGATGATGCTGCCCAGAATATCCAAAGTAGAACACAGATCAGTAGCGCGAAATTGGGATAAAAGAACGAAAGTACAAATGCAAGTAAATACGTCGGAAATCCATACAGATAGTTATTTCTGAGTTGCCTGATGGCGGCATTGCTTATTCCGGGACGCAATAATTTTTTATCTGAAGTAGCTTGTTGCCAAAGCAGGTTAAAAGCCACGTTAATCAAAACAAATAAGCCGGTGTAAATGGTAACTGAAAGCTGTTTGGAATCTGTTAAAAAAAATCTCGCCAATAAGGCACTGGGAAAAGAAACAAGCGAAACCAGGAACAAAATGAGTCCGTTGGCAAACATCAGCCCTGTGTTTCGTTTGTAAATCTGTTTAAAAACTTTATGGTGATTTACCCAGATAATGAAAATACTGAAAAATGAGATAATAAAGGCAATATAACCCGGCCACTGGAGCACTAATTGCTCAAGCAGCTGTTTGTAGGTGTTGCCATCTTTTACTTCTGGCACATGAAGATCGAGCACCAGAAGAGTTACCGATATAGCAAAAACACCATCGCTAAAAGCCTCTATTCTTTCTGTTTCTTTTTCCATTCGCTCAATTAGTCGTTAAAAATCAGCTTATTTACCTGCGCTATTTCTGAATGACTGATGGTATGTCCCATATTTTCGTAAATAATCTCGGTAACCCTTGCCCCCATATCTTCGAGTAAAGTTGTTGATTCTTTTACCCTCGATACCGGAACATGCATATCGGGATCGCTGCTCCCGATAAAAATGGGCGTACCATCAAAGTCGCCATGATAATTGCGGTGATCTACCGCTTCGCCAATAAGACCACCGGTAAAAGCTACCACGCCACCATAACGCGCCGCATTGCTTGCAACATAATCGAGCGTTAAGCAGGCACCCTGTGAGAAACCCAAAAAGTAGATCTGCTCTTTCGAAAACCCTTCTTTTTCCAGATTAAGCACGGTTTCTTTTATGGTATTTAAGGCATTCGACAAGGAAGGTTCATTGGCTGCCCGAGGGGCCAGAAATGACTGTGGATACCAGGTATTATTAGTTGCCTGTGGCGCCACCAAGGCAAAATCTGAAACATTCAGGTATTCTGCCATTGATAAAATATCTTCTGCGGTTCCGCCGCGCCCGTGGATCATGATCAGCACTTTTTCTGCCTGATCAAGGCTTTTTCCGGCTTTTATAGTTTCTTTCATCTTTATTCTTCCTCCTTTATTTTGTTCCAGATATCTGCATACAAATCTTCGTGGCGTCTAAACTGAAGGTGTACGTAAGGGCACATGGGGATCACCATCAATTTATTTTCTCGTACATAAGCGACCATTGCATCGAGTAACATTTTAGCATAACCTTTTCCTTCTTTCGCCGGATCTACTTCGGTATGGTAAACGGTTAAGTCTGAATCTTTGATATCAAAAATCATTTCGCCAACTTTTCCGTCCTCATCATAAATATCGAAGGAACTTGGTTCGCCCTCCTGAATGTTTAATTTTACTTGTGCCATCTTTTTTAAATTAATTTTGGAAGTAATTTATCTAAATCTTCGCGTAAATGCTCGTGTTGATGCGGTAATTTTAAATGTGTGCCCAACTCATTCAAAGGTTCATCAACGGTGAAACCTGGATTTTCTGTAGCGATTTCGAAAAGTACGCCTCCCGGTTCGCGGAAATATAAAGAATAGAAATAATCACGATCGATTTTAGGGGTAATCTGTAAGTTTTTACTCAGAATCTGCTCCCGCAATTCCATTTGGATATCCTCGTTTTTAACACGAAATGCCACATGGTGGTTGGTACCGGCTGCATTCCTGCCTCTGTGGCCAGACGGAACTTCCAACAGATCTACAATGGCTGCATTTTCTACTGTATCGGTAATAAAACGATAGCGGTTTTCTTCTTGTCCCAATAACCGGTAACCAAATAGATCGGTGAGTACCTTAGCTGTTTCATCGATGCTTTGCAAAGTTAAAGTGGTGCTGTGAAAGCCTTTGGTCGCGGTATCCTTTTTAATCCCGGCAGTTTCCCAGGGCGTTCTTATATCTGCTGTTTTTGGCACAATTAAACTCAGCGACAAACCATCTGGATCTTTAAAAGCCAATACCTGTTCCCCAAAACGTTCAGTAATTTCTTTCGTTTTAACATTTGCTACACCAAATCTTTCTAACCAGAACTGGTGGCTTCCCTCAGGTACCGAGTAACCAATTTCTGTCGCCATGCCCACGCCTTCAGTTCCCTGACCAATTCCTTCCCATGGAAAAAAAGTAAGGATCGTTCCTGCCGATCCGGTTTCATCGCCATAATATAGATGATAAGTACCCGGATCGTCAAAGTTAACCGTCTTTTTCACCAATCTTAAACCTAGCGTTTTGGTATAAAAATCGAAGTTTTGCTGTGCATTGCCTGCAATCGCTGTAATGTGATGCAAACCTAAAATGTTATTATTCATATCGTTTAATTTTTATTTATTAATAGTGCTGAACTTTCTGTAATTAATTCGTTGTGGCGTTTAAAGATGACATCAAGCACAAGGCCATCATCATTCCACATTTTTATTTCTCCATTAAGCTGTTCGGTAAGGCCGGTCATTAAGCTCATTCCAAGTGATTCAGTATTTTCCGGATCAAAACCATCCGGCAAACCAATTCCGGTATCCGCAATTTTAAGTTCGCAGATCTCTTCTCCTGTAAACAGGAAAGAAATGTGCACTTTACCTTTTTTATCAGCTGGAAAGGCATATTTAATCACGTTACTAATGGCCTCGTTCAGGATCAAACCAAGCGGGACGGCCTGTGCAACATCTAATTTAATCACCTCTGTTTCTAAAGTAAACTGGATTTTCTTATCAGTACCAAAACATTCGATCATGTAATCGACCAATTCTTTGATGTACCATTTCATATCAATTTCTGCCAGATTATCGGATTGGTAAAGCTTCTGGTGGATGAGCGACATGGCATGCATCCGGTTCTGGCTATTTCTAATCGCTACTAAAGCATCTTCATTATCCAGATAAGCGGATTGGGTATTGAGCAGGCTGATAACAATCTGCAGGTTGTTTTTAACCCGGTGATGGATTTCGCGCAGAAGCCATTCTTTTTCGTTGAGTATTTTTCTGAGTAGTTCGTTCTGCGCATTTATTTCCCCCTGCTTTTGTTCTAAAATAAGGTTGCTGCGCCTTTTTAAACGATAGCGGTTATAAATCAACGCCACAAACATGGCAGCGATTAATAAACCGGCAATAAATATATACCTCAATCTGCCCTCATTTTCGATCGTAACTTTCTGCAATTGATTTTTCTGACTAAGCAATGCAATGTCCTTATCCTTTTTCTCAGTCTGGTATTCAATTTCCAAACCCGAAATTTGCTTGTTCTTTTCGTTGTTCCAGATCGAATCAGTTAATCTTTTATAGGTTTTATAGTGCGCCACTGCCGACCAGGGTTTATTCAATGCAGAATCTACATCGAACCAAAGCCGGTGCAACTGAGAAAGTGCCAATAAGTTTTTCTGCTGCAAACTTTGTTTTTCATGTTCTTTTAAATAGCCATCGGCAGCTATAAACTGTTTATCGTGAATTAATTTCCTGATGATACTCCGGTATAAATAGATCTGATTCGGATCATCTTTAGGCAGATCGTGATGAAACTTTTGCAGTTCCTTAAAATAGGGCTCGGCCTTGCCATATTGCTCAATATCGTAATAAGTGTTGAACAAAATGTATGGGATCCGAAGTTTCATCTGCGTATCAGTTGGCGGATATTTTTTAATCAGCTCTTTCAATGCGGCTATTCCTTCTTCGAACTTTTTCATCCGCACCAATATAGTAGCTACATTGGCAATGATGGTCTGCATATAACCAGGATCTTTATATCGTTCTGCAATTTTCTTGGCCTCCAACCAATAATCAAGTGCTTTCTGATCATTCCGCAGGTAATAATAGGTTAAACCTAAATGATTGTTTATTGAGCTTCTTTGCAAACTCGTATCGGCCAGTTGATCTGCAGTCTTCTCTGCCAGCAAACCGTATTTTAGTGCATTGGAAAAGTTGCCCAAACCAATATTGGTGATACACATATTGTTGTAAACACCCTGCAGTTCCTTAAATCCAATGGCGTTATAAACAGCCAGAGACGAATCCATTAATTTAATGGCATAGGCAGGCTGTCCTTTTATATTGTAATAATCGCCCAGGTTTTTAAGTGAATTCCCCTCCTCTAATTTATTGCCTGTTAAGCGGTATAAGGCCAGTGATTTTTCGTTGTAGCCGATCTTTTTTTCAAGATCTTTTCCCTCATTGCCAAAAAGAGTACCCATGGCAGCATAAGCGGCTGCCAATTGATCTTTTAGATCCATATTACCGGCAAAAGCGATTGCTTGCTCATAGGTTTTAGTACTGCCCGCCTTATCTCCTGATTCGCGGAGAATATTGCCTTTAAGCACCATACTCCTGGCTATTCCTTTTGGGTATTCAATTTTACCAGCCAGAATAAAAGCTTGTTGCTGTAAATTCATCGCCTTGGCTAAATCTGCTTTTATTTCACCAGGCAAATTGAGGTAATAGGTACCCACATCAACCAATAAGTCGACCTTATTTTCAGTTTGACCAAGCCTGCGCAGTTTTATTTCAGCAGCTTTTACCTCAGTTTCCGCTCTAATGCCCTGCCCTTTTAGAAAGGCAGGGTTGATCAGAACGAAGGTGATTAACAAACATTTAATGTTCTTGTTTAAAAAAATGATTACACTATTTCTGTCCAGCATGTTTAAAGCGTAACATTGTTTATGCTTGATTTTGTGCTATAATAGCAAATAATCATCGCGACACCGGGTAGCACAATACCCACCAAACCAAATAGCTGCCCGATCCAGGCGCCAAGAAGGCATCCTATTAAAAAGCCACCTAGTGTGATTAATCCTTTGTTTATCCCCGAGCGGAAATCGGTGTTTTTAAAACCAGAATTACAAAAAGACCTGATGTCAAGTGCGAACTGGGTTACATTCCCTGTCATCATGGTGGTTGGCCCATAGGTTTCTTTGGCAAAAAGTTTCCCAAAGGCATTTTGCAGACCCATAGCGAAAACAACAATCATGGTAACCAGGTACATTGGCCAGGTAACTTCACCATTATCGATATAACCTAATGAATATGCTAATGCACCACCAAGCAAAAGAATAATTCCTTCGCATAAAAGCAGAAAATGCCTGTTCGAAAATCTCGCCGATATCCAGCCTCCAGCCATAACCGAGAGCATAAATATTGGGAAAGTTAGCAGTTTGATCCATGCATCGCCATCAGAGCCTTTAATCATTTGATAAGCGAATACGATAAAGTTTCCGGTAACATGTGCCGAGAAAATTTTATCGGCAGCAACAAAAGTGATACTATCGCAATAGCCCGCTATAATGGTTAATACAAGGGTTACAAACCAGATATTGTTCTGTTTTTCTTCCATTTTGTTTTTGATTTTATGATAAATGCGCCCTTAACATCCAGGCCATGGTTTCGTGTGTCTCCATTAATCCTGTAATGTAATCGCTTGTTCCGGCGTCTTTAAGCGCACCTGCATAATTATCAATGTTTTCTCTTAAATGAATCAAGATACTTTCGTGATCGGCAAGCAGTATTTTGATGTAGGTTTGTGCATCGTTTTTACCACGGTCGTCTTCTGTCAAATGTGTCAATTCTAGGAATTGTTTAAGCGATGCTGGTGCATAATGACCGAGTTTACGGATACGTTCTGCAACTTCATCAACTATATCTTCCAACTGAGTGTATTGCGCTTCGAAGAATTTGTGTTTGTTGTAAAAGTCTGGTCCTTCTACATTCCAATGTGCTTTGCGCGTTTTGGTGTATAAAACGTACTCATCTGCAAGAATTTTGCTCAATGAATGTGCAACTTCTGTAAGGTTTTCTGCGCTGATTCCAATTTTAGCTTCCATAATTTGTGATTTAATGTTTTTTAATTAAAAAGTGTATTGAATAAATAATGATCTATTGAAATAGTGCCAGGTCCAATTACCCATAAAATGAGCATGGCTAGTGTATACATGTAAGGCACATCGCGTACCTCAACTGAATCTTTTCTGTGCACTATAAAGTACCCGATGGCCGTTACGCCTATAGATGGCAGAAGGAACAGCCTGGTTCCAAAACCTATGGAAACAAGAAATGGCACAACGGTATCAGAAAATGTAGCCACTAAACCATTCAGTTTATCGGGCAGCCCCAAGGGATTGGGCACATGCTCCTTCTCTCCATTTTGAACACGGAACTTTTTCATTCCATGAACCCTAAAAAGTTCGAGCATGAGCAGCACCCTGAAAATCAGTATCGCCCAATTGTTAAGGTCTGATCCCAAATCAGAATATAACAGGTATCTGATGATATTTTCCATAGTTTAAAAAGCAAAGCATGAGCAGCCCAATGCACCCCAAAATGCGGTGTAATTGTTTACAGGGAGGTTACTTGTTCTTACCGCATCATGGTTGTGATTGTGTACATTACAGCTACCCACGCAAGAATGCACCATCGATAAAACCGAATCGGTTCCATTTGCAGCTTTTGTTTTTCCCTGCTGATTTGTTTTGTGAGTAGCCGGAGAATAGTATCCGTTATAGCTCTTAGTTGGGGACCAATCGGGCAGAATCGGGATTTTTGGCGGAGAAAAAGAAGAGAAATCACCTTTGGCATACACAATTTTGCCATCAACTAGGGTTAAATCAGATTCGATACTTTTGATCTGCTCATCGGCAACCTCGAAGTAATCGTGATTTAAAACGGCTAAATCTGCAAGCATGCCTACTTCGATATCGCCTTTTTTTTGTTGCTCATTCGAAAACCAGGCGCTGCCCCTGGTGTACAGTTCTAAAGCAGTTTCTCTTGATAAAACGGTTTCTTCGCTGTAGATTTTTAAGCCACCAACTGTTTTACCGGCAGTTAACCAAAACATCGAAACCCATGGATTGTAACTGCTTACGCGTGTGGCATCAGAGCCTCCGCCAACAGGAACTTCCATTTCGAGCATCTTTTTTACCGGCGGCGTTTGTAAGGCAGCATTTGCACCATATCTTTCAGTAAAATATTCGCCCTGATAAGCCATCCTGCTCTGGATCGCTATACCGCCCCCTAAAGCTTTTACACGTTCAATGTTCCGTTCGTCGATGGTTTCAGCATGATCAAAAATCCAGGGCAAACCTGCAAAAGGAATATCTCTATTTACTTTTTCGAAAACATTTAGAAAGCGGCTGATACTTTCATTATAAGTGGCGTGAAGCCTGAAGGGCCATCTTTTTTCGACCAGTAAACGCACCACACGTTCCAATTCGGGCTCCATATTATCGGAGAGGTCTGGCCTTGGCTGCAGGAAATCTTCGAAATCGGCTGCCGAGAAAACCAGCATCTCGCCTGCCCCGTTGTGACGGTACATATCATCTCCCTGATAAAGTTTTACGGTATTGGTCCAATTGTCAAAATCTTCAAATTCCTGTTTTGGGCGTTGGGTAAACAAGTTATAAGCAATACGAACAGTAAGTTGTTTTTGCTCATTCAATTCGTTTACGACTTTATAATCGTCAGGGAAATTTTGAAAACCTCCACCAGCGTCAATTACACTGGTAATACCGAAACGGTTCAGTTCTGTCATAAAATGACGGGTAGAATTTACCTGATGTTCGTAAGAAAGTTTTGGTCCTTTTGCCAGTGTAGAATATAAAATCATTGCATTCGGGCTCGCGATAATCAATCCGGTAGGTTCTCCATTAGCATCTCTCTGGATTTCTCCGCCCGGAGGCGCAGGCGTATCTTTGGTATATCCAACGGCTTTAAGCGCAGCGCGGTTCATAAAAGCACGGTCGTATAAATGCAGAATAAACACAGGCGTTTCAGGTGCAATGGCATTTATCTCTTCGAGTGTAGGCATCCTTCTTTCGGCAAACTGAAACTCAGACCAGCCTCCAACTACGCGCACCCATTGTGGAGACGGTGTAATATCTACCTGCTCCTTAAGCATCCGCAAAGCATCGGCCAGTGATGGAACACCATCCCAGCGTAATTCCAGATTGAAATTTAACCCACCACGGATTAAATGGATATGTGAGTCGTTAATCCCAGGAACTACCCGTTTTTTGCCAAGATCAATCAGCCTCGTTGCAGAACCCGAAAAATTCATGATGTCGCTATCACGACCAACGGCGATAAACTTGCCATCTTTAATGGCAACAGCTGTTATTTCTTCCTTTTGCTTCGTAATGGTATGAACCTTACCATTGAATAAAATGATATCTGCAGTCATGGTATCTTCTATTTAGGTTTTAAGATCTTAGTTTTTAATGGCAGCAATTGCTTCCTGAATGCCTTCTCCGGCGGTGGTAAAAAATGCCGGCCCTGCTAAAAGGATGACTTTCGCTACTGGATTAAAGGTTGCCATGTTCTTTGCTTTTAACCAGGTTTGGGTTCTGTAGGCTTCGAAAATGCCTTTTACAACATTACCGGCAACCAATGCCGTTGGCGAATCGATCCCGGCATCTTTTAAATCACTTGCAAAAGAAAAATTGTTTACACCAAGTTTAAGCGCTTCTCTCATGGCAATACTGCCTACTCCGGTCATCAGTTCTGGTGTAAATTTATTCCGATCGCCAAGACCGATTAAAAGCAGGCGTTTGCCACCTATGGTGCCCTTTGGTGGAGAAATTAAAATGGTTTCGTTGGCGTGACCCAAAAACTTCCCGCTTTTGCGGATTTCGGTGATTAAACCTTTCATATCCTGATCTAGGTGTACCAAACCATTTAAAGCTGGCGGAAGTGCGGGTGGCGAATTAAAAATATCTCCTTCGGTGTATTCGAAAACACAGGCAATCTGTAAATCGCTAACCTGCGCCGATGGTCCCTGAACAACACCTTCGATGGCCACTCCATCTACTGTGCCCCAAACTTTAGCCGTTCCTATTGCGGTGGTGCTTTGTGCAAATGCTGTTCCTGTAACAAATACAGCAAATATGATAATGGCTAGCCTGAAGTTTTGGATAGTTGTTATTGATTGTTTAGTGAAGTTATTTTTCATTTTCTTATTGTTTAAAATTTGTATGATACCTGAGCATTAAAAAACTTTGAATTGTCCCAGAGCGGTACGATATCTTTTATAAAATCACCTACCCTGAAATATTGTCCCCCACAACTAAATGAAAGGTTGTTATTGACTTTATAATCTGCACTTAGCAGATACGTGGTACCGATAAAGCGGTGATTAGAAAGGGAACCTGCTGTGTTATAATTTCCGCTCGGGCGATAAATGCCATCATTTGTGGAATACCTCCAGTTGAAAACAACATCAGCCTGAACGCTTAATTTATCAGTTAAGGCTAGTGTTAAGTATGGATGCAGATCAATTAAATTCGATGGTCCTATGAGTGGGTTAAAGCCAAAATATCCTCCTTTCGGATATAAAGGGTTAAAGGTCTGTAGCCTTCCATCCCCTGCCTTCTGGTCGCCTGAAATATAATCATTCCGAAGGTTGATGGATGGCTTAAACCTGGTTTGCTCGAAAGTATAACCCAATTCAATAGCCATCGTCCAGGCATTGATATTGCCATTTCCAAAACTGCCAAACTGATAGGCCGCTTCCAGATTATAGATGAAACCACCACCACTTTTCCAATATCGCGTAGCCAGCGTATGCCTGATTTCTTTTTCAGCGCCTTCCTCAAATTCTGCATTGTCGCGCCTGATGCCTAAATAATAGAAATCGAAGTTCCCGCCTTGTTGGATATAGAGGTTGGAATAAGCACCCCAAAGGTTAGCCTGATGGCTGGGGTGATTATCTAATACCCCGAAATTCACTTCATCGGCCTCTAAAACAAATGCGTCCAGTGAAAACCGCGGTGCTGCATACATCAGTTTTGCCCCGGTAAAATACTGCCGTACCGTAGTACCCTCCCGCACAGAAATTAACCGCCCGGAGCCGTAATTAATTTCCTGCCGGCCCACCCGAACCGTTAATTTATTTAACGAATATTTAAGTATCCTATATTCTGCGAAAAGATTTTGAACGGCAAGCTGGTCTTCATCAACCGGAGATGGTCCATATTTACTACCGTTTTCAAGCGCACTGTTTACCTGGGCGAAAAACCGCAGTCTTTTACCAATATTTAAATCGGCATAAAGCGAATAGCGCTGTAAAAAAGAATAATTAAAACCCTGGTCTTTGATCCAATCTTCGTTGATTTTCCCTCCATATTCCTCCCTGATCTCACCACCAAAACTGAGGTATACTTTTTTGTTTACCGAAAGCGGCAGGAACTTAAAAGTGTTATAAAAGTTCCTGTCCGAATCTTTCAAATTGCTATAATCCTCATCGTAGCGCATAAGCTTAATGCCTTGGGCGAAAGCCACTGTTGTTGATAAGCAAAAACAGATTGCAATAACGAGTGCCAAATGGGGATAATCAGTTCTCATTTTATGTAAATGAGGATTAGTGTTTTATCATTTTGTGTGCATACTGTATGCCTATGCCATAACCTGCGCCATATTTTTTCATTAAAGTGGTTACAGGTTCGTAAGTTTCTGTTCTGGCCCAATCTCTTTGAAGTTCAAGGATGTACTGAACAGAAGTTACCGGTTTTACACCTGCATGCACCATTCGTTGAACTGCACGCTCGTGTGCCTCATTGCTTACATCTCCGCAGGCATCAGTAATTACGAAAACGTCAAAACCTTCTGATAAGGCCGATAAAGCCGGACCAACGATACAAACACCTGTCCAAAGACCGGCCAATACAATTTTCTTTTTCCCGGTTGCAGTGATTGCTTTGTAAGCCGGTTCATCTTCCCAGGTGTTCATCGAAGTTCTATCGATATAATTTGAGGTAGCCTGGGGATAAAATTCTTCAATCTCTGGAAAAACTGGGCCAGCAAACGATTCTTCAGCAACTGTGGTTACGATAGTGGGTACGTTAAAAATTTTAGATGCACCACAGATAATGGCCACATTGGTACGAAGTTCGGTAATAGAGATACTTTTGGTCGCAAAAGCCATTTGTCCTTCAAAATCGATTAATACCAATGCGTGGTTTTCTGGAGATAATAAGTCTGGTGATGGTTTCATAATTAAATATTTTTTGTTTCCCTCACTGTTCCAAGAAACATACCACCGAACAAACAACTACAAATCAACAACTTACGAAAAAAATCATAAAATATGATTAACCATATATCGTTGATTTACGAATTTTATGTTTTGTTTTACCGCAAAGGGTGCTTAAATCAAAACTTGTTTTTTAACCACAGAGAAAATGAAGGAAATGCACTGAGCGCACAAAGTTGGGTGCATAATCAACTGGTTTAACAGCTGTTTGATTAGAAAGCGTCGTCCATAGTGCATTCGTCCTTCATCGGATCGTCATCCTGTTTCGAAGATTCGGGATCAGGGTCTATTCAGCCATGACGATTTGATTGGAAAGATGCTGAAACAAGTTCAGCAGGACGATGCGCGGTATTATTGTATAGATATTAGATATGATTCTGCAGAAATCTCCTAATCTGCGGTATAAATTAATTGTCACCTGCATAATAACGAAAAACAAAAAAATATATCAACATAAAAAATCATTATAACATATTAAAAATCAATATAAAACAAAAACAACTAACGAAATTTCGCCACCAATTTAACGAACAAAAAATCATAAATTAAAATTATAAACCTTACTTTAGCAACATGGAAAGCAAGGGCAATTTATCTGAAATTCAAAATCAAGAACATGCCACCCTAAATATTGATGGAGCGGCAGCACTTGAAATCGAAAATGCACGCTTATTTAAAAAACTCGAACAAAAAGAAAGGGAAAATGCAGTTTTGCTATCGTTAAGCAATTCAATCGCCTCTATCCGCAACAAACTCGATCTCTTTGATGTCATCGATCAAAAACTAAAAAAACTATTTGATTTTGATGATTTCGTCATCTGCCTGATTAATGATGACCAGGAAACGCATAGTGCTTTTATCTACAACCAAAAAGAAGATTTCCTTAAAACTACAGGTATAGCGCCAGAATCATCTAAGAAATATACACTCGATGACGGTATGTGCAGGGCGATAATTTCATCGGAAAAACCAACTGTTTTCAATGTTGAAGAAGTTTTAAGGTGGGATGATGCGCCCGCCTGGCTGGAATTTTGGCATAATAAAGGCATTAAAGAAATGATCGGGCTCAAAATGGTCGACAGATCGGGCTGTATCGGTTTCTTTTACCTATATATTAAAAATGCAAACTCATTATCGAATATTTATTTTGATTTACTTCAGGGCATTTCGCTACAAATTTCAATAGCCATATCGAATATCCTGGCCAATGAAAAAATTGAACTGCAACTTGCAGAAATCAACCAATACAAACAAAAATTAGAAGATGAGAAAAGTTACCTGAAAGAAGAGATCCAACATAAATATAACCATACGGAGATTATCGGGCAAAGCGAATCGTTAAAAAGCATTTTTCACCTGGTAGATGCCGTGGCAGCCACTGATAGTACTGTATTGATTATTGGAGAAACAGGAACTGGAAAAGAACTCATCGCAAGGGCTTTACACAATTCATCACTTCGTCACAATGAACTGATGGTTAAAATCAATTGTGCTGCAATCCCCGCTAGCCTGGCCGAAAGCGAACTTTTCGGACATGAAAAAGGCAGCTTTACAGGCGCAACAGAGCGGCGGATCGGAAAATTCGAACTGGCCCATAACGGCACGCTGTTTTTGGATGAAATTGGCGAGCTCTCGCTAGACCTTCAGGTGAAACTACTTAGAGCACTACAGGAAAAGGAAATAGAAAGGATTGGCGGTAAGGGGGTAATTAAAACAAATGTTAGAATTATAGCTGCCACCAACAGGAATCTGTTAAAAGAGATAGAAAAAGGAAATTTCAGAAGTGATCTCTTTTACAGGTTAAACGTATTTCCAATTTCAATTCCGCCGTTACGGGATCGGTTGGATGACATCCCGCATCTAACAGCCTTCTTCATTGAACGCCTTTCCAAAAAAACCGGCCGGCAGGTAAATGCCATTTCCAAAAGCGCCTTGAACAAACTGATGCTCTACCCCTGGCCAGGAAATGTAAGGGAGCTGGAGCACCTGATTGAGCGCAGCATACTATTAACATCGGGTAACATACTAAAAGAGATCCACCTGCCTAAAATAGATAGAAATGAAGCCATTAACAGTTCGGAAGAGCAAAAAATCAAGAGCATTCACGAAAACGAGCGAGACCATATCTTATCAATATTAAAACATTGTAAGGGCAAAATATCAGGCGTGGGTGGGGCTGCCGAAATGTTACACATCCCGCCTACGACGCTTAACTCAAAAATTAAAAAATTTAAAATTAAACGGGAGCACATCCTGAATAAGTAAAATTGATGATCGAATTAAATAGATTGCTTAAAAAAGCCGGAACAGTAAAGTACATCAATAAAATGGTGGTTTTCTTTGTTGTACTTGGCTCTTTTATTTTAATTCTCATTAAGAGCAATAACAGTTCAGCCAGAAATCAGGTAAACAATATAAATGCTAAAGATTCGCTGCAAACACTAAACAAACTTCTTGCAGACACTGAGCCTGATACAAACCGGGTTAAATACCTGATCAAAATTGCCAGCCATTTCATTAATCAACAAGAAAACCAACCAGCAAATTTGGCCAGGGCATTGCCGTACCTGGAAAAAGCACGCACCTTAAGCACGCAGCTCCAATCGTTAAACTGGGAATTTCGAACACTGATGCTTTATGCCCGGTATTTAAACAAAAAACATTTGCGGGTGCAGCAGGCACTCACCTACGAAAAGGCAATTGCTGTTGCAAAAAAAATGGGCAATAAACGTTTTGAAGCCAGCGCATGGTATGCATATTACGTTAATGTTCCCGATACCGTTTCGGACTATAAAAACAGAACATTTTATAACCGGGCCGCCACTGCACATGCCTTATACAAAGAAATCGGCACCTCTTTCCAGGAAAAATACAGAGAAGCAACGCTCCTGAAAACAATGGCCGACTTTCATTTAGAGGAAGAAAAATTTGATTTATCGATAAAAGAGCTTTTTGAGGTTATTGCACTGGATAAAAAATTTAAACTCCCTGACCTCCCAATGGCTTACGATTTACTTTCGGCAGTTTACGAACGTAAAGGAGAACTGAGCAAGGCCTTAAATTATGCTTTACTGAGTGTAAAAACGGCTCAAAGCAGTCATGAGGAGGTACTCGGCACCTACTTAAACAGAGTAGGTTCTGCCTATGAGGCTATGGGTAAAGCTAAAGAAAGTATTGCCTGGTACCGTAAAACCCTTGATGGTAACGATAAAAAAGATCCTTTCCGCTTTGTTACTGCTTATGCCATTACAAGTCAAATGATCAAACTGGGAGAAGCCAAAAAAGCGCTGGCCATACTGCAAAAAACATGGAAAGAAGTAAATAATCCCTCCAGCGGACACGAGTATTTTATATTTCTGGCATTTGGCGAGTGTTATGCTGCATTAAAAAAGTACGATCTGGCTAAACAATATTTCGATAAACTGCTGGAAGATGCTACATTAAAAACATATTCCAACACTTTCCAAACTTCAGTTTTCTTCTCTGTAAGCGAATTTTACTTTGCCCAGAACAAATACGGACTTGCTTTACAATTTGCAGAAAAAGCAAGAGAAAACCAGATCAGCATGACCTTACCAAGGCAGATCAGGTTAAATGAAATTCTTTACAAAATAGATGTATCTACAGATCGTCCGGCAGAGGCTATTGTTCACCTGCAAACCTTTCATAAGCTTAGAGATTCTATGCTGAGCCAGGAGAATTTAAACACCATTGAGCGACTGAAGATCGAATTCCAGGCTTCGCAAAAGGAAAATGAGAATGAAATCCTCAGAAAGAAATCACAATTACAAAGTCAGGAACTTAACCGCATTCAATGGATCAAAAATGCCACTATCGCCGGATTGGCTTTTTTAACTATCGTGCTTGTTTTAATCTATGGCAGATTTCGGTTGAAAAAGAAACTTCATGATACTTTAGTCAGGAAAAAAGCAGATATAGATCTTGCCTACGCCGAACTTGAATTAAATATTCAACAAAAAAATAATTTAATTGAAGAGAAAGAAAGCTTAATTAAGGAAGTACACCATCGGGTTAAAAATAACCTGCAATTAACAATGAGCTTACTAAACAGCCAAAGTTATTACCTGGAAGATTTATCGGCAATTGAGGCCATAAAAGAAAGTCAGCACCGTTTGAAAAGTATTGCGTTGATTCATCAAAAGCTCTATCAAACAGAAAATCTGGCTACCATCAACATTCGGCCTTACATTGTAGAATTGGTTGAATATTTAAAGGAAAGCCTGAACGACGATAAAAAGATCAGCTTTGAACTAGACATTTTAAATCTCGAACTGGATATTTCGAAAGCTGTTCCACTTGGCTTAATTATTAACGAGGCGATTACCAATATTTTCAAATATGCTTTCCCTGATAGGCATGGCGGAAAAGTGAGCATTACCCTAAAAGAATATCAAGGAGATCATTATCAACTGTCTATTAAGGATAATGGCATTGGTTTACCCGCCGACTTTGATTATGAACAGAGCAACACACTGGGCATTATTTTGATGAAGGGATTAAGTGCCCAAATTGATGGCATTTTCTCGATGGAAAGCAAAGACGGTGTCTCCTTAAGCCTGACTTTTATGAACAAAAATGAAGATTTATTCCTGTTGAAAGATTAATTAGAGATGAAGACTGAAAAAATTCTAATCGTTGAAGATGAGTTTATCGTTGCGCACGATCTGCAGATGATTTTGCAGCGTGCCGGCTACCAGGTTGTTGGCATTGCTGATTCTGTAAAAAATGCACAGGTCTTATTGGAAAAACATCAGGTAGACCTGGTTCTTTTGGATATTTACTTAAAAGGCAGGTTAACCGGCATTGATCTGGCGCATGATTTAATGAAAAGTCAAATCCCTTTTATTTATGTCTCCGCAAATTCGAATGAGAAAGTGCTGGAGGCTGCAAAATCTACCTGCCCTTACGGATTTATTGTTAAGCCTTACCGTGACCGGGATATTTTATTAAGCATTGATATTGCCAGGTACCGCAGGGAAAACAGCATTAACATGAAAATGAGCAGCGAGCGCTTTATGCAGGATTTTATTGTAGATATTTCAATGAAATCCTTAACCTGGCAAAAGAAAATATTAGCTATCGCAAGTGCCTTTCAACCTTATATCCCTTTTGATTTTATTGCACTTTCGGGTATTGGGAAAGATGGAAAACGATATAACGAAATTGGAATCACTAGAAAAAACTTTAATCAGTATGATTTATTTACAGCAAACGAGTTTTTAAAATATACAGGTTTAAGCAAGGCAGAATACAATACCATCAATCAACTGGTACCAGAAACTACCGCTGATGCCATTTACATTGGTGATGATTTTGAAGAGGTTAAAAGGGCCGCTCCAATGAAAAACTTAATCGCCACCACCTATCATCTTTATTCCAATCTGGTTAAAACCTTCTACCTCGAAAATGGCGATCAAATCAGCTTCTCATTTTACAGCAGAACCGAAAATATTTACCAGCCCGCCCACATGGAGCTGCTTAATTTTTTATCAGGCACCTTAGCGAAAAAATTGGCGCATATTATCGAACTTGAAAAAGCCGGAACGGAATCAGTCTTACATCAGGAAAGCGACTATCCTTTAGCTAAAAAAGATTTTGAAAATATTATCGGTAAAAGCACGGCTTTACTGAGTGTTTTAGATAAGATCAAGATTGTTGCACCAACCGACACTTCGGTATTGATTACCGGAGATAGCGGAACAGGAAAAGAGGAAATTGCCAAGAGCATTCACCGTCTATCGTATCGAAACACAAAACCGATGGTGGCCGTAAATTGCGCTGCTCTACCAGCCGATTTGATTGAATCTATTTTATTTGGTCACGAAAAAGGTTCATTTACAGGGGCTGTGAACACCAGAATCGGCAAATTTGAGGAGGCGAATGGAGGCACCATCTTTCTTGATGAAATCGGAGAAATGCCTTTCGACCTTCAGGCAAAGCTTCTCCGGGCGTTGCAGGAGAAGGAAATTGAGCGGATTGGCGGTAAACAACCTATTAAAGTCGATTTAAGGATAATCGCGGCAACAAACCTCAATCTGGAGAAAGAGATCGCAAAAGGCAGGTTCAGGCTTGATCTTTTCTATCGTCTTAATGTTTTTCCAATACACGTTCCTCCGCTTTGCCGACGAAAAACAGATATCCCACTATTGGCTGAATATTTTGTTCAGAAACATGCAAAGGCATTAGGAAAAAACATTTCTGAAATTCCCGCTGATTTTATTGATCGGCTGATGTTGTATGATTGGCCAGGCAATATCAGAGAATTGGAACATGTGATGCTGAGGAGTATACTGCTTTCATCGAATGGAAAACTTAATCCAGATCATTTGGAGCTTGGAATTAAAAATGAGGAGCCCCTCACCCAAAATGGAATAAAAACAATTATCGACAACGAAAGAGATCATATCATCAGGGTTTTAGAGCGTTGTAAAGGAAAGGTTGCAGGCAGCGGTGGTGCGGCCGAGCTCTTGGGCATCCCCGCAACAACATTAAATTCTAAAATTAAAAAGCTGAATATAAAACGTTAATGACATGTAGTAAATTGACGATATATCATGAATTTCGAAGAAGGACCAACACAACAAACCACTGATATACAAAAACTTATGGATTGGTATTTTTCTTGACTTGAAATGATTGTATTGATCTGCTCAAAGCCTTTGTTGGTTACTGGTTTTTACATTATGCCCGCCTGAAATAGAAAATGAAACAGAAAATCTTAATTGTAGAAGATGAATTTATTGTAGCCAACGATCTGAGGATCATGCTCGAAAAAGCAGGCTATAAAGTGTGCGGGATAGCACCATCGGTGGTAAAGGCGCTTGAGTTAATCGCGACTAAAGAACCCGACTGGATATTATTGGATATCTTTTTGCAGGGCGACAAAACAGGAATTGATTTAGCCGGGCAACTTACCGAAATAGGAATTCCATTTATTTATATTTCCGCAAATACCAACCAGGGAATTCTGGAGGCCGCCAAAGCAACCTTACCACACGGTTTCCTGGTAAAGCCTTTTCGGGAGAAAGACCTAATGGTGATGCTGGATATTGCCCGTTACAGGCACGAGCAAAATTTAAAGTACAATCAACATACAGCGCCATCGTTACACAAACAAATTGAATATATTGTAGAAAAGCAGGAACCGATTTCGGAACGGTTGAAACAAATCAGTACTGTTTTGCATCCGGTTGTACCTTTCGATTTCCTTTGGATCACCAAATCAAATCCCCGGACGACTACAAAAGACATCAATATCATGCGTTCGCCTGATGGCAAATTTAGCACGCTCAATAATGAAACTTTATTGAAAGACATTAAAGTTTCTAATCGTGATTTTAAGATATGGAACAGCACTGCGCTTGTTCATAATGGAAAATCGATTTTTAACGGTTATGACTTTAGAAAACTGAGGATGGACAGCCCGTGGGTACAAGCCCTTTCTGATCATTACCAGTTTGAATCTGCCCTGGTTACCGAAATTGACAGGAATGGCGAGTTTTTCCAGTTCGTTTTCTTCAACCACCTTTCTGATTTATATACAAAAGTGCATACCGGAGTTATTAATCAGTTTAAGAAAAGCCTGGAGCTGGTTTTAGACCGGGTTATTTACGGAAAGGATATTGCCATAGAAGTTCCTGCACCAAACTTACCTGCAGTTGAAGAGCCGATTGTTAAAAAAGAGACCCTTGAAATTCCGAAAGATTTTCATGGCATTATCGGGAATAGCACCTTATTACATGCGGCTTTCAAAAAATTAGAACTGGTCGCACCAGATGATACTTCGGTATTGATTCTGGGAGAAAGTGGTACCGGTAAAGAAAAAATCGCCCAGACTATCCATAAATTATCTCCCCGTAAAAACAAACCATTAATTACCGTAAACTGTGCAGCATTACCTTTATCCTTAATTGAATCAGAGCTTTTCGGACATGAAAAAGGTGCATTTACAGGTGCGAACGAAAAACGGATCGGTAAATTTGAACAGGCAGATGGCGGTTCGATCTTTTTAGATGAGATAGGCGAACTCCCATTAGAGGCACAGGTAAAATTATTAAGGGTGCTTCAGGAAAAAGAAATCGAGCGTTTAGGCGGAAATTATACTAAAAAGATAAATGTCAGGATTATAACCGCCACCAACCGGAACCTTGAAAAAGAAGTATCTGAAGGTAGGTTCCGCCTGGATTTATACTACCGGTTAAATGTTTTCCCTATTGAATTGCCTGCCTTAAGGCAACGTAAGGAAGATATTCCGGCGCTGGCGAACTACTTCATTTATAAATACGGCAAAAAAAGTTCATCTGCTGTGACTGGAATCTCTACTGAAGCCCTGCACGAATTACAGGTATACGACTGGCCTGGAAATATCAGAGAGTTGGAACACTTAATTGAAAGAACGATGTTGTTAACCGAAGGAGAAACGATCACTAAAATTGACCTTCCCAATTCGGCACCCACTACAAGTTTTTCCGGCGATAATCACTTCAAAATCAAAACAATGGAAGAAATGGAACGGGAACATATATTGAACATTTTGAAAATGTGCAAAGGAAAGGTTTTTGGAGCTGGTGGAGCGGCAGAAATCCTGAATATCCCATCAACTACGTTAAATTCGAAAATTAAAAAATTAGGAATAAAATTCGAATTTGTTAAATAGCTTCATTTAATTAGCGCAAATTGAAATAATCTATTTTTTTAAGGCTCCTTTGACATGAGGAATTTTAGTATCTGATAAATCAATCTGCATTTCCTGTTTTCTAATTACCTCATCGCTAAATCCTTTTTCCCTGCGGATTTTATGCAGCTCTTGCCGCTGTATGTGATAAATATCTTTTAAAATATGATTATACACCTCCATTTCGGCATTTTCGATTGCTTCGCACTCCATCGACTCTAACCTTCTGGATGCATGGTTTAAACTGTTTTCCAGTTCATTTTTCAAGCCTTTTACTAAAGCTATCCCCTCAGTCTCTTCAGCGTACTTTTCTTCTAATCGGTTTAAAGAAACCTGTAAAAGACGCAGTTTAATGCTGGCTTCCTGTTGTTCATCGGGCACCAACGGATCAATTTCTTCAATATGAATCATCTTGATAATGTAAGGCAAAGTAAGCCCCTGAAAAACCAGCGTAGCCAAAATAACCACAAATGTGATAAATATGATCAGATTGCGGTGTGGGAAATTAATGTGGGCTGCAGTGGTAAGCGGTAATGAAAGTGCAGCAGCCAATGAAACTACACCCCGCATTCCTGCCCAACCGATAATCAACGGCCCTTTCCACCCGGGATGAGCCTCCCGCACCCTCACTTTCTTAAATAACCATCTAGGAACAAAGGCTACCGGATAAATCCATGCAATGCGCAGCACGATAACGAGCGCACTAATAATCAGGCCATAACTACAGGCTTCCCAAAGCGAATAGCCTTCTAAACCAGCCATAATGATAGGTAATTCCAATCCGATCAAAATAAATACCAAAGCATTAAGGATAATGGTCAGTGTTGCCCAAACATTGATGGCCTGCAGCCTACTTTGCCCATCTACAAAAATTTCGTGCGAACGATAAGATAAGAACAAACCACCGCTAACCACAGCCATAACGCCCGAAAAATGGAATTGCTCTGCTGCCAGATACATAAAATAAGGCGAAATTAAAGTAATGGCGGCATCGATACTTGGCGTGGTGGGTAAAAACCGGTGGATCAGGTATACCACGTGCGCAATGGCCAAACCGATCACAATTCCCATTATGGTACTTAAGAAAAAATCGCCAGCCGCATTTGAAAGTGAAAACTGCCCCGTAATCACCGCAGCCAATGCAAAACGGAGTACAATTAAACTGGATGCGTCGTTAACCAAACTTTCGCCCTCCAATATCGTGGTGATCCGTTTGGGAACCTTTATATTTTTGAGTACCGATGTGGCTGCAATAGCATCAGGAGGCGATACAATTCCTCCCAATAAAAAGCCCATAGCCAGTGTAAAACCAGGGATCATGGAAGAACTTAAAAATGCCACGGCCAGTGAAGTAATGATGACCAAACCAAAAGCCAGCAAACTGATTGGTCTTCGCCAACGCCAGAAATCGTTCCACGAGGTATACCAGGCAGCCTCATAAAGTAAGGGGGGTAAAAAGATAAGGAAGATCACTTCTGGATCAATCGACATGGCAGGAATACCTGGAATATAACTTATGCCCAAACCCGCCAGCACTAAAAATATAGGATAGGAAATTTTTACCTTTTGTGCCAGCATGATTAATAGGAAAGCTACTGAAAGTAAAATAAGAAACTGAAGAAGGGTGTAATGCATAGCGTTTTCTCTCACAAAGAATAAACCATAAATATAATCAACAAATAACCAGTTATTTAAGCTTTAAAGGATTGTTGTTTCAACAAAACAACTAACGATATGACGTGATTTTACCTTGAATAGTCGCTGAAATCTGCTAAGCAAACAATAAACTGGTAATATGATAAGACCAGAAACTAATGTGCCAGCTTGTTGGTTTAATCCATACAATTATCTCCGTTAAAGCATAATCAAAAATTATTCAGAAAAATCGATTCCACCAAACAACTAACGTAAATTAACGAAATAGCGCAAATGAAAAACCAACAAACAAACAACAAATACCTAAAAACCAAATACTTAATAAAATGGATCACAAATTGTAATATTGGAAGCACGAAACTTAACATACAGTTTAGTGATCACCTCGACATCAATTATTAGTTTTGGGTAATTCGCAAAAACTGCTTTAAACAATTAAAATTAATCATAAAAAAGCTATGAGTACGATCAAAGTAAAAGACGGAACTGAAATTTATTACAAAGATTGGGGAACAGGACAACCAATCGTTTTTCATCATGGATGGCCATTATCTGGGGATGACTGGGATACCCAAATGATGTTTTTCCTGAAACAGGGATATCGGGTGATTGCGCATGACCGCCGTGGACATGGCCGCTCAGGTCAAAGTGCTAATGGTAATGATATGGATACCTATGTAGCCGATATTGCAGAACTAACAGCAGCACTCGACCTGAAAGATGCGATTCACATTGGCCACTCAACCGGTGGTGGTGAAGTAATCCGTTACGTTGCAAAACATGGAAAAGGCCGCGTTGCAAAAGCAGTTTTAATCAGTGCCGTAACGCCGATCATGATCCAAAACGAAAGCAATCCGGAAGGCGTGCCATTGGCGATATTTGATGAAATCCGTCAGGGCACCGGCTTTACCAGAGCACAATATTTCTACGATTTCCCAGTAGCATTTTACGGCTGGAATCGCGATGGCAAAACAGTTCAGGAAGGAATTAAACACAACTGGTGGCGCCAGGGCATGATGGGTTCTGTATTGGCGCATTATGAGGGAATCAAAGCATTTTCGGAATCAGATTTTACAGAAGACCTGAAAAGTGTGGAAATTCCGGTATTGGTATTGCATGGAGAAGACGACCAGATCGTTCCTTTCAACCAGGCACCAAGAGCGGCAAAACTGCTGCAAAACGGAAAACTGATCTCTTATCCGGGTTTTCCTCATGGTATGCCAACAACAGAGGCAGAAACCATTAATAACGATATTTTAGCGTTTATTAAATCTTAAAGTATTGTAAAAACTGTTATATTGAACTTATCGAAATGTCTGTGGTTTTATTTAAATAGTTCTTTTGAGAGCTACCACTGACATGCCTCCACAGGAATGTCGTCATCTCGACTGGTGCATCGCGAAATGGAGAGATCTATGGCCAAATTAAAATGGAAAATAGATTTAACTTCGCTGGGCCTTCGGGTTCTCGACCGCGTTGCATCCGATAGCTATCGGGTCCGCTCGAAATGACGACGTCCTAAGGAGATTTATTTCATTAAACTCTCCTGTCACTTATATTCATGTATGCAATAAATTATCTCTTAGGATGGCTAATTGCAAAAAATCCGGCATTATTCTCGCGCAGGCCGGACCTAACAAAGCATCAAAATGTTTACTCCAGATGCGCCACTCCAGCAATAAATAAATTCTCCAAAATTCAGATCCCTTTTAAACCGTCCGTACCTTTAGATATCAGCCACCAATCTTCGTTACTTTCGGTATATTTGGTTTCGTGCTTTCTACAGCCATTTACATAAAATTATAATTTATTTCAGCCATGAAACTTTGTGCTCACTTTTATGATCTTTACCTATGATATTCGCATATAGCTCAGGTCTTCTGGCCATTATGTACCTTGAGCCACCTGCATCGGTAAGTTTTTCAGGATCTAGTTCCGCAACTGAAATTTCATTGTCTAAAGAGGTACATTCCGCTATGATCTCACCAAACGGATCCAAAATCATCGAACAACCATTTTGCAACTGATCGTCATCCATTCCAATAGGATTTGAAAAAACAACGTAAACAGCATTATCATACGCTCTTGCAGGCAACCACTTCATTAACCATTTCCTGCCTTTATCACCATTAAACTCTTCTTTCAGTAACTGGGCGTTCGCATTTTTATCCTTCCACAGGCTAGCATCAACAAATCCCGCCCCAGGCCTGCTTGATGGCGTACACATCGTTACATGTGGCATAAAAATCACCTGGGCTCCTAAAAGTCTTGTCGCTCTCACATTCTCAATGATGTTGTTATCGTAGCAAATTAAAATCCCACATTTCCAGCCTAGCAATTCAAATACGGTATAAGCAGACCCTGGTTTGATATAAGGGTTAATAAATGGGTGCAACTTACGGTGACTAGAGATTAAGCCATTTCCATCCACACATACATATGCCTTATAGAGGTCATCATTCTCATCCTTCTCAAACAGACCTGCTAGAATAACAATTCCATATTTCTTTGCAAATCCAATCAGCGCAGCTACGCTCGGTCCATTTGGTATGTTTTCACTAAGCGCTAACATTTGCTTATAGCTAAGGTTCCTTGCAAACGTATAACCTGTAATCGAACATTCATGGAAACTGATAACATCAGCTCCGGTTTTTGCAGCCTGCTCGGAAAGCTGTTCAATCATTTTAAGATTATATTCCTTGTCGCCACTTCTGTTTTCAAACTGTGCAGTAGCTATTTTTATTTTTTTCATGACACAAAATTATCCCTTGGCATTCAACAATAATTGGAAAATTCCGACAACCCTATACATATGAATATAAACCGATAGAGTTGGAAGTGAACATTCAGTCTTAAAACCGCATAAAATTAATAGCAAGTTTATTTACTTTTAATTGGTATTCCATCGGTGTAATACCAGTCATTGTCTTGAAATAATTATGGAGGTGAGATTGATCATAATAACCAGCTTGATAAACCGCAGTAGTCATTTTGTGTGCTGGCGAAAGATCTCTGAAGATCTTTAAAAAGTGCTGGAACCTGATTATATTCATGAACTTTTTTGGTGAAACACCAATCTGCCTGCGATATAGTCTTTCCAGTTGTCGTTCACTTACTTGTAGTTCTTTCAGTAGGTCTTCCATTCTGATAAGCCCCTGATGCCTGTTGATGAGTTCAAGGCTGAAAAGTAGATCATGATTCAATCCGCTGCTCTTTTGGAAACGTTCAAGAAGAAAGCTTTCGACGGTATCAATTACTTCACGAAGATTTTTACTTTTGGCCATCCTTTGTTCAAAAGGAATCACATCAGGCCCGAAGAGATCAGCAGGAAGAAATATCCCATCATTTAGCTCCTCAGCAGACATCCCAAATAACAAATTGAGTGCAAAAGGGCGTAATACAACAACCAACAAAGCCATTTGGCCCTGAATTTTAAGATCCCTGTAGACAGACATTTGGCCATAAATAAACATCGATGGCAATTGTTGCCCAAATAGATAATCACTAGTGCTGATCAGCATATTTTCCGTCAGCGGAACGACTATACCTGGCTGCCCATCAGAAAACAAACGGTACGTCATCTCTACCACCTCGTTAGCATCTAATAATAAATAATGCCTGATAAATGGCATTAGCTCTTTACTCGGTTCAAACTGCATTTGACTTATAATCTACACGAATACGTTTATTCCCCTGTTTTGTAAAGGTAACAGCATTGAGCCATATTATTCATAATTTACAGTACCTAGGACGGAAAAAAATCAGGTAGGTCATAAAATAAAAGGCAAGCAACCGTTTTACTCTGCCTGCCCTAAGGAAAAAGTTGATAGTATCTCGATACCTGCCTCGATGGCTTTATAGGCAAACATTGTTTAACTTAGCCGGGAAAGTTAAAAAAACAAATGACAGGCCTTAATTTAATCAGTGTTTTCGCAATTATAGCCGTTACCATTTCTTTGATCCTGGCCGTATTTTTACTGACCGTAAAAACGAAACATAAATTGAGCAATGTTTTGCTGGCCACATTTATCCTGATCAACGGAATGGACCTGAGCATGTTGTTTACCGGACAGTGGTTACAGCACTATCCGGGATTACTGGTGTTCCTGATCACGGTTTCTTTACTGAATAACCCCATTTTTTATTTGTATGCTTTATCCATCTGTTATTCGGATTTTAAGCTGAAGCCAAAACATCTGTTACACGCCATACCTTTCGTTTTAATAAACCTGGAATTGATTCCCCGGTTCTATGTAGCAGGCTTTACTGAAAAGATCTTTATGCTCGGCAGCTATGTCACCATACCTGAGTTGCGGTGGATCACGATTACAGGCCATGTGCAGTTTACAGGTTACATCATCGGTATATTCCTGTTATTGAGAAAGTACCGAAAGATATATCTCGAAAACTACGCCGATCCCAAGATTATTACATACCGCTGGCTGTTCCAGCTTGCCCTGGTCGATACGATCGTTCACGGAATCGTACTGATTAAGGACATATTGAAGTTATCAAGCTCGGAGGATACTTTTGATCGTTTGCAATTAGTGGTAGGCATTAACGCCGTATTTATTTTGTGCTGGTTCGTTTTTAAGGCTTTATACAATCCAGGTCTTTTTCGCGGGGTGAGTTTTCAGCTTCGGCCGTTGAAAGACCAAGCCAAGCCAGTAGCCGACACGGAAACCCTGGCGAAAATGGAAAGCATCCGGCGATATATGTTGGAAAATGAGCCTTACCTTGACGCATCGCTAACCGTTCAGGAACTTGCGCGGCAGGTAAAAATACCTGCGAAGGAACTGTCCATACTGATCAATCTTTATCTGGGACAGCATTTTTTTGATTTTGTAAATGAGTACCGTGTAAAGAAAGCCATGCAACTGCTCAGGGAGGACCTTAAAAAAGAGCGGACGGTTCAGGAGATATTTTTTGAAGTAGGTTTTAATTCCAAATCTTCCTTTAACACCGCTTTCAAAAAGTATGCTGCCATTACACCGAAAGAATACAGAAATCATCCGATATAAGGTGTATCGATAAAAAGCAAATCGTCCCGACCTCTTTAAGAAATTGGTTCGACTTTTTCCTCTCGGACGTTTTTCTGGTCCTGCGACTGCATTTTTGAATCAAATAAAAAATGCGACCATGAAAAATATAAAGCTTACCAGCCAGCTGGTAATCCTGTTCCTTCTTCTTTTACCGGTATTCGCTAGATCCCAGTTTAAACTAACCGGCCGCGTAAACGATGCGCAAAAGACTCCTATCGCCTGGGCCAACGTTATTCTGCTCGGAACGGATGGTAAAATGGTTAACGGAACGACAACCAAAGAAGACGGCTCATTTGTACTGCAAAACAAGGGCGGTAGTTTTTCCATCAAGATATCGGCGATAGGCTATGCCGATTTTCAACAAAACCTGCTTTTGCAAAAGGATACAGTTTTGGGCAGCATCGAACTCAAAGCAGCAACTCATAATTTATCGGACGTGACTGTTGTTGGGCGGAAAAAATTGGTGCAATATAAGCCAAACGGACTGGTTTTCGATGTACAGAGCAGTATCGCAGCTAGCGGAGGTGACGCGATCAATGCCATTAGTTCTGCACCTGGCATCATCTTACAGAACAATACGATTAGTATGCTTGGCAAAGGCGCATCGCGGGTAATGATTGATGGACGCCTGGTTGAGCTGTCCGGTGAAGAGCTGGTAAGCTTTCTGAAATCCATATCGGCCGGTGATATCAAAAACATCGAAGTGATTACCAACCCTTCTGCCAAATACGAAGCGGCTGGTAACGGCGGTATCATCAATATCAATATGAAAAAAGGTCAGATGAATTCATGGAAAAATTCGGCAACCCTGGCCTACAATAAAACGGCTTACGGTGCGGTATCACTGAATGATAATTTTCTCTACAACAATTACAAAGTTAAATTTTCGCTTAGTGCCGGCGGGTCGCTTGGCTATTCGAAAATCAGACAGGACCTTGACACTTATTATCCTTCCGGGCCATGGAACTTGCGTTACACGGGTAAGCAAAATGAAAATAAAGTATCCGGTCGTATGGCCCTTGATTACGACATCACCCCTCACACTACCGCAGGTATACAGTATTTCGGCAGTTATAATACTCCGGGAACAAATGATCATACGATCATGCGTATACATAATACGTCTGGCGAACTGAATTCTCTACTGGTGAATACCGGCGATAGGGTTTTAAGTTCAGCCAGCCAAATCTATAACACGCACCTGGTTTCAACATTAGATACCCTACAAAGAAAGCTTTCTGTTGACTTTGACTACTTTAATTATAGTTCTCAGTTCGATAACAATTTCAGGGCAGCAGTTTTTACACCTCAAATGAATTTTATTGATAATAACCAAAGCGCAGAGAATATCTCACGCCAGGATATAGATAATTATAGTGCTAAGGCTGATATGGAACATCCGCTAAGGGCATTTAAACTTGGTTATGGCGTTAAGATCAGCACAACCCGCAGCAGCGCGGAGACCAGGTATTTTAATACCATGAGCGGTATACCCGTCCTTGATCCCACTCAATCCAATACCTTTAACTACCATGAAAACAACCAGGCCGTATATATCAGCGGGGCTAAAGATTTTGGCGCAAAACTCAGCCTAGATCTGGGCTTAAGGTTAGAAAACACCCAAACCAGCGGCTATTCCGCCACTTTAAATCAGACTACAAAAACAAGCTATTTAAAGCTGTTTCCCACAGCTGTCATCAGTTATAAAGTAAATGCGGCTAATAGTTTTTATTTGAATTACGGCCGGAGGATCAACCGTCCCGGCTTTGCCTTATTAAACCCGTTCCGTTCTTATATTAACAGTAACAGCTATTCAGAAGGAAATCCTTTTTTGCAGCCTTCATTTAGCGATAATTTTTCATTTACCCACAGTTACAAAGGTATGCTACGAACCGAGGTTTACTTTAATATGACCTCTAATGGTTTTGGCCCAGTGTTTACGTCAAACCCGGTCAAAAACACCTTGATCATTACACGTGAAAATTATTACCGGGGATACGACTACGGTATAGGCGAAACCTTAACCGCCGAGATCACACGGTGGTGGCAAACTCAGAATTCAGTTTATCTTCTCGGCTCAAAAACCAGGTTCGATAGCACTATCAATGCAAGCGTAAAGGATAGCCCTCAACTTTCCCTGTCCAGTAACAATACGTTTTCTATAGGGAATGGTACAAAAGCAGAAGTTATTTACCGGTACCACACTGCATTTAACAAGGGACTGTATCGTTTAGGCTCTTCTTCCGTGTTAAACATCGGGATCAGCCAGAACCTGATGAAAGAGCGTCTTGCTTTGTCTTTATTTGCAAATGACATTTTTAACAACGCTTATCTCAGAAATTATACATCTATAGTGAATGGGATTAAACAGGTTTACAATGAAAATAACAGCAGCCGTTATTTCAGGTTGACTTTAGTCTATAATTTTGGCAATTCAGCTATTAAGATAAAACAAAGAGATTTTGGGAATGATGATGAAAGGAGAAGAACTAATTAATGTTACAACCAAATAGACTTCACTACTTTGTTTTTTTAATATGAATCTCCCTGGTTGTGATTGGCATCAATAAGAATTTTAAAATGACTAACTTTCCCTATGAACAAAAAGAGAAATGTTATTTTATTTGGAGCTGGAGCCGTGATCGGTTGGGTCGGCCCGTGCTTCTTGATCTTACTAAGCTAGTTAGAGAAAGAGGACTTTTAATAAAGGACGGCAAAGCCCGAATAACAGAATTTATTTACAACAAGCTTTTTGAAGCCCGGATTATCTCATTTCATATCTTTTGGGATAGCAAGAGAAGCGGCTGTTTTCTTTTGAAGAAACAGCCGCTCAAAATTGAACAAAATTCTTACTTACTTGTTTTTTCAGTTAATTCTTTAATGTTTTTAACCAGAAGACTAAATTCTTCCTTATCATACAATCTGGTCAAAAACCTGATATAACCATCCCTGTCGATTACTACATTACGTGTCACGCCCGCTTTTTTATCGGCAAATTTCTGGAAGATTTTAGCCCCAGGATCTAAGGCCAATGGATAAGTGATATTCATGTCTTTGTGAAATTTCTGTACCACATCTAAGGGTTCATCCCGGTCAACACCAATCAATATCACATCTTTATCTTTATAGGCCTGCCAGATATCCTTTTCTAAATAGGGCATTTCTTCACGGCACACTTTACACCACGCAGCGGTGAACTGTAGGATGACGATTTTTCCTTTCAATTCTTTTAACGTGGTTTTCTTTCCGTCATGGAGAACAAGTTCAAAATCATCAGGAGCCTTATCCCCTACTTTTACCAGATAACCTCTGCTATCGGCATTTGGGTTTTCGAATTTTGATTGTTGCGCAAATCCACTTAGTGTAAGCAAAACTGCGGCTAAGGTTAATAGTTTAATTTTCATAATATTTAGTTTCTAAAGGGTGATAATATTGTTTCGTTATTTTTCAGCAGCTTTCCAGCCTTCATCAGGCGCGGTGGCGACTTCGCCATATTTTCCTTTTTCTCCGAAGTAGGCGTTGCCACCAAAAGTATAAACGGGCTGTTTTACCAGATCGAGCTGAAGTTGCGGCAAAGGATATTCTGTCGGCGTACCGCCTACGAGCAAATTGTTCCTGCGCATAAACGTAAATGGCAGAAATGCACCACCAGCGCCATCTATTTCAATGGCATATTCATAATGCAATTGCTTTCTTAAATCAGCTTGGTTGGCGGCAACATCAGGAAGCGTTCCTACGGCTTTTCTTGCGGCTGCCGGATCATTTAGTATGGCAGCTGCGCCAGCGTAATCCTTCAGCCAAAATTTGGATTCAGCCTTTAGTAACCTGATCTCCTCGGCCAGGAAATAAGGATTAACTGCACCTGGTGAGTTTAGCGTGTTGGCTGTATTATACCATCTTTTTCGGTACCAATTGGTAAAAAGTCCACGTCCACGCGATTCGATAAATATTCCAAAACTTGTAGTGTATCCAAAATAACCATCGAAACGTTTATCGTTGCTGCTAATGTTGGGTAATATTCCGGTTAAAGGGTAAAACTTAGGGATATTTCCGGTTTTATCGGCCAAATAGGCGATTTTAAGATCTGGTGGCAACCAACCAGAACCATCTGAGTTACGCTGCAATAAATTGGTCAATAACTGATTATAATAACCTCCTGTTACCGTAGTGATTACAAAATCGGTGGTAAATCCTTTTTCGGCATAAGCCAAAACTTTGCTCCATTGTACATCGCCAATTTTTTCTGCTTCGGTTTTATCACGTGCCTCAGAAGATAAAATCCTTGCAGCCATCGAATTGGCCAGTTTAATAAAATCTGCTTTACTGAATGTTTTTCCACTGAGGAAATCAAATTTAAACTGTGCATTCGCTTCAGCCAGCGCTATAGATTTGTCAATCAGCTTGATTCCGTTCGCAATTAGGGCCTTGTACGAATCCGGGAAATCTTTCGTGCTCAAGTTCACGTCATCCACAATAATGCCACGGTCGAAAATAACACCAAGATAGCCCTGGGCTATGCCTTTGGCATAATAGGCGGCTATAAGGCAATCCTGCGTTCTATCTGCCCCCTGTGTATCGTAAATCTTTTTACCCTGCTTTTCAATAATATCCAACGCCAGGGTAGCATCTAAATTGGCCTGATAAAAGTTATTGTAAAAAGTATTCCAGGTAACTGCGCCACGGTAAGAAGTGTTGTTGTTGAGCCTTAAGCGTGGTTCATTCGCAAAATCCCACCAAGAAGAGTTCCCATTGGTATTGGTGGTCTGATCGGCCAAAAGACTAAAATGCGTACCCGACGCACTCGTTGAAGTGCTAAAAACAGTTTGTACACTACTTGTGGTTAATTTCAGCCCCAAATCTTTGATCTGTTCGATAGCTTCCTGATTGGTAAGCGTTGTTGGGTTATCAAAATCTGTTTTTTTGCAGGCGCTAAGGCTTAAGGCAATAAGAGATATGTAGAATATATTTTTCATTTTCTGTTCGTTAAAAGTTTAGCGTAAGTTTTGCGCTGTAAATGCGGTAGTTTGGATAATCGTAAAAATCCTGATTGCCCTCTGGCGTTACTCCGGTAAAGGATGTCCAGGTGTATAGGTTACGGCCAACAAGCGCTAAGCGGGCATTACTTAAAACACGGTTTATTCCTATGGCTTTTAGCGGCAACTTATAGCTTAACGAAAGTTCTCTTAACGAAACATAACTGCTGTTCTGCAACCAGTAATCGGTGGTTTGCTGGGCATTAAAAACTGCTGTGGTAAAAGCAAGCGGCAAACCGGCCTGCGCAGCCTGATCAGAAAATGGGGAACGGTATTGATAGGTAAGGTACTGCTGCGTTTCATTATATTTCTGTCCACCTTGTTTCCAATCCAAAACAGCATAAAGAGACAATGGACCGATATTGAAAGTATTTGAAAAACCGACAATAAAATCGGGCTGTGCATCTCCGATAATCTTCGAATTACCAGTAGCTGCATTTTGGTATAACAAAGGCGTTTCAGCTGCAGTACCTTGCTGGCTTTTCAAAACCACAAAACCCAATTGATTAACAGCAAAATCGCTCAGCTTGTAAATTCCACCTGCTGCATTGGTAACCAGCCCCTGTGCATTGGTTTCCAATTGATCGAGACCTGTTAGCACACTGTAACCATAAAAGGCAAAAGGACTAACCCCAGGTGCTTTTCTAAAATCGCCATCTGTAAACTCAGGCACGTCGCCCAAAGAGGTAATCTTACTTCTAATCCTGCTAAAGGTAATTCCGGTATTCCAGGTAAAGGCATTTTTGGTGATCACATTGCCATTGATTTCGAGTTCGAGCGAGTTCGATTTTACAGCGCCCAAATTCCCGTAAATTCTTGCCGAGCCTGTAGTTGGTGGAAAAGCCGGAACGAGGATAAAATCGTTTATACTTTTCGAAAAAGCATAATTGGCCTGAACATTAATCCGTTTAAACAACTGGGCATCAATACCAAACTCAAGCTCAGAGGTGATAGCCCTTTTAAGATCTGTATTTTCACGTTGATTATAGCTTACGCCACCAGAACTGGATAAGGAAACCTGACTATCTTTAGCGCCAAATGGAGGTAAACTTCCCGCCTTACCATAGGCCACTCTCAATTTTAATTCGTTAATGACGCCTAATTTAACATCTTCTGTTAAGCGATATGCCGTAGATACCCTTGGGAAAAACGCTGTTCCAACATCAGCACCAAATCTGGAACTGTTATCCAATCTGCCCAGCACATCCACGAAAATCTTTTCTTTCCATGCACTTTTTAGGTTTAAAAAGTAGCCATAGTTAACCGTTTGTTCCCAGGTAGAGCCAATACTTCTACTATCGGCAGATGCAGCTCCTAAACTCTTAACAGGTGCACTCAGGTTATAACCAGAGCCGGATAATGAGGTAATCCTGTTTTCTTCGTATACCGCCTTTAGCGTTGCCCCGAAATCGAAATCGTTGAATTTATTGTTATAGTTTAGCTGCGCCTGACCATTTTTAGAAGTGGTTTTTGATGTCAGTTCGCCATAATAACCATTGTTACGGGTAATGTCGGCAGAGATCGTTTGAAAGCCAATCGGATAATAATCCGTTTCATTGTAATTTTCATTCTGTATTGAAGTGTACACCTCCGCATTCAACTTATCGGTAAACTGGTATTTCACTTTTATTCCGGCAAGCAAATTATCACTGTTGTTTTCATATTCACGGTAACTCAGCTGGTAAAAAGGATTGTTCACATTGAAGTTCTGAATATCAAAACCATAGGGTTTAAAAGCATATTTCCCGGAAGCATCGCGCTCCTGCAGATTGATGAAAGGTTCGTAAAGAGAAGTAGCATACAATAATGAACCGCTACCGCTTGATGAGATGGATGAAGAAGGCGTTTTGTTGTTAAAGTATTGCAGGCTTAGGTTAATTTCTAAGTTTTTATCCGGTTTATAACCAAAATTAAATAGGGCCGTTTGTCTTTTATCGGCTCCTACAGGTTCTGCAACCCCACCTTTATATTGGTTTTGAAAAGAGGCATACAACGTATATTTATCACCTGCAGTTGATGCAGAAACAAAATTTGTAAAATATGGATTGTGGTTTAACATATTCGCCACATTATCGTATACATTTGGGTATGGGTGAAGGTTAAGGGAATAACCGTTAGCTTGTACATCGATTGTCCTGGCGTTGCCATTAAGCACAAACGAGCCATCGGCATTAACCTTAAAATGGTGGAACTGAGCGGTTGGCGGCGTATTTTGCACATTGCTTAAGCCAAATTCATTGTCTACAATAATATTTACCTTTCCGGTACCTTTTCCTTTTTTGGTGAGCACCTGGATAATTCCGCCTTCACCCCTGGTACCATAAAGGGCCGAAGCCGCTGCGCCTTTAACCACTTCAATCGATTCTATATCCTGCGGATTTAAGTCAGACAGGTTTAATGCTGTTACAAAACCATCCACCACCAAAAGCGGTGCAATATTGCCCGATACCGATTTAGCGCCACGCAGATAAACCGTTGCCCCCGAATTGCCAGAAGATTGGCTGATCTGGATTCCTGCGACTTTTCCTCTTAAAGTTTGAGAGGCATCTGTTGCCGGAACGGTATTAATCTGATCGTTATTCACTTTTGTTAAGGCAAAGGTGAGTTTTTTGCGACTGGTACCTTCTGCAACGCCCGTAACCACCACATCAGATAAAAGATGGATATCTTCTTTTAATTCCACATTAATCTCCGATCGGTTATTGATGGCTACAACCTGCTCTAAATAGCCCTGAAAATGGATGATGATACTATCAGCTTTTTGAGATAAGTTTAAATTAAATTCTCCTTTACCATTGGTACTGGTGCCGATTTTGGTACCTTTTAACTTTACGGTGGCGCCAATAAGTGGCTGCTTATCTTTACTGTCGGTAATCTTACCGCGAATGGTATTTTGGGCAAAAGCCTGCAAACTGCTAAGTAAAACAAAGCAGACTATTAACTGGGTAAAAAATAGTTTCATGTTTAGGGATTAATAAATTAAGGATGACTGGTTTGGCTGAGAAATTGAGTAAGTTTTAAGATGGAGGCTGTTAACACGAGAATCTGTTCCTGTACTTCTTTTGCATGATACTGCTCAATGGCTTCTCTCACGCCAGGAAGGGTTTTAACGCCATAACCGGTATATAGACCGGGGGCATAAATACTATGTCTGTACCACGGTCGTCCGGGTAAACCTGCTTGTAGAAGCAATTGTTTTTCAGCCTGAAAAAGTAAGTTATTCAGTTGATCAGCTTTAGTATCTGAAGCGAGTGCAGCAGTTACGGTATGATTAAGTTTTGATGAGGCTGTTTTTAAACTATCTACAGCCAAATTCAGCACTTTAAAATCAAACTCGGGTAATTCAACCTGTACCGGAGGATTTTTCAAGTTTTCTTTGGGGTCATTTGCAAGTTGATAAGCACCGTTTGAAATGAGTTTATTCTGGCTTTGCGCACCTTCCCTGAGATGCTTTGCCAATGTACTTACTTCAGTAACGTAAGTCGCTATTTTAGCCTGAAGATTAGAAAAGTCGAACGGAAGTACATCCGCATTGGCTAAACGCAATACTGCTCTTCCGGCCGTTTGAGATAAAGCCAATCCGTATTCAAAACCCGGATCTTTAAACTTTACAAAATTATCGTAAGTGTCGAAATTGGTATGGTACTCCCCTCCTTCATCCTCACCACCAAAACCAAGGCTTAAAGTAGGGATACCGAGGTGCTGTAAAAATGCAGAATAATCAGATCCTGTACCTAGCGCACCCAGATCGAGCGTTTGGCTGTCCTGTATCTTCTTACGTTCGGTAAGCGAGCCTGTAGAAATGGCTTTATTGGCTTTCCAGCGTTCAAAAATATTAGAACCCACCTGAGGATCTTTTACATCTTTTGAAATTTCAGAAACAAAATTTTCTAAAGCATGCGAGCCACCTGCTTCTAAAAAGCCACGGCCATTTCCATCCGAATTGATGTAGGCAACTGCTTTCCTGTTTAACTCATCTGCATGGTCTTCTACCCATTCTGTTGAGCCTAAAAGCGATTGTTCTTCTCCATCCCAGGCAATATAAACAAGTGTGCGTTTAGGTTTTATACCTGCCCTTGCCAATTTTCCGATAGATTTTGCTTCTTCCAAAAGGGAGGCCAATCCACTTACCGGATCTGCAGCTCCATTTACCCAGGCATCATGGTGATTACCGCGTATAATCCACTGATTTTTAAATTTACTTCCTTCCAGTTTTGCTACAACATTGTAAGCCGGCACAATATCCCAGTTAAAGGCGAGGTTTAAACGTACTAACGTACTTCCATCTCCAATGTGATAGGTAACGGGCAAGCCGCCGCTCCAATCGGTAGGTACCACCTGACCTTTAAGTGCAGCAAGCAATGGCAAAGCATCGTGATAACTGATGGGCTGAACCGGAATTTTAAGAATCGTTTTGGCATCAGCCCGCTCCAACCTTTTGGCATCCTTTGTAGAACCGATTCCAGGCGTCAATGGATCACCAGGATAAATTACCATATCCATTACCGATCCCCGTTGAACAGCAAATTCTGGCTTGTAAGCGCCCTGTGGGTATACATCGCCTTTCACAAAACCATCATCTTTTGGATCTGAATAGATGATACAGCCCACTGCACCATGTTCGTAAGCTATTTTAGGTTTAGTGCCCCGCCACGACCTGCCATATTTTGCAATGACAATCTTGCCTTTTACGCTGATGCCTAAACGCTCCAACTTTTCATAATCAGCTGGCAGACCATAATTCACAAAAACAAGGCCTGCACTTACATCACCATCGGCACTCCAGGCATTGTAAGGAGGCAATTGCCCTTGCTGTGCGGTTGCTGAATCTTCCTTAACAGCCTTTTCTTCAAGCGATGCGCTGTATTTGTTGCTCCCTAAAAGTTCTACCGATCGGGTTTTAGGTGTTGGAAATAAAACATAATAAGTCTCTATTTTTGCATCCCAGCCATAACTTTTAAACTTTTTCAGTACAGATTCTGCTACCGTTTTACTGCCCTTCGCGCCCAAGTGATGGGGAGTGGCAGAAAGCTCTTTTACGGTTGCCCCTATATTTTCTTTATTAAGTCCAGCATCAAATTTCTGCTCAATATCACGCTGTAGCGGAATGTTCTGAATTTTAAATCCACTCAGTTTCTCCTGCGCCAATAAAGGAAGCCAGAGCAATTGAATAGCCGTGAAAAAGGTAAAAGTTTTCTTCATTTTCTGATTTTTTAGGGGTTCTTTACCAGAAAAACTTTGAGCGACCTCAAAATTAGCATGCGGATGCATAACCAACTTATCTTCTCCACCCTTGGGTAGAAAGGAATTAGCACCTTTTACAAGTGTATAGGTTGCTCAGACGTCTTAGGGCCCTTCCCTCAGTCTTTCTGGATAAGTATTATATAATGACGCAAAACTAAAAATAATAATCTAGTATTCCTATAGGAATTATATTATTTATTTCGGTTGTGTAGTTGATAGTCCCACTTTCTGAGAAGCAGAATTGGATCCAATGGTCGTTTCGCATAGCGAAACCGAAATGGAGATGTCCTAACAGCCTTAAAATCAGAGACTATATTTAGTATTCTGATGTGTTTTTTAAAGTGGATGGAGGATTAACAGATTAAACGCTGGAAAGTGTAGATACTATGCTTACAGCAACCTATTTGATCAAATAGAGCTTTTGATCATTATTTGTAAACAAAGCGTATTGTAGGTTATCATTTGTGTAGTACATATACGCATTGATAGGCTCAACTGGCTGCGCCTTGTTTTTAGAAAGCGTACCAATATTTTTCCCATCAATTTCTACGGATGAAGTGTGCGATTCTCCATCGAGGTACATAAACTCTTTCAACTTCAGGGTATCATTTTTAAAAATCACATTGGTAAAAAGGTATCCCGGATACAGCATCTTGGTGAAACCGGGGGCATTCCCTCCCCCACCAGAAAAGCGAACCTTTTCCAATTTTAACCTTTGAAAATATTGGTACCTGACGTTCGGCGTTCTGATCATCTCTCCATCAGGGCCGTTTTGCTTAGCTGTCTGCTTGAAAAGATTGTTCCATAACATTTCCTGCAGGTAAGACATTGAAAAATATTTATGTATATCTTCAGTAGTGTAAAACTGAAAGCATTCATCACCGATAATATAGGTGACAATAGCATAGCTGGACACCCCCTGCGTAGTTTGTGGTCCATCCCCAACCTTTTTTTGGGAAAGAGGACTATCAAAGTTATAATCCACATAAACAGCTTTGGATTGTTTGGCGATATTGGCCAGTTGTTTATATTGCTTCTCGCCATCCCAATCAAAACCGGAATTTTGTGCAATAATTCTGATCGGCGTTTTAGCGCCATTAAAACTCCATCTATAATATTGGTGTGCCTGCTTATCTACGATAAAACCCTTTAAAAATACAATATCCTCCGGTCTGGATATTAACTTTAGCGTATCGGCAACATTCCCGTCAGCACTGATTTTAATGAAAGAATTTTCTCTTTCTCCTGAAAAGTCAGACACGATAACATTGTTCTCTGATGTTAAAAAAAGTTCGATGTTCCTTTTGCTTTCTAGTAAAAGGCTCATCTGAGCGTTTCCACTCTTAATGGTTCCCGAACTATCAATCAACTGGTACTGCGCAAATGTACCTGGTAATTGATCTTCAACTTTTGCCATGCCTTCTTTTGAAATCAGGTAGTATAAAAATACAAGCAATACAATGATGGGAACGATATAAAGAATTTTCATTTTTTACGGATTTATTTTTGATTATATCTCCTAGCTTTTCCGTTAAAACATATTGAGTCCCGGTAGATATCTCTGTTCATTAGTTTGTTATTTTTATTTAATTAACAGACCATCAGCTGTTTCAATACAAAACCAACAACGCAAAGTTAAAGAAATAGATAAATATCACAAACATGTGATATATTTACTTTATAGTTGGCAACCAAGTTTATCTTTATAAACGTTTTTAAAAATTATTCATAAAATGATCAAGATTGAAATTTTACCATTAGAAGGAATTAAGATTGAAAACATTGGAAAACTTTCATTGGGACAATCTAAACCGGACATTGAAAAATTGTTGGGAAACCCTTCTGCAGGTTCAAATTTACAACAACTTTTTTATGACGAGTTCGAAGTTCGTATTGACCTTGATAATAATGGAAATACGGAGTTCATAGAATTCCTGTATGGGCCGTTTCCGGAAAAAACGGAGCTTTCAGTTTATGGCATCAACCCGCTTCAAATTGGAGCGGACAAACTTATAGAAATTCTTACCGAAAAGAATGATGGGGAAATAGATGATAGTGAAGCTGAATATTGTTATGCGTTTATAAATCTCTCGGTAGGAATCTGGCGCGGGGCAACAGAAAAAAGTGTTGGGGAAAGTATCTCAGAAATGAAAGCTGGCCATCAATATGAGGAAAACAAAGATTGGCTGAATGACGATCTAAACAAAGCAAAAAATTTCTGGACAATTGGAATTGGAGTAAAAAACTACTATGAATAATAAGGTGCAGTTACGCAATTTGTTTGATTAAGACATACCGAAGTCAATCAAATCTAACTTTAGGAATTTAGGAATAGACCATATCGAGAAACTGCCTGAGCGCCTTTTTGATCTCTTCCTCGCCCGAAGGCTGCTGTAGGTCTATTCCACAAAACGGGTTTTCCTGCATCTTGGCATGCAGGGTAAGGTAATATACCCCGCCCATCAATATGGCATACATAGCCCTGAAATTTTTATCGCTGGGGTCAAAATGCTTATCAAAGACCTCGCTCAATACCTGATCGCCAATATTTTCACGCTTAAGGTCCAGTTCCTTTAATATGGGCAACTTTTCGCTAAGCCCCCAGGTAATGATACGACGCATTTCTTCGTTATTGATCAGGCTGTTAAATTGGTTCTCCAGAACGTTATAGGCTAGAGCTTTTCCGGAATCCGCTTTACTCGCTTCTACTATGCCTCCAATATCTTCAGGATTGATCTTCCAGTAGTCATTGTTGTCAAGATATCCCTTAACCAATCCTTCAAGTCCACCGAAATAGTCATAGATCAGCCTCCTGTCCACTTTTGCCTCCTCTGCAACCCTGGTGGTACTCAGCCCGGAAAAACCGTCTTTTTTCAGAATTTTTCCAAGTGCAGCGATCAGGTTCGCTTTAGTGCGCTCTTTGTTCCTGACAGGCCCATCTGTAACTTTTCTTGCCATTCAATTTTAACTTTGGTGCAATTTGCGATTTTTTGAGGCATCATCAAAGATTTTGCTGGATAATCTGATGTTACAGGCAGAAGTATGGATAAAGACTTTTAATACAAAAATCCTACAGAAACTCCTAACAGCGATAGCCGTTGAACTGACAGATACGGTATACTCCGGGTCAGACTATAAACCAGTGAGCAGCGACTATGCCAGCCTTGAACACTCACTTGAACTCAGAAGGATATGCTTTTATCAGGACGCTGTGACCTCGCTTGTTTTTGAATTTAACATTTAATATCCGGATATGGAAATATACTGTTTGCCGGGAGAATCGTTTTCGATAGATGATCTCACTGTAGAACAAAAATGAGGTTTTGGTATGCTGATTCTACCTAATCATCCAAAATACATAGTACTTTTTGCTGTCTATTTAGAATTCAGTTCGTTGACAGCCGATGTGAAATCAACGGCGAAATTCATTATCATTTATACCGTAGCCGCTTTAAGATATTGGAAGATTTCATCCCGCTCCAAGTCCCATTCAATTTTTTTGACGGGAATTTTTGCCAACGGCGTCTCCATAAGCGGGTGCTTAAAATCAATGGTAAAAAGCCCCTGTTTTGCCCTGATCATCTCTATCAAACGGATCTCGCACGGAATATAATCCAGCGATAAAATCTCCGAGAACTTGTTTTTCAGATCCAGTGCACTATAAATATGGAAATCGCAGAGTTCGCTGAGAAAAGTTGCCAACAACACCATATTTTCCGAGTTCCAATTATCCAAAAACCTCCTATATATATTTTCTTCAGGCAAAATCGAGTAGAGTTCCTGATTTATCACTCCTGACCAATGCAGGTCGTACAAGATTGCCATAAACAAGTGATGGGTCTCCTGTTTTGCATATTTAGACTTATCCGCCTCAAAGAGCAACTGAAAATATTCCCGGGAAAGCTGGGCAAGATCGGTCATTTCCCAAAGTAGAGATAGACCGATGATTCCTCCGACAGACCGCGAAGCCACCTCCTTGTAGCTGAATAACTTATTCAGCACATGTTGCTGCCACAGCAGAAACCTGGTAATATATTTCCATCCCTCCTCTTCCCCGTTTAAAATCAGATATTTTGGATATTGGCCGGCATGGATTCCTATTCCTAATGTTAGGTTTCGGGCAATCGTATCCCTATAGCCATCCTTGATATCTTGACGAATCTGATCGATGATCATCTGATAATAAACTTCTAGATTTTCTTCTGTCAATGCCTCCGTTTTTAAGGCACGGATTTGCTTGCTGAATGCTTTTATCAATTTTTCATGTTCCATAGATGGGTTATATTATCTGTATCTTGTTCTGATTAACTATGCTTTACCTGTTTTAATGAAAGGTTCCACGTTGTGCTTTATCATCCGATTAATTCGTTCAAAAAATTTAAAAGGGGCTTAACGCCATCGGCATATGTCTTTTGGAATTTCGCCTGGATGGAGTTCTTATAGATCAGATCAAAGGCCACCCATCCTCCAAAACTTTTGAAAAAGTATTTTGGTTGAGTCGTTTCATTTACCACAAAGTCAAAGGAGAAATTTCGTAAAAACAAACTATGGATAACCGATATATCAATCAATCCACCAGTAGATTTTACCAGGCTCAGATGTTCCTTATCCTGATCGTAGTTCGGGTCGTAATATTTTTCGGCATTCCAGGGAACAAAAAAATCTAATGTTTGCTGAAAATTTTCAATGGAAATAACATTCTGAGCATGCCTTGGAAGTATAAATATTTTACCCGGCCTGTCTGCCGTTACAGCAATGATATCCCCATTGGCTGTGCTAGCCAACTGAACAGATTGGAGTAAATCTTCTGCAGTAAACGTAGCGTTCAGCTCCCACAAATCGGTATGATCCCTGAATGTTGCCGGAATATTTTCGCTATCGGGATAGTGCACGTAAATTTCGTCACAATAGGTGCCTGTTCCGTAGGTCTGCAAAAACCTGATGTAACCTACGGGCAAAATGGACCGCAGGTTTTGATCTATTGCCTCGGTTATATTTTTCCTATTGGGGTCTAACTGCTCAGTTGTTAAAAACATATGCTTATCTAGGTACTGCTATCGCATTGTTATAAACGGCATTCATTCTAATCAATCTGTAACTGTCGGAATTTCCTATCAAAATCGAACCATAATGTCTTGCCTGCAATTTCTGACCGATTGTAAAATGTCCTGCTATATAGCCACCCATCCCCTACACCTACCCCATAGTTGCCGCTTTTTTTAAGATGCTGCTGTAATTTGTTCACGAAACTCTTAATGTTCTTATCCGGTGTTTTTGAGATCACCCTTAAGCTCAGATTTTCAAGTTCATCTGGTGTAGACCTTCCGCCACGCAATTCGATGGCATGAACGCAAAACTCCTCATCAAATACATCGCCATCCCTCTCCTTAAGAAATTCCACCGAAGTGATATAGGCCGAGTAATAGCGTTCACCTGCCTTTAACAAAAAATCTTCCCTCCTGTTGACTTTCTTTAAAGTAACGCGTTGTCCAGCTCTTGTTTTGATGTAAACATGCATTGCCGATTTGTTAATCAGACTATTAAACTCATCGAAAAAAGTTTCCAAACGAATGATTATATTTATTAGACTCGCCATAACGGTTAAAATTAAAGCCAAGTTAGCAAATCTCATAAAATATCACAACAACGTGATTTATTATTCTTAATTTTAGCTGATAACTTTATAATGATGAAAAGCATACACTTATGGGCCGGATATATCGCATCCAGAGCATTACTCGAAACCTATCTTGACCAAAATATATACCTAAAGGCCTGGGCGAAATATGATCATGAACCTCCAACCGGAAACCCTGAAGAAGATGCCGAACCCTCGCCAAATTTAAGGTGCCAGTTCTGTAAGGACACGGGAATGGATATTTATGATGAGGATATGATGATATGTACCTATTATGATCGTCAGGTGGATATTGATGTTATTGCGAAAGATATTTTAGTGGATGCAGCGCAACTTGGGAAACTATTGAAGAAAAATAAGCTCGAAAACTATAATGCCGTAATTGCTTATGACGACAATAGCTTAAAACCTAAAAAGCCGTCGCATCCTACCCTATTAAAATATCTGGGCAAGTTGGATGATTCAGAATTGCCAATCGGCTCGAACACCGGAATTAGCCATTACTTGTGGACCGGAGATGCGCAGCTCTCGAAAGCCGAAATTATCAAAAGTACTGGACTGAAAAGCAAGGAAATCAGCGACCTGAAGTTCTTCTTCAGCAAAGAAAAGAAGAGGATCGACGAAACCATCATTCTCGGGTTACGGGATCTAGATCTCGCTGAGCGTATGATCCTGAAAGTAGACAGTATGGAAATTTCCCCAATGGCGAACGCTGTTCTTGCCCTATCGCTGAACAAAAGTCTCAGAATCAACATTGGGGAGATCAGCAAAAAGCTGGGCATGGATTTTATTGCAGACTTTGATGCGTGATAGAGTTATTTCATTGATATGGCACGCGTAACATAAAAAGCTCAGGCTTCACCTGATAAAGATGAAGCCTAAGCAATAAAGCAGATTACTTTGCTATAAAATTGAAAGAGAGCATTGCTTGTCCTTCGCCATCAACATCCTTATCTCTAATTACACCAAGTTGAAGTGTATTTTCATCAAGAGATAAGATCTTATAGTTTGTCCAGTTACTTATTCCTGTAATTCCATTTTTTGCAGGTTTATATCCTCTAAGGATTGAACCCGAATTAATGGTTAACATTTTCGAATTCACGTTTAAAAAGAAAGTTCCATTTTGTATAATTCCATTTTCCATAGGTTTAACGGCTTTAAAAGTAGCTGTTCCTTTTAGTCCAAACGTCATTACTCCATAATCACCTTTGGCCATCATATTTGGATAGATATCGGTAAGTCCCGGACCCCAATTCCAGCAATCAGCACCATAGCATCCTGTGCTATTGGAACCCCATGGACCACCGTCTTTAAGCCAACCAATATTTACTCCGTAAAATGCAAAAGGCCCTGCAAAATAAGTACCTTCTGTATCCAATACCCATTCTTTCTCCTTACCCACACCGCCAGTAAGTGCTATCCAAAGCGGGTCGTTCACGTAGTTCAGATTATCTTGTGTAACTTTTACCACTACAGAATCCATCTTCACTTCTAATCCTCCGCTGAGTACAGAAAATTTAATCACATAATCTCCTTTAAAGGCAAATTTAACCGTATCTATCATCCTCCTGGAGGTTCCTGTTCCATAATCCCACATGGATATAGTTCCGGGGGTAGCATTTTTAAGAATTACAGTATTTCCACCAGCATCGGCCTGTAAATCCTGGGTTACAGTATATTTGATTTCTGATTTATCGAGCGTCCTGTCAAGACTGTGCTCATTTTTTTTGCACGCACTGAACAGCAAAGGCATCATCAGCACTGCAAGTATTTTTATATATGGTTTCATTTCTTTAATGATTAAAATAGATGATCTGTTACCAGCCTTCATTTTGTTTTAAGGTTCCGTTCGAAAGACCGATCTGGGTGTATGGTATTTGCTGTAAACCTCTTGTAGCAATGATATTTGCGGCAGATATTTTTTTCTCTGCACTTACACCACCATTTAATACCGTTGAGGTTTCGGCAATTTCCTGAGCCGCTTTATCAATTCCCTGACGCAATAAATCATAATATCGTATTCCTTCAAAAGCAAATTCCAGTTTGCGCTCGTTAATGATGTTAGCCTGGCTTATTGCCAGCGGTGTAAATGCATCCTTATACGCACGCCGCCTAACAGCATCAAAATAGGTTTGGGCATTTCCACTTCCCAGCTCTGCTGCCATCAATAATACATCAGCATAACGGATAGATACGTAATCCTGGAACTGGCCAATCTGGAAGTTGGTATTGCCATGTGCCTCTGGCAGGGGCTTACCGTCTAAACCGATCATCGGGCTGTATTTTTTTACATAGTAACCGGTATATTCTCTTTGTCCTTTTTGATTGGTGAAGGGCAGTTTTTCGTCGACAATAGAAATGATAGAGCCTACTCTTCTTGTATCAGTTGGCAGATATGCATTCCATAGTTTAGGGTTTACTGTTTCTGCGCCCCATCCGTTTCCATATGGGTAAAGTGCCTGCTCACGGATACCGGTCATTATCATCCAGTGATTCCCATCGGTATTCCCCTCATAATCACTTGTATAAGTATATTTTATTGCAAAAATGGTTTCCTTATTATCCTCACCTGCGTAAGATGTTAGTGATGCAGCAGGCCATAGATCGGCAAAATTCTCAATTAAACCATATCCGCCTTTTGTAATTACATCTTCAAGATATGCAAGGGTTTCTGACTTAGATATAAGCCCAACTAAATCTGCCTTTGCATAATAACCAGTGTAATACAAGAACACACGGCCAATTAGTGATTCTGCAGCATACTTAGTAACTCTGCCATGATTGGCAGCAGCCTGAGCCGGGTAAGCAACTTCCGGTAAATTTGCTGCAGCGAATCTAAGATCGTTAGCAATTACCTTATAAACTTCATCCGGATTACTCTGTGGCAAATTCTCGGTAGACGGAGCCGTTAACAATGGAATGTTACCCCAAAGTCTAACCATATCAAACAGCAGGTAAGCACGCAGAAAGCGGGCCTCAGATTCGTATGTTTTTCTAAGCTGGGTATCCTTACCCCATTCTATTTGATCCAGCTTCCCTAAAAGCACGTTGCAGCGAAACAGCGCTCTATAATACAAAACCCAGTTTCGATTGTATAAATTTTGATCTGATGGCGAACGTGACTTATCAAATTCATCAATCATCTGGTAACCAAAACCATCAGAATTTCCGGTTGCACCAAAAGTATTGTCAGACATTACTTCGGCTGCAACCGGCAAAGCAATCCCCTCAGACCACACAACCTGTAGTCCATCGTAACAACCAACCAGGGCAGTAAATGCATCCTTTGGTGTTTTATAAAAATTTTGATCTGTTACTGCTGTTACTTGCTCAGTATCCAGAAAACTTTTTTTGCAGGCGCTTAAAGATAAAAGGCTTAGTGCAACAGCATATATTTTTATAGCTTTCATATTTTTATGATCTTGTAGTTAAAACTTAAGATTGGCTCCTATCATGAATGTTCTCGGTCTTGGATAATAACCTAAGTCTATACCCGACGCAAATCCTTGGGTACCATAGCCTATCTCCGGATCCATTCCATCGTATTTTGTAAAGGTGTAAACGTTTAATGCAGCCGCATATAGCCTTACCTGTTTCAGGTAGCTCTTTTTAAATACCTTGCCAAGATCATAACCAACGGTGATGTTACTGATCCTTAAGAAATCGCCTTTTTGAATATACAGATCAGAGAAATTACTCCAATTCCGGTTGTCTTCAGTTACGCGCGGAATGGTGTTCGATGAACCCTCTCCATGCCATCTATCGAGTATCCGGGTGGTATAATTACCAAACTGACTCGACGGATTTCTGTAGGATTGAACAATATCATTTCCGGCAACTCCAGAAGCTACAACAGAAAAATCGAAGCCTTTGTAATCACCCGAAAGCGTAATACCAAATGTATAATTCGGATTCGGATTACCAATCATGCCTCTATCCAGATTGTCTATCATACCATCTCCATTAATATCTACGTACTTAACGTCTCCAGGAGCAGCGGTTGGTTGTATTACCTTACCATTGGCAGATCTGTAATTTTGAACCTCGGCTTCATTCTGAAAGATACCCGCTGTTTTTAACCCCCAGAAATAGCCAATTGGGAATCCGGTTTGAGCACGATAGAACTCAAGCGCATTGTTGAACAGTTCATTCTCACCTCCATGAATAATTTCATCGGAAGTAGGAATATTTTCAACTTTGTTTTTATTATAAGCGCCATTAACTCCAACAGAATAATTAAATTCACCAACCTTGTCTTTATAAGCAAGTGCCAGTTCTATACCTGTATTTTTCACATTACCACCATTAATAAAAGGAGGTTCGGCCCCTGCAGTAGCAAGGATCGGCACAGCTATTAACCAATCTTTGGTAGTCTTATTATACCAGTCAAAGTTCAAAGCAAATTTTCCCTTTAAAAAATTAGCATCAAATCCGATATTAGTCTGTTCTGAAGTCTCCCATTTCACTGCAGGATTACTAATTCTGCTTTGGTAGCCACCAGGAGTAAGCACACCCTCATCAGGACCAAAAATATAGTTTGTATTATTTAGCTTAATTGGTGCCAGATATTGAAAAGCAGCTATATTCTGACTTCCAACCTGCCCCCAGCTGGCACGAACCTTAAGAAAGTCTAACCAATCCTTTTGTCCCTGCATAAAATTCTCGTTTGTTACTACCCAGCCTGCGGAAACAGAAGGAAAATACCCCCAGCGGTTTGCCGGGCCAAAACGTGAAGAACCGTCTGCTCTGAAAGTGGCATTCAACAGGTATTTTCCTTTGTAGTTATAATTTAACCTGCCAAAATAAGATAATCTGCGATCCGGATCGTTAGGTCCACCTCCGATGGTGATACCTGCTACGGTTTTACCTGTTGCGTTACTTAGCCAGGCATAATCAAAACCATCAGCAATCAGATTGGTATTGGTTCCAAAAATATTAGAGCCATCTGCACGATAGGCAGAACTACCCACCATAGCTTCAAAAGTATGGTCATTATTTAAGGTAAATTTATAACTCAGCAAATTATCCCAGATCAGAGATTTACCTTTGTTCATTGACTGGCTGGCTTTGTTAACAAGATTATAACTGTAAACCGACAGGCTGTAAACAGGGGTATACGAACGACTTTCGCCTGCACTATAATCCATACCTAGACTGGTTCTGAATTTCAGATTTTTAATCGGTTCAATTACCATATAAATATCACCAAGTATGCGCTGGGTATTATTTCTGTTCTGGCTGTTATATACCATCAATGCATAAGGGTTTGCCTCAGCATTATTCCATGTAGATTTGCTGTTATCGAAGAAGTTTCCATTCTCATCATACATCTTCAAAAATGGGCTGGCACTAAATGCTCCACGTAACGTGTTATTGTACTGATTACCAACAAGTATACCGTTATTTTTAATATCTGTATAGGTAAGGTGCTGACCAATTTTGATGATATCTTTATAAAAGTTATGTTCAGAATTGATTTTAAAGCTGTAGCGCTGGTAATTAGACAAGCCTTTACCTCCTACAATACCCTCCTGCCCGGTATAAGATAAACCTAATGAATAAACTGAAGCGTCAGATGCGCCTGATGCGCCAAGTGCATAATTTTGTGTGAGTGCATTGTCTACAAACATCTCATCCATCCAGTTTGTACCTTTGCCAAAAGCTTTTATCTGATCATTAGTAAACAGTGGCTGCTTGCCACCGTTTACAGCGGCCTCGCTCATGATAGCTGCGTATTGTGAAGCATCAAGCAACGCTAATTTTTTTGCAACATTTTGTACGCCTGCGTAAGCATCTAAAGTAATCTGCCCTTTCTGCCCGCGTTTACCTTGCCGTGTAGTAACCAATACAACACCATTAGCCGCCTGAGAACCATAAATTGCCGCAGATGCAGCATCTTTTAGAACATCAATCGATTCGATATCCGATGAGTTTAAATAAGTGATATCACCTGTAAGAACACCATCCACAACATATAGCGGCGATGCGTTGCCAATGGTACCTAAACCCCTTATGGTTACCTTGATGTTTTCGCCGGGCTGACCGGAAGTAGATGTGATTTGTACACCAGGAGTTTGTCCCTGTAAGCCTTGTAATGCATTAGTAGTACTTTGCCTTTGCAACGTTTCTCCTTTAACCTGAACTGTGGCACCGGTTACCAGTTTCTTTTGCTGAACACCGTAGCCCACCACCACCACTTCGTCGAGTTGCTGTTTATCTTCAGCTAAACTGATGTTAACCGTAGCACTTTGTCCAACCGGTACTTCTTTCGATACAAAACCAACAGAGCTAACCTGGAGTATATCTCCGGTCTGGGCATTAATGGTATACACACCTTCACTACTCGTTCCGGTTCCACCGGTTTTTCCTTTAACTTTCACTACTGCACCCGGTATAGGGAGCCCATCCGCTGAAGTCACTTTTCCGCTGATCTGACGCTGCTGTGCAAATAAAGATTCGCTGAAAACAAGCAGTGAAAGAAACATCAACAGAAAAATATGTTCTCCTTTAATTATAGAATTCTTTTTCATGCTGTTCCTAAAAATTTAATAAATAATTGATTCATTTTATATTGGTTTAATTCTGGTTAGAGCTTGATTGTAGTTGCCTTACCGCTGTAGGTAAGACTGTAGTTTGCCTTTTGGTTAAATTCTAATGCCTTGGCTGATTTTGGGGTAATTACTACGATCTTAAAGGTCCTACTCTGCGGCATCCCATTGAAGCTACCTTGGCGGTTACCCACCGAAAGCGTTCGGGTTTTTTCGTCGTAATTGAAATCTATTGTAGCGAAAGCACCTTTCTCATAATTGTAATTGGTACCCTCGTCCTCATAAAGGGAGAATGAAGCATTTTTACCGGTGTACACAAATAGTGTTATCGGATCCGCAGTTTTTTCTGAAGTGTATTGTAATTCCGGTCCTGTAGGGATAATAGATCCTTCCTTCACATACACAGGCATCTTTTCATATGGAGCATCAGCTTTAATGGTCTGACCGCCTTTAATATACTTACCTGTATATAAATCATACCAGCCTTGTCCCGATGGCAGGTATACTTCCCTATTCCTGTCTTTATATTTATAAACAGGATTAATTAATAGAGAAGGGCCAAAAAGGAAAGCATCCGACAAATTAGAAGCTTTAGGATCCTCAGGAAAGTCCATCATTAGACCGCGCATCATGGTATAATCGTGATGATAGGTATTGCCGGCAATTGAATAAATATAAGGCATCAGTCTATATCGCAACTTATTATAATACAGCATACTTTTATATGCGGGGTGCCCCTCTGGCGCGATGTTATAAATCTCTCTGAAAGGAAACTGTCCGTGTACCCTAAACAAGGGGACAAAAGCTCCAAACTGGTACCAACGGGTATTTAGTTCTCTCCATTCTTCCAGGTCTTCTTTGCTTGGATTTTCATAACGCTTTTCAACTGAAAAACCACCAATATCCATAGTCCAGTAAGGCATGCCCGAAAGAGAAAAGTTTACACCTGCACCGATCTGGGTTTTCATGTCCTCCCACCTTGAGGCGATATCCCCGCTCCAGGCCGCAGCAGCATATCTTTGCAAGCCCGCATAAGCAGAACGTGTTAAAATAAATACCCTGTTTTCGTTGTTAACTTTACGCTGCCCTTCGTAAACGCCCTTGGCATTAACCAATGGAAATGCGTTAAAATAAGTTGTCGATGACCCCTCATACGTTGGATTCATGAGGTCTTTTCTAATCTCCACCGGTAAATTCGAATGCATATCAGGTTCTGTAGCATCCATCCACCAGGCATCTATACCTTTACTATACAACCTTTTATTCATCAATTCCCAAAATGCTGTTCTTGCTTTCGGATTAAAAGCATCGTAGAATGTATTTGAATATCCCTTGCCTATCCAATCTACACGCCCATCAACAATATTTCTTTTATAAAGGAAATTTTCTTTGTTAAACTTGTCATAGATATCGAACCCCTTATTAAACTTAGGCCAAACAGAAATCATCAGATTTACGTGTTGTTTGTGAAGCGATTTGATCATCTCATCAGGATCAGCAAAACGTGCAGGATCAAACTGCTGACTACCCCATTCCGGTTGCTTCCAATATGACCAATCCAGTACAATATTATCAAGCGGGATTTTACGATCACGGAACTCTTTTACAGTTGATAAAATTTCATCCTGCGTTTTATAGCGTTCCCTGCTTTGCCAAAAACCCATTGCCCATTTAGGCATCAACACGGCTTTTCCCGTTATTGTGCGGTAGCCGCTAATTACCTGATCGGCATTTTCACCCTGAATAAAATAGTAATTAACAGCGGTACCAGACTCGGAGCTAAGCGCAAAAGTGTTCTTTAACGATTCAGGCAAAGGAGGCAAACAGGTTAGTCCCAGATAAGATTCTCCGCCATCCGGTATCCATTCAATCTTAATTTTGGTTTTCTTACCTTTTTTTAATTCCAGATCCAGTATTGCCGATCCCGAATTCCACGCCTGACGCCAAAAATCGGCAACAAGCTTCTCATCAAACCAAACTTTAATATAGCCTGCATATTTTAGCTGGAGCTGGTACAGCCCTTCAAGTTCGCTTTCCACGGCTCCTTCATAATGCACCACGGCATCCTGCATTTTTATGCTTGAAGGAAATTTATGCTGGTCTGTTAACCAGTTTATAGATAGCTCAGAAACAGGTTGCTTGAGCAATACCTTTCCGGGTTCATTTTTTGAGGTATAAGTAGCAGTCAGCCACCCTTCATCTCCTTCTTTAGAAAACAATTTCAATGCGGTTAAAGGCTGGTAATCTCTTATGTCGCCGGCGCGGGTAATTGAATAATTATCCCAAAGCAGCCCATAACCTTTATTAGAAACAAAAAAGGGAACGCCTATTTCTGTATTGTACTGCACAAGATCTACCCTGCGTCCGTTATAATTTACCAGTCCCTGCTGGTGCTGTCCCAAACCGTAATATGCTTCATTTTCCTGTGCATCGAATAGCTGAGAAACCTGATAGGACGGCTCTCCATTAAATACTTTAGGGGTAAGTGAAAGTCCTTCGGTTTTTGTTTGGGCCAGTAATACTTTACCGTTGGCATCACGATAAGTAATTAAACCGGTTTTTGTAGATACTTCCACTTTTAACGATGAAGTACTTAAGGTCACCTGATCAGGTGTGTTGGTTGTTGTAAATTTAACAGCGGCATCTGAAAGCTTAACAGCCATTAAACTTTTGTCGTCAGGAAACTTCTCTGTCGCAATTGCAGTTACATGAATGATCTGATCTGATACCGGTTGAAGTTTTATTTTTTTAATTCCTGAGGCAGAATGTTGAATAGGAATTTCTATTCCTGAAGTTGTTTGCACATCATTTTTTACCTGCCCGTTTACATTTATATAAAGTAGAATACTACCTATAAATATTACGGTGCCCACCCTAATTTTTTGCATAGAAATAAATACAGTTTATACCTGGTTGATTTATTTCTAAAGGTATATGCACGCAAAAAAAGCGAGGGCACTCAAATGATAACAATTAGGTATTCATATGTTAACAAATCGGCCAAAAGGAGTATTAAACAGGCTCTTGACCGGGTTTTGTTAAGGCATATGCTGATGGTAGCATATTGAATTCCTGCTTAAAATATTTACTGAAATGTTTAGGGTTACTGAAGCCGACTTCATAGGCTACCTCGGCAATGGTCATCTGCGATTTCAGCAACAAAGGTTTGGATTTTAGCAACCTGTAGGAGCGTATGTATTCTACAGGTGATTTACCTGTTAACGGAAGTACTTTTTTATATAAACCTACCCTGCTCATATTCATGTCTGCACTTAACTGGTCGACGGTATAGCCGGAGTCTGACAAATGTTTTTCTATGTGAAAAGACAACTGTCTAATAAACTTATCGTCAACAGATTCAATTTCTGTTTCCAATGGCTTAAACTCTACCTGCTTTTGGTAGATCTTTTTCGAAAGTGCCTGTTGCTGCAGTAAGTTCCTTATTTTCGATAAAAGAATCTCAAAGTTAAAAGGTTTGGTCATGTAATCATTGGCACCGGTTTCAAGGCCCATCAATTGTTCGTCTTCAGTAGTTAGCGCGGTAAGTAATATCACAGGCAAATGGGCCGTACGCTTATCCGCTTTAATTTTCCGACAAAGATCAATACCGTTCATTTCAGGCATACTCACATCACTAACAATCAAATCAGGGTGTATAGAAAGTATTTTTTGCCAACCTTCTTTACCATTGGCAGCCTCGGCTATCTGGTAGTATTCTTTTAAATTGTCTTTTAAATAAAACCTAAAATCCTCATTATCTTCTACCAGGATTAGCGTCGGCTTTTTACTTTTCCATACAAACTTAGGATCACTTATCCCATTTTCTTCTACCTTGGCAGTAATGACCAGATCTAGCTTAGGTGCCGGAACAGACGTTTCAGTATCTGTTTTAGGAAAAACAAGGCAAACTGTAAACTCAGTTCCCTTATTCACAATGCTGTCAACCGTAATATGCCCACCATGCAGCCTTACAAATTCCTTGGTAATTGACAAACCTATACCACTCCCTTGGTTAACAATTGAATCTGGAACATCATTTTGAAAAAACCTTTCGAATATCTTTGCCTTGTTATCCTCAGGAATACCAATACCCGTATCAGAAACTTTAAGAATTAACTGGGTTTGTTTTTGTTCATTAATGGTGGTGAGCAAACTTACTTTCACTTTACCACCCTGTGGTGTAAATTTGAATGCATTTGAAAGCAGGTTAAACAGTATCCTTTCAATTTTATCATGATCAAAAAAGGTAATCAGGCTCTTTCTATCGGTCTGAAAACTAAAACTGATGTTCTTTCTGTCGGCTATATCGCTAAAGGAAAATGACAGCTCCTGAATAAAAGAAATGATATCTCCTGGTTTAGGGTGCAGTTTTAATTCATGCACCTCCATTCTTCTAAAATCCAGCAATTGGTTTACCAGATTCAGCAGGCGGCGTCCGTTCCGCTGAATCATCTGAAGTTGCGGTCTCTCCGAATCCTGAGCTTGTTTAATCAGTTTCTCAAGCGGCGTAATGATGAGCGACAAGGGCGTTCTGAATTCGTGACTTACATTGGTAAGAAATTTTATCTTAAGCAGATCCAGTTCATGCATTCGTTTGGCTTGTTGTCGTTCCTGTTCTATTAAAAACTCCTTCTTTATCCGTTGAATGCCACGAAGCCTGATGAGAAACAGCGTACCACCAATTAGCAATGCGTAAATGATATAGGCCAGCGTTGTTCTCCAAAATGGAGGCATAATGGTAATATTAAGGCTGGTCTCATTGTTTACCCAATTTCCCGAAGCATCAGTAGAAACTACTTTAAAAGTATATTCACCCGGATCAATATTGGTATAGGTTGCCAATCGGTTGTTTCCCTGAAGTTCCTGCCAGTGCTGATCAAATCCTTCCAGCTTATACCGGTATTTTATTTTTTGAGGATTAAAGAAATTCAATGCTGCAAACTCCAGAGCAAACCCATTCTCGCTATGGTTCAGCTTTAAATCTTTTGTAAAAATGATAGACTTCTTTAATATGTCCCTTCCATTTACCTGGTCATCAATGCCAATGCTTCTGTTAGAAATCTGCAGATCAGTAAAAACTATAACAGGCTTGGTAATGTCATTCCTGATGTCGGCAGGCTTAAAAAGATTAAAGCCGTTTGCTCCTCCAAACAAGAGTTCACCCGATTTGGTTTTAAACCCTGCATTGGCATTAAATGCATTGCCCTGCAAGCCGTCATGTTCATCGTACTTCCGGAAAGTATAAGAAAATCTGTCCTTATTTATCCTTTTGACAATAACCTCGAACAAACCATTTGCAGTGCTTACCCAAAGATTTTTGTCATTATCTTCAACCACTTTTAAAGTGGTCATTTCAGTGAGCCCATCCTTACTGTCGAAATTCTGGAACGCTGCAGTTTCAGGATTTAACCGACTTAACCCATCACGTGTGGATATCCATATAAAACCATAGCTATCCTCCATTATGCCATAAACAACATTATTGATCAGCGATTTTTTATCACCCGGTTTATTTTTGTAATGAACGAATCGGCCATCTGGTTTCATTTCATCAACTCCTTCCGAACTGCCTATCCAAATACTACCTTTTCTATCCTCTATTAAGCAGCAAAGCAAATTTGAAATTATACCATTCTTTTCTCCTGCCTTTTTGTGAATAAAAATGCCTTTGTTTTTATCTAATTTATCCAGTCCACCGCCTAAAGTAGCAATCCATAGCCTCCCCTTTCTGTCTTCAAGAATATCCCACACCCGGTCATCTGTAAGGCTGTTTACATTCTGGCTATTGTGTTTATAATGAATAAACTTTGTGCCATCAAAGCAATTTAACCCGCCAAAATAAGTCCCTACCCATAGCTTTTTATCGCGATCTATAAACAGACTTACAATAATGTCGTTACTCAAACTATTTGGATTTCCAGGTTCATGCACATACCTTTTAAACTGACCTGTTTTTCTATTAAAATAAAATAGTCCACCTCCATTCGTACCAATCCAGATGTTACCCAGTCCGTCTTCTACAAAACGGTTTACATCATCATAAGTCAGCCCATGGGGATTTGCATTCTGGTGTTTATAGAGTGGGAATTTGAGGATCTTTTCGTGATAAAAGCTAACGCCCTTTTTAAAAGTTCCTACCCATATTATGCCCGAATGGTCTTTGTACAAAGTTACAATAGCATTCTGCCCAATACTTTTAACGTCGTCCTCTTTATTAACCAGATACCTTACGCTAAAATTTCTTTTATCCAGCAGGTTAACACCGCCATGATCGGTTCCTATCCAGATCAATCCTTTATCATCCTGAATGATATCGCTGATCAGGTTATTATTCAGGCCATTTGGTGCCTTATCTATAAATCTGGTTTTCCCGGTTTTGGTTTCATAAAAATCTATTCCTCTCTGGCTATTCAGGGTATATATCCATAGATCAGACGCATTATCAACAAACAGTTTAAAGTTTTGAAAAGCTAAAGAATCCTTACGTTTGAATGAGGTGATACGCTTACGAACTTTACCTGTGGAATTATTGAGTAATTCAATGGTCTTATCCGTATGAATAACCCAAATGTCTCCATTGGGTCCTTTTTGTAATGCTGAAACCGGAGAACCAGCTAGTGATGCGGCATTCCCGGTATTCAGTTTTAGATGAATACTTTTTTTGCTCAGCATATCATATTTAAAGACACCTTCTTCATCGGCATTGAACCAAAAACCTCCAATATTGTCTTTTACTACATCTCGGATCTTTTTGGCAGAGATGTTGAACTCCTTCTTCAGATAAGGATTCACATCCCTAATAAAAACCTGGGTTTCCGCATCATAGATGTTTGCACCGTTCTGGGTCTCTATATATAGCTTATTGTCAGGGAGTTCAAAGATATTGACAATAAAGTCATCACTTATTGATTTATGATCTCTCGGATCGTGTTTAAAAACCTTAATCTTCTGACCATCAAAACGATTTAATCCCGAAAGGGTACCAATCCATATAAAACCCTTACTATCTTTAAGAATTGTATTTATCTGATTATGCGAGAGCCCGTCGGAAATATTTATACAAGAAAACTGAATCTGGTCTTGCTGAGCTAAACCCGCAAACGAAATCAGTAGGAAGATTAATGCAATTATGGTTTTCCTTATAAACATTAAAGAATCATTTTATAAAATTCGCGCATGTTATTCTTTAAGTCCGAATAACGGTTTAATATTGCAAGATAGAAAATGAATTATAAACAAAGATGTTTCTGTTATTGTTGACGAAGAACAGCCTTCTACTTTTTAACGACTCCCTTTACACTAGACAAATCTCAACTAAACTGCCCTTCTTTAGCTACTTGCCATTCCGCAATTGCTGTTTAAAATCAGATTTAAATGGTGATTGGGATTATGAAAAAGATAATGTAAGCTAAATGAGTTTTTTTGGATTATTTTTTTTTTAAACCTCGATAATGACACTAATCTGAAACAACTGTTTCAGATTAGTGATAATTTTGGTCGTGATAAAATAGCTATGGCAAGAAATGTTGAGTTTAATGAGAAGGAGGCCATCCAAAAAGCAATGGAGGTTTTTTGGGAAAAGGGCTATAATGGCACCTCGCTTCGCGATTTGACCGACGCGATGAAGATCAACAGCAGTAGCCTGTACAATACTATTGGCGATAAGAAAGAATTATTTGTTAAGTGTATTGAGCTTTATACAGAAGCTAGAGAAAAAGATCTGATTCAGCGCGAAAAGAGTAAAGGTAAGGCGCTATCTATACTCACAAAATACATAGAGGATTCCGTCAAGATCGTTATCATTGAAAAAAATGGATGTTTTGCGATCAAAACCGTCTTTGAAGGCGCAACGGATGATCCCAGGATCAAAAATTTAATTAAAAACGATAACGATAATAATTACCAGTTTATCAGTCGTACCATAGCCAAAGCCATGGCTGAAGGAGATATATCCAACGAGGAGAGTCCGGAATTGCTTGCCGATTTCTTCATTTGTGTATGGACGGGCTGGTACGAGTCTTATCTGATCCATCGCGATCCCGTTAAGATCGAAAAAATGGCCCGGTATTTTATTAAACAACTCACGAAATAATCTTTTTTTTCTTTATTCTGAAACGATTACTTCAGAATATGAAAAAGACTGCTATTATTCTGAAACAATCAATTCAAAATTATAAATAAAAAAACATGAGTAACGGAAATCAAAACCAGGAATTGCTGGGCAAAATTGCCCTGGTAACCGGAGGAACCAAGGGAATTGGTAAAGCCATCGCCGACAGATTGTCGGGCAATGGGGCTAAAGTGATCGTAACCGCAAGAAATTTGCCAGCGGACTTAAATGCTGAACACTATTTTATTGCAGCTGATCTGGCTTTACCAGAAAGCATAAGCCATGTAGTGGAAGAAATTAACTCGAAGTTTGGCAAGGTTGATATCCTGATCAATAATGCCGGTGCAAATCAAGCGCCGGCAGGAGGTTTTAGCGTATTAAGTGATCAGGATTGGAATAATGCCCTGGAAATAAATCTTTTTACAGCGATCAGGTTCGACAGGGCCTTTCTTCCTAAGATGCTGGAACAAAACAGCGGTGTAATTATTCATATCTCGTCGGGTGTGGCGGTTTTACCACTTTGGCAAACCACCATGCCTTATGCTGCCGCTAAAGCCGCACTTAATAATTACAGTAAGGCATTGTCTGCTGAAGTAGCCGCAAAAGGGGTACGGGTAGTAACTGTTTCGCCTGGCGTAATACATACAGGTGCTATGGAAAATTTTTTACAGGACCTGGCTGAAAAATCAGGTACCAGTGTTGAGGTCATCACAAAAGAACTTATTGCCCAGATTGGTGGAATTCCATTAGATAGAATGGGAGAAAAAGAAGAGGTGGCCAGCCTGGTGGCTTTTTTGGTCTCGCCAGGAGCATCATACATCACCGGACAGAATTATGCCATTGATGGTGGTGCCAGACCGGTAGTTTAATTTTACAGCGCAGACCTATAAACCTCCACACCGCAGTTGAGGGGTTTATAGGTTTTCTTTTTTACGAATTTATTTGTCGCCAGGTTTTATTAAGAGATTAAATAATTCCAAAGCCAGCTGAACTAAAACCTTCATGAATGCCATGGCCGGCCGGATAAGCTATAGGATGTACCTGGCATGCGCTACCTAACCCTAAATCAGACCTTTGTCTCAAAATATCCCGGCATCTGCATCGTTTCACTTCACAATAGCAGACTACTATCCACAGCCAATCAAAAACCGTTTAACCCTAACCACTACTCTTATCCTATAAAAGATGGGAATTATCCATAAACTTTGAGTGATGTTCAAGCCTTAACCCGGCGGTCAACTTTGAAGACAGTATTGGAGCGGCATGCCAGGCCACAAGAGTTATACTGTAAATTTAAATCATTATATTTGTTAACCTAACATGACCACCTATACCACTCAAACCGATATGGAGCTTGCAGCCTTATTACAGACTGGCGACGAGGGTGCGTTTAAAGTAATTTATCAAAGGTATTGGGAAAGGTTACTGGTTTTTGCGGGAAAACGCTTAGGAGATACAGATGAAGCCGAAGAAGCTGTTCAGGAAATATTTCTTAATCTTTGGAAGCGCAGGGAGCAGTTTAAATTAAAAGTGGGTTTTGAAAATTATTTTGCTGTGGCTGTCAAGTTTGAGGTGATTAACAGGTTGGCAAAAAGATCGCGGGAACAACTGCGCAACACTGCCTTTGCGCAGGAAAATCCAAAATATGCAGAACCGGTTCAGGTGGCTTTTGACCTTGAGACCCTGCAGCGGCAGCTGGAAAACACCATCAGTTCACTCCCACCCAAGTGCCAGTTGATCTTTCGGATGAGTAGAGAAACTGAATTTACCAATAAAAAAATAGCCGAAAACCTGAACATCTCGGAAAAAGCAGTCGAAAAACATATTACCCATGCACTGAAAATATTAAAGTCGCGTTTCGGGCCACTATTTGTCTGCGTTCTGTTAATTTTACCTACGTTAAAAAAGTAATCTACCACGACTATAGGCATATTCAGCAAATTTATTTACAATAACTTAATTATTTCTTAAAAAAAGGTAGGGTTAGCTCAGTTCTATTTGGCTTTATATGAAAACAGGCCAATATGCAATACCAAAATCCAACAGAGAGAATCTATTTTCTTGCAGAAAAGTGGCGGAACGGCAGTATATCAAAAGCTGAACAGTCAGAGTTCGATCAGTGGTATAATAGTTTAGAAAACTCGCTGGAACTGCAAACGGAAGAATCCAGAGCGGAAATGGAGCACCGGTTATACCAGTCCATTACCCAAAAGGGGAACATAAATCCCCGGCGAAGTTTCCGGTGGCCGCGTTTTGCAGCTGCGGCTTCAATTGCGATCCTTCTTGGGGTAGGTGGTTTCTATTTTATTACAAAAGAACGTTCTGCCCGGGTTTCTGAAATCGTTACGAACGATATCGCACCAGGTGGAAATAACGCCATTCTGACCCTGGCAGATGGAAAGAAAATCGTTCTTTCAGCTGCCAAAAATGGAAATCTTGCACAACTTCCCGACGTCAGGGTAATAAAAACTTCCGACGGGAACCTTTCTTATCAAAAGACCCCGTCCGGGCAATTATCCCCATCGCTTACCAGCTACAATGTAGTCAGTACGCCTTTAGGTGGTCAATATCATTTAACATTATCTGACGGGACAAACGCGTGGCTGAACGCCGGCTCAAGTATCAAATATCCAACCAGCTTTAGTGGTTTGGAGCGGAGGGTGGAAATTACCGGAGAGGTTTATTTTGAGGTGGCCCATAATACAGCTAAACCATTCCGCGTTGTTTCGGCCGGTCAGGTTGTAGAAGTGCTGGGAACGCATTTTAATATCAACGCCTATTCCGATGAAAAGAATATCAGGACCACGTTAATTGAAGGTTCGGTGCGTATAAGTGGTGCAAATCAGACAAAAACCATTAAACCCGGTGAAGAAGCTGAATTGAGTAGTAAAGGTATATCTATCGGCCGGGCCGACACTGAAGAGGCTATTGCATGGAAAAACGGTTACTTCCGTTTTAATGATGAAAATATTGAAAGCATTATGCGTAAGCTCTCCAGGTGGTATGGTATAGAAGTTTCCTTTCAGGGATCGATATCTCAAGAGGGGTTCAACGGAAAGATTTCACGCTATAAAAATATCAGTCAGGCACTGAAAATGCTTGAACAAACAGGGGCTGTTCATTTCGAAATCAAAGGAAGGAGGGTTAGCGTGATGAAATAATTCTCCAGCCAGTATCCCAAAAAGCCATTCCGGGGTCGAGCCGGAATGACCAATACATGGATCTCCAAATAATCAAACAAACTATTTAAGGAACGCGGAACACCGGAACTAACTGAAAATTCAGCGGTGAAACGCATAAACCCATCCTAAACAAATGTACAAACTTTACCCTAAATTTTTTGTACAGCCGAAAGGCTGTATGAAAAAAATGCTCATGATTATGAAGTTAACTGCACTTCTTCTGACAGCAATTATTTTACAGGTCAGCGCCACTACCCTTGCTCAAAAGGTTACACTCAAAGAAAAAAACATCACACTCGGCCAGGTCTTTAACAAGATCAGTACGCAAACGGGCTATGATTTTCTGTATACCACCTCTTTGCTTAAAAGCGCAAAACCGGTAACAATTGATGTTCAGAACGTTGAACTGAACATTGTTCTTAAAGAAATTTTCGCTAACCAGCCCCTAGACTTCAGCATAGGGGATAAATCAGTTGTCGTAACCCCCAGGACGAAACCTCCGCTTAGAACCGGTATGCCAGTATCTATCGCTCCCATTACCATTACAGGAAAGGTAATTGATTCTGCATCCGGCAAGCCACTTTCAGGGGCAACGGTTATTATAAAGGGCAGTGGACAGGGTATCAGAACTGCTCCAAATGGCTTTTTTATTTTACCCAATGTTGATGATAACGCCACAATTATCTTCAGCTTTATCGGCTATAAAAACAAAGAGGTCCGCGCAGCAACAGACATGGGGACAATTGCATTAAGCATGACCAGTAGCAGTTTAGACGAGGTGGCCGTAACCGTAAATACGGGATACCAGCGTATCAAACCTGAGCAGAGCACGGGTGCGGTGTCGCAGTTGAGCAGCAAAATGTATGAGTCCAGGATCAGTACAAACTTCCTTGACGGGCTGGTCAATAAATTGCCTGGGCTGATGATCAACAATAGTGTGCTGTTCAATAGCACTGTTCCCGGGGGCAATGCTTCGAGCAGACCGCTGTTCAATATCCGTGGTATTTCCACCATGTCGGCAAATCAGACGCCACTCATCGTTGTTGACGGTTACCCGACAGAGCTGACCCTTGATCTTATAGATCCCAACGAAATTAAGTCAGTAACGATCCTAAAAGATGCGGCAGCAGCTACAGTATACGGTGTAAGGGCATCAAACGGGGTAATCGTTATTGAAAGAAAAACCCCGCTTGCAGGTAAAGCGCAATTTACATTTAAGGCAACTACGGCGCTTACGCCAAAAGAAAATTACAGCCGGTACAGGTGGGCGGATGATGCTTCGGCTATTGCAGCAGACTATAAAAGAACTGTATTTGCTTCCAGTGTAAATGCAAATACCTGGGCAGGATTGGCCAGAGGTGGCGAGGGAACCACAAGACGATCTCCTGTTTACTATCTTCTGGCGCAGGCTGCAGCCAATATCATTACGCCCTCGCAAGCAGCAAATTCATTCGCAGCGCTGGCAGGATACGATAATTTAGAAGAATATAGCGACCTATTCCAACGGAACGCATTTACAAAAGCCTATAACCTAAATGTTTCCGGAGGCAGTCCGAATGCGCTTTATTACATCAGCTCAAATTATACCGGTAACCGTGCGACTTCCATAAACAATGATGATAACCGGTTTTCCATCACCGCACGGAGCCTGTTAAAGTTTACCAAACGATTATCTCTGGACATTACAACCGACTATCAGGAGCAGCGGATGAACAGTGCACCCGTTCCAGGCGTCTCATCTGTAGAACCTTATGAGCACTACCGGGACGTAAACGGAAATCCGGCCTATATCCTGGGCGGAAGTATCTCCCCTTTTTATAACCGATCGCTGATGGCGCAGGGCCTGGCAGATAATTTATATTATCCTCTGGTAGACGTGAACGAAATCTCTGATAAAACCCATATTGTAAATAACCGTTTTAAAGCTGATTTCCTCTACAATATCGGCGGCGGCTTCGACCTGACCTTTGGCGGGGTTTATGAAAACTCGCGTTCGGATTTCAAGCATAATGCATCTGAACGCTCTTCGGAAACCATTGATTACATTAACAGTTATGCGGTAAAAAACGCTGATGGAACCCTGAAATATAATATTCCGGTTGGTGGTTATCTCAATCAGGTGGGAACAACAACTACAAGTTATACCGCACGTACACAATTGAATTTTAACAGGACCTTTGCCAGGGACCACTTCTTCAGTGTCATCGCAGGTGGAGAGGTAAGAAGTCTGGTTAACAAAGGAAACACGGCATCCTATTTCGGATACAACGATGAATCTTTACTGCTTCAGCCAGTTGATTTCTCAGCAATCAGTACCGGCGCTGTTACGGGCAGTTTTCAACTGGGCGCTCCCCTACAGGGACAGGGTTACTTTAATAGCTTTTTCAACCAGCAATATAATGAGGACCGGTTTTTATCGGGTTATTCTACTTTTACCTACTCATTCAGGAACACCTATACCCTTACAGCCAGTGCACGCATCGATCAGTCTAACCTCTTTGGAACCAATCCGAAATATAAATACAAACCGCTGTGGTCTGTAGGTGCCGGATGGAATATCAATAAGGAAAGTTTTATGAACAATGTAGACTGGATCAATAGCCTTAAACTACGGGCATCGTATGGCTTTAATGGTAATGTTGCAAAATCATCCCTGCCAGAGGTTATCGCACGGAGTGTATTGAGTAATTACGTTACCCCTACCAGCCAGGCGCTCACACTACTTTCCTATGCAAACAGCAGCCTGCGCTGGGAACAGACCAAAAACGTCAACATCGGACTGGACTATACGATTTTCAGGAACATAAGGGGATCGGTAGATTATTACACCAAAAGAAGCACTGACCTTTTAGGGAACGCCGTAATTGATCCAACTATAGGCGTTAGTCCTACCCTCATCAATCAGGCAACGATCAATAACCAGGGTTTGGAACTGAACCTGAATGCGGACTGGATTTCTACCCCTAAAACAAACTGGAATACAGCCCTTGCGGTTTCCAGAAATACGAGCAAAGTGCTTGATGTTTACAGGGCTTCAGACTCAAGACCCTCCACACTTGCCGCCCTTGGATATGTTAAAAACTATCCTGTTGGCGCCATGTTCTCTTATAACTATGTAGGTCTTGATAACAAGGGCTATCCCCTGGTGTCGGGAAATGGGGGCAAGATTTATGATACGCAGGCCATTGGTGGCAATACGCCAACAGGAATAGCATTAAAAAGTGATACTTCAGGGGTTGTTAAATATTCGGGATCATCTATCCCTACCATTTTCGCCGGCCTGACCAACAGGGTTGATGTTGGCAGCTTTTATTTTCAGGCGACCGTTAACTATTACGGGGGGTTCAAAGTACGGGTTCCCAGACCTAACCCAAGTGTAAACAGACCGCTGGAAGGTGCGGGGAACTTCTGGAAAATGCCTGGAGATGAACTGAAAACCGATGTAATGGGACTTGCAGGTTTTTTCAATAGCCAGAATGCCCGTGATGCCTACAATTTTGCAGATAAATACGTGGTACATGGAGATTATATTACCCTTGGGGATCTGATTGCTTCCTACAATTTTGACCAGTCGAACTTCATTAAAAAGGTTGGGTTAAGGCACCTGGAAATAAAAGCCCAGGCTTCAAATCTCTATACCGTAGGCCTGAACAGGTATAACTACAGCCTTGGGGCCGGAAGTTATGAAAAGTCCTACATCACCCCTACGTTCTCTTTAGCTTTAGTAACCAACTTTTAAACAGTAACGAAATGAAGAATAAAAAGATAAATTTTATCTGTATGCTGGCTTGCTGTCTGGCATTTACCGGGTGTGATAAATACCTGGACATTACACCAAAGGGAAAGACCCTGCTGTCTACTGTTGACAATTATGATCAGTTTTTAAATGACGATAAGTTCTATTCGGGAGCAGTGGCACCATCTGCATATAATTATTTAAACTACTTGGGTGACAATTATGATTTTGTAACCATTAAAACCCCAGCAATTGACCCCACTGAGCTTATATACACCTGGTCACTTCAGTTTACTACAGACATCAACACCTCCCCACCTATTTGGGGCGATCATTATGGAAGGATCAACCTTTATAACACTGTTCTGGTTGGTATCGACAATGCCACAGGGGGAACAGCTGCAAAAAAAAGAAGCCTTAAAGCCGAGGCATTATTAGGCAGGGCAATGGAGTATTTTTATCTTATTAATGAATACGGTAAACCTTACGATGCCACTACAGCCCAACAGGATCCTGGCGTCCCTTTTGTTACCTCGAATGATGTAAGTCAGAAAGCTCCGGCCAGAAGCTCTGTTGCTGAAGTTTATCAGCACATTATTGATGATGTAAACGCCGCTATGGCAGACCTTCCAGATGACAACTCGGCAAACCGATTACGCGGATCCAAAGCAGCCGGGTATAGTGTGTTAGCCAGAACATTCTTTTACATGAGAAATTATCCTGAGGCCCGCAAATATGCAGAACTTGCCCTTTCAAATACCAGAGCGGTAATGATTAATTTCAACGGAGCACTTCCCGCAACTAATTTCCTGAGTGTTCATCCCGATGTCATTTACGGAAGGATCTACTTGGCACAAACCACCCCGACATTAGATTTCTTACGTTCATTTGTTAGTGATGACCTGCGGGTCCGTAAGCTATACAACAGTGCTGATGGCTATGCATTTACAACCAGGGGGGCTACCTCATATTTACCACTGTTTGTATCACCTACCCTTCAGTTTGTGAACCCGGGCACCTCGGTACAGGAGATGAAATTAACCATAGCAGAATGTGCTGCACGAAGTGGCGATTTGACCGAAGCGCTGGCCCAGTTGAATGATATCCGCAAAAACAGGTTTTCGAACTATACAGATTACAGCTCCGGTGACCAGAACACTGTCCTTGAACAGGTCTTTTTAGAAAGGCGTCATGAAATGCCATTTAACGGCTTGCGCTGGTTTGACATGCGCCGGCTCGATAAGGAAAACAGGATGGGAACGGTAACGCGGTATAATGCACAGAACACTGCTATTGTGACTTTACCGCCACATAGCAACCGCTATACACTGCAGATTCCTTTTCAGGTGCTCAGTTTTAACCCAGATATGCCACAAAATCCATAACAAACAAGGACATGCGTAAATTAAATATATTAATAATCTGCTCGCTAATGATTTTTTTGGCGGCTTGCAGCAAAGAAGAGGGAACAGTTTCTTTACCTAACGCCAGTGTTTCTTTTGATTTCCCATCAGCAAAGGACTCTGTGGAAATATCATTGCCCATCATTGATAATGTAGCGATAGTCTTTGACATTAAGGCCGCTTTATCTGGCAGTACCTCTTCAAGTGATCACCAGGTCAGCTTTGGGGTAGACACCACTAAAATCACAACGTTCCGAACTAAATATGGCAATGCGGTATTGCTACCTGCTACCTCATATTTGTTTTATAAAGCTAACACGGTGATCAGGGCCGGTTCTACAGTTTCAGAGCCTGCACAGCTCAACATTGGCCAGCAAACAAAGTTAAAAGGGCGAACCACCTATGTTTTGCCTGTTGTGATCCAGTCAGTAGACGGTAAAACAGAAGGCCCGGCTACTAATAAGGTCATATACTATGTGTTTAAAACGCAGAAAGCACAATTCATTCCTAGGGATACCTGGACAATTGCAGCCTTTTCTTCGCAGAACAGTACAGCGGTAGGAGCCGCTAATGTTAGGGACGACAATGACAAAACTACCTATTGGCTCAGTAGCACCACACAACAGATGCCACAGTTTGTAACCATCAATTTTAACGATGAATACACCTTTACCGGGCTAAGATACTTTTATCCAACAATATTGCCCTATCCAACCTCGGGAGGACATCCGACATCTGTACAAATTGAAACGAGCATAAACGGCACAACCTGGATAAACAAAGGCGTTTTCGCTGGCAATCTTGTTAATAATGAACAGACACTTGATTTGGGACTAACTACAGCAAGATACCTGCGCTTCACCGTATTGGCTGCTGCCAGGTATTCGAATTTACCGGTCGTGTTCGTAAGCGGCATCGCTCTCGTCCCTTAATAAGCAAAAAAACAATTATTAGAACAATTAAAAACTGGCTGTAACATAAAACATTACAGCCAGAAACTACAATAACAATATCACAGAAATGAAAAAAATAAACTTTATCATAACATTCATCTGCCTTTTAGCTATCGGCGCCAAGGCACAGGGCCAATTCACCATACTCGGTAAGATGACCGAAAAAACAGGTCAGGCAATGGCGTACCTGAGTTACAGCAATCAGGGAAAAAAAGTTTTGGATTCGGTAGCGGTGCAAAACGGACAGTTTGTTTTTAAGGGTACCGTAAATAATCCTCTGCGCGCCTATATCTATCTTAAGCCCGTTGTAAATGGTATTTATCAAAAACCAAATGATGGTATAGAATTTTATCTTGAAAATTCCAAAATCACCATCACCACGAGGAGTTTGCTCGGAAACGCCTCGGTGACAGGATCTAAAACCAACGATGAACAGGGGCAATTGCAGGCTATGCAAAAACCTTTCCGGAAAATTGCAGACTCCGTTATGAAAGTTTACAACAGTTGGAACGAGGTGCAGAAAAAAGATTCGGTTTTACGTAAATCACTCAGAGCTCCCATGCTTGCCTCACAGGCCGGTTATGATAGCGTTAGCCGCGTATTTATCTCCAGAAATCCTAATTCGGTTGTATCATTGGTCACTTTCATCAACCTTGAGCTCGGCCAGAATTTTAATCCCGATAGCGCGCAGGCTAAATTCGCAAAATTTACACCTGGTCTGCGCGAATCAGCGCCTGGAAAAAAAGTACAGGCCATGATTGAAGTGGGTAAAAAAACCAATGTTGGGGTTACTGCAACAGACTTTACCCAGAACGATCCCACAGGAAAACCAGTCAAGTTATCCGATTTCAGAGGACAGTACGTACTCGTTGATTTCTGGGCATCGTGGTGCAAGCCGTGCAGAGCAGAAAATCCTAATCTGCTTAAAGCATATAACAAATACAAAAGCAAAAATTTTACAATCCTCGGGGTATCAATCGATGATTCCGATATGAAAAAGGCATGGTTAAATGCAGTTCAACAGGATGGCTTACCCTGGACACAGACCTCAGAACTCAAAGGAGCAAATAGTGAGGCGGCGCTAGCCTATGGCGTAACCGCGATTCCAGCGAATTTCCTGATCTCACCGGAAGGGAAAATTCTCGCGAAAAACTTAAGAGGAGCTGAACTTGAGAAAAAATTAGCTGAACTGTTAGACTCAAAATAGCCTGGTTCCATTAATCAGCAATATAAATTCCCAAATAAAATGAAAAAAACAATAATTCCTGTGCTGATGCTGCTACCCTTAATCGGAGCGGCTCAAAAAAGCTATACGATCACCGGGAAAATTAACGGATTAAATGAACCTGCTAAAGTTTACCTGGTCACCATGCAGTCAAATCAATTTAAGGATACCGATTCATCAACTTTGGTTAACGGAGCGTTTCAGTTTAACGGAAGCGTTACTGAACCGCAGCAGGCGGCACTCAGACTAAAACGCATCAACACCCCGGAGACAAAATACCAACCGGACATGTTTGATTTTTTTTTAGAAAACTCGCAGATCAGTGTTGCGGCTAAAGATTCCATTAAGTATGCTTCGGTTAACGGATCTGTGGCAGACCGTGAATACAGGAACCTGGAAGCAATAGCCAGTGTGATGAGAAAAACAATCGTCCGGATACAGGATGAATTTGGAAAAAAAACCACTGCCGGAGTGTCGGTTTATCCATTGGAAGTCCGCAAAAGTGCAGGTGAGAGCGTTCAGAAAACAGTAGAAGAACTCCGAAAAATCAGGCTGATGTTCGCGACATCCCATCCACAGTCCTTTATGGGATTATTTACATTTAACGAGGTACTGGATCAAAAATTTGTACCCACTGAGATGGAATCCCTGTTCAATAATTTTTCAGCCGAACTGAAGTCTTCTCCACTTGGCAAAAAAACCCTTGAAAGAATAAATATTGCTAAAAGGGCCCAAACCGGCATTAAAGCAACAGATTTTACTCAGAATGATCTGAATGGAAAGCCATTTACCTTATCTTCTTTACGTGGCAAATACGTCCTTGTGGATTTTTGGGCAAGCTGGTGTGCGCCGTGCCGGGCGGAAAATCCGAATGTAGTAAAGGCCTATAATGAACTTAAAGGGAAAAACTTCGAAATAGTGGGTGTATCGCTGGATTACCCTGGCAGTAAAGGGGCCTGGGCGGCCGCAGTTAAAAGCGATGGCTTGCCGTGGATCCAGGTGAGTGACCTAAAAGGCTGGAAAAATGAAGTAGCCCTTACTTACGGGATCAATTCTGTTCCGCAAAACTTATTAATCGATCCCCAGGGAATGATTATCGGGAAAAATCTCAGGGGCGAAGCGCTTACAGAAAAATTAAAGCAATTGATCAAATAAATTCAGTGAGGCTGTATCATAAATATAGAGTTGTCATCCTGAGCTTTCCGATGAAAATCGGGACAGGTAGTCAAAAGTACCTGTTTTAAATGTCTTACAAGGCGTTTAGGCAACTCGTCCCGATTCTTCCGGAGGTTCAACGCGACAAATTCAGTTGAATTACAATTTATGAGAAAACCTCGTTGATAATAACCTTATTCATGAAAAGATATATCATGTTTACCTTATTGGGTATTACATCAGTTTTTGTTGCCAGTGCTCAAACAAAACCGGCAATCCCAACAACCACTTCTGCAGACTCGCTAAAGAAACCAGCAGCACCTGTAGCCCCTGCAGCAAACAAGAATCTGCCTAAACCCTTTGAACAGGTCATTACCGGAAAAGCGGTTACGCGCAAAGGAATGATCACCACCCACCGACTGGAAGACAAATATTTCTTTGAAATTGCTGACAGTACATTGGGCAGGGATATTTTGGTAGTGAGCCGTATTTCTAAAGGCGGATCAACAGTTGGTTATGCGGGAGATCAGCTTGGAAGTACAGTAATCCGTTTTGATAAAGGCCCTTCCAATAAAATTTTTATGCGCAAAATTTCATATAAAACATATGGCACAGACAGCACAACCGCGATGTACCAGAACCTGCAGCGCTCCAATATTCAACCCATTGCCTCCTCCTTCCCAATTGCTGCTTACTCGGCTGATAAAAAAGGGAGTGTAATTGATATGACCGATTACATCAACAGTGATAACGATATTTTTTATTTTGGCTCTGCCACTGGTAAGGCAGGTTTCCGTTTTTCGGCACCGCAGCCCGATAAAAGTTATATTATAGGGATAAAAAGTTTTCCCTCAAATGTAGAGATCAGTGTAGTAAAGACGTATATGCTCACCCCTGCCCCACCAAAACCTGGAACTGCAGGCGATATTGATATGAGTTCTCAACCAGGTGCTGCTACCATAGAACTAAATGTTTCAATGGTGATGTTACCCAGGATACCAATGAAACCCAGATACGCCGACCCAAGAATTGGCTATTTCACAGTTGGATATACTGATTTCGATGGTAATCCACAGGGTATAAAGGAAGTTGAGATGATAAGACGCTGGCGGCTTGAGCCCAAAACCGAAGACCTTGCCGCTTATAAAAGAGGTGTATTGGTAGAGCCCAAAAAACCTATCGTATATTATATTGATCCTGCAACACCAAAAAAATGGGTTCCATATCTTATTGCCGGGGTAAATGACTGGCAGAAGGCTTTTGAAAAGGCAGGATTTAAAAATGCAATTCTAGCAAAAGTAGCACCAACAAGTCAGCAGGATTCTACCTGGAGTCTGGAAGACGCACAACATTCGGCAATTGTATATAAACCATCTGAATTACCAAATGCCACCGGTCCCAGCGTTGCCGATCCACGCAGTGGCGAGATCATGGAAAGTCACATCAACTGGTATCACAACGTGATGAAACTCGTGCATGACTGGTATATGATCCAGGCTTCAGCAATCGACCCGCGTGCCAGAAAAATGGAATTCAGTGATGAACTGATGGGCCAGCTGATCAGGTTCGTATCTTCCCATGAAGTGGGACATACTTTAGGCCTGAGGCACAACTTTGGTTCGAGTTCAACCGTACCTTCGGAAAAACTAAGGGATAAAGCATTTGTAGAAGCTAACGGGCATACACCATCCATTATGGACTATGCGCGTTTCAATTACGTTGCCCAACCGGAAGATCATATAAGTCCAAAGGGAATTTATCCACGCATTGGTGACTATGATTTCTGGGCTATCGAATGGGGTTACAAATTCTTTGACCATAAAAATGCGGCAGCTGAAATTCCAATATTGAATAAGCTTACCATTGAAAAGCTTAAAGACAACCGTTTATGGTTTGGTAGTGAAGCGAATCTCGATGACCCGCGTTCCCAAAGCGAAGACCTCGGGGACAATGCTATGATATCAAGTGAATACGGCATCAAAAACCTCAAAAGGGTGCTTGCCAAATTACCTGAATGGACAAGGACTGATAACGAAGGGTATGGCAACTTAAAAACAATGTACAGCCAGTTGATTGGTCAAATGGTAAAATTTATGGGCCATGTATCCAGGAATATTGGAGGTGTGATGGAAACACCGAAAACAGTTGAACAGATTGGTCCGGTTTACCAGCGCAATACTATAGCAAAACAAAAAGAAGCCATGGCCTTTTTAGATAGGGAATTGTTTAAAACCCCATACTGGTTACTGGATAAGAAAATTCTCGGGATCACCGGTATCGATCCAATATATGTGATCACCTTGTTGCAATCCCCTGTTCTGTCCAGACTGTTGGACAATGCGACTTTAAAAAAATTGATTACTGCCGAAGCATTAGAGGGAAAGGATGCTTATAAAGTTACAGACTTATTTAGGGACTTAAGCAGCTCTATTTTTTCTGAGCTGAAAATGGGGACAGAAATTGATATTTACAGACGTAATCTTCAAAAAAACTACATTAACCAGCTAATCAACCTCATTAATGGTCAGGGTGCTGCAGCGGGTTCTTCAACCGATGTGAGTTCCGTTGTAAAGGGTGAGCTAAAGGCTCTTCGCAGTTTGATTAAAAGTGCAGCGACAGTGAGCCAGGGGCAGACGAAATTTCATCTGGAGGATCTGGGTGAAAGAATTGACGCTGCTTTAAAAGCCAAAGATTAAACACTCTTTTTAAATGAAACGACCAGATTTGTTGCTTAATAGGTTTGGGGAGATCCCAAACCTGCACATACCGCCTCCCCCGAGACCAGAGAAATGACAGAGCGCATTACATTAACCATCCTTGCAGACTCCCGCCCAGGATTATTACATATCCTATCAGGGGTTATCGAGAAGAAGCTCATTAGAATTATAGGTTTCTGTTTAACCCAGCCTGAAGTGGATGGGACTGTTAAAATTGTTGTCGAGGTGCTCATCGAGCTAACCGATGTGAACACTTTAAAATTAAAGCTTCAAAATATTATTGAAGTTTATTCAGTTACTGTGAACGGCGCGGGAGTGGTTGCCGGCTATAGCTGAGGATGAAGCCAATGTAAAAAATCTTTATGACCAGCAGATTAAAGCATATTGTTAATCCACTACATTTATTATTTCCTTGCTAAAAGATTAAAGCCATAACAATAATCCAAATGCATATTGATCCACTTATAAGTAATAGGTATTCCCTGATAATTTTTCTTTTTTAAGGATTTCTGACTCAATGAAATTAATATTTATTCAATCTTTAAAAACCGCTGACGGTTCCAGTACCCCAATTTTGACTATTCGGATGACCGCTGCACCTAATGGACAAGTAAACCTAAACGAATAGGATTAGCAAGATAAATACCTTGAGGTCTTTATTGTTACTCGCTCGATTTTAAGATACATTGTTACTTCGCGGATTGATCAAACCCGTCACTAAAAAATTCAGCAAGGGTGATATCCAGTGCTGACAATACCTTGAGCAAAGATGAAAAATGCAGATCTTCTCCATTTTCATAGCGCCAGAGCTGCGTACGGTTAAGGTCATGTTTAAAGGCAAATTTTTCATAGTTCCGCTCCCCTTTCGCTTCCCTGAGGAAACGAATCCGTGCACCAAGCAATTTCAAAACTTCCTTTATATTCTCGCCATCCTGCTCATTTTTAGCTTTACTCATACCGTAAAGTAAACCAAAATGATGCGCCAGAGGTACCTCTAAAAAGAAACATCATATTAGATACATCTTAAAAGAAACAAATTTTGTATCTTTATACTGCTAGAGATACTATAAAATATATGAACAAGGAGGAATTATTACAGACCCCTATTGACAGACTCGGTTTTAGTACTAATTTTTGCAGGACTTGTGACTCAATGCATTTCAGCACATTAAACGACATCACATCTATTTTACCTGAACGACTGATAAATAAAGAAGGGTTTAGCTATAGCTGGCTGGGGGAACTCAGCGCGTACTTAGATAAGAAAGGATTGTTGCATTTACTGCAACGGCCATAGGAAAAAAATTACGGTTGATCCGCAGGACCATACGCTGTAGCAGGTCACGCACACGCGCAGCGGTATGCTGGTCAATACTATAAAATTCTTTGCTCAGGCTTCCGGCAGAAATAACAGCTTGCCTTTTACTCTGAAAATAACCAGCAAAACATTTAAAAATGGACTGAAGGTTCTGAGTGGCAAAAACACTCTCTTCATATAGTAAACGAATCAGGCAGGACAGATGGGCGACCGACATTTCCAGCGGTATTTTAGGAACAACGACTTCACTCGCCTTGCACAAAGATTTTTCTGTCAATGCAATTTCTTCCATTAACCAATCTCTTAACATAGTTTTTATTGAAGGCCATGAGGGATCGTAAACTAGGTTTTTTACTTCAGGGCTTGACAAAGTTTCCGCCTTCTGTCTACCTAAATAATCGAGTTTCTCCTCTTGAGTGTGAAATTGCCTGAATGAATTACGAATAGTATCTTGCTTAAAAACAAAAAAAGAAAGATGATTGAAATTCACACTGGAAAGAAAAAAAATGAGATTGTTTTCTGCTCCTCCCGAATAGATATCAATCAAAACCATTTGCTCGATAACATACTTAAAGTAGCCTATTGTACGAAATGAATACCGCCTCACGCTGTTGTTCTCTGACATTTCTTCCACCCATTTTAAGATCAAGATTTTCAACCCTGAGCTCATTTTAGCGTTTTTGAGATTTGTGTTCACCAAGTGAATATCTTCGCCTGATTGTTTAATTAAGCGTTGGTGATAAGCTATGGGAGCGATAGCATCATGATTAAAATAATTTGAAAAATATTGCTTTAAATGATCAAGCAGAAATAGAAGATGGTCTTGTAGTTTGTTTGAAATTTCAATATCTGCCATTTTACAAAGGGTATCCGAAATGTTCAGGATACCCTCAAGCTGATAATAAAAATAACGCTTTAAGCTTTTATCGGAAATCTCCGAGAAAGCAGTCATTTTCCACACTTCAAAAAGTTGTTGAGATTTTGATTGGAAAGTCGATTCTGCTGCTATATCGTTACCTGAATTATTCCAGGCAGACAGCAGTTCCTCGATGTCATTTAGGTCATCATTAAGCATCAGCTGCAATCAATCCATTACTTTTTTATTAATTTTTTAACAAATGGGTACTGGTAACACTAGTTGTAATACTGGTCTGATCACTGTCAGGAGTTTTGAACTTACCGGCAATTGTCTGAAAATTGCTCATTGTCATAGATTTTTTCTCTGGAAGTTTAATTGAATTTTTCATGATTTTCTATTTTTTATGGTAAATTAAGACATTGTGGAATTGCAAACATCTTTATTACAGATTTATACAGTTTTGGAGTAAAAAAAGCCTTCATAGCCAAGAATATGTTTAAACTAGCCGTAGCAAAATTTTCAAGGAAATCTTTTCTAATACACATTATCTGCTGGACATTGTTTATTACTTATGAGATGACAATGGTCCATATTGCCTTAGGAACCATAGAAAAACCTCATGTTTATTTAGTCTTTTACTTTATCAATATTTCATATTTTTATCTTTTTGCAACATTGTTGAATTATGTTTTCAAGAAAAGGAAATATCGGTTTTTCAAAGGTATTGCAGGTTACCTCTTATTGCTCAGCCTATACTTAACGACCAAAACTGTTGCTGATCTCTTGGTGAATAGTTCGCCTGCTAATCCTTCCAATTCATTCATTTATGTAGAAGGTTTTTTGCAACGAAATATCATGAGAGCATTAAATTTCTCTATTTTGGCAATGTTTTATTGGTCGGCTGGTCGCATTGCTTTTTTTAAAAGACAGACGCTAGAAGCGGAAAAGCGTCAACTAATTATTGAAAAAGACAACGCAGAGTTAGAAACCCAGCTTACTAGGTCCCGTAACGCCTATTTACAACAACAGATTAACCCGCACATGCTCTTCAATGCGCTCAACTTTGTTTACAACAGCACACAAAAATATTCCGATGATGCCGCTCAGTGTATCTGGTTACTGTCTGAGATCATACGCTTCAGCCTGGAAGAAGCAGATCCTGATGGAAAAATCAAACTTGAACGAGAGGTTGAACAGATCGAGAACCTCATCGCGATCAACCGCTACCGGTTTAAAGAACCTTTACATCTCAAGCTGGAAATGCATGGTGATTTCAGTCGTCATAAAATCATCCCACTCATCTTGCTTACGTTGACAGAAAACCTGTTCAAACATGGAAATTTGACTGAAGCTAATTCTCTGGCTATACTCAAATTGACAACAGACGAAAACGGACAACTGACCTTTTATAGCAGGAACTTAAAAAAATCAAAGAACGGACATCCTCGTCAGCGAAAAGCACTGGGTCTACAAAACATCCGGCTCCGCATGGATTCGTTTTATAAAGACAACTACAAGCTGGAGATCAACGAGCCTGGCGAATTTCACGAACTCACCTTAACCCTTAAATTATGAGCTTAACATGCTATATCATTGATGATGAATATCATTCAATCGAAATACTCGATAAGTACGTCAATCAAACCCCAGGCCTCGAACTTGTTGGTAGCTCCACCAACCCGCTTTTAGCCCTGGAAGAACTGTGCACTGCCCGAACTCCCGATATTGTTCTTTTAGATGTCGACATGCCGCAACTCAACGGCCTTGATGTGGCCGACCTTATTGGTTCAGCGAGCAACATTATTTTCACAACCTCCTACCGGGAATACGCACCGGAAGCCTTTGAAAAAGATGCAGTAGATTACCTGCTGAAACCCATCAATTACGCCAGGTTTTTAAAGGCAGTTACCAGGGTACGCTCAAATCTCAGCAGTCAGACCAATCAAACCACTGCTAGCCCATTCTTTTTCGTCAAAAGCAATATTAAAGGAAAATTCAACCGGATCACTATCGCGGATATCCTTTATATTGAGAACATAGGCAATTACATCATCATCCATATGAATGACGAAAAAGTCACCACTTATCTTACTTTAGCGGAAGTCCTTTCCAAGCTGCCTGTCGAAGGTTTTTCCAGGATCCATCAGTCTTATATCGTCAACCATGCCGTTATCCATTCATTGGAATATGCCCAGGTAAGACTAAGCGGTGAGGTGACTATTCCGATCGGCGGAACTTACCGCACCGCCTTCCGGGAAAAAATCCAGCCCGCGCTACTCATCAGTAAAAGAGACAAAAGTGATCACTAGACTGAAGACTTTTCACGGGCCAAACGTGAACTGGTATACTTTTGCAGGCAATAGTAGACAAGCAGCTCCTGTTGCCTCTGCCTAACAGAAAAAGTCCGGTTAAGTTGCATATGAACCAAGTCGGCCAATAACTTCATTTTATCATCAATGGAATAATTCTCTGTAAGCCCTTTCAAAACAGACATCTGCGTTAAAAATGGCGAAAGATGCTTTGATAAATCCCTCCTTTCCAGCAAATCAGCTATCATTAATTTCTTCTCCCGGTACTTCTCATCCATTGCAACCTTGAGCGATTTATCTGCCCTGAACTCCGCCATAAACTGATCCGTGACCCTAACAAGGTAATCCAGAGAAACTTCCAGAGATAAAAAAAAGCAGCTGATCATGCGACAGGCAGTAAGCAAGGCCAGTTCAAATTCGCTAAGCCGGAAGGGATTGTTTTCCTTTAAAGTTAACACCAGTACAGCAAGATGGCTTCCCGCGTAGAAAAGATCTTCTACAGGTGAGATGAGACCGGCCCCATAGCGTTCGATTTCCCTCCGGTAGGTATCTCCCTGGAAATCCCGTATGAGTCTGTCATGTCCGGAGGATTCAATCTTTTTACGTAAAGCTACGAGTATCGGCCCCAGATCATGTTCCTCCGCCTGAATGCGTAGACGCAAGTGATAGCCTTTATCGCTGTAGCGGATGAAAAACCATTTTTTTACCCGCTTTTTCTGCCCTTTGATGAACGGGAAAATCACCTGACTCAGGATTTCGTCCGAAGCGCGTGGAATGCAGAAAATTTTAAGGTAAAGCCAATTACTTCCCATTAAAAAGTCGCGTTGTTTTTGGCGATATACAGCTGCATCTCCCTTTTTTAAAGGTTGATAAACATTATTTTCATGTGCGAGAAAAGCAATCATCTGCCCCGCAAGCGGTTTTTTACCAGACAGGACAGACCGGTCAGGCAACAGATATTCCTGAATGGTTACCCGCTTTAAACCTTGAATGCACTGCAGAAAAAATCTGGCCTCTGTCATATTTGCGAGGTCAAAAACCAGTTGCTGGTCTGTTGCCCCTATCGTAATGTGCCGGGGAAGGTGGTATTTCTTGCGAAACCCAGCCAAGGCTTTAATTGCATCAGCGTTATCCCCAACGGTTAATGGCGTTATGTCTGATTCCTTAAAATTCCATTTCGCCAGACAGAGGATTACCCTTCCGTAACAGACCCGCGGGTAAAAACCCAGGCCCGGAAAAAAGTTTTCCAGGTTAAAAGAAAGCCCGGCCTGTAAACCCTGAAATTGCAGGTCACACAACAGCCGGAAAACCGGAGAATGGTTATTTCGAAAGTTATAGGCCGTCGCCAGACGGGGAATGACTCTTTTCTTCAACCTGGACGACTCCAAAATCAGCTCATCCCCTTTCAGGGAAAGCATGAGCTCGCCCGGCAGTACCAGTTTTTCAGCCAGTTGTGAAGGAAATACGTTAAGGGGTATTTCGTGTGCATAAATGGGCTTGCGACGATTGATATTATCCACATGGCTATCGGACTGCTGGGCAATGTCGGCAAAAACAACGCCCGGGTTTGCCGCAGTTTCCTTTGCGGCAAGCTCGCGGCAAAACTGGTGTACCGGATCACTGAAACAGGAGAACCTTCCAATCAGCGAAACGCCGGTCACCCCACCCGAACTTTCTAAAATCAGGTGCTCACCGGTCGATCGGTACATGATCGCCTGCGTTTGCGGCAAAGGTAAAACGGGTCTTTTTTGGTTTTCCAGTTTGATGACATCCTCTTCGCTGATCTGCAGCGGGGCCCAGGGATCACGAAGGGTATCTCCTACCCAGAGCTTGAAAATAAACTGCTGGGAGGCATGCCAGCCAAGGGTCCTGTTCTCTTCTTCCGGCACAGGGAAAGGAATATTCTCCAGGATGTCCTGATCAGGCATGGATGGCTCCATTTCGCCATAATGCAGTCCTCCATCGGGATCTAAGGCCAGCAGCAAAGGCACCCTTTCCTGATCAAAGCGCGAACGGAAATCGCGGATAAAACGCGACAGATCAGCAGGCTGCTCAGCATTTGACAATAACTGCAGGACACGGACAGTTTTGGAAAGTTCTTCCTGTTCAGCGCTGTCTCGTCCTCCAATGTAGTTTGGCCTTTCCAGCGCCGCGTAAAACGGCTGGCCGAAAGGCTTTGTTTCTTTTGCAGTTTCCCTGATTTCCTTTGCCAAAGCAGACAGGGATGCTTCACCTGATAAGGGAATCCTGGTAAAATTTTTCCAGAAAACGTTCCAACCAGGTAAGCTTAACAGGTTTTCAATCACCTCGTCATCAATTACCCCGCCCTGAGTATAATCGAAAACCGCTCCGGCATCAAGCAGAAACTGGATGTATTCTGCGGCTTCTTCTTCTGAACATTCAGCATGCTGCACAATCCAGCTCAGCACTATTCTTTTTGAAACCTTTTTTGACGATAAAAATGAAAACAGCTGTATATTAAATTTTACGGCATCTATTCCTTCCAGAGAAAAGCGAAACCGGCCCTGATCATCTAAAGAAGATTTTGTATAGCGGAAAACATCATTAAACCGGTACAGCGCAGGATTAACCAATAATCTGTCTGACAGATCAGTCTCTTTCCTAATACGCAATTTTCGCAAAAATTCATGGTCTGGCAACAAATGAAGTACCGACCCGTCATTTCCGGCAAGCCTCACCTGACCGTCATTTCCCCAGTTCAGTAAAGTGAAGGAGGAAAAGCTTCCAAATGGAGTCGGCCGGAAACACATCCGATTGTAATATTTATAAAGGGTATGTTTTTCCCTTTCCGCTAATTTATCGAAATCAAATTCCTTTTTTTCTAATAAGGCAAAAAACGCTGCGCTCGCCAGAAATACTGCATTGCGGAAAGCCTGTTCCTGCAACACCTCCGGCAACCGCGAAAGATCATAACCGGCAAAGCTGTAATACGGCGCCCGTAAAAACAACTGCGGCAAAAACCGGTAAACCATAAACTTACTTTCTTTCATCTCTTCATTGCTTTAAAGGGTATACTACCCATTTCATACTGTTTTAACTTTTCTAATCCCTGTTAATTTGTTTCATAATTCTTTTACCATGAAGGCAATTTTTAAATCATCCGTTCCACCATTGCTCGTACTGCTGTTTGTTTATGCTTCCATAAGCAAGCTCTTCACTTTTTCAGACTTTGACCAGCAGCTCCACAACCAGTCTTTTCCCGGCTGGTTGGCCGATTTCCTGTTGTTTTTTCTGATCCCCGCAGAAATTATTACTGCGCTGCTGCTGTGTTTCAAGCGAACCCTTCTATTTGGATTGTTGAGTTCTGCTGTACTTCTGCTGGCCTTCACAGGCTATATCGCCATGGTCATGCTCCATTTCTGGAACAGGGTGCCCTGTTCATGCGGAGGCATCCTGAACCAAATGGGCTGGTCGGCACACCTTATATTCAATAGTACTTTTCTGATCCTGAACCTCATCGGTCTGCACTTCTATATCACTGAAAGGGAAGTATCTAAATAATCACTAACGACCAAACAGGGGAAGCTGAAAACCTGCGAAAAGAGTAGGCATCATTTATTCACTAAAGTTTTTCTGAATGTTTTTTGATGTAATAAAGCATTCGTTCTTATGAAAAGGATCAAATTAAACTTTGCTGCTATCGCATTCCTACTTGGAACAGGCGTAGCAGTAGCATCTACTGCTCAAAAAGCCAATGTTAAATGGGGTTTTGACGGGACCAAGTATGTAGAAGTAACTGGTAGCTACAGTTGCGAATCCTCCACCAACCCTTGTACCCGCACTTATCCTGAAGGTCAAAATCCCAATGTCAATGACAGCGGCTACATTGCGCAAGAACTTGGCGATTTTGCACAGTAGTATCTGATTAACCTTTTGAACCAGCAACCGGCATCGCGCCGGTTGCTTTTTTTGTTTACCGCTCATTCTGGACAATCCCACTGGCAACTATCTCTTCTGCCGGAATTGGCAGCACATAACGTTTATCACCAGCGATTAATGTGAATACCTGACCTGAAACTGTGCGGACTATGCTTTTTGCAAAGCGCGGATCTTTGTTAAGCCTCCTGAGGTCTCCCCAACGAAGTCCGCGGAAAGTGAGTTCCTTGCGTCTTTCGGTAAGGACAATCTTCAGCGCCTCCTCTGAACTGCTTGCACTCAGGGGCTGGTAACTACCTTTGGCCCAGCGCGTAACCAGCAGGGTATTCAATTCTTTCATCGCCTCGGTGAACTGGCCTATCCTCGCCAGCGATTCTGCGCGAACGAGGTACATTTCATCCACTGCCAGGCCGCCGAAAAGCTGCAGGCGGAAGCCAGTATATCGCCCTTTCACATAAAAAGGAGCACTGCCTGCAAAGAATATGGTTTTTCTCAGATCTTTGTCCGCATAGAGCTGGTATAACTCATCTGCAACCGTGGTCCTGGTGGAAGAGGTAAATCCATAAGGTATGAGCTTATCATAGAATATGACCTCGGGATTGTCTGCCGCCGGAGAAGAGGGAAATGGATTGGTTGCGGTCTGGCTGATGGTATTGTAGTCCAGCAGGGAATGGTTAAGTGCAAGCGATGCTGCCGCATATTTATCGGCCAGTTCATAATTTTCCATATTCAGGTATACCCGAGCCAATAGTGCATCCGCTGCAGCCTTTGAGGGACGGCTTTTGAACTGGGTCAGCTGGGGCAATAACTTTTCTGCCTCCAGCAGGTCACTTGTAATCTGGTCATATACCTGTTGCACGGAAGCTCTTTCCATCTTCGCATTCACATCTGCAGTGAGGCGCAAGGGTATCCCCAGATCTACGCCGGCGGTGTTCTTGTCATAGGTCTTGGAAAACAACTGCAGCAGGTTATAAAAAGCAAATGCCCGGTGGAAAAGTGCGCTACCTTTAGTCGTGTTCCAATTAGCCTTAGCTCCTTCAGCCCCTTCCAGATCTTTAAGACCATCTAAGATGATATTGGTATAAAAGATCTGTTGATAAGGAAGGTTCCAGTCTGTACAAGGCTGACCCTGATAGAGATCTTCAGCCCACAGGTAGCTGTTTTTTTGGACCACCGTGGTGAACCCAGCCACGCCGGCATCATTGGCGTAATAATCATCAGCTGAAATTTCCTGCAGCGAGGGACTGGTATTGAATATGGTCAGGTTATCCATTAAGGCATTAAAATCTTCCAGGGTTGTGGGAATGAGCAGTGCCTTATCAGGCTTTTTGTCCAGGAATTCCTTTTGACAGGAACTAAAAAGCAGGCCAGAGAGCAAGATGCTCATCAGCAAAAATATTGGTTTCATAATATTCGGTTTCGTTATCATCATTTTAAAAATCGGCTTTAATGCCAAGCGCGACCGTGCGGGCTGGCGGATAGTCAAAAACGGGATAATCCGGATCAAAATGGGTTTTGGTTGACTTCCAGATAATTCCGATGTTATTGGCATAGAGATAGACCTGCAGGCTACTTAGCGCAAGCCGTTGCAGTACATTTTTACCAAATTCGTAAGAAAGGCTGATGTCCTGCAGACGGACATTATCTGCCTTTTGTACCGTTGCGGTAGAAAAATTATAGAAACTGTCCCTTGCCGCATCAATGCTGGCAGGCATCGAAGGGATGGTGGTGATCAGCTCATCCCCGGGCTTTTGCCAGCGCTCACTGTACCTGCCCTGAAAATAACCCTGTCCGGAAAGAATGTTGGAGTAAAAAATACCTGGCTGCCTGAAATAGTAGCCCAGACGATAGCTGATGTTTGCAGAAAAGGAAAATTGCCTAAAGCTGAACGTGTTCCGCAGGGCGCCGTAGCTTACCGGCCGTGCCGGGCCGTTATAAATTAGGTTATCCGCACTCGCTGAAGACAATAGCTGCGCATAATCTTTGCTTATTTTGCCGCCGAGATAACCCTGAGGGTCACCGTTCTGGGGATCGAGGCCCGCGAAGGCATAACTGTACACGGCGTAAAAGGGTTTTCCCTGTAAAGGATAAACTTCTCCGTCGGAAAACTGTGCGTATCTACCTGCCGGTTGCTGCAGCGCGTAATCTACAACCTTATCCTTTACATAGCTAAAAAAGAAACTGGTCTGCCATTTGAACTCACCGACCAGATTCTGGCTGTTTAAACTCACGTCAATGCCTGCGCCGCGGGTATTTGCTGTGTTGCCGCGGAAGGTAGTGATGCCCGATGAGGGTGCAAAAGCAATATCTCCGATCAGATCAATGCCCCGCTTCAAGTAAGGCTCTATGGTGCCGCTGATCCGGTTGTTCTTCCCTGCAAAATCCAGCCCCATATTGATCAGGCGTACACGCTCCCACCTCAGCTCGGGGTTCGGGGGGTTGACGACCTGCGCATATACGGTATTGATCGCATTGCCTGTTAGGTACAACGCAGTGGTGAAAGCAGAAAGGCTTTTATTCACATTGCCATTATAACCGTAGGTCAGCCTCATTTTCAAATATGGAAGCCAGTCCAGGTGATAAAAATTCTCCTTGTTGATATTCCAGGCGAGTCCCGCTGAAGAAAGGGGCACCCCCTGTTGATTGGTTTTCACCCCGAACAGGTTACTCCGGTCGAGCCTCGCACTGGCCGAAAAGGTATAACGGTCCAGGAAAGTATAAGCCGCGTTTGAGTAATAAGAAATATTGCGATCCGTCAGATCGGTCATGCTGTTATAAAAAGGTATAGCTGCCAGCGAACCTGGAATGGCATACTGGGGAAACTGGCTGAGATAATCGACCCCTAAAGCAGTTGCATGGCTATCGTCATAACCATAAGAGCGGTTGCTGTTCCCCACCGTATGGAAATCACGAAGCTCGTATCCTGCAATGGCCGTGAGACTATGTTTATCATTCCATTGACGGTTAAAATTTAGCTGTCCCCGAATGCTCTGACTGGTGGCGGTGAGCTCATTCAGATCGAGTATCGCGCCGCGGGGAATCGCGTAGGTGAGTTTCCCATTAACATCAACCGAAGAATAATTGTTGATCAGGTTTCGGGTAAAATAGGTTTTCTCGCTGCGCAGGTTCCGCCCGTTAGCGATGGTCTGGCCATACTGGTAAAGTAACGAAAACCAAAGATAAGGCCTGATTTTGTAGTTGGCGCCAAAATTGAGGCGGTAATCGATGAGTTTCTGGGATTTATCCGCCAGGAAGATTTCTTCCAAGGGCTTATAACTCCAGTCGAGCAGTCCCCGCTGCATCGCGGACTGTATAAAACCCTGACGGTAGTCGTGTGTTATCGCAAGGGGATTCCCGGTAGCTTCGGCAAGCTTGGCGTAGGGATACAGCGAACCGCCATTACCTGTAATAAGTCCGATCAGGCTTGTCCCTGGATTGTTGGTAACAGTATTGCTCTGGCTATAATAAAATCCGGTAGTTACCTCCAGTTTTTTCTTCAGTAAAGTCAGGGACTGTCCGCCATTGAAGGTATAGCGGTTAAAACCGTTTCCTACCAGATTATCCCGGTTATGGTCGTAACCTCCCGACAGGTTAAAGCGCTGGTTTTCGCTCCCACCATTAAAATTCAGCGCATATTGCTGATTTACACTTTTACGGTAAAAGTAGCTGTCAAAATCATTACGCACATCATAAGCAGCCAACTCATTGATCTGCGCATCCGCCTGGGCAGTGCTTATTTTACCATCCCTTCGGGCAATCAGCAATTCCACAACAGGCGTAATCGCCGGATTATTGAAACCCGTTTCGGCATTCAGATAAAACCCCTTGTCAAAAAGCAGTTTTTCAACACCGATGAAATCCGCAGCAGACATCCTGGGTTGATAAAAGATATCCGGTTTATCACCGATTGTCGCATTGGCATTAAAGCCAACCTTAAGGGCCTGGTTGTAACGTCCTTTTTTAGTGGTGATCACAATCACGCCATTACCGGCCCGCGAGCCCCAGATGGAAGCCGCAGCAGCATCCTTAAGTACCGAGATACTCTCCACATCATTGGGATTGATATTATTGATATCCCCATCATATGGAAAATTATCCAGGACAATCAAAGGACTGGAATTCCCATAAATCGTATTCTGTCCCCGAACACTGATCAGGCCTGCACCAGCCGACTTTCCTTTGTTAAACAGCAGGCCCGGCGTAACATCTTCCAGCCGTTCCAGCACACCGGTACTCACCCTTCGGCTGAGCAGTTTATTGTCCACCTGAACAAAAGAACCCGTAGCCCTTTCCGCCGGAAGCGTCTGGTAACCCGTGGAAACGACAACCTCGTTCAACTGCGCTGCTGTAGCAGACAGCACAACCACCACCGGCTGATCACCAGCAGACACCTTCAGGCGAACAGGCTCATAACCCAGGTAGGATACCAAAAGGGTAACCTTGACCAGCGAGGATTTCAAGGTGAAACTCCCCGTTTGATCAGTAAGCACTGCAACACCGGATTCTTCCATTTTAATGGTGGCTCCAATCAGGGGAATGCGTCCGTCGGCCGCCACAACTTTGCCCTTTATTTCTTTTGTGGGCTGTTGAGCACTGACAGGTAAACTGTAAAGCAAAAACAGCGTTGCAAGATATAGTATAATAATTTTCTTCATGACTAAAATTTGTGTTTAGCGTTTACGGATAACGAGCATTTCGATCTCTGCAGGTTTTTCTACAAAGCGCAGGTCATAGCGGGCGAGCGCTTTATTGACCTGCTCGATACTACGCATATTGGCCGTGAGCTCGAGGTCGACCATTCCCGTATACCCTGTCTGGTCAATCATTGGAAGCGGATTCGCTTGTAAAGGAACCTGTAACCGTTCAATAAAAACAAAGAGGAAGCAGCTCGTTAATTTGCAGCCAAAGCCGTCCACGTAAACCGAGGGCTGCCCACCCGAGGTACGGAGTTTATCTTTTGAAGAGGTACGCACTAAGGCCAGGGCTTGTACTTTTCTTTTTTCCAGCCCTACCCGGTAATCCGAGAAAAAACCCTTTAGCTCGTCCTGCATCAAAGCATATGTCCGCGCACTGGACTGCTGATTAATCATGAGCTCATAACAATATCCCCTGCCCTGCTTCAACCAGTCCAGGAAATCTGCGCTGGCCAGATTTTTCGGATCAAATTCTTCCACTAGGCCATCTTCGAGCACCGTTTCTTTTTTTTCCTTTTTATAGGCTATCCGAAAAAGTTCAGGCACGGTCAGGTTACGCCCGGTAATGCGCCTCACCGGTCTGCCCGACTGTACATCTACATCTTTATAGATCCCGCGGCCGATATTGGTGATATAACCCGAAAGCTGAGATCGAAAAATGCTGTTATCGAGATCCTCTCCCTCAAAAAACAACGGCTTACTGGTATCATAAAACATTTTCTCATCCTTTTTAACTTTCAGGTCTAAAGATCCTGCCGCTAACAAAGAATTTATATTTTCACGGGACACAGCCTGCCGGTCGGTTATGGCCTTTACAACACCATCTCCGCCTATCCATACATAGTGCGGCAAAGTTTGATGCGGAAAAAGCCTGACCAAAGTTGTATCCGCATAGACCATTGGCAGCGAAGAAACTTTCCCCGTCTGCCGCAGCAGCTTTTGATAAAAGGCATCCACTTCCTTAAACGACTGATAAGCCACCGGGAGGAACTGCACACGCCCTTTAAACTCTTCTTGCAAAGCCTCCATTTTAGGGATCATCGCAATACAGGGCGAACACCAGGTTGCCCAGAAATCCAGGATCAGCAGTTTGCCCTTAAAAGTTGAAAGCGCCAGGGCTATCGGCTTTTTATCTGAGCCATTGAGGCCTGAAACATTCTGTATAAGTACATCTGGCACCTGTTGCCCTATGGCTATTCCCCGATTATTTGCAGACCCCGAGGTAACTGATATATTTTTATCCTGGGCATGCACCCAAAAAATTGGGCATAGCAGTAGCAGGAAGCATAATTTAAGCTTCATTTTGATTGATTTAAAACGTTAAAAAATTAGAAATTGAAAGTAAAGTCCGCCTATTCCCCTATTCCTTCAATCTTTCCTTGCACCATCAGCGCCCGCACCGCCGTGACTAGTTCGATCAAACCATCGAAAACATCACTAACTTCCTGTTCACTGATATTAAGATCCAGAAAACCATTTTTATCGTTCAAGGCATAACCCTGAAACGACTCCAGTAACGTCAGCTTTATTTTATCGACACTATAGTGTTCATAAAATGATTCCAGCACCTGTTGAGCTGTTTTCAAAGAAGGGCTTCCAGGATTATACTCAGACAAGGTCATGAATTGATAGTTAGAGAAATTGTTAATTGATTAAAAGCAAAAGCAAAGTTTGATTACTTTACAGTAACATCTGGTAATTGGATTTCAGCAGTGATCGAAAAAACCTCAGCTTCCAAGGTAGCCTTATTCTGGACCTTTAATAATATTTTTGATTGGATTTTGGAGCGAAGGGGAAATAAAATCAATGTCAGAATTTATAACCAAGATCACATTGCCATCAATACAACAGAAACATGTTAAATCATCCGGGACCGGCTTCACTCCGCCTATATTCCGCAGCACCTGCCCGGACTCATACTTATTTTTATTAACTCGTCCCTGCCTGCTACGACCTATGGGCCAAATGCTCCATACCACCGCCAATGAGCTATACAAAAAAGCCCAACAGAGAAAAAAAAGCGGTAAATAACTATTATCGGTCTTCATATACAGGGTTAAAAATTCTAAACTAAAAATTGATCAAAGGCAGTCGCCCAAAGTACCCAATTGTGGAAGAGCCTAAGTGGCAGCACCCTGGCCTAAAAATCCAGACGTACAAATCCCATTACGGTGAAACCGTTTATTTTTTTCAAATACCAAAAAATCGAGGAAAAACGTCCCAATAAACCAAGACCCAAGCTCCAAGCAAACAAAAAATGAGGCAGGCCATCATTATTAAAAACCTATTTTATTTTCGACCATAATGGCCAACCTGCCCCATCCAAAAAACTACTCAGGATTCTTTGGCTTCAAGGCATAAAGCCGATCAAACGGACAAGTTAATAGATACTGGTATAGAAATACTTGAAAATGATGAACAATTAAAATAACATATTGGAGCATACTCACTTCAGTAAGTACCAACCAGTTAATCCAACTTATTTTTTGTCTGCTCATAATCGTATGTTATGAGTCTTGGCGGAGAGAGGAAAAAGTGGGCTTCCCAAACCATAACCTCATAATGTTTCTCACGCCTTACGTTGAAATGGAATTACAGCAGAAGCCCACTCTTATTTTGGAAAGCTAAAGATAGCAATTCCGCTATAAGAAATGGGATAAAATCTGCTGTCCTGCTCCAACGGCGTGAGATTTGAGGTTGCAAGACTCTTAATTTTACCTTACTGGTTTTATTTTTTTATTACGTAAATGTAAATAAAAAAAAGCTTAATGTCAAGTAATTGCATGACGATTTTAAATAAAATATAAAAGACATTGCCAATTATATTTTTATTAGCAATAAAATGATAAGTGAGAAAGAAAAAATAATTCTGAAAAGATTCGGTCAGCATTTAAAATCTTTAAAAGAGAAACAGGAACTTTCTTATCGCGAATTTTACAAGAGAAGCGGGGTTAATACCGGAGATATTATTAAATATGAAAATGGAGAAACCAGTCCAAGTTTTATTACATTATTGAGATTGGCAATAGGTTTAAAAATCCATCCAACTGAACTTCTGGATTTTAATTTTGGAATCGACTTTAGCGCTGGGCTGGAATAACATAAGCTGTTATAATTAAGTGGCAAATCTGAAGAGCATAAGTAACTAAAGAAAGAAGCGGTAAATAATGAAATGCTGATCATTATATCACCTAAAGTACATTTAAAAAATCTTTACCACAAAATATGATAGTTTGTGGCCCCATTTTCCATTCTTCTTTCATCACTATCCATCATATAGACCAAAAAATTTTTGTGGTTAATTATGTATTTCAGTAGTAATATTTAAGGTCATTTTTCTCAAAAAGATCAAGAAGTATTATTTGATTCATTAATGTCCGATAAAAGTATACGATGGAGACTGATATCGAACAATTTTATTTAACGAAATGTCCGACCATATCTATCTGAAAAACAAAGAATTAAGAGCAAAAAAAAAGGGACAAAAATCTTTTGAAAAGATTTTGTCCCATTACGGGTGGCGTATGGTGTTGTTGTCGACCGAAATTTATTGCTCAGATGACAGCAATCGCAGGTTTACCAAAAAAAACTGAACGTTCTGAATCCATTGATTTTTAATCTGAATTCATAGTCAATTTGGAAAATCTCCTTTAATTAAAGTTTCTTTGATAATATTTTGAATATAATTATTGACTGTTTTCCGAAAATAAACTGCCTGTTAGCACATCGACATCCCAAAGGAAGCCATAAAGGGGGAAATTACGTTACAGGATTATGTCAACAAGCTGATTAAAGGATAACACATTGAAAGATACTATCCGAACAAAGTTGAGATAGGATGTATTTGATTGTATCCACAAAGATGGATCAGCAAATGAAAACGAAGATTTGAACAAGGGCTGCAGGAAGCTTAAAAAAAATAGATCTTTTAATCCAACTTAAAAAGTTACCTAATGGATAATTTTTGACGTAATCCCCCCTAAGATAGTCGCTTTTGCACATCACTTGACGCTATATTAGTTCCGATCTTTATATACAGATCAACTTAGTTGGGCGAATCTTGGAATAAAAAAATCAATAAAGAAGAATAACTATAAACATAATTATCAACTTATCTTCCAATGAAAAACAATATCAATCCGGCATTACAAGAGTTAAAGCAATTTATTGGCACATGGGAAATGGAAATATCAAATGCATCTTTTTTACCAGATGCCAATGCAATTATTAAGGCAAAAGCATCCTTTGAATGGTTTGAAGAAGGTGAATTTTTAATTTTACGGCAGGGCACAAAAAATGAGGAAACACCGTGGGCGATATGGTTTATTGGTCATGATAAAGATACACAGAACTACACCGTATTTTACATAGATGATCAACAATCTTCTCGGGTATATGAAATGAGTTTTGAAAACAGAATATGGAAGATATGGCGCAATGGCCCCCAATTTATACAACGCTTTACAGGCGAGATCAACAAAGATAAAAACATCATCTCGGGATATTGGGAGAAGTCCGTAGATGGTAAAAACTGGGAGCATGACTTTCACCTCACTTATAAAAAAAACTTATAGAATCAAAAAAAACTTATTCTAACTATAGCTGCGAGCAGTTTTTTCGGTCTTAAATAACTTTTGCGTCAAAATAATATTGCGCGATAAGCAGTATCATTCACCATTTGTCTCTCTTATATCGGTGTACATCGCAGATTGCATTTTGTCTGATACTCGATTTTAAAAATTCATTAAAATACATCTAGATTGCCTATACGAATTGGATTCTTTAGACATCGCTCACGTCTTGTCACCCCATTTCGCTTTAAAGTGACCACCTGATCCGGGGCAAACTGGCCGTTATAATCTTTCGATCAGCTTTTTTAGGGATAGCTTTCGGGAATAATCTTTCAATTTCTGCATAAAATAATCGCTCCTGGGAGCATATCTACAATTCGGAACGAACTACTGTCGTTTTGCTATTTTGGAGAGATTATGACGTTTTTTTTGAGCGTTCCATTTGATCTTTAGAAACATCTGAATTGAGGATAAATCCGGCAGTAGGATAGATTAAACTGAAAAGTCATGAAGAAGATGGATTTGTATCCGATGTATATATTTGCTCAAAGCGAAAAGAACTTAGATACACATCATCCAGTAATCAAATTGGTGGCCAGTTTGGCCCAAAACAGAGGGGTCACTTTCGGGTTCTTCGTCACTTTTGGTAAAACGCTTAGTTTTGATATAGATTTCATTACTGGCTAGCTGCCTGATTAATCTTCGGGCAAATCAAAATCAGTTATCCCTGATATGGTATCTTTATTGTCAGCGTGATTTACTCTAAAATTTTTTACCCTTCATCACCGATTTCAGAGAACCATAAATACCCGTAACCACTTTATACAACCCTGCTCCTGCCGAATCATCCTTCTGGTTGGACAGGATTACGATACTGATCCCATGAAGCGGGTAAATCACACAGAACGTACGAAATCCCTGCGTACCACCATCTATTCTAAGGTACTGGTCCCAGCCCCAGGTCTTTCCAATAGCCCATTGAAACCCATATGCTTCCTTATCGACATCTCCAAAGATGATCCTGTGGGTCAACCTCAGCTCCGGAGTTTTTTCCTCAGTTTGATCATTCGCATATTTGAGTAGATCTCTTACCGAGGAGTGCAGGCTCCCTGAACCAGGTAAAATTGCTTCCAATGGAGGAACAAGCTCCTTATTGGCACCATGGCCCTTTAGCAGGAAACCTGCTTCATCACCAGCATATGCTATTTTGGTCTGTGGCATGCCCAGAGGTTTGGTAATATACTGGCTGATTAGATCTGCATACGACTTGTTGTATACCCTCTCTAGGATAAGCCCCAGTAACTGGTAACCCACATTAGAATATCGATACCTGAACAACTTGAGCGAGTCCAGCCTGATCTTGTGTAGGGAATCAATAAAAGCATCATTCCTCTTCGCCACCTTAAGTACATCGCTAAAAGCACCACGTACATTACTAAAACTGTTTGGAAACTGTGCAGTATGGGCCAGCAGATAAGCAATCTGTACCGGATCCCCGTTAGGGTATTGGAGATTTGGGAAGCTGCCGGGAAGGAATTTTCTGATATCGTCGTTCAGGCTGATCCTTTGCTCAGTTATGGCATGCGCCATCAACAGGCCGGTAAAGGTCTTGGTAATGGAGCCAATCTCATATACAGACCTGTCGGTGGGGAGTATGCCCGAACCAGGACTGGTTTCACCATAGTTGTAGGTAAAGGACTGACCCTTATAGTTGACACCAAGAGAAAGCCCGACCCGCTTCCCCTCTTTCATATAGTCGCAGACAAGCTTATCAACTGCAGAATCCAGCGCCGACTTCATCGGGTTATCGCTTTTCTGCAATGCAATGCTTTTCTGTGAGACATTGCTTTCTTGTGCAAAGCAGCAGTTCACAGATATCAAGAGTAAACATAAAAGTAGTGTTCTCATTATTGCGTGAATAAAACACTAATATACGAAGTCATTCGTACAAAACACTAAACATGCAACATTCCAACTTCAAATACGTCTGTTAGAAAAAAACACAATGAGTAAAATAATTGTCTTTTTGATCCTTTCAAGTATAGGCCTGAACACTTCCGGACAAACGAATAAATTGAACAGTTTTATCAGTGACTACGACAAGTAAATTCTGGACTGGACATTTTCTTCACCAAAAGTGACGAAGAACCACTTTCGTTGAAATACACAGTTGAAGGGAAAAGATACTTAGTTAGCTGCATTTTTCCTGAAAAAAGGTAACAATGGAGAACGATATCGAGCAATTTAGTCAATGAAATCGACGACCATATCTATCTGAAAAACAAAGAATTAAGAGCAAAAAAAGGGACAAAAATCTTTTGAAAAGATTTTGTCCCATTACGGGTCGACAATGGTTCGAATTAGTAACAAATTTATTGCTGATCTGAAGAGAATCGCCGAACTAGACACTAAGATGACAGAGTATGATGAGCTTGGTAGGTTAATGAAATTACGAAAAGAAAGACAAAAAGAAAAAAATCAGAGCTAAACGAAAATCGAGGAAAGTGGCACTCAAGAAATGGATAATAAATATTTCTGATGATTAACTGGATGAACCAATCTGGTTGACCCCTTTCCCACCAAATCGATAATCAATTGAGAAACTAATACGATTGATTTAATTAATTCAAGGTATCAATCTTCCCACCATTTTGAGGTTTTAGTTATTTTGTTATGGCTAAATTTAGATATAGTATCAAAAAACAAAGGTGAGTTTTTGGCATCAAACCAGAATTAACAAAAATTAAAACACTAATTCACAATCAATTACACAACTAAGTTCGACACCCTTTCGCTCCCATCATGAACTTTTTTTTGTCCAACCAAAGATCATACCCTTGGTTTTTCAAGAAATTGTATAGATTTTCAGCATAGGCAAAACCCTCTCAGCATAACAAATAAAGTTTTCCTAAACATTTGATAATGTAGTTAAAGGTAATCTGTAAATAAAGTTCATTTAAAAGATAGATGCTTTTGATTTGGAGCGGGACCTTTATAAGGTTGGAATATTATGAGACTAACTAAATTAGCTTCAAGTCATCGTTAATCACTGAAGCAGTGATCTGTCATATTTTGCTTTTACTTTTGAACGAGCAGCTTTATTTCGAGTGATCTCTAATTTTATCCCATCTGAAACCTCTATTATACTATCTAGGTTATTGCTGGTGCTGTCACGCCAGTGAATGAAGTCGATATTTTCAATTTCATTGTTCAGCTTCAGGGATGGAATGTCTCCTATTTTACTGAAGTCATCAGCTACAGGAATAATTTCTACGGTTTTATCCTTTTTAAATACTAAAAAAGCGGACATTAATCCGTCAAACCCACTGAATTTGGACAGGACGTGATCCCTGGGCAGATTTTTAGTGTTATCAAATTTTCCGTAATAGAAATAGTCCTTAGGGTAATCATTGACTCTGGTAATAACTACTCCTTTGTATTCGTACTGAATAATTTTGCTGCTGTTTGAGCAGGAAGGTAACAACATAGTCAAGAGTAGATATATGTTGACCGTAATTTTTTGACATCGCATATAGGGGTTATCAGAATGTAATTTACTAATTTTTCAGTTGGTGTAAATTGGTAAAAAAATAGCAGCAAAAAAATGGGAATTGGTGTCCCAGCTGTTTTAGTATCTTAAAGCTCAGGAGAAGGATAATTTATGCGCATATATTTCCAAAGGCAGGGTGAGACTATTATTGCCGAGATCATGAACCGGTCCTGGGTGCCGTGTAACAGATTATAGTCTCAATTTCTCCATCAATAGTTGCCTATAGTTTGTACCTATCGGGATTTCTTCCGAACCCAACGTTAAAGTATTTCCTTTTAATGTTTTGATCCTGGAGAGGTTCACTAAATAGGAACGGTGAACCCGCTGGAATTTATTTTCGGGCAACATTTCTTCAAGCATCTTCAGATGCATGGATACGAAGTATTTAACATCAGCGGCACAGAAAATCCAGCAGAAGTCCTTTTCTGCACGGATAAAATCAATATCGACATGATTGACACGTACCAACTTCGAATCCTGCTTAACAAAAATGTAATCAGGAGTCTCTGGTATCGGCTGGGGATGAAGTGGTGTTTTTCGATCTATCGCTTTCTGTACAGCCTGGTAAAACCGTTCAAATGTAATGGGCTTTAACAGATAGTCTACAGAGTTCAGTTCAAAGCCTTCTACTGCAAAATTGGCAAAAGCGGTGGTAAAAATAACAAGGGGCGGCCTGCGTAATGACCTTAAAAATTCTGTTCCCGTAATCGTCGGCATCTGGATATCCAGGAAAATGAGATCAATGGGAGTTTCATGCAAAGCTTCGTAGGCTTCGGTTGCATTCTTGCATTTTTTGATAAGTAATACCTCTGGGATTCTCTCTATATACCCCTCAAGCAAATTTCTTGCAATGGGTTCGTCATCCACAATAAGACAATTTAGTTTAATCATAGCTGGATAGTTAAATTTACAGAATAAACACCATCCAAAACTGAAGTTTCATACCAATGGTTACTCTTGTAATAAAGCTTCAATCTCTTTTTCAGGTTATTAATACCTATGCCACCAACTACACTCTCTTTTTGTCCTCCGCGTATACTATTCTCAATGGTAAACCTGAATTTTCCCTGCAACACGTCCAAAAAAATATCAATATACGAGCCTTCTTCATCACTATTATATTTAAAAGCATTATCAATTAACGGCATTAACAATAAAGGGGCGATGTGATAATCATTATGGTCTAGTTGCCATTTAAAATTCACCTTGGTGTCGTTCAGCCTCACTTTCTCCAGTTCGATATAATCACTCATCAGTTTCAGTTCCTTTTCTATTGGCATCAAGTCTTCGTTGGAATCATACAGGGTATAACGCAACAACTCAGAAAGCCTCGATACCAATCCTGCCGATTTCTCTTTATCACCGCTAAGAATGAGCCCGTAAATATTGTTCATGGCATTGAACAGAAAATGTGGATTAAGCTGTGCCTTTAAGAAGTTGAACTCAAGCTGCAGATTATCACGGGCCAGCTCCACGGCCTGGATATTGCTCCTGAAGGCCTGAACAGCCATCTTGATACTGAACGGGATACAAAGCGCAAACAGCAGGAAGATAGGCGTTCCCAAACCCAAAAGCCGGGTCAGTGTCACATTGATCAGTCCCCGGTTTAAATACGTTGCGTAGGCTGCATTCTCATTGTTCAATATTGCTTTGCATTCTTTGCACATATCTATAAAGAACATTTCCAGGTAAGAATCCAGCACGGTGTAGCCAACCAACGCAATAAGCAGGCAGGTAATCCCTATCGCATAACGCCTGCGCTGTAATACAGGAAAAATCCCATATACCGCTACATAATAGAATATAGCTAGAACAATAGTGCCAAATAATGTTGAAAGTAAATATGCTGTAGCCGGGAAGGACCGATATACGTTGAAGGAAATATTTGTAAGATAGAGTTTCACCACCAACAGTATTGTCCAAAACAGAAAGTGCAGGGCTATTCTGATTGGGGGCCTGGCATAGATTTTTTCAATGAGTCTAGAGGTCTGCATGGCTTAAATATCTGCTATTCTTTACACTACAGCAAATATAAACGACCAACAGACCAAATCTGGTAACCAGGCCCATCTGCTGGCCGATAAACGTTTTTTCCGTAGTCAGGTATTTTCTTATTGCCAGTAAACACGCGTTCATATGGATTTTTCCCTATCCTGTCGATTAAAGTTGCAGGTGGATTTAAACATATGCTATTTACATAAAATTCGCAATTATGGAAAACATGATTTCTAACATCCCAGCTTGGCTTAAAGTACTGTTCTATTTCCTTATCCTGTGGGCGGCTACCATTGTTGCCGGGACCGTTCCTGTACTCAACGATTTTATTTTCTTTTTTTTGATTGCCCTTTTGATGAGCTGGGCCTTTCTTAAACTGGATGGCCAATCCCTTTCCTCTATTGGTTTCTGGCCAAAAGACAAGAAAACTGTAGCAGTTTTTTTCAGAGGTATCACTATTGGGATAACAATGCTGATCGTTACTTTCGTTTTGACCATTTTACTTACCAGGGACAACTGGAGACTGAACACCCGTATTGATCCAATTTTTGTCCTGATCACTTTTCTGATGTGTCTCTGGTCGGCATTTATCCAAGAATTTGTTTTTAGGGGCTATCCGTTCCAGGAGCTGCTAAAACATTATCGTCCATGGGTCGCACAGTTACTGATCGCTGTTCCATTTGGATTGATGCACATCAATAAGGAAATGGAGGCAAATGATATAATTCTGGTGATGCTCTCTACCGGGGCAGGCTCAGTGCTCTTTGGTCTGGCTTATATCAAAACTAAAAACCTGATGTTTCCGATTGGAATTCATTTGGGATGGAACTACGCACAGGAGCTCATTCCACGAACTGCAGGTGGTAAAAGTTCCGCTTTGGTTATCATCACCGACAGCCATAACACTTATAATATTTTCAATGTATCTCTCCCCTATTTCCTGATCGTACTTCTGTCCATCATATCCATCTGGAAATTCAAAAAACCGATAGGACAAAACAGGGCTTAGATTCCGTTTTAATAGATCAAAAGTACGTGATTGCTTTAACGAACTTAGTTCTAATGCAACATTCATCAGTTTATTAGAAAGTAGAATGAAGATTATTAAAACCTTTTCGATCAACTTTTTTATCAGATTACTAGCTCATCCTTTTTTTCCGGCGCACTTATTTGAAATAATCTCAGGCAATAGGAATCCCTAAACGTTTTTTTTCGATAGTAAAATTACATTAAAGTTCCGCATGGCTTGACGTACGTGTACCAACCGCACCTTTTCCACCATCATAAGATTTCCCTACATCAGCTTCAGCCGAAGTGATCACTTCCTTCCTGTTTAAATTTGTCCATACAGCGAATTGCACAGTTATAAAGAAACATCCTATGAATGAAGGGTTACGACCGGATACATTCCTTAAAATATCTTTGTCGTTCGCACTATGGATAACAAAGGCTCCTTTCCCTCTGAACAAAATATAATTTAATTGAAGCGCTGATTCTGCAAGCGATCATATTCCTTTACATAATCTGGATGTTCCGTACCCATCACCCGGTCCCAGATTCTGAAATACAAGCCGTAATTCCCCTTAAATTTACTGTGATGGAGGTTATGGTGTACCGAAGTATTCAGGATTTCAAATGTCCAAGTAAAACGGAACCATTTAGGCATAATTTCATAGCCCAGGTGTCCGTACACATTAATGATGAAACCGGTTACGGTAAAGAGTAATATCGTTAAGGGATGCATCGGCAGCAGGATCACGATTGGCACTAAAACAAGTCCCTCGGTGATGGCCTCCAATATATGAAAACTATAGGATGTCCATGGTGAGGGATTGGTACTCTTATGATGTACCAAATGGGTAAGTTTGAATATTTTTTTGTGATGTAATAATCGGTGCATCCAATAAAAATAAGTATCATGTATAATCAAGCTCAGTGTCAGCGCACCCCCCATGTACCACATTGGGAAATCATTGATGTGTGTATAAATTCTGGTGTATTGATGGAGAGGTGTAAAAACCAGCCCTACTGCGATGATTGAAAATACCAGTGTACTCTGCATGGAATGCCATACCTCACGGATGAAATCTTTTTTTGTGGCTAGTTTTTGCTGAATTTTAAATTTACCAAGCTTAGCAGGTATAAACAGATAAAACAGCGCAAAAGGAATTCCGGCAAGTATAAAATACCGGATAGCCGAAACACTAAAAATACCTATTGTGGTTTCTATTATCTTTTCCATATCTATTTTGTTTTTATACACCAAAAGTATAAAGCAAATAGTTTTACGCCGTTAACAAAAGATAATTTAGGGGCTTAACAAAGGATAATTTATGTTATTGTTTTTCCTTTTGTGTGCATCCTTTTGCGAATTCGGCTTAATGACACTGGGGTGATACCGAGCATGGATGCGATATATTTATCAGGCACACGGTTTACCAGGTCAAAACGCTCGGACAGTAGTTCCCGATAACGCTCTTCTGGAGATTGTGTAACAAAGGATTCTAGCATTTTTAAAGATTCCGCCAGCATTTTCATCAGGAAAAAATTTCGGAGCGGTTCATACTCTGGGTGGATTTTCAAAACATCCTCCAAAACATCATAATCGATCTGCAGTAACTCCATAGGTTCCAGTGCACGGTAAATAAACCGTGAAGGGTGGCGGTTAATAATGGTATCGTGTGAGGCAATAAACTGGCCCTCCCAGCGCAGGAGAAGTGTAGCCTCTTCTCCATTTTCTTTAATGGTGTACGCGCGGATGACGCCTCGTTCAATAAAAGCCAATCGACGGCTGTTTTCTCCTTCGCGGATGTAGGCTTCATTGGCTTCAAGTGATACCGGAGTTGCCATGGCAAATAATGGTTCGGTATCGGCGGGCAGTACACCTGCTAAATCAAACAATAATTTCTGTAAGGTATCAATTGATCTTCCCATATTAAATAGAAAAAATGCCGATGAGCAAAGTGCTAAATTAAAAATATCCCTGCAGGCCTGCAAAAATAATACCAACATAAACCATAATCTGAGTGATGCAGTAAACATATAGCGTATCCTTCCGGAAATTACGCTGCCAGAAATGAGGGTATAAAAAAGTCCAATAGAAAATTTATCTTTATGGTGGATGCAGATGACATTACTTACTCTGCAGGCGTATGAACAGATAGCCGGCTTTGCCCAAACAACAACGATATATTAAACACAAAAAGCCACTGATCTCTACCAGTGGCCTTATTTCCCAAAACAGTTTCCTGTTTATTTTGCGCTGTTTTTTTTCTCGGTAACCTCAGCCCTGATCTCCTGGGCAAGGTTTTTAAGGTCCTGCATTGCTTTACGTACACGTGTACCTGCTGCTGCATTTCCACCATCATAAAATTTCGTCACATCAGCTTCAACTGAAGCGATCACTTCCTGTACCTGTTTGAATTTGTCCATAACTGTGTTTTAAGGGCCAAAAGACCCGGGTATTAATTTATTTTATTTTTAGCGCCCATAAAGTTCAGTTTCTGTTTTCAGCCAGTTTACCGTTTTCTCGTCTATATATTGTTTATCTATCCTCCATGTCCAATTTCCTGTTGCCTTGCCCGGGATATTCATGCGTGCAGTTTCATCTAAGTGCAGAATATCCTGCATGGGGATAATTGCAATTTTAGCAATGGAAGCATAACAGAGCCCGATCAGGATGGTATTGATGTTCTCTTCACTAACCTCGGCGCCCACATATCTTGAAAGCCGCTTTTTAACGTTTGCATCGGTTTCATTTTTAAACCAGCCCAGGGTTGTATTGTTATCATGTGTTCCTGTATAAACAATAAAATTTGACGAGTCGAATCGATATGGGATATGCACTGATCCTGCTAAATCTTTACCAAAAGCAAACTGCAATACTTTCATGCCCGGTAACCTGAACTGCTTTCTCAACTGCTCCACGTCCGCAGTAATTTCGCCCAGATCTTCGGCAATAAAGGGAAGTTTCCCCAATTCGCGCTGCATTATTGTAAAAAATGTGGCGCCGGCACCAGGCTCCCAGCTACCCTCTACAGCATCGTCATGATTGGCCGCAACCTGCCAGTAAGTAGAAAAGGCCCTAAAATGATCTAAACGGATAAGGTCATATATCTGCCGGCTTTTCTTTAACCGGTTTACCCACCATTTAAAACCATCTGCTTTCATCTTTTCCCAGTTATATATCGGCATGCCCCAGAGCTGTCCTTTTTCGTTAAAATAATCAGGCGGAACGGCAGCAACCTTGGTTTTATTTCCGTTTTTATCCAGCATGAAATTTTCGCGCTGCGCCCATACTTCAACAGCATCATAATCCAGGTAAAATGGCAGATCACCGATCAGGGCTATCCCTTTCGCATTTGCATATGCTTTTAACCTGTACCACTGCCGATAAAAAACAAATTGGTTCCATTTTATTTCTTCAATTTCTGCCTGATTGCTTTTTTCGAAATCAATAATGGTTTGGGTATCTTTTAACTTAAATTTTTCCGGCCAGTTGAACCATGCGTTGCCTTTATAATATTCTTTAATACGGGTATAAACACAATAATCATCCAGCCAGCTTTGTTCAGCTTTGCAAAACAAATTATATTCATTTACCAGATTTTCTTCGCCTCTGCTTTTAAACAACCGGTAAGCCTTACTTAATACCCGCTGTTTCATTTCCGCTGTTTTTTCAAAGTCTACCTCTGGTGTTTCTGGCAACATACAGGCGTTAAGATCGCTTTCGCTTAAAAGTCCTTCATTAAATAAACTTTCAGGACTGATCAGCATCGTATTTCCGGCCATTGCAGAACTGCTGGAATAGGGCGAAAATCCATTCTCCTTTTTGGTGGGATTAAGCGGTAAAACCTGCCAGTACCGCTGCCGTGATGCAGCAAGAAAATCTACAAATTTATAGGCTTCAGCGCCTAAATCGCCAATACCAAAACAAGATGGCAAAGCACTAACGTGCATAAGCACCCCTGCAGAACGTGTATTATTTTTAGGGATTAACTTAATTACGGCCAACGGAATAGGGTTAAACAATCGGCTGATCAGGATGCCTTCTTGTAAGGGATCTTTGTACTCTTTTTTTCCGGTGAGCAGGTTTTGCCATTCCAGAGGTGCCTCATTTGGCAACAACACTTCGGTGTCTTCCCATTTAAAATTATCGGCCGCTACCTGCTGATCTTTACAGCATTTAGCAAAACCCACAGGAATCACGGTAATTAGCCATTGCTGTTGATATCGCCTTGCAAAAGCACAAATATGCCGGCTATACTTACCCTTAACTTGCAACGGAATGTAGGCACCACGCTCAAAAACTTCGGATTCAGCTTTTCTGATCTTTAGCAAAGTTTTAGTTAGCCACATTTTAATCTTTCCCGAAAACCTCTCTCCCCAGAGTCTTTTAAAATTAATGGGTGCATCAAATGACGCAATCAGTCCGGCCCTATCGTCATAATTAACCGGCCTTCTGTTATCAGGATCAACAAGACTTAAATCCCATAATTCTGTTCCCTGGTAAATATCGGGAATACCCGGGCAGGTGAATTTTAAGGCCAGTTGACCTAAACTATTGATGACTGCAAAATCAGAGATTCGCTTTAAAAAATTCCTGATCAAACTATTGCTCTCTTGTTTTTCAGCTAAAATTACCTGCGAAAATTCAGTGAGTTTATCTTCATAATCTTCATCGGGGTTTGCCCAGTCCGATCGCTTTTTCGATTCCCTTAACGCTTTCATAATAAATTGCGCCAAACGGTTTCCGATTTCATGATCATCATCTTCCTGAAAGGGCAAAACACCAATAATGGTTTGCAGAAGCAGATAAACATCATTATCATGTAATAGCTTAAAAGACTTATGCTGTTTTTGTAAGGTTACAAAAGTTTCTTTTAGCTGACGAACCAATTGAGACCACTCTTCGGGAAGATCGCTAAGTACGCTTAATCTTGCCCTAACATCCTCCCCTTTTTTAGTGTCGTGGGTAGAACTTCCATTAATGCTGAATGGCCAGTTTTGCTGGCGCTTATACATTTCATGGTGAAACTCATGCACTGCCATTCCGAAAGCATCGGGTGCGTCGCCTACTTCGGTATGCCCTATAAAACGGTTATAGGTAAACATGGCCGTATCTTCTACGCCTTTGGCCATCAGCGGCCCTGTAAACTGCATACAGCGTTGAAAAAAATTACTCAACTTTTTGTTGTAAGCGCTGTTTTCCTTTTTTGGGGTTTCCAAAAAGATTTTGTTCAACAATTCCCCTGCCCTGGCCAGCTTTTTATCTTTGAGAATGGGTATCAGCAGGTTTTGAATATTAGTCGATTCGGCCTCTGCCAACGGAAAGCGATAATTATAATATCGGTATACGGGCATGCCGATGAGCATTTCGGCAAGTGCCATTTTAAGATCGGCTTGGTTAATATCTGAAAAATCAGCCGGTTTAAGCGCTAAAAACAGTTCGAATAAGTTGTTCAGTTCGCCATGCATGTGCTCAAACAAGATATTTTTTTTCTTTTCGTAAATCAGCCTGGATGGATCGAGTTTTTTACCTGTTACTTCCTGGTAAAGTTTATTAAAAGGTTTTTCCGCCTCTCTATTGGTAAAAAGATTGTTTACCACTGCCAGAAAATCATAGCCGGTACTTCCCTGCACTTTCCAGTTTTTGGGCAACTCCTCCCCGTTTTCAAGAATTTTTTCTACAACAATATAAATGTCTTTACCCACAGCTTTCCTTAGCCGTTGTAAATATTCTTGAGGATCGTAAAGGCCATCCACATGGTCAATTCGCAAACCCTGAAAAATACCTTTATCAAGCAATTCAAAAATGTAGGAGTGATAAACATCGAATGTTTCCTGATGCTGCATATTAAGGCAGATAAGGCCATTAACAGTAAAAAACCTGCGATAGTTAATGTTATAATCCGTTTCCTGCCAGCTGCATAAGCGGTAGTGCTGATTTTGAACAATTTTGGTTAAAGCAGCTGGATCGCTATTTATTTTTTTTAAATGCGCTGTCGAAAGGCTGCTCATGGTTTCTGCATTTACGGGCCAGTTAGCATCGCCGTAATTGAGGTAGTATCTGTCTTTAGTTGCCAGCAATTTTAATTTCTGCCCTGCAATCGCCTCTTCAAGATCCTCACCTAAAAAAGGTACCATTAAACGTCTATCACCCTGTTGCAGATCAATATCAAAAAAACGTGCAAATTCAGAATCATTTCCTTTTTGAAGTACATCCATTAACCAGGTATTATTTGGATGGAAGGCCATATGGTTTGGAACAATATCCTGAAGCCAGTTAATGCCAGCGGCTTTTAACTTTTTAGAAACCTTAAGCAGTTCTGCCTCGGTACCGATCTCAGGATTTATTTTCAGCGGATTTACGACATCGTAACCGTGCGTACTCCCTGGCAACGCCTCAAAAATTGGTGAAGCGTATATCGTGCCGATCCCCAGTTCTATCAGGTAGGGAATAATATGATCAAGAGATTTGAGGTTAAAATTTTTATGAAACTGGATCCGGTAGGTAGAAGTGGGTTTATGCATCTGTTTTAAAAAGAATAAGAATTGATTCAGGAAATAAGGTAATCTGGCCTTCAGCAGGTATACTGTTTGATTCGGGGTTTGGGCCTCCCCACTTTAGCAAAGTAGAATCTAACAGTACCGACGCCTGTTGAAATGCCGGATCAATAGATAACATTTGCTTCTGCTTAGAAAAATTAAACATGGCAATGATTTCTCCCCTGTCTTTCCAGCGTTTTAATACCAGACAGTTTTTTTCGGAAAAGGCTTCTGCATACACATTTTTCCGATCCAGGTTAGCCAGTACGGGATGTTGTTTCCGCAACGCGATTAAAGTTTTATAATAACTGAGCATGATCTTGTGCTTCGGTTCATCGTTTTTTTTCCAGTCGAGCTTAGACCTTTCAAAAGTAGATTCGTCCTGGGGGTCGGGTGTATCGCCATTATTATAGAAAGCAGCAAATTCTGCCTTTCTTCCTTTCCTTACCGCTTCTATCAGTTCCTCATCGCTATGGCTGACAAAAAACTGGAAAGGATTGGTTTCTGCCCATTCTTCGCCCATAAATATTAAGGGTAAAAACGGGCTGCAAAAAACTGCCGCAGCCATCACCTTCAACATTTCAAAACTGACCAGGGCACTGCCTCTTTCGCCCAGCATGCGGTTGCCCACCTGATCGTGGTTTTGTGAAAAAACGACAAATTTAGCCCCTGAAGCATTTTGTACGGGCATTCCAAACTTTTTCTGCCGATGTGCAGAATACTGCCCGGTGTACACATAAGCATCCTGATAAGATTTGGCCAGATCTACTACACCATTAAAATCGGAATAATAGCCCTCTTTTGTTTGCCCTGTACAAACCCGGAGTGCATGATGGAACTCATCGACCCACTGGGCATCCATTCCATAACCATATTCGCTTTGATGGCGGATATAACGGTCGTCATTTAAATCAAGCTCAACGACTAGTTGATATGTTCTACCAGTAAATTGAGAAAGTTTTTCGGTATACGCTTTAATTTCCGCTAAAATATGTACCGGGCTAAAATCTTTAATTGCATGTACCGCATCCAACCTAAGGGCATCGATGTGAAAATCCCTGAACCACATTAACGCATTTTCGATAAAGAAATCGCGCACGGCATCACAGCCTGCATCATCAAAGTTAATAGCCTTTCCCCATGGCGTATGGTATTTATTGGTAAAATATCCCCCAAAATCGGAGAAGTAATTCCCTTCTGGCCCTAAATGGTTATAAACGACATCTAAAATGACTGCCAAACCTTTAGCGTGGCAGGCATTAACCAAATGCTGTAAGGCCAGTGGTCCGCCATAAGTGTTTTGTACTGCAAAGGGAAACACGCCATCGTAACCCCAATTTCTGTTGCCTGGAAATTGTGCAACCGGCATAATCTCTACGGCTGTAATGCCAAGCTCAATAAGATAATCGAGTTTGCTTTCTATGGCGGCAAAACCTCCAGCTGGCGTAAATGTTCCGGTGTGAAGCTCATAGATGATGAGATCATTCGTATCTTTTCCTCTCCAATCGGCATCCGTCCAGCGAAAAGCGTTTACATCAAATGCCGTAGAGCACCCGTGAGGCCCTTCTTCCAGAAATAAAGACGCTGGGTCTGCCCGTTCAAGCGTTTCTCCACCGGTTATAAGATTAATTTTAAAGGCATATCGATCGAGGGACTTGATCTGGTTTGTTTGCAAATACCAATAACCATAGCCCTCATCAAACAGCGCTAAAGAAATTTCGCGATCTCCTATTAAGATAGAAACCTGTGCTGCCCGCGGTGCCCACAGCCTGATTTCAGCTTCCCCGTTTTCATTAAAATTTAGTCCAATATTTCTCTTTCGTATATCTATCTCCATTGAAGCGTTTTTAAAAAAAACAAAAAAAATGAGCCAAAAGTTTTGGCAACAGCAGGTTCGGGAAGACCGACGGGAAGAAAGGCACTGATTACGGGTGGCGATTTTGGCATGGGCATCGCTGCAGCCTTTGCCTACGCCAGAGAAGGCGCAGACCTAGCCATCGGCTATCTTCAGCAAGAAGAACCAGATGCTAAGGAAATAGTTGAACTGATAAAAAAGACTGTTCGTAAAGCCGTTGCAATTCCCGGCGATTCAAAGACGAAGCCTTTTGCAAGAAACTGATAGATACCGCTGTAAGCCAGTTGGGTGGCCCCGATATCCTGAAGAATAATGCTAACGGCTAATCCAGGCTACGCGAATTTAGAGGCAGATGTAAACGTATCGTTCTATATAGCAGGTCAAGGTCAAACGGTTTTTCTATGTAGCCGTCAAATCCCTCTTTTGCATATCTATCGCGGATATTTACATTACAGCTTAAGGCAATTACAGGAAGATAGGGATATTTTGCCTTTATCTTCTGGCACAGATTTATGCAATCCATGTCAGCGAGACGAATATCAAGCACAACCACATGTGGCCTGTTTTTATCAATAATATCAATTACGTCATCATCACAATGGAGAATCGGAATAACTTTAAATCCCTCCATTTCAAGAGCTGTTTTGAGAACATCCAATATAGACTCGTCGGTGTCCTGCACCATTATAGTTTCTGCCATATACTACTGCACAATTTTAGGGGAAGGCCAGATGCTATCATAAAAATAAAGATAATTAATAAAAAAACAAGAGACACCCGCTTAAAATATTTAAAGAGCACACGTTAAACTATTATGTCCATTAACGTTTTGTTTTTAAGACTTAAACTTACGCTGATAGAGGAAGGCTAAACCAAAAAGTAGGCGATGGAAAACTGTTATTCATGTGCCTATGGGGAAGCTGTACCTTCCAGTGGCGGTGTGTAATTCGACCCATTTTGTAGACGAATTGATTGAAATAGGCGCTTTTTCAAAGATTCTTAAATAATAAAACTACTTTTATAGCATTTAACGCGTCATTCATTTCGGGTTCATTGCGGCCAAAAATGATAACTTTTGCGCCTTGCGCAGCTAACAGAATAGCTATTACCCGGCCAATTCCGGTGGTTCTTCCGGTGATGAGTATGTTTTTCCCTTTTACATTTTCTGGTAGGTATTCCTTTAAGTTTTCCATATGTGTGTGATTGATGTTTATCATTTATTCCACCTTATATTAATCTGCTGGTTTCCGTTTAAGGTAAATTCGATGTTTCCGTTTTTAGCGTTTTTTGCTTTTAAAACGTCTTTAGTGCTACTGCCACTTACTTCAAAATGAGGAAGTTTTGTTGTTCCTGTTTTCACAATCATCATCCTGCAGGTCAACCTTTGGTCGCCAAGCACGCGAAAATGTATGTTCTGGTTCTTACGGGCAGTAAATCCCGAGGTGGGGTAATCTATGTAAATTAGAAATTCTTCGCCTGGTACCTGCAGGTAATGTCGTGGAAGAATGCCGAAGGCATTGCCGGCACCATATACTTCCTGTCCTACCGTGCCAGATTTGAGCCAGCCGTTCTGAAGGTCTTCCAGCGCAATCCATAATTTTGGATCGACTTCCCCGGTTTTAGGTTTTTCTTCAAGCATGTCTTTGGGCAGCATGGTTGGGTAATAGTATACGGCCCGGTCAACAAGGTAGCGAATGTACTCAGCAATCAGCAGCCGTACCGATGGTAGAACTTCAATACCTTCGGCATGTTTGAGGTAGTCGTGGAGGGCACAAAAAACTTCCTGTTCTTCATAAACTGCGGTATAAGGTGCATCATTCAGCGGAAACAAAGCAAAAAAGGTCGGAAAGTTTTTACCATACCCGTAATTGCAGTCCCACAGCTGGGTGTTGCGGAATATCCCTGCCAAACACATATAACTGAGGTTCAAGTACATTTCGTTCTTGGTAATCTTGTACAGCCGAAGTAAAGCTCCTGAGGCGAATGCGGTGTTGTTGGCCTGGTAGAAGATCTGGAAGCCCACGCCCTGCAGCGTTTTGGCTGCTTTTTCCGCCTCGTTCAGGTAGCGTCTTTCTTTAGTCAGTTCCCAGGCCTGGAGCATAACGTGGGCATAAATACCTGCAACATCTTTTTCTCCGCCCATACCTTCGGCAGTTTCTTCCTTTATGACTTCCAGGGTGTCCATTTTGTAAAATACCGGCCACTGATATTCGAAGTGCCGTGCTACTTTAATGGCATATTCCAGCGAACCCAGAAACAGTTTCTCGCATACTTTATCACCTTTGAGGGCCAGCCTCGATAAATTGAGCAGTGGGTGGTGCAGGTACCAGCTATCCATTACGCCCGGCTGCTTTTGCTCTTCCTCTCCTTCAAGTTTGCCTTCGGCCGCTGGAAGCCAGCGTGTAATGGTACCAATCTTTTTGTTGTAAAAAGCAGGAAGGCCTTCCTTAACCGTTTTCATCACTTCAAGGTCACGCCCGCTCCATTCTACGTAGTCCAGCAAAGGAAGCAGAACGGCGAGTTGCACCATGATTTCAGGTGGAGTAGTATAATCGCTTACATAGGCATTGAAATACTGGTGACCGCCAACCTGTGTCCAGCAGCCGGGACTATCGATCAGGTCTTTTAGCCCTTTCTCCAATATTTCAGGCCAATGCTGATAATTTGTTTCTGGTAGTGGAAGAAAACGGTACACTCTCGCCAGCATGTCGAGGTACAGGCTAATCATTTCCGGTTCGGTTTCGGGAAATGGAGTTGCAAAGGTGACGAACGCATCATTGATGATGACCTTGTTTCCAGACTGTAAAGGTTTTTCATTTGCTGGTGGCAGGGCAAATCCCAATTCCGGCCAGCTACCACCTACGCTATCGCCAAGAGAGGTTTTAGTTTGCTGGCAGTAATCGTTTAAGGCGGTCAGGTTTTGCAGGTACAAAACTGATGAAGACTTTGGTCTGGTCATGCTCATATAAATGAAACCAGATCGGGTGCCCCACTGGCTGGCATGGATCTGCCCTGCAGTATTTTCAACCTTACCATTTTTCGTGGTTATAAGAATATCCCTTGGCCAAAAAGGAACGTAAAGGTCTTTGGCTGGTTTTAGTGAGGTGGTATAACGCAGCACAGGTTCATCCTCATGCTCGAACTTAATGTTGGTCTCAAACATCCCGGCATCACTGCTAAGCCAGATATCTATTCCTGAATCATTTGTCCTGAAGCGACTAACCTCCAGCGACGGACCAGGACTAAATACCGGGCGAAATGCGATATTGCCACCACTTGGCAATTCTGCGGCTATCCATACCGAATCGCTGCTGAGGTATACTTTAAAAATAAGGCCGACGGTAGAATGTTCAAATAATGCATGCTCCATTTCGGCAAGTTCTTTGGCGGCTGCTGCCGCCCATGGGGAAATTCCGTTCATAATTAAGAATCTATCTGGTAACTTAGAACCAACAGGTGTTTAAAGAACTTTATTTATGGATTTTTCTTTAAGGCCAGCTGACCGATGGCCAAGGCTGGATGCCCTGATCCACTTTTTTGCTCGTATCGGTATGAGCGGATCCACTCGGATTTTCTTCTGGTTGCGCTTCATCAAGCGCATCGTCCCGGAGTGGATCGACAAGGAGATTCTGCGCCGGGATGTCTTCACCGAGAGCGCTTGGCTCGCTTTCCTGACGGTTTTTATTTTTTAGTTTTTTTTCATGGCACTTTTTTTCTATAAAACTTTTGAAAATCATTTGGCTATCGTCTGTACGTAAACAGAGATTCTTGTTTAGAACCTACTAACCGCAATTTCAGCGGTTTATCTTTTTCTTATAAAACTTTTGCCGGCAGCTTTTGGTTTTGTTAAAAATCGAAAACTTAGAAAAATGAAAGCCTGCCTAATAGTTATGCGTAAGTCCATCAGAAAACTTTGTCCTTAATCGAAAAGCAAGCACTGACCTTACTGACGCAGCGCTAAAAGGTTTTTGAGGCGGTAAGAAAAGCAGATTACGTTGATCAGCGTATGCAAAGGACACAACACGAAAGTGGAAATTCTGGTTGGAAGTGGATATACCCTGAGCATGGCAAAAGATATAGCACCCTAATGAATCTTGGCCAAAATATTAACAGCTCGGCTTGGAGATGCATTTTTCTACTACGCCGATTAATAGCGCAAATACGAATATGTAAATCACCACGCTACAGCTTACGACAAACCCCACCCCCATATATTCAGTTCAGAAACGGGTCTACCGGCAACCTGAGAGGAGTTTGCGGATCAATAATGCCTGCAAAACATGCAAACTACCTGTTTTAAGCAACCAGTTTATTAAGCTTAAGAAACAGATCTTTATGAACCAGAACCCGATCAATCATTTTGGAGAAGAATATGCCCAACATATCGAAATACGAAAATCTATATACACCGATGATGTAGTAAGTATAAACATCGTTGGAAAATATATCTGCATTTTACATATAAACACAGATTTCCAAAGGATGCTGCTTTTTGATTCTGTGGCTGTTCAGGATGTGGATATGGTCGAGACCTTTTTATCCAAACTATTTAACAGCGTGTTATCTGACGATTTTCTTATACGAACTTGAATATTGAAAGTCTAATTCTCCCGGTCTTTTATCCAGTTCTGTTAAGCAGTGATATCCGTTCTCCTCAATAAAACTCCATATCGATTTCCTTCCCTCCTTTCTTTGCAACAGTGTCCTGCGGACTGTTCCTCCACTGGGCATAAACTCAAAAATATCGGAGGCATATCCGGCAATAGTATAGGTTAATTCTTCCCATTTCTATCCAATTATAGAATCAATTGGTTTTAATCTTACCTTCTTCCCTTGAAAATACAGACTTTATTATATCAAAAAAACTAATTTACCCCAACAATCACGAAATAGGCGTTATCGGCTTTTTTTACAATAAGGTCCAGATGCTCTCCGAAATCCACAAGGTTCGATACTTCATCCTTGAGGAAAGTTGAGAATACCTCAAGATCGGTCTCTGGTGATATCACCACTTCAAGCGTTTCCGTACTTTTCCACTCGGTGGAAATAATTTCCGGATAAGCACCTTTTAACAGTGAAGGAAAGCCGTTGCGCGAAAAAGCTTCGGATAGCTGGCTTGCAATATCCGAAAGATGTGGCGTTAGCTCTTCATCCAGCGTATTCCACTGCATCCCGCGTTCCTCATCACGCCACATGCTGCCAATGTACCTGCCATCAAGGGTCACCATATAGCAGTCGCCCCCACTTTCCACAATAACCTGTTTATCTCCATCATCGGTGGGGATGTCAAAAACATATCTTTCCATATCAATACCTATTTTCTTTGGCTGTAAAGGGCTCGCCTGTTTCTTTTTGCTGGAAAGCAGGTATGCTGCCGTGACTGAGAAGCCAATGATGCCACCCATCAATAATCCTCTCCGATATTTAATCGCCCATTTGCCAAGTCTTGAAAGGCAGGGACTTATTTCTTTGGTTTCCATAATTAGGAGAACATCAGATTAAAGGTATAAGTTTTAAAATCAGCGTCAGGGTGCAGCAAAAGTTATACTAATGCATCGGACAATATCCAGATTAAAAAAAGGTAAAATCAAAAGGGGATAAGCGGACATTTACATGCACCAAATACTATTCTCCGCACGGATTTGCTTCGCGGCTCCAAAAAGATCATCCCACAGGAATAAATGCAAACCATTTTGGAATGATGATGGTTTTTTATAAACCTTAAACCCCCATGTCTATGAAAACAGCAACATTCAGTAATTTGGTTACAGCTCATACAAACCAACTGCATGCCCATGCCCTAAATTTTACAAGGGACACAGAAGATGCCAACGACCTTGTCCAGGATACCCTGATCAAAGCCCTAAGGTTCAAGGATGGATTCCAGGAAGGTTCGAATTTTAAAGGATGGCTATTTGTGATCATGCGGAACACTTTCATCAATGATTACCGTAAAAATGTAAGAAAAACTTCAGTTATCACTACCGAGGAAGAAATCGGCAGCGCCCATCTCGCAGGAAGTGCGGCAAAGAACGGTGCGGAGCACAGATTTGCAATGCAGGATATCCAGAACGCATTGAACGCACTGCCCGAAACTTACCGCATGCCATTTGTGAGGTATGTGGAAGGTTATAAGTACCACGAAATTGCTGAGGAACTTGAAATACCCCTTGGGACTGTGAAAACCCATATCCACCAGGCACGGTTGGAACTTAAGAAACAATTAAAACTATACAGGTAAAAGACCAGTCCGGCCTGAACAATTATCTTATTATCCTGCCGGTCCTTTAAGACCGGCATTTTCTTTTCAGGTAACTTAAGATCACAACTTACCACAGCATGATCCGATTAAGGTGACAGATTATTCGCTGACCAACCTGCTGCCTTGCACCTTCAGCACACATCTGATCATGAAAAACTTTTACAATGCTGCAATTCATGCGCTATTTACCCGCTTCTTTCTCCTGGTATAATTTTCAAATTAGCGCATCTATTTGGATTTATTCTTAATAAACTTAACTTTGCAAAAAAATGCCACACGGATCCGACCCCGTGTGGCGTTGCGGGCAATAAGCCCTGACACCTTTAACATCAAATTAAAAGTAAATGCAATTTAAGAAAATTTTACGCTTAGGTGTGTGCTTCACAGGAATATTTGCAGCTCATGCCAGTTCTGCTAATGATCTGACAGGAAGTTATACAAATTCTATAGATAGCCTTTTTCAAAGCCGGAATGATGAGCAAACCGGGACAGTGAGAGGCAGGATCACCACTGCTGATGGTAGTGTGGCTGCTAATGTAACGGTAGTCCTGAAAGGCACCCGCTTTGGCTCGGTTACCGACGAGGATGGCCTATATCAAATCCGGCGTGTTCCGGTTGGCGATTATACACTTGTAGTTTCGGCGGTTGGCCTTTATCCAAAGGAAAAACAGATACATGTTTCATTCCGTGGTACCGTAATTGCCGATTTTTCTTTAAAAGAAAATCGTTCAGAGTTAGACGAGGTCCAGGTAAGCACGAATAAGAAAAAATATAAAGTGGACAAGGTGTCCTCTTCATTGCGGTTACAATCTCCCCTGATCGAAGTACCTCAAAACATCCAGGTGGTAACCAGCAAGGTACTGGCTGATCAGCAGGTGTTTGATATTGTTGACGGTGTAACCAGAAACGTGAGCGGTACGTTGCGCGTAGGTCATTGGGACGCACAATATGCCAATATTTTTATGCGCGGCACCAGTATTCCCGCCTTCCGGAACGGTATGAACCAAAAAATGCCATGGGGCCCTTTAGCTGACGATGCTGCAACTATTGATCGCATTGAATTCGTAAAAGGTCCTTCTGGCTTTATGATGGCCAACGGTGAGCCCGGTGGTATTTATAACGTGGTAACTAAAAAGCCTACCGGTCAAAACCACAGTTCAGTAAGTGTAGCGGGTGGAGGTTACAACCTGGGTCGCGCTGCTGTTGACCTGGATGGCAAATTAAGCCGTGACGGAAGATTGTTGTTTCGCCTGAATGTGGCAGCACAAACTAAAGACAGTTACAATAAATACAATTACACCGACAAATACATTATTGCGCCCGTAATCAGCTATCAGGTAGACAGCAATACTTTAATCACGGCTGAATATACAACCCAGCACGTAGAGGCACAGGCACTGGGCTCTTACGGTTTTTCGCCAAAAGGCTTCGGCGATACGGATCCCAGTTTCTTCCTTGGCGACCCGGCACTGGATCCGGCAAAGCTTTATGACCACAATGCCACGCTTTATGTGAGCCACCGTTTAAATAACGACTGGAAGATCAATGCCCAGGCAGCTTATCTCCGTTATGGTTTAGATGGGGGTACTCCGTGGCCTTCAACCATTGCCCCAAATGGCGATATGAAACGTTACCTGAATATCAGTGAGGAGTTGGCCATTAATAAAAACATACAGGTTAGCCTGATGGGCGACATTGCTACCGGTCCGATTGTACACCGTATTTTAGGCGGACTCGATATGGGTAACCTGAAAACCTGGGGGGATTTCTCCAGCAAGCAGGTGCCAGATCTGCAGTTGGCAAACAACGCTACATTTAATATTTACAACCCGGTTTACGGTATTCCTTTTGACAAGATTCCTGTCTTCGACCGTTCTCGAAGCATCCAGAACCGTTCGGGATCAAATGTATATGCCACCAACCTGACCTATACCGGCGCTTACCTTCAGGATGAACTTCGCATGTTGGATGGACGTGTGCGTTTAACCCTGGCCGGCCGTTTCACACATGCGGTAACCGTGGGCAAAACAAACCTGACACAGCTATCTGACAATGTTTTCAGTCCCAGGGCTGGTTTGAGTGTAACCCTGGCGAAAGATTTCAGCGCCTATACACTCTATGACCAGAGCTTTCTGCCCGTTGCCGGCCAGGACTATGCTGGAAACCCTTTCAAGCCGATCCGCGGCAATAACATCGAACTGGGTCTGAAAAAGGATTTCTTTGATGGTAGATGGAACGTAACGGCTGCCGCTTTCCGCATCAAGAAGAAAAATGTATTAACCGCCGACCTGGATCCGGCACACCTGGCTGCGAACCCTAATGCCCAGATCCAATTGGGGGGTATTATCTCAAAAGGTATCGAATTGGATGTAAACGGCGAAATTACCCCAGGGTTGAACCTTATATTAAATTATGCGTTCACCGATGCTAAGGTAAGTGAAGATGCTAAACCAGAATTGGTAGGCAGACATACCCCTAACTCGGCTAAGCACATTACCAATGGCTGGTTATCTTACCGCTACCAGAAGCAAGGGGCTTTATTGAACGGTTTTGGATTGAGTGCGGGTTACCAGATTCAACTGGACCGTTATGCGGGATCAACTTCTGTTCCATTGATGTTACCTGCTTATTACCGTTTTGACGCAGGTGTTTCTTATGAGAAAGGTAAAATAACCATCGCAGCGGTAGTCAATAACCTTTTGGACCGCAGGCTGCTGACGCAGGGCTCATATACCAAGCTTGCAACTGAAACTTCAACCTCCGTTTCTTACTATACCTATATCTATGAGGTTCCGCGCAATGCACGGTTGAGCATTACCTACAGGTTTAAATAAGCATATCTGATCAATAAAAACAGGCACAATGACGAAGCATCAAAATCCGGGAAAGAGGAAGCAAAAGGATACGCTTTTCAAGCGCATTAACAACTGGCTGCACTTGTGGTTAGGTTTGATATCGGGTATCATTGTCCTGATCGTATGCCTTACCGGCTGTATTTGGGTATTTAATGAAGAAATTACCGGTTTGCTGGAGCCTGAAACAAAAATAGCCTGGCAGGATAAACCTGTGGTTAAACCCTCCGAATTGATGCGGATAGCTGCGAAGCTGTACCCGGAGAAAGTGCCATCTTACGCCAATTACCAGCAAGGCAGGGCCATCAACTTAAATTTACGCGCGGCCAATGCCGGTCCGCGGGATCGCCGTACGGGAAATACCATCCTGAAAGTGAATCCCTATACAGGCGAGGTGATTAGTACCGAGGAGCATAAACCCGGTGAATCAGATTTCTTCAGGTTTATTTTAAATGGGCACCGTTTTCTCTGGATGCCTTATGAAATAGGGCGGCCAATAGTTAACTATGGCACCATGATCTTTGTAGTTCTACTGATCACCGGGCTGATCTGGTGGTACCCGAAGAAATGGAATAAATCAACCCGTGATAAGAGTTTTAAGATTAAATGGGGGGCATCTTTTAAACGGGTAAACCTCGACCTACACAACGTACTTGGCTTTTACGCCTTATTGTTCCTGGCGGCTATAGCTCTTACGGGAATGGTATATGGTATCAAATGGTACAGTGAAGGTATGTATTGGGTTACATCAGGCGGCGACAAGCTGGAAGCTTACAAGCGCTTGGACTCAGACTCCACATTAAAAGGAAAAAGTTACGCGCCCGAAAAAGCGATGGACATGGCCTGGAACCAGGTAATTGCGCGCCACCCTAAATCGATGGGCTTTTATTACAGTTTTGCGGATACGGCTGAGGCTAAGGCCGCCATCAACATCACCGTCTATCCAAACAAAGGCCAATTTTATAATAGCCAGGGCTACACTTTTGACCAACATAGTCTGAAGGAGTTAAAGCGACAGGATGCTTATTCTGTGGAATATGCGCAAGCCTCGTTTGGTCAGAAACTGCGAAAAATGAATTACGATATCCACGTAGGCAGTATCCTGGGATTTCCGGGTAAGGTAATGGCCTTCCTGGCTTCACTTATTGGTGCCAGCTTACCTATTACAGGATTCCTGGTATGGTATGGTCGGAAGTTTAAGAAAAAAAGTAAGAAGCCGGGGAAAAGTCTGGCGAAACAACCTGAAGCTATCCCTTCCAGACCAGCAGAAAAACTACTTGCAGAAATATAAACGCAAAGCCCCGGATCTGAAAAGCCGGGGCTTTGTTTTAACTTCTGATCTAAAAGTTATATGAAAGACATGGGATCAGTATCAAATTGGTGACTTATTCTCCGAAGAAGGTTAATTGCCTTATCCTACTATATTTTACCAGTAAACAATTCTGAAAACTTTTACAATAAGTGCTTTTTCTATACTTTTCGTCAATTTTGTTCTTCAGCATTTTATCAAAATTCACTAATGCCCCCAAAGTGTGCATAAAAATTCAATTTTCCGCCGGTTAACGCTAGCGAAGATTTCAAAAAACTGTTAGCAGCTTTAGTGCTTTATAGCCCTCAACAAAAACACCTTACATTGGAGCATACTTCTATCTTAGAAAAACAAAAAGAGATACCGTGTCTAATCTCTTTGAGACCCATACCCCACTTATTTGAGCGCCTGAACTTCCCTAAGGTTTTCGGTGAGCATCGGAAGTTTACTTCGCGGTCCCCCTGTAAAAGATTTGCAAATAATTGACATCAAATCTCTCTTAAACCTCAAATCGTTCATCTTAACAGCATTTTCTGCTTGATTTCCATTTGCTGCTGCTCAATGAATGCAGTTGACTGGCGACAGTGATTGTGCAAATTTTTAGCTTTCAGTATATGGGTGAAAAGCGCTACCTTATCAAGAGGATGCATTTTGCACCCTGCGACCCTTAATTTCTCCAAGATCAAGGGTCTGACAATTTTTTTAATGCATTCACTGCACTTGCTGATTTTGGGTTGAGCTCCAAAGACCTCCTGTACATCAGGATTGCATTTTGTTTTTCATCCGACTCGGCTAGTGCCATGGCCAGGCTGTCGTAAACATTCGCGCTGTTTGGGAACAAAACAGTATTCAATCTCAGCACTTCCATACCCTGTGTTTTATGATTGTTAAAGAACATGCTGAGCCCTGCTAAGTTCATCTCCCTTTCATCCAGATAAAAATGGGTAGTATCGGTCTTAATGCTATTGAACCTCGCCCATGCTTCATTTACATTGTGTTTTACCAGTGTCCTTGAAAACTCATTTGCCATTGATTTTTTATCCCTTTGTGGCACGCCTCCGTTGAGTAAATAAAGCAGGCTCATCGCTGAACCATGGGTACTGCGGTGTGTTATATTATTGAGAACAATGACCGTCTGGTCTTTAGTGATGTTCCTGATAAATGCTGTAACCGCACCGGGCATCCCCCCTGTGTGGAACACAACCTTGCCATTTGAGGTATCTTTGAGTATCTGCCAACCCAAGCCATAGTAGCAAAAGTTGTTTTTCCAGCCGGAAGTAGCCAGTTCGCCATTGTTTAACCGGGTTGGGGTAAAAGCCTTATCGAGCGATGAACGTTTGATTATCTGACCGTTATATAATGCCCTGTCAAACTTCAACAGGTCTGCTGTTGTGCTGATGATATTGCTTTGGCCAATCAATCCGTCCAAATGCATCAGTTCTATGTGGTTCTGGCGCAATGAATCCGCCCGCAGCAACTTCCAGGGTGCGAAGTTTAAATAGTCGTACCCTACTACCCGGTTAGGATCCTTAACATTTATCAATACCGTATTGATATAGGTATTCAACATGCCGGCCGGCCTGAATATATGGCTAGTCAGGTAATCGGAAAATGAAGTCCTGCTTACTCGTTCAACAATCAGGGCCAGCAGGTTATATCCGCTGTTAGAATAGCTCCATTTCTCTCCAGGTGCCGACCGAAAGGCGTTTTTATCCTTATTTATTGCCCCAGGGATATCGGCTATTGTAAATACTTTACTGGTATCCTCGGCATACGGTTTTTCCAGCATCTGCAAATCCGCTAACCCGGAAGTATGTGATAAGAGCTGGCTGATTGAAATCAGTCCGTTATTTAATTCAGGAATATATTTTTTCACAGGATCGCTTAAACTGAGCTTTCCCTGCTCAGTAAGCTGTAAAATAGCTACCGATGTGAAGATTTTGGAAACAGAAGCCAGGTTAAAGGACGACACTGAAGTCACCGGGGTATTGGCTAAAGTATTACCAATTCCGGTAGATTTGCGATAGATAACTTTTCCTTTTTCGGCAATCAGGATATTTCCAGAGAGCTCATATTCGGCATTTTTTAAAACTACCAGACTGTCGATCCGTTGAACGCTGTTTTGTGCCGATAGGACCAGGTTCGATATCAGGAGTAAAATGGTGAGTGCAATATTTTTCATGCGATTTTAAGTTTTCAGATTATTGATAGCCATTCCCCAAGTCGCGTTGTTAGTCCAGAAACGGTAAAAGAAGGGATTATCAAATTCATCTATTGATTATAAATTTTAGCTGGGCGCAATCACATTCCCAAAACCAGGAAAATCCAATTCAGGGTCAGCTATCTGGATGCTTCAACCATTCCTCACTCCCTGAGACATCCTGGTTAGACAGCTTGCCTGTTGAAATGGCCTTTCCCATCAGTTTCAGCCCCTCAGCTTTATTCCCGGTTTTGTACACCAAACGCGCATACACACTCATGTTGTCGTGATTGGGATTGCTGACGGTTATTTTCTTCATCCATTCCTTGCAGATATTCAAGACGTTTATATCGCTGCATTTTTCTGCAACTGTCGAGCTGAACCTCAGGGAAGCGTTATCATCGAGCCCTTGCTGTTTTTTGCGTAAGGAAAACATTTTCAGTGCCTCTTCCCATTTGTTTTCAAGCTGTAGCATCCGCTCTTCCATTAGGGGGATATATAATAAAGCTTCCTGCGGGGAGAGATGTTCCCTTGCGAAAACTATACCTTCCTCAAAAGCCTTACGGTTTACTGCTTTCATTGCATCATTCATTTTCTTTCCTACCATCATGCTCAGGATAAATTTAACATCAAGTTCACCATAAAGCGCTTCGTATTTCTGCTTGTGCTTTAAAAAGAAGGCGTTCACCTGCTCAGTACCACCGGAAAAATAACACAGCACATTAAAGGGAACCTCCGAAAGGTAGTCCTCAGTAGAATTCCAGTAGGCAGCTAATTTTTCATCCAACCCTTTGGTATTGACACGGAAAACGTAATCTTCATAGAACTTGGGATAAATTGTCCTCCCGGGTGCCGATACACCATCGATGATCTTGCCGTCTGTGTTGTTCTTGATCGCTTCAGCTAAAAAATCAAGATAATTTCCTGTTATCCCTTTTTTCCCAGGCAGCATTCCATAGGCTTGATGCAGGATCCGCTGTTGCAGGTTAAGCACCAAAGTGGTAGGATACATACCGACATGGTACTTTAGTGCAAGCTTATATACTGTATCCCGCTTTTCTGCATTATAACGTAGGACTACAAAATTTTTGGCTAATTGCCTGCTCATCGTGCTATCCCTGAATACAGCAGCATCCAGCTCCCTGCAGGGGATGCACCAATCAGTATAAAAGTCGATGATAAGCAGCTTGCCTTGCCTGATCGATTCGGCTTTGGCAACCGGATAATCCTGCTCTACAACGGTCAGCTGACGAGCATAACCTGCTAGCGAGTTCAAAAGCACCAGTAAAAGCAGATTAGATTTTAAAAATATTATTTTCATAAAAAAAAGTTTAGAGGTTAAAACAGAATGAGCATATTAATCTAAAGTTATCTGGAGATCCAAACTTTCCCGTTTCTTACTAAGCTCTTCTGCCTGATGGTTATAAAACTCAGGAAGATATGGTAAGCCAGAACCGTTCTTGCTATATTCGCTAAGGGTCTTTCGTCCCAAATGATGGCAGCATAAGCTGAGCAACAAAACAAAACCCGCCCGATCAGGCTAAACAGAACTGTATATTTTTTTTTCATAGCATAGATTAGATAGCCAAAAGACGCAGGCTCGAAAAATATGTTGCATCGGGCAACCTTACCTAAAGATTTTCTGGTTTTTAGGAGCAACTCCTTACGAAGAAGGTATGTTAATCATAAAGAAGTACACTCAGTTCAGGTACGAGGTTACAAAAACTCAGAACAGTTAACTACCTGGGCATTTCGGCAAAAATGGCCGCCTGTTCCGCATTTAAGCTGTCACCCCATTTCGCTTTAAAGTGATCATCTGTTTCGGGGCAAACTGGCCACTCTGATCTTTCGATCAGCTTTTTTTGCAATTGGCTTTCAGGAATAATCTTTCAATTTCTGCGTAAAATAAAGGCTCCTGGGAGCATATCTACAATTCGGAGTAGACTATTGTCGTTTCGCAATTTGGAGGGATTATGACGTTTTTTTTGCGTTCCGGTGCAAGCGAGCGGATTTTGATCTTAAGGAAGGTCTGAATTAAAGATAAATCTGGCAGTAGCATAGATTGAACTGAGAAGTCCTGAGGAAAATGGATTTGGATCCGAAATGTATATCTGTTCAGAGGGAAAGGAACTTAGATGTGCATGATCCGGTAACCAAATTGGTGGCCAGTTTGGCCCGAAACAGAGGGGTCACTTTCACCGAAATACACAATTAGTAAGAACCGTCCTGATCAGTAGATTTTCTCCAACCATTGATCCAGTTTTTTGTAACCAAATGAAATAATTCGTCATCTGTTTTCATGGCTAATTCTTCTAAAGCGGTGGCAACATCTTTTAACTTCCAGCCCTTGCTGTTCAATGTAAACCAAGCTTCTTTAAGCATATTTTTATTTAAATAACCTTCGAATAAAGCCAGTTTGTCTTCATTCCGATTTAGCCACAAGGGTAAATCATTAATTTCATTTAACTTCTCAGGAACAGCGATTTCGAATATACTTGAATTTTGTATTTGTGCAGAATTAATTGCTGAAAGTGTAGACGAAAAATCACCATTATATTCAGAGATGTTTTTAACGTATCTTGATGGAGTCTCTTGTTTTATATATATTAAATTTTTAAACTCATTCGGATTATCTCCGTAATCAAGAGTAAACTCATCAACTTCTTCATAATCAGAATAATTCACCTGTTTACAAAAATTGATTGTTTCGTCGTTTAATCCCTCTTTTGTCATGATTATTTTCAAAAGAATTAATGTGATCCATTGTTTTGAATTTCTTGCAATCTCGGAAATAAAACCCTGTTCTAAAAAATATTCACCGAAAGTATCTTTTTTGTCACAAAAGAATTGATGAACGACTCCCTTGTGCGACGCTCCATACCCCAAAAATAAAGGAATAAGACAAGGGGGATGAGGATACCAATAGTCTGATACACTATTATAATCATCCACGTACGGAATTTTAACTTCTTGATTGATTATTTTCTTTAAATCAGCATCAATAATGCTTATTTTATCAATAATTAAATTTAATTCTTCCATACTACAAACATAAAAAGTTATTTGAAAACGATGATAATTACGACCTCGACCTTAAAACCATTTGCAAAAACAGGATGTTATCTAAGCAAGCCCTGAATCAGGCAATGAATGGGTCACTAGCCAGATTTTAACATGAAAAGCGACAATATGGATGCGGCGGGCAAAATGCTCATCAGTAAAAATTTGACAATAGCCTTTGCCGAAAGTGCAACTGCCGGCCGGCTTTCAGCTGAATTTTCCATGATTGATAATGCTGGAAAATTTCTTAAAGGTGGCATCGCCTGTTATGATGCCTGCTTAAAGGAAGATCTTTTACAGGTTGATCACGCGCTTATTAAGGCCTATACACCCGAATCAATGGAGGTAACCCGGGCAATCAGCCTTGGGCTTTCACGGTTGATCCCTGCAGATATCCATATCGGAATTACCGGGCTTACCACCCCGGGCGGGAGCGAAACCAAGGAAAAACCAGTGGGCACTATGTTTATTTATGCTGTCCACCAGGGTGAACTAGCCTTTTCGCAAAGGTTTTATTTTACCGGAGAACGGGAAGAAATTGTTTCTGCGACGGTAGAAGCCTGTGCGGCAATGCTGATAGATTATCTTGGTTCCATCTAATTAATCGCCGAATTATGAAAGCAAAAAAAGTATTCCTCAAAAAAACCTGGTTATATAAAAACGGGCTGTCTGTTGTCTTCATCAGCCTGTTTATACTTACGCTTTTGGCACAGGCCCTTACCGGCTGGAATGAACACAACAATGAACTGAACGAACATGGAGCATCCAGCCTTGATTTTAGCACTTATCTGCATACAGGTCATTTTATCTCCGCAACTTTTGAAAATTTCGAAAGCGAATTTTTACAGATGATGCTTTATGTATTGTTGACCGTAAAACTCCGCCAGATTGGTTCTGCCGAATCAAAAAAACTGGATAAGCGGGAAGAGGTAGACCGGGAACCTGTTCCTTCTAAAGATGCGCCATGGGCAGTGCGACAAGGCGGATGGATCTTAAAATTATATTCAAATTCGCTTTCTATTGTCTTCAGCATACTTTTTTTGCTCAGTTGGCACCTGCATTTTTATGGCAGCTGGCAGGACCACAACATAGAACAGGCATTGAAAGGAGAACCTACAGACACGATGGGCGCATACCTCGGACAAGCCAATTTCTGGTTCGAAACCTTTCAAAACTGGCAGAGCGAATTCCTGTCTGTAGCTGCCATTGTGGTACTCACGATATTTTTAAGGCAAAAGGGCTCTCCTGAATCAAAACCTGTTGATGCACCTCATATGGAAACAGGGAAATAAACTGATGATCAAAATAATTACGCTAAAAGCTTATTATGATGAGCAGATATACACAGGTAATAATCGAGACACCAAAAGGTTCCCGCCAAAAATTCGATTATGAACCCAAAAGTGGCAGCTTTTTGCTAAGCAAACTGATGCCGTCAGGTATGGTCTTTCCGTTTGATTTTGGATTTATCCCGGGTAACGTCGGAGAAGATGGCGATCCGCTTGATGTGATGCTGATCTCTGAACTTAACATCTTCACGGGCTGCATGGTCAATTGCCGGATTATTGGCGGGATAAAGGCCCAACAACAGGAGAAGAATGGAAAGATAACACGTAACGACCGTTTTATTGCCGTTCGGAAATAAGTCCGACTTATGAGAAGGTAAATTCATTAAAGGAAGTATCTGAAAAACTATTGAAGGAAATTGAGCAGTTTTTCATTGGCTATAACCGACAGGCAGGAGAATCATTTAAAATCCAGGGGCATATCAATCCGGATCAGGCAGTTAAACTTATTGATAAGGGCCGTAGGAACAACCATGACAAACAAAAACTCATTCAATTGTTTTTGCCTTTAACAAATTCGCGATCTGCAGATAAAAAATTAAAAGCGCTGGAGCAAAAACTGATCAAAAATTTCGGTGGACTGAGTATTTACGCCCAGAACCCGGTATTCGGCAGCTGGAGGGAAAAAGGGCAGTTAGAGAAAGACAAAATGATGGTGTTTGAGGTAATAGTGTCGGTTTTGGATCAAGAATTTTGGAAGGAACTCAAAAGCAGTCTTGAAAAACAGTTCCGTCAAAAAGAAATACTGATCAGATCCCTTGATATCGGGATGATATAATAAAAAAACAAAACCATCACAATTTTAACCTGTTCTATAATAGAGACCCTATTAAAAATATAATTATGGCAACCACAAAAGCAACAGCAAAAAAAAACGCAAAACCTACAGGAAAAACAGGAAAAATTGAGAATTCAGAATTCCATGATTTTTTTATTGATGAGTTAAAGGATATTTATTGGGCAGAGAAACACCTTGCAAAGGCGCTGCCAAAAATGCAGAGGGCCGCTACAAGTCCCGAACTGGCAGCAGCTTTTGAAAAACACACCCAGGAAACTGAGCAACATATCGCCACCCTGGAAGAAGTATTTAGTCTTTTAGGAGAAAAAGCCACTGCGAAAAAATGTGATGCGATGGCTGGTTTACTGGAAGAGGCCAACGGGATTATCGCTGATACGGATAAAGGCACTATGATCCGTGATGCCGGGCTTATCCTGGCTGCTCAAAAAGTTGAGCATTATGAAATTGCGACCTACGGAACTTTAAGGGTATTCGCAGAGAACATTGGCCATGATGATGTGGCAGAACTACTTACACAAACGCTCGAAAATGAAAAGGCAACAGATGTAGCTCTGACCGAAATAGCCGTTAATGCAGTTAATTCTGAGGCGGTAGCAGAATAATCAGAAGAAAGCTTCAATTGCAATGCCCCTAAAAAAGCCAGACACTTTCTAGGGGCATTTTTTATTGCTTTATCATTCAATCAAGCGTTGTTTAATTCATGTTTTAACATATATAAAACCAAAAGGGTTAGCCTGTATATAGTTTTAAAAATCTTATCATGAATAAGCAAAACCTTTTTGAGCGTATATCCGATAAAATAACTTATTGGACAGGAATTGTCTGGGCTTTTACTATGGCCTTAAGCGTTATCATAATCTGGAAATAAGTGGCCCGGTATTCAGCTATGCTGATACCGGGCAATTAGTCATTAATACAGGAACAACCATTATTACTTTCTTATGGTATTCCTGATCCAGAAAACGCAGAACCAAGATTCGAAGGCAATACAACTGAAGCTTAATGAACTATTAACTGCAAGCCTGCATGCCAGTAACCGCATGGTTGATATCGAAGACCTTTCTGAGGCTGAACTTGATATGTTACAAAAAAATTCAAGCTTACTCCTTTCTCTTGTTGCCGTTTTTTGATTTTGACTAATTTATGAAAATATTTGGTCTGCGCGCGAAAGCAGTGGTTCTTGTCTGGGAATTCCTAAAACTCAGCAAACGGCTTTGTATTCGCTATATTGTTAAGCACTATGGAAAAGTCGTGTCTAAAGCGCCTAATCTGTCTTTTGTCAGCGCATCGGACATCCTGCCTAACAGTTTTTATTTATCATGACTTTTCTATTGAAGAATGCATTACAAGAGCGCTATGAACCTACATATACTGACATATGTTTAATGGAAAGAATAATAAAAACATCCGGGTTGGACTGGACAATCTTTTGGCCACCAAAACTGACGGATGGCAAAGCGACAACAAAATATAAAAAGATAAGTGGTGTGCCGCCAGATGGTATCTAGGCGCTCAGAGAAACTCCCTGATGATATGAAAAATCTCTGTCTACAGAGTTAGCCGACTTAACAACTTTCCTGTTTGTCTTTTTGTGCTCCGCCTTTATATCATTCAGAAGGTGTCCATAAGTGATCTCGCCGCACTCTTCATCATAAAGACAAAAACCTTCTTTCAGTTTGTTCTGGTCTAATGTTTTCATAGCATTCAAATAAATCATACAACAACTGAACAGGCAAATTGTTTTATCGATAATACATATCAATCAAAATTCACAGTCTTTATATGAGCTTTGTTTCTCAGATAACAATGCTTCACATGAATTCGCTACTTGAAACAATTAGCAACCAATACAAAATCAGCTATTATAAAACTAATTTTAGGAATGCTTATGGAACTGATTATCGGGATAAGAACAGTTGTCCCATAGATCACCAGATTATAACTGATGTGTCAATTTGTGATAAACCAATCTTTTGGTGCTTTGAAGTCCTTTCGGCCTTTGTCATAAGTAGCCACAGCAACCTCCCATTTAATGGCATGGAAAGTTTTGGTGAGGGCTAACAAATGTTTAAAAAAGACGTGTACTCAACGCCAAGCAACAGTAAACTAGATACTTGAACAAAATGAACATCGCACAATCATAGAAACCGTTGTTTTATTAATATGTATAAAAGTATGTTCCTTTTCATCCTGTTCAACCTCGTTTTATTTCGGTGCTCAGCACAGACCGGATGCCGCCGTAACAGCAATGGTGAATTGTACCAATTCCAGATTCTGTTCAGCCAGGATTTTAACTACGATCTACCCTGTTGTAACGTAGCAGACTTTTGCCTTCCAGTGGGAACTATCGGCACCCCATGCACCATCAGGGATCCGATCTTTGGTACGACCTATGCGGGAATATACGGTAACTATTCAGCAATTAACTGCGACCTGGATGACAACCTCCACATGCTCTTATTTTCTTCTGCTTTATTTGGCTTCTATATGCACATTAAGGGCGGCCGAAATAGGCTGCGTATGAGCAAATAGCCAGCCTTGCCCAAATAACAATGACCTTCCCACCTAAACACAAAAAGCCACTGATCTATATCAGTGGCCTTATTTCCCAAAACAGTCTTCTGTTTATTTTGCGCTGTTCTTTTTCTCTGTAACCTCAGCCCTGATCTCCTGGGCAAGGTTTTTGAGGTCCTGCATTGCTTTACGTACACGTGTACCTGCTGCTGCATTTCCGCCATCATAAAATTTCGTCACATCAGCCTCAACTGAAGCGATCACTTCCTGTACCTGTTTGAATTTGTCCATAACTGTTTTTTAAGGGCCAAAAGACCCGGGTATTAATTTATTTTATTTTAGGAAACAGTATTCCAGTTCCAAAACTAAACATTTCAGGAAGAAAACAAAAAGACTATTGCAAATCCAGATGCCCGGCATCACTGCTTACCCCTATCGCATTTGCCCTCCAGAGAATAAAGCCCAATCTGCCGCAGCATTCCGCCACAAAATACTCCACATCAGCAGGAACGTCATTCACGATCCGTAAGCGGATCTTGTATTTCGTGTTGTAACTGATGTAGACCACCAGGTCATCATCTGAAAATCCCCTGCCGGACAAAGGCTTAAAATGCACCTCCTGAAGTTCCCTCGCTGTACGCACCAAACGGTCGTTCATTACTTTGGCCAATGCTTTTTCAGGCTTAAAATCTGTCTCTAAAATCGCCAGTACGGTTACGGTCATCAGGCAAAAATATATCTAAAAGTGAAATTATCAAGTTCCAGAATATAAGCATCTGAAAATGAGTGACAATATTTTATATCGGAATGGGCCTTTTCCTTATCGCATTTTACCAGGTCAGCTTCTCTTATTATATAACGATTAATGCTGGCTTTCTGAAAGCAGACTATAATTACTGTTTTGAAATGATTTGCGCTTTAGCTCATAGATTAACACCAATTGATTTCCTAGCCATTTTTAGGGTGAAATTCAATACCATCTTCCTTGATTGGGTATTTCAGCAAAACTGTACGCGCATTCCGCATTTAAGCTGACACGCTATTTCGCTGCAAAGTGACGGTCTATTCCGGGGCCAAACTGTACGCGCTGATCGAAGGACCAGATTTTTCCTAATAAGTAAGTCCTATTAATTTTTTAAGTTCAGTCCAGATAAAGGCCTGGCGTTAATTTTGTATCTGATATGATAATTAGTCTGTTGGTTGGGCTTGGAGCGTCACGATGCGTCTTTTTTGGAGTTATTCGGTTGTATTTTTCGGATGTGATGCTTTGCTGATCTGAAGGAAAGGGTATGAAATGTTGTTGGGCCAGGTTAAAGAGAGGATTTGAAAAAGGAGAGAAATTTGAGGCTGGCTGTCCTATGCGTTCAGAGGGAAAGGGACAATTTAGGTAATTGCCCGACAATCAAATTCGCGTACAGTTTGGTCCGAAACGGACTGACCAGTTTCGTTGAAATACACAGTATAAACTTCTTGGTACTTTTTATTCAGTTCATCCACCGGATGATATATTTATCGACATCATTATAGTATTTGACGATATTCATTATTTATGTATGTTAGTGCATCCCAAACAGAATGCCCTATAAACGCTATAATGATCAGGAACTAACAGCCTTACTTAAGTCAGGTGACCAGCTGGCCTATGCTGAAATTTATCACCGTTACCACGCTACCCTCTATATTCATGCATTTAAACGACTTCAGTTAAGAGAGGAATGCAGGGATTTAGTTCACGAACTCTTTACCACCCTTTGGATAAAACGGGCAGAAATTACTTTTAAATCTACCCTTTCCGGGTATCTTTACACTTCAGTCAGAAACAAGATATTCGACTTTCTGGCCAAACAGAAGTTAAAAAAAACATATATTCAATCTATTCAAGATTTTGCAGAAAATGGTTTGGTTACTGCCGATTACCTTGTGAGACAAAACCAGCTAAAAGCCATTATAGATCAGGAAATTGCCAACCTTCCTCCCCGAACCCGTCAAATATTCGAACTGAGCAGGAAAAACTTCTTAAGTCATCAGGAAATCGCAAAAGTGTTAAACCTGTCCGAGCAAACGGTAAAAACTACAATAAACAATGCACTAAAGGTGTTACGTACCAGGCTTGGATCCATGTTTTTCCTCTCGCTCTGATTTTTTTTAAAATTCCTTTACCCCCTAAGTTATTCTACTTCGTCTTTAACCCCTGAATGCGGAAGGTACGCTCCTTCGCCTTTTAACAATGATGCAAAAAGAGGAAATTAACGAGCTTTTACAAAAGAAACAGGCAGGTAACTGTACACCTGAAGAAATTAACTTTTTAGAGAGTTGGTACGCCCAATGGAATAAAGATCTTCCCCTGAGTTTAACCGAAGAGGAACTATTCGAAGACCTGTTCATTATAAAAAAGATGACCAGTACCCTGCCAGCCGAAAGAAAGTTCAGCACATTAAGTCAAAAACTATTAATTGCAGCATCGCTGCTGGTTATGATAAGCGTGGGGCTTTATTTTTATCTGCATAGCCAACGCACTGATTACAATCTGGCGCTTCACGACATTCAACCTGGTAGCAACAAAGCCACTGTAACGCTGGCAAATGGCCAAAAATATGATTTAAAGAATTTAACCAGCGGAGTGGTGGTTGATAAGTCCGGACTGGAATATAACGATGGAACAGCTATAAACGGAATCGGCTCAACGGAGATAGCAGCCCAGCAACTGGTACTAGCTACCCCTAGGGGTGGTCAGTACCAGATTACCCTCGCTGATGGAACCAAAGTGTGGTTGAATGCCGCGTCTTCATTGAAATTCCTTTCCAGCTTCGCTGGTCAGAAAGAGCGTCGGGTAGAATTAACAGGAGAAGCTTATTTCGAGGTTATCCACAATGCGAAACAACCCTTCCGGGTAATAAGTACAGGCCAGATCGCCGAAGATCTTGGAACATCTTTTAACATCAATTGCTATACTGATGAACCCCTCAGCAAAACAACCCTGGTAGAAGGAAGCATGCAAATTCAAAGTCTAAAAAATACCCAGAACGTAAAAACTGTAGTATTAAAGCCTAGTCAACAGGTTTCTATTGATGCTGAAGGTACAATAACCTCACGGTTGGTGAATACAGCAGAAACATTAGGATGGAAAAACGACAACTTCATCTTCGACGGAGAGGATTTAAATTCGTCCATGCGTAAGATTGCAAGATGGTATAATGTAGATGTTGTTTATGAACCGGGGTTAAAAGTAGCTTCAACACCTGTTCTGGACGGATTAGTGTCGAGAAAAAGTAAGTTGTCGGAAGTACTGAAGTGGATAGAAACTGTTAGTGGGGTCCGTTTCAAAATAGAAGGAAGGAGGGTAACAGTGATGCAATAATTACTTTCCTAAAATGCCAAATCACCAGGGGTGCTGGACACACCCCCGATAATTACCTGGCATTCAGTTAATAAAAATTACTAACCAAAACCTGCAGTAGCCAACAAATTGACCTAAGCGGCCGCTGCACAAACCAAATATAACAAAATGTATAGATTTTATGCCAGCAAATCGGGTGTAACAGACCGTTATATCCGTAAAATATGGATGATTATGCGCCTAACCACCATCGTACTCCTTTTCACGCTAATGCAGGTAAGTGCCGCCACCTTCGGCCAACGCATCACCCTTAATGAACGCCGGATATCATTAAAGAATGCATTAGAAAAGATCCATAATCAAAGTGGATATAATTTTCTGTTCGACAGAAAAGTCCTCAACGGGATCAATCCAATTAGCATTTCTATCCAAAATGAAGAATTGGAAACCGCAGTAAAGAAAATCCTGAATAATCTCCCCTTAACTTATGTCATCGATGGAAATACCATCCTGATCAAAGAAAAAGAAAGTTCACTTCTGGACAAGGCCGTTGATAAACTGAGCAGCATTTTCAGTAGCCAGGAAATACAGGGCAAGGTAACCGATTTAAAAGGAAACCCCATTCCAGGAGCAACGGTACTCGTCAAAGGCACTAAAAGAGCAACTTCTACAGATGCATATGGAAACTTTAAGATCCAGGCAGATAAAAATGAAACGCTGGTTGTTCAGATCGTAGGCTTCATTACCAAAGAAATACTATTGGGCGAACAAACAGAAATCAGCATCAGCCTGACAGAAGAAGACAAATCCCTTGAGGATGTAATAGTAGTTGGTTACGGTAAACAAAAGAAGGTAACCATTACCGGCGCCGTTAGCACCATCAATATGTCGGATATGCAGACCCCTAACCGTTCGCTTTCGAATTCTTTGGCCGGTAAAGTAGCTGGGATTATCTCTATGCAGCGAAGCGGTGAACCAGGATACGACAACGCTTCTTTTACCATCAGGGGCATAGGAACTTTTACCGGCAATACAGAACCGCTTATTATCATTGACGGCGTACAGCGGGATGACGTCAACAGTTCTTTCGGAGGCTCCTACAATAACATAGACCCGGAAGATATACAAAGTATCTCCTTACTTAAGGATGCTTCTGCCACGGCAGTATATGGGGCCAGGGGAGCCAATGGTGTGCTGATCATCAATACCAAACGGGGTACTGCCGGGAAGCCATTGATTTCAATAAAAACCGAAGCTTCTATGTCTGGTCTCACTAAAACACCAAAAATGCTGGATGGTGTTTCCTGGATGAGGCTCTATAACGAAGCCAATATTAATGATGGCAATCAACCTGTATATTCAGAAGAAATTATCCAGAAAACAGCAAGTGGCCTGGATCCTTACCTCTACCCTAATGTAAACTGGATCAAATCAACTTATAAAAACTGGGCTCCTGGTTTTAATACCAATTTAAATGTGAGCGGAGGCTCTCAAAGTGTGAGGTACTATGTTTCTGCCTCATTTTATAACCAGGATGGCAGTTATAAAGTGACCAAACAAAACGACTATAATCCAAATTTAAATTTTAAAAGATATGATTTCAGGACCAACCTTGATATCGACCTCAGCCCGACAACGCTTTTATCTATGAACCTGGATGCCATGCTGGTGAGCAGCAGGTACCCGGGTTTGTCAGCAAGCAGAATCTGGTATAATGCCTATTTAACCCCACCTATCGCTTTTCCGATCCAATACCCGGACGGATCATGGGCCGGTCCCTTCAATAATGGGGGGAGCAATCCGCTCAATGAAATTCAAAATTCGGGTTACGCAGCAGAATTCCGCCCTACCATACAATCCATTTTCTCCATCAATCAGAAATTAGACCGTTTCACTCCTGGACTGAGCGCAATGGCCAGGTTCTCTTTTGATTCGTACAGTGAAAACGACAATAGGCGAACGGGAAGGAACAACCTTTTCCTGGCCAGTTCAAGAGATGCTGATGGTAACCTGATCCTTAACCAATCAAGGGTTGGGGAACAGTTCCTTGGTTACTCACAATCATCAAGCGCAGAGAAAAAAATGTACCTGGAAACCAACATCACTTACGACCGCAGGTTTGGCCATCACCATATGGGTGGTTTGTTTTTATACAATATGCGTACCAGGGTAGTTAGCTCAGCAGGAGATGTGATTTCTTCTATCCCTTACAAAAACCAGGGCATGGCTTTCAGGGTAACTTATGATTATGCAGACCGTTATCTGCTCGAATTTGATGCAGGTTATACGGGTTCAGAAAACTTTGAGCCAGGCAAAAGGTTTGGATTTTTCCCTTCTGTTTCAGGGGGTTGGGTAATTTCGAACGAGCCTTTTTTCAAAAACCTATCGGCTACGGTTAACCTACTGAAAGTTAGAGGTTCTCATGGAGTTGTAGGAAATGATCAGATTGGAATTAACAACGGTCTCAAAAGATTCCCTTATCTGAGCCAATATGGGCCGGGGAGCTCTATAGGGTTGGGCTTTAATGGAACGATATTTAATGGGGTAACAGAAAGTGTATTTGGTGTAGAAAACCTGACCTGGGAAAAAGCGACCAAAGACAATTTCGGTACAGAAATCGGTTTGTTCAATAAACTTAATATCACAGTAGACCTGTATAAAGAAAGAAGAAAGAACATCCTCATTGCCCGCAGTTCGCTCTCGGGAATTCTAGGTGTAACCGGAACAGTATTCGCCAATTTAGGAGAGATGAATAATCAGGGGGTAGATGCCAATGTTGAATACAACGAGAAGATTGGAGGGGTATCGCTTCGCCTTTATGGAAATTTCACCTATAACAACAATAAGATCGTTGAACGGGATGAACCTAAACAGCTCTATGCCTATCAGCAAGCAACCGGGCAGAAATTGGGAGACAACCTCATGTACGTCGCTGAAGGTTTATTCACTTCTACTGAACAGATTGCTGCCAGTGCAAGCCAGTTTGGTGCAAATTTAAAGCCGGGAGACATCAAGTACAAAGATATGAACGGTGATGGAGTGATCAACAGTTTCGACAGGGTGTATACCGGAAAATCAGATGTTCCAACCAAACTTTATGGAGCAGGATTTACGGTAGGTTACAAAGGCGTAGACCTTTCTCTTTTCTTCCAGGGCATTTCCGATGTCTCTTTTATGGCCAATGGCGCTGCAGTAACAGGTGATGGAGCAAGTGGCGCAGGTATAGTACCTTTTACAGGCATGGGTCAATATCCTTCGGGCATGCTGGCCAATCTGGAAAACAGGTGGACTGTTGAAAACCCTAGACAGGATGCATATTATCCCAGACTGGGGATTTCCAATCAGAACAGCAATAATTATCAGCCAAGTACCTGGTGGTCCAAAGATGGCAGCTTCGTCCGTTTAAAACAAGCCACCTTGGGTTATAAATTTTCGGATGCTTTGCTAACAAAGGTATCGATCAAGTCAGTGTACCTGTATCTCACAGGTCAGAACTTACTCACTTTCTCCAAATTTAAATTGTGGGACCCGGAACTTGGCGCCAACGCGGCAGGCTACCCGCCCTTGAGAACATTTGCGCTGGGACTGAAAGCATCCCTTTAAAAGAAGTATTGATCAATTACAAGCATAAAAAATATTCTGATGAAAAGCAAATATTTAATCATCATAGCAGTAGGAACATTGTTTTTAACTAATGTCCTATCGGCATGCAAACACCTCGATGAAAAGCCAGATAACCTCCTTACTTCAGAGATCCTTTGGAGCAACCGGGCAAATGCAGAGTCTTACCTTTATAACATTTATGGTGCAGTGCTCGAAATCGACTTTGCACATATCGGCATTAGCGATGAAGCATCTGTTTCTATCCCGGGAACAAATATTAGACAAATGGTTGCAGGAAACTGGAGCCCTGTAAATGCCTATTATGACCATTGGGACCATTATTATACTGGCATCCGATCAACTTTTATTTTTGAGGCCAATATCGGAAAGGTACCTGAATCGCAGTTGAGTTCAGCTTTAAAGACTCAATACAAAGCAGAGTCAAAGTTCTTAAGGGGCTGGTTTTATTGGCAGCTGATCAAACAATACGGCCCAGTGGTAAAATTAACCGGTGCCCTTGCCCTGGATGAAGATTTTAATAAATACCCCAGGAATACTTTCGACGAATGTAAAGACTACGTGAATCAATTGATGGATGAAGCAGCCGTTGATCTGCCGGTAAGCTGGGCTTCTTCCAGCAATTATGGGCGGCCATCAAAGGGATCGTGTCTGGCTGTAAAATCACAGATCGCGCTTTGGGCTGCCAGTCCACTATGGAACGGAAACCCGGCACTCAGCTCGTTAAAAAATCAGGATGGAAAAGCGCTCGCTCCCACATCATTTGATCCAAATAAATGGAAACTTGCTGCAGATGCCGCGAAAGCGGTGCTGAACCTTAATGCTTATAAATTATTCACCAATCTGGATAATGGCGGGACCAGGTTTGATCCTTATTTTTCTGTACGGGATCTCTTCCTGACCAATTGGAACAGCGAAATCCTTTTTTCCAGAAATTCATGGAACTTTTGGGGTTACACCAAAGCTTCTTCACCCAATCCTGGCGGGATCAATCTCTACAATGCAACTCAAAATGTTGTGGATGCTTTCTATATGAATAATGGCCGTGCTATTGATGATCCTTTATCGCAATATAACGAAACCGGCTTTGCAGAAAATAATAGCGATCAGAGCTGGGGACATAAAAAAGGCCAGTGGAATATGTATGCCAACAGGGAAGCCCGTTTTTATGCGTATATCCAATACAATGGCCGACCGGTATTGCCTGCTCCTACTGTTGACGATAAGAATTATTATTCTTCAGCCGGCAATATTGACGGTACCGGACGAATAGAATTTTATTATTCAGGCAAAGCTGGCGCCAAAGCCACCGGAATCACCAATAACATCACGGGTTACAACTTTCTGAAAAATATAAGCCCTGCTGATAACATCAGACAGGATGTCACTAATTACAGGCCTTTCATCATCATGCGTTATGCTGAGATCCTGCTCAATTACGCTGAAGCCTTAAATGAGTATGACCCTTCCAACCCTGAGGTTGTGCAAACGCTAAACCTGGTCAGGACCAGAGCAGGTTTACCCGGTATTGAAACCGTATACCCTAATGCGGTTGGAAATAAGGAACTCATGAGAAAGTACATTCTTAAAGAAAGACAGGTAGAGTTATGCTTCGAAGGTGATAGGTATTATACACTCATCAGAAGACTATTATTAGGTGCTGCTGAAAATCAAACAATCTACACCATGAATGTGAATGAAGATGACGGCGGACTTGGATTTGGTTTTACCTCTTTTTACAAGCGCACATTATTTCAAAAAAGAGCCTGGGAGAACAAAATGTACCTCTTCCCAATTTCTCAATACCAACTCGACCGCGACAGGGCCCTGGTACAAAACCCAGGTTGGTAATTAAAGCATCATAATGTATTTAAAAAAGAATTACATGAAAAGATTCATCAATATAATGGCAGAACGGTCGCACTTGTTAAGCTGCATGATCTGTCTGTTGCTCCTGATCGCAGGCTGCAAAAAAGATAAAACTGACGGTTATAATCCTTCTTCTCCAATTGCTATTTCAGATTTTATTCCCAAAAAAGGTGGAGGTGGCACGGAAGTACTGATTACCGGAACTAACTTCACCACTGATCTCTCCAAAATTTCTGTGATCTTAAATGACCTGCCGCTTAAAGTAATTGGGGCCAGCGCGACACAGATCATGGTAGTAGTGCCAAAAAAATCAAAATCAGGTCCCTTAAAAGTGAAGATAGAAAATAAAGAAGCTTCTAGTGAGGCCATTTTTAATTATGAATACACACGGACAGTTACAACCCTTGCGGGCTCCGGTAAAGCAGGATTTGCCAACGGCAAAGGAACAGATGCTTCTTTCAACTTTTCCGGTCAAAATTGGTACAGAAGTTCAGGCATCGTGGTAGACGACCAACTCAATGTCTATGTAGCTGACCCAGGCAATCATTGTATCCGAAAAATCGATCCGGAAGGAAACGTGAGTACCCTGGCAGGTAACCCTGCCCTTGCTGGTTATGCAGATGGTAAAGGCAGCGCAGCGAATTTCTCTTTGCCTTATGACCTTGCAATTGATGGCAGTGGAAACCTATACTGCGTGGATCCTGGTAACTGGGACATCAGAATGATCACCCCTGATGGGCAGGCCAAAACATGGGGTTTCGGCAGACAGGAACCCTGGAGCATCGCTTTTGACAAAAGCAGTGGCAAGGTTTTCTACTCGAGTTGTTCGAGCCCTGGAAGCGTTTATCAGATCGATGCTCAGGGTAACACCAAGGAAACCATTTCGGGTCTCAATTATCCTGCAGGAATTAAATTTGACCATGCTGGTAATTTATTCGTATCTGCGCATGGTGACCAGGTCATCAGAAAATTTAATGCCGGTACATGGCAGGGAAGTATTGTTGCAGGCCAACAAGACAAAATAGGCTATATAAACGGCGACCCCAAATCGGCACAGTTTGCCTATCCATGGGGTATTGCTATAGATGGCAACGATAATATTTATGTGGCCGGCAATGGAACGGGCGGTGGCAGTACCAGCAATCCTGATCAAAGCATCCGTTTCGTCCAGGCTAATAATTATCAGGTAAGCACCTTTGCAGGAAGCAACACTGCAGGTTATACAGACGGACTTGGACAACAGGCTTCTTTTAGCGCACCTGGTGGCGTTGCCGTGGATAAAAACGGGACCGTTTATGTACTGGACAAAAACAATAACAGGATCAGAAAGATCATCTCAGAATAATTTAACCAAGACCTCATTTCAATATTATATGAAATTTTATTGTGTTTTAGGCTTGTTTTTGGTAGCACAAACCCTGGTTTGTGCTACTAAAACACTTGCCGTTACCTACCAGGTTAGAAAGAAGCCCCACAAATATTACGTATCCGTTAATGGCTCGGACAATAATACCGGAAGTATTAGCGCTCCTTTTCAAACCATTAACGCCGCATTAAATTTAGCTGAACCGGGAGACCAGGTTGTGGTGAGAGGTGGGACTTACCATCAGCAAGTAAAATTTACCAAGTCGGGAACGCCAGGCAAACCTATCAGCCTTCAAAGCTATCCTAAAGAAAAGCCAGTTATTGATGGCAGTAAAATCGCCGTCACCGGATGGCAGGCATTGATCACGATCAATAATGTGAGCTGGGTAACCATCGATGGTTTTGACATTTGCAACCTCCACAGTTCTGTGGTCAGCACCGATCCGCAGGGCATTGCAATTTACGGCAGCGGACAGCAAATTGTTGTCAAAAACTGCAATATTTATAACATCAAAAACAATACTACGCTTGCCCAGGGCAGAAGCGGGCATGCCATACTCGCTGTTGGGAACGGCACCATGCCCATCTCAAACCTATCGATTACCGGTTGTACCGTCCACGATACGCAAACCGGAACAAGTGAAAACGTAACCCTTGCCGGGAATATAGATGGCTTCACGTTCAGCAATAATAAAGTTTATGATACCGAGAACATCGGTGTTATTGTAGCCGGTGGCGACGGCCTTAATCCCAATGGAGCTATCGCTACAAACTATGCCCGCAACGGGATCATCAGTAATAATATTTTTCACCATAACACCATGACCAAAACGCCTGAAACTTGGGGAGCAGACCGATATGGTGCAATTTCCATTTACGTTTGCGGAGGAGCCAATACCCTGATTGAAAACAATATCGTTTATGAAAGCGACAGAGGAATCGGCCTGGTTAGTGAAAGCAACATTTACTCCACAAGAACCACCACAGTCAGGAACAATCTCATTTATAATTGCTACCGTGCCGGCATTTACCTGGGTGATTATTTAAATTACACTATTTCCGGGACTAAGAATTGCTCCATATTGAACAATACTTTATTTCAGAACAACCGCGTATTAGGGGCATTTGGAGAAATTGAGGGCGAGATCAGACTGACTGAACACTGCGATAGTAATGTGATCAGACACAACCGCGTTTATGCCGGCCCTCAGGATGTTCTTTTACATAAGTACACTTCAACCGGAAGTGATAATCTCATAGACCACAATAGCTATTTTAGCACAGGGCAGCCACAATGGATCTGGAACAGCACCAATGGTAATCCAATCACAGATTTCGAGGCCTGGAAAAAATCCAGCGGCCAGGATAACAACTCTACCTTTAAAACCGTCAACTCAAAGTTTTACGCTAACCGCCTAAAAAAATGGAAAAGATCCCTACCATCAAAGATATAGCCAAACGGCTTAAAATTAATCCTTCAACGGTATCCAGAGCACTCAAAGGTCATCCAAGTATTGGCCTTGTTACTACGATGAGGGTCAATAAAATTGCGAAAGAGCTGAATTATCATCCTAATCAAAATGCAATTTTCTTAAAACAGGGAAAAACCTTTACGGTTGGCGTTGTGCTCCCAGACATTGCAGAGCCCCTTTATTGTTCCATCCTGAGTAAAATCGAGCGTTTTTCCCATAACAGAAATTACAATGTAATTTTTGGTCAGTCGTTTGAGAAACCGGAGCAGGAAAGACAAATCCTCGAAAACATGATGAACCTGAGGGTAGATGGTATTCTGATTGCCCTTAGCAAACCTAAAGTACCTTCAAAGCAGATTGAACAGCTCAGAAAGTACAATATTCCTGTTGCCATTTTAGACAGCAGGAATATTGTTAGTGATCAGTCTCATCAGATCATTGAACACCTGTTTTCAATTTTAGAATTTCAGCAACTACCTCAGATAGGGGCTTAACCTTCCCGTCTGCTTTGAGTTCCATATTTTGCTCTACCCATGCACGCTCCCACCAGAAAAAGTTGGGAGCCTGTATGTTTTTGCCCTGAAGCTCGCTCTGTAAATATTTGATGTACATCTCCCACCTTACCAGGTAATAATCCTTCATTAACCCTCCCCATTCCTTATATGCATAATCACGCAGGTTATCTTCTGCCGGGTTGTTTTCGCCCCAATAGGTGATCAGCATCATCGCGTTATGTATGTTCAGCTTTTTCTCTTCCTCAGTTTTCCCTAGGTTTAATGCCCGAATTTTGTAAGTATTTAACCTGTAATAAGGATGGGCAGATAACAGATCATCAGTTAAGCGGATCATATTAAGAAACTGAGCAGACACTTTGGTAAACTGCTCAGTATTTTTCTCATTGTAAGCCTTAACCATGGTCTGAAAAACCTGCTCCCCATCATTGGCCAGTACCTGTCTCAAGATATTGATCAGGTCGATCTGATAGGTGTCAGAATGCTTAAATTCGGGTACTGCTTTTGCAAATTCCAGGGCCGCCTCTTTAAATTTGAGAAGATCATAGGTTCTTACCCGGGTGCCCCAATGGGAAACAGCTTTTGTGTCGAGTGCCGGGCGGATACAAAACACAGATTCACTTGCACCTTCCTGATACCCCGGAATGCTCTGATAAATGGTTTCCAGGAAACCCTGCCAGGCTTTATCAATATGAGGATTTGAATTTCCATAACGATATTTAGCATAACCACTCAACCAGTCTTTAACCTCCACGTGATCATCTCGCCAACCCAGCTCCAACATCAGATCATATACAGGAGGATTATTATCCAATCCTTCGGGCATAATCCCTACACCACTTAACACACCCTTGTAGGGGCCTTTTCTGATCCTGTCCACCTCATCTGCAAAGCGTTGCAGTTTTCCATACAAACCTGGCCTCTCACCAAAATTATTCACTACACTCCAGATAAATGGTGTAGAATCGTAGCCCTTTCTCTTCTCCCAATTACTGGTGAATTCGCCAAACAGCTCCTGTACCAGCACATGCGACTTATCAAGTCCATCGAGCATTTGCTGTTTGGGATTATCCTGCCAGCCTTGAAGCACCCAGGTTGATCCGGGAAAACTCTTTTGCATTTCCTGTTGGATAGACCTGCCTGCAGTCTTTAAATCTATGCCTTCGGTGATCCCACCTTCATGAAAAGGATCTCCTGCAAAAAAACGGATATCCTTTCCATATGCTTTCCGGAGCTCACTATAGTATATCCCTGCTATTCTGGAAAAGTCGGACCGGTCAGGTACTAAAATATCAGGCCGTTTAAATGCCCCCCAGGTTTTTTGGTCAATGATCTGCGCTTTACTTTTATCTTTCAAGGAACTTGGAACCATTCCATAAAAGCCTTGTAAAACAGGTGCTATTCCCAGTTCTTTCATCCTGGCCATCATTTTTTGCTGCATAGCTTTACGGCCATCGATCTCACTTTGAGGCATCGGACCTCCCCACCCCTGAATGTTTCCCATCAGCCACCATGCGGTATACGCTGGTCCTACTAAGAAATCGTTAATCTCCTGATCAGAATAGCCGATCTGTTTCAGGGTATTCTGCCATACGGCTTCCATGCCATTTACGGTGAGCATCAGGTTAACGCCATTTAAAGCCATCCAGTCAAGCTCATGTTCCCAATCTTTCCAATCGTAAAAGCTCATGGTATAGTTATAGGTACAATAGTTTAAGGCATAACGGTATTTGGCGGGGGCTTCAACGCGTACACGCGCCTTCACCTGTGGGATTGGGTATACCGCAGAAAGATTGTCGCCCATATGCGACATGGAGCGGTTACAATAGTACTTTAAATACCAATTTAACCCAACTGCAGCAGCATTGGCACCGGAAGCACTAATGATGAGTTTGTTCTCCATGCTCTTTAGCTCAAACACATCCTTCTGATCGTTTTTTAGCCGCTTAAAAACCACTTGATCTGATAACCATGGTGTTCTTCGCTTTATCAATTCCTGTACCGACTTAAACGGCTGTCCCAAAAGATTCAAAGGGATCAAAAACAAAAGTAAACAGATAAATTTTCGCATAAAATTATTTGGTTTTCTATTCAAAAAGACCGAAAGTAAATAAAATAAACATTAAAAATTCACCCGAAATACGGCCCTGATTGCCTTAAAAATTACACAATCGATTGTTTCGTATGCCGCAATCGATTGTGTAATTTTCCCTTATTTTATTACTTCTTTTTTTGATTAGCATTGTGCTAAATGTTTGTATTTCCCCATCATTCAGTTATGAAAAAACAGTTAATTGGTTTAATATTTTCTATGCTTTCCGTTGCCTACATCCCATCGGTTTTAGCCCAGCAGGAAACAGCAGCACCTTTTAAGATCGGTACAGAATCTTTCATTCTAAACGGTAAACCATTTGTGATCCGTTGCGGCGAACTGCATTTTGCCAGAATCCCAAAAGCTTACTGGAGGCAGCGCCTAAAAATGGTCAGGGCCGTTGGCTTGAATACCGTCTGTGCCTATCTGTTCTGGAACTTCCACGAAACTACGCCAGGCAAATTCAATTGGCAAGGACAGGCTGATGCGGCCGAATTCTGTAAAATCGCACAGCAGGAAGGATTGTATGTGATATTGCGCCCGGGGCCATATTCGTGCGCGGAATGGGAATTTGGTGGTTTTCCTTGGTGGCTACTGCAGAAAAAGGATATTAAACTGCGGACACAGGATCCCTACTATTTAGAACGTAGCCGTTTATACCTGAAAGAAGTTGGACGTATTTTAAGCCCCTTGCAGATTACCCATGGTGGTCCTATCCTGATGGTACAGGTAGAGAACGAATATGGCAGTTACGGGAGTGATAAAGACTACCTGTTAAAACTCAGGGATTACCTGAAAGATGCCAAATTCGACGTTCCGTTTTTTACCTGCGACGGAGTGGTCCAGCTAAAAAATGATGTACAGAAAGATCTTTTTGCCGTGGTCAACTTTGGAAGCAATCCTGAAGCAGGTTTTAAAGCCTTACGCGAGGTTCAGCCTGAAGGACCTTTGATGTGTGGTGAATACTACCCCGGATGGTTTGATTCATGGGGCAACGCCCACCATACCGGTTCCGCTGAACGCATGGTAAAAGAGCTGGACTACATGCTGCAGCAGAAAGCCTCATTCAGTATCTATATGATCCATGGCGGAACCTCATTTGGCTTGTGGGCAGGGGCCAATTGCCAGCCCTATTCACCAGAAACTTCCAGTTATGACTACGACGCACCCATTAGTGAAAATGGGTCGGCAAATGCTAAATTCTATGCCTTACGGGAGATGCTCAAAAAACATCTTCAACCAGGAGAAGTCCTGCCAAAAATACCTCCCGCTATTACGGCACAAAAGATCTCAGCATTTAATCTTACCAGCGTTGCGCCTATCTTCAGGCAATTGGGTAAACCCGAACTTTCAGATACTACTTTAAATATGGAAGATCTAGGCCAGGGATACGGAATGGTGGCTTATGAAACCACCCTGCCTGCCGGAGCGAAAGGCACGCTCGACTTTGGAGAAGTGCGTGATTATGCAGAAGTATACCTGGATCAGAAACTGATTGGTGTATTGAACAGAATGAAAAATGAGCACAGCATTGCCCTCCCTGCATTAGCTAAAAATACCAGGCTCCGTATATTGGTGGAGGCTATGGGCCGGGTAAATTTCGGGGAGTACATGCACGACCGTAAGGGTTTAATTGGTGAGGTTTACCACATAAGCCATACTTCAAAATCTCTGCTAAAAGGATGGAAACACTATTCTATTCCCTTAGGAGAGGGAAATCTGGCTTTTAAATATCAGCCCATTGGAACGGCTGGAAAAATAAACGAACCGGCCTTTTATAAAGGCACCTTTACGGCACAAAACAAAAAAGATTTTTACCTGGATATGCGCTGGTTCAAAAAAGGTATAGTCTGGATCAATGGACACTGCCTCGGACGTTACTGGAATATTGGTCCTACTCAAACCATGTATGTTCCCGGCGTATGGTTACATACAGGAAAAAACGTGGTGGTCGTTCTCGACCTTCACCAACCGGTTGCAGCACGTTTACAGGGATTGGAAAAACCGATCCTCGATAGCCTTACTGAGGTGAAAGTCAGCAGCAACCACCGTAAAGGCAGGCAGCAGTTTGGAAATAATGTCAACCATCTGATCTATAGCGGAACAATGCAAAATTCCGCTTCCTGGCAAATCTTCAGTTTTCCATTAAGAACTGGCAGATATATCGCTCTTGAAGCCTTAAACAACTTTGCAGAAGATGCATATACTTCCGCAGCCGAATTAGAGCTTCTGGACGAAAATGGCAAAGAAATTCCAAGGACCTTATGGAAAATCGTATATGTAGACAGCGAAGAACTGAAAAGTCAGGATGGCAAATCAGAAAATGTGTTTGATCTTCAATATACGAGTATCTGGCATAGCCAATGGAAAGACCGCAGTCCGAAACATCCGCATCAGGTTGTTATTGATCTGGGCGCACAGACCTGCATTAGCGGCATAAAAGTATTGCCGCGGCAGGATATGGAAACCGGAAGGATTAAAGACTTCAGACTATATCTGGCCGAAAAATTATTTAACGGGTTATAATGGATAAAAACCTGCTCCTGATGATATCTTATTCTTTTATTCTGACCAACAAAGGAATAAGATCTCCTAGTAGGAAAATATTACCCAATGTCTCAACAATATTGGCAAATCCACAAAACGATATCTAATTCTGTGGTATATTGATACACCGAATATAAACCTAAATCAGATATGAAACCGCAATTACTAAAAGTTTCAACAACACCTACGCAATCTTTTAGCGTAAGGAGGGACCTGGTTCCTTACATGAATAATAAATGGCATTATCATCCAGAGATTGAACTCATCCATTTAAAAAAAGGTGTAGGCACACAATTTATTGGCGATAACATCAAAAGTTTTAGATCAGGGGATATTGTACTGGTCGGCCCTCATCTTGCTCATTACTGGAGATTTGATGATTGTTATTTCAAAGATCAATCTAAAGTACAGGCCGATGTTAGAGTCGCACACTTTAGTGAAAACTTTTGGGGAGATCAGTTCTTGAACCTACCCGAAAACAAGGCCATTAAATCGCTATTGGAAAGCAGCAGAAGGGGCTTGCAGGTGAATGGCAAAATCAAGGTAAAAGTAGCAGACCTGCTCGAAAAGATGCTGGACTCAGAGGGAGCTTCCCGTATCATATTATTAATGGAAGCACTTAACCTGATTGCTAACTGCAACCAAACGGTAAAACTTTCTTCTATCGGCTTTAAGCAGGATTATGATGAAACCTCTAATATAAAGATTAATGCGATATACAATTTCACACTAGAAAATTTCAGGAGAAAAATACATCTGGAAGAAATTGCAAGTGTAGCGGTCATCAGCCCAAATTCATTCTGCAGGTACTTTAAGTCTAAAACAGGTAAAACATACTCCAGGTTTTTAACAGAAATAAAGGTAGGGCATGCTTGCCGCCTTTTGATTGAGAACAAGCTCAATATTAAACAGCTTTGTTATGAAAGCGGGTTTAACAACATGGCCAGTTTCCATAAATATTTCAAGATTACTACTGGAAAAAGCCCCTTAAGTTATCAAAGAGAGTTCATTTCTCAAGGTGCAATATAGTTTTTCACAAGGATACCCACCTTATCCCGGTAAAAAACACAGGCATCTAATAAAAAAACAACATTTAGCAATTTAATCAAAACCATTAATCTATTAAGGCTGCAGCAGTCCACAGAATCGGTGCCTGCCCATGCAGATCGCCTACTATCCTTTTACGGTCGATGTAATATTGCTTATCGTTTTTCTTATTGGTGCCTTCGCACACATCCTTTACATCGGCATTTTCGTCCAGGTGAGATACAAGCGCTAGCCAGGCTTTTCTTGCCGCTGGAGCATACTTTTCTTTCTCTAGCCAACCTTTTTTCACACCTACCACCAAGGCATAAGCAAACATTCCTGTTGATGAGCTCTCCTCCCACGATGTAGGCTCGTCTATCAATTGCCTCCACATGCCTGATGGTGCCTGGTAGGACAACAAAGACCTCATCATGGTTTCATAACCCTTCATAATTCGTGGGCGATTAGGATTGTTTGCCGGCAGGGAGCTTAATATTTCGGCCATGCCCGCCGCCATCCATCCATTACCCCGCCCCCAAAAGAAAGGAACATCCGGCGCATGATAAAATAAACCATTTGGTTTCTGAAGTGAATCCAGATACATTACCATTTCCTTAGCCGCCCTATTGATATATTTTTCATCCTTCGTAGCCCGGTAAGCTTGCGCCTGTAGTGCCGTAATCATAAACATATCGTCTATCCACATCCTGGTGTGCCACGAATAACCATTTTTAAAGGCTGCTAGTTGGACCGGGCTAACTTTTACGCCAGAATCTGGCGTAGCCCATTGTTTATCAGCAATGGTTTGCCCCATTTCTTTATATTTTTTATCGCCTGTTTGTATAAAAAGCTGAAGTGGTACGGATCCAAAAACCGCATAATCCACATTGGTTACCGGCGGGATCATGCCAGCTTCCTGGGCGAACATAGGTTCGAACCTTTTGATCAGCTCATTTTTCAGGTTACAGTTAGCCGATGCCTTGGCGAACTTTAGTGCACCGTACCAGGCACAGCTTTCTGCATATGTAATTACCCTTGGTGGGCTTGGTCTGTTAAAATTGGTGTGCGGAGTGGCTATGAACCTGATAGCGACTTTAGTGCCTATTTCTTCTGGTGAAACGCCTTTAGGCCATTTTTTTAAATCAGCAGATTGAGAAAAACCTATAAATGGAAAGCCCAATAGCAATCCAAAGATTACAGTAATATTTTTTTTCATTGTGTATATATTTCAAATCAGTTAAAGCTAGAAACAGCATCCAATGGTTTACTTTTTCCCAAATTGAATATCCGGCGGCAACCTTTGCTTCAGATATTTGTTTTTATGGCCCATAAGAAACAACTTAAAACACAGTTATTCAGCAATATTCTTTCCTGTTAATCGCAATTGAAGTTGCGCTTCGAACAAAGATCGCGGCAATACTTCATGTCCTTGGAATTCATTGATCCCCACATTTTCAAAAGTAACTTTCTGATTAGATTGGAAGCCCACCAAAAAAGGTAGTGCAATCGAATAATTACGCCTTCTAACCAAATCCCAAAAATTATAGTGCTGCTCCTTCGCAGACTGATGCCTAAAATTCCATAATACCAAATATTTAGCATGATGCGGATGACCAGGCTCAGGGCCTCCCAGGTTGTAAAAAACCCCGCCCTGAATATCATCATACAAAGTTGCAAAAGGTTGTCCAGAATGGATATCGATATTTTGGTCAGTACCCAAAGTACATTGCGTAATTACTGTATTTACAGCACTATAACCTGTTCCTGCACCATGATGTTGCGCATCATTGAAATTGCAATTTTTGATTAAAACGCCGTAACCGGTACGGGCATGAACAGAAGCGTGACCTTTCTTACCTGTAAAATTTACGTTAAGTACACTAACCTGATAGCCTGAACGGATGAATAAACCTTCATTCCAATCTTGGAACTCGCAGTTCCGTACCCAGCTATTTTTCACATACTCCATACCTACCGCTTCATATGCATAATCGTGTATCGCATTTTTGTGGTGAACAAACGCCTCAGGGTAAGTTTTCCAGTTACTGGTAAATCTGACATCTTCTATCCCGCATTCTTCAATCGAATTATAATTTAAAAGCTCGAAAGCAGCACTCTTTACTAAAATAAGGTCAAAATGGATCGGGTTTTTAAATTTCACCCTGTTCCCCTCAATTTTTTCAATAGTATGAATCTCATTGATCAACATTCCACCATCTTTCCCAAATAACCTTGTCCACTGCGGTTTTAGTACCAGTGGTGAGAAGTACAATCTTGTGAATTCTTCGCTCCTGTGCTTTAAAACAACATCCATTCCTATTTTTAGTTGGGCAGTATTTTCCACTTCTAGCCAAAAGCTTTCACGTTCTGCATTTTTAGTAATTGTTGTTAATCTATTTTGAGCATTCCCAGCAGGTTTAAACAAAATTTGCCTGCCATTAATTCTCATTTTATCCTGATAAATTTCTGTCCCGCCTAGTCCGCTACCACTTCCTTTTAAAACAATATTGCTCTTAGAAATTCTAACCTGCCTGGTACTATCATTATCTTTTGCCAATAAAAATTTACCTGCCGGGAAGAAGACCACGCCACCACCCACATTTTTTTCAGCAGCATCTATCGTTTTCTGAATCGCATCGTCATCATATACATCATCATTGGGCTTAGCACCAAAATCGACTACATTAAATACTTTTTTACCTGAAAGGGATGGGATTTCACTTTCAGAAAAATGATAGCCAGCATACGAAAAATCGGGTAAAATTGGTGTTTTGCCTTGTGCTTTGGCAGTTATAAAATCTTGCCAAAGTGGTGTTACTTTTTGCGCTATTGCAGGCATAAAACATACAACAGATAAAATTAAACAGCTTAAAATCCTCATCATATAATTAATCTATTGATCCGGTTTTCATTTTCTCTTTACCCAATTCGCCAAACCAGGTTTGCATTTTGCCTTTCACCTCCACCTTAATTACACTCGCTACTTCATTTGGAGCCGATATTGGAAGTTCAAAGATCATTTCATCGGCCGCTTTGGTCCAGCTTACTTTATTTTTGCTGTTTAATAACTGCGCAGAAACCATCTCATTTTTTAGACCTTTCACTACCAATTCTCCATTTTTTGGCCAATCAAAAACAGAAAAATATAAGGTAGTATTTCCATTTTTAAGGTCTTTTCGGGTTACCCTGCCCCAGGTTTGAGCCGGAATAGGGCTTGCCTGAGTTGCGTATATGGCTTCGCTATAAATTTTCATCCAGGCACCTAAATCTTTTAAACGTTCTACACTTGCTTCCGGGAAAGAACCATCGGGTTTTGGACCAACGTTTAATAAATAATTCCCTCCTTTTGAGGCAATGTCAACCAAATTACGAATTAAAGTAGCTGATGATTTCCAGTTGGTATCCGAGTTTCTAAAGCCCCATGTTCCGTTCATCGTCATACAGGTTTCCCAATCTTGCCCATCCAATTCACTCAGATTAGGGATTTTTTGCTCTGGGGTTTTGGTATCACCGGGAAAATCAGGGCGTTTTAACCTGTCGTTAGTAATAATATTGGGCTGTAATTTTAACTGTGTTTGTAATTTCAGGGCTGCATCGTCGGTCATGTTAGTGGGTGTATCCCACCATAATACTGCAACATCACCATAATTAGTCATCAGTTCTTTTACCTGTGGTACTGCAACCCGATCTATATATTGTGCAAAAGTTGAAGTTTCTTGTGCCGGGTCCCAATGTCCGTTATGGGCTAGGGTATAGTTGTTAATTTGGGTACTATCCGGATTTGGCCAACCTTCGGCCACTCCCTTTCTCGCCGCGGCACCGCCTGGGTTTCCCCAATCTTGGGCTTGCGAATAATAAAAACCCAATTTGATGCCATACTTTTTACATGCCGCAGCCAATGGTTTTAATAAATCCTTTTTATAAGGCGTGGCATCTGCAATATCCCAATCGCTTGCTTTCGAATCAAATAAAGCAAAACCATCATGGTGTTTAGCTGTAATCACCAAATATTTCATTCCTGCATCTTTGGCCATCCTCACCCATTCATCAGCATTAAATTTTACAGGGTTAAATTTTTCCGCTATTGCTTTGTATTCCGCAACCGGTACTTTCATCCTGTTCATAATCCATTCGGCACCACCGCGGGTTTGCTGATGTCCATTATATTCTCCTGCCAACTGAGCATATACCCCAAAATGGATGAACATTCCAAAACGGGCATCCCGCCACCACTCCATTTTTTTATCTTTTGATAATGCCTGCTGAGATTTGGCAATAGGGGCAGAAAACGCAAATATCAAAAGCAAGAAGCTGATTTTCTTTATCATACTATTTTATTAAGAAATGAAATTATAAACCTTTGTTTTTAAAATATAATAAGCAAACTAGCATTATTAATTTGGTTTATTTTACAACCATTGCTTGCACCGGTTTAAACCAGTTTGGGCCAATATTCTTTGCTTTTAATATTGATTTATCTAGGCTTGGGGCTACACTGCCTTTTGCATCAAGCAGGCTAAAACCTTTTTCAAGATCTTGTGGGGCTGATTTTGCATCCAGCATATTTCCGCTAAAAGTTACATCAGCTGCTTTATCTATCCAACTTACCGGGTTGGTATCTGCTTTTACCAGATTGTCGGTAATGACTACTTTTTGCGGAGCTAATATTCGTTCGGCATTTTTCCCAGCACCTATTGAAAAAGCCTCTTTACAATCAACAATGGTATTGGCTGTAATCTCCGCATTTTTTACCTGCCAATGGCTTACCAAAATTGGATTAGGCAGCCCATCCATCACCGAAATGGCAGCTCTTAAACCGGTACCAGTTAATCCCTGCAGATAATTATGATGTACTTTGTGGTTTTCACCAATAACACGGATACCACCGGTATTTGCAATTTTATTTCCGATAAAAACATTTCCAAATACTTCATTATTATTTCCATGACGTAGGGTTAACGTACCAACGCTTTCGAAAAATAAATTATTAGAGATGGTGTTTTTACAAGATTTTACAGACACAATCTCGGTTTCACCATCGCAACGGGCAAAAATATTGGCATCAACTTTTGTGAATGAATCATGAAACGACCAGGTGCTGGTACCAATCCGAATGGTTTCTCCACCATTCCCACCAATATCCGGCCGAGGGCCAAAATAATTATGGTCAATCTGGTGGTAATTTGGTTTATCGGATAGCCACACCACAAGAGTTGGACCCTGATTAGTTTTACCTTCAAAATAACAATGATCTACCCGGTTACGGTTGCCGTAAAGAGAAGTAAATGTATATTCTTTAGCCTTATCAGGTGGATTATAACCTACAACTGAAGAATTTGTTAAACGGCAATTGGCCGATTTTTCGGAAAATGTAATTACATCCTCGCCCTTTGTAAAACCATCTTTAAAAGATAATCCGTCTGCAACTAACCAGGCACCTTCAATTTTTAGTGATGATGTTCCCGTAAGGAAAACTTGTCCGCCAATCTCTGCAATTAAAGTGATAGGCTTTTTAAGTGTTCCATTACCTTTAAAAACGAGTTGTTGATTTTTCCATTCTCCATTTTTAAGTATTACTTTATCGCCTGGCAGCAATTTTAAAGCAGCCAGTTCATCCGCTGAGCTTATTTTATAGTCTTTTGTAAATCCGGAAATTGTACAAACTATTAGCAGGCTTGTTAAGTAGATTTTTAGGTTCATCATATTTGGTTATTTTTTTATGTCATTGAGTAGACATGAAGTAATGGCGGCATGTCTAATGCGTTTTTCTTATAAACTGTTTTTATATCTTAGTAGAGCTTCTAAATAATAATAATCGGCATAGTTTAGTGGCACATCTACCTCACTATTTGATGGTTTTGAACCTGTACTGTGCAGCAAGATAAAGCCTTTGGCCGTACCAGTCGGCGCAATGTAGTCTGTGCTTAAACTTTTTAAAATCTTGTTTGCTTTTTTATAATAATCACCTCCTTGATTGCTGTATTTGCTTAATTCATATAAGCCTGAAGCCATAACAGCAGCGGCTGATGCATCTCTTGGCTCGTTCGGGATTTTAGGTGCATTAAAATCCCAATAAGGCACTAAATCTTTCGGCATATTTGGATGATCGAAGATAAATTTTGCAATATCTTCTGCCTGTTTTAAGTAAACTGGATTTTTAGTGTAACGATAGCACATCGTATAACCATATAAACCCCATGCTTGTCCGCGAGCCCAAGCAGATTCATGACTATAACCTTGATGGGTATTCTTTTTCAGCACTGCACCCGTATTTGGATCGTAATCGATTACATGATACGAGCTAAAATCTGGGCGAAAATGATTTTTCATGGTGGTATTGGCATGGCTTACTGCAATCTTATAGAAAGATGAATCGCCAGTTAGTTTCGTCGCTTCAAATAACATTTCCAAATTCATCATGTTATCAATAATTACAGGGTTTACCCATTTATCCCTGCTATGATCCCAAGACAATATCACGCCTGTTTTAGGATTAAAGCGAGTTGACAAGGTTTTTGCAGCTTCAATAATGACATCTTTATCGTGAGTGTTTCCGGTTAAACGAAACGCATTACCTACACTACAAAAAACTTTGAAGCCCATATCATGCGTGGTCCCGTTGTTTTTTTCTTTTTCTATAAAGGTGGTAAACTTTCTGGCCTCTGCTTTCCATTCATCGGTTTTGTAATACTCGTCTAAATACCAAAGTACACCCGGAAAAAATCCGCTTGTCCAATCTCTGCTCGCCACCAATTTTAGCTTTCCATTATCTAATGTTCTTGGCGAAATTAGTTCTGGTTTGGCAGGGTCGGCAGCTTTTTCTACTTCCTGCAACATTAATTTGGTTTGGGCAGCGGCCTGTTGAAATGCTTTTTTAACATTTACTTTTTGTGCAAAAACACAGGTTTGTGTGGCTAATAAAATAATTGTGGCAATACTGTATTTAAGTTTCATCGTAATTAATTTATAGGAATTAACTGAACTTCTAAAAGTTTCATTAATTCATTTTTTGAAATGGTATCTGGATTTATATTGATGTGATGTATTCCTTTAGCTAATTGTATTTCACCTATATTTTGTGAGATCACTTTATCGCTGGTGAGTACGTTTTGTTTTATTTCCTGCTGATCAATCTTAAAATTATAACTTCCTCCAGCGTCTTTACCCGCTAAATATTTGATAACAATTTTAAATTTTTGTGGAAGCGTTGTTCTAAAATCCCATTTGACTGCCTGCACCTTTTTCTCCCAGCCTTCTACATAAAAACGATCCGTTTTTCCATCTCCAAACTTAAACCCTTTACTTAAATCAGCATCAAAAGCCAACAACCTGGTTACAGCACTATTTGTAGCTACATAGCGCAAACTATCGGTTTTAAGCTGTTCCTTTAAGGCCAAAACAATTACCGTATTCGCGGTATCAGGTGCTTTTTTGGGTACATTGATATAGAAATCGCCATCACCAATGGCTTGGGTTAATAGCTTGTTTTTTTTTATATCAGTTAAAAAATAGGCCTTATCCATTTTAGATTTTAAGCCTCCTACATATAATTTCCCATCTTTAGGCCAATCAAATACATGTAAATACAACATATTTTCACTTTGGGCAGTTACACCCCAACTTTGTAAGGGCATGCTTGTTTTATGGGTTTTGTAAATACTTTCTGAATTTCTGGCTACCCATTTTTCAATCCCTGTTAGTATTTGCAAATCTTTAGTATCAAAAGTACCATCGCCTTTTGGCCCAATATTTAAGAGTAAATTGCCATTGCGAGAGGCCGCTTTAGCTAAAAGTTGAATAAAGAAGCCTGATGACTTATGTGAATCATCGTATTTGCTATAACCATAGGATTCGTTTGTGGTTGGAATAGCTTCCCAATCTCCCTCAACCGGATAAAATTCGGCCGGCCTGTCTGCAGTATTTTTATAATCGCCAAAATTGGCGCTTGCACTTCTTACCAAACGACCATTGACCACTACATTTGGATCTGTTTCTCTAATGGCTTTTAAAATCCGGATGTTTTCTGAAAGCGGTAATTTTTGTGGCGTATCAAACCATAAAATATCGGGATGGTATTTAGTAAGCAATTCTTTAATCTGCGGAATTGCTTTTTCATCCACATATTTTACTGCCTTTGGCAATAATTCCGGATGTGCTACATACCAGTTTACACCGCCATATAAGCCTAAATCACCGCCTGGGTTTTTATACTCCCAATCATTGCCTGGCGCATCCGGATGTTCCCAATCAAAAGCATGTGAATAGTAAAAGCCAAACTTCATTCCGTGCTTTTTAGCTGCTGCAGCTAATTCAGCCATTGGATCTCTTTTAAATGGAGTTTGCGCCATGATATTGAAATCCGAAACATTTGAATTGTACATGGCAAAGCCATCATGGTGTTTTGCCGTAATGATAAAATAATTCATCCCTGCTTTTTTAGCATCTAAAATCCATTTATCGGCATCAAAAAGAACAGGGCTAAACTGGTGGGCAACTTCTAAATACTCTTTTTTTGATATTTTCTCTTTGCGCATTAAATGTTCTGCATAACCGCTCACTTTTTTACCTTTCCATTCGCCGGCAGGCAAAGAATACACGCCCCAATGTACAAACATGCCAAATTTAGCGTCTCTCCACCATTGTATACGCTGCTCATGTGTTTTCATAGAAGCTGTATACCAGGTATCAACCGCTTCATCAATTGCTTTTTGATCGCGGTCTTTTGCCTGATTAAACATCTCTTTATCCTCATCGCCGGTTACCTGACCAAATGAAAAAAAATGGCCAAATAATAAGGTTAAAAGAATAAATAGTTTCTTCATTACATCCATATTAATGGGTTTCTAATGGGTAAGTTTCTAATTACCTCTTCATCTTTTGGCTGATGGTCTAATTTTTTCCAGGTTTTAAACCAGGTTTCATTTTGATAGGCAATTGCGCCAAATAGTAAAAAGGGTTGGGCAACCGGCCAGTTTTCCCAATGCATTACATCTTTTTGAAAAGGCCATAGCGATTTGTCGTTCACAAAAGGATAGAGATACTCAATTCCTTTTTTTATACTTCTCCCATCTGCCAGTTGAAAATCCCATAAATTGGTTTCGTTATCGGATAAGATTTGACAAAGTGTAGCCATCGCATCTAAATTAAAGAGCGAATAGCCAAAAGGTTTGGTACGTTTAGTCTCTCTCGGGAAACTGCCATCTGCTGCCATTTGGTTAGGTAAATGCACCGTTTGGTAGCGTTCTCTACAAAAATTAAGTAGCGCTTTATTTTCGGTAAGCTTGGCAAATGAAGCTACTTGCATGGTCCAGCAGGTTCCATGATTGTTTTCGGCATTCATTTCGTCTTTACCATATTGATGTGTAGTTAACCAGGTTAAATAATCAGCAAACCATTTTTTAATAGCTGCTAATGCCTCGCTATCTGCGGCTTTTGAATGTTGCATCACTAAAACGCCTTGCGCAACCTCCATCAATTGTATGGTGTCTATAATGCCAATTCCCCGTCCGGTAAATCGTCCTTGTATGGCTTGTGCAAACAACAGATTAGGGTTCATTAACGTTTCTGCGTTTACAAGCCATGCTTTTAAATGTAGAAATGCATGTTTAACATACTTTTTATCTCCCGTAATTTTATAAGCTGATGCCAAGGCTCCAATAATTTTACTGAAACGGATTAGCGCATGGCGATGGGCAACAAAATTATCGGGATTGGTTAGTCCATCTTTTTGAATATAAGGCGCTTTTGGGTTGTTTGGATCTGACCACCAATAATCGCCTTCCGAAAAGTAATCGTGTTTGCCACCTGCACTTCGTGGAGAGCTTTGTGCAGTAACTGTTATTGGCACTTGCGTTAACGCCCATTTTGCTTCTTGTAAAATCTGCTTTTTCAGCACTTTAGCCGCATCAGCAGTATAGGCATCATCCGCTTTAGCCTGAAAAGCAAAAACAAAGCATAAAAACAACACATATTTAATTTTTAGCATCATGTTATTTAGTCATAAATATGAAACTTACTTTACCAATGGTATTCGGTTTTCCTTTTTCTGGCGCAGAAGTACTTCCTTTTAGCTGTCCATTTTTTTGTCTTTCAACTTTGATTTTTCTCCACGACAATTGTCTTTTTTCAAAGTCAAAGGTTTCACCATCATCGTCATATAAATTATACTCGCTTGATTTTTCTCCATAATGGCGGATTTCTAAATCTACTTTTTCGTTTGATTTTGGTGCATGCAATAAAGCAGGCATCATGGGTATAATTCCTCCATCTTTAACATATACCGGTATTTTATCTAAGCCAGGTGTAACCGTAATTACCTGTCCATCGCCGGCAAAAGCGCCAGTGTAAAAATCGTACCATTTACCTTTTGGCAATATCACTTTCCTTTGGGTTTGTCCGGTAAACATTGGGGCAACCAATAAATATTCGCCTGCCATGTATTGATCCTTAATCTCCTTGGAAAAAGCTTCTGCATAAGGGTTTTCTTCAAGGTTAACATTGGCACGCTTCTCTACTTTTATATCCTGATTAAATCCTTCCTCTAAATTCATCCCTCTAAAAGGCGGTATGCCTTCAAAATGGTATTTTGCAAATTCGGTATACCAATAAGGCATCATCCTCATCCTTAATAAAGCATATTCCTTCACCTGTTTTTCCACATCGGGATAAGTCCAGGGTTTGGTTCCACTTGCCCAGGCATTGATCATGGCCATAGGCGAAAAAACATTGGATTGAAACCTTCTTAGCCACTCCTCTCCTGTTTTAGAAGCCCTCACCTCGGGTGTCCACAACACACCAGCAAAACCACTGTTAATGAGCGCGGTAATAAAATCTTCATGGTTATAATAATCGTTATAAATTACGTAAGGGAAGGAAGTTCCTCCGCCGTTTGATGCCCTGACTAAACCATAGGTACGTTTGTTACTTTTTTTGAACATTTCTGCCGAATAACGCTGCGTTAATAGCCCGTAAGTTTGACGCATCTGCTCGGCACTGGTTCCCGAAGGGAAAGTAGCTACATCTGGCCATAAATAATAATCGTAACCGTCAACTTCATCAATTTTATATCCACTTATCCCGATAGCTACCTGGTCTTTTTGCAGTTGATCAAAAAAAAGCTGTTGTGCTTTTGGTAAAGTAAAATCGGGTACCACTCCCAACCATACGGCATGCGAAGCTGTTAAGGGCCTAATGTCTTTATAAAATGGTGCATCTGGCGAAATGTAAGGGTTAATCCAAAGATTGAGCCTGATCCCTTTGGCCAACATGCTTTTTACAAAAGCAGCCGGTTCAGCAAATCTGTTGTTATCCCATGAAAACGTACCTGGGTAAGCTTTACTTTGCCAACCAGGCTCCAGGCCTACAAAATCTAGTGGATATCCCTTTTCTTCAAAACTATTTACCTCTTTTTCTACATCGGCAGCAGTTGAACGGGTCATTACCCTTTGTGTAAAACCCAACCCCCAGCGCGGTGGCAAATACCCGCCGCCGTTAAATAAATTATATCTTTTAACAGCATCCAACGGTTTAGGCCCAGCAAAAACGTAAATTTCTACACCAGCTGCCGGAACTAAAATTTCTACTTCGTCTCCATTGTTCCGGGAAGACCAGCTTTTATCAGAATTTCTATCCTGTGGTGTGGGAAAATTTTTACTATCTTTCCTCATCGCAGTACCTGCCCATACTTTGAGGTATCGTGCCGAATTGATAAAAACGCCGTATCCGTTAGAGGAAACATAAAAAGGGACCGGAGCATGTGTTCTGCCATTATCTTTTCCACCGTAATGGTCTACATGCAGTTCCAGTATCTTTCCGCGCTGATGTATGGTTTGAAAATTTAACCCAAAACCATACAGTTGCTCGGTTTTATCAAGTGGAATTCTTAAATAAGTTTTACCATCGTTAAGCTGGGCTGTAATTGCCTGATTAGAAAAAGGAAATGTAGCCTGACCTATTTTTCGTAATGATTCCTGATTTGGTTTAGCACCCGAAGCTTTTAAAAGATCATAAGTTTCGGGGGTACCAAACACACCTTTCCATATACCAGGTTCTACTTGTGTCCAGGTTATTTCCTGAGCTTTTAAGTTATAATGCAGGTTGAATAGAAATGCGGTAAAAAGGAACAATCTGATCAATTTCATAGAAATTTCACTGCTAAGCACATACAATTAGAATCTTCCATGGGTACATTCTTTTTGCGGTGCAGGTAAAAAATATAATAAAACCGGGCACAGATTTTGATGCCCGGTCAGTTTCTACAGCTTATAACGAAGGTGCCAGGGATGCCCCGAAAACATGAACAATTCCGTTAGTGGCCACGTAACCAGCACTTCTATCATTTGTTCTGTTATTATGTACAATTGGCGCCTGGTCATTGTTATTTAATATCTTCAGATAAAAGTTCCCGTTTTCATCAAAACCTTTTCCGTTATTATAATAGCCCAACATTGATGATTTAGATAAAACCGCATTTGCGGGAAGAATTGATTTTACAGGGACATTATTGGCATTTAGATTATCAAAATTATACTTGCCCTGGCCAATCAGATATAAAAAATAATTCTTTACATCTTCTTTAGGGTAGTCGCTCCATTTGGTTGCTGGCCTGGTTATAGGCAGGCCCGTGGTTGGGTTAATCCCTGTAACAATCGGAAAATCGAACCAAAGACCTGCCGTTGGCACGTTACTGGTGGTTACTGTTACACCGTTAGTTACTTTAGTTGGCAATACCCTAACCCCCAGGTTATGCAAAAAAAGAAAGGTCCGATCACTTTTTTCGTATTCTGCAAGGTCTATCCCCGCATACTCCAAACCTAGTTTCATATACTTAAAAACGGTATCGGTCGGATCGTTTGCCATGCCCGTACCAGATGCCCTGTCTTCCAGAAACTTACGGGCCGATACACCAATATTGGGATCAAGCGTTTTCTTTACGTAGTCGTAATCTTTCTGACGTTCAAGTCCGAACATTTTTCCACAGCCGCTTTGGCTGATTGCGATCAATGACAATAAGATTGAAGGCAATATAATATTTTTAAAAACTTTCATTTCCATAATTGTTAAAGCCTGTAAGAGGATGCAGGCACATTATAAAACCAATTATTATTCACCATAACCAGGGTTCTGTACCAATTTCTTATTAGCATTCATAACCGCCCGGCTCAGTGGCCAGTAATAACGGCGTACATCGGTAAAACCGGCTATATCTGTATTTCCATTTCTAAATTGACGATCTTTGAGGACAGGATCCATAATTTCTCTCACTTTGTCAGTCCTTACCAAATCAAACCAGCGTTTCCCTTCGCCAATGAGTTCATATTGACGCTCTTCCAGGATGGCGTTTTCCATTGCTGCACGAGAACTAACCTTAACATCGGTTGCCAAATATTGATCTACATTAGCCCTTTTTCTTACGAAGTTTAAATACTTGAGCGCATTAGGCAGATCGTTGGTTCCATTAAGTGCCTCTGCATATAGCAGATAGATATCAGATAATCTGTACATCGGCAGGTATACCGGGGTGTTCTGATTGTAATATAAATTCAATTCTGCGGTTGGTATTGCGGCAGTTTGATTTGCCGGACTTGGATAGAATTTTAAGAAACGGTCTCTATTGTTGAGCGCGGGATTTGAAACAGCATATACATCCAATGTTTGTTTAGGTCTGATATCGTTCGTATGCACGGTTTGAGTTTGCGGCAAAAAGTATTTTGCATACAATAAAGGATCAACCTGAAATATTTTGTTATTTGGAGCAAATGATATTATTGTACATGCACATCCATTCTTGGCAAAATCCCAATGTAATGTCCAGATACTTTCTATACTCGAAGCCGGAGAAGTAAAAATACTTTTCCAACTCGTTGTTGGTTCTAAGTTCACATCAGATATCCCCGCATAAAGCGCCCCTTTGGCATTTTTTGCCTTAAACAAGTTTGTGATCCAAAGAATAGCATTTGTATAATCTTTTTTCCACATATAAGCATCAGCTAATGTTGCGCATATAGCAGCCTCATTAATATAATAAATAGATGCACTCTGATTTTTTAGCGTTAGGTCATAAGCTGTTTTCAAATCTTTAATGATAACATCATCTAAAATCTGCGATGCTTTAGTCCGTTCTCGCTCTGCAGCAACCTGGCTATCCTCATAAGGTTCTAACCAAACAGGCGCATCGCCCCAAACCCTAACTAAATAAAAATAACACATTGCCCGCATAGCATAACATTGGGCAAGATTTGCATTAACCAAAGCAGGAGTAACATTATTATCCAGGGCGGTTACACCAGGGATGTATTTAATATTGTAGTTCGCTCTTGAAATAACAGTATACAACCTGGACCAATCTGCAAATGGATTATCTGTAGTAATGGCGTTCATTGCTACCTCTGTTGAATAGGTATTGGTATAAGATAAAAAACGATCAAAGTTATCCGATCTAAAGTCCCCCCAATAGTGATAGCGGTCGTTAAACTGGCTTTCGCCAACCATTGTTAATTGAAAAGAAGAGTACATACCTGCCATTGCGGCATCAACATCCTGTTTCGATTTGTAAAATTTATCTGTTGGTACTTGAGAAAGTGGCTCTTCGGTGAGAAATTTTTTGCAGCTACCCAAGGTTAGGAATAGCATGAAAATGCAAATGTATTTTATTGTTTTCATAATTAATATTATAAACTAATGTTTAAACCAAAACCAAATTCTCTTCTTTTCGGATATTTCCCAACATCATCTCCAGGCGTTAATGGATTAGAAGTACTAAATTCAGGATCATACCCTTTATAGTTTGTCCAGGTTAATAGGTTTGTACCATAAACAAATGCAGTTACACCATTAAGATAAAGCCTTTTTGCAAGCTCTGGTTTCATATTGTAAGACAACCTGGTACTAGCAAGCCTAATAAAAGAACGGCTTTCAAGATAAGCACTATTCCCATTGGCTTTTAAATTACCACGAGAGGGTCTGTTAGGATAAAATGGATATTTTGCGATATCTCCTGGCTTTTGCCATGAATTATATAATACATCAGGGTTACCCGGACCTGTATTTGATGGATTGTTTGAATTATACAATAAGGTATTATACAAATCGCCACCAATTGAAGCATTGAAGAAAACATTTAATGATAACCTTTTGTAGGTAAACGTATTGCCAAAACCAAGATTAAATTTAGGCTGCGCGTTACCAATAACATGGCGGTCGCCGTCATCTATTAAACTATCTCTTTTGATGTTAGCCCATTCCGTATCCCCTCCAACAAACTTACCCGAAGGATCGTACATATTATGAACAGTACCTGTGTAAGGTTGACCATTAAAAGTATACTGCGCTTTTCCATTTACATATAAAGGTTTATTATCTGCACCTAATACAACGGTTAGTTTATCCCAATTATCATTATAAGCATTTGATTCATTCCATTGATAAACGCCCAGGTTTTTCCATCCATAAAAATCACCAATCTTTCCACCTTCCTGAACATACCATTTGTTACCAGCAATAAATGGAACCCCACCTGCCAGCTCCTTAATTGTACCTCTTTCGAAATAAATGTTCGCATCTACATTCCATGAAAAGTTCTTTTTAACTATCGGTGTAGCCGAAACCGTAAACTCAACCACTTTGTTAACAATGGAACCTAAATTAACTACAACTGTTGAAAAACCTGTTTCTTTAACCAACTGCTTCTGGTATAAAAGGTCTTTTGACTCTTTTTCATAAAGTTCACCTGTGAAATTCAACCTTCCTTTTAGAAAGACAAGGTCTAAACCCAGGTTTTTCTGAATTCCAGTCTCCCACTTAATAAGGTCATTTCCTATTGTGGTATTGTAGGATGCCCCGCCTATTCCATTATAGTTACCATCGAACTGTACTTTTGTAACGGCTCCGTAATCATCAATTTGATCATTGCCTACCCGGCCATAACTTGCGCGAATTTTTGCATCGTCGAGAAACGACTTAGACCAGGCCATAAATTTTTCTGCTGAAAAGCGCCAGGCCATTGATCCTGAATAAAAAGAACCTCGTTTGTTCTCCGGTCCAAATCTGGATGAACCATCATTACGATAAACTGCACTTGCATAATACCTGCTCTTATAATCGTAGTTTACCCTTGCAAAAATAGCTTGATTGGTACTGGCTGTACCGGTAGTATACGATTTTGACGAGGTAAGATACGCAGGTAAGGTTACTGTAATCTCCTCACTTGCTGCATTCAAATACTCCAGGTGAAATAAATCTTGCGTTCTTCGAATTGCATTTGCACCTAAGGTTGCACTTACATTATGATCTTTAAATTTTTGGCTGTAGTTAAAATACGTTTGAGCCTCATACCTAAATTTCTTTTCTAATTCGTTTATACCATTATTGGTATCGCGGCCTGCGCTTACATATCTCGGCGCAAAAAAAGTATATTGAGGCGTTTCATATGCTAAGTTGAATAACGTAGTCCATCTAATGTGTTTGGTTATATCGAAGTCCAATTGATTGTTCACCTGTGCCGAAAAAGTTTCGGTTTTATTGATTTCATACAATGCATTTGCTACAGGATTTCGCTTTGAACCGATATAACTGGTTAATGCGCCATCCGGATAATAGATCAGGGAGAATGCTGGTCTATCGAAAATAACGTTTACCGTTCTGGCAATTGGTATTTCATTCTTGTTTTGATAATACAACGAAACGTTAGTGGTATATTTTAATGTTGGCAGCGCCTGATAAGAGATATTTAACCGTGTTTGAAGTGATTTGGCAAAACTGTTGATTACAATAGATTTATCATCAATGTAATTAACACTGGAATAGTAATTAAAGGTTTTAGATGCACCTGCCAAACTTGCATTTATCTGATTGCGCTGGCCAGTATTTCCTAACAATAAATCCTGCAAATCATTATCCGAATTAAAAGAAACGTTCAATGAATCCGTATTTGAGCCCGCAGTTGCTGTTCCTCCCGCCTGTAATCTCCTGAAAGCCCTTACCTCCTGGGAATTACTTTGCGGAAGCTTATGTGCCAATCTGCCAAAAAGATGTGTGTATTGAAGATCAATTCTGGGTTTGCCTTCAATACCTTTTTTTGTTGTGATCAAAATTACCCCATTTGCAGCCTGGGCACCATATATAGAAGCAGAAGCGGCATCCTTTAATACCTCAATACCTGCAATATCCAGGGGATTGATGTTTCTGCCATTATCGGTAATTACACCATCAACCACATATAACGGACCTGCTCCGCCATTTAAGGTGGTAACCCCTCTGATTTGGATGGTTCCCTCTGCACCGGGGCCACCATCTGTTGTTACGGTTACACCAGATGCTTTACCTTGTAGCGCGCTCAATAAATCTACAGGCTGCCGCTCCTGGATATCTTTTGCCGATACAGATGATACGGCAGAACTAAGGTCACTTCTTTTTACTTTGCCACCAAAACCGATTACCACCACATCATCCAAAGCACTTGAGGCGTCTTCCAGCACCACATTCATTGCTCCGTCGCCAACCTTCCTTTCAATGGTTGTATAACCGATCATGTTAAACTGAAGGATGGCATTGGAGGCTACCGAAATGGTAAACTTGCCATTATTATCAGTAGATACTCCACCGGTTTGGTCTTTTACCCGAACCGTTACCCCAGGCAGGGCTGCCCCGCTACGGTCTTTTACAGTTCCTGATACCTGAGTTTGCCCCTGAGCAAAAACATCAGTATTGATCAAAGTCAGCAAACATGCAAATACTGCTACTTTCAACAGAACGAGATGCGCAGAGAAAAATCTTGTAAATTTTCTTTTCATACCGCTGAATTAAAAGTTAATGGAAAGTGGACTGAGGAGACAGGCCGAACGGCCCGATTGCTGACGTTTAACAAATTGCTTGTAAAAAAACGCCAATGGTTCTCAAACCCTGGGTAATTTCTGCTACTCATACGTTTTAGTTTTATATTTGGTTACTGCAATTAAGGTATAAAACCGGAAATAGTTGATGCAAGAATTGGCGAATTAATCAACTATTTTGGCAATTACTCCTTTTCATTCTGAAATACCTTTCGGCTGGAAATAACAATAATTATTACCCCCTAAATGGGGCTGGTGCATCAACAGGGGTAAGATCACGCATAAAACCTTTAAAATCCGTGTACAGTAATGATGTCAAAATAGCTGTTAAACAGACCGGGCATAATTGTCAGACACGCAAAACATTGTAATAACATGAAAACCAGATAGTTGCGTAAAAAACATTCTATAAAGAAAGATTATCGGCCTATTGTCTCCGAACGTACGCTAAAATATTAGCATAAAACTCCGCTTAAAAATCGAATGTAAAGTAGGCATATGGCCTCGTTAGTATCCTAATAAACTACCTTAATGATCAGCAGAAGTAATTAAATAAGTCTCACCTTTTTTAACGTTAAGTTCATAAAGGTAAGTTTGCTTTAAGTTAAGCGCTTGCAGCGTTGTTTTGCTATGGTTAAGATATTCAGTTTCTGTATTTTCAAGTCCATCCCTCTGCAAACCTGTACTCAACTTATTGATCTTAATTTTAATAAATGTTCGGATGGTACATTTCCCGGTTCTATTTGCTTTAATAGACGCCGTTTTAAGCATACCATTAGCCCACTGTATTCCTACATTATAATCTCCTCTTGCCTTAATCCCTTCTATTTTTCCAGACGGCCATGCATCAGGTAATGCAGGGAGCAAAACCAGTTCACCATAATGGCTCTGTAATAACATCTCTGTGATCCCAGCAGTAGCTCCAAAATTACCATCAATCTGAAAGGGAGGGTGCGCGTCAAAAAGATTTGGGTATGCCCCACCACCACTCATCTGTGCTTTTGGCAAGAGTGGATCGATATAATTTAACGCAGCGCGCAACACCTGATAAGCATGATTGCCATCTTGCAACCTCGCCCACCAGTTTGTTTTCCATGCCATAGACCAACCGGTACTAACATCACCACGGTGCAGTAAAGACTGTTTAACAGCAGCAGAAAGTTCAGGGTTTTGATAAACATTGATCTGATGGGCAGGATAAAGTCCGTAAAGCTGCGAAATATGCCTGTGTTGGTCTTTAGGGTCATCCCAGTCCTGAAACCATTCCTGTAGCTGTCCATATTGCCCAATCTGATAAGGATATAACCTCGCTTTGGCTTTTTTGAGCTGTTCGGCAAAAGCATGGTCATTTTTCAATACCTGTGAGGCCTGTATACACTGCTCAAAAAGTTCTCTGATAATTGACATGTCCATCGTAGAGGCAATGCTCAATTGATATTCCTTGCCTTTTATTTTAACTGTATTTTCTGGAGAGGTGGAAGGATTGGTAACTAGATAACCGCTTTTAGGATCTTCTATTAACCACTCCAACATAAATTCCGCGGCCCCTTTCATTAAGGGATACCCTGTTTTCTGTAAAAACAAGGTATCATTGGTATATAAGTAATGCTCAAATAGATGCGTACTCAGCCAGGCCCCAGCCATTGGCCAGGCGGTTTTTCTGGGCATTTCCCGCTCTTCCTTATCAAAGGCTCCAACCGGTGAGGTTTTCGCCCAGATATCAGAATTGTGATGCGCTACCCACCCCTTGTCGATATTGTAATTAACCCTTGCGGTTACTGCGCCATTAACCGAAAGGTTTTTGATCAGGCTAAATAATGGTTCATTGCACTCTGTAAGATTGGTGTTTTCTGCCAACCAGTAATTCATCTGCGTATTTATATTCGTCGTATAGTTACTTCCCCAGGGCGGCTGCACCAGGTCATTCCAAAGGCCTTGCAGGTTTGTAGCCTGGCCTCCTTTTCTTGAACTTGAAATTAACAGGTACCGTCCATAATGATAATAGAGTGCAAGCAGATTATGATCAGGAACGGGGTTGTTCTTAAAATGCAGCAACCGTTCATTCGTTGGCAATTGATCCGATTTCGGATCTGGATCTCCCAATTCAAATTTTACCCGATTAAAAAGGTTTTGATAATCACTTACATGGTCTGTAAAAATCTGCGAACTGCCTTTTTTAATGGCTTTGTTCATATTTAAGGTCGTTTGTACTGAAGGATCTTTGCCCGCTAAACCTGCCGACTTATTAAAACCATTAAAGCTTGTTGCACCTGTTAAATAGATAACAATTTCTGTTGCCTTGCTTACCTGTAAATCAGAAGAGGTACTTTTCACGGTCCCACCAACATTTACCACCTTCAGCCTGATCTGAAAATTCATTCCCTCTTTTTCATCGTACACCACCTGTTGTGGATCATAATCTCTCGCAGCCACGTATTTTGGCGCTTTGCCGTTCAAAATCAGCTGGTGTTGATCTGCCCTTGCAACGGTATATTTCAGTTTGCTTGTTAAACCAGCCCTGAAACTAATTGAATTTGCCTTGCTGGCCTTTATCTTCATCACTAGTACCTGATCGGGATAACTCATATAAGTCTGTCTGGTATAGTTTATTCCATTTACGGTATACTTTACCAATGATACCGCATTATCAAGATCAAGTTCGCGGTAGTAATTCGTAAAATTGGTATTGTTGTGGTCAAATGCTAAAAATAAATCACCCATTGGAAGATATCTTGCCGAATATGGCCCCTGCATTTTACTCCAGAGCGACGTTGCCTGCTGGTAGTCTCCTTCGAACATTGCTTTCCTTACCTGTGGCAGCAGGCCTGGCCCATAAGGGTTATTTCCAGGGTCGGGATAACCAGACCATAGCGTACTTTCATTTAACTGTAACCGTTCGCGCTGCACGTTTCCAAATACCATGGCACCCATTTTTCCATTACCTAAAGGCAGTGCCTCTTCCCAAACCCCGGCGGGCTTATCGTACCAAAGTTTCAATGGCCTGGAAATGTTTTTTTGAGCATTACCACTTGTTGCACCAAGGCATGTAAAGCAAACAACTAACTTAAAAATTAAAACAATTCTTTTATTACTGATGATCTCCATATAAGGATATGATAAAATATTTGGTTAGGGTTCATAATTGTCAAAACCGGATAAAGAAATATAAGAAAAGACAAGCCTAATAGCTTGTCTTTTTTTACATTTAATTTATTGTGCTGCATCGGCATAAGTTGTACCGATTCTTATTTTTTTGACAAAATGCGTTGCCTGCGAAGAATCGCCTCCATATACACCCCATTTCGGGTCACAATAATCGACATCTAAAGTTCTGCAATATAACCGCTGGCTACCATTTGCAAGGGTTTGTTTAACGCCATTGTACCAGAACTCTATATAACCCACCGCAGGATCTCTGGATACTTTCATCCGGATAACGAATTTAAGCCAGGTGTTTACAGCCAATGTAGTCGACCACGGTACTGTGGCTACATGGTTGTCGTCGAAATGTTGTAATTCAAGATTTCCTGATTTGGTTCTGAGCATGAGAGGATGATTTTGTAGTGATCCGTCAGTTGGATAGGATTTCCATTGAAATATGGCCTCCGTTTTTAATGTTGTTGGCATATAGATTTTACTGGTCCAACCTATGTATATTTCATCTCCATCCTGAGCCTCGTAGTTTTTGGCGCCATGTCCTTCTGTCCTGTGGCTGTCAGCAGGTTTTAAAAATTTCCAGGTTAGGGTGCCCGTCTCATCATTTACGGTAGTCACCGTTCCTGTGCCTTCAATGTTAATGTCTTTCCATACATTGGCCGATCCGTTAGAGGCATCACCGTTAAAAAGTACAGACATAATTTGTACTCCTCCAGAAGGCGTTTCCATCTTAACGTCATTTTTAATCTCTTCAGCCTGAAACTCATTTGTAGTTTGTTTTTTGCAGCCATACTGCAATACAGTGGCGCAGGCAAACGCCAGAATTACTGATTTAAAAATTCTCATAAGGTTATTATTTTGGTTAGTAATAGCTAAATTTAGCGCCTTATTTCAGTTCATTATTCTGCACTATAGGCTAATTAATCAACTAGATTAGCAAGTAATTGCGCTAAAACGGGATCGGGTTTCGGCGCATGATAATTTCCATATTAATCGGATCAGGCACCAAACCTATTTTGTTGAATCCTGTCGTATTCTTTCACATAGTCTGGATGTTCGGTTTTCAATAACCTATCCCACACTCTAAAATATAGCCCATAGTTACCCTTAAATTTATGATGATGAAGGTTGTGATGAACAGAAGTATTCAAAACTTCAAAAAGAATGCTGTTTCTGAACCATTTGGGTGCCACTTCATACCCTAAATGTTCATACACATTGATGATGAAAGAAGATAGCACAAACATTTCTATTGCAAAACGATGCATCGGAATTAGAAGCACAATTGCAATAAGCACTCCTCCTTCTATCCATGCCGCTATGAAATGAATACGAGGTCCATGGAACGTACAACATCGAACCGCTGAAATGACGGAAACATTTGGTCGAATCTACCTGATTAAAAACAAGTTAGAAGAAAAAAAAGAAGGGGCAAAAAGTTGTTAAAAACTCTTTGCCCCGTAAAGGGTGGCTGATGGGGCTCGAACCCACGACCCTCGGCACCACAAACCAATACTCTAACCAACTGAGCTACAGCCACCGTGTTTTTTGATGTCACAAAAGTACGACTTTTAATATTCCGTGCAAATATTTTTTTCAAAGTTTTTACAACTAATTTTTAATTCCTTAACATTCAATTATTTGAAATTGAAAAAAAATTTCAGAAGCAGATAAAACAAGCTATTTTGAACCTAAAAACATAACTTTACGGCGTTTATGATCGAAATTTATACAGACGGAGCAGCTAGCGGAAACCCAGGACCAGGTGGTTGGGGTACAATTTTAAGGGCAGGACAGCACTATAAGGAATTAAGTGGCGGCTTTAGAATGACCACGAATAACCGCATGGAACTATTGGCTGTAATAAAAGGATTAGAAGCGTTAAAAAGCTTAAATCAACAGGTAATTGTTTACTCTGATTCGAAATATGTAGTAGATGCTGTGGAGAAGAAATGGGTTTTTGGCTGGGCAACCAAAAATTTTAAGGATAAAAAAAACAAAGACCTGTGGTTGAGATTCCTGGAACTGTATAAACTCCACAAAGTGAAATTCATCTGGATTAAAGGTCACAACGACCACCCGGAGAATGAGCGTTGCGACCGTTTAGCTGTTTTTGCCTCGCAAGACAAACAAAACCTGGCTATAGATACTTTTTTTGAAGCAGAGCGAAGTAAGGTTTAGTTAATATTAATCAATTCCGCCAACTACATTTAAATTCTCTAGTTTCGTTTCTACATTGGTATCAATTGAGAGTGATTTTGCTGTATACAACAACATCATTTCTTCAGCCTTTTCTACCATATGTTTTGACCCGATAAAAATCGGAACCCGCTGATGCAATTCTGTAGGTTCAATTTCGAGTATACGATCAAAACCTGTGCTGGCTTTGCCCCCAGCCTGCTCAATAATAAAAGACATCGGGTTACATTCATACAACAACCTCAATTTCCCATTAGGGGAGCGCGAAGTGGTTGGGTAAATATAAATTCCGCCTTTAATTAAATTCCGATGGATATCTCCAACCATTGAGCCAATATAACGCGATGTATATGGGCGTTTGGTAGCCTCATCCTCTACCTGGCAGTATTTAATATATTTTTTAACACCATCGGGGAAATGGACATAATTTCCTTCGTTTACCGAATACATATAACCTGTTTCAGGTATTTTCATCTGGGGGTGTGAAAGACAGAACTCACCAATTGATGGATCTAATGTAAAACCGTTAACACCCTTCCCTGTGGTATAAACCAGCATGGTAGATGAACCATAAATAATGTAGCCCGCAGCCACCTGCTCGGTACCTTTTTGTAATACATCCGTTATACTTGCCCTTCCATCAACCGATTTTCTGCGGTAAATAGAGAAAATAGTGCCTACAGCTACGTTTACATCCGTATTGGATGAACCATCTAGCGGATCGATACAGACGATATACTTGGCGTTTTGAGAAACAGGCGATTCGATATGGATAATTTCATCTTCTTCTTCGGTAGCTACAATACAGCATTCACCGCCACTGGTTAATGCAGCAATAAACTGTTCATCAGCATAAACATCAAGTTTTTTTTGCTCTTCACCCTGAATATTTGTGGTTCCCATATCGCCCAAAATATCAACCAAACCCGCTTTATTAATTTCGCGGTTTACAATTTTTGCAGCAATACCAATATCCCTCAATAACCTCGAAAGTTCGCCCTTAGCATATGGGAAATCTGCTTGTTTTTCTATAATAAATTGTCCTAGTGTTTTAACGCCACAAACCATACTTAGTGTAAATTTTACATTATCTACCCGATAACTCTATAACCTCTAAGGTATGAATATTTTCATCAGTTATGCAAAAACGGATGAGGGTTCTCACTTTGTGCCAGCCGTGTTTTCCTGCCGCACCGGGGTTTATATGCAGACATTTTATTTTTTCATCGTACATTACTTTTAAAATATGCGAGTGCCCTGTAATAAATAATTTCGGAGGGTTAGTGTATATTTCAGGCTTAACATAAGATGAATATCTTCCCGGATATCCACCTATATGTGTCATCCAAACATCAACCCTTTCGCAGCTAAATCGATTTTGCTCTGGAAACTCCGCCCTAATTGCACTATCATCTATATTTCCGAATACCCCGCGCAAAGGTTTAAATGCGGCCAGAGGTTCGGCAACATCAGGTCCAAAATCGCCGGCATGCCAAATCTCATCCACACCGTCGAAGTGTTTAAAAACCGCATCATCTAAAAAACCATGGGTATCAGAAATTAATCCTATTTTTTTCATTATGTAAACTTAATTGTGCCCCGTAATTTACAGGATTAGCAAAATCTTTCGACCACTTTTCGCTAAAATAACCCCTCCAACAATTGACAAATCTTTTAAAAATGGTGATTAATTATGATAAAAAAGCACCGTAATGATTATACAATGTTACCATTGTACCTACCCTTCCATCCATCCTAGAACCCTAAGCTAAAAGGCCAGGAAAAAATCCTTCAGCAATTCTTTATAAGCTGTTGTGTGCTGTTTTAAAGATTCATAAATATAAAAATCATCTTCCTTCAAAACCGCTTCACCTTTTTTCAAACAGATGATCTGTCTGAAAGTTGGCTTACTTTCATCAGAATGAATATGGATCCGCTCTGTAAGCGATAAATTATAATGCGCTGCAATACCAATAACCTCTTCTGCTTGTTTTACGGGAAGGATTAACCAAATCATACCTTCATCTGCCAATAACCTACTCGATTTTTTAATGAGCATGCTAAAAAAGTCTTCATCTGCATGCCGGGCTATTCCTTTTCTAAACTCTTCACTTTTTAAATCATTTACAAAAAAAGGGGGATTAGAGACAATCAGATCGAATTGCCGAGCATACTCATATTGTTCAATTGATGTGTGGTTAATGGTTAACCGCTCACTGAAAACTGAAAACTGAAAATTTTTTTCAGCGGTTTCCGCAGCCTGCTGGTCAATTTCTACAGCATGTATGTTTGCTTCGGGAAAACGTTGCGCCAACATCAATGCAATCACACCGGTTCCTGTTCCGATATCCAATATAGTTGCAGGTGAAGCATGCTTAACTGTTGCACCAAGCAATACGCCATCGGTGTTAATCCTCATGGCGCAGCCTGTCTGGTCGACTTCAAACTGTTTGAACTTGAAAATGCTCATCCTAAATTTCGTACAGCTCTAAAGGCAAACCATCAGGATCAGCAAAAAAAGTAAACCGCTTATCGGTAAATTCATCAATGCGGATCGGTTCGGTAACAATGCCATGATCATTTAAACGCGAAATCTCTTTCTCAATATCATCAACCTCGAAAGCCAGGTGGCGCAAACCCTGTGCTTCTGGTCGCGATGGCCTTGCAGGAGGGTTTTCGAAAGAAAACAGCTCGATCTGATATACACCATTTACTGCAAGATCCAATTTATACGATTTCCTTTCCGCCCGATAAACTTCTGCCAAAACGGTAAAACCTAATTTATTTACATAAAAATCTTTCGATTTTTCGTAATCTGAACAGATAATGGCAATGTGGTGTATTTTATTGAACATAAATTTGATTTTAATAAGAAATACATTTGCAGCCTCAATTCCATAAGATTTCTTCTAAATAAAGTCGTCATCTCGACCGAAGCATAACGGAGTGGAGAGATCTACCTTGACAGATTTCTCGACTGCGTTGCACCCGATAGCAATCGGGTCCGCTCGAAATGACGGTCTGCGCGCTACATTAATGTCAAAAGTAATAAAAGCGCAATTATATTGTGCGCTACAATGAGCTTTTTAAATTTTTAACGCTATTTTTGCAACTTCAAAAAAAAAGCATGATTCATTTTTTCTCTTGTCATCCTGAGCCTGTCGAAGGGCAATCGCAGGCGATTTTTGTTTTACAAACAGACAAAGCGCTTTCTACCACTGATATTACTAAACTTGAATGGTTATTTGGCGGTGCCAAAATCTCGCAAGAAAAAGCGCTAACAGGCTTTTTCGTTGGACCAAGAGCAGCAATGATTACTCCATGGAGTACCAACGCAGTAGAGATTACCCAAAACATGGACATGCAGGGAATCATCAGGATTGAAGAATTTAAGCAGGTTGACGAAGGTTTTGCCGATTATGACCCGATGCTTTCTCAAAAATACGACAAGCTCGATCAGGAAGTATATACCATCAATATTAAACCTGAGCCGATTTTAGAAATTACTGATATTGCTGCTTACAACAAACAAGAAGGACTTTCTTTAAGTGATGAAGAGGTTGAATATTTAAATACTTTAGCGCAAAAATTAGAAAGACCGTTAACCGATTCTGAAGTTTTTGGTTTCTCTCAGGTGAATTCGGAACACTGCCGCCATAAAATTTTCAATGGCAAATTTGTAATCGATGGCGTAGAACAACCTACTTCTTTGTTTAAACTCATCCGCAAAACATCAGAAGAAAACCCTAACGATATTGTTTCAGCCTATAAAGATAACGTAGCTTTTATCAAAGGCCCAAAAGTGCAGCAATTTGCACCTAAACGTGCCGATGAGCCTGATTATTACGCGACAAGCGATTTCGAATCGGTCATCTCCTTAAAAGCAGAAACCCATAATTTCCCTACTACTGTTGAGCCTTTTAATGGCGCAGCAACAGGTTCGGGTGGCGAAATCAGAGACCGTTTAGCAGGCGGACAAGGTTCATTGCCTTTAGCAGGAACTGCCGTTTACATGACTGCGCTTTCGCGTTTAGAAGATAACCGTCCATGGGAAAAAGGTGTTGAAGAAAGAGCATGGTTATATCAAACCCCAATGGATATCCTGATCAAAGCATCTAACGGTGCCACAGATTTTGGAAATAAATTCGGTCAACCGCTTATTACGGGTTCGGTTTTAACTTTCGAACATGAAGAAAACAGCAGAAAATTAGGTTTCGACAAAGTAATTATGCTAGCGGGTGGTGTCGGTTACGGTAAATCCAGCCAGGCACAAAAACTTAAACCAAAAGAAGGCGATAACATCGTTATTCTGGGTGGAGAAAATTATAGGATCGGGATGGGCGGTGCAGCCGTTTCATCTGCAGATACTGGTCAGCACGGAAGTGGAATTGAATTAAACGCCATCCAGCGATCAAATCCTGAAATGCAAAAACGTGCTGCAAATGCGGTACGCGGTATGGTAGAAAGCGATCACAATTCGATTATTTCTATCCACGATCACGGTGCAGGCGGTCACTTAAACTGCTTATCAGAACTGGTTGAAGAAACCGGAGGTTTAATAGACCTTGATAAACTGCCGGTGGGCGACCCTACCCTTTCAGCTAAGGAAATTATCGGTAACGAATCGCAGGAAAGAATGGGTTTGGTAATCGGCAACGATCATATCGAAACCTTACAAAAAATAGCCGACCGCGAACGCTCGCCAATGTATACCGTGGGTAAAGTAACCGGCGATCACCGTTTTACCTTTAAATCTGCAACAACAGGTTTAAAACCAATGGATTTTGAATTGGCCGCCATGTTTGGCAGTTCACCAAAAATTGTAATGGATGATCAAACCATCGATCGTAAGTATGAAGCTGTTGAATATAATAAAGCCGAATTAAACACCTATTTAGAACAGGTGCTTCAATTAGAAGCGGTTGCATCTAAAGATTGGTTAACCAATAAAGTAGACCGTTGCGTGGGTGGCCGTGTAGCTAAACAGCAATGTGCAGGTCCGTTACAATTACCATTGAACAACTGTGGTGTAATGGCTTTAGATTTTCAGGGAAAAGAAGGTATTGCCACATCAGTTGGCCATGCACCACTTTCAGCCTTGATTGATCCTGCAGCGGGTAGCCGCAATGCGATTGCAGAATCACTTTCGAATATCGTTTGGGCACCGTTAAAAGATGGCTTAAAAAGTGTTTCACTTTCTGCCAACTGGATGTGGGCCTGTAAAAACGAAGGTGAAGATGCCCGTTTATATGCAGCGGTAAAAGCTTGTTCTGATTTTGCCATCGATTTAGGAATCAATATCCCAACCGGAAAAGATTCGCTATCGATGAAACAGAAATACAAAGATGGTGATGTAATTGCACCGGGAACGGTAATTATTTCTGCCGGAGCAAATTGCGACGATATTACTAAAGTGGTTGAGCCGGTGCTTCAAAAAAACGGCGGATCAATTTATTACATCAACCTTTCTAACGATACCTATAAATTAGGTGGTTCGTCTTTTGCACAGATTTTAAACAAAATCGGTACAGAAACACCTGATGTTAAAGGTGCTGATCAATTTAAAACGGCTTTCAACACATTACAGCAATTAATCAAAGCTGACAAAATCCAGGCAGGTCACGATATTGGTAGCGGTGGTTTAATCACAACTTTATTGGAAATGTGTTTTGCCGACCGCGACTTAGGTGCTTCGATCGATTTGTCTTCACTAGCAGAAGCTGATAGCATTAAAGTATTATTTGCAGAAAACATTGGTATCGTTTTCCAGGCCGATGCTTCAGTTGAAGAAACCTTTGCACAGGCAGGCGTTGCTTTCCATAAAATTGGTGAAGTAACTTCATCAGCTAAATTGGAAGTTAAAAATGCTGCTGACAGCTTCAGCTTTGATATCGACCATTTACGTGATGTTTGGTTTAAAACTTCATACTTATTAGATAGCAAACAAACCGGTAATGGCTTAGCGAAAGAGCGCTACGACAATTACAAAAACCATGTTTTAAATTACACTTTCCCATTACAATTTGATGGAAAGAAACCTGTAATCGATCCGACTAAGCCACGACCAAAAGCAGCCATTATCCGCGAAAAAGGAAGTAACTCTGAGCGCGAACTGGCCAATGCCATGTATTTGGCAGGTTTTGATGTGAAAGACGTACACATGACCGATTTAATTACCGGAAGAGAAACTTTAGAAGACATCCAGTTTATCGGTGCAGTTGGTGGTTTCTCTAACTCTGATGTTTTAGGATCGGCCAAGGGTTGGGCAGGTGCATTTTTATACAACGAAAAAGCAAGGGTAGCATTAGAAAAATTCTTTGCCCGTCCTGATACTTTATCTGTTGGGGTTTGTAATGGTTGTCAGTTATTTGTAGAGCTCGGCTTAATTAACAAAGACCATGAAGAAAAACCTAAAATGCTCCACAACAAAAGTGGCAAGCACGAAAGTATTTTCACCTCGTTAACCTTACAAGAAAACAATTCGGTCATGTTATCTACGCTGGCCGGAAGCACTTTAGGCGTTTGGGTATCGCATGGCGAAGGAAGGTTCTCATTGCCATACGCAGAAGATAAATATAAAATCGTAGCCAAATATGCTTACGAAACCTACCCGGCCAGTCCGAATGGATCAGATTACAATACCGCAATGTTATGTGACGAAAGTGGCCGCCACCTGGTTATGATGCCACATATTGAGCGTTCATTGTTCCAATGGCACTGGGCAAATTACCCACAAGGCCGCAAAGACGAAGTTTCGCCATGGATGGAGGCCTTTGTAAATGCACGCAAGTGGATTGAGAATCAAGGGTAAGAATTGATGGAAGATGTAAAATGGATGATGGAATTAAAACCATCATCCATTTTTTGTTTACAGACCTCTATCTCAAGCGAAATGTCTTCACCGTGCCGTCATCTCGAGCGAAGTGCAACGCAGTCGAGAGATCTGTTGAGATAAATTTCTCCATTTCGCTATCGTTGAAACCGGTAAGCTTTAGTCGAAATGACAGTTTTTTTGTATTATTCTAAATGATTTATTTTATCATGAAATGAGCGTTCCGCCTTTCATAGCCGCTGTACACCCGCCATCGCTTATAGTCCTCGTTACCTTGCACTCCACTGCAGGCTAACCGCTCTGTCGGGTTTATTGAACAAAAGCCTGCCCTTCGGCATAAGACTTGTTTCTGCCCCCAGGTTAAACCTTTAATAGCACGACCAGCCTTGCCACCTAAACCCGACCGAAGTGGAAAACCCGCAGTCTGAGGTACGAGGGCGAGGATTTGAAACAAAGGGCGGGACTATAATGACAAAAAGGTTCTGGTCTTGCTTTTCAAAAAGCCAACAATAAATATTTACAGGTAGAAGCAGCTTTATAGATATATTTCCGTTCCGCTTTTGATAAAACTGGGACAGACTAACGGTCCACTAACACAAAAAAACGGTCTGAGCTTTCGCCCAGACCGTTTCAATTTACCCAACCTCACATTTTTCTATAAGAGCATTAATAGAAAAATCATTTAGGCATTTTCACCGAGGTGTCATCCTGTCCAAAGGACTCCTATGGAGAGTGTTGTCGTCATGCTGAACTTGTTTCAGCATCTTTCCTTGAGGATTGACCCTGAAACAAGTTCAGGGTGACGAATTTATCTCCCTAAATCCCCTGAATATCTTTCCTCACTTCCTTTCGCCAATCCTTTCCATATTTACGGTCCATAAAAGAAGCGACTACTTTGTTATAATCATTAATAGAAATATTTAAAGGCATTACACAGCCAGATTCAGAATAAGCCATACCATATTTCTTTTCAAATATTTCCTGTCCGTTAGCATAAGTAGATACGATACCACCACGAAGCAGAAACTTCACGCTCCCCCGCTTTAAGTCGGCATTGGCCAGCTTAATGCTGTACACTTTCGCACTATCTACTACTATTTTAGCCTTAGCATTTAATTGTACAGCTGCAAAACAGAGAAAGATAAATATTGGAACGAGCTTTTTCATCTTAACTACTTTAGTTAGTTTAATTAGCAATCTGAAAGTTAATCGCCATATTATACCTTACACGAACAGGCACACCTTTATTTTTCCCTGGTTTCCATAACGGCGATTTTTTAATTACTTTAATGGCTTCTTCATCACAGCCAAACCCAATCCCTTTAATTACGGATACATCGGTAATCGAACCATCTTTCTCTACTACAAAGCTTACAAATACTTTTCCTCCAGCACCTTCCTCCTGTGCTCTTGATGGGTACCTTAAGTTACGTTCCATATATTTAGACCAGGCTTTTGCTCCACCGTTAAACTCAGGATATTCATCTACTCCACCAATAGTTAAAATAGCGTTCGGATCACCATTTTCTGTACCTTCCTTAACTGTCCCATTTCCATCCCCACTACCCTTATTATCGGTTAAAACTGCATTAGGAGCAACAACACCATCTTGTGTTTTATTACTGATCACTGCATTCTGTATTTCTTTAATCGTTGGCGGATCAGCAATATCTACTTTATTAACCACCACCACCTGAGATGGAAGCGCTATTGTTTTAACCTTTACCGGATCAGCTTTTGCAGGTTCTACCTTTTTCTCTGGTTCAGGAGTTTTTGGTTTCATCTCGTGGATTACTTTAGTTAAATCAACAGGCCTTGCAATTTCTACAGCTACCTCTTCTTTTGGAAACAGTTTAGCATAAATTAAGGGAGAGAAACACAACAGGATAAACAGGCTTCCAGATACGAAAAGTGCTCTTGTCATAATCGACGAAGATTTAGACCTTAATTCATAAGCACCATAGTTTTTGTTGCGGTCTGCAAATACAAGATCGAGCCACTCGGTTTTGTATACGTTAATTAAAGAGTTGAACATAGCTTTTAGTTTTATAGCATGATGCGGCAAAATCAGCAATTCCATAAAACATTTAAAAAATCTATTTTCTTTACAAAAAATGAAATTTTTCATCTGAAAAACATTTTTTTATTTCATTTTCAATAAAATTGATAAAAATAATACGATTCTTTTACGAGAATTAATAAAATATACTATTTTTGACAAAAAACATAACAAATTAATGAAAAGCTTAAGAACCATCGCATTAAAAGAGGCTCAAAACAGAATTTCACCAGAAGTTAAAGCACCAGCAGCAAAAATTTCTGACTTTTTTGGCGCTAATGTATTTGATAAGAGAAAAATGAGAGATTTCTTATCTAAGGACGTATATGAAAAATTAATATCATCTATCAACCAGGGTGAGTTAATTAATTCTGACGATGCCAACCAAATTGCAACCGCTATGAAAGCGTGGGCAATGAGTGCTGGCGCAACGCACTATACGCACTGGTTCCAGCCATTAACTGGTACAACTGCAGAAAAACATGATTCATTTTTTGAGCCAAGTGGCGATGGAGCGATCGAGAAATTTGCTGGTAGCGCATTAGTTCAACAAGAGCCAGATGCTTCCAGTTTCCCTAACGGCGGTATCCGTAATACTTTCGAAGCCCGTGGTTATACTGCTTGGGATCCTTCTTCTCCAGCTTTCATCATGGAAAGCAAAGCAGGTAAAACCCTATGTATCCCTACTGTATTCGTATCATATACCGGAGAAGCCTTGGATTATAAAGCACCTTTATTAAAAGCATTAGCTGCGCTTGATAAAGCTGCTGTTGATGTTTGCCAATATTTCGATAAAAGCATTACTAAAGTAAATGCTTCTTTAGGTATCGAACAAGAATATTTCCTGGTTGATGAGTCATTGTTCAATGCTCGTCCCGATTTATTATTAACAGGCCGTGCTTTATTCGGACACATGTCTGCTAAAGGCCAACAATTAGAAGATCATTATTTCGGTTCTATCCCTGAGCGCGTATTCAGCTACATGGTAGATTTCGAAAATGAAGCTTTAAAATTAGGTATTCCTTTAAAAACCCGTCACAATGAGGTTGCACCATCTCAGTTTGAGTGTGCACCGATTTATGAAGAAATCAACCTGGCTATCGATCACAATCAATTATTGATGGATTTGATGGAAAAAGTTGCCCGTCGTCACCATTTCCGTGTATTGTTACACGAAAAACCATACGCAGGTATCAACGGATCAGGTAAACACAACAACTGGTCGTTAATTACCGATACCGGTAAAAACTTATTGGCACCAGGTAAAACACCTAAAAACAACTTAATGTTCCTTGCTTTCTTTGTAAACACAATTAAAGCCGTTAGCGAGCATGCCGATTTATTACGTGCAAGTATTGCATCAGTAAGCAACGATCACCGTTTAGGTGCTAACGAAGCGCCACCTGCAATTATCTCTATCTTCTTAGGTTCTCAGTTGAACGATGTATTAGATGAGATTGAGCACTCACGTATCAGCAAAAAAATCAAAGAAGATAACGCACTTTGGTTAGGTATCCCTAAAATCCCTCAGATTTTATTAGATAATACCGACCGTAACCGTACTTCTCCATTCGCATTTACAGGTAACAAATTTGAGCTTAGAGCTGTTGGATCTTCAGCAAACTCTTCTGCACCAATGACGATCTTAAACGCAATCGTAGCTGAGCAATTGGTTAAATTTAAAGTTGAAGTTGATAAATTGATCAAAAAAGGTGATAAAAAAGACATCGCTTTATTAACAGTGATCAAAAAATACATCAAAGAATCTAAAGGTATCCGTTTCGAAGGCAATGGCTACAGCCAGGAATGGGAAGATGAAGCTGCAACACGCGGTTTATCAAATATCAAAACTACTCCAAAAGCTTTAGATGCATATTTAACTGAAAAATCTGCCGAGTTATTTGCAACAACAGGTATTTATAGCGCACGTGAGATTCATGCCCGTCATGAAATCATGTTAGAAAACTTCTATAAAAAACTACAGATCGAAGCACGTGTAATGGGCGAAGTGGCTAACACTGCCATTATCCCGGCTGCAATTGCTTACCAAAACGCTTTAATCGAAAACGTACAGGGATTAAAAGCAATTGGTGTAGATAGCAAAGTTTCTATCGATATCGTTAAAAAATTATCAGAGCATTTAGAAATTGTTAAAACCAATATCGATGCGATGTTAGAAGAACGTAAATTAACCAACAAAATCGAAGATACCCGCGAGAAAGCGATTGCTTACGATGAGAAAGTTAAATCTTACTTCGATATCATCCGTTACCACGCTGATAAATTAGAGCAGATTGTTGACGATAGCGTTTGGCCTTTACCAAAATTCAGAGAATTATTATTCATGAAATAGATTTTAAGCCGTAAGGTTTAAGGTATAGGGTGTAAGGTTTAACTTTACGCCCTTTTTTTGGTTCATTAGTAATTGGTTCATTGGTTTTAGCAATCTGCCAACTGAAACCGGTCAATTGGTTAATTATTAAAATTGATTAATGTTATCCCTCCACAACGTCCTCCTGAACTTGGTTCAGGATCTAATCGAAAAGTGGTTTACGCTGGGCAAAGCTTTTTTTTGGAAAGCAATACTAATGCGCATCGGTTAATCCAGTCCTGCTTTCCTTCCTGCTGTAAAGTTTTCGCTAGTTTTTAATCCATCGTTTACAGCATCCATGCAATCAGGTTTATTGCTGATAGGCGTGTGCAGGAGAAAACCAGCCACAACGAACCAACCCGCTGTACCTAAGCCCGATTGTACGATCCCGACTTTACCTCGGGAGAGGAAAAGCGGGGCTGCAGACCGCCATGAAAAACGGGCACTCACTTCCAAAAAAAAACGAAACGCTACCTTTTACAACCTTAAACCTCTGTGCGCTTTGCGCCTTCGTGGTAAACAAACTCAGGTATCTAGGTGATAAAAAAGCCTTGCCATTTAGCCATAAAAAACCTTAAGTATTTAGCTTTAGTCTTTCCCCTTAAAACCTTATCTTTGCGCCAACATGAGTGATAACAGGTACAATCAACGTGGCGTTTCTGCCTCAAAAGAAGATGTGCACAATGCCATCAAAAACATCGATAAAGGAATTTTCCCTAAAGCATTCTGCAAAATCATCCCCGACATTTTAGGTGATGAGGAGGACTATTGTAATATCATGCATGCAGACGGCGCAGGTACCAAATCTTCTTTAGCCTATGTATACTGGAAGGAAACCGGAGATATTTCAGTTTGGAAAGGTATTGCACAAGATGCCATCATCATGAATATCGATGATTTAATCTGTGTTGGTGCTACCGATAACATCTTATTATCCTCAACCATCGGAAGGAATAAAAACCTGATCCCGGGCGAAGTGATTGCTGCTGTAATTAATGGTACAGAAGAAATTTTAGCCGATCTGCGCGAACAAGGCATCTCGATTTATTCTACCGGCGGCGAAACTGCCGATGTTGGCGACTTGGTGAGAACCATTATCGTCGATTCTACCGTAACCTGCCGCTTAAAACGAGAAGACATCATCAGCAATGATAACATTCAACCTGGCGACGTAATTGTGGCACTAGCGTCTTCCGGACAAGCCACTTATGAAACAGAATATAATGGCGGTATGGGGTCGAATGGTTTAACCTCTGCCCGTCACGATGTTTTCGATAAGACAGTAGCAAATACTTATCCTGAAAGTTTCGATCCGGCTGTTCCATTCGATCTGGTTTTCTCCGGAAAGAAGCAATTAACAGAAGAAATAGCTATTGAAGGTTTTGGCAAAACTACGGTAGGTAAATTGGTATTATCCCCTACGCGTACTTATGCACCTGTAATTAAAAGGATTTTAGAAAGCCATCGTAGCCAGATCAATGGTATTGTACATTGTAGTGGTGGTGCACAAACCAAGGTGTTACATTTCATCAATGATGATATCCACGTCATCAAGAATAACCTGTTTCCTATCCCACCACTTTTCAAATTGATTCAGGAACAATCGGGTACCGATTGGAAAGAAATGTATAAAGTATTTAATATGGGCCACCGTATGGAATTATATGTTCCCCAGGAGATTGCCGAAAGCATTATTAAAATATCAAAAAGCTTTAATATCGATGCGCAGATTATCGGTCGTGTAGAAAAAGGCGATCAGAAACAGGTAACCATCGAAAGCGAAAAAGGAACTTTCGTTTATAACTAAGCATTAAGATACAATTTAAAAAGAGGTTGTATCATAAATATAGATTTGTCATCCTGAGCTTGTCGAAGGACCTGTTTAAATACGCTTTAAGGTGTTTCGACAGGCTCAACATGACAGCATCTGGACAAAAATGGCCTTTATGATACAGCCTCTTTTATTTATTACCCGCGTTCTACAAATTTATGGAAGGTACTCTCCTCTCCATCTGCTTTTTTATCCTGATATAAAAAATCGAGTTTGTTGTCATCAAATATTTTAAAAAAAGTATCCCAGTCTGTTTCCTTTAAATCTGAAGAACTGTCGCTATGTTCTGGGAAATGAATCCTTAAAATACCTCCGCCATTGGATTTTGCTGTATCGGCGACCATCGCCGGTACACCATTGTGTTGTTCTGCCCAGGCTTTTATTGTAGCATGATCATGGGTCTGTTTCGAAGTGCTCATTGTTTTAACTATTAGTTTTTAATAAATAGACTAATATTAAAATCATTTTTTGGCAGAAATGGTTTTAGTTATAATAAAAAAACATCGCTAAGAATATAATTTAATCTAATATCACAGATAGCTACCATTATATCTTTATCGATACATTATTAAGTTTTATCGGTATATCATTTAATTTTGCTGATATAAATGTATATTGGATTTAAATGAATTACTCCAAATAGGAATAACGTTATGATCAATGTATATCTTCTTGGTGCAGGCAAACATGCTACAGAGCTTAGCGAATATTTAAACGGAAATAACGAATATCAGTTAGCAGGATATGTAATAAACCTGGACAATGCCATTAATCATCCAAATATAGCCAAGCCAGTTATTTCTTTACCATCCTTTTTAGAAAAACACCCCATTGCTTTTAATATTGCATTAATTGGAGCAATAGGCACTTATGAAAGAAAATCTATCATTGAACCGTTAGAAAACAAAGGCTATCAGTTCATCAATATCATCCATCATAACAGCTATATCAGTCCTTCAATTAAAATTGGTTATGGCAACTGTATTGCGCCAGGTTGTGTAATCAATGCAAATGTGCGTATCGGTAACCACTGTATTGTTAATTCAAACTGCAACATCAGTCACGATTGCATACTAGAGAACTACGTGACCATTTCTCCCGGTGTAACCATTGCCGGAAATGTGCATGTTAATGAAGGTGTTTTTATCGGATCTGGCGCAACAATAATCCCTGGTATAACGATTGGAGAGGGAGCCTATGTAGCCGCAGGAGCTTGTGTTACAAAAGATGTTCTACCGCATGTGATGGTTGCAGGCGTTCCAGCGAGGGTAAAAAAAGAAGTATGATTAGAATAGTTTGAATTCATAAGCAGCTTTATAACAAAAAAGCCCCGATCGAATGATCGGGGCGTTATAATATACTTTATTTACTTAAATCGTCTTGAAAAATGACAATTGAGTAATTACAGATGTTTTAGTACCATCTGAGTTAAGGGCAGTAGCTCTTACAGAATAAGTACTGGCAGCAGCTAAACCAAGAGAACTCAATTTAAGAAGGATAGTTCCAGCATAAACACTTGTATTAGGATAAGTAGTATTCTGAAGGGTATAAGTTATGCTGTGAGGTCCATTCGGCACGTTCCCAGGAGTAATCAGTACGCTGTCATCTTTACCATTCCAAGAAGGGAAGTTTACAGTCTTAATAACTGGTGAATTAGCAGCCGTACCATTTAGTATTTCAATTTTAAATGCACCTGTAGAAATACCTGTAGAGGTTGCTCCAAAATTAAGTTGTAAAACCGTTGTTGCTGCTGCAAACGGACCAGTTTGCTGATACCCCAGACTGCTTAGCTGCAATGCTGGGAGTTTTGCTTCAATCCCCACAACATCTGCTTCTTTTGTACAAGAAGCAAAGTTTATTGTTAAAAGTGCGAATAAAGCTATAGATATATATTTTTTCATTTTATCTTATTTAATGTAATTAACAATACAGAATAGGCGACTTAAAAAATGTATTTAGCTCCAATTAACAAACTCCATGTTGTTGCTGCAGTAGCTACATCCTGAAATGGCTGAGTTACCAATTTACCATTCAATTGACGCATGTTATAGCTTGGAACACCATTAGCATCGATACTGGTGTAAGATAATGGGTTACTATAAGTTACTTGTTGCTGCACGCCCCAATATTTATTCAATAAGTTAGGTAAGTTTATCACAACAGCACTCAGTTGTAGTGTATGCTTAGTATTGCCAGTTTTAATGTAGAAATCTTGTAGTATGCTTGCATCAACACGATTGTACCATGGCAAAAATGCTGCATTTCTTTGTGCATATTCACCTCTATGTTTCCTTAAATAAGGAGTATTGTTGATAAATTGTTCTAAAGCAGCTGCTTGTTGAGCAGGCGTGTAATTGTAAACAACTCCGTTAACAGTAGCCGAATATGGCGCAAAAGTAAGTTCGCTTGCTTTTCTAGGGATATACATTAAATCAGAGCCTGATCCATTACCATCACCATTTAAATCACCATTGATTGTATAACTGATTGGAGTAAGCCCACCTGCTTGTCCCTGGTATGTGATACCAATTGTTGTAGAGGCATGTTGTAAATAGTCGAATTTATAAGAAAACGATCCGATAACACGGTGAGGCACATAGAATTGTGTATACCCCATCTCTACATCATTTGTTGTTCCAACGTTGGCAGTTGTTGCCCAAACACTAGCAGCAGTTGATCCTGCAGTTGCGAAGGCTTCTTTTGCAACAGTATATGTATACGCTAAGTTTGCATTAAAACCACCTTCAAACGCTTTATTAACCTGAGCAGTTAATGAAGCTGCATAACCTTTGTTGGTATTTTCTAAAACAACTACAGAAGAAAGGTTAGGATAAATTGCCCTATCGTTTGCTGTAACGGCATTGTTTGCTCCTGTCCCAACGTAACGCACTCTGCTCATGTCGCCTTCATTAATTACTCCTGTTGGAGATTTTAAGTTAGCATTACGCATTTTAGTAGCATTAATGTCTTTTGTAAACAAACCTTCTAAGTTAGCTGATAAACCATCGCCAAAATTTTTCTCAAGAGCTAAGTTCACTCTGAAAACCTGAGGGAATTTATAATTTTTATCAATAACTACTGTTGAGGACTGAATTGCCGTACCAGCAGACTGAGGAAACAGGTTAGCATAAACACTTGGATCAGCATTTAATTTAATATTCTGCAATTGAGCTGCCGTTGCAACTGCGCCAAAACTGTACATAGCACTGTTACTTGGGCTATTGGTTAAGTATACATAAGGAATTCTTCCTGTAAATATCCCCATACCGCCACGAAGAACCAATGAATTATCTGATAACAGGCTTGCTCTGAAACCAACTCTAGGTGACAATAAAATTCTTGATTTTGGCCAGCTGCCAGAATTATAAGAAGTCATGTTACCATTTGCATCAGGAAGAGATAAAGCTGTAATTTGAGGGTTTTCTATTGGATTCTCTAAATAGATACTTTTATCTGCACGCAATCCGTAAGTAATTTTGAAGTTACTATTTACAGCATACTCATCTTGAGCATACAAACTCAAAGTACCTACCTTAAGATTGGCAGAGTATACCTGATCCTGACCTGGAATTAAAGAATAGTTATATGTAAATTGGATTGGAGCTCTATCATTCAAGAAATCATCTAATGAATTATAGATATAAGATCCCGCAGCACCTGGCATAAATGAATTACCTACTCTCTGAAATTCGTAGTTAACACCAGCGGTAATAGTGTGCTTACCTGCGTAATAAGTTAAGTTATCGTAAATACTTGTTGTATTATCAATAACCGCATTATATTTAGTGTAAGGATCAGAACCAGCAGTAATATAATTACTTCCTGCCCCGTTATAAATATCAATAGTCGGAAAAATACTACCTTTTGAAGTACGGGGGTTGTCGTATCTTTTAAATGTAAATAACAATTGGTTAGAGAAACTAGGACTAATCTTACTATTTAATTCAGCAGTTCCAGTGGTTACCTTATTCAAGAAACCATAATTAGAATTTTCGAAAGCAATTGATTGGTTACTGTAACGGCCATTTACTAAACCTCCTGTACCACGCGTAACACTCACGTTTGGAGTTACAGTTGTATTTGTCCATGTATAAGCACCATTGTTTGGTGTACTGGTAGAGTTAACAGTCTGGTCGTTATTTGCGTTCAAATAACTATATTTTAAGGTCAATTTATTTTTGTCATTGATATTCCAGTCAACTTTAGCTAAGATTTTATAATTTTCATCTTTAAAAGCAGGGAAGTTATCATAACCACCTGTTTCATAACCGTATTTTGTTCTCAGATAATTTGACACACTTTGAAGATCAGCGACTGTAGTAGCTGCCTTAACTCCTGATCCACTTCCACCTGTAGGGTAAAAACCGATGCCAGGAGAAGTTGATTTTTCCTGCTCAAAATTCGCGAAGAAAAATAATTTATTCTTAATGATTGGTCCACCTAAAGTAAAACCGTAAGTCTTTGTACTTGCCTTAGCAACGTTGCTACCAATATCAAGATCGCCTATATTTGTACCATTAAAAGATTGATCTTTGTAGTATGTGTAGGCCGAACCATGAAAAGTATTGGTACCGCTTTTAGTAGTTGCGTAAATACCAGCACCAGTGAAACCTGATTGCCTTACATCAAATGGTGCAATATTAATTGAAAGCTCATCATATGCTTCGATAGAAATAGGCTGGGCTGTTCCACCAGGCAATAATGAAGAAGAAGTACCGAAAGTATTATTCAAGTTAGCACCATCCACAGTAACACTATTTAAACGGGCGTCACGACCAGCAAAATTTCCATTACTTGATTGTGGTGTTAAGCGCGTAAAATCAGTTATACTTCTAGAAAAAGTTGGCAAACTTGCTAGAGCTGTTCTGTTTACGTTAGTACTAGCACCTTGTTTAGCTGTAGCAATTTTTTTAGTGCCAGTTACAGTTACTGCTGCCAACTCTGTACCTGTATCTGATAGCGTTGCGTTAACAAGAAAAGGTTGACCTAACTGTAAAATAATATCAGTGTAAGTAGTTTTGTTATAACCAATAAAGGTTATTTCAACTTTGTACGGACCACCAATTCTCATTGCTGGAAGATTAAATAACCCATCTTTGTTCGAAACAGCGGTATAAACTGTTCCAGAAGGTATGTGTGTTGCTTTAACACTCGCACCAGGCAGCGCGCCTTTTGCATCTTTGACTGTTCCTGTTATTGATGATGTGGTTACCTGTGCATTTGCACCAACGGTAATACCTACAAATGCAACAATAACCAGTACTAATCTTAAAAGTAAAGATTTCTTCATACTTTGTTTTTTAAATGTTTTTTGTTGTTGAATAATAAATCTAATAGGGATATTATGCCGCAAATGTACCCAATAAAATTTAACACATTTTAACATCCAATGTTAAATAATTATTAAGTCAGGCAAAACTTTTCAACATTTAACACATATTGAAGCGATTATAACTTTCAGTTTATCAATACATTGTTTATAAAACTAAATATTTAATAACAAAATCAACAGTTGATTATAATTTAGGCAGAAAACCTAAGTTAAGATTGGTATTTTTCAAATAATACATGTTAACAACATTTTTTAAACCTAAACATCGCTGTTATTTAACTTTTTGTTAGCTTATCCATATATTATTCGGCAAACCCACCTCATTGTAGTTATCATTTTTAAACAGAATGCTTAAACAATATTCAATCATTGTAAATTTTAACTGTTATCTCAACATTGGGCTAAGCAATTGACATTTTTTTTTTAGTTTTGAACGATTGTTGCAGGATGAAGATCTTTTAACTTTTTGTAATCCGGATGTAGGCAGCCACGATTATAGGATGAAGCCACACGGTTACAGATAATACAAAACAATTAAAAACAAATCTCTTTAAAATAGATTAAAAAACAGATGAATTACGACGTTATTGTTTTAGGCAGCGGCCCAGGTGGTTACGTAGCTGCAATCAGAGCTTCTCAATTGGGACTAAAAGTTGCAATTGTTGAGCGTGAATCATTAGGTGGTATTTGTTTAAACTGGGGCTGTATCCCTACTAAAGCACTTTTAAAAAGTGCTCAGGTTTTCGAATATATTAATCATGCTGCTGATTACGGAATACAGGTTGGCGAAGCAAAAACAGATTTTGCTGCTGTGGTAAAACGCAGCCGTGGCGTAGCCGATGGCATGAGTAAAGGTGTTCAATTTTTAATGAAAAAAAATAAAATTGACGTCATTATGGGTACTGGTAAAGTAAAACCAGGAAACAAATTAGAAGTTAAAGGTGCAGATGGTTCTCAACAAGAGCTAAGTGCTAAAAATATCATCATTGCTACAGGTGCCCGTTCAAGAGAATTGCCTAACCTGAAACAAGATGGCAAAAAAATTATTGGCTACCGCCAGGCAATGGTACTTCCTGAATTACCAAAAAGCATGGTCGTGGTAGGTTCTGGCGCTATTGGTGTAGAGTTTGCTTATTTCTATGCCACCATGGGCACAAAAGTAACCATCGTAGAATTTATGGATAACGTTGTTCCTGTTGAAGACGAAGATGTTTCTAAACAATTGTTGCGCAGCCTGAAAAAAGCAGGTATCGATGTCATGACATCAGCAAGTGTAGAATCTGTTGATACCAGCGGCGCAGGCTGTAAAGTTTCGGTTAAAACAGCTTCGGGTATGCAGACTATCGAGGCCGACATCGTGCTTTCGGCAGCAGGTATTGTAGCCAACATCGAAAACATTGGCTTAGAAGAGACCGGTATCAAAACGGAGAAAGGTAAAATCGTTACCGACGAATTCTACAATACTTCAGTTAAAGGTTATTATGCAATTGGCGATGTAGTAGGCGGTCAGGCACTTGCCCACGTGGCTTCTGCAGAAGGCATTATCTGTGTAGAAAAAATTGCTGGTCAGCATGCCGAGCCATTAGATTACAACAACATCCCAGGATGTACGTATTGCACGCCGGAAATTGCTTCAGTAGGTTATACCGAAAAAGCCGCTAAAGCAGCTGGTTATGAGTTGAAAATCGGTAAGTTCCCATTCTCTGCTTCAGGTAAAGCAAGTGCTGCCGGTGCTAAAGATGGTTTCGTAAAACTAATTTTCGATGCCAAATACGGCGAATTATTAGGCGCACACATGATCGGTGCCAACGTTACCGAAATGATTGCCGAAATCGTAGTTGCCCGTAAATTGGAAACTACTGGTCACGAAATGATTAAATCTGTTCACCCTCACCCTACCATGAGCGAAGCCATTATGGAAGCTGCAGCTGATGCATACGGAGAAGTGATACACTTATAAGGTAGAAGGTTTAGAGGTGAAAGGCATAAGGTGCCAAAACCATAAGTAAACCCAATTATATAAAAACCCTTTAGTTAATCCTAAAGGGTTTTCTTATTTTTATAGGCATTTTTTTTAAAACCCTAAACCCTAAACCCTAAACCCTAAACCCTAAACCCTAAACCCTAAACCCTAAACCCTAAACCCTAAATGAAACTCCACACCATAAACACAGGCTTATTTAAATTAGATGGTGGCGCTATGTTCGGCGTTGTACCCAAGGCCATCTGGCAAAAAACCAACCCAGCTGACGCAAACAACCTTTGCACCTGGGCCATGCGTTGCCTTTTAATTGAAGAAGGTAGTCAATTGATTTTAGTGGATACCGGTATCGGGAGCAAACAGGACGAAAAGTTTTTCAGTCATTATTACCTGCATGGGAATGATTCGATGGAAAAATCGCTGGCACAATTGGGTTTCAGTACGGCCGATATTACCGATGTTTTCCTTACACACCTTCATTTCGATCATGTGGGTGGGGCAATAGTAAGAGAAAACGAAAAACTGATACCAGCCTTTAAAAATGCACATTATTGGAGTAATAAAAAACATTGGCAATGGGCAGTGGAGCCAAATGCGAGGGAAAAAGCTTCTTTCTTAAAAGAAAATATCCTACCGATCCAGGAAAGCGGACAGCTTAAATTTATTGATGAAAAAGAAAATATCGAGTGGCAGAAAAATATCAGCATCAGTTTTGCTTACGGCCATACTGATGCCATGATGTTGCCCAAAATCAGTTACAAAGGCAGAACCATCGTGTACATGGCCGATCTTTTACCTTCGGTTGGTCACCTTCCCCTGCCCTATGTAATGGCTTATGATATGTTTCCTTTAAAAACCTTGACCGAGAAACAAGCCTTTTTAGAAGAAGCCGTTAACAACAACTATATATTATATCTGGAGCACGATCCGGTTAACGAATGCTGCACTTTACAAAGAACAGAAAAAGGTATCCGCGTTGCCGAAACCTTTAGCCTAAGTGATATTTAGATGATCAGACCAGCCAAACCTGCAGATACAGAAGAAGTTGTACCACTGATTATTCAGGCGATGGACAAACTGGCTAAGAAATTAACCAATGTTGAAGATGATGAAATAATTAATCAGATCTTTAAACACTTCTTTCAACAAAAGGACAACCAATACAGTTACCAAAACACCATGGTTTTTGAAGATGAGGGCAAAATCCTGGGATCTTTAAATGCCTATGATGGCGGCAAACTTCTAAAGCTTCGCAAGCCCTTTTTAGCGTACCTGGCTGAGCATTACCAGGCCAATAACACCCATCAGGGCACCGAGACCCAAAGCGGGGAATTTTACCTCGATACCATTAGTGTTAATCCACTGGCCCAGGGAAAGGGAATAGGAAAACAGCTCATTAAAGCAGGAATTGATTGGGCCGAACAACTTGGTCACCATACTGTTGGCTTATTGGTAGAACAGAACAACGACCGGGCAATAAAGCTTTACCAAAACATGGGTTTTGTCATTCAAAATGAAAAAGAATTTATGGGCGGATTATACCATCACATGATCTTTAAGATCAAATAAATACCTTCCCCCCATATCGTTTTTGTACCGCCAAACGCTCCACACCCTGCACTTCTCAAATTTATTTTCATTTTTATTTGTATTTAATCTAAATAATACCAACTTTTGTAACCGATGGAAAAAGCGTGTATCGATATTAATGAACTGGTTAACGTATTCTCAAATACCCATGGTTCTATTTATCAATCAGATAAATTAAACTGCTTTTACGTAGATTTTGGCGGCAAATTTGCACGCTTCAATTGCCTGTCACTTCAAAAATTAAAAAAGGTTGTAGAAGATATTGATATTGAAGCACTCCTTTTAAACACCCAAAAAGCCGATTTCGAACTGGTTACCTTTAATGGCTGCGAACACATCTATTTATTAAGTGCCTTAGAAATTATCGCTTTAAAAGATTTGTTACAAGGTACTTTTACCATGTTCAAACTAAATCACCTCATCAGCGACTGCCTTTATAGACTGGTTTATTAGTCGTTAGTTTAGTGGCTCATTAGTCATTGGTCATTAGTTTATTGGTAAGTTCAGATTGGTTAATAGGTTAATTGTTTAAACCGTCTAACAGACAGTAATTCTATAATGCATGGCTCATAGCCATAACTGCACACAAACCTCACTTTAACCTTAATTTTCTTAACTTCTTAATGGTAAGAATAATTGGTTAAACTGGTTAACTGCTCATATCAAACTATCAACTGAAAACTGCCGACTGAAAACTGGATTGTATCAATTACATCCATTTTTCGTTCAATTCCATTCGGTGCATCACACTGAACTTGTTTCAGTATCTATCATGCCGGGAAGATCCTGAGATAAACTACCATTCACTGATTCTAAAAATCGGCGTCATCTCGACCGGAGCACCGCGTAGTGGAGAGATCTTTGAACTAGACTAAAAGATCTCTCCGCTACGGTCGAGATGACGATTTTTCGCGGCCTATCAATTCGTTAAAATCCCTCTCATTAATTAATATTGTTTTTATACAACAAGTTATTTCGCATGATGACAATCACGAGGTAAATTTCAATATACTATCCTATTCTCCACTCCTCAGTTATTCTCATGGACTTAATTCATTGAAAACTACAAATGAAAATTACCAATTGAAAACTGTTAACTGAAAAATTGCCAACTAAAAACCGACCTTTATCCTTCTGATCCTCAAGCACTATCCGTTTGGCGTTATTCATACATTTTCCGTCATGCATCTTACATTACGCACCCTCCCTTCCTTCTTATTTAAACTGATTACAAATAACTAATTATCAGCAATTTAGACTAATTTCATATAGCAAATAAATCACACAATATGCTTAATTTGATGTTACCTTTGTATCATTAGTTAAGCAAAGAAAATTATGAAAGACTTAATGCGCATCAAATGTTTAATATCACAGGATATCGAAACATTATTAAATCAGCAGATCAAAAAAGAAGCTCACTCTTCATCACTATATTTATCAATGTCATCTTGGTGTGACCAAAATGGATTCGATTTTTCAGCAGATTATTTCTTAAAGCAATCTGAAGAAGAAAGAGTACACCAGCTTAAATTGTTCAAATATGTTTTGGATATGGGTGGAAACGCAATATCTCCGGAAGTTTCTGGTATCAAAACCGAATTTGCCGGATTTAGGGAAGTTTTCGAAGATGCTTTAGAAGCAGAGATTGCCATTACCCAAAGCTTTAAAAACCTGGCTTCTAAATGCCATAAAGAACAGGATTTTGTAACTATGGAATTCTTAAACTGGTTCCTGAAAGAGCAACGTGAAGAAGAATATAAAGCACGCAGGGCATTAGAATTATTCGAAGTAATTGGCGAAGAAGGCACAGGAAGATGGGAAATTGATAAACACGTGAACAAAATCACCTATTCAGAAGAATAACAACAACAAAACATATATTGAAAGCTATCCTGATTAAAATTAGGGTAGCTTTTTTTTTATGCACTTAGATTCCCTATGAGGAATCGTCATTGCGAGGAGGAACGAGCGCCTGCCTCGACTTTTTCGGGGAAGCAATCTTAAAGCGCACGCTAATAGCGATCGTTGTAAGATTGCTTCGTCGGCTGAAAAAGCCTTCTCGCAATGACGACTTTTCTTTGAGAACGCTCCATTTCGCTACGCTTCATCCAATAGCTATCGGATCGAGATTAACAACCTATAATAAAAAGAAAAGCTCCAGTTTTTACTGGAGCTTTCTGGTTTAGGGTGTTTGGTTTATGTTGATTATGAATAAGTCTTGATACTTTTGTAAAAAAAGCGCCGTTACCAGCGCTTTTTTTAAACCAAATATATAATAATAATTAACGAGCATTACAAAAGTACAAACTTTATTCATATTAGCAAGAATTTTTATTAAAAAATTTAAATATTTTAATATAAAATACATAAAACACTAAAATACAGACATAAAAAATAATAGAAATAGACATAAATCATATAAAAATTAATTTTTAACATAAAAACATTAGTTTTTTACTTACAAAATCATAATTTAAGGAAATATTTAAGCAAAATGATAGAAGATTTTATAAAAAATTACTTAAATCATCCCAAAACTTATGATGAAATGTTCCTAAACAGTGATCATTACCGGGATCATTATTCAAACTTCATCAACAATTTCTCTAAAGAATCGCTCGAAAACCTGAACAAAAAGGAAGAATTAGCCAAAAAGCTGTTCATGAGCCAGGGCATTACCTTTACGGTATATGATAGCGGCGAAGGCATCGAAAAAATCTTTCCTTTTGATATTATCCCGAGAATTATTACATCAGCAGAGTGGAGTTTTATAGAAAAAGGAATAAAACAACGCCTAAAAGCGCTGAATCTTTTCTTAAAAGACATCTATAGCAATCAATTTATCTTAAAAGACCAGATTGTCCCCATAAATGTAATTTATTCTTGTCCGCATTTTTTAAGAGAGATGCACAATGTAAATGTATTACACGATATCTATATCCATATTGCGGGGATAGACCTGATAAGAGATCATGACGGAACATTTTATGTACTAGAAGACAACCTGCGTACACCTTCGGGCGTAAGCTATATGCTCGAGAACAGGGAAATCACCAAAAGATTATTCCCCGACCTTATTCCACAATGCGGCGTAAGGAGTGTAACCGAATACCCTGCTATATTATATAAAAATTTAATGAGCCTCTCTCCCAGAGCTGTTTCGAATCCAACAATTGTACTGTTAAGCCCCGGCATGTATAATTCTGCGTATTACGAACATACCACACTGGCCCGCTTAATGGGGGTAGAACTGGTAGAGGGACGTGATCTGGTGGTTAAAAACCAAAAGGTATTTATGAAAACCACTACCGGCCTGCAACAGGTTGATGTGATTTATCGCCGTGTAGACGACGACTATCTTGATCCGCTGGTTTTCAATCCGAACAGCGTACTGGGCGTTGCCGGCCTAATGGGTGCCTATCGCAAAGGCAATGTAGCCATCATTAATGCAATTGGTAATGGCGTAGCCGACGACAAAGCTGTTTATACCTATGTACCAGATATGATCAGGTACTACCTGAACGAAGAACCCATACTCAAGAATGTACCCACCTACCAGCTCAGCAATAAAGACGAGCTCGATTATGTTTTTGCAAACATCAATACAATGGTCATAAAAAAAACCAATGGAAGTGGTGGATATGGCATGTTAATGGGGCACGCGGCCAGCGAGCAGGAAACTGACGAATACAAAATCGAAGTACTGAAAGATCCACGCAATTTTATTGCCCAACCTACCATAAGCCTTTCTTCTGCCCCGTGTTTTATTAACGGAAAACTGGCGCCACGCAGAATCGATCTTCGCCCTTTCGCTTTAAACGGACCAGATGGCATTTCAATTGTTCCGGGTGGCTTAACCAGGGTAGCTTTAAAAGAAGGTTCGCTGGTCGTAAACAGCTCGCAGGGCGGCGGCAGTAAAGATACATGGGTTTTAACTTCTTAGAATACAGAATATGTTAAGTAGAGTTGCATCAAGCTTATATTGGCTAAGCAGATATGTTGAGCGCAGCGATGGTATGCTGCGCATGTTAAAAACAAATTATGCTTCCTCACAAGATACCATACAGGAATTTACCTGGAAGCCCGTAATCAGGATTTTTTCATCAGATGATGAAAATGAACTATTGAATATCCAGCACGATAGCCGTGCGGTAATAGAATACCTCTTGTTAAACCGCGAGAATCAAAATTCTATTTTAAACATCGTTACCCTGGCAAGGGAAAATGCGCGGAGTGTTCAGGAACATATCCCTAAAGATTTATGGCAGTGTTTAAACGAATATTACCATGCGGTAAAAGACGAAAAATTATTGTGGTACGTACAGAAGGACGATCCTGTTACCGCCCTGGATGTTTTGATTAAACAGGTAATGTTATATAACGGAACTGCCGACAGTGTGATGGAGCGTGGCGAAAGCAGAAGTTTTATGAACATTGGCAAACACCTGGAGAGAAGCATACAGTCAGTCGATATTCTCGACATTAAATTCAGCTCGATAAGCAGCAATCCGGATCTGCTGACGGATATATCCTACTGGAAACATTTATTGCTGTCATTAGGCGGCTATGAACTTTACCTAAAAACTTACAGGCAAGGTTTCGATGCAAAAAACATCATCGAATTAGTGATGCTCAACAATGATTTTCCACGGTCGGCACTGTATGCGATGCATAATATCGAAAGGTATTTTAACCGGTTAAAGAGCGAAAGCAATATCGAACATTATAACAACTTATCTTTTAAAATAGGGCGTTTAAAAAGTATGATTACCTATAGCTCGGTAAATACTATGAACGAAGAGCAGTTGCACCATTACCTTACAGAGATCAGAGCCGAACTTTTCGGCATCGGAAACCTGCTAAACGAATATTATTTCGCAAATTCATAAATTTTTTAAGCACAGATACTATTCTTTTATTGATTTATGATCGGTGCTTATCTTTTTTATCTGTGGTAACCTATAATAATAAAAACCAATATGCCAATTTTCAAAATCAAACATATCACCAATTACAAATACGAATTACCTGTTCGGGATAGTGCAAATCAGATTATTTTATTTCCGATCAAGGATGATTTCCAAAAGGTGGTTAAACACGACCTGAATATCTCCGGAAGCCCGGAAATTGAAATCTTTATCGATTATTATGGCAATGAAGTAGGCACATTTACCCAAAATGAGCCACATACCCAGCTGAAAATTTTCTCTAAAGTAAGTGTAGAAACCTTCCCGAAGCCATTGCCGCAAGACGATATGTTTAGCAGTGAGCAGTGGAACAGTTTAAGCGCCCTAAAATTCGAAGTGCCATATATCGATTACTTGCGACAAGAAAGCTTCGAGGGCATCAACCAGCTGAAAGAAACTGCGCTTAAGATTAAAGATGCTGAAGATACCCCCTATCAAACCGCAATAAAATATTGCGCCGATGTTTTCAATAATTTCGAATACATTAAGGGTGTAACCGCTGTTGACACCACCATAGATGAAATTTTAAAACTTAGAGCAGGTGTTTGTCAGGATTTTGCCCATGTACTAACCGCCATGTTGCGTTTAACGGGCATCCCGGCAAGATATGTGAGCGGTTATATCTGCCCCAACAGAGATGGCATGCGGGGCGAGGGCGCAACCCATGCCTGGGCTGAGGCTTATTTACCAGAATATGGCTGGCTGGGTTTAGATCCCACCAATAACTGTATTGCCAACGAAAACCATGTACGCCTCGCAGTAGGCCGTAATTTTGCCGATTGCTCACCAGTAAAAGGTGTTTACAAAGGTGGTTTCGAACATATTATGGAAGTTAACGTATCAGTAGGTTATAACGATGAAGACTTTAATGATAATGAAACTTATTTTCAGCCAAAAGAAGTGAATTACACCAAACCATCCGGAACAATAACCACCGCAAGAACACAAAACAGTTATCAACAATATATGGAAGCGATGCAGCAACAGCAACAACAACAGCAGTAGGCAATTTCCAGCTGGCAGTTAGCAGTTATCAATTGCCTCATCCTAAAAAACTGAAAACTGTATACTGAAAACTGCCAACTGATACGTTTTTTTTTCTAAATTTGCGCCTTTTACAAATAACAATATGATTAAGAGACAGCAAATTAAAGATTTATTAAAGTCGACAGCATTTGACACAGAGGTAACGGTTATGGGATGGGTTAGAACTTTCCGTAATAATCAGTTTATTGCATTAAATGACGGGTCTTGCATGAGCAATATCCAGGTGGTGATCGATTTTAATAATTTACCTGATGAGCTGTTAAAAAGAATAACTACTGGTGCAGCCATTTCTGCAACAGGTAAATTGGTAGAATCTCTAGGTAAAGGTCAAACTGTTGAGATTAAGGCAACAACTATAGAAATTTTAGGTGATAGCGATCCTGAAAAATTCCCATTGCAACCAAAAAAACACAGTTTAGAGTTTTTACGCGAAATTGCGCACCTGCGTTTCCGTACCAATACTTTTAATGCCGTTTTTAAAGTACGTCATGCTTTGGCATTTGCCATTCACCAATTCTACAACGAACGTGGCTTTGTATACATGCACACGCCTGTAATTACCGCAAGTGACGCAGAAGGTGCCGGCGAAATGTTTAAGGTAACCACTTTAGATTTCGACAATACACCACGTACAGATGATGGTAAAGTAGACTTCTCGCAGGATTTCTTCGCCCGTGCCACCAACTTAACCGTATCTGGTCAGTTGGAAGGTGAGTTAGCTGCAATGGCTTTCGGACAGATTTATACTTTCGGGCCTACTTTTAGGGCAGAAAACTCAAATACAACACGTCACCTGGCCGAGTTCTGGATGATTGAACCTGAAGTTGCCTTTGCCGATTTAGAAGATAACATGCAGCTTGCAGAAGATATGATGAAGTATGTAATTAAATATGCTTTAGATAACTGCAAGGATGAATTAGAATTCTTAAACACACGTTTGGCTGAAGAGGATAAGCAAAAACCACAGAACGAGCGAAGCGAATTTAGCTTGTTGGAGAAATTGGATTTCTGTTTGGCAAACGAGTTTGAACGTTTAACCTATACGGAGGCGATCAGGATTTTAAAATCTTCTAAACCAAACCAGAAGAAACAATTTAAATACCTGATTGATGAATGGGGTGCCGATCTACAAAGTGAGCACGAACGTTACCTGGTAGAAAAACACTTTAAAAAACCGGTAATCTTAACGGATTATCCTGCTGATATTAAATCGTTCTACATGCGCCAGAATGAGCCAGATGCTGAAGGCAGACAAACTGTTGCAGCAATGGATATTTTATTCCCGGGTATTGGCGAAATGATTGGCGGATCGCAACGTGAGGAACGTTTAGACCGTTTAACTAAACGGATGGAAGATTTAAACATTCCGCAGGAAGAACTTTGGTGGTATTTAGATACCCGCCGCTTTGGATCAGCTCCGCACTCGGGTTTCGGCTTAGGTTTCGAACGTTTAGTATTATTCGTAACCGGAATGACCAACATCCGCGATGTAATTGCTTTCCCAAGGTTCCCTAAAAACGCAGAATTTTAAGAGGGTTTAGGGTTTAGGGTTTAGGGTTTAGGGTTTAGGGTTTAGGGAAAACAAATAGCCCATTCTCAAAAGAGTCGAGTTTTAAAAACTCGACTCTTTTTTTTCTATAAAATTATTTCGATTTACAATGCGAGGGAACGGACCCCATCATACCGAACTTATTTCAGTAGCTATCCTGCTATAAAGATCCTGAGATGAACTCAGGATGACGACCGGATTTAAACAAATTCTATCAAGCGATCGTTCCCGCAGGAACGTTTGGTGGTGTTTCGACATTAATAGTTTTTCTATCCCTGCGAAATAAACCTGATTGTAATGAAAAGCACGCAAACGAGGAACGCGTGCGGACTTGTAATGGAAAGCAGGGCTGAATGAAGCCAAGAACCACTGCCCTTGCTTTTCAAAAAACAGCTAAAAAATTCCCTCGCCAGACTTACGAAGTCACACCCCTACTCCCGGCCTTTCAGACTTCGGAAGTCGCCCGCTATTTATCTTCCATCATCATGCATCGTATCACCGTACGGATTAGCGTGTGCATAATCTACCGCCGAAACCTTATAATCAGTTGGGGCAAAACTCGCCGAAGTGCTCAGCGCCATGCCCAATTCGTAACGTGTTGGGTAAGGTGTTTTTAACAAGCTGCCTGCCGGGATATATGGAAAACTCTCCAAATAACTCTGCATTACACTCGGACTCACCCTCCTATTGATATACGCCCTGCTTAACTGGTGTGTCTCTCTTAAACCTGCTGCACCCAATAATTCTACCGCACTGGCTACGGTTAGGTTATGGAAGTTTTTAACCCGAACGGTTTTATCTTCTACCACAAGGCCTTTCATTAAACTCTGATCCTGTGTAGCTACACCTGTTGGGCAGGTATTGCTGTTACATTCCAAAGCCTGAATACAGCCTAAAGCGAACATCATTCCGCGGGCAGCATTACACATATCGGCACCAAGGGCAATATTTTTAACCAGATCGAAACCTGTTGCCACTTTACCCGAGGCGATAATTTTAATGTGTTTTTTCAGATCAAAACCATTCAAAACATCGTATACAAAAGCTACACCTTCGCGCAAAGGCATACCTACCGAATTCGAAAATTCCTGTGGAGCAGCACCTGTTCCGCCCTCGCCACCATCAACGGTAATAAAATCAGGATAAATTCCTGTTTCTACCATGGCTTTACAAATGGCATAAAACTCACTTTTACGGCCAATACACAATTTAAATCCTACGGGTTTACCACCCGATAAATCGCGGAGTTTTTTCACAAACTCCAGTAAACCGATAGGCGTATTAAAAGCCGAGTGTGCGGGTGGTGACAATACATCTTTACCTTCGGGCACCAAACGGATCCTGGCGACTTCCGGCGTTACCTTACTGGCCGGCAGCATCCCACCGTGACCAGGTTTAGCACCTTGCGAAAGTTTAATCTCGATCATTTTTACCTGGTCGGTTTGTGCCCTTTCGGCGTAAGCGTCGTAATTAAAGGTACCATCGGCATTACGGCAACCGAAATAACCGGTACCAATCTGCCAGATCAAATCGCCACCTGGCTGTCGGTGATAATCGCTGATTCCACCTTCACCCGTATTGTGTGCAAAGTTGCCCATTTTAGCACCGCCGTTTAAAGCCAGAATAGCATTCTGACTTAATGAGCCAAAGCTCATGGCCGATATATTATAGATACTCGCAGAGTAAGGTTTCTTACAATCCGGACCGCCGACCATAACACGTGGATCCAGGTTTAATTCGTGGTGAGAAATGGCCGCAATACTATGGCTTAACCATTCGTAGCCATTATCGTAAACATTTAACTGCGTTCCGAATGGAATGGTATCGTTATCTTTTTTAGCACGTTGGTAGATTAAAGAGCGGTTTAACCTGCTGTAAGGCGTACCGTTCGTATCGCTCTCTACAAAATACTGGTAAACTTTCGGCCTCAGTTCTTCCATAAAGTATCTTAAACGGCCAAAAACCGGGTAGTTTCTTACGATACTGTGCTTGGGCTGGTATAAATCGTATATACCAAGAATTACAAAAGGACCTGTAAAAATGAATGTCCACCACAAAAAGGGATGATACAAGCCCAACATAATGGTTAGGGCGATTAAAAATGCGGCAATCGCGACGAAAGCTTTTCTCATGTTGTTATTGTTATGTATGATACCTGCACTGTAAAAGGATAATTTTATTATCCTCTACTTTGTAAACAAGTCTATGTTCTAAATTAATCCTCCTCGACCACCATCCAGAATATTGATGTTTTAGTGGTTCAGGTTTCCCGGTACCTTCAAAAGGGGTGCGTTCGATTTCTTTTATCAGAGCATTTATTTTCTTCAGAACCGATTTATCAACCGATTGCCAATAGAGATAATCCTCCCAAGCACCATCGAGAAACAATTTAATCATTATCGATCAAGTCGTGCTCCTTGGCTAAACCATCCTCATAATCTTTTAGTCCCTGCTCAAGTCTGATTGCATTTTTTGGGCTTTTTAACAAATAAAAAGTTTCCTGCATACTATCATAATCTGCTTTAGATAGCACAACAACATCTTCTCCTTTTGCCCGGGTAACAAATAAGGGGGTATGATTTGTAAAAACCTTATCTAAATAAGACTTTAAACTTTGTCTGAATGAAGTGTAATTTGTGATTTCCATAGTACTTATTAATAATCTTCAAAATTAAAGATAATAAAAAAACTGTACAATTATTTGTACATATTTAGAATGTTTATGATTAATGTTATTTAAACAACAAACGTATTAATTTGTTATTTTTACGCTATGCTTATTAAGATCTATCCAGAAAACCCCAACGAAAGAGCCATTGAACAAGTTGTTGAAGTGTTAAAGAAAGGTGGTTTGATCATCTATCCAACCGATACCATTTATGGTTTGGGCTGCGACATTACCAATCCAAAAGCGATTGAAAAAATTTGCAGAATACGTGGCATCAAACCCGAAAAGGCCAATTTTTCTTTCATCTGCCACGATTTAAAGCATATTTCCGATTATATTAAACCGATTGATAATACCACATTCAGGGTGTTAAAAAAAGCTTTACCAGGACCGTTTACCTTTATTTTCAATGCGAACAACAACGTACCCAAGCTATTGAGTTCCAACAAAAAAACGGTGGGTATCCGTGTGCCCGATAACAACATTGCCCGTTGTATTGTAAAAGAACTGGGTAACCCTATCCTATCTACTTCGATAAAGGATGACGATGATGTAATCGAATATTCTACCGATCCGGAATTGATCCACGAAAAATACGAAGACCTGGTCGACCTGGTAATCGACGGTGGTTTTGGCGACAATGAAGCATCTACCGTAATCGACTGTACAACAGGCGAGTTTGAAGTGATCCGTGAGGGTAAAGGAAATATTGAGGAGTATTTGTAGCGAGCGCCCTAAACCCCTATCCGCCTATCGGCATCTTTCCACTAAAGAGAAAGGGCTAAAAAACAAATTACTGCACCCTGCAATGTGCTTCATGCTATCGGCACCCTGCGATCTGCACCCTGCTATCCGGCCTAGCAGATTTTCGTAGGAAAAAGCACGGAAATCTGTGCACTCCCCCTCATTAGCCACAGCCCAAGGCAGGATCAAGCGGGAGCGCTAGAATAAGCCAGGGTGAGAGCCTCGATACTGCCGCGATCAAGATTTCCGTAGGTTTTTACAAGAATTGCGAAGCAATCTTTTATGCCCATAAAAAACAATATGATCATATAAAAAACGATGCAAGCCTTTCAGTTATGCCTTGGTGTTTGTTGTTTTAAAGGTAGTCATGCTTTCGCTACGCTCAGGTTTGGTTACCTTTTTATCAAGAAAAAGGTAAGAGCCCCTCGGCGGCGGTGAGCCGAGGCAAGACCGAGCCTGGAGCAAAACCTCCCCCAACCCCTCCTGAAGGAGGGGAGCTCCCACCCATAGCTTTAAAGCCCAACGATACAAAGTCTTCAAAGACAACAATACCGCTTCCCACCTGTACGGGATCCGATAGCTATCGGATGCCAACCGCATTATAGCGAGCGTCTTAGCCCCCTATCCGCCTATCGGCACCTTTCCCCTGAAAGGGAAAGGACTAAAGAACAAATTACCGCACCCTGCATTGTGCACCATGCTATCGGCCTAGCAAATTTTCTTAGTAAGAATCAGGTCCAAAGATCTCTCCACTGCGGTCGAGATGACGACCCGACATGCCCCTCATAGTTTCAGCGTAATCAATCTACGGATGCCTGTCTCTGCACCCTACAATATGCTACACGCGATCTGCGCCCTGCTACCTGGCCTGGCAGATTTTCGCAGGAAAAAGCACGGAAATCTTTGCCCCCTCTCTCATTACCCCCATAACCCAGGTAGAATCAAGCGGGTGCGCTTGGGTAAGCCAGGGTGAGAGCCTCGATACTGCCGCAATTAAGATTTCCGTAGGTTTTTACAAGAATTGCACAGCAATCTTTTATACCCATAAAAACAACTTTATCAGATAAAAAACGATGCGAGCTATGATTGTTTGTTTCTTTATCACCAAGGATAAAGAACGAGCCCTGCGCATAGAGCAAAAAAAACAATAATTTATGTTCTAAACGGTCGTATCGAAATCAATGCTTTCCGTTCCAAACAAACTTAGCAAAATAGCTATTCCCTGAAAGCAGCAAAAAAGCAAAAATTATATTACTGAACGCGAGAAGAGGTACAACAGTGCTTCTATACAGATGTTTAAAGCTATTTAACAAGGTAATTTACGCTTGAAGACCCTGAAACAAGTTCAGGGTGACGGATCGCTTAGTTAATGATCAAGATAAAATCCCTAAAAAAGCACATTAACGTCGGAGATATCAAAAAATTACCCCATATTATATTTATTTTTCCACATTTTACCGAATTAACACTAAGTTAATCTGATCATAAGGCAATTGCATATACATTTGTTGTAAACAAAACTTATTATATGAAAAGACCTTTACTTCTCATTTTATTTTTTCTGGTTTTCTCGAATTATTTATCTGCCCAGGTTTCATTAACGGCAATAAATACCGCTAAAACGGAAAATTTTGACGGCATGACGGCAACCGGGACTGCAACAGTTGCCGGGTGGAGCGCCGTTAAAGCCGGTGGCACAAGCGGCGCAGCCGTTGGTTCGGCCTTATCATTAACGGTTTACACCGCTTCGTCAAATGCTGGCGCTGCTTACAACGCAGGAACAGCCGGAGCGGCCGACCGTTCGTTAGGAAGCCTGGCTTCTGGTTCATTGGTACCCAGATTTGGTGCCGGATTCCAGAATAACACCGGAACAACTGTAACTTCAATCGATTTATCGGGTGTGATGGAACAGTGGAGAAGCGGTTCAACAGCTACGGTTAACGAAAAACTAAATTTCGAATACAGTTTCAATGCCACAGGTATTGCCGATGCATCGGCCACCTGGCTACCCCTTACCGGCATGGACCTTAACGAAAAGTTAACAACAACTACCGCAGCCGCTGGTGTTGATGGAAACCTACCTGCAAATCAAACGGCTATTTCTGGAAGTATTACCGCCGTTACCTGGGCAAATGGTGCTACATTTTACATCCGCTGGACAGATACCGATGATTCAGGAAGCGACGGTATTTATGCGGTCGACAATTTTAGCATCACACCAAAAAGCGGCGGGCCTGCCACACCGGTTTTATCAACATCGCCAACTGGTTTGGCATTTGGAAACCAAACGATAGCAACAAATTCTACTGCGCAGAGTTTTACTTTAAGCGGCAGCAATACCACAGCAAACACCAATGTAACCACAACTTTACCTTTTACGGTATCGAAAGACAACAGCACTTTTAGCACAGCGATAACCTATAGTATTTCTGAAGTTTCAGCTTCGCCAACGGTTTATGTGAGATATAGTCCAACTGTTGTTGGTCCCTCTTCAGGCAACGTTCAGATTTCGAGTACCGGAGCAACTTCCATCAATGTTACCCTTACAGGTACCGGTGTTGGAGGCGACGTTACCCCACCGGTAACGGCAGCAACTTACCCGAAAACCACAACAGTTACCACTACCTCAGTCGATTTTGTGAACAACATTAACGAAGCAGGTACCACCTATTATGTTTTGGCCCTTTCAGGAGGTACTGCGCCAACACCTGCACAGGTGAAAGCCGCACAGGATGGAAGCGGATCTGCAGCTTTAAAATCGGGATCATTTGCCAACACCGCCAATACCGATGCCAGTGCATCCATTACCGGTTTAACAATCGGCACCGGGTATACCTTATATGTAGTGGCACAGGATGCAGCCGGCAATTTACAAACCACAGTTGCCACGGTTAATACCTCTACTGCTAATCCTCCCCTGGTAAGCGCACCCATAATCATCAGTCAATATTACGAAGGCACTTCTGTAAACAAATGGATCGAACTGACCAACCTGAGCAACGCTCCGATCAATACTGCATCACCACAGTTAAAATTGGCTTTATACAATATCTCGGGCGATGCAGGTAATATTAATATCACTGGTACACCTTCGCAAACGGTAAACTTAAACTTTACCATTCCGGCCCATGGCTCCGTACTTTTGGGCAATACGGGCAACAGCAATACCGAAGTGCCTTACCTTAGCTCTTCCAGTGCCATATTAAACAGCAATACCGTAATCAACTTTAACGGTAATGATGGTGTGGCCCTTTTAGATGCCAATAACAACATTATAGATGCGTTCGGTCAGGGTGTTAACGCCAAAGATGTTTCTTATGTAAGAAGTTTGAATGTAACCACACCTAGTCCTACTTACGTAGACGACGATTGGACCAGAACACCACTGGCTACCGTTCAAAATGCCATAGATGACGACGATGCCAATAAATTAGGTGTACATTTCCCGCCTAACTTACCTGCCTGCGCCGCGCCAAGCAGCCCTGCAACAGCATTGGTTTTTAGCGCTGTAACCACAGGCAGCATCACCGCTACTTTCACTAAATCGGCCGATGCCAACGAATACCTGATCATCAGAAGTTTAAATGCCACCTTGAGTGCGCTTCCGGTTGATGGTACCGCTTATGCCATTGGTTCTGCTTTTGGTGGGGGTACGGTAATCAACAAAATCGTAAACAATACCTTTACCGATAACAATTTAAACAGCTCTACTACTTACAACTATTTTATTGTTCCGTTAAACAACCTTTCATGTACAGGCGGACCGAAATATTTAACCACCAATATTTTAACCGCAGCACAAAGCACTAAAACCTTATTGCCCTGTGCCACTCCAACCGCACAGCCTACAGGTTTTACCATTACTTCTGCCAACTATAACTTTATCCAGGCTTCTTTTACAGCCGCCAGCGCGGCTGATGAATACCTGGTGGTAATGAGTACCAGTAATACCTTAACCGCAGCACCGGTAAACCAAACGGTTTATAATGTAGGTGATGCTTTGGGCGGTGGTATCGTGGTGAAAAGAGGAACGGGCACCTCGTTTATCAGAAATGGTTTAACCCAGAACACCAATTATTACTTTTTCACCTATGCGGTAAACAGTGCCTGCAGCGGTGGCCCGTTATATTTAACCACACAGCCCCTTTTAGGAAACTTTAAAACCGGTATCCTCGATGTAAACAAACTCAACTTCTATTACGGTAACTTACACAGTCACAGTAGTTATTCTGACGGAAATAAAGACGATTTAACCAAAAAACCGGAAGATGATTATGCTTTTGCCAAAACGGCGATGAACCTCGATTTCCTTGGGATATCAGAGCATAACCATACCCAGGCCGGCATGTCATTGGCCAACTGGCAACCGGGTATCGTTGCAGCCAAAAATGCAACCACTTCTACTTTCGTCGCTTTGCATGGTATGGAATGGGGCGTAATCAGTGGCGGCGGACACGTAATTGTGTACGGGATCGATTCACTGATCGGCTGGGAGCCCGGCGAAAACCAGATTTATGTACCTAAAAGTACTTATACCGGACCAGCGGGTTTATTCAGGATCATTAACCGCCATGGTTTAAATGCCGTAGCTACATTGGCTCACCCTAATACTACCGATTTTAACAACATCTCGGCCACTTACGATTTAAGTGCTGATAGCGCCATTGTAGGTGCGGCCTTAGAAAGTGGTCCTGCGTTTTCAACCAATGTTACCTATTCCGATCCCGCCAGCTCAATGAGCTATTTAAGCTATTATAACCGCATGCTGGCTAAGGGCTATCACCTCGGTGCAAGTATTGATCATGATAACCACAATTTAACTTTTGGTAAACACACCCGTGCCAGGTTAGTGGTATTGGCTCCCGCCCTTACCGAAAACGATTTATTGGATGCCATTAAAAAGATGCGTTTTTATGCTTCACAAGATTCGGCAGCCAAAGTGGTTTTCACCATTAACAAGCAACCGGTAGGCAGTGTATTTAAAACCGCCGGTGCGCCACAGATCTCGGTAAGTTCGATTACCACAAGTGCGGTAACCAGCATTAAAATTTTATACGGAACACCCGGAAGCGGCACCAACCCGGTAGAATTAACCACCAGCCCAAGCGCAAGTTTAACCTATTCCGATAATGCACTGGCCAACCTGGCCACAGGCTATTATTATGCTGATATCGTGGAAGCCGACGGAAGCCGGATCATTACCTCTCCCATCTGGTACACCAGGGATGATGCTACCGTAAAAAAAGACCAAAATATTACCTTTGCGCCTACAAGAACTGCTACTTATGGCGACCCTGATTTAGTTGCAGGGGCCACGAGCGATAATACCGCCATCAACATTACTTATACCAGTAGCGATACCAATATTGTCACCATCAGCAATAACGATATCCACATTGTAAAAGCAGGAACGGTAACCATTACGGCCAATCAACCGGGCGATACTTTCTTTAACCCTGCAGTTGCCAAACAACAGGTATTAACCATTGCACCTAAAGCCATTACGGTAACCGCAGATGCCAAAACGAAGGTAGAAGGAACAGCTGATCCCGCATTTACCTACGTTTCCAGTCCTGCATTAATCGGTACCGATGCTTTTACAGGCGCATTAAGCCGTGTGGCGGGCGAAACTGCAGGCGATTATGCCATTCAGCAGGGAACGCTGGCTTTGAGTAACAATTACACTATCAACTACAACTCTGCCAACCTGCATATTAACGCCAAACCGGTTGCCGCACTAAGTGCCAGTGTTGCTGTTCCACAAAATGCCACTGCTCCGGTAATTACCTTTAGGGCAACCGCGGGTACAGCACCGTTTACATTTACTTATAACATTAATGGAGGCAGCAGCCAAACATTGAAGGCAACAAGCAATACCGCAACAGTAACGGCACCAACCAATGTGGTGGGCACATTCGTTTACACCATCACCAACATTGCCGATGCTTTTAGTGCACAAGCACAAAATGTTTCAACCACGGTAACGGTTCGTCCTTTACCGGTAGCCACCATTGCAGGTAACACAGCCGTATGCAACTTCGGTTCATCACCAAACATTACCTTCACAGGCTCGGTTGGCACAGCACCATACACCTTTACCTACAGTATTAATGGAGGTAGCAACCGTACGGTAAGCACAAGCTCAACCACGGCAACGGTTAGCGTACCAACCAATTTAACAGGTACATTTACCTACAATTTAGTAAGCGTAACCGATGCTTATGCCACCCAAACACAAAGCGGAACAGCTACGGTAACGGTAAATGCCCTGCCAGTGGTTTCCATCAGCAGCAACAAAGGTTTATCGATTTCTAAAGGCGATGCCATCATTTTAACGGCTACCGGCGGTACACAATACAGCTGGACAGGCTCGGATATCGTTAGTGGCCAAAGTACTGCTGCCTTAACCATCCGACCGAAACAGAGCGGTACTTACCCTGTTACTGTAAGCAATGTAAGTGGTTGTGTGAGCGATCAAAGCATTGCCATTACCGTAATAGACGATTATAAACTCGAAGCCAGTACTGTAGTTACGCCTAATGGTGATGGTTATAACGATAAATTCATCGTAAAAAACATCGATTATTATCCAAACAATACCTTGAAGATATTCGATAAGGCCGGGCGGATTTTATACACCAAACATACCTATGCCAACGATTGGGACGGAACCATAAACGGTAGTCCGCTGAGTGAAGGAACCTACTACTACATCATCGATTTAGGTAGCGGCATCGGTACATTTAAAGGTTTTATCAACATCCTTAGAAACTAATTACAGACATGAGAGCAATTACAAAAAACATAAAGCAAATGCGTCGCGTAACGTTTCTATTTGCTGCAGGCATATTATTTTCAGGTTCGGTTAAAGCACAGATCCTTCCGTTAAATGCGCAATATTTCCAGAACCGTTACCTCGTTAATCCATCAATGGCCGGTATAAACGAAGGTTTTAACATCAACGGAAGTTTCCGCAAACAATGGTCTAATATTCCGGGTGCCCCCATTACACAAAGCGTAACCTTAGATCAGCAGGTGAACAAAGTAGGCTGGGGCGTGAATGTGTACAACGAGAAATCGGGCGGTATCCAACGCACCAAAGCCGTTGGAACCTTTGCTTACCACCTTCCGCTAAACAGCGACGACCAGAAATTAAACTTCGGGATTTCTTTTGGCGCAAGTCAGGATAAGCTGGATTTAAGTAGTGTAAGAAACAGCGACATTAACGACCCATCCATCGCCCGTTTTAACGACAGGGGTTATTATGTAGACGGCGATTTCGGGATCTCTTATACCTCGAAAGGATTAACCGTTGAAGGTGCCGTACCGAACATGCGTTCCGTTTTCAGGAAAGACGATCTAAACTTTGCTGATAAACCCACGTTTTATTCGGCGGTGAGTTATAAATTTATGCTGGGATCGGGCATTAACGGAGTCAGCCTCGAACCCAAAGGTGTTTTTAGGGGCATTAAAAATTACGATAATTTATGGGATGCCGGTTTAAATGCAAATTTCGCCAACGATAAATTATATGTAATGGCCATGTACCACAATACCCAGAACGCTACATTTGGTTTCGGCATGAATTACAAATCGACCTTGTATTTTATGGCTTATTATAACACGGCAACTTCCGCCATCAGCGGTTATACCGATGGCGATTTTGAAGTGAATATCAGGGTAAATATTGGCAAGAAGCCTTAATTTAAACGACTGTCGTCATCCGATAGCTATCGGATCCCGCGCATGCGGGGATCTTAATGCTAATAAACATCAACCTCCCGGGTTCATCCGGGAGCCACATAAAAAAGCCGCAGATTTAAGTATCTGCGGCTTTTTTATTGATCACATTCCCACCAATCTGCCTAACCCTTATCCGCCTATCGGCACCTTTCTCCTGAAAGGGAAAGAGCTAAAAGACAAATTACCGCACCCTGCAATATGCTCCATACGATCTGCACCCTGCTATCGGCCTGGTAGATTTTCGCAGGAAAAAGCACGGAAATCTTTGCACTTCCCCTCGTTACCCCACAACCCAAGGCAGGATCAAGCGGGTTCGATGGGATAAGCAAGGGGTAAGAGCCTCGATACTGCCGCAATCAAGATTTCCGTAGGTTTTTACAAGAAAAGATGCAAGCCTTGATTTTTGGTTACCTTTTTATCAAGAAAAAGGTAAGAGCCCCCTTCGGCGGCGGCGAGCCGAGGCAAGCCCAAACCTGGGGAAAAACCTCCCCCAACCCCTCCTGAAGGAGGGGAGTTCCCACCCATAGTTTTAAAACCCAGCGATACAAAGTCCTCGAAGACAACAATACCGCTTCCCGCCTGCGCGGGATCCGATAGCTATCGGATGACGACCGTATTATAGCGAGTGCCTTAAACCCCTATCCGCCTATCGGCACCTTTCCCCTGAAAGGGAAAGGGCTAAAAGACAAATCACCGCATCCTGCAGTGTGCACCATGCTATCGGCCTAGGAAATGATGGAAGGAGAAAACGTTAAAGCTTTAGCACCTCCTTTCAACCTACCACTACCCCGAGGCAGCACGCCCTCCCCGATCCTTCATCGGGGGCTTGTGCTGACGACCAAAAAAGCTTTGACGAATTTATCCGACATCAGTTCCAAGCCTTGATCTTTTGTTTCTTTTCTATCAAGAGAAAAGAAAGAGCCCCTCGGCGGCGGCGAGCCGAGGCAAGCCCGTGCAATGGACAAGAAAATAGCTACCGCTTTAAGGTTCCCGCCTGTGCGGGATCGGATAACTATCGGATGACGATCGTACTATAGCTTATAACCACCCCCAGCCCCTCCTTGAAAATAAGGAGGGGAGCTCCCACCCTTAGTTTTAAAAAATCATCTATTTAGATTTCCTCACAAAAAACTTCCCCTTCCCCCTTCATTTCACTACTTTTACCTTCATGGCCAAACTCATCAACCTGGATACTTTTAAAAGATTTTTCCGCTCAGAACAGATCGGCGGATTTATATTGTTAATCTGCGTTGCCATTTCCCTGATTATTGCCAATTCATCTGCTAAAGATGCTTTCATCAGTTTCCTCGAAATTAAACTGGGCTTAGGTCCTGTAAACTATAGCATTTTAGCCTGGATAAACGATGCCTTAATGGCCATATTCTTCCTGCTCGTTGGCCTCGAAATCAAACGCGAACTCGTAGAAGGCGAACTCTCCTCGCTTAAAAGTGCAGCCTTACCCGTAATTGCAGCGCTTGGTGGCATGCTTGTACCGGCTTTAATTTATAGCCTGTTCAATAAAGGTGAAAGTTCGGCAGCTGGCTGGGGCATCCCCATGGCAACCGATATTGCCTTTGCCCTTGCCATTATTGCCATGCTCGGTAAAAGCGTACCCACCAGTTTAAAAATATTCCTGGCCGCTTTGGCCATTGTCGACGATCTTGGTGCCATTCTCGTCATTGCGATTTTTTATACCCACCAGATCCATTTCGAATACCTGGCCATGGCCGGGGGCATCCTTGTTCTTTTAAGCCTGATGAATTATTTCGGCGTAAAGAAACTGGTATTCTACCTCATTCCGGGCGTATTCCTTTGGTATTTCATCCATCACTCAGGCATCCATGCCACCATTGCAGGAGTACTGGTGGCTTTCACCATCCCTACTAACGAAACGGATGAAGAATCGCCACTAGAAAAACTAGAGCATTTTTTAACCACTCCGGTCAACTATATCATTATGCCCATTTTCGCTTTAGCGAATACCAATATCACTTTCCAGAAAGAAATGCTCGCCGGACTGGTTTCTCCTCTAGGCCTCGGCATTATAGTAGGTTTATTCGTGGGTAAAACCATTGGCGTAACCTTTTTCAGCTGGTTAGCCGTGAAATTAAAATGGGCCGATTTACCCACCGGAGCAGGTTGGAAACACATCTTAGGTTTGGGCATGCTCGCCGGGATCGGTTTTACCATGTCGATCTTTATTGCCCTGCTCTCTTTTAGCGAGGTGCTGCATGTTTCGGAAGCGAAATTTGCAATTTTAACCGCATCAGTTTTATCAGGTGTAGTGGGTTTTGTGTTTTTGAAATCGATGAAGAGGGATAAAGCGAATATTTAACCGCATAGGGCGCAAAGTTGAGCGCAAAGAACACGAAGAACAAGTGTTACTTTTTCGCGCCTTAAATCCCTATCCGCCTATCGGGACCTCCCCTGAAAGGGAAAGGGCTTGAAAGAGAATTCTCCTCCTAACCACCCCCACCCCTCCTAGATTAGGAGGGGAGTTTCCCTCATAGTTTCAAAGTGATCAATCTACGAATGCTTATCTCTGCTCCTCGCAATATGCACCCTGCTATCCGGCCTAGGAAATGATGGAAGGAGATCCTTCGACTACGCTCAGGACGTTAAAGCTTTTGCACCTCCTTTCAACCTACCACTATCCCGAGGCAGCACGCCCTCCCCGATCCTTCATAAGCTTGTCCCGAACATTCTTCGGGAGGGGCTTGTGCTGGCGACCCAAAAAGCTTTGACGAATTTATCCGACATCAGATCCAAGCCTTGATTTTTTGTTACTTTTTCATCAAGGAAAAAGTAAAAGCCCTTCGGTGGCTAACCGAGGCAAGACTGCGCAAAGGACTACAATTCTCATTCTGAACGCAGTGAAGAATCTCAGTAAAAGATCCTTCGTGCCTCAGGATGACAAACTTCAAACGAAATGGCACACAATTCCTAGCGAGTGCTTTAAGATTCCCGCCTGCGCGGGAATGACGGCCGCATTATAGCGAGCGCCTTAAGCCTCCTATCCGCCTATCGTTTTCAAACCTTCCGCTTTACCCCTCGAGGTATTCTCTTCGAATAAGAGATAAACCTTGCGTTTTGGATGCGAACTTAAATCAACTAGGTAAACTATTCCCCTAACAGATTTTTATGTTTTACACCCCACTTTTCAAGTTCATTAATAATCGGCCTCAATTCGAGGCCAATTTCGGTTAGTTCGTACTCCACCCGTAGCGGAACCTCTGCGTAGATGGTCCGCTTAACAATTTTATCCGCTTCTAATTTGCGTAGCTGTAAGGTTAACATTCGTTCGGTAATATTTGGCAAACGTTGTTTTAACTCTCCGAATCTGAGCTTACCGTTCATTAACCACGAACAGATCACCAAAGCCCATTGCCCGCCGATAATGTTTGCAGAATAAACTTCTAAACACTCATCAGCTAAAGCTTGTTTATTAGCGTAGTTAGTAGAGGTTTCCTTGATCTTAGACATACTTACATTTTTTATAGTACCTTACAATTGGTCGCTAATTTACAAAATAAGCGGTTATGCATTTATTTTTGCGCTTTATCATCATCAAAATCTGTAAAAATGAAAACATTAATCATTGCAACCCATCCCGATATTGAAAGCTCCGTAATCAACAAGCGATGGATTGAAGAATTAAACAAATACCCTGATAAATATATAGTGCATCAACTATATGAGGCCTATCCAGATGAAAAAATTGATGTATTGGCAGAACAAAAGCTGGTTGAACAACATGATAAAATTGTATTCCAGTTTCCCTATTATTGGTTCAATTGTCCCCCGCTTTTAAAAAAATGGATGGATGAAGTACTCACTCACGGATGGGCCTATGGCAGCAAAAGCGGTTATAAATTGTCTGGCAAAAAAATCGCCCTGGCCATTTCATTGGGCGTTGAAGAACATGAACTGCGTCCATCAGAAAAGTATAGATATACATTAGCCGAGTTAACCCGTCCGTTCGAACTTTCTTTTGAATATGTAAAAGCCGATTACCGACCCCTATTCGCTTACTATGGAATGGAGTATAACACGTCGGAAAAATGGGTAGAAAAGAGCGTTCCCTTGTATTTAGATTTTTTAGATTCGTTATAAAGATTAAGCGAATATTTAACCGCAAAGAGCGCAAAGTTTTTCGCAAAGAACACGAAGTGAAAGCAGTCGTCATTTCGACCCGATAGCTATGGGATGGAGCGCAGTCCCGAAATTTCGGGAGAGAATATTTGAACGATGTTAAAAGATCTCTCCACTGCGGTCGAGATGACGACCCAACATCCCCCCTCAGCGTTTCAAAACGATCTATCAATGAATGCTGTTTTGCTCCATGCTATCTCCTCCCTGCTATCCGGCCTCGCAGATTTTCGCAGGAAAAAGCACGGAAATCTGTGCATTCCCCATCATTACCCCACAGCCCAAGGCAGGATCAAGCGGGTGCGATGGGATAAGCCAGGGTAAGAGCCTAGATACTGTCGCGATAAAGATTTTCGTAGGTTTTTACAAGAATTGCGTAGCAATCTTTTATACCTATAAAAAACAACATTATCACATAAAAAACGGTGCAAGCCTTTCAGTTATGCCTTAGTGTTTGTTGTTTTCAACGGCAGGCATGCTTTCGCTGCGCTCAGGTTTGTTTCTTTTCTATCAAGAGAAAAGAAAGAGCCCCTTCGGCGGCGGTGAGCCGAGGCAAGACTGTGACGTGGGCAAAGAGAATAACAAGCGCTTTAAGGTTCCCGCCTGTGCGGGAATGACGACCGTACTGTAGCGAGCGCCCTAAACCCCTTTCCACCTATCGGCACCTTTCCCCTGAAAGGGAAAGGACAAAAAACAAATTATCGCACCCTGCAATATGCTACCTGCATCCTGCTATTCTGCACCCTGCTATCCGGCCTAGCAGATTTTCGCAGGAAAAAGCACGGAAAGCTTTGCACTCCCCATCATTACCCCACAGCCCAAGGCAGGATCAAAGCGGGAGCGGTGGAATAATAGCTGCAGCAGTACAAATGCAAAGACCTTAAACATATTTTAGGCACTTTGCTAACTGCCTTTCATAATCCCACAACCTTACCGAAGCACGCCTGTCAATCCCAGGGGCCAGCTGAATCAAAAAAACAGGTGCAGGATCAGCAAAACCAGCACTACCAAACCTGAAACGCAGTGAGTTTTGTGCACATTTTGCAATAACTTTAAGTCAGCACTAACTTGCACAAAACAAAGTGCCGCTGTTTTTTTGATGTGTGGTGGCTATGCGCAAAAGGCCCATTGCCGGATTGACGAAGCGCTTTGGGTACTTTGGCGCGACAAAGTACCATGCCCCGCGGCATAGAGCGATAAGATAACATTACCCCCTTCTCACCTCATACCACCTCCCCACCCCCTCTACAAACCCCTCAAAAAACTCCTTGTAATACCCTTTCAGCACCTGCACCCTAAAATTTACCCTGCTAAAAAACCAAACCAGCTTATAATCCATTTCAGCCTCAAGCAAATACCACAAATACGTTTTAACGCGATCGCAAACCAAAAACAGCGCAATGCTATCGCTACTCAAACGCAATAGCTTCCCTTTCACCTTAATTTTAAGCTGTAATTCGTAATAATCGACCTCATCTTTTAATACAAAACTTAAAACAGGTACCTCCATCGAAAATTCAACCAGCTTCATATCCCGCATTACAGGTTTGCCGGTAACATTGCGCAGGCCATAAGTATAAAAGTAATGTGTAAAACGTTGCAAGATCAATAGCGGCAAAGCCTTGTTCCATAACTTTAAAAGCGACAGCTGGTTACCGTCGTTAAGTTTATTAGTTTCCGCTACCTTTTCGGGCAGGTGGCCACTAGCGTTAAAGCGTATTGTAGCTATTTCTTTCATGGCGAAGCAAATGCTATTTAGCTCCTCCTGCTGTGGCGAGAGGCTAATGCCATCCACATCGTGCGGATTCAACACGAAACGTTTAAAAGATTTTACCGTTTTAAGGTAGGCCGTAGCCGCGAAAACATAAGGAATTAAAAAAGGATAATGGTTGCTATGGAAATTAAGCAGATCGGTATTGGCAAAACAATAGCCAATGTTAACCGGTGCCAAACGTGCCATAACATGTTTATCCAAGAGCCTTTCCCGTGGTACTACCGTGCGTTCCGTAACACCTGGCAAATCATCACCAGGCCTGAACAAACCGCTAAACTTTTTCTTCAAGGTAATGGTGAAACCGCCAGTTTTTTTAACCACATCTACATAGCTCGACCGCTTGTTGCCCAAAGCAAAACATGCTGGCCAGTAATATTCCTGAAAATCGCAGTAACCGTTCCACATCATGGCCCGCAAAGTAAGGTAAGCATAACGCCCAAGGTAGGTTTCATCCGTATCATCACTACAGCTCACCAACAGGCAATCGTATTCTACCCCAATGTAAACCCTTGCTTCTTCCCCTCCCACTTTAACATGAACCGTTAACAAACCCTGATCAAAAGAACGCGATGTTATGGCTACCGACTCAGGCTTTTTACCTATGCTAAATGTGTTATGCAATCCGATAGCGATCTGATCCAGCACCGCCAACTTTAATACTCTGCTCCCCTTTTCTAAAGGCAGTTTATAAAACTGCGAAAGCGGTTTCCCTGCAATTGTAATGGGTTTAGTTATCATACTCGCATGGTTTTACGAGTCTTGTTGGGCAGAACAGCCCTAAACAATAAATGTGGGACTGCCTACCATAACCACATTAAAGTTTCTGACGCCTTACGTTGAAAATGGATTTACAGCAGTCCCACATCTATTTCAAAGTACAAAGATATACATCTACACATAGATATGGGAATTAATCTGCTGTCTTGCTTCAACGGCGTCAGATTCTGTGGTTGCAAGACTTTTATTAATACCTAATTATAATATTCGAATATAAATAAAACATCGATAGTAAACAAATTTGTTGACCATAATCTTTATTATTTCGTGAGTTTGCGATATGAACGAGGAAGTTAAAACCTTTAGGAAAAACCTAGGCAAACGAATACTACAACTTAGAGTTGCTAAAAAATTAGAACAAACTGAACTAGCTGCTATTCTTGATGGAAAAGACAAACAGTTCATAAACAGATACGAAAAGCAAGGGGCTAATCCAACTGCTTATATTTTAGTAAATTTGGCAAAAGCGTTAGACGTAAGTGTTGATGAATTACTAGATTTTTCTAAATTAACAGAAAAATAACAAGCCATTAAAGCAAACAGGTTCAGGAAAGCGAAGAATTGAAGATAGCAATTTAGAAAAAGTAGCAAAGGTTTTGGGATTGACATCAGAATCAATAAGAAATTTCAGTGAAGAAGCTGTTTTTAATATTATTGGCAATACCGTTACCAATCATGATAACGGTTCTTTATTTAACTACCAACCTACGTTTAATCCATTAGATAAATTAATGGAAGCACTTGAAGCTAACAAAGAATTGTACGAAAGATTATTGGCAAACGTAAAAGAGAAAGTAGAGATATTGAAGAATAAATAATATTAAACAAATTATATAGGTAGTTCATTCAAAATTTTCTTTTGAATTTTCCAGTTAGGTAAATATTTGTTCATTAACATGATAAAATTCTTATTGTGGTTGCGTTCTAATAAATGAACAAGTTCATGTACCACAATATATTCTATACAACCTTTAGGTTTTTTTACCAACTCAATATTAAACCATAACATACGGTTACTAATATTACAGCTTCCCCACTTAGATTTCATTCTTCTAATACCAAAGTTAATATCAGTAATACTCATCTGTTTAGCATAATCAACAAGGAGATTTCTAACTAATCTTTCTAACTGTTTTTTATACCAGTTGTATAGTGTCTTACGTTTTTGCTCAACAGTAGCTTGTGTCACAGCATGAAGTTCAATAGTATGATGTTTTAAAACCAACTTAGGCTTATTAGCTTCAATGACTTTGAGTAAATAACGTTTCCCTAAAAACTGATGACTTTCCTTAGTGATCATCAGCTTTGGCGATTCCCTTTCCTGACTCCTTATTTTATCCTGCTCTTTTTTAATCCATCCTAATTTAGTTGCTGCATATATTTTAACCTTCTCTAACTCATAAAAAGATGGAGAAGCAATTGTCACACGCCCATCAGGCGGATGCACACTCAAATGGAGGTTTTTAATCTCCTTAAATGTAACCTCTATTTCTACTGACCCAATTGTTAAACAGCTCCTCATTAGTACTCGTCCTTATGGGCGTCGATAATTTTATAAACTTTCTCTACCTTATCTAAATCTTTTACTACACCATAGATTGCTTTCTTTACTATTTTTTGCTTAGCTACGTTTTCTCTAAATCCATCTGCTTTAACATACTGCACAGCATCTTCACAAGCTAGAGCCAATACCTCATCGTCATCTAAAGTATGGTACAGTGCTACTTTTCCCTTGGTATTTAAAGATTTTGGAACACCATCTTTTTTCCCTTGATTCACCTGACGAATCAACTCTGCCATTTCTCTCAAATATTGCTGATAGTTAATGGTTTCCTGCTTTCTTCTCTCGATCAGTTCTTGCAGCAAAACACTCATATGGTCAAAATATTTAGGATCCAGTAAATGTTCTTCAACAATTTTGCTCCTTACATTATTTTCTATCACTTCTGACACTGCTTCTGAATTACCTTTAATTTCGTTCGGCAAACTATCAATAGCTTTATCCATGTTAGTTTCCAACAAGTCCAGTAATGAGATATTTTCAAATGGAGAAATCACTTCTGATTCGTCTGCTTTGATATAAGTATCAATCAAGAAACGCATATCAGCTTCGTAGGCCTTTAGGTTAATCGTTTCGCCAGAGGCAATGCGGATAATCTCTCTCAGACTTAAATATTTTTCTAGCTTAATATTGAAACGTTTAATTTCAGCATCAGTAAATTCGGCTGCAATAAAATCTGCTTTCACGTTTGCATATGCTCGAATATATTCTACGATAGCCTTATACAATGCCATTCGCTTGTATTCTGTTGCTTTTAAATCATCTGGATTTTCGGTGTTGCCACAGAAGTAATGAATGTAAGCCAAATCGTTCTTAGGAGAAGCTACATTCTCACAAATACTTTCTACAGTTTCTAAAGCGGTAAACAATCGGTCTTTAGCTATTTTTAAACGATCTTTTAATTGTATACTAACATCTTCTTGCGTAAAGCTTTCAATGTCTAACTCAGAAGTATAAACGTTTATAGCGTTGGACACATTACCGAATAACTCCATATAATCGATAATGTAACCATAATCTTTATCATCTGTATCTAAACGGTTTACTCTACATATCGCCTGGAACAAAGTATGATCCTGCATCTTTTTATCAATGTAAATGTAAGTACATGGTGGGGCATCAAAACCAGTTAGCAATTTAGAAACCACAATTAGTAATTTCATTCTGGCAGGTTCTTTACGGAAACTCTCTTTTGCATCAGTTTCATAAGTCTCTGTTTTAGATTTATTGCCTTTTACACTTACATTTTTTAGTAGTTCAGCATAGGTCTTAAAGATAAATTCCCTATCGGTTTCATTGTCTGCACCAGTATCTTCCAAAGAAACATCGCTAGCATTTGGATTATATGAAGTAATGATTGCACATTTATTTTTCAGTTCTGTATTAAGAAACAAATTATAATATTTCGCTGCTTCGTAAATGCTGGATGCTACCAAAATAGCATTCCCATTTTGTGATTTTAGACGAGGTTTAACAGAAAAATCAACGATAATATCTGTTACAATCTTTTCCATCCGACTTTTAGAACTCAGCACATTTTGCATAGTGCCCCATTTCTTTTTCAATTCGTTTTTTTGAAAATCATTTAAGCCAGCAGTCTTAGCTTCGAACCATTGATCTACCTTGCTTTGAGAAGTTAAGCTTTGTTCTATTGCCCTACCTTCGTACATCAAATCTTTAACTACACCATCTTCCACCGCTTCATTAAATTTATAGGTATGGATGTATCTACCAAATACATCCATGGTTGTTTTTTTATCTGCTTTTAGTAGAGGTGTCCCGGTAAAACCAATAAAAACTGCACCGTGTAATACGGCTTTCATCACTTGATTTAGTTTGCCACTTTGTGTGCGGTGACATTCATCTATAAATACAAAAATCTCTCCTTGGGTCTGTATGGGATTGTCTTGTAACTCTTTAATAAAAGCGTGAAAATCTGTCTCCGATTTATTTCCAAATTTGTGAATGAGCGAACAAACCAACCTCGGTCTTGAAGATGTTAAAAACTGCATCAATTCCTTTCCCGACCTCGTTTTGGCAACATCGGTTTCACCCACGTCTTTGAAAACTCTTTCTATTTGATCGTCAAGCTCGGTGCGGTCGGTTAAAATAACAATGCGTGAGTTGGCAACGTTCTCCAGAATCCATTTCCCGAGCATTACCATCATCAATGATTTACCTGAACCTTGAGTGTGCCAAATGATACCACCTTCTTTTTTATACACAAATTCCTGTGAAGCCTTTAAAGCAAAATACTGATGCGGACGAGGCAGTTTCTTCTCACCAGCATCGAAAACCACGCCATTGAAAACCAAATCCACAAGACGTTCTTTTTGGCAAAGTTTCTTTAAATATTTATCCAGTTTATAGCCATCATTGTCAGCTTCATCTTCTTTCCACGCGAGGTAATACTTAGCTTTTGTTTCTATGGTTCCATACTTTAATCCTTGCGTATTGTTACCCGCCATCAATAACTGCACGGTAGTATAAAACCATTCGTTAAACAAGACTTTTTGGTTAGAGATGGATTGATTGATACTTTCTGAAATATCTGTTGTACCTCTTTTTAATTCCAACACCCCAATGGCAATGCCATTGATGTATAAAACCACATCCGGACGCCTGTTATTTTCTCCTTTAGTGAGCGTAACCTCTTCTGCAATACCAAATTCATTCTTATTAAAATTATGCCAGTCAATCGGGAAAATAGTATCAAACTGCTCGCCTAAATCTGGGCGGGCCTTTACACCATAACGCAACAATGAATACATAGCCTTATTGCGATGATATAAATTCCCAGAATTAGTGCTGGCCAAATCATAAACTTCCTTTACTGCCTTATCTGTCAGCGTTTCAGAATAGCCACGAATTAGCAAATTATGTTTTAAAATGGCTTCTTCTACGTTGCCATTATGTTCCCTTTTTTCCCAATTTCCATAATAGTTGTAACCCAACTCTTTTTGAAAGAGTTGAATAATTCGGTTTTGAGTAATGCGTTCGATAGGGTTAATCATTTTGAAATAGATTGCGTTTTAATAAAGATATCATTTCTAAATGGTGTTCAAAAATTTGGTCAGCTTCCCAGCTAGGATATTTTTTTCGCTCATCATTACTATTTGCTTAATACTATCTTTAGTTTTGGCTTGCACAACATAATCCTTTTTGGCTTTTGGCATATGATTACTTAATCTATCGCTAATTAAACACAGATTATCAAAATAATTCAGCAAATCCAATGCTGTAGTTCTAATATTTAATTCTTTTAAGTTCTTTGATTTATGCATTTGCTGATTTAAGTATTCTCCAGTTATTGGATTTGCGGATAATAATGGGCGGCATGACTGCGAGCGTTTATTAATTATAGTTCTTGAAAAAGATTATCGTCTTTTTCAAGGTAGTATGATTTGTATTTTTCACCAGCTATCTCTTCTTTCCACAACAACTTTAGCACTTCAGTTTTATTATACCAATTATTCATACCATAGTTCCAAGCATCCCAAACTTCCTTTTCAATTCTTTTTCTGCGGTTCCAATAGTGTTCTTCAGCACAAATATTAAAGAAGTCTATACATGCTGAGTGCAAACGAATATCATTTTTTAACTCCTCGATAGTTATTGGGTTGGCTAAATTAGCAATGTACAACTCTTGTAAAATGTCGTTAATTTTATCATACCTTTCATTGAACTTCGAATAGAGGTTATAGAAAATTTCATCCTCGCTTATCTTTTTAGATTTTGCTGAATATATCCAAGTTATTGCTAAAGCAACCATACCAATAAACAAAGTTGAGAATACTGAAGAAAGTGCTTCGTGGTTTTTAAACCATTCATTTAGAGTTTCCATGAGTTTATTCTATGTTACTTAATTGACTTATGTTAATCTAGTCCTTCCAGTTAGCAATTCCTGCATCATCCCTTGTTTTATCTGTCTGGCTTTGACCAATTGCGTGGCCAAGGATTCCAGCTCAGCATCCATATCCGATAATATTTTTTCTACACGGTATCGCTCTGTAAGGGATTTTGGGATGTTAATTTCTAAATCTCTAATTTGATTTGAATTCACACTATCGAAAGTAGAACCAGTTGAGAACTGCCCCCAGTCATCTTCTTTATAAATTAACAAATGGTACAAAAATTTACTTTCCGTTCTAAAAGCACAAACACCTCTTCCTAAACAACAATCAAATGTTGCAGTTGCAATTTCTCCAACAGGTGCTCGAACCGACATAATTATATCTCCAATTTTCCCTCTTTTAGTAATTTGTGAGGTGTAATTTCTAATAATTGTCTTTCTATTTTCTATATCCGCATTACCTTGAACCAAAGGCAATCCTATTCCTGAATTATTATAAAATTCTGATAGGGGTGATTGTCCCATTATTATCTCACAAACCTCCCCCAACTTCTTTACTTCCCAATCTTCCTTAGGCTTCAACAATTCCTGCATTGCCCCTAGTTTGATGAGGCGTTTTTTGGCGATGAGTTTCTCCAGGCTTTCCATCCACACATCGGCATCACTTAAGGCTTCCGCTATCGCTTCTTGTTCGGGTAAAGCCGGAAGAGGAATTTTATAAATTTTTAAATTTGCCATTGAGATCGCTGGTTGTGCGCCAACAGTTCGTAATTGATTTAAATTACCCCTCAAATAATCGTTGTATAAAATCTGTGCAATTAAATCTGAACTAAATTTCTCTTTATTAATTTTTATTTTCAAAGCATTGCCAGATAATATACTCTCAATATGATTCAGTGGCAGAATTGCTGAAGCTCCACATCTCTCACCAATTTTTGCCATTACAATATCGCCAGCTTGAACAGAACTTCTTTTTTCTTGCTGAAACTTTTCTTTGTCTACATATAAATATTCTTCTGCATAAAATTTCCCACCAGTGACATATCCACTAGTTATTATAGGAATTCCTTTTTTTCGATAATGTATAGTTTTTAAATTTGACCCAAAAGGACCATCGACAATTGTGTACTTTATGTTTTTAGGTGTTAAGTCTTCAATTTTATATACCGTCCAATCCTCTGGAAACAACCCAATGTCCGTCTGCTTCATTGTATTTTCCTTTACCATATCAATCCCATTTGTTGCAGGTGGGTCAATACTTTTTGTGATGACTCCGCCGTCTTGGTTTCCAAAGTTGGCAAGGCCTGTTGGTAGCGGTCTGCCAATTCCTTAATGCGTTTCGTCAGGTTTTGGCTCAACTTTTCATGTTCGCTCTGCAAAGCCTGTTGCAATATGGGTGTCCATTTGTAATTAATAACCATATCTTTTATTTCGGCCTCGGTTAATAATGGATATTGCGTCACCACTTTAACTTCCAAATTCTCCTTTGCTATTTTGATCAGTTTAGTAACGCCGCCCAAAGCTTCCTGCGTATTGATATAGTTTTTGATGTATTTCAATTCTTCCTTAGAGGCATTTTCTGTTTTGCGTACTTTGTAAAAGTCTTTTACATTTTTAAGATTGATTTTTTCTAAATCACTGAATAGGCCTTCCTCTCCGCTACTTTCTTCTTCTATTTCCGCAAGGGCTTCCTGCGTAAGGTTTAATTGATTTTCTAAATCCAGTAAACTTTCGTTTTGTTCCTTAAAGAAATAATGCATCATCATTTCAGGTGTTATCATTCTACCTTCAATGCCCGCCAAACCTGCAATTTCTTTATCCTGTGCAATTTTGCCATCTTTTCCTTTTTTACCTTTTATCACTAGCCGGGTGTATTCGTTTCCCGCCTTCCAGCCGTCTAAAGCAATCGAATAAAAATCGTCCTGCATCACTTCATTCCAGTATTGCATTAGGTGTTGGTACATCACATAACGGTTGACCAAAGCATCATTTTTAAAATGGTTCAAAATAGTTTGTGCCGTGGTTTCAATGGTTTCTTTTACCGCAAAACCTCTATCTAAATTGTTCCATTTAGCTTGTTGTTCTTGCAACCATTTATCAAAAGCATCTTGCATTTTTATATTAAAAGCTACAAATTCAGGATGATTGAAAATGGTAGATTTAATATTTTCCGCAGGTACTTTCAATTCTAAATATCCCGCTCTTGCCGGACTGAACAAATCGGCTTTCAGCGAAGGGAACAAATCCCAATAGGCTTCTAAACCATCCACATCTTTCTGCGGAATGCCACCCGCCAAATGTCCCTGTAAATCTTGAATATCTTCGGTTTCTTGTGTATCAATATAGCGTGGAATGTTGAGGTTGTAATCGTTTTTTGGGTCTGCGATTTCCGTCATCGACACCATTCTGCTAAACTTTGGTACTTCGGTAAACGTTTCAAACACATCGGTAATCTTGCGGATGTCCTGCTCACGCAAGCGGTTTTTATTACCATCTTTTACAAAACCCTGGCTCGCATCTATCATAAACAAACCTTTGCGGTGTTCTGCATTTTCTTTGTCCAGTACAATAATACAAGCCGGAATGCCGGTACCATAAAACAGGTTGGCAGGTAAACCGATAATGGCTTTGATGTAACCTTTCTTTAAAATATTTTTACGGATTTGGCCTTCTGCATTGCCACGAAACAAAACGCCGTGAGGCAAGACTACGGCTCCTTTTCCATTGGCTTTCAATGATTGTAAAATATGTAAGAGAAAAGCATAATCGCCATTTTTCTCTGGCGGAACGCCCAAGGCAAAACGGTTGTATTCATCGCTGTCCACATTCACACCATTGCTCCAGCTTTTTAACGAGAAAGGCGGATTGGCAACCACGTAATCGAATTTTTTGAGCGAGCCGTTTTCTTCTTTGTAAAACGGGCGGCTCAAGGTGTTATCTGCAATAATAGTGGCTGTTTCGGCACCGTGCAGAATCATATTCATGTGTGCTAAGTTGGCAGTTGTAGTTTCTTTTTCCTGTCCGTAAAGGTCAATATTTTTTCCCGCTTCATTCATCACTTTTAATAACAACGAACCAGAACCGCAAGTAGGATCGTATGCCATCGTTTGGTGCGAAGAATTGTTTTGGTTAATGCCAATCACCTTCGCCAACACCCGTGAAACCTCAGCAGGCGTGTAAAATTGCCCTTTGGATTTGCCACTTTCGGTAGCAAAATGACGCATCAGGTATTCGTAAGCATCGCCCAGAATATCATCCCCTTCAGCAGAATTACCCGAAAAATCCAAACTCGGGTCGTTGAAAATACGTATTAAGTTAGAAACTGTATCTACTAAATCTTTTCCTTTGCCTAATTTCGATTCGTCATTAAAATCTGGAAAGTCATTGAGTTTATTGGCATCTCTAATTTTATTAAGAATTTGCTTATTGATTTTATCGCCAATTTCCGCATTTCCAATTAAATCAACCATATCATCAAAAGATGCTCCTTGCGGAACAGTGATCGCGCCAAACGGATCACCCTTGTATTTATCAGAAATGTACTTCACAAACAACATCGTGAGTACATAATCTTTATATTGAGAGGCATCCATTCCACCTCGTAATTCATCACAACTTGCCCATAATGAGCTGTATAATTCTGATTTTTTGATTGCCATTAACAGTAGTATAGAATAATATTTGCTGGTTTGTTAAGGTGTGTAAATTGTTAATTTTTTATCGCCCTCACAATACCAAAAACTGCTTAATTTCAATCAATCAAAATGAAAAAGAGAACCTCAATTAAAGAGGTTCTCTCAGTTACGAAGTATGGCAAGGCTCTGAGCAATGAATACACCCATTAATTTTCTTATAAGGATGTTTCTTCTTTGCTTCAGCTACTGCCAGCTCACAAGAACTAAATAACCCTAAGTAATCATAATTTTGTGAAGGATAATACCTACAATCATCCTTGTGAACCTCATAATCGCCATTGGCTTGTTGGTTCAAATTTAATCTGTAACTGGCCATAAGATTTTGTTTTAATTTTATTTAGCCAAACCTCTCCAATTCAACACATCATTCCCTACGGTTTCCCGTACCTCCTCAAAAAAATTTAACCTATTCTTTTAGTTGTAAATAAAATAATACTATCTTACAACTAATTAATCAATTTTATTTACTTTTTAAAACTACAAATTATGTCTAAAACGAATGAAACCGGCCACGCCAAAAACGTAGCCAACTTCGAAACCCTCTTAAGTTATGTAACCGGTTATGGTGCGGTGTACAACCCCAGCAATGCCAACATCCAGCTGAGCAGCTTAACCGAAAAGGCCGCCGCAGCCAAAACCATTAACGAGCAGGTGCACGATGCTGCCGCTAAAAACAGCAATGCCATAGCCCTGCGCGATCTGGCTTTTGCGCCCTTAAAAAAGTTGAGTACCCGCGTGCTGAGCGCCGTTAAGGCCAACAGTGTAGCCCAACAGGTATTGGATAATGCCGTAAGCCACCACCGCAAAATACAGGGGCAAAGGGCAACCGCCAAACTCACCGCCGAAGAAAAGAATAACCTGGCCGCCAGCGGTACGGTGGTTAACCAGGTTTCGGCCTCGCAACAGAGTTACGATAACCTGCTCGATACGTTGGATAAGCAGATTAAACTTTTAGCCACCATACCGCAGTACGCCCCTAACGAGGTAGATTTGCAGCTGGCCAGCCTCACCACTTTATATAACGATTTATTGCAGAAAAACCGCGATGTGGTAGCCAACACCTCGCAGTTGAGTACCCTACGCATTAACCGCAATAACGCGTTTTACGATGCGGAAACCGGCATAGTTGCCCTGGCTCAGGATGTGAAAAATTACGCAAAATCTGTTTTTGGGTCAACCAGCCCCCAATACAAACAGATTTCGGGTATCCCGTTCCGAACCCTGACCTAAAACACCCATAATACCCTAAAAAAATCATCCCTATTTTATTTCCCTATCTCCATTTAACAAGCACCAAACGGGTTGCTGTTTCTCTTTCAGGCAATGCTTAGCGGTAAAATGGCTCATTGCATCTCCTCAACTCTCTCCTATAACCACTAAACTACTTGCTGCAACGTCTGAACTGTCGATTGCAACCTCTGAACTATCGACTGCAACGCCTGAACTACCGACTGCAAAGTCTGAACTGTCGACTGAAACCTCTGAACTATCGATTGCAACGGCTGAACTATCGACTGCAACGTCTGAACTATCAACTGCAACGGCTGAGCTATCGACTGCAACGTCTGAACTGTCGACCGCAACGTCTGAACTAACGACCGCAACGTCTGAACTACCGATTGCAACGTCTGAACTACCGACCGCAACATCTGAACTATCGACCGCAACGCTTGAACTATCGACTGCAACGCCTGACCTATCGACCGCAACGTCTGAACTATCGACTGCAACGTTTGAACTAACGACTGCAACGTTTGAACTGTCGATTGCAACGTTTGAACTGTCGACCGCAACGTCTGAACTATCGACTGTAACATTTGAACTGTCGATTGCAACGTCTGAACTGTCGACTGCATCAATAGATTGATGGCAATAAGGGTAACTAAAAGATCCTGCGCTGCCATTGACACAATTATCAAAAAAATGGTCGTCATTGCGAGGCACGAAGCAATCTTAAAGCGTACGCCAATAGCGATCGTTGTAAGATTGCTTCGTCGTTCCTCCTCGCAATGACGGAATTGGTACCCGCGATGATTTAACAGGAAATTCCTTGACTCCATGCGATCTGCACCCTGCTACCGGCCTGGCAGATTTTCGCCGGAAAAAGCACGGAAATCTGTGCAGTCCCCCTCATACCCAACAGCCTAAGGCAGGATCAAAGCGGGAGCGGTTGGATAAGTGGGGATGAGAGCCTCGATGCTGCCGCAATTGAGATTTCCGTCGCTTTTTACAAGAAAGGATGCGAGCCTTGATTTTTTGGTCCCTTTTTCATCAAGGAAAAAGGACTAGCCACGGCGGCAATGAGCCGTTTCGAAATATTTAAATTCTACTTTATAATAGCGGGCGCTTTAAGGTTCCCGCCTGCGCGGGATTCTATAGCTATCGGATGACGACCGGTTGAGATAAAGGATTCTAATAAGAGGGTCGTCATCTCGACTGGAGTGCAACGGAATGGAGAGATCTTTGTACCATGTTATTGAAATCAAATTTAAAAGATCTCTCCGCTACGGTCGAGATGACGAATTGATCGAGGTGGAATGACTTAATGATAAAAACACTACTAATGAGATTGCTTCGTCGGCTGAAAAAGCCTTCTCGCAATGACGGATTAAACGAAATAGAAATTACGCATAATATTTCTCTGCTCCCTGCTACCCGCCCTGGGATATGATGGAAGGAGATCCTTCGACTACGCTCAGGATGACAAAAAACCGGAGGAAAATACAAGGAGGATGAATTGATCGCGATTGAAAGAACGCGATAAATCCACTGCCCCATGCTATCTGCCCCATGCTATCTGCTCCATGCTATCCGGCCTGGGATATGATGGAAGGAGATCCTTCGACTACGCTCAGGACGTTAAAGCTTTTGCACCGCCTTTCGAGCTACCACTACCCCGAGGCAGCACGCCCGCCCCGATCCTTCATCGGGGCGGGCGTGCTGGCGACCTCAAAGCTTTGACGAATTTATCCGACATCAGATCCAAGCCTTGATTTATGCTTTCTTAGTTGTTGTTTTTATAGGTAGTCATGCTTTCGCTGCGCTCAGGTTTGGTTACCTTTTTATCAAGAAAAAGGTAAGAGCCCCCTCGGTGGCGGCGAACCGAGGCAAGCCCGAGCTGAGGGAAAAAATGCACACTATTAACCTAACTTAAAAGATTTCTCCACTACGGTCGAAATGACGGATTGTTCGCGATAACGGCAATTAAAAGATCCTTCGTACCTCAGGATGACAGAAAACAATATGGCAAGACCGAGCGAAAGCATTAAGATTCCCGCCTGCGCGGGAATGACGACCGTATTATAGCGAGCGCCTTAAAAATCTTAATGATCACAAAAAAAGCACCAAGAACATCGCGCTCTTAGTGCCTAAATTTATACACAAGCCTATAAAACCTTAAAGATGTTATAGGCTTAGCTATAGTATTTTACAAATTAATTCCAGCCGCCGCCTAACGAGCGGTACAAACCAACAACTGCGTTCAGCTGCTCTGTTTTAATCGTAGTTAATTCCAGTTCGCTCTGCAATAAATTGCCCTGTGCGGTAATCACCTCTAAATAATTCGCCATACCACTTTTAAACAACAAACTGGCATTTCTTGAAGCCTGTTGTAAAGTCTGCGCCCTTTTTTCGGCAATACTGTATTGTGTTTTTAACTTTTCTACTTTCGTTAACTCGTCAGACACTTCGCCAACCGCATTTAATACCGACTGACGGAACTGAATTACCGATTTCTCGCGGTCGATTTTAGCCAGCTCTAAATTGCTTTTTAACTGACCACGTTGAAAAATAGGCTGAGTGATGCCTGCTCCAACCAAACCGAACAACGATGCCGGTACATTAAACCAGTTGCTGGCTTTAAAAGAGTTGATACCTCCGCTTGCGGTAATCACCAGCGATGGATATAAACTGGCTTTTGCCACTCCAACCCTTGCATTGGCAACGGTTAAAGCCAGCTCTGCACTTTTAATATCAGGCCTGCGGCTTAACATCGATGAAGGGAAACCTGCATTCAGGTCTTGCGGGATAGTCATATTATCCAAACGGCTCTCGCGCTTAATGGCTTTAGGCAAAGTACCAATCAGTACACTTAAAGCATTTTCCTGTAAGGTTACACTCTGCTCTAAACGGGGGATCAACTGTGCCGCATTTAACTGCTGTGCCTGCGCCTGCTGTATCGCCAATGAAGTTACCTGACCGGCATCAAACTGTAAATTGATAATCCGCAATGTGCTGTCGTTCAGTTTTAAGTTCTTTTTCGCGATTTCCAATTGTGCATCGAGCATTAACAGGTTGTAATAACCTTGTGCAACATTGGCCACCAAACGGGTTTGAACGGCTTTACGTGCCTCTTCGGTTTGCAAAAAACTGGCTAAAGCGCCAGCTTTTTGATTGCGGATTTTACCCCAGATATCGGCTTCCCAAACCAAACCCAGATTGGCATTATAATCTTCGATGTGTGTGGAACCTGTAAACTGGTTCAGGCTTAAGCCATTTAAACTGTTATCGCTCGGGCGACTCGAATTTGCCGACACCTGCAATTTCAATTCAGGTAAATAACCCAGTTTTGATTGTTTGAACAATACTTCGGCTGCATCGATATTTTTCAATGCAATCTGCATATCGTAATTTTTAACCAAAGCTGTATCAATTAAATTCTGAACAGTAAGGTCGTTGATAAAACTCTTCAATGGCATACTGCCAACACTCGAAGAATCTTTAGGCAATGAATTTCTGAACAAGCCTGGCGCAATATTGGGCAAGGCTGTATCTTTCGAAACCGAACATCCACTCCAGATTAAAGCAAGGAGCAGGATGGTAATGATATTAAACCGTTTCATAAACTACATGATTATTATTTACAGGTTCTCCATGGTGGTGAACAACCTCATTTCTTGATTTTTTTGATATTTTTTCCTGTAAAGCCTGGAAGATGACAAAGAGTACCGGAATGATAAACAAACCTAAAACTACACCCGATACCATACCACCTGCTGCACCGATACTGATAGAGTGGTTACCCTGTGCCGATGGACCTGTTGCAATACTCATCGGGAATAAACCAAACACAAAGGCCAGTGATGTCATAATGATCGGTCTGATCCTCAATCGCGCGGCCTCTATAGCCGAATCAACCAAACTAAGTCCTGCCTTTCGTCGCTGCACGGCAAACTCCACAATCAGGATGGCGTTTTTAGCCAGCAAACCGATAAGCATAATCAGTGCTACCTGTACATAAATGTTATTTTCGATACCGGTTAAACCCAATACCACAAACACACCGAATACACCTGTAGGGATAGATAAGATTACCGCCAATGGAAGGATGTAACTCTCATACTGTGCTGATAATAAGAAGTAAACAAACACCAAACAAAGCAGGAAGATCACTGTCGACTGTCCGCCTGAAGAAATCTCCTCACGTGTTTGTCCTGAGAATTCGTAAGCATAACCGGTTGGCAATTGTTCTCTGGCGGTTTCTTCTATCGCTTTAATTGCATCACCAGAACTGAAGCCTGGTTTAGGGATCGCATTTACCTCGATAGAGTTAAACAGGTTATAACGCGAAGCCGTTTCAGAACCATATACACGGGTTAATTTAACCAGCGTACTGATGGGCACACTTTCACCGTTTTTGTTCTTCACAAATACACGATCAATACTGGCCGGATCGGTTCTGTCGGCCACATCAGCCTGAACAACCACACGATAGTATTTACCAAAGCGGTTAAAATCTGATGCCTGTGCCGTACCAAAATAAGTCTGCATGGTTTGCAGGATATCTTTTTTGCTTACCCCCAACTGATCGGCTTTTTCGTCGTTAACATCCAGTTGCAACTGCGGATAATCTGCTTTATAAGAAGTAAAAGCATAAGCAATAGCTGGTTTAGTCATTAACTTGCCGATAAAGTTATTGGCTACACCACTAAATTTATCGAGCCTGCCGTTCGTTTTATCCTGTAACATCACGTTCATGGCCTCCACATTACTAAAGCCCGGAACCGTAGGGAAACTGAATACAAAGAAGGTACCGGCAGATATGGCTGCCATTTTAGCCCTTACGATATTTTGGATCTCATCGATATTTTTTACTTCGCCCCTCTCCTCATTTGGCTTTAACAATAAGAAAATCTGACCAGCTGAAGGACTGTTTGATGCGGTTAAGAAGTTATAACCCGCCAACGACATTACAAATCTTGCTGATGGCATCGCCCTCAACTCTGCTTCGGCCTGTTTTAATATTTTATTGGTGTTGGCTAATGATGTTCCTGATGGACTGGCAACCGCGATAGCCACGAAACCCTGATCCTCTGTAGGAATAAAACCTGTTTTTGTTCTGCCTACCAGGAAAATGGTAACCAGAACGATTAAGGCCAGTCCGCCCATACTGATCCATTTGTTACGGATCAGCACTTTCAAACCGCCAACATAACGGTTGGTCATATAATTGAACCCACCGTTAAAACCTGCATAAAACTTTTCTACAAAACCTTTTTTAGGCGCGTTGTGACCACCTTCGGCATGTTTGTTCTTTAAAAATAAGGCCGCCAATGCAGGACTTAAAGTTAAGGCGTTAACAGCCGATATAATGATGGCGATGGCCATGGTTAAGGCGAACTGTTTGTAGAATATACCTGTTGAGCCGGTCATAAAACCAACCGGTAAAAATACTGCCGCCATTACCAATGTGATTGATATAATGGCCCCGGTAATTTCGCTCATCGCCTGGGTGGTTGCCTCTTTCGGACTAAGCGAAGGATTTTCTTCCATTTTGGCGTGCACCGCTTCTACTACCACAATCGCATCATCTACCACGATACCAATGGCCAGCACCAGTGCAAACAGGGTTAACAGGTTAACCGAGAAGCCGAATAACTGCATGAAAAAGAACGTACCGATAATCGCCACCGGAACAGCAATAGCCGGAATTAAGGTAGACCTGAAATCCTGAAGGAAGATAAATACCACGATAAATACCAGTAAAAAGGCTTCTATCAAAGTGTGCTCCACCTGGTTGATGGATTCATCAAGATCGGTTTTAGTACGGTAAAACTGATTGTATTTAATACCTGCCGGGAAATCTTTTGAGAGTTTCGCCAACAGTTTATCAATGGCAATCTGGATTTCGTTGGCATTAGAGCCTGATAACTGGATTACTCCAATGGTAATACCATCATGTCCGTTTAAACGGTTTACACTACCATAGCTATAAGCACCCAATTCTACACGGGCCACATCTTTTAAACGTAATATAGAACCATCTGAGTTAGAGCGGATCGCAATATTCTGATATTCCTCTGGTTTGGTAAGCTTACCTTTATATTTAATGATATATTCAAAAGCTTCGCTGCTTCTTTCCCCAAAGCGACCAGGCGCTGCTTCAAGGTTTTTGTCCTGAATGGCGGTGATCACTTCATTGGGTGTAATTTTGTAAGTGGCCAACTGACTTGGGTTTAACCAGATACGCATTGAATAATCTTTAATACCACCAAATACACTGGCCGAACCTACACCCGGGATACGTTTAAGTTCGGGGATAATATTGATCTGCGCATAGTTGTTTACAAAAACGGCATCGTATTTTTTCGGATCTTCTGAGTACACCCCGATGGCCCCGATAAAGCTGTTTTGCTGTTTGGTAGTGGTTATACCATATTGTACAACCTCTGCAGGTAACTGGCTCGTAGCCTGCGAAACCCGGTTTTGCACGTTAACCGCTGCCTGATCGGGGTTGGTACCCTGTTGAAAGTAAACGGTAATGGCCAAGGTACCGTCGTTACTGGCGCTGGAGGTCATGTAGATCATGTTCTCCACACCATTAATTGCTTCCTCCAATGATGGAGTTACCGAACGTAAAATCGTTTCGGCATTGGCCCCTGGGTACACTGCGGTTACCAATACCGACGGAGGTGCGATATTTGGAAAGCGCTCTAAGGGCAACTTTGTTAAGCCCAGTATACCAACTATTACCAATAAGATGGAAATAACAGTCGAAAGTACAGGCCTGTCTATAAATTTCTGAAACATGACTTTTTAGATTTTAGGTCTTATTAATTTTTTGTTTTTGCAACAGCTACTTTATCTGCTGCTTTTTGTGGCTGGATCACCATGCCCTCCTGTAATTTATCAACGCCGCTCAATACAATCTGGTCGCCAACTTTTACGCCGTCTTTAACCAGATAATTTTCGCCGGCCTTACCCACAATGGTAATGGATTGTTTTTTCACCTTACTGCTGTCGCCTACGGTAAATACAAATACTTTATCCTGCATTTCTACCGTCGATGACTGCGGTACCAGAATGGCATTATCGTGCTGTAAACCTAAACGGATCTTACCGGTATTACCCGAGCGAAGGATTCCACTGGCATTAGGGAAACTTGCCCTTAAAGTAATGGCACCTGTGTTTTTATCAAACTGACCATCAATCATATCGATCTTACCTTTAATCGGGTAAGCAGAATTATCGGCCAGTAAAAGTTCTACTGCCGGTAAATGTTTAATCCTGTCAGCAGGGGTTTTACCCGGGTAGTTGGCGTTAAAGTTGTTGAAGTCGTTTTCAGCAAGGGAGAAATAAACATGTACTTCGTGGATATCTGATAATTGCGTTAATGCAGTTTGATCAGTTGGAGAAACCAAACTTCCCTGTTTTTTAGGAATACGGCCGATGTAACCACTTACGGTAGCCTTAACATTGGTATAACCTAAGTTAATCTGTGCCGAAGCAACGCTGGCTCTGGCTTGTTCGTCATTGGCCTGCGCAATTTTATAAGCCGTTTTGGCTGTTTTTAACTGAAAATCAGAAACCACCTTATTCTGAACAAGTGGTGTTAATTTATCAACTTCCAATTGAGCGTTTAAAATAGCCGCTTCTGCAGCATGTAAACTTGCTTTGGCATTGTTTAAAGCCTCGCGGTAAGGGTTTTCGTTAATTTTGAACAGGGTTTGTCCGGCAGTTACATAAGCGCCTTCGTTAACCAAAACGCTCTGTAAGTAACCGCTCACCTGCGGACGTACATCGATATCAACAGCGCCTTGAATAGATGCCGGATATTCAATATAGGTGGTTTCTGTACTCGAGCCAATCGCGCTTACAGGTAAAGCCGGTGGTGGTGGTGCAGCTGCAGCCTGATCAGGAGACGACTTACAACTCACCAGAATTATAGATAGAAGAGAAATTGTTAACAATAACTTAATGCTATTAAACTGTTTAACAGTGTTAAGTAAAGGGTACAAGCGATGTAGAGATTTCATATGATTAAATTTAATTGGAATTAGAGTGTATAATAATTTAACAGTGTTAAATTACGTTGTAAAAAAAATTAACTATTAATAGATAATGTAATGCCCTTGATGGCATCTTTTAAAATCTGTTGGTTTAACTCGTCTGTTGTTCTTCCATTCGGGCGAACCAGGTTAATGGAAATCAAACCATGGATGATAGACCAATAAGTGTAATACTTCATGCAGATATCATCATCAGAAACGGGTTGCTTCTCAAATAACGATTCAATTACGTCGCCTAACATACTACCTACGTTTTCGGCCTCTGGCATTGAATTTTTAACGGTACAACAAACCATATCCACACCGTACATCAATTGATAAAATTCTTTATGGGTAAAGGCGAAGTTCCAGTAGGCAATCCACATGGCTTCCATTTTATCTTCCGGAGATTCGTGTTTATCCCTGGCTTCGCGGATATCTTTCGCCAACATTAAATATCCTCTTCTGGTGAGTTCCAGTAAGATGCCATCTTTGTTAGAAAAGTATTCGTAAATAATTGGTGCAGTATATTCAATCTGGTCGGCAATTTTACGCATGCTCAATGCCTGCCATCCCTCTGTTTGCACAATGTTCAAGGCAGCATCCAGAATTTTGGTTCTGGTTTCATCTTTTAAACGTAGAATTCTTTCTTTACTTCCCATGACTGGAATATTAGGTGTAAATAATCTAACACCGTTAAGCAAATGTAGAACCAATTCCAGAATTGACAATCATGCATTTGTCATAAACATTTTATTACTTAGTTTTACAGCTGATAATCAACGATTAAAGTGTTTAAAAGCACATTCCGAATAAATTAATTTTCTCAAAAAATATAAAAAATGATTTTCCGCGAAGCAAAAACGACTGACATAGCTGCGATACAAATTGTCAGACATACGGTAAAAGAGAACACTTTGTCAGATCCGGCACTGGTTACTGACAAAGATTGCGAAGAATTTATTACACAACGCGGCAAAGGATGGGTTTGCGAAGTAGGTGGAGCAATAGTTGGGTTCTCCATAGTAGATTTAAAGGAGCATAATATCTGGGCGCTATTCCTTCGTCCGGAATTTGAAGGCAAAGGCATTGGCAAAGAACTACACCGGTTAATGATGGATTGGTATTTCGATCAAACGCATGAGCCGGTTTGGCTGGGCACATCGCCTAATACCCGCGCTGAAGAATTTTATAGCCGGCAAGGTTGGAAAAAAGTAGGCATGGTAAATAAAGGTGAAGTGAAATTTGAGATGAGTTATGAGGATTGGGTGAAACGAAGCGTATAAATAGTTACCACAAAGATCCTTAAAAGTAATCTTAATGCGAGCGCTATAATCTATAGTAATATTGCTGAGAAGGGTCGTCTTTCCCGCGCAGGCGGGAACCTTAATGCAACCTACAAACCCATACTAAGGCATTACGATTCCCAATCAAGTTGGGAATGACGATGCAGCGTAGAAAAGATTAACCACCAAGACACAAAGAACACAAAGCGAATTTCATGGTGTCTTTGTGCCTTAGTGGTAACAACCTAATTATTCCAGATAAAAGGCGCCTGTTTTACAAAGGCCTTCTCCCCTAACTGCTCAATAATAAACTGTGCTAAATTAGCCGCATTAATCTGTTCTCCATCACAATTAAGCAAACTTGTAGCTACGGGCGTTTGCTCGTCGGTTTGGATAATCATGGGCAACCGGATTAAAGTCCAATCGAGATTGCTTGCAGTTAAGTACTTGTACTCCTTTTGTTTATCTGCAGTGGAAACCGGATAGTTATCGTACATCCATTGGGTGGCAAATTGAGTCTTCGCATCTTTTTCATCGGCAGGCGTATCTACATTGATCCCGGCAATTACGATGTAACGTTTCAGATCAAAGGCCAGCATGGTCTTAATAATATTACCTGTTGATTGCGTAAAGATTGTTTTTTCGCTGGCAGGCTGCCCCATCCCCAATGCACTAATTACGATATCGCATCCTTCGATAAGCGCGTATACTGTTTCGGCATCTTTTACATCGCCGATTACGATTTCCAGCGTAGCATGATGGGTTTGAAGTTTTTCAGGATTTCTGATAAGGGCTTTTACCCCGATGTTTTGCGCCAGTAACGCTTTTAAAATATAAGCACCAGCTTTACCTGTGGCACCAATTAAAGCAATTTTTAAATCTTGCATGATGTTATTTATAAAATTTAGAAAATAATAGCTTATCCCTTGATCAGAACGATAAGGGATTTTCAGAATTGAATTCTGTTTGAGTTATATTTTATAAAGAGATTTTAATGGCACTAATTTAGGAAAAAAATATCATTTCGACTTAAGTGCAAACGGAATGGAAATCCTTCGACTCCGCTCAGGATGACGATGTAGCAAGACAAAACCGTCGAAGGACTGAACCATACAAGGCATATAAGTTACATATAAGCGCTATACCTAATGTGTTCTTACATTCCTTACATGGTAAAAAGAACTATAATAAAATTTAACCACTAAGACCCTGACCTGGAGCGAAGCGGAAAGCTACGCAGTAAAACAAGTTCAGGGTGACGAACCTAGAGAAAGTAAAATAGAAATCTATAAAATGATTAGGTTACAAACAGATTTATCGCTTGTGCTACCATAAACAGATTTTAATTAAAAAGAGTCGTCATCTCGACTGAAGCGCAGCGGAATGGAGAGATCTATCCAGGTAGATTTCTCCACCACGGCCGAACCGACTGAATGTGTCTTAGTGATAAAACACTAACCCTTAAACTTCTTCATAAAGTTACTCACACTTTCTTCCAAATTCCCATCAGCAATGGCTTTAACGAAAGCCGTACCGATAATTGCCCCATTGGCATACGAACAGGCCTTATCAAAAGTCTGTTTATCACTGATCCCGAAACCGATCATGGTTGGGTTCTTCAGATTCAGGTTTTTAATCCTGCTGAAGTAAGCCTCGGTAGTATTACCCACTTCGAGGTTTTTACCGGTAGTAGCTGATGACGATAACAAATAGATAAACCCATTGGTTAACCTGTCAATTTTATGGATCCGTTCTTCAGCAGTTTGAGGGGTAATTAAAAATACATTGCTCAGGTTATGTTTTTCGAAGCAATCTTTATAAAATTCCTCATATTCTACCATCGGCAGATCGGGAACGATACAGCCATCTACCCCTGCTTCGGCACAAGCTTCGCAGAATTTTTCAACACCAAACTGCAAAACAGGGTTTACGTAGCCCATTAACAAAACAGGAATGGTAACTTTCTTGCGCAAGTCTTTCAACTGTTCGAAAAGCAGCTTAAGTGTCATGCCCTGATCTAATGATTGTTTGCTGCTCGCCTGAATTACCGGCCCATCGGCAACAGGATCAGAATAAGGAAATCCGATTTCGAGCATATCGGCACCAGATTTCTCTAATAATTCGGCAATCTGTAAGGTATCGCCGGTATTTGGATAACCAGCGGTATAATAAATTGATAATATATTTTTCTTCTCCTGGAAGAGTTGTTTAATTCGGTTCATTTTTTTGAGATTGGAGATATGAGATTGGAGATATGAGATTGGAGATTAGGTGCTTATCAGAAAGCCCATCGTCTCATGTCTCATATCTATTGTCTCAAATCTATCTTAAAGATTAAAATATTTAATATAAGTATCCAGATCCTTGTCGCCACGGCCTGAAAGGCAAACCACTACGTTTTCGCCACCTTTAAATTCCATTTTTTCTAAGTAAGCCAGGGCGTGGGCGCTTTCGATGGCCGGAATAATTCCTTCCAATTGGGTGCAAAGCAAACCCGCTTCTAAACTTTCTTCATCGGTAATGGAAACATATTGGCCACGACCGGTTTTAAACAAATGTGCATGCTGTGGGCCAATACCCGGATAATCTAAGCCTGCCGAAACCGAGTGTGGTTCTACAACCTGTCCATCTGGCGTTTGCATTAAAATACTTCTACTACCGTGCAAAACACCTTCTTTACCCAGATAAGTGGTTGCAGCAGAAAATCCGCTCGACACCCCTTTTCCGGCTGCTTCAACAGCAATGAGTTTAACATTTTCATCGTCCATAAAATGGTAGAACATACCCATGGCATTACTGCCACCACCTACGCAGGCCAACACATAATCAGGTTGATCGCTACCGGTCTGCTCCAATAACTGCTTTTTCGTTTCCTCAGAGATAATCGATTGGAAAATGGCCACCATATCAGGGTAAGGGTGTGGACCCACTACCGAACCAATAATATAATGTGTATCAACAGGATTATTGATCCAGTCGCGCATCGCCTCATTAGTGGCATCTTTTAGGGTTTTACTTCCGGAGCTTGCCGGAACAACCTTTGCACCCAGCATTTTCATGCGGGCCACGTTAGGTGCCTGGCGCTCGATATCTACCTCGCCCATGTAAATTACGCACTCGAGGTTACGCAGCGCGCATACGGTTGCGGTAGCTACACCATGCTGACCAGCGCCGGTTTCGGCAATGATTCTTTTTTTACCCAGTTTTTCGGCCAGTAAAATCTGTCCGATGGTATTGTTGATCTTATGGGCACCGGTATGGTTTAAATCTTCTCTTTTTAAGAAAATATTAGCACCATATCTTTCTGAATACCTTTTGGCCAGGTATAAAGGTGAAGGGCGGCCAACATAATCTTTTAACAATTGATGAAATTCCTTTTGAAAATCGGCATCATCAATAATCTTTAAATAGTTTTGACGCAATTCTTCTACGTTTGGATAAAGCATTTCGGGGATGTACGCACCACCAAAATCTCCATAATATCCTTTTTCGTTTACTTTGTATTTCATAATATCTATCAACTAATCTGTCGCATTGAGCTTGTCGAAATGCTATACTAAATTCCTTCGACAGGCTCAGGATGACATTATTTCGTGCTCATTTCTTTAATAAATTCTTTAATCTTCTCTGCATCCTTTAAGCCCGGTTCAATTTCAAATCTGCTGTTTATATCCAGGGCATACAGGCGCTCATCATTTATTTCTTTTATGGCCGGTGCATTTTCTAAATCGATGCCGCCACTTAAAAAGTAGGGTTTGATGTAAGTATATCGGTCTAAAACAGACCAATCGAATGTTTTCCCCGATCCGCCATGTGTTTTGGTTTTGGTATCGAACAGGAAATAATCCACCACATTTAAATAAGCTTCGAGACCAGAAAAATCAAAATCTTCATCCATTCCGAAAGCTTTAATCACTTCTAAAGCAGAAAAGCTTGATTTTAATGCTGCACAATATTCAGGCGATTCGCTGCCATGTAACTGAACAGCCTTTAGCTTCAATGTGTTTACTTTATCTTTTACTTTTTCAAGGTCTTCATTTACGAATACCCCTACGGTTTTAATCTCAGCGGGAATGTATTTGATCAATTCGGCAGAAACGTCGCTGATCAACCTTGGCGATTTTTCATAAAAGATAAAACCCAGGTAATCTGGCTGCAGCTCGGCAACCGCAGCAATATTGGCTGCCAAACGCATGCCGCAAACTTTTAACTTTAACATGCCAATAGTTGTTTGAAACTGTTAAGTGCTTTTTTGCTCATTAACGATTCTTCTGCTTCGTAAAAACAATCAGCAAAAGATAACGTAGGTTTTATGGTTTTAATGGCCAGTGCCGAATTGCACAATACCACGTTGTTCTGCACATCGGTGGCTTCGCCATTTAATACATCCATAAATATTTTGGCGGATGATTCTACAGTATCGCCACCTTTAATCGCATAGGTATCAACCTTATCAAAACCCATATCCTGAAGCGTTAAAATCTGCTCGCCTTTATTCGAGAAGGTTTTCACATCGCAGGTTAACGAAACCTCGTCGTAACCTTCCAACGCATGTACAATGGTATAACTTTTATCGGTATCCTGGTATAAATAAGCATACAAACGGGCCAGTTCCAAACTAAAAACGCCTACCATCTGGTATTTCGGCTGTCCGGGGTTAACCATTGGCCCCAGCATATTGAAAAATGTTTTCACACCCAGTTCTTTACGGATCGGTGCCACAATTTTCATCGCCGGGTTAAACAACGGCGCATGTAAAAAACAGATCCCTGCGGCATCTAAATTACGCCTTAAAGTATCCTCATTATTGGTAAAAGTATAACCTAAATATTCCATTACGTTAGAAGAACCGCAGCCTGAAGAAACACCATAGTTACCATGTTTGGCCACATGATGACCGGCACCTGCCACCACAAATGAGGATAAGGTAGAAATATTGAAAGTATCTTTACCATCACCTCCGGTACCGCAAAGATCAATCAGTTCGTAACCCGATAAGTTTACTTTAACGCACATATCAAGCATCGCATCGCGAAAACCCTGCAACTCCTGCACGGTAATATTACGCATGGCATAAGCGGTAATAAAAGCGGCAATCTGCGAAGAATTAAATGCGCCTTCCGAAATGGAGATTAAAATGTTCTTTGCCTCTTCCCTGCTAAAACTCTTGTTTTCGAATAAATGGTTTAATATTTTTTTCATGTCTTGTATAACTCTTATCGTCATTCTATCTCCGTGGTCTGTGTCTCCACAAACCACTTAATATTTTATAAATCTTATATTATAGCTGCTGATCCCGATTAATCGGGACAGCATGACGATCCTTCAAAAAATTGCATAAAAAAAGGATTGCTTTTTGGGCAATCCTCTTCGTTGTGTTTAAAATATTTTAAAATATATAACAATAGAATTTGCCTAACGAATTTCGTTATGCCACCACCAATTGTTATTTAAGTTTTTAATTATCATGTTTGTATAAAGCAAATATTGACATAGTTTTTTAATATTCCAAAATCTTTCTAAAAATATATGGTTTTCTTTAAAAGAAAAGTACAGTTTAATGATGATTTCGGTTTCGGATCGAATCCTGTAACCAAAAACCAGCGCATGCTCAACCCCGATGGTTCAGCAAATATCGAACGTACAGGCCTGCCCTGGTTTAAGTTTGATGATACCTATACCCGTTTGGTTACCATGAGCTGGCCGCGGTTTTTCTTTGTTATCCTTGTAGCCTACCTCATTGTAAATACCATATTTGCGGTTCTATATAATGTGGTGGGGATCGAAAACCTGGAAGGTGCTAAAGGTTTAACCCTTCGTGATCAGTTTTTTGATGCCTTTTTCTTCTCCGCCCAAACCATTTCTACCGTGGGTTACGGTCATATTTCGCCACAGGGTTTTATTACGAGTATCCTGGCTGCTTTCGAAAGTATGCTGGGTTTATTGGCTTTTGCCTTGGCTACGGGTTTATTGTACGGCCGTTTTAGCCGGCCAACCTCTAAAGTGAGTTTCAGCAAAAAAATGGTGATAGCCCCTTACGAGAATGGCCATGGTTTAATGTGCCGCCTGGTAAATCTCCGCCGTAACCAGCTCATTGAGGTTGAAGTGCAGATGGTAATGTCGTACAACGAAACGGTTGATGGCAAGCATGTCAGGAGGTTTTACCCCCTGGCACTGGAGCGCGATAAAATCGGTATCCTGTCTTTAAACTGGACTTTGGTACACCCCATTACAGAGGAAAGTCCGTTTTATGAAAAATCGTTAACAGAGTTGCAACAGGCCGAGGTTGAAATTTTTGTGATGCTTAAGGCTTTTGATGATACTTTTTCGCAACACATTCATACCCGGACCAGCTATCAGGATGAAGAAATAGAAATGGATGCCAGGTTTGAGAAAATGTATTACCATAACGAGGAGGGTAAAATGGTAATGGATTATAGTAAGCTGGATAAGATTACGCGGACGGTGTAAAGGTTTTTATTATTTGCCTAGCTTATTAATATTTTATTTCCCTAGCGATACCGTCATTTCGAGCAGAGTGCAACGCAGTCGAGAACCCGAAGGCTCAGCGAAGCTAAATCTGTCTTGATAGATCTCTCCATTCCGCTTTGCTACAGTCGAGATGACGACCATTCTACGTCTGGTTTAAGTAGGTTCGGTAGGTGCAAGGAATAGAAACACCCTGCCTTACCGGTACACCTCCAAAAGAGGAAATTAAAAACTGATTCAGCGTTATCAACTTTAATAGCCAAGAAGCAAGAAAGTCGACAATGCTTACGAAGATGTCTTTCGTATAAAATCCAAAATATCCTGATACAATTGATTCCCACCAAAAATCATCTGGCTGATCATCGGAACATGGCTTTTGCCCTTAATCTCTTTTATTTCTACCGGAACATTATTGGCTTTCAGTTTTTCGTATAACCTTGGCGTTTGCAATTTAATGGCACCATAGGTTTTGCTTCCATAAAAAAGCAGGTGCGGGTTTTTGATGTTGTTTACATAAGCCAGTGGCGAAGCCGCTTTCCAAACCGCGGGCTGATCGGTAAAAGTCCGGATGAAATCGAAGTGAAAATGGTCTTTTTCAGCTGTGGTTAAATATTCCTCCATATCTAATCCAAAAGGATCGTTCAGGATTACCCCTTTAACCGGGTTTTTAATACCAGCTTTTTTAAAATATTTAGGATCGGCGTTAATCAGTTCGGCAAGATGTGCCCCAGCCGAGTGCCCCATCATAAAAATCTTCTCCGCACTCCCCGTGTATCCGGCGATGTGTTTTTCCACCCATTTTACTGCCGAAGCACAGTCATCGCCCATTTTTCCGTACTGAACATTTGGTGCCAAGCGATAGTTGATGATTACCGTAACCACGCCCTTGCGCGCAAAGTTTCTGCCTAACCACCAATAGGTCTCTTTTTTGCCACTGCTCCACGAACCGCCATGAATAAATATCAGAACAGGTTTATTTTTGATGCTGTCGTTTTTATAAAAAATATTCAGCGTATTGGCTGCATCGGCATTGCCTGCATAATTGATATTTTTAGCCTTTTTTACCTGGGCCGAAGAAAGTATCGTTTGAAAAAGGAGCATCAGTAAAGCAAGGAATTTGTACATAAAAAAGATTTAACGCTTCACTTAATAAACGAAATTGTTGTAAAGGTGGATTTGTTAGTAGCGGGTATTAGGTAGAAAGTATCAGGTATCAATACATTTATATAGACGCCAAGCACACCCACTAACGCTATTAGCCTTATGGTTTAAACCCTTCATCTTTATACCGCAACCGCTCTGGCCCGGATCCGATATCAGATTTATTTCAGGCTCTATTCTATCTAAAATATATAAGACTAGGCGCTAAACAATTGTACTGGGTCTTCGACTCCGCTCAGACTGACAATTAAAGTATCAGGTATAAAGACATTTGTATAGACGCCAAGCACACCCACTAACGCTATTAGCCTTATGGTTTAAACCCTTCATCTTTATACCGCAACCGCTCTAGCCTTGATCTGATATCAGATTTATTTCAGGTTCTATTCTATCTAAAATATAAAAATATATAAGATTAGGCGCTAAACAATTGTACTGGGTCTTCGACTCCGCTCAGACTGACAATTAATCTAGCTTAAACTGCCAACATAACTGTGCCACCGAAACGCCAAACGCTAACCGCAATACGCTATTCTATTTACCTTAGGCCTTAAGCCTTAATCAGCGGATTCTTTTCTTTCGCAAACAGATCAAAAACCTTTTTATCTACAAAAGCCGGGAAGAGTTTATTCATCCAAACGGCTAATTTTCCTTGTCCGGTCATGATTAAGGTACGTTTACGTTTTTCGATACCGTCGGCAATAATGCCGGCTACTTCCTCTGATGTCATCATTTTGCCTTCATCCATACTGGTTTCGCCATGAGCAGCACCATCTTTTGATAAAGCGGTTACCCTGATGTTGGATGCGGTAAAACCAGGACAGGCCAATAAAACATTTACGCCGGTTTTTAGCAATTCGGTGCGCAAAGACTCCATAAAACCGTTCATCGCAAATTTAGAGGCCGAATAACCCGTTCTGCCCGGCAAACCGCGGAAACCTGCAATTGATGATACACCAACCACAGTACCTTTGGTTTTCAAAATCTCGGGCAAAGCATATTTGGTACAATAAACCGTCCCCCAAAAGTTCACATCCATCAGGTTTTTAAGCACCGATAAATCAAGATCGTTAAAGAGTGCACGCATGGATAATCCGGCATTGTTTACCAGAATATCGATCTTTTGAAAAGATACTAATGCTTGTTTGATAATCAGTTCGCAATCTGCCTCTTTACTTACATCGGCCTGAACGGCTACCGCCCTGATGTTATATTTTTTCTCCAGATCGGCGGTAATTTCGCAAAGGGTTACATATTGACGGGCAGCTAAAACCAAATTAGCACCACGCTTAGCAAATTCTTCCGCACAGGCTTTTCCGATTCCGCTCGATGCACCAGTGATGATGATTACTTTATTTTTTAGGTTCATTTATAGTAGCAAGTATTGAATAGCAAGTATCAAGACTGGATACTGCTTTTATTTTTATATTAATATAATTTGGCTAAAAAGTGCTTTACCATTATTTCATCATTGCAGTTTCGTAAGGTACGCGGGTTACAATCGATCTGCCGAGCGTAATTTCATCGGTATATTCCAGCTCGCCGCCAAAAGCAATACCCCGCGCAATGGTCGTTACTGGAACATTAAACTCCTTTAATCTTTTATACAGGTAAAACAATGTGGTATCGCCCTCCATATTCGGACTAAGGGCCAAAATCACCTCTTTAATCCCTCCTGCTGCCATTCTGGTTATTAATCCATCAATAAACAGATCAGAAGGGCCTACGCCATCCATCGGAGAGATTAAGCCGCCCAAAACATGGTAAACCCCAAAATACTGACCGGTATTTTCGATCGCCATTACATCACGGGTATCTTCAACCACACAAATGGTTTCTTTATCGCGTTTTGGCGAAGTACAGATCTCACACACCACGTAATCGGAAATGTTATGGCAGGTGCTGCAATGTTTAATCTGCTCTTTAAGTTTTATAAAAGTATTGCCAAACTGGTTTACCTCTTCCTGCTCTTTGTTTAAAAGATGTAATACTAAACGTAAAGCTGTTTTTTGCCCTACACCAGGAAGTTTCGAGAATTCGTTTACCGCATCTTCGAGCAGTTTGGATGAAAAATTCATAATGCAAAAATAGGTAAAATGGTTCATTGGTTCAATAGTCATTGGTTCATTCGTCATTAGTTCATCAGGCTATTTGACTTCCGACTTCGTACTCCGGACTTCCGGCTCAAGAATATTGCTTGGTTTGATACTTTTCTTTACATTTATCAGCTTAACACAAAACTATGTCTCCAACCATTCTCTTATGTTTTCTGATCGGCTATTTTTTACTGCTGATTATTATTTCGTTCGTAACCTCAAAAAAATCATCTGATAATTCTACTTTCTTTGTCGCCAACCGGAATTCTAAATGGTATTTAGTTGCCTTTGGCATGATAGGAACCGCACTTTCGGGTGTTACTTTTATATCGGTACCCGGAGAAGTTGGTGCACCCAGTGGAAACCAGTTCCAATATTTCCAGTTCGTTCTGGGTAATGCAGTTGGTTTTATCATTATCGCCACAGTCCTGCTTCCACTCTATTACCGGATGAATTTAACCTCCATTTATAGTTATATTGAAAAGCGGTTGGGGCATTACAGTTACAAAACAGCAGCATCGATATTTTTATTGAGCCGCACGCTCGGATCAGCAACAAGGTTATACCTCGTAGTGATTGTTTTACAGCGTTTTATATTCGATAATTATGGCGTTCCGTTCTGGTTAACGGTTTTAATTTCCTTGGCCCTGATCTGGTCGTACACCTTTAAAGGCGGATTAAAAACCATTATCATTACCGATACACTGCAGACTTTTTTCCTTGTACTTTCAGTTTTTCTGACGATTTATTTTATCTGCAATAGTCTTAATTTTAATATTCCACAGGCATTCGAAACCATAAAAACCAGCAGTTATTCGAAAATATTCTTCCTGGATGATTTCTTGACCAATAAATTCTATTTCAGCAAACAGTTTATCGGCGGTATCTTCGTTACCATCGCCATGACGGGTTTAGATCAGGATCTGATGCAGAAAAACCTGAGCATGGGCACCATCAAAGAGGCACAAAAAAACATGTTTACTTTTACAGGGGTATTCGTAATCCTGAATGTTTTCTTTTTAAGCGTGGGTGCATTGTTATACATTTTTGCAGCGAAAAACGGCATCGATATTCCATTAGATCACATTACCGGAAAACCGAGAACAGATTTATTGTTCCCTGAAATTGCCTTAAATAACCTGGGTGCTGTACCCGCAATTATATTCATGCTGGGTCTAACGGCCGCAACCTTTGCCACAACCGACTCGGCACTTACAGCCTTAACTACATCCTTTTGTGTCGACTTTTTAGGCATGGCGAAAGCAGAAAATGTAAATGCGAAAGACGCCGTAAAAAAACGTCATACCGTACACGTGGCATTTTCTATTCTAATGTTTTTGGTGATCGTTGTGATCAATGCATTGAACAGCTCATCGGTAGTCAGTTTGATTTTTACCATTGCCTCTTATACCTACGGACCGCTTTTAGGACTATATAGTTTTGGATTATTTGTAAAAAAACGTGGTCTTCACGATAAATTAGTGCCGATAGTTTGCTTATTATCACCTTTTTTATGTTACTTGCTTTCCACGTATTCTACCACTTTATTGGGCGGTTACGTTTTTAGTGTTGAACTGATTTTGATTAACGGTTTAATCACATTTATAGGCTTGTTGTTCATCAGTAAAAAAACCGATGCGCAAACCAGATTTTAATATTAGAATAACAGTATATGACGAGTGGAGAAAAAATTAGAAGCGCTTTTGAAAACAAAGACTGGCAAGAAATTAAAGTAACAGATTCTTGGCAAATTTTTAAGATCATGGCCGAGTTTGTAGACGGTTTTGAAAAACTGGCTAAAATTGGCCCGTGTGTTACCATTTATGGTTCGGCCCGTACAGCCCAAACGCATCGATACTACCAATTGGCAGAGCAGTGCGGTAAATTATTAACCGATCGTGGTTATGGTGTAATTACTGGCGGTGGTCCTGGTATTATGGAGGCCGGTAATAAAGGCGCCCACACCAATGGGGGTAAATCGGTAGGTTTAAACATCGAGTTGCCTTTTGAGCAGTTCCACAATAAATATATCGATCATAATAAATTGCTGGAGTTTGATTATTTCTTTGTGCGCAAAGTAATGTTCATGAAATATAGTCAGGGTTTTGTGGTTTTACCTGGTGGTTTTGGCACCATGGATGAACTTTTTGAAGCTTTAACCTTAATCCAGACCGGAAAAATTGCACGTTTCCCAATCGTATTGGTGGGTGTTGATTATTGGGGTGGATTAATCGATTGGATTAAAGGGACGATGTTGCAGAAGGAACACAATATCCACGAAGAAGATTTAAACCTTTTCAGACTGGTAGATACCGCTGAAGAAGCTGCAGAGCACATTTTCCGTTTCTACGATAAATATGTACTTAAACCGAATTTCTAGGTTGGTTTAATGGTTCATTTGCCATTGGTTCATTAGTCAGTTGCAGATGGTTAACTGAAAACTGCCAACTGTCAACTGAAAAAGTGCTTACAAAAAATAAGCACTTTTTTTATGTCTTCATTTATTGTAACAACTGGAGAAAACTGCTATCTAAAATAAAACGTATCTAAAATGTCGAAATTTATCAGCTGGAAAAACAATTGGTTAAGTGGAAACTTTCAACTTTTTGCCGATAGTGTACAAAAAGGGGCAATCACTTTTGGAACATGGAAAAGCGATGCAGAAAGCATGTTAGAGGATAAAAACTATTTCTTCTCGAACGAGGGCTTTTGGCAATCGAGCACCAAGGTAATTGATAGAAAAACAAATGAAACGGTGGCCATGATTACTTACGACACCTGGAAATCGAAAGCGGTAATCAGCTTAAAGTCGGGTGAACAGTACGAATGGAAATCGACAAATTTATGGCGTTCGCAATGGACGGTGAGCAATTATAAAGATGAGCACATTATATACAGCGCTAACAGCAGCAGTGGAGCATTATCGTCTGATACCGACAACGAATTATTGATTATAGCAGGCTTATTTATTAAGCAGATCTATAATAAACAGGCAATTCTGCTTATTGTGTGCTTCGTGCCGATCATTACAGCATCGACACTTCATAATTAGTGATAAATTAAATCCTTTTGTGAGATGGAACAGGTATTAAATTGGAGAAAAGGTTTATTTGATAGCAATTATCAGGTATTTAACAACGGACTATTAAAATTTTCGCTGAATTTTAGTTCGTGGCAAAATTCGGCAATAGCCACTACCCAGGCAGGTATTTACCTGTTAAAAAGTGAAGGGTTTTCAAAACCTGAAACTAAATTGCTGAACAATCAGAATGAGGTATTAGCTATAATTACTTACGACTGGCTTCGTTTTAAAGCAAAAATTGTATTTGCCTCTGGCGATAATTTTGACTGGAGCTTTCAAAACAGCTGGTTAAGCCGGTGGTCGATAAACGACCATCAGCATAAACAGATCTTGTTCAATGCTTCAAGCGGAAATGGAATGTTACATAGCAATGTAGACGACGATAAACTGATTTTATGCGGGCTTTTTATCCGGGAATATTATTCGAGGCTTCTTGTTGGTTTTATCATTTTTATGTTTATACTGTTTAGTTTCAAGAATATTTTTTAGATTCTGCAGATTGTTCTTCGAAGTCTATTTCTAAACGAGATCGTCATGCTGAATTTATTTCAGCATCCATACTTCATATAGACCCCGAAATAAATTCAGGGTGACGCACCACAACAATCTGGTCTTAGCGTCTCGCTAAGACATTAGAAAATACTATACTTAATTTACGGAATTATTTTAGCGAGACGCTACGACTAGAGTTAGCATCTATCTTTCATATAAGACCCACAATCTGGTATTAGCGTCTCGCTAAGACATTAGAAAATACTAAATTTAAGTTACAGAACTATTGTATGTCGTAGCGAGACGCTAAGACTAGAGTCAGCTGAAGAAGATGCTGAAACAAGTTCAGCATGATGATACCCGATAATAACACAATCTGGTCTTAGCGTCTCGCTAAGACATTAGAAAATACTATACTTAATTTACGGAACTATTTTATCTCGTAGCGAGACGCTACGACTAGAGTTAGAACTATTGTATGTCGTAGCGAGACGCTACGACAAGAGTCAGACTTTTTAGGTTATCCCAAAATCTCTTTTATTTTTTCGGTTGGTCTGGCGATTATTGCTTGGTCTCCTGAGATGATAATCGGTCTTTCAATTAAAATAGGATGTGCAACCATGGCATCAATCCATTCTTCATCAGTCAAGCTTTTTCCTTTATAATTTTCGGTAAAAACCTTTTCCCCTTTACGGATCAATTCTAATGGTTTAATACCCAGTTTTCGAATAATTTCTTTTAGTTCGCTTTTATTGGGTGGGGTTTCCAAATAATAAACCACCTCGAAAGCCTTTCCGCTTTTTTCAAGTTCATCCAAGGCACAACGGCTTTTGGTGCATCTGTTATTATGGTAAATCGTAATCATTTAGAAATTTTTAAAGTCCGCTTACGCCACCGCTAACCACCAGTTTCATGGCATCGGCTGCAGTCATATCCAAATCCGTTACCTTAGTTCTTGGTACAATGCAAAGCTGCCCTGCAAAAGAATAAGAAAGTGGAAAATATACTGCAACTTCATCGGGTAGATTGAGTTTATGCAGATCGTTCTGCGTTAAAAATCCAATCTTTTTTAGGCCTCCTTCCACTTCTACCAGCACCGGGTGGTTAAATTTCTTCTCATCACCTACAAAAGCCTCAGTTAAATCTTTTATAGAAGAATAGATAAAATTAAGCAAGGGCAGCCGCTGCATAATCCGTTGAAACCAATTGTACATGGGTTCGGTTACCAAATTGGTTACAAAGATACCGGCCAGCAAAATAAGTGCTAAAACCGTCAGCAAACCTAAACCAGGGATGTTCCGGCTTTCTCCTGTATTTGGATTTACGCCTAAAATATTGTTTACATTCAACCAGCTATCTACAGTTGTAACCGCCCAAACCACAATAAAAATACTTACGGCAATGGGCACAACAATTAATAAACCTTTAATCAAATAGTTTAAAATAGCTTTCCCGACTTTATTCATGGTGCAAAAATAACATTTTTTTTAGTTCATTCGTGCGGGAGTTCTACAGTTCATTCGTCATTGGTTCATTTGTGGTAAAGTGTTCATTGGTTCATTAGCCATTGGTTCATTTGTGCTGGGTGCATAGCCTTGCAATACGTATAAGAGATTTTATTTGGCACATTTACCTGGTTTATTGCACCTAACGTGTACCCAGGCAATTCTCCATACCAATAAACTATTAAACAAAAAAGCTGATAGGCAATATGTTACACTAATGGCCAATGAACCACTGAACGAATGAACTTATAGGCAATACGCTACACTAATGGCCAATGAACCACTGAACGAATGAACTAATAGGCAATAGCTACACCATTGACCAATGAACAACTGAACGAATGAACTACACAACTATTCATAGAAATAAACCCGTTTAACCCTTTGCGAGATATTGGTTAGAATTTCATACGGAATGGTGCCGATATCTTTGGCCAGCTGCATAATGGTGTGCTCCTTATTAAAAACAATAGCCTCATCGCCTGGTTTAACATCAATGCCTGTGATATCTAACATGGTCATGTCCATGCAGATTGAACCAATGGTAGGCACCAAGTTGCCATTGACGAGCATTTTACCTATTCCATTACCAAAATACCTGTTATAGCCGTCGGCATAGCCAATTTTTACAGTTGCTATTTTTCCGCCATTGGGCATTACACCCTTCCTGCTGTAACCTACAGTTTCGCCTGGGGCTAAAGTCTTCACCTGGGTAACCGTAGTTTTAAGTACCATTACGGTCTGCAAACCCCGGTTATTCGCCAATGCAGCATCAAAACCATATAAGCCTATGCCCAAACGAACCATATCCATTTGCCCTTCCGGCCAACGCGAAATACCCGAAGTATTGGAAATATGAAGTAGAGGTTTATATCCTAAAACACCTACCAGTTGATTTGCGATGGTTTTAAACCTCTCAATCTGCTGTTGCGTAAATCCATCATGTTCTGCCGCATCACTTGCCACCAGGTGAGAAAAAATACTTTGCACTTTTACCTTTGCCGAATCTTTAAGCAGATTAGACAATGTGTCGATCTCCGACTGGTCAAAACCTAAACGGTGCATACCGCTATCTATTTTAATATGGATGGGGTAATCGAAATCATAATCTGATAATGCGTTTAAAAAGCTATTCAGAATTTCTATGCTGTAAATTTCGGGTTCGAGCTTGTGTTTAATAATGGCTTCGAAAGCAGATTCCTCCGGACTCATCACCATAATGGGTAAAGTGATGCCCGCTTTACGCAAGGCAATGCCTTCATCGGCATAGGCTACCGCCAGATAATCTACCTTATGGAACTGCAATAAATTGGCAATTTCAAAACTTCCGCTCCCATACGAAAAGGCTTTAACCATGGCCATCATTTTAACACCTGGTTTGATTTTAGAACGGTAAAATTGCAGATTACCAACCATGGCATTCAGATCGATTTCTAAAACCGTATCGTGTATTTTCTGGGTAAGGAGTTTACTGATCCGGCCAAATTCGAACCGTCTCGCCCCTTTTACCAATATGGTTTCGTGGTTAAACTGTAAACCGGGGAAAGCATCGATAAAGGCATTGGTATCGTCGAAAAACTGCGCCTCAAACTTAAAAAGATCAGCATACTTCGAAATATGAGTCCCAATTCCAATCAGGCGGTTTACCTTCTTCTGTAAAAGCAATTCGGAAATCTCCGTGTATAAATCCAGATCATCTCTCCCCGTTTCAAATAATTCGGAAAGAATAACGGTTTTCTTTGCATGCTGATTCTGTTGATTTAAAAAATCCAGGGCAATGGCCAATGAAGAAATATCTGCACTGTAAGAATCGTCGATAATGGAACATTGGTTAATCCCATTTTTCAACTCTAAACGCATGCTCACATGACTTAGTTTTTCCAAGCGTAAATCGGCCTGCTCTGGCGTATAACCTAAAGCCAATAAGGTTGCCCAGCAGATCATTCCATTTTCTATTGAAGCTTTATCTTTAAAAGGCAAAATGCATTCGATTTCCCTATTTTGATAAATGGCCCTCAGGTAGCAATTGCCTTCGATGGGTTCAACCGCAATAACCTGAAGATCTGCCGCTTGCTTGCTGCTCCAGCTAAACTGTTTTTTACCAGGTAGCTCTTTTACACCTATTTCGCTTACATATTCAGGCGAGTAAATAAACAGTTCGGATGCTGTAAAGAGTTTCAGTTTCTCCGTTAGTTTTTCCTTTTTAGAACTGAATCCTTCGGCATGTGCTTCGCCGATATTGGTTAAAATTCCGATTTCTGGGCGGATAATTTCAGCTAAATGCTGCATCTCGTTAACGGCAGAAATACCAGCTTCAAAAATACCCAGGCTATGATCGGCCTCAATCTGCCATATCGAAAGTGGTACGCCAATCTGTGAATTATAACTTTTCGGGCTTTTAACAATATTAAAATCAGCTGCCAAAAGCTGGTAAAGCCATTCTTTAACAATTGTTTTTCCATTACTCCCCGTAATACCGATGGTTTTTAAATCAAATTGATTCCGGTGTTCGATAGCAAGTTTTTGTAGCGACGCTAAAGCATCATCTACCAGTAAAAAGTTGCAGTCGGGGTACTCGTTAATATATTTCGCTTCGGTAATTACAAAATTCCTGATTTCCTTTGCATAAGCATCTCTAATAAATTCATGTCCGTCGCGGTGCGAAGACAGCGCAAAAAACACAGAATTTTCCGGAACCAAAACCGAACGGCTATCGACCACCAGATATTGAATAATGACCTGTTCATCAACTAATTTGGCATCGGCATTTAAAATTTCGGCTATTTTGGCAATGGTGTATATTGGATTTTGCATGCTATTATATTCAGAAAAATACGGTAATCGCTATTATTTTTACGAATTTCAGTAAATAATTATGAAAAGCAGTAAACAAGAGGCAGTATTATTAGATAAAAAACAAGCGCTGGTAAAAGCCGAGCATTTTTGTGCTTACCAGGAGCGCTCGCAAAAGGAAGTGCGGTATAAACTGGTAGAATGGGGCATGCGCGGCGATGAACTGGAAGAAATAATCAGCGAACTGATTTTGAATAATTTTTTAAATGAAGAAAGGTTTGCAAAAAGTTATGCATCGGGCAAATTCAACATTAAACATTGGGGGCGTGTTAAAATTAAACAGGGTTTAAAATTGAAAGGTGTACCGGATAAAATTCTGCAAAAGGCAATTTACAGCATTGATGATGATGATTATTTACAAACGATAGAAAAATTGGCCATTAAAAAAGCGGAGCGTTTGAACGAAAATGATCCGTTTAAAAGAAAAAATAAGCTAATGGGCTACCTTCAGGCAAAAGGTTTTGAAACTGATTTAATTTTACTTGTACTGAAAGCCAGCAATTTAAATTAAATATTAAATTTTTAACAAGAAATCTCTTGACAGAAATATAAATCTGCCTATATTTGCATCACCAAAACGAAACAACAACATCAGTTTTGTTCATGCGAAAGTAGCTCAGTTGGTAGAGCACGACCTTGCCAAGGTCGGGGTCGCGAGTTCGAATCTCGTCTTTCGCTCTATAAATGCCTTCCTACCAGAAGGCATTTATTTTAAAGTTAACCAAGCCGATGGAGATCGGCAGTGGCTAATGCTCGGGTGGTGGAACTGGTAGACACGCAGGACTTAAAATCCTGTGCTTTCAAAGGCGTGCGGGTTCGATTCCCGCCCCGAGTACACTCAAAAAAAATCGAATGAAAACCTTTCAGAAATGAAGGGTTTTGTTGTTTATGGTCATTTTTCTTTATAGATCGAAAGGCTAATGCCCGGATGGTGGAACCGATAGATACGTCCCGACATAAGTCGGGATGCTTTCAAAGGCGTGCGGGTTCGATTCCCGCCCCGAGTACATAGTGTAAAAAGGATAGTGCTTTAAAAGTATAGCGTCATTCGTAACGTCATACTTTATATGAGGAATAAAGAAACTTGATTTACAGTAAGTTATAAAATTAAGTTCGATTCCTGTTCTGGGCACATTAAAGATTACAAAGACTATCAAAGACCTGCAAATTAATAATTTGCAGGTCTTTGTGTTTTTAACCATTACTAACTTTCACAAATAATCTCCAAATTAATTAGCGTCATTCGTGCGTCTTTTAAATTTAAAAAAAAAGACGCACGAATTTATACTTAAATAATTGATTTTCAAGATGTTCAAAGCATGAACATCTTGTTTTCCAAGGTAGTCAATCCGACATTTGTTTAACTTAAATTAATTAGTTATGTTGGAAAAGAGCTTTGGATTGCTTTTCTATTTGAAGCAACCAAAAAATCAGAGGAGGAAAGATCGCTTTGTTTATTTAAGGATCACCGTTGATGGAAAGTCGAAAGAATTGTCAACCAAACGGAAATGGCTTCCAGAACGATGGAACCAGGATTCAGGTATAGCTGCGGGAACAAAAGAAGACGCTCGTAGTCTAAATGATTTCCTAGAATCCTTGAAAGCTAAAGTCTATGAAGCAAAGAAATTGCTGTTGGATACAGGCAAAAGGGTAACAGCAGATTTGCTTAAAAATCTAATTACTGGAACTGGCCCTGAAAGGCGGAAAATTCTTGAAATTTTCAGGAAGCATCTACAGGTAATGAACAGTTTGAAAAATATAGAATTCAAGCCTGCCACTATACAGAGATATCAAACTGCTTTTAACCATCTAAGTTCATTTATCAAATTCAAACTAGAAATTGACGATCATAACACAGATTATGATTTGGATCTCCACGAACTCACACATGCGTTTATCAAAGAATACTACTATTGGTTAAGGGGAGAAAAAAAGCATTCCTACAACTCGGCTGTCAAATATTTAAGCTTACTAAAAAGCATCACCATCCAATGTAGGAGAAATGGTTGGCTCTATTTTGATCCGTTTGCAGATTTTAAAACTAACCCTAAAGATATACCGGTAACTCCATTGCGTAGAAAGGAGCTTGAAGCCATAAAGGCAAAGACGTTCAGTACCGAAAGGCTTACAGCAGTAAGGGACATGTTCGTGTTCAGCTGTTATACAGGTCTTGCTCATACTGATATCAAACATTTAAACTCGAGCCAGATAGTACTCGACGATGATGGTAAAAAGTGGATTATGTCGGCCAGAGAAAAAAACGATAATCCGATCAAGGTTCCTCTTTTAAAAATACCCAATCAGCTTTTGGAAAAATATGCACAGCATCCTAAATGCATTGAATCAGGCAAGGCCTTCCCGGTTCCATCTAATCAAAAAACAAATGAGTATTTGAAGGAGATAGCTGCTCTGTGTGGAATAAACAGGCGTTTGACATACCACATTGCACGACATACTTTCGCTACGACGGTCGCTCTAAGAAACGGTGTTCCTATCGAATCTGTTTCTGGTTTATTATCCCATAAAACACTAAAGCAAACGCTGCACTATGCAAAGGTGATAGATGAAAAACTTGCCGAGGATATGGATAAATTAGAGCAAAAGCTGGAAACGCTTGAAAAGCAGGATGCCTTGAGAGACAATTTAAAATTAGCAGAGATAACAACTGCAAATGTTGTTGAGCATCGCGAGCTCGATATTTCAGTAGCGGTATCTAAAACAGGTTAGACATAATAGAACATCAGAAAGTGCTAACACGAACCGTAAAATAAAAACGAGGATGTCATTTAGGGACATCCTCGTTTGCTTTAAATTTAGATACACAGTGTTATACTACTTCCGTCTCTAGGGTGATATGAGGGATGGTATTTCACATACCCCATGTGTACCAGCTCTTTTAAATATCGATGGTAAGTAGCGATGCTCTTAATATGAGAAATACCCATAACCTGCCGACGGGAAATTTGTACCGTCCGGAAGGAGTTATTCTCAATTGCAATATGAAATATTGCCATGATTATTGCCACATGGATGGCTTTAATCTTTAGGTCCCTTGACATCAATTCTAGATACCTATTCATAAGACCTGCATTTTCTTCTCTTTTCATCTCCACATTTTTATTCAAACAAGGCCTCTATTTCTTTCTTATTGTAGTAGTAGACACCTAATATCTTTTTAGGCGTGATTTTGCCACTAATCCTCAAATTCTGAAGAGAGCTAAATGAAATTTTTAATATTTTTTTCACCTCGGCACTCTTTAGCCATTCATTCTGTTTCTCGATCGGCCGTGCTTTGAGCAATTCGGCAATTTCATTTAGAAGGTTTCTTCCAAATTCTTCTAAGTCCTCTTTTGTTAAAATCTCTACGCCCATCCCCTTTCACGTTTTCACTCCCACAAATTCAATTTTACTTCCACGAAACCTGTTAAACGACGGCGTGTACCTTATGTAACCATACTCCGCTAACTCTTTCATTGTCCTTTGATAGGTGTAGCGTCCTCCTATTTTTGCAATTGGCATTACCTCGTGAGAAAAAACCAATAAAAAATTATTTTTTCCATTTTTTAGCCAGGCCCAGTATAATGCTGAGAAAACCGCAATATGAAATGGCCCGATTTTAGGATCGCTATGTATTTTTTCAAAAAAAGAAAGAAACGCTTGCATAACTTGATCTCCCGATGCTCCACAATTCTCCATCACCAATTTATCAAACGATTTTCATTTTACTTCTGGCAGCCTGTTGTTGCTTAATCTCCACTTTTGATGACACCTTACTTTCGCGCTCTTTATTCTTTTCGTTAAGGTACTGAGCGCTAAAAACGCTTAGCTGCCTTGGATTGGCCTCAATCTCTAACCCTCCATTATTACCAACTGAAGTTAAACGTACCGTTTTCCCATTTTCAAGTGCTGCCGTAACCTTTAACCGCTCTGCAGGATCTTGTCCTTCCTTTGCCTCGATCTCTCTTAACAGCTTATCCAGATCAAAACCATATTCTTTTGGAAACGACATTAATTTACAATTGCCCATGGCATCCCGGTCGTTAAAATCGAGACTGTGCCAATTATCTCCGGATTTGACGGACTTACCTGCAAGCAATCGGTAAGCATGATCAGCTGAAAGATTCTGAACAGCATGGTCCAATTTAAGCGTACCGCCTTCCTTAGGCCTGCCTTCAATTTTTAGAACAGCTATCGCTTCTTTAATCTGGTAATCTCCATTGAAATCTTTTTGCATATTGATCTTAAAGGACATCATTTCCTTCTCTGAAACATTATAGGAAACAGGAATAATAAATTCCTGTTTCCCAAGCCTGGCCTGCTGTTCAAATTCCTTAACCGCAGCACCAAGGCCTTTTAGATTAAGTGCCGATTTTACAGCATCATAGTTGCGTTCAATAGCGATCCGGGTAGACGCTCTTTCCCGGTAAATTATGAAAGACTGCATTAGCCTATACAAAATGCGGGGGAATAATCCTGGATAAAGTGCCTTCTCGATATCCCGTCGCTTCTGCTTCAATATGGCAAGCTCAATACGTTCATCCACATTAGCCCCTTTACCATAACGGATTTCCATTCCTTCCAAATAAGCCAATTTTTCCTTCAGGAAAGGACCTTCTTTTACCCACTCAGCTCCGAATTTCCTGGAAATGCGTGCTTCCCGTTCTGCCCATTGCTCCTGCTCTGTTTCAAACCTTATCGTTGCCATTATGTACCTATTTAATACAACCCATTAAAACTTACGAGCTACTTAACTGGCCCTCATCCCTCTTTTTCTGGTTTGTTTCTGCTCCGGCTCCCCATCTTGGGTATCTTCTTTCTGGTTTGCTTTTTTCGAGTTCCCTTGTTTTTGTGATTCTGTTTGATCCTGCTCCCTTTTCAGCGAAAGGATTAGAGGCTGCATGTTCTGATCATATTTATTGATCGTTTGATTCTGAGGATTGGCCTGGAAATTCAATTTGGTAGTTGAATCGTCTTTTTCAATATAACTTACGGATTGAACATTTCCCCTCCTAAGTGAACTCACCAGACGGCTAAAATCTTCCTCCGTTTTGTTTTCATACAACGGATGTGCCCGAAGCTCTTTTTCCAATTTTTCAACCGGATAATTATAAATTTTTTCAATAGGATGCTGCCCGTTGTTGTCGACCTTTGTAAAGTCAATATACTCCCAGGCATTGTACACCCGGTTTTTAGCTGGATCTTCCTTGTTCACGTAAACAAAGTTTTTATTGACCGCCCTGCCACACATTTGATTGTAAGCCTCTTTTAGCGTAATGGTGCTATTAATGAAAGTCTCTTTATTGGAGCCATTTTCCGCTTTGCCCATTATCTTTACCGGTCCTTTGAACTTATAGTTTCTTGTATAATCAGGTTGGTCAGCCTGTTTCACTGTGATATCATAACTGTCCGCAAAATAGTTGCCCTTTTGAGAAAGCCCACAGTTGACCCTTACTTCAGCACTTCCGTCACCGTAAACTTCCTTCAGGGCAAGTGTAAATTTTTCATTTCCTTCCGCCATATTGCGGACCAGCTCATCTCTCGATATACCTTCCATCCCGGTATAAAGGAATGTTTTTTCCAATGCCGATAAATTTTCGGCTTTCAAATTTTCTAATTCCATAATCATGTCTTTTACTTTGTTTCCTAAATAATAATTCTGTTCAATAAGTGGGATGTCAAAAGGAATAGACCAACTTCCCTCTTTTCCATCGAATACGGACATATTTTGTCCAACTGTTAGAAGCGCGTTTGCTAGCGGCTCGATATCTGCAACATCTCTATCTAGCCCTAAATTATTCCTGTTAATCGTGAAGATCTCATCTACTGTCAGGAACTGTGCATCACTTTTATACAATACAACATCAGCTCCGGTCTCTAGCTCGGCGTACAAAGCCCACAGCAATTTTGTGATATCCGTATTGCGAAGCCTCATTAATCGATGTTTTTTGCTGCTACAATATTTTTATTCTTCACCTTAAATCCCAAGTTCCTGCCCCCATTAGCTTCCATAAGTTCGACGTAAAGGATTTTACTGTCAGGTATAGTGAACCTATCCATAGCCATTACGATTACCTGTTTTGATTTGCCACGTACGATTTCGACATTACCTGTATATTCTACCGGCAGCTGCTCAATTTCCTGGGATGCCGTGCGCTTACTTTTCTTTTTATCTTTTATGTAAAAACGTAAAGCCTGAATGCCGTAATCAACACCTGAATTATTTTCGACACTTAATTGGAAATATAATTTATCGTTTTTGATATAAAGGCCATCCATGCTGAATTTCACGTCAAACTGCTTGTCTGAAAGCCCTGAAATTACTGGCTTTTTGGCCGCTATTTGTTCCGTTATATCATAGGTCCTGGCCTCGTTATCCGTCTTGTAGGAAAACAACGCATCTGTTTTGGGATAATTGATATTGCTCCCCACTTTAATGTTCAATGCAGGAGGATTTTCTAAATAATTTAAGATATAACTGTAGAACTTTCCTTCGGCTGTTACTACGGAAAGGTTTGTTTCGGTAAAGCCCTGTTTTGCGGCCTTAACCTGTAGAATATTTTCAACCCCCTTTGCAATCTGTACCAGTACATCCTTGCTTCCTTTATCAACGCTCTTTATAGCGTAAGGAAAAATCAGATTAGTGGTTTTCCAATAAGTAATTGGCAGGGATAAAGGTGGTATAGTTACCGGTTCAATTTTGTTTATGTGGAATTGGGCTTGTGCTTTCGCGCAAATAAATAATAGGAGGATCAACGATATCCTTACTACACTGTTCTTTCTCATCATCATTGTTTTTTTAATTTGCTTATTATTTAATTATCTTGTTTCTGCTTTTCGTCCCTAAGCAAAATCCGGTAACCTGCCTTCACAGTCACCTTGACCAATTTTACTTTTTTGCTAAAAAGGGATTTTGCGGCCTCTAAACCTGTACCTGCTGCCTGAATGCCAATAGAGTTACTCATGGTCCCGAAGCTGAGATCCTGGATAGCCCTATCCGCTGATTGTTTGGCCACATCCCTTGATATGGCACCAGGAATGTAAATTCCATCTATGCCGTCAATATCAACAACAGCGAGTTTAACCGGATACACAGATTTTTTATAACGGATGCCGGCTATTTGTATAACAAGGCGCTCACCATCAAGCGTTGCAGTACCAAATACAAAATTCTCTTTAGGTATAAGAATACCATTGATATAGATATCATTGAGCAATCTAAGCTTCACCGTCGAGCCGTTTACAAGTGTTTGTGTTTCATGAACAACGGCCTCAACAGCATTCTGATCTGTATTATCGCTATCCAGTTCATCCGAAGAATAAAAACCGTTTCCGGCATCCTGTAATTTCTGCGGAGTGCCCGCCACATTTGCTTTTGCTGGCTCCAATAAGGAGTAAATCTCTTTTTTCTTGGCAGCTGTTACACTGAAAACCTTACCCCTGCTTGCCTCTGAATTCTGCCTGAGCTTTTCCTGGGCGCGTTCCGGATTCTGTATATCCAAAATCTTTTCGAGCATACCATTAAGCTGATCGATCTCGGGATCACTACCGCCATTGTTGTTTGGCATCTGCCGCATTAACTGCTCAAGCCTGTTCACATCCTTTTCGGCTAGTGGCGTTGTAGACGGATAAGTCGGGCTCTGTTGGTCTTCCAGTTGCTTTGGACTTTGGTTGATAGCCTGGTTGAGCTGATTGAGACGTTGATAAATCCTTGCCTCATTAGGATCATTGTAAGCAGCCCCCGCGTATGGTGAAACCGAAGGCTGCGTTTGCCCATTATCGCCGGCTGAACCAAAAGATGAAGGCAAAATACCAGGCGAAGTTATTTGCTGGTAACTAGGATCATGCTTTATAAGCTCGGCGCGTTTAGCCGAATCCTGCATTGCCTGATCGTAGTAGCTCAACTTATCAAGATTGCTCTCATCTTTGAGATTTGCACCAGGAAGGATTTTATTGAAGCCGGTTTTGGTATTATTAACCTGTGAATTTGGTTCAGCTGCACCTCCGCCCAATGCCCAGAAAATAACTGTCGCAAAAGGGATAATTATTACAGGAAGAATAAGCAGGAAGCGACGTTTACGTGCTGTTTGAGAGTTTTGTTGTGTTTCCATAATGTGAAATTTATTTTGAGTTATAAAATGCCTCGACCTGAGCGATACTGTCAACAAGGCCCGGCCTGGCCCGATTGATACTGTCAAATTTTAGTCTGCCTTTTTCTGTTTGCCTCAGGCTATCGAGGTAGTGCCTGAATGACATTATTCTTTGAAAGGCTGGATCATTGACCGAGGGCGCACTTATGCCCTTTTCTTTGGTGATAACCTTGGGCAGATGAATAGCCATCTGCTTTTTATTGTTTAAATTCATTTGCCCTCCCAATCCTGCAACCAGTACGGTACAATAGGGAGCTACGATTACTACGAGTAATACAAGCATTATCAATTGCGCTTTAGGAGATAGTTTACTGAACTGCCTGTTCATGAAGTCAGACCAGCGTACCTGAACGACAATAATCAATCTGGCCACCCATTGAACAGCCCGGTTTTCCAGTTCCTGTCCTTTGTTCGTTTGTTTCTTTTTTCTTTTGAAAAACATATCACCTGTTCTTTATCGTTAAATCTTCATTAGATAGCGTTGCCCATTTCTCAATAAGTAAACCGTGTGAGTTTCTTTCGCTTCTGGTTACCGGCCGCAGATAGCCTTCGGTTACAAGGCTTCTCGTCGTTACGGTCGTGGGTCTGGTAATTTCCTGCTTTCCATAAAAGCGGAAATACATCGGGTTAATATTGGTATTGACCACAATGCTGTCTACTGTTATAACCTGGTTTACATTTCCCGCAATGATATTGCTGTAATAATTACCTTCCTTGAGGTTATCGTAAGCTGCCTTGGCTGAACCATCAGCCAGGTAAAGGGCTTTTGTGATATTGCCTTGTATAAGCTTTTCATCGGGAGAAAGGGTAAAGAAATATTCGTGGAAGGTCCTGATGTGATCTTTGACTTCGACGAGTAGGTTTTCGCTCCGGCTGGAATTTGTTGCATCTACGATTTTGCCGTTAAGCAGCACCAACACCCTGTTTTCTGCCCGCCTGACCCTTGATTCACAGAAGTAGGCGTATACACAAACCGTAATGACATTGGCGATGAGGAACAACAAGCTGAATAGCCTGATATGCCGGAATGAGGAATCGATATCTTTTGTTTTTTTGAACATCATTTTCACTTTTTACTTGCTACACCGTTCTAACTTATTCTATTCTTCTTCCTTCTTTTTTCCTGATAATTTATCGGCCATATAAGCGCCAGACCTACCCGCCATTCGTCCAACGGTGCCGCTGATTCCACTTGGGTTGCTACCTGAGAGCCCATCCTGAAAATTTCCGGGGAGGCCTGCAATATTGTTTACCCCTTGCCCAAACCTGCCAGTTGTCATGGAGGTTCCGGCTGACATCATATTGTTTACCTTTTGCCCGAGCATGCCGCCACCGCCTGCATTAACAATAAAGCCTGCTACTGATGGAACTGTAAAATATCCTATAATACCGATAATCATAAAAATCAGGTAACCAACATCAGAACTACTGAAAAAGGTATCCCCAGTTTGCTGTGCCTGGCTGATATCGATTTTTAGCATGTTCTCCTGTATTTTCCCTATAATAGCGCCGAAGATATTGGCAACAGGCAGCCAAAGAAATACGTTAAGGTATCTTGCTATCCAAGCCGTAAGGGTATGCTGGAAACCATCAAATACTGCGATCCCAAATACGAATGGCCCGAGTATAGCAAGTACGATCAGCTGGAAGGTCCGTAAGGTATTAATGCATAAGGCTGCCGCTTCAAAAAGGACTTTGAGGATTTCGCTCATCCATTCCTTAACTGTGTTGCGGAAGTTATAATACCCTTTCTCCATGGCGAACTTCAAATCATTGCCGATTGCATTATACCAAGTCTCTGAAGCCGGGTCTTCATTGTCATGTGTATATTTATACCAGCGGTCACGGTCGCCTTTGTTATCCATACCGACATACATTTTCCAGGCCTCCGTACCTTGAAGTACCTTTTCTTTTTCTTCTAGTAGTTTTTGAATTGCCTGATCGGAATTATTGACCATTTTTTCCGTTCCGGTTACTGTTGGCTGCATAACCCCATTGATCAAGCCGATAACTGCAGGGAAGATCAGAATGCAAAAGCCGAGTACGAAAGGCCTGAATAAAGGGTAAAAATCCACGGGTTCCGCATTTGCAATGTGCCGCCAGATCCTGCTCGCGATATACCATAAGGCGGCAAATCCGGCTATTCCACGGCCAACGCCGATAAGCTGGCTGCAAAGCGGGATCATTTCATCATACAGCGTGGAGAGTACGCTCTGTAAATCCTTTATCCGTTCGGCAACACCCTGGGCGATGCAGATTGCGGGCAATACTATCCCCGTCGCGGTAAATATTGCCGCGATTTTATATTTCCTGTTCATCTGTTCTTATTTTATTCCGTGTAAATCCTTTAACCTGTTGGTCTCATTCTTTTCATTGAGCCTCTGCCGGGTAAGCATTGCCGTGCTTCCATTGAAGTTTTTAAGGAAGGCAAGTTTATCCTCCATTTCTAAATAAATTCCATCAATAGCCTTCAACCGTTCATCATCACTCATCCGTAGTCTACCCGAAGTGACAACATTGGCTAGTTCATCCAGGTTTCTAAGGCTCAGGTTCAAAAGGTTTGCATATACCGATGATACGTAATTGAGTTCAGAGGGGTTAAGCATATTACTCTCCCTGAACCTATTATAAGCGGACTTATATTCACGAACGAGCTGAACCTCGTATTCCACGATTTTTCCGACCTTATAATATTTTTTTACCGAAGGACTTGCTTCCATCAAGGCATCAAGAAAGGTTTTATGCAAACTGAAATTACCCTGGGATAAATCCTTAATTGCTGAATATCCTTTATCAAAAATATCATAGCCTTTTTTCAGGTCACCCAGTATTGACTTTAGCTGAGCGAGCTTTTCGACATTTAATAGCAGCTGTACCACTTCAGTGGTTTGTGCCTGACTATTTACCGGAGCCAAACCAAACAGGAGTACAGATAGAATAATGAGTATAGTTTTCATAGTTTCTTAATTTAATTAGGTATGCCATATAATTTTTTAATCTGGTAAGCCTCTTTCAATCCTTGCTCTTTCGCACGGATCAGCGCGCCACTCTCTGCAGCAAATACTTTTACAAATTCGTATCGGTCCAGCATTTCAGCATACAGGGCATCTACCCGCTGCAACCTATCACCGTCGGTCATAGTCAGCTCGCCATTGAGCGTAACCTCGACCAGATCGTCAATTGCTCGACTACAATCTGCAATTAGGCGTTCCATTACCTGGGAATGATAGGCCTTTTGCTGGTTGCTCAGGCGGTCACTTCGCTGGATAGCTGTGCTGGATTGACTACTTAGTTTTAAAATCCTGGTCTGCAATACCGTGATGTCAGCAACACGCTTGTAATTTTTTATCGCCGGGCTTACGAGCGACAGACCACCAAAGAAATCACGATGAAGATTAAAATCGCCGTCTTTAATACTGCTGATTGTTGAAAGTCCTTTCCTGCCTATATTGTAACCTTCTTTCAAAAAACCAGAATAAACCTTGAGCGCGGCAATCTGTTCGATCAGGTATTTTTTCTGTGTTGCTTTCTGCCGGAACCATTCACCGAAAGTCTGCCCGAAGACCGCACATCCGGAAAAGCAGAAAAATAGAGTGATCAGTATATTTCTCATTTGCTTTAGTTTTACTTGCCGGTTATACCATATAATGCCCTTGATAATTCTATTTCGCTTTGGGTCCGGGACCTCTGCATGCTTAGCATGGCATTCTGACCATTGAAGGCTCGCAGGTCTGCATAGTTCTGTCCGATACGCTCAGCAGCTAGATTGATTATCTCCAGTCGCTTTGCATCTGTCATCTCCGTTTTAAAGGAATTAATAACCAAAAAGATCTGGTCCAGATTCTTGACGCTCTCATCAAGGATGCCGCTGTAAACCTTGCCGATATAGCTAATTTCTGCTGCACTGAAATGCCGGTCATTTTTAACGGCGCTCCACGCACGCCTGTATTCTGAGACCAGGCGCTCCTGGCTGATTGTGATATCCCTGATCCGCTGGTAATATGCGATAAGGGATTTAACTTTCTTGAGTTCGTCGAAATAGTTTTGATAAAGCTCTTTCTGCTTATCCGTCCACTCGGTAATCTGGTCCAGCTTCAGTTTGGACATAGCATTTTCCAGTACCTTCTGAGCATTCTGCAACCAGATCACCTTATTCTGTTGCCGTTGGATCTGCAAGTCCACCGCTTTGATTACTTTTTTCACTCCTGCTTTGATAATATCAATAATGATAAGCTGTGCACTAGCTCTCTGCACCGGAACCATCGTCCCCAAAATCAACAGGCATATTAATGTTACTTTTTTCATGATCTATCCTTTAAAATTATTGCTCAGTTCCCTCACCAACGCTTCGATCCCGGCTTCCATGCCATTATATTGCTCTGCATACTGAAGTACTTTCACCCGTTCTTTGCCTTCGGTGGTATATGCGTAGTATTCCTCCGGACTCAGTTCATTACGGAATACCTTACTTACCTGCCCGCCAAGGTCAATGAAAATCTCCCGATCATCCCTGTTAACAGAAAGTGACTGGGTTTTCCCTTTGGCCGACATGCCGAGGACATCCTGCAGTTTATCAAACTTGTGCATGAACTTTTTCATATCCATCAGGATTTTGATATCGGCGTTGTTGATGATGGCGTCCTTAATGATCGGTGATGATATCAAGTCATCAAGTTCCTGGGTAATGACAATAGGTATACCGTTAAACTTGCGGATGGTCTTAAAAGCATATTTTAAAAATTCTGCCATACCTGCCCGCGCTATTGCTTTCCATGCCTCGTCAATGGTCAGCACCTTCCGTACGCCTTGCAGCTTTCTCATCTTGGAAATAAAAAGTTCACAAACCAGGAGTGATACGACAGGAAAAATGATGACATTATCCTTTATATTGTCCAGTTCTATTACGATAAAAGGCTGTTCCAGTAAGTCCAGATTTTCCGTAGCATTTAGCAAATAGTCAAATTCGTTGCCCTTATAGTACGGTCGCAATACGTATAAAAAGTTGTCGACATCGAAGTGATGTTCTTTAACTTTGTGCTCCAGCAATACTTGCTTATAATCTGTAGACAGGTATTCATAAAAAGTATTAAAGCATGGAAATACAGAGGGCGTTTCCCGAAGGAAATGGTAATATCCAGCGAGTGCATTAGAAAGCGCAACATATTCCGACCGATTAAAACTTTCATTTTCCTGTTTCCACAGGGAAACGAGCAAAGCTTTCAAACTTTCTTTCTTTTCGGTATCTAAAAGTTGCCCCTTTGGAATATAGAATGGATTAAATCGTATCGGGTCTTGCTCAGTATAGGTAAAATAATAGCCACCGACCATTTCGCATAAAGCACGATAGCTACCGCCAATATCTATAATTACACAATGGGCACCCTGATCGTATAGCTGACGAAGCATACTATTGATTGTCATGCTTTTACCCCCACCACTACTGCCCACTACCAGCGTACCCATATTTGAAGTGATGCCTTTTTGAAGTCTGGGCGAATCAAACAGGTCAATGTATACAGGTTTACCGCTTAACCGGTCACAAAATCGGATGCCGGTCTCTGGTGGATCGCTCCGGTAATTGCTTTCCAAGCTAATAAAACAACTGGCCTGTTCTGCAAAGGTGTCGAAGCACTCATTATAGGGAAGATCAGAGGCATTGCCTGGGATTCCTGCCCAAAACAATTGTGGTGCTCCGGCAGTCTCCATTTTGGCCACGGCATCTATACGGGACATTGCAGTAGTAACCAGGTTACGGATTGATTTCAACTTCTCCCTGTCTTCAGACCAGGTGATCAAATGAAAATGCCCTTTTACCGGAAGGCGCTGTTCAGCAATCGCTTCATTCAAAAAATCATTTGTAGCATCCCTGCTGATCGTGTTTTCCCTGGAATAGGCAGACAAAGATTGTAACCTGAGTCTTTTCTTTTCCAGCTTCTGGATAGTCTTCTGGGCATCGTCTACAACGATAAACTGGTTATAAACATGATTGCATGGAAGCAGCATTCCGAGCGACGCCGCAAAACCAACACTGAACTTCGTTTTATCTGTTGAATACTTATCGTAATTGATCCTGCTGCCACAAAGGGCCGGTAAATCGGCAGCATCAGCTAAGGAATAGACCTGGCAATGCTGGCCACCAATGCGCATCCCGTCACGGCCGAACTGCATATCCTTGATCAGAAGGGCATCTCCATGCTCTGCAAGAAAACAATACCGCTCAATGATACCAGTATGTGACGAGCTACTGAGCAGATCACTATTAACCAGGCGCTGTAGCTTTGCTACTCCTGAATCTTCAAGAATCTGCTTGAACTGGTTACAGGTTTCAACAAACTCATGTAGCTTTGACTGGCTCAATGTTTGCTCCGGAACAATACTGCTCCGTAAAAGATTTGAAAAAAGGGAACTGCTGAGTTTCCTTCCAGCCGGCTTTTTCGTAATAAAAATATAAGCGGTATGGTCCTGAAACCTTCTACCCTTAAAATGTTTATCTGCGGATTTTTCCAGAAAGCTTTTCTTCCTTTTTGCATTTTCCCTGTTGTCATAAACCCTTTCAATAAACCAATCCTGTTTATGTAGCGTTGTATGCTTTGGCAAAACCTTTATCGCTTTTATCCAGGACTGATGAAATGTTTCATACTCTTCATCGGAGAGTGTAAATATCTCCGGCAGCTGTATCGTAAAGCAAACGGTAATATCACCCTGCTTGCTCAATATACAGTCGTGCTCAATGCCCATAATAGGCAATACATCATCTATCCACTTTTCCATAACTCACCTATCTTTCGATGTATTCCAATAATGTTATTTTTTACCGCCCTTTGTCACTACTACCTTCAGCTGCCCTTCCGATCTTACCTATTCTAGTAAAGACCTTCCTGCTGTTACACTTGATAACCCTGGGTATTTTTCGTTTGGCCATTTCTTTCATCATGCCATGTTCACCATATTTGCCATTCAAGCCATAAACCTTCATGACCACACCGGTACCGGCAGCAATGATAACCGGCACACATATGAGGGAGGGTATTCCTAGGATATACATAGTACCGTACAATACCATCAGGGCCAGAATGCCTGCACCCAGGTACCAGATATATTGTGCACGCAGGCCTTTGAATTCTACACTTTTATTGATTCCCTTATTTACCGGATATACACTGTTTGCCATTTCCTTTGTATTTAATAAATAACTAAAACCTCAGCCCTATGGTAAATAGTCATGAACCTTCGCTATGATTGCATGCCTTAGTTTCTGGTCTTGTTCGTTTTCAACAGAAAATGCAAAAACATCAAATACTTCCTGGCAATGATCGATAAGGTTTACCGTTTCATAGGTCAGTACGCCCGCTTCTTTGTAGCTTTCATATTCTGCCGGGAACTCATTTTTAAGAATGCCTTTGAGGTACAGGAACCTTGAAGGCCTTAATTCTTCGGTCATAGCTTCCAATGCAAGCTCTTCAATAGCAGGTCCTGATTTGCCTTGCTCCAGAAGTTTTAGGACGAATGGCATAACCTTCGCTACTTTATCTTCCAGGTGACGGGTCACTGAATATTCCGCTTGCAGGTTGAACATCAGTTCCGGATTGTTATGGATGATAAAAGCCCATAGCTTTTCTTTCAGATTGCTTTGCATAAATTTTTCTTAAACTCCAAAAAACGCTTTGATAATTGTTGCCACGACCACGAGGAAGATGCAGCTTCCAAACCAGGCTGAGGCAACCTTTGAGGTATCAGGATCACCCGAATTCCATTTCTGATAAACTTTGATCGCACCGATCAATCCGACCAGCGCACCCACGGCATACATCAGCTTAACGCCGTTTGCAAAATATCCGCGAACCTGCTGGTTTGCCGATTCAATACCGGCGTTGCCATCCTGGGCCAATACATAAGTGCTTATTGCTATCATAAGCAGTGTAAGCACAACCCCTTTCTCTTGATGGAACTTTTTCCATCCTCTCTTCACTTTTCCCATCTACCCGAATTTTTATCTTCTTCACACTCGTTCTCTCACTAATTCAAGCAGTAAAAAACACCGGCACTGCATCCACCTTCATCAAATCCATTCTGCACATACGCAGCACCGGTGTTACACTTTTGTTTTCCTGGCTCCCTGCCGGTCAGGACAGGGAGCGGAAAAACAGCCACCATAAGGAATCTCAAAAACCAAAAACCCGATCCCATCTGGTGGCAATATCAAGCGGGGCAACCTTTCATCTCTACTGCTCATCTCCCTCCCTCAGGTCCTGGCTGCCCCGCAATTTTTTTATTGGCGTATACTACGCTCAGCTACTCTTCCCCTGTAATTAACCAGGAAATGAAAATTGAAATGCTCCAGCAGGATTTCTGAAAAGATCGGAGAGCCTACCCACAGCATGGTTTTTTCGAAATTATTTTCAGCATACTTCGTAAATCCAGGCCATGCAGGTGAAGTAGTGGAGTTGAAGGGATAAGGCGCCGTGCCTGCTGTAGCAGCATAACCTTTGCAGCACGCTTCCATGATCATTTGATCGGCATAGGTCACACTTTGCCAGCCGGCAAACCGGGTCTTCTTCCACATCTTAACCCTGATGCCGGTAGAGGCATAAAAGATATATCCAACACGCCACCTGTGATAATTCAGTTTAACCGTCCTGCCGTTGTGTTCTGGAAAAGTGTCCCCATTATCGCCGCCATAAATATCACCGCCGGACTGTCCCCAAAAGTTCGGCATTGATGGGCCGGTATAGGTACAGATGGGCAACTTCGGTGGCCCGGTCTGGGCATTCCCTTGCTCAGGCCAACGGATGCCCGGAATCTTAATAAAGGAAGTATGGTGAACCTTGGTTCCCGGAAGCATTGCCGGAACTGTATTTGCTTTTATGTCTTTGCCATAACGGGCAGGTATAGCGTAGGCTTCGCCTTTCTCATTGCCAGGTTTGAAGCAATAAACGGTATCTGCGATCTGGACAAATCCATCTTTACTAAGCACAGTCGCAAACCAGGAATCCGGGCAATCCAGCAATTTATTACTGTTTATTAAGGAATCAACAGTTGGTTCCCTCCTGTTCTCAGTTGTATCGGCATCAATCTGCCTATAGCGTTCCCGAAGTGATGTGTAACCATTTCCTTTAAACTGCCTTTCCCACAACTGAAGTTCGCCAGGGTTCTGGTACTTTTCATGCAAAATGCCCATGATGTTGTTAAATGCTTTCATGTCTGCAAATCTTAACCAGCCGTTTGCTACAGTGGGTACCTCTTTAGTAAGTGCTTTTGCCGAGGGGCTTACAGAGCCGCGCGCCAGGTCAGGATCTGCGGCTTCTGTTCGTTTACAGGCATACAACAAACCGAGCACGACGGCCAATACGCCAAACAATGTTGAATAATTTTTTCTTTTCATAATCATTATTTAATTGAATTATCAGGCACTCTTTTTTATCCAGGTTCGTATCATCTCCTGACATTTTAAATAACCGGGACGGCCTTCCATTCCACACCTATATCCTTATCCCCAAACCGCCCCGGTGTACTTTTATTCTTACTTGATAAGCTTCTGCCAAGTCACAGTTAACTCCTCATCGTTAAATTCAATACCGCAGATCATCTGAGCATGCTGTATGAGGTAGTTATTGACTGCAAGCTGGTAAGCGGGCTGGCGCAACCCGCCATAGTTTGCCAGTTTTTGTGAGAACTGCTGCAACAGTGCTCCCTTATTGGCCTCTTCGCCCGCTTGCTCCAGAATGCTAATTCGTATATCATCCATGATCTTTTCCAGTTCATCAATGCCGCCTACATCTACAAAGTCTTCTTCAGCGTCCGGCTGCTGTCCGGTGATAATAGATTTCATTTTTGGACGGAAATAGAGCAATCCGACAAATGCGTAGTAAATGCAAGCCGTGATGATGATCACAGTCAGGTAAGTTTTCCAGGTAATTGATTCCAGCATGATGCATAGTTTTTAAGTTCAACCATTGGGTAATTGTATTCCCAGTTTGTTGAAAGCAAAATTGCAGTGGAATCGACCGCCTGTTTTACAAGGTATAGGACCCTTGCGAATATTTTTTTTGAGGAAATAAAAAGGATAAATAAACCTGACAGAAAAGCCAAAGTTGCAGGCAGGCTTTATTATCAGTGGATTATAGCCGAAGCTGGGAAAAAGCAAAGCGCTGGACTACGAAATAAAATGAGGCAAAAGTTACAAGGTACCTACAAGGGTGAAGAAATATATTTGTGTGAATAAATTTATAAATATGCCTTCGGTATTTGCAACAAATAGCTTATTCGATGTGGACAGATCCGGCAAAAAACGATGAGCAGAAACAAAAAGAGCTGCCCAATGGACAGCTCTTCTTCGGTAGAATTTTTTACTGGTGCTTCTCTTCAATTTTGCTGACCAGGGCATCCTTCATTCCGTCAATATGCGGTGTGTATCCTTTCTTTCGAATGGCCATACCTATAAGGCTTCGTGCAGGATCACTCAATTTGACATTGAGAAACATTGCAAAGTCCTGAAATAACTGCTGGGCAGGATAGTCACCATAGTTGACCCAGCCTTTGGCTACAACCCCATGAATGATTTCTTCAATAGCTGCTTTAGGACCGGTGAATATCCTTTTGCGCTTTGGGACATTCGTTGACGCAACCTGTTCTCCTTTATCTTCAGCTTCGGAGATATTCCGGTTTCGTAAATAGTCCCGCAGTTCCTCCAGCGCTTTTAACTTAGCAACCTTATAACTGTGGGGATTTGAAAATACTGGGTCGATGTCGGAATAAGAATCTGGCATCAGTGGGATGGGCTTAGGGTTTCGTACGAAATAAGTTGCATCGTAAGTATTGTCCCCGGACCTGCAATAGTTATAAATAAAGCTATGCTTTTCGAAATAAGCCTGAATCCCGCTTAGGGTTCTTTCTATAAAAAGCTTTCTCGCTTTGTTCGATCCAACAGGGCAATTGGATTCTATAAATAAAATCTCTTCATTATAGATGAGTTCTTTTTGAAATTCTGGTTTGACCTCTTTAAAAAATCTTATTTCCTCTTCAACATCCCTAAAGGTATAGCCAGAAATAAACTCCTTTAATTTCGCGATCGTTTTTTCCACGGAACGGAATGATCTTTCTGCCTGCTGCAACTTATTTTCTGCGTTAGCGGCAATCTCAAGGAGTTCACTATTCATTTGCGCGAATAGCTTGGCGGTAAACTGTTCCATAAGCAATGGTTTGTGCGGTTATAAGCTGGCTTAATTTCGATAAAATGACGCAACGTCAACGAATGTAAGTCTGCATATTGGTTTACTATTGGTGCTTGGTACAACCTGTTCTTTTTCGCTCCGAACAAATGTACATTATATTTATACGGCAAGCCTATATAGGGTTTCAGCGCCGATTTTCAGGTAAAAACCTGTATAGTCGAAATTGGTCGTTTTCTAAAACAAATCTGTAGGCGTACTCACGGAATCCGTCCTATTATATACCTCAATCGGCCCTGATAGCTTTTTATATTTGTAATAATTTTAACAGAAGCCGCAGTGTTTTTATACCGCGTTTTCATAATTGTTTTCATAATCCTGATAGGTAGTTTAACAAGCCAAAACTAAGTTTCAATACCAATAGCAGTAATTTTTTAACGGAAAGAAAATGCCCTTGCCCGATATCAGACAATGAACGCACGGTTATGGATTCTAAAGCCCGGTCTATGCTTTAGAACGACATAAATTATTGAATCTGACCTTTGGGGCACTCAACATAAAATAAGGGGAATCCAACTGCGAATTACGGGCGTTGGGATTATTATACATTCCGAAGAGCTGTTAAAATCCTATGTGTCTGATAGTTTTGAACCGTGCAATGGAGCACACTAAATGATTCTATACTATGAAAAACATGAGAAAGCTTTCAATCTTTTTATCTGCATTATTTCTCTTTGGCTGTGCTAAGGCTGATCTGTCGCAAGAAGAAGCAACCCGGCTTATTGAAAAAGATAATGCTTACCCCAGGGTAGCTACAGAAATTATCTTTTGTGGCGATGTGGTGCAAGCCAAACGAATTCTCGATTTGGGTTTGGAAAATGAAGGGTTAGTCAACATCATTAAAACAAAACAGGCATCACAGATCGCTGCCCCTTGGGTTAGCTTCACGGAGAAAGCAAAACCATATTTGATGGCAACACCGGACGAAGACTTAAAATACCAGAGACAGCATGTGCGGATCGGTGATATGAAATTCAAAGGGATTATAGGGGTTACAACCACCGAAGATGGCAGGACTGCAAAAGTAGTATACAACATCGTTTATTCGAACCTCAGCCCATTTGCTAAAATTTTCAAGGTTGATTATAAAAAGCCGGTAAAAATGACTGCTTACTTTGCCAATGACGGAGCTAAATGGCGGTTATTGAAAAAGATAGATGACGCAAGAAGCAAGTTCTAAGCCCTGCTATCCATATATGTAAGGTTAAAAGGCATCATCGAAAGACTTCGCTTACCCATCATCGCCACCCAAACAGGGTGGCTTTTTTGTAAATGAGCGGTCCGCGTTACCGGTTAATCCAACTCTTAAAACCTTGGGCCCTATCCTCGCTGACAAGCACGTATTGCATTTCCTTCATACCGTTTTCGGCATCAACATATACAGGTTCGACGAATAGCTCCAGCCCTTTGCCTTTCCCGTTCCTAAATGACCTGCAGGAATTGATATTAACAATCATTTGCCGGTTGATCCTGAAAAATTGTACCGGGCTAACCATATCCTCAATTTCCTTGAGGCTATGGCTGATGACGTAAGCCTCATTTATCGTCTGGTCATAGGTCCTGACATAGTTGATGCCGTTGCTCCGGTAAAATGAACAAATATCTTCCATCTTCAGCGGTATGTTTTTAAGCGGTGTCGAAACTATATAAAGTTCCCGCTCTGTCGGTGTAGGGAAAATATCATCGTCCTGCATTACATCGTTTCCATGAACAAGTGTTTTTTCCGACAATGCCGGGCTACTGTACACTTTCTGTTGCCCGGTTCCCCTTTCCTGTTGCCTGTCCATTAAAGATACCTCATGCGGTACAAATCCCTTTTCTTTTACCTGTAGCAAAAGATACCGGATTAGATAATAGGCATTGAAAAGTGTAATCAGTGCGGCTATAAAAGGGAGTGCATACAGGTGATAATTAGTGCTGAGAATATTTACATGATAGAACGCAAAGTATATCGCTGCCAGCAGAAAAGCACCTATCGTAGGGATAATTATTCCGAAGAAAATCTGAAGTGGAATCCTTTGTGAGAGTTTTTCGTGCCATGTATACCTGCTATCCAGGTAGTAGGTAGTTTTATAAATATATTGTACCAGTAAAAACGTAATGATAAAAGTGCTACCGAATTCAATATAGAAGGATTTGGAAAGCAGCCTTGATAGCATAGATTCGTCGCCCCCATATTCGGTAACAATGTAGGAGCCTACAGCAACGGCGATTAAACGGATTTTAAAGTCATTGTAACGGGCCGGATTAGAAGATAAGTAATTTTTTTGTGACATAGTGTAGCGGCAGTTCAGAAATTCGTTGATCTTTTAATATTATAAATAATCGAAGTGTAATAAAACGTTTTAAAAAACAAAACGTTTTATTTGCAATTAAATTTTATTAGTAGTTTGGCAGCAGCTAATCAAGTAGTACCCCTGATCCCGTAACAATGCCCATGCACTCCTTTGTAAGTATTGCCATTTTTTTTCCTGAAAGGCACAAATGTTGATTGAAGGTATTCAGAAGTTCGTTGTCTTTTTGCTTTATGGTAGCCTGGTGGCCCAAGCCTTCATCATGCTTTCAAATCCAACAAAGGTCAATAGGCGGGCAAATCTTTTCTTTGGTTTTTTCCTGTTCTTCTGGTCGAGTTATTGGTTGATCAACGTTGTAACGCTGTGCCAGCTTCCAGTTACCGACCTTCTGGTTATTATAGTAAACGGCCTGCAAATCTTAACGCCGGTATTTTTATACTTCAGCGTAATTCTATTTACCAATCCGAACTACCGTTTTAGAAAAAACGACTTGTTCTGCTTTATTATACCAGTTGTCTACATTATTCTGTTAATGAAGTTCAGGGATGACAAACAATATTACAGCATGATCATGTTTGTAGATATCCTGCATAATCTTCCCTATATCGCAATTGCATATTTTAAGATTCGCCGCCATCAGAAGCAGATTCAATCAATTTCATCAAGTATTGAAAATATCAACCTTCAGTGGCTTGTCAGGGTACTTTTTATGCTCTTTATCGTCATTATTGTAACTGTTTTTTATGAACTCTATAATGCCCTTGTTTATAAAATGCAACAGCACGTTGTTATGGACTTGTTTTTTCTTTTTATTTCTTATACCACCTCGTACTACGTACTGCAACAACGAGAAATTTATCCAAAAGATAAGGAACAGCGTAAGGAGTTATTAGCCGTAGTGCCTGAAGAAGAAACGAGAACGGAAAAGAAGAAACCCATTGCCGATGGAGAATTCGATGAATGCCGGAACAGGCTCGTTCGCCTGATGGGCAATGACAGGCCTTACCTTGATGGGGAACTGAACCTCCTTGGGTTGGCAGTAATGATGGAGCTCAACGTCCACCAGCTTTCTTATCTGATCAACAAAGGATTTTCAGAAAACTTCTTTCAATTTGTCAACAAGTACCGGGTAGAATATGCTAAAGATCTGCTTCGCAATATGGAGGCCAGCCGGTACTCGCTTTTAGGAATAGCCTATGAGTCGGGATTTAATTCTAAAACCGCATTTAATACAACCTTTAAAAAAATGACGAAGATGACCCCTTCGGAATTTCAAAAAAAGCATTCGGGTTTATAAACCAGATCTGCAGCGTCATCTAAGGCGTTTTTATAAACACATCGATTCACATAATTAAGATGTTCCGGTTTATAAACTGGGGCTTTTAGCCGTACTGTCAACGATACTTTTGTTCCATACCTATTTATCTTATGAACAAGAGTAGCGCAAGCACAAAGTCTGATCCTGTAAAGAGAGGTCCCGAAAGATCATTTATATCTTCCATTTCCCGGAGCAAAAAAATAATACTGCCCCTGCGGATGAAAGAAGTCCTTACCAGAAAGGATGCGCGATTATTCAGGGAGTTCCCAAAATACATACACCGGCAAAACCCTGATTATATAAAACCTTTGGACAGGGATATTGAGGCTATATTCAACGAAAAGAAAAACAGGTGTTTCAAGCAAGACCAATGCAGTAGGTGGCTGCTTTATAACAGGCATGGTTTTATAATAGGCCGCATCGCCGTATTCATTAATGCAGATTACGCCCAGGAGCAACCTACGGGGGGAGTTGGCTTTTTTGATTGCATTGACAGCACATCAGCGGCGCATTTTATGTTCGATCACTGTAGGGACTGGCTTTTAGAACGCGGCATAAAGGCCATGGATGGCCCGATCAATCTTGGGGAACGTTTAAATTGGTGGGGATTGGTGGTTGAGGGCTTTCATGCCCCTCTATATGGCATGAATTATAATCCACCATATTATCAGCACCTTTTTGAAAGCTATGGCTTCCAGGTATATTTTTACCAGCACTGTTACAGCATACCACTGAACACCCGGCTCCCCGAAAAATTCTACCGGATAAAAGATATTGTTTCAAAGGACAGCCGGCTCAAAGCCATACCGTTCAGCAAAAAACATTCAGCCCAGTTCGCCCGCGACTTTACCAGCATTTATAACCGGTCCTGGGAATGCCATGGCGAGGGGAAAAAATTAAATGACGGAGAGGCGTTTAAGTTATTTGAAAGAATGAAGACTGTGATCGATGAGCGGGCCATTTGGTTTGTCTATCACAGTAATGAACCTGTTGCGTGCTGGCTAAACCTACCGGATCTTAATAATTACTTTAGATCAGTAAACGGGAAACTCGGACCATTAGGCATCCTGAAATTACTCATCTCGAAATTATTTCACCCCAGCAGGAAACTTGTCGGTCTTCTTTTTGGTGTCATACCTGAGTTCCAGAATAAAGGCATAGATGCATTTATGATCGTAAGTGCTCTTGAAGAGATAAATTCCAACACCGGATACAATGACTATGAGATGCAATGGATCGGTGATTTTAATCCACGGATGATCAACACTGCACAGAATATGGGCGCTGCTTGTACCCGAAAACTGGCGACTTATCGCTACTTATTTAACAGGCAACAATCCTTTACTAAGCATCCGGTGATTACAGTTTAACGCTACAAGTAGTTGCAAGACTACAATAGATATCAAATAATAATAAAATAAATGATGAAATTTACAGAAACCTTAATTCCGGGACTACTTCTTTGTTTTTGTTTTGCAGCATGCCTGTCTGGAAATGATCAAAGTGAAATTATAAAGCAGAAAAAAGCCTTAGAAAGCTATAATAAACAAAAATACCGTTTTGAACTGCGAGACTGTCATTTTTATTATAACGGTAAGCTATTGCTCTTCCACGATTCGCTCTATAAGTACGAAAAGATATTCGGACACAATTATATCAACTATCAGGGAAACCTGTTTTTCAGGGATGCCCCGATCTATATGGATACGCAGTGGGCCAACCAGGAAGCTCGGTTCCGTCATAAACCAGGAGCGGATAAGGATAGTACCCGCATCGTAAATAATATACAGATATTGCTTTCTTATCCTGACGATCTTGATATCACCTGGGGCGCAACTGTAGAAATTAACAAGTTCATCAGGCAGCAAAAGCCATTGGGCGGCTTTGTCATGATAGATAGCGTCCTGGTAAATGCTGAAAGCGACATTAACGATGTTAATGAGCAATTACTTAAAAGGACCGGCTATGCTAAGATCCAGTCTTTCCACGGTAGTCCGAACTCATTGGGCTATGTATATTACTATCCGGAAGCAAACAGCTGCACCCCTATTGCTGATAAAAGCCTGCCAACAACTACAACGATATCCTTATGGCGCGAAAAAAGCAAAAAGATCGGTTGGCTGGCATACGGATACACGGAAAACGACCGGGCACCGGACGCGACCGCGGAAAAAAGATTACAGGAAGTAGATAGCGCGATAAGAATTAATACAGATCATAGATTCAAAACCAAAACAAAATAAATTATCCATTCACCTAAAAACAGTAAACTATGCCTTTACATGATTTTACAAGTGCAGGAATCGGCGCTAAAGTAGCCGACCTGTATGCCCTTGATGATGGTGATCTGCTCGGCCAGGCACGTTTAATGGCAACAGATTTTGAGACCTGGTTGCATACCAACTTCTCCTTTACAGATAAACAAAAAAATTATCTTCTTTCAACACCACCCAATGTCAAGTTTTATTGGGGTGTGCAGGTTGCCGCCGCAATTGTAGGCCGTGGAGTTATCATTAAAGAAGATGTACCTGACTATGGCCCGCCAAGAAGAACCAAGGAAATTGCCATTGGCGTAACTGGCGGCAGTAAGTATTTCCCGCCTATTACCGGTATCGGCAGTTTGGCCGGGTCGACGACACTTACACTAAGCTATGCATTGGTGGATTAAAACTCCGCCTCAAAACGGAAGCTTAGGGCCTGTTTGTTTATGGCCCTAAGCTACACTGGCATAACAGAGTAATCCACTGTATTACAGGTCAAACACGCAATGTTTTAAAGCAATTTTCTTTGGGGGTTTAGTGCCATATTTTATACCTTTTTTTCTGCGCAGGCATTTTTTTATGCAACATATAATAATTATATTTATATACTTACAACACTAACCTTATGGCAACAAAGCTCAATATTTATGATAAAGGGCTTCTCGAAAAAATAAAACTCGGGGATCAACATGCCTTTGAGCAATTGTATCTGCGGTACGACAGGCAAATGTTCTATGCCATACTGAAACTTGTAAGAATCAGTGATGTAGCTGCTGAAATCCACCAGGATGTATTTCTGAAAATGTGGACCCATAGATCACAGATAGATGTTGAAAAACCGATTATTGCTTTTTTACGACTGGTAGCCCGTAATATGGCAATAGATTTTTACCGTAAAGCATCACGGGATAAGGCGCTCCAACAACAATTGGCAGCAACGATGACCGAAATCCACGATCCTGTGAATGATTTGATATCGGGCAAAGAAGTCGGCCAGGCCATCGAAGATGCGATCAGTAAACTGCCACCGCAGCGGCAACAGGTATTCCGCCTTATCAAGCTTGAAAACAAAAGTTACGAATATGCTGCAGAGCAGTTCGGTGTATCCGTAGGAACCATAAAAGATCATATGGCCAAAGCCAGCAGGTTTCTAAAGTTAGAATTGCTAACACCGGAAAGAAGCGTAGCATCATTCGTTCTGCTTGCTGCTATCTCGCAGCTGTAGGGCCATCTTCTACTTTACCTTATTGGTATATGATTCCTATCTCTTCTTCCTTATGAAATCTACGCGCGAACAGGCGTTAGGTATTTGATATGATCATGCGCCAACATTTCCCCTTGATACGTATTATTAAATTCACTAACTTGTATTTCCTTATTATCTGGAAATATGAACGAAAATATGGAAAAGATAAAAGTAAAAAGAGTTTTTGGAACGGCAGATTTTGCTGGCTCTGGTAAGGGTTATGGACTTAAAGCCGGTAAACGATACACTATCGGAATTGCATATCTGGATACCGGCGGCGTTCAGGTAAATGTCGACGATACCGCCGATGCATTATGTTTTATAGATTACAAGGCACAACATGACTTTGAACAGGAATGGAAAGAATTTGAGAAGATGTCAAAGAAAAAATACTTTGAAGGGCTTGTCGGCCTGTAAACCATTTATACTGGTCTGCAATTAACCCCAGAGTCATAATACTATTTTCAAATGATTGAAGCTGAAGTTAAGATCATCCATCTCCATCGTGTTCCCCCCAAAAAAAACCGAAAAAAATATTTGTAGAGCATAGAGTGTGCCGCCAGCAATCGTAATGATGTAAAAGGCAATGCTATGCAGGATATAAAGCTTCTTTACGACAAATACTTAAACGGCGAATGTTCTGCCCAGGAAATTCATTTACTGATGGAACATTTTAATGTTGAGGGTGACCGGAGCATACTTTCCCAAAAGATCGAAGAAGTAGTAGAACAGGTTGAAAGCCGCGTGACCGATACGCCAGAGATTTCTGCTATTCTCGCACGCACTCATAAATCGGTCATGAAAGCGGTCGGCAGGAAAGAAAATTCCATTAGTCTTTATGTAAAGATTCTTGCAGCTGCCGCTATCACCCTTGTTATCGGTTATATATTCCTTGTAATGACCGGAAAGCTCAGGACTGTTCCCCCTCCTGTTCATTCAACAACGGCTGTAAAGGTTTTACCTGGAGGAGACCGTGCCAAACTAAAGCTTTCCGATGGCCGCATTGTTGACCTTACCGGTGCCTCATCGGGCGAACTGGCCAACGATCAGGGCGCCGTTATAAAAAAGACTGCAGCTGGCCAGATCTCCTACATCTTATCGAAAGATCAATCCCTATCATCGCTATATAATTCGATTATAACCCCAAGAGGCGGTCAGTATACAGTGCTGTTACCGGATGGATCAAAGGTATGGCTCAATGCAGCATCAACCCTTAAATACCCGGTGTCTTTTGCGGGCTTAAAGGAACGCAGGATAGAGCTTGAGGGCGAAGCCTATTTTGAAGTCGCAAAGGATAAACTTCATCCGTTCACGGTTAAGACCAGGGAGCAGGAAGTTACGGTAGTTGGAACCCACTTTAATATCAACAGCTACCATGATGAACAAAAGGTAGTCACCACACTTGAGGAAGGCCATGTAAAGGTGATTTCCGGAAATCTAACCCTCAATCTGAGCCCTGGTGAGCGTACCGTTCTTTCTTCAGAAGGTAATATGGAAATTCAACAGGCTGACCTCGAAACAGCTTTGGCCTGGAAAAACGGCAAAATTTATTTTAAGGATGCTGATATAAAAAGCATAATGCGCCAGGTTGCGCGATGGTATAACGTTGATGTAGCGTTCGAAGGTAAGTTACCTGGAAAGCTGTATAGCGGAGGCATTTACCGTACAGCTGACCTTTCAAATCTCCTGGATATTTTAGAAGAAAGCAGCATCCATTTTAAACTGACCGAACCCAGTAAGGGTAAGAAATTACTGACCGTCTATCCCTAATTACAAATAACCAATTGTTGCACCTAATCCAGAATGAATGAAAAAGTAGAAGACGAGAAATTTTAGTTAATGATTCCTCCAAAATAAAAAGCCGGTTCCGTGGCTAGACGGTTCCGGCAAATTTGGAGGCAATTCATGTCAGCACAACCAACAATTTATCAACCAACCAAAACCAAAAGTATGAATTTTTACACATGCTTTCACAACGCTTACGGCGAAAAGTGGAAGCGTATCTGTATGCGCATTCCGTTAAACAAACCGGAAGTGCTATTCAGGTACATAACTACAATCCCTATGCGGACCAATGTCGTGGTTCTCATGCTCGCATTTTTTTGTTTTTTAAATACCTCGCGGGCATTCGGACAGGGTATTTCTATTTCTGTGAAGAAGCAGCCCCTTGAATCTGTTTTCAAGATAATTGAGAAACAGAGCGGCTACCTGTTCTGGTGCGAAAAAGAATTGCTGCAAAAAGCAAGGCCCGTCGATCTTACAATAAACAATGCCACAATCGAACAGGCACTTAATGCCTGCTTAAAAGAACAGGATCTTAGCTATGCAATAAAGGGAAAAACGATAGTTATAAAAGCGAAAGATAAGGCTTCAGAAAAAAAATCCATTAATTCAAAAGGCTTGGTCGTTACAGGCCAGGTTACAAGCGAAAACGCATCCGTACTGCCTGGGGTTTCCATACGACAGAAAGGCTCACAGCGGACTACAGTTACCGACAAAGAAGGCAAATTTTCAATAGAAGTAACGGATTTCAATGCTATCCTGCAATTCTCTTATGTCGGCTATGAATTAAAAGAAGTTCGGGCTAGTAATGCTGAAGCTGTTTCCTTAGCTGCCAGTACCTCAAAGCTCGACGAGGTGCAGGTCATAGCTTATGGTACGACGACCAGGCGCTTGAGCACAAGTTCGATTTCAACAATTAAAGCAGCCGACATCGAGAACCAGCCTGTAAGCAACCCGTTGGCTGCATTGCAGGGACGGGTTCCAGGATTGTTAATATCGCAGACAAGTGGTGTGGCAGGTTCTGCATTTAAGGTGCAGCTAAGGGGGCAAACTTCACTTGATCCATCACTTTCCCAAAACAATCCCCTGTTTATTATTGATGGAATTCCCTTTGAGGCTGGAAATACAGCCGCTAACCAGATTAATTCGGCCGCTAATAATCCTACTTCAATAAGTTCGGGTGGCCTGAGTCCATTAAATACTCTGAACCCACAGGATATTGAAAGCATCGACGTCCTCAAAGATGCTGACGCTACATCTATCTATGGAAACAGGGGTGCAAATGGTGTTATATTGATAACAACAAAAAAGGGACAAGCTGGCAAGACAAATGTCAGGGCAAATGTCTACTCCGGGATAAGTCGGATCGGGCGCAGTATGGATATGCTTGATACAAAAGAGTACATCGCAGTTAGGAAAGAAGCTATGGAAAACGACGGCATTAAACCCGGTCTAAATCCGGCAGTTGCTGGATATGCACCAGATCTTTTGAGCTGGGATACCACCAGGTATACAGATTTTAAAAAATTATTGATCGGCAATACCGGTCATTCTACGAACTATAAAATTTCAGTTTCTGGCGGCAACACCGGAACACAGTTCATCGTCGGCGCCGGATATAATAAACAGACTTCTGTGTATCCCGGAAGCTTTGCAGATAATGTTATTTCCTTCAATACCGGCATTACACATCAATCGCAAAATAAAAGGTTTAATCTTATTTTCTCTGCCAACTATGCAAATGACAGGAACACCCTTCCCCGGTACGATCTTACACGGTACATCAATTTGCCGCCTAACCTCAAACTTTACAACGATGACGGATCTCTAAGCTGGTCTGAGAATGGTGTTGCCTATGCTACTGTGAACAATCATACTAACCCGTTATCTTATACATTACAAATGTATGATGCACAGAACGAAAATCTATCCGGCAGCCTCAGCCTGAGCTATCAAATACTCGAGGGTCTAAAACTTAAAGTCACATCCGGTTATAATAGATTTATAGCCGATGAGAAGACGAATAAACCTTCAGCTTCAATTGATCCCATATTTGATGGAATTGTGCTTCCGTCCGCGGAATTTGCAAATCAAAAAACTTCAAGTTGGATCGTCGAACCACAGCTTGAATACACTTTGCCTGCCGAAAAAAGCGGTTTTAATATCCTGCTAGGTAATACAATTCAGAACAAGCAAAATGTCGGTCAATATCTGACAGGTTTCGACTATACCTCGGATATCCTATTGGGTTCAATCAGGGGGGCTGGCAGAATCGATGCCAGCAACATAAATACGCTTTATCGGTATACGGCATTCTTCGGTAGGATAAATTATAATTTCGCTAATCGGTATATTCTCAATGTGTCTGCCAGGCGGGATGGTTCCAGCCGGTTTAGCCCGGAACAACGATGGGCCAACTTTGCGGCTGTCGGCATCGCGTGGATTTTTACAGAAGAAAATTTCCTAAAAAATTTACTGCCTTTAATGAGCTTCGGCAAGCTACGAGGGAGTTACGGAACAACCGGAAATGATCAAATCGGGGACTACAAGTTTTTAAATCTATGGACCAATACCTTAAACCCATACAATAACGTGCCCGGTCTGTACCCCAGAAGTCTGTATAACCCAACGTACGAATGGGAGATCAATAACAAATTAGAGCTTGGCCTTGATATGGGATTTTTAAAAGACCGGTTGTTGGTGACGTTGGCTTATTACCGAAACCGAAGCAACAACCAATTAATCAATTATAAGCTGGCAAGCCAATCCGGGTTTACAAGTGTAATTCAAAATTCTCCTGCTGAAGTTGAAAATACCGGGTTCGAATTTACAATGACATCAAAAAACTTCGAGCGTCATGATTTTTCATGGTCAACCAGTGTGAATATCTCTATTCCTAGAAACCGATTGATATCGTTTCCAAACTTGTCTGGCTCTAGTTATGCCAGCAGATACCAGGAGGGCCGCTCTCTTAATTTAATCAGAGGTTACAAATTTTTGTATTTAGATCAGCAAACAGGAATATACAAATTTGAAGATGTAAATGGTGATGGGCTTTTAAACAGTGGTTCAGACTATCAATTTCTTGCAAATACCGACCCAAAATTTTTCGGAGGGCTGCAGAACAATATCTCCTTTAAAAATTTTGACCTTCAGTTTTTTTTTCAGTATAACAGGCAGACCGGCGCAAGTTATATTTCCAAGTTAGCGAATACCGTTCCGGGCTATATCTATAACCAACCCAGCATTGTGCTTGAAAGATGGTTGGCACCTGGTCAGCAATCTAACATCGAGAAGTTTACGGCAACGCCAGGAAGCGCGGCTGCATTATCATACAGCTATTTTGGCAATTCAGACGGCGCTTATACCGACGCTTCTTTCCTACGCTTAAAAAATCTTTCTCTGGGTTACCAGTTTAAGGGCAACTGGCTTAGCAAAATACATTTATCAGCTTTGAAAGTATATGTTGAATCACAGAATTTATTGACAATAACAAGCTACAAAGGCCCTGATCCTGAAACCCAGGATTTTTATGTGCTCCCTCCGCTCCGTACAGTTGTTGCCGGTATTCAATTAAATCTTTAATCATGAAAAATAAAATAGTAAAACTTCTCATCCTGACGCTACTTGTTACCTTGAGTAGTTGTAAAAAGTTTTTGGAAATCCCACCACCTGAAACTGAGGTTGAGCTTAGCAAGATTTTTGATAGCGATCAAACCGCATTGGCTGCCACTCTTGGTCTCTATAGTCGTGTTGCAAATGACGTATCTGCTTTCTGCAATGGTAGCATTACTATATATAGTGCCCTATCAGCAGATGAAACATTTAATACAGGCGTAAATACAAATGACGATGCCTTTAGGACCAATACACTGCTATCAAGTAATTCGGTACTATTAAGCTCTATGTGGCGCAATGCTTATTTATATATCTATCACACAAACGCGGTAATTGAAGGGCTGGAACAGTCGGCTTCTGTTTCCCGAACGGTTAAGGATCAACTAACAGGTGAAATGCTTTATCTGCGTGCCTTGCATCACTTTTATCTTGTAAATCTTTTTGGCGATGTGCCGCTGATGACCAGTACAAACTACCTTGTAAATGCTAATATGGCAAGAACCCAGGCATCAATTGTATGGGACCAGATCACACATGATTTGCGACAGGCATCAACGCTGATCACAGACAATACAAACCTTGACAATACGAGAATAAGCAGGGCAGCTTGTCAGGGACTACTCGCCAGGGTTTATCTCTATCGTGGATTATGGAAGGAGGCTGAAAGCGAAGCCAGCAAGGTAATCGGAACATCCCGGTTTGCACTTGAAAGCCTGAATAATGTTTTCTTAATCGGCTCGAAAGAAGTTTTGTTTTCCTGGGCACGGGCCACAGGAAATACTGTTGAAGGATCAAAGTTCCTACCAACCTCAACTACCGCACGGCCTCCTTATGCCTTGCAGCCAGGATTGATGTCCACTTTTGAAAATGGGGATGACCGTAAAACATCATGGATCAAGAGTAACACTGTAAGTGGAACAATTTATAATTATCCGAACAAGTATAAAGTTCGAGCGGCCTCCCCGATTACGGAACGCTGTGCTGTTCAAAGATTGGCAGAAATATATTTAATCAGAGCTGAAGCAAGAACAAATCAGAATGATTTATCCAATGCAATTGATGATCTTGATATGATCCGAAGCCGAGCGGGATTAACAAGATTGAAACTCTCAAATCCAACAATATCAAGGGAAGAATTGCTTAAAGCAATTTATAGGGAACGACAGGTCGAACTGTTTGCGGAATGGGGTCACCGTTGGCTTGACCTTAAAAGATCCGGCCAGGCGAACACTATACTTGGGCAGATCAAAGGTAGCAATTGGCAAACAACCGATATACTATATCCATTGCCAATAAACGAATTACAGACTAATCCTAATTTGACTCAAAACCTAGGTTATGAATAGAATCTTCATTAAAATGGTATGCACAGTATTACTTTTGGCTTCCAGCTTAACCACAATAGCACAAGTGATACCTGACCACCCTATAGTTGGTAAGTCTTGTCCTGATTTCACTTTGACTGATGTTAATTTTTTCAAGCAAAAAATAGTGAGTTTGAAAGATTTCCATGGGAAGTGGCTTGTTCTTGATTGCTGGAATCGATATTGCTCCAACTGCATTTCATCTATGCCCCGAATGGATAGTATCAGAAAAGAATTCAAGAATCAAATTGAAGTCGTTTACATCGGATATACCGGAAACCTGCATGCTAAGGAATCTGATAATAAGGAAATCAGGATACTTTATGAGCGAGTTCAACGGGAATATAATTTAGATCTGCCAATGGCTTTTGATTCCCTGCTAATGGATCGATTTAAAATTGCAGCAACTCCATACATTATAATCATTGATCCCAATGGAATAGTCCGGGCTATTACAACACATATAGATCGCATTGAATTGAATAAAATAATACGCGGAGAAAAAGTGTTTCTAAAAAAGGCATACCGTTGGCAAAAAGGTGTTGGTAGAATAGAATAAGATGGCCTCCAAGGCCACCTTATCCTATAATGAGAAACAGTTACGGTTGCTCATCAGTTTTGATTTGTTCAGTACCAGGATCATCTGTCGCTGACGTTTGAGGAGAATCAAACCCCCTCAAACAATCCCTGTCAGTACCTTCATCACATTTAGGAGGTACCTGGGATTGTTCTGCATGTGCAACAAGGGTGGCTCCTGCTGGTATATAACCGTTTGTATACATTGGATTTGAGTAATCCACTTCATACCAGTAAAGGGTAGAACCGGAGGTTTTGCTATTGCCATTGTTGGCAAAAGATACAGCTGCGAGACCCATTAAAAGGGCGGAGAAAAACACTTTTTTCATTTTGTTTGATTTAATTGATTGAAAAATGGTTAATGTGTTTGCTTCTGCAACCTCGGAGAGGAGCTTTTTCAAGCGGTGAGAAATTGTGATTGGTAGAAATATTGAGAATTCAGGTTTTTACCTTAAAAATTTGAGTTTTTTACCGGCTGCTTAATCCCTTGTGATGATAGGAAAAGACTGATATTAGAATTATTTTTATGGGTTGAAAATGTGTACTGCTGATCTTTTTCAGCAGTACATTCCAACATGCCGATAATTGTAATTGCTAGTCACAAATTCTACTTGTGGTAGGAACGATGGTAATTATTGAAGTACCTGTCGGGTCCGATTTAATTTCCGTTGGCTTATTCGCTTTTTTAAAAACGAATACCGTTTTGCTTTTAAGCCCACTCTTTACACTGGTTTCTTTGTTCATAAGACTAATTGATTTGGTTATTTATTGCTTTCCTGACATAAAGTTAAAACGAGTGTTTCTTTAATTTTTCTATCTGATGTAAACAGCACCTTTAATGATGTAGACGACGTCATTAGCGATGTAAACGACAAAATTTACAATGAAAAGAAATCACCTTCCGGTATGGGTTGTCCATTTATTATTCTTTGCAGCTTTCGCGCTTTATGAGGTCTCCATGACCTATTTACTGGGATATTCTCCGCCTCTTTTAAGTTTCCTCCCATTCTACTTGCTAGCTTTGATCTTCTTTTATTTCAATGCACACATTGCTATGTCATTGTGGTATGGAAAGAATAGATGGGTTGTTCCTTTTTTGTTGCTTGTTGAGATTGGGCTGCATTTTATTTGTACCAATACCTTGCGCACCGCAGTTATTGCCTTCATAACAGGAGAGAATATCCATCATGTAAAAATTAGCCAGATAGAATTGGTACAGAATTTATACCGCTCGATTTACATTTTAGGATTAAGCATTACCTATTGGCTGTGGCTTCATACATCCAAACAAGCAAAGGCCTTAAGCGATGCGCAGATTACCAAACTAGAACTTGAAAATGCATATCTGAGGGCGCAAGCTAATCCACACTTGCTATTCAACGTCTTTAACATGCTGCAGAGCGATATAAAAAAGTCCGCGCCTGAAGCCTCAGAAACACTGATGCTGCTTTCGGAAATTATGCAGTACGCATATCTTCCTACCGGCGCGGATGGGAAAACTCAATTGGACGAGGAAATTGCCCAGGTTAAGCGCTACCTTTTGCTTCAAGGCAAGCGGTTCCCGTTAATGAAAGTTGAACTGCTTGAGGATATTTCCTGTAATACGGATGATCTACGGATTCCACCCCTTACACTTCTTACTCCGGTAGAGAACTTATTTAAGTATGGCAACATCGTTACCCCGGTTGAGCCACCTACAATTAGAATTACCTGTCGGGGTAATACAATTCATTTAAACACCCGAAACGAAATCAGCAGCAACTCAGTGTTTAAGAGCAAATATTCAACTGGCCTGAGTAATCTACGGGCTATCTTGGTTAACTACTATCCTGATCGGTTTATCCTGAAACAATATACTGTTAATGGCATTTTTGAACTTGAGTTAGAAATTGTTTTATGAGTACTTCATTCTATATCATTGATGATGAAATGTCGTCCATTCTACTGTTATCCCAGCTCTTGGAAAATATTGCTGGCGCGCAGATCTTGGGTTTCAATACAAATCCCCAGGATGCTTTAAAGGATCTAGAAAGTGGCAAAATTCAGCCCGAAATTACTTTCTTGGACATTGATATGCCCGGTATCTCTGGTCTGGATTTAGCGCCACTTATAATGCCTTATACCACGATAATATTTATCACTGCCCATCCTGATTTCGCACCACAATCCTACGATTTGGGTATCGTTGATTTCGTTGTAAAACCAGTGACCTTTTTAAGGTTGGAAAAGGCAATTGGCAGGGCAGTGAAAGAAGTGGGTGAAAAGAAATCAAAACAGGGGTTGGCCGGAGACTATATTTATCTTTTTGCCGAACGGAAACGCAAACGGATAAAGCTTTTATTTGAAGAGACTATATACCTGGAAAGCCAATCGAATAACGTAAAGATCATGACCACACATGAACCAATAAGAATCCATGACAGTCTGGATAATATGGTAAAATTACTGCCGAATGAAAGATTCATGCGCGTGCATCGGTCATTTTTGATCAATCTAGGAAAGATAACGGCTTATGAGGATGGTATGGTTACACTTGTCCAAAAAATTACGGTTCCCGTAGGAAGAAAATATAAAAGTGCATTTTTGGAAAGAATGGGTTTCTAAGCCTGCTGTAGCTCATCAGGCCTGCATTTCCTTTATAAAACATTCATTTGTATTTTGATTACTTGAATATTAAACTTTCCATCTTGCTTTTTTCAAATTATTATTTTACTTTCCGTATAGGAACCAAGCGCCCCAGTTGTGAGAGGCTGAAACGCAAGACCTATACAAATATTCACAAGCCCATGGCTACAGCAAATTTTTAGTTAAACCCGCTGGCATAGGTTGTCTTTAAACACTCACGACACCAATTTAAAGTCCAGTAATTAACAAAAATTGCTATGCAACATGAAATCACAAAGCGTTGTGCAGACTCTCTGCGCGCTTTTTCCCTAAGTAAATTTGGAATACAAATTAAGTCCTCACATGCTCATGAACTTGTAGCAGTCTACTTTGGCTATTCGTCAAGGGCATCCCTACTGGCGGATATAAAATATCAAATCGAAAACTTAAGCCAGGCAGAGATTATAGTTCTTGTTCCAACAGCCAGGATTTTAGAACGTCGTAAGGAGCTTAAATTATTACCGGAAAACTTATCTGAAGATTTGGCCGAAGGCGTCTACCTCCCTCTTTATGAGGAAAAATTTATTTCAAACACGATTTGGCCACCTTTCGATTATTTGGGATTAGCTCTTGCCGATCAGCAATTGAATTTGAGACCACTTTTCTTTAAAGATCAGAAGATCCAACGTGAAGGTGTAGAGGTGGAAACACTTGAAGAGGGTGTACGAATAAAAGTTTACCGGGAGTATGTCTCTCCAAGCCAAATATTATCTTTCAAAAAAGGTACATGGGCCGTTTTTGATATTTTCGAACTTAAGCGTATTGCAGGCTACATAGGATATGTCATGTCTAATCATTATTGGACAGAGGCAGAGGCTCTGAACGCAGCATTAGAAAATATAGAGAAGGTTGGGCAATGGCAAACAAGCAGACAAAATCTTGCTCAGATGGGTGACCTATCTAATGTCTTTTATATCGGCTTTCCAGATTGGTTAAAAAAACAAAAAAATAGGGAGTCGCCCCTCGGTGATTTAGCCAGAAAACGCGGCTTCGTGGACAAAATTGAAATGTGGCCTTCCTTTGACAATTTGGACGCATACAAGGATTATTTAACGAATAATCACCCACCCAGGGGTTCGATGCCTACATTAGAGAATGCTTGGAAAACATATCAAAAATTCTTAAAAAGGAAACCATCACCTAAAGCCAACAATGAAATGAAACTACCTGCTCCACAAAAAAACTATACCAGAACAATTGTGTCTGTTAAAAATATCACGCCATTGCATTTCTCTAAACGGACAATTGAAAAATTTGTCGTTGGCGATGAAGCGTGGATTTCGTGGAATGGTAGAAAAGCTATTCCTGTTATCATAACAGAAGTCGATGAAAGGTATTATACGTTTAGGATAGAACGTCCTCTGAAGGAGTTTGGAAATGAACATTATCTTAGATTGGATGAGATACGAAGCACACCAGAACTAGCGTGCTTAAACTGTGTTACTTTATGATAGTGCTGCCACTTCGTTAAGTCAAACATTTAATGCATCATCAAATACAGTGGAATTGATTCCACTGTATTTGTCTTTTAATACTTATCGGCAACTAAAATTCAGGTAGGATTTCTCCATGCCCTTTACAAATGCTTAAAGTCGGATAAGTTGCGCAATTAAACTGAGGTCATTTGCATCAACAGATAACTTAGCTCCGGATGGATATTCTATTGTGACTTCTTTTTTGATAATCCTTTTATCGAAATAAAAATTATCGGGATTGTAAGATTCATCTTTAGGAACCTGTTTTTTAGGCTGGTTATCGTATATTCTTTCCTTAGCTGGTGAATTATACTCATAGGTCGAACCAGCATATCTTTTCTTTGCATTGGTCTGTGTAACTCCAGTCGGAAGGTCTAATGCTAGTTCCTGTATGTCTGAAGGCAAGTAGACTTCGGAAGGATGACTGGATGTTTTCCTTGCGAAAACGTCATTGGCATTTGCTTTTATCGGAGGAGCACAATAATACTTCGTTGATGGTCGGCAATGGAAATCTATTAACCAGGCTAAAAGCTCTACATTCTTTTCATGCGTATTAGTTTCGCGCCTAAGAAAATTAATAAGCGGCTTAAATTTTTCGGGGTCGCATCTCTTAATTGCTTTATCATATAGTCCATCATCGTTTGTCCGTTCCAGAAAGTCCTGAAGCATACGAAGATCCGATTTACTACATCCAGCCCTGAACCGCGCCAGTACTTCGTTACGAACATTTGCACACGTTGGGTGCGTAAGGTTAATTGAAAGTTCACCTGCTTCTTTTTTCTCTTTGTAGGCACGAAGGACTACAATTTTATATTCTTCTTTCATCTTCCATTAATTAGATAAATAAATCTAACCGATTTTATTTAAAATTGAAATCAATACATTTGACTGGAGGCTTTAAGCAGCAAGACTTGCGGCATATTCCAATAGAAAGAATGAAAGTTTCTCATTTTACGGAAAACCGTAAAACAGGTACCATCTTTCCCATTAATTTTGATTTTAGAATTTAAAAAATGACATAATGCCAATTGACTTCACCAAAAATTACGATATCGTTAGAATAATTGATATCCCGAAAAATGAAATTTCAGAGAAACTTAAAGAGGCTATTAAGGTTGAGCCAAGGTACAAAGATGCCGATCAAAACGAGGACATTTATAATGCCTCGCAAATTTTAGAATCGATAAATTTTGAACAAGATCTTATTGCCGAACTTGAAGCAATCGATGAGCTTTGTGAAAAAAACCAGGCCATCTATTTTAGGATAATTGAAGATTAGGTTTTCGGGCTTGGTTTCCCTGGGGTACAGTTGTACGATGTACTAAAAGAATAACATAGCTTATGGTTGGATTTTCAAAGAAATCCAACCAATTCCGTAATAAAAAACAGTGAACCCCTTTTCGATAATATTACTTTGCAAGGCTAAAAAGTATTATCCGTTTTTTTGTTTTAGGCCATATTCAACAGCACTATAGAATGGTGCCCATTTCCTTGCCCGTGCCTTTTTTCTTACTTTCTCCCAATCCCCATCAATCGGATAGTAATCCCTTTCGCCCCATACAATTTGAAAAAGCGTAAAATCATTATCCTTCATATATTTATCCAAAAGGTCTTTTCTGATATAGGTAAACATTTCCTTATCGACATACCCAGCATCAAAAGTATATTCAAAACTTGCGACCTCACCAATTTCATCACACAGATCCTTGGAGCCGATTCGGGTAGATAAACCTAGCCCGTCAATCAGGTTTTTTGCTAGATAGACTTTTTCTTTATGAAATCGGACAGGGATAAGAACCTCTACGGTTTTATGTACTTCTTTTTTTTCCTTTCTTATGAATTTTTCCGCACGAAGTTCTATATTCTTTTTTTTAAGAATATCTTCGATGCTTTCTAAAAGCTCTCCGTTAGGAGCCTTGTGCTGGGTCAATGCCGTTAGATGGTCTGCATTACCAGTTCTCGGCAAACTCAAATAGTTTAACTGAGTTATCACTTCGTCCCAAATTTCATCCGCTTTCTTTTCACTAAGACGCTTACCATTTCTAACAAGGGCAATAGTGGTATATTCCTGGTCTTCCATTGCTGCAGGCAAATAATAGCTCCACTCATTAAATTCGTTGTAGGGAACACTTTCTCCGTCCGGGATTTCCGATTCATGAACATTATAGGTGGAAGGGATGCTATGGGCGCCGAAGCCCGTTTTTAAATCGTCTGAAAATGCTTCTCTAGCTGAAGTTATATCTTGATTTTTCACAAAAACTGTATCAACCTGGAAGAAAAACTGACGCTCTTTTTTCATGTTGTGCTGATGGACTAACCCATACAATAAAATCCAATCGCCTGCTTTTTCCTGAAATTTTTTCCGCGTCAGAAATTCAGAAACATCCGGCGTAGAATGATCACTACACCAAGCAGAAAGTGAGACATTCATGTCTATAAATTGCCTTTGCACAAAACGCTTTTCAGGTAGGTCAAACGCTCCCTGATCTTCGATTTCTGTAGGATCATGTTTCAGCTCGAATGTGCGCAAATAACCGATTTCCTCGTAAGAATTGAAGTCGTCCTGGCCATCGAGATACCCACAAAACTCAAAGAACGCTATATCGATATATTTATCTGCATAACGCTCCGTTGAGGCATGCTCCTCGCCCCAGTGTTGATTCCTAGCTATTTCGCTGTCTATTGCTCCAAAGAGTTCAAATTTGTATCCTAGCTGGTAGGCACGCCATCTTAGGTTTGCCTGAATCTTGAGATATTCTGGTGTCTGGTTATACTGATTTCCTTTTCCACGCGCTATGTGAGACATCTTTTCTTTATTGAAATAGTAACCTATCAGAGAGTTACCATCGCGATATTGTCCCTCGTTATTATCTACTGATTCCTTCCAATTGATAACGCCGATTTTATTGAAATTACCCCTAATTTTCTCTAAATTGATTACTGCCGCTGCCTTTGGAATTTTTCGTGATAGCAATTTCAAAATCCCATACGCGTAATTCCTTGTGATGAGGTGGTTAGTAGAATGTACTCCGGCCGGATCAAGAACTTCGTCCCTAAGAAATTCAGCAAGTTTCATAAACTGTTCCTCATAATTTTTTCCCGGGATTTTGAGTAAAGTAATACTTGCATTATGGACCACCAAGCTCATCCATTCAAAAATTGTAGGATCATTCAATTTAGCTGAGGCGTAATAATCCTTGAAAAATAACGAGGGAAATTTCAAAGCAAATTGAAATAGCGCATCTGCAGAACGTCCCTTTAAACTTCTATTCGTCGAAGTAAAAGTCCATTTTAAATAATCTGCTGCGAGAAAAATCTTTTTGCTCTGCTCTGGCGAAAGCAACTGATCTGTTTGCAGGATATTGAATTCCGTAATAAGATCTTCTAAGAAACCCTCACGCAGATCGCGCAAATATTCGGTCCATGTAATATCCCTAGTTTCCAAATCAAGCTCAGCAAGTCTGAGAGACCAAAAGGAAAAATTAAATGGATGATCCACAACAAAGAGAACATCTTCACTTGATTTTATTAGCCTAATTAAATTTTTGGGTGGCTTTGACAAATTCTCAAAATACTTAATTTGTCCCTCTGAAATAAATTCTGGCGAGAGCCGGATAGTCGCTGCAATGGACTTGTTGTACAAACGGTGCTTAACCTCGCTATCTGCTTTTTTGGGCGAGCCGATCAAATCATGAACAAATTGCCCTTTTTTAATTGGCAGAAGACTGCAGAGGCCATCAATGATATCTTCATGGTTTGGATGCAGTTTTGTATAATCGTCGCCGGTTAATGACTGGATATGATCGCTGTTCAGGAACGCTTTAAAATCACGAACAGTTTCCATAAGATGCTTTGCAATAAAGTATCCAGCCATTAAATCATAAGTGAGAAAGACCTGTTCCTCACCATTAGCCCAATTACGTATGAATAATAATTCTTCGTCAAGGAGACTCTTGGTGATGGAGTCTTTATAATCAATTGGTGCATTTCCGTCAGCGACAGCCATGAGATCGCCCAAGAGAAATGCCCGCTGATGTTGCTCCCACAGCTGCTTAGCAATATGATCCATGGTTTTTGATGCAAGGTGACGATTGGCCGCGGTTGGGGCTATTTTTCCCGCTTTCTTGATTCGCTTAAAAATATTTGTGTCGCAAAGCGCTACAAAATTCTCAAAAATCGAGTATATCGAATCAAATCCTAATGTCACCTGCTTTAAATTCTTCCTTTCGCTGTTTACCGATTCACAGAAAATTTTTAGATATAGTGGTTTGGTGAACCTCTCAAGAGAAAGAAAGGAAAGGTCTGCCTGTATTTTATAATGTCGGAAATAGTTCCTCGTTAATTTCTTTTTATCCTCTAGGTCGGTAAAGCCATAAATAGGATGAAATCTTTTATCCTCATGATTTACCCTTCCCCAAATAGCTTCCCTATATGAAGTACGGCATGTGGTCATAAAAACAAGGTTTTTGCGCTCAAGAATTTCCGTTTCAAGCTGGGGTATATCCGTTTCCAGACGGTCATTAAGGAAACCGTTTACATTGATAGCTTCATTTAATCCGTCAAGAATGATAGGAATGCGTTTGTCATATATCCTTCCCAACGCATCGACACAATCCAGAAAATCAGCAAAAGAATAGCCCGATTTTATATCTAGTATTCCAAGTATCTGATCACTTAACGGATTGTCTCCAGTAAATAATATTGCAGGAATATAGATTGCGGGAAGCCCTTTGTCGATAAATTCTTTAGCCAATCCAACCGCGAAATTTGTTTTCCCATCGCCACCATTACCATGATAATGGCCGAGACGCCAGGTAATAGGCATATTGCTATGGGAAACATAATAACCAAGTTCTTCTAAAATCTGTTTATAAGTGCTTTCCAAGTCCCAGATTTTCCGGTATTGTTCATCATCACTTTGTTTTTCAAGTCCGGTTCGCTCCAGCCCCTCAGCTGTTGGCCAATAAGGTTTTAAATTATCGAGGCTATCTTTTACTTCATTAAAAAAAAGAATTTCCTCTTTATAGTTATCGTCGATTAATTTTTCGAAGTTATTTGGCGTAATATTACCCAGCCTGGCTTTCAATCTGGGAAGAAGCTTTTCAAAACCATCATTGAATGTTGAATAGCATTCGATATACTGGTTAAATATTGGCCTCCAAAGCTCGGTTGTGTATTCTAAGCGTTTCAGTTTGTCCTTTCCTTCTTCCCACAGTTCTTTAAGTTTTCTTGGATAGTAAGCGATTCTTTGTTCGATAAATTTTTCATTGCAAAGTATCGGGTTGACATAGTAAACCTCAAATTGCTCGTTTGGCACGTATAGTATTTCATCAAACTTGTTTTTTACGACACTAAATGTTTTATTGAAAGTCCGTTTAAACCAATCATCTGATAATTCAAGTTCGTTAAAGAAAGATTGCTTCAGGCCATTGAATAGCGGTTGATTTAGTTTCTCATGCAAGAAACTTTCGTTCCAAACGACAATTTTTGTATCCATGTCTTTGGGGATTTCTTCTGCCAGTTCTGTGTCCACCCATTTCTTTTCCTCCGGTGTCAAGTCCATCGTAAGGCATAAGTACCAAATTTCAAGCTTTGGGTGTTCCTTTAATGCTTTGTTAAGAGAAGATTTAATTGCCGGCTTCCTACTGCTCACGCTTAATCTCGCCGATCCTTCATAATACTTCGCCTGCCAGCCCCATTCGGTTCCGTCTGGCATCGTTAAATAAAATTCTACACCATCGCCGCCACCGCTGTCATCAACTGGGGTGAATGTGCCTTTATCACTGTAGAGTTTGGATGCTATTTGATAACAGAGTTGCTCAAAACTCTTAGCTTTTGTTGTTTTATAAGGCTGTAATTTATTCCAATCTATTACCATTCTTTTTTTTGCTTTTTTCGTCGGTGCCTTCAGTAAATTTCACGATGCCATACAAGTAAAGTTGTACAGGATTTGTTCTATACCAAAATGAAAGATCTGCAAATCGACTAACACAATTAAATAATTCTGATCTCTTTTCGAAAAACATTCAGTCTAAAAATCCATTCCTTTTATAGCATCATTTCTGAAACCTAAGTATAATCAGGCCGAGCCATATAAACAAAGTCGTATTGAATCGGCCTTAAACTATTTGCTTTAAATTTCATGAAGAAATCCTTAAATTCTAGATATTTCGGGTCAAATTTATATACTTTTGGAGCTACTGGCAGCCATTCTTCCAAGGCTTGATAGTCTTCAAAGAAATATTCCAATATGACCTTATCGATATGATATAAGTAAGATCCAGGACCTGACATTCGAATTAATGTCTCCAGAGCATCAGCGTCTGCAAATTTTTGATAATGTTGCCTGCCCAACTTTACCGCTTCATCCTGATAAACTACGCCTTCATAATTAGTACGTTGAATACTGCACGCATTTCGTAAGTTAAAAAATGTCATATCATATTTAACTGCTGAAGTAAGGTAGTTCTTCAGGTTCAACAATGGTATGCCAGCAAGATCTACAAAATAATACGGCAGCTCGTTATTATGATCTATAATTTTGCTTACCAGATTACTTTCAAACATCCGAGGTCCAGATGACCGTGAATAAAAAAGATTTTTCAGGAATATTTTGTACTCCGCTTCATTGTCATATAGACTTATTTTTTGGTGCGAAAAACGTACGGGATATTTTATTGTTTCAATGATTGAAAGGTAGTCAATGCCATCGCTATATCTATTTCCGCCAAATTCTTTTCCCAATCTAAAAAATGCCGTTAGGTGATTTTCAAACTCACTAACCGTCCCGAAATCATTGACCTTGTACAGAAAATCAAAAACAATTTTGCCCTTTTTGGCCTGAATAATTTCTTCTAACCATTGTAGATATTCAGACAAAGAGCTATTCCTCATCGTTTCAAAAGCAGCGCGCGATATATCTCCGTCCATAAGATCAAAAGCGAAATATTTGTAGAAGTTATCCATATAAACTAGAGACTTCGCTTTATCATTATTAAATCCTTTATTAAATTCACGTTCCGGACTTAACAGTTCCGCGGTAACCATTTTTAAAACATTCACATCATAATCAGTCAGCTTCTCTTTTGTCTTAAGATTTTCCAAATAAATATGAAAGACTGGTAATGGTTGAACGACAACATCGTCTGATGGTTTGCTCTGTTTTGTAGACCTAATTATCTCCGAAATCAAGTTGTTTTCCATTTGTTGCTCATTTTCGTTCCGAAGTTTAATTACTTTATCTCTCATAACGTCCCGGATAAAAAATTGGCTCTGGTATTCCAATATCCCTCTATATACCACAGGATATTTTAATTTTATAAGCTGCAACAGGTAAAAATCATAAATAAAAACTTCGTTAGCTATCCCTGTAATCTCAAAGTGAAAGGCATTTGACAGTCGCAATACTTCTCTGGCTGTTTGAACGAACATGTCCGTTATGATTTCACCTTTTAGCCTATGGTTGATTACCTGTTCTAAAATATCGCTAGAAATATCAGATGAAGCTTCACTTAATTGCTCTTTTAGCATACTTCTCAGAATCGCTCGATCAAAGTGAGGGAGGTTAAATTCGAATTGAAAAATTTTTTCCAGGAAAGACTGATAATTATGCTGGTTTATGGCTTTAACGGCTTCATGAACGTAATCTTTGTCATAGGCAGCGATGTAGACCATATTTGTAAATGCCCCCGTATTCCTAATAATCCTAAGTACCTCTACAACTTCTGCAGTGTCCAATCGATCCAGGTCATCGATCAACACAACAATCTGTTTGTTTATTTTTTTCAAGGATTTATTAATGCCTTCATAAATTTCATTTTGCGAATCATTAGAAAATGGCTCAGCAAATGCCTGAACAGTTCTCGTGAAAACATTTTCATTTATATGCGTTAAAGTCTTAGCGTAGCTATAGACATTTTTAGCCAACGTAACATCTTCTTTTCTTAGCTCTTTCGTCAGTAAATCAAAAAAATCTTGAACGATCGTCTCCGGACTTGAACTTCGCCATGCATTAAATTCAATAATAATTCTATCATCCTTTGTTTGATGTTCAGATAGCGACCTGTTTATTAAATTGATAAACGATGTCTTTCCTGTTCCCCATTTACCTGTGATCCCAATTGCGACTGATTTCGAGCCTCTAGGTATTGATAAAATTCTTTGGGCTACGCGATCAGCAAATTTCGATCTCTTTAAACGGTCCTCAACTTTCGAAGTAATCGGAGCATCATCAAGTAATGTAGGTTCGGAGAAAATCAGTGTATCCGGCTGGCGTGCTCGCCGTTTTCTATCGGCTATAATTTTCCTTCCAAGTTCTTTAGCTTTCAGCATAATTAAGCCCAACACGATCAGCAAACTTACATCAGCGTACTTCACACGTTTCAAAAACGAAAATTCACTGTATACGAAAATATTCATTGACCTGGCGGTGATAAAAACCAGGGCATAAATCGTTGCCAAAAGAACCCAGTCGTTGCCGACCAGCGTCTTTTTGACAAATTCTTTTATAAAGAGAAAAACGCAAACTGCGGCAAGCATGATGAATACTATATCGTTTATCGTACCGGTCGTCACTTTGCTAAGCACAGGAGACATAAGCAAGCGATCAAAGACCTCGCTTAACGGCGAGCGAACAAGAATTGCGAGAAGCAATGCGGCACAAATTGTAAGCGTGCTTTGGCTTAGGACGTATTTGCGTAAATTTTTTATGATCAATTTTTATATTATTTTAAAATTTGTAAACTGAATTATCGTACCTGTTAAAGGGCGGCTGAATGTCTATAGAAAACAATTTAACGTTCTTTACTATATTATTTTGTATACCAACATCATCTTTAGCAATCCCATGTTACTTCCGTTTTCTCCCGGTTCTAACTTTATTAAATGATCTATGTTGAATTTCTTCCAGGGCTTCAAAATCAACCCGGATGTCAAGGTCTACCTCATTTTTATAAATGTTTCCATCGTAAAGAAGATCATAAATGTTTGCTTTTCGTAGGTCAAATGCCTTTAGGTCATCCCCTTGAAGCCAGACCTGTAAGCGATTGTAGCTTTTATCTGCAAGTTCCAAAACCAGGAATGATTTATACCTCTGACCAAATAAGGGTTCTGCAATCAAAGCGTACTTTATTAATTCTACAGCCCTATCTATTACGGCCTGCTCACTTGCCATATCTATTTGTTTCAAAGGAACCTCGATGATTACCATCCCTTCCTTTTTTTTAAACACAATGTTAGTTGCAGGCAGTTTCCTTTGCTGACAGTGTTTTGCAAATTCTTTTGAAAAATGTTCTAACTTCTCGGGGTTAGTTAAAGTTGGGTCATTCCAAACCTTGTCGTAAAATGTAATTTTCCTTTCCCTTAATCTTTCAATTGCATCCTGATCCGCTACCCGCTGAACGTAGTATCCCGACATCTCTTGATCATCGGTGATCAAATCCACAGCATCTAACCCGAAAATGTTTATTGCCGTTCCTACTGCAACAATAAAATCGATCATCGAGTAGACATAGTTTATAAGCTGCTCATTTTTGATTTTTAGAACGCTGCCTATTTCTGGTTCTGTCGACCTTTTAATCTTCTTGAAAATAATCCCGTCATTTTCGTACAAAATGCTATCCGTCCCGGAATGGGAAACAGCATTCCTTATAAGGGGATCATATCCATTAAAAATAGTTGAACCCTTCAATCTCGAAGATGCATACTCAAACTTCTGAAACTCGGTCTGGGAAAGGTTTGCCTGAAGAAAAGATTCGAATTTCGACTCCTTCAACTTTAGACAAGCAACTATAATAGAAAGATACGGATCGAAGAGATCAGCAACAATATTACGGTATAGGTTTACCAGTTGTATTTGCCCTCTCCTGTTCATTTCTTCTGTACTTGCCTTTAGAGCATCGACCTTGGAAAAAATTTCTTCTTCATGATCCCTTATAAGTCTTAACGCGACTTGATTCTCGAAAAAAATTTCCTTAAGAAATCGTTTGCCATCCGCGTTGTAAGCTTCATGAAACAGGTGTAAAACATCATCTAGCAACAATTCACCAGCTTCTGGTGTTGTAAAATTTTCCAGCGCTTGTTTTTCCACTTCTTTGAGAGAATCGGATATTTTTTCAAGCTTATCAGGTGCTATTTTAAAGTGTTTTTCAAAGTTCATATTTCGCTCATAATGATTGCTGGCTTAAAACAAATATATCACCTGCCATGCGCAGCCTATTTGCGTAGTGCAAACTTTTTTTAACTTGAAGATATTTGGAGTGCGCAAAACCTAAATAACGATCCTAAACACGTTTTTCCGCGCATTTAAATATTTCAAATCGTAGTTCTATCTTTCGTTCGTATGCTCTTCAGTTTCGGATGTTTTTTCGTCGCCCTTAGTGGTCTCAGTAGTTTTCTTTTGGGTACCAAAATAGAAGCCCACCACGACAAGCGCTACATCCTTGAGCATCCCTGCATTCTCTACGCCGCTAAGAGCAGCCAGTGCAAAGGCTATTATCACAACCATCGCAATAGCAGTTTGAGTATTTCTTTCTTTAAACCTAAAATTTTTATCCAATGAAATGCCAAACCTTCCCAAGAGCCACTCCAAATATAAGGATGATGACCAATTGAAGAAACGGCCGGACAAATTCAAAAACAGAAATGCTAATCGTTTTCAGGTCGCCTGCTATAGTTCCGAGCAAGTCAGCCTGTTTTTGTTGAATATCGTATGTAAGTGAAATTCTTACACCAACGTAAAAGAACAGCAGAATCACAAAGATCCAGATGGTGGTATTCAGAATAAGGCGAAGTGGATTTTTGAATGAACGATTATTATCCATGGGAATAGAATTGAGCGTGATTTATTACCCCAATAATAAATATTTTATTTCATAATTTCACAACAGTTCATTCTGTTTCAATATTTAACAGTGCTGTTTTTTTGTATTTATGGCTTCTATGGTTGCTAAAAGCAATCCTTTCGATAATTGATTGCGGTTATTTAAATGATTCACCCATTGGCCGTTCTTATCTTTCACAATTATATATATTGTACTATACATCTCGATAACAATCTCCATCGGTGATTCACTTTTCAGGTCATAGAAGTATTCCCTGTTTTCAAAAATTACAGCAGTTCGATTTATAACCATTGCCCGGTGTTTCTCGCAAAAATATCGAGATTTACTTAGACAGGCTACATGACTTTACACCTACAGCTATTTCGGTGCTAGATTTAATAATCAATCATATTCAATAGTAACGCTTCTGTCTCCGTTTTGCCGCTCGGAAAATGCAGGAAGATATCAATCAAATACAGTCTTTCGCTTACCATGGATGATCGCCAAAGCGCCCTCACCGCTTGGGTTCACCAAATGCAGCAGCTTGCCGTTTCCGACAATTTCTATTTTCGCTGCTTTCCGTTCAGCAAGCTTAATCCCTCCTTTGTTGATATAATCTTTCCAGCTGTTATGTTGATCCAGCGCCTGACCCATCCCCATCAGCGTTTCAATAATATAATACTATTTAGGCGTATCCATCAGAACAGTGTTGACATCTGTTTTTTCAATAATTCCAATTGAAGCAAAAGTACAAGGTTGTAAACCATTCGAGAATATGGCTTTGAGCCGTTCCCCTGACGGATACATAGCTTTCTGCAATGAAAACACGCGATCATAATTATGACTTCTGAGTTTTTGGAGAAGAAGATACTTCCCATTTATCTAGACTTCCTAAAGTCATTCCGTACCTGTTTAAAATTGATCAGAACCGGCTTCAGTGTCGTCTTCCCGGCAGGTGCGTAAAGAAAAACATCAAAAAAGGTAGTTTGTAGGTTTTCACTTTTTATTGCTATCCCACCGTTCTGCCGTCCGTCTACAACGTGTAATAGCTTTCCATTACCCACTACTTCGATTTTACAGCCGGCTATACCCAAAACCTGAAAGCTACCTTTATTGAGGTACGAAACCCAGCCGGAGAATTGTCCGTTTGCCTCTTCTTTTTCCATGTAGTTTGCTATAAAGGCATTTTGTTCGGCCTCAAATATAGTGTCCATAAAAGCCTGGCCCTTCCTCGCTGTCAGCAGCGCGACCATATCTCCGAACCATTTTGTCGCGGCGGCAACCATTTCCTTATTGTTCAGGTCCTGGCCCTGGCTCCAGTCTTCAACGGTGTAGGCTACTTTTGCAGGAAACGTTCCTTCCCTTGTCCCGGACCATAGCAGTGTATCTTTTTTTGGTGTGTTATCCTCCATACGGCGGATTGCTTTTACCGTAAGTTTTGCCTTGCTATTACCACCTTTACTTTCAACAAGCTTTATAGTTTGTAATCCGCTTTTAGTTATGGCGCTGTTTACGAAAAAAGTCATCGGGCCGTTAACCGACAAAGAGAAGATCGGCACGTCATTTACCCTGACCTGATAAGGCGCCATTGCATCTTCAACAGATACTTCATAAGTTTCGCGGCTGGCGGGCATCGATAGTTTATCAAACCTGTGTTCTGCTTTCGTTATAGACTTAGCCTGGCAATATGCCTCTGCAGGCAACAATCCGGATAGTATAGCTATCAATATACCATACAAAGCTTTTATTTTTCTCTCCATAAGTCATCAATTATTTTTGCAGTGGTGTCTTCAAATATTCCGGCTGCTTTGTTCCCGTTCCGCACGAACAGCTTTATATTGTATAATAGGTGCTTAGTTCTGGTTGTCGCATAAACAGTCTCCCGCCTAAAGGCCCCATTTATGCCGTTTCCTTTTTCCCGTACAATCCCAAAAAATCATACGAGCGTAAACATAAACCGGATCATCAGTCTATCTAAATTCAGCTTTCCGGTACTAAATATAATCTCTAATTACCTCGAATTCCGAATGGCCTTTTTCATCGAAAATTACTGTTCCACAATTCTCGCAGGTATCATCCGAAAGTAGTTCCCCGCGTTTTAGCTGCCATACGTTCATGCTGCCGCAGCGGCAGTATACCGTATATAGCACCTCTCCGGTCTGGCTGCCAAACTGCCTGAACTTCCAGAAATCATCATTCGCTTTTTTTAATGCTTTGCTGTTTTCCTGTTTGATAAGCCCCAAGTAGTAACTGTCATTACCCCGGTCCAACTGAACTACCTCCAAACCGTCTTTTTTCAATTCTGCCTGAATGTTTTTTATCAATATAGGAATGAAGTCGCCTGGTTCCTTCCTCTTGCTCCCGGCATTCTCATAGGCCGCTGTAAAATCAAACGCTTTCTTGCTTTGGAATTGCTGCGCACGCACTTTTATGAAATCACCAATCTCATATTTGTTTTGCTCCCCTTTCCAGTCTACCTCCAGTAATTTATTTCTTTTTAATAGCGCATTGAGTAACGATTCGTCACTTGTTTCATTGATGTCTGCAAGCTCCGTGCTTGAAAGCAAATATGGAAGAAATTTTATGTTCATCAGTTTTTAAGGTTAATGCTGGAAAATACGCCACAGGAAAACAGCCAGGGCGATGATTGGTATAACAACAGATATCAGCCCGCAGATGAGCATGATCGGGCCAAGGCCCATGCCTGCCTGTGGATCATTTGTCGGCTGTGTTGCCACATACCAGAACCATAGCGCAACAGCCAGGTTGGCGGCGATGCAAATCAGGTACAAAATTATGCTGTTTCCGTTTTTTATAGATAGGGTAATAATAGTTCCGTAAATGATGGCCATTACAATACCCATACCGGTAATAATCCTTGCTAATTCTGACATCTGTTTTGCTATAGGGAATACTATTTATTTGGTTACTGTTTTTTTCCAGAACAGCTTTCATAAAGCAAAAACTTTGCCACACATTAATTCTACATGTCTTGTATTAGGTCAGGATACAAACGGTCTATATCAGGTTTCTAGTTGCTGTATGATCGAGATAACCATGGTCAGGTGATCATTTTTTCTTCTTGATCTCTTCAAGCCTTTTAGTAACAATATTTACCAATTCCGGCGCACTATAAACATATTCAAGTATCGCGTTAGCAAGTGCTTTTAAAATTGGTATTTCGTCCTCTCCTAGTTCTCCTGATCCCGCATGTGCACCAATGTTACCGAGGTTTTTAAGACCATTGGCTACCTCTACTAAATTTTGTGGTATTTCATTTTTAGTTGCCAGATCCTGCAGCATCTTTGCCAGCGTACCTCCCTTTGCCTTTCGATCATGACATACCAGTTCCAGTAATCTCCTGAGTAGAATTGCATAAGCATTAATGTCTATGCTTTTGGTCAGTTCAGCAGCTTGGTACGCCTTACTAATTTGCGGAGGTAATCCTTTAGGCACCTGGTCGCCCGTTGGGTAAAGTGTCTCCATCGTGGGGGTGTGCTCATCCTCACCATCGGCAAAGTCGCTCCATCCATATACTCTAATATTGGCTTTGTTGCATTTCGGGCATTTTAATATTTCATAAACGTCATAAAAATCAACGCCCGGTCCATTATTGTCTTCCCACGTTTCAGTAACGTCTTTGGCGCCACCAATAAGCTCCATTTTGGAAATGTTATAACAATGGCCACAGGTAATGTTTTCAGAATAATTTTTATTCTCTTTCATAGCAGTTAATCTGGTTTTTGTATGTTGTTAATCGCCTGTAATTAGAAACTAAAACAAAGATAACATAGTAACAACGCAGCCTATTTGCGCAGTTGTATTTTTAATGAAAATATTTCCCGTTCCCTTCGGGCCGGGCTATCCGTTCCAAGTCCTCGCTATGCTGTGGGCTTTCCCCTGCTATCCCTAACGGATTTATTGCTATTCGCTGATTTCTGTTTCTTGATAATTGGTTTTGTAAACAACGGGCCATGCCGTGAGATCCTTTTCAATAAAACGTCGAAAAGGGCAGCTAATCTCGTGCGGCCAGCCGACGCACAAAAGCCGTCAAAAAAAACTGAGGATGAACGGTTTCCCCCCTAAAGGGTCCCCCCATTAAACCTAACTTTTTTTTGCCCTGTCGCCTTGCCCGCCCGTGCAGATTGCTTTCTTTTTTTCCGTTTTTTCTTTTGAAAAGGCTCTCCGGGGCAGGCGGCTGAAAAGGAAAAGCAAACAGAATTTTTAACCATAAAACGTAAATGTTATGCAACACCTAACAGCAAGATTAGCAGCAGACGCAACCGTAAAAACCTTTGACAGCGGCCGCAGCGTGGTAAATTTTAATGTAATTCAAAACCACAGTTACACCAACAAATCGGGGGAACGTATCACCGATACCGATTTTTATGAATGCTCCTATTGGCTTACCGCTAAAGTTGCGCCGTATCTCACCAAAGGCCGGTTAGTGGAACTTATCGGCAGGGTCGGAACAAGGGCATATGAAGGCAGGGACGGCAAGCCCGTTGCCGTGTTGCAGCTTAAAGCCTCACAGATTGTATTTCATACTGCACAGAAAAAAAAGGAAGAAGACGAACCAGTAAAGGAAAAGGCTGCACCTCGTGGCAGAAAAGCTAAAGCAGAAAACGACGATTTACCATTTTAAAACCAAAGACCATGCAATACGACATCAATATAGCGGAGGCAAGTGTGTACGTTGGTACCTATGCCAAATACAATAACGGTTCCATCTTCGGTAAATGGCTTGATTTAAGCGATTATTCCGACATCAACGAGTTCTACGAGGCCTGTGCCTCCTTGCACCAGGACGAAGAAGCTCCGGAATACATGTTCCAGGATTATGAAAATATCCCCGAAGGCCTGATAAGTGAGTGTTCATTTTCCAAAAACTTTTTTGCGGTAAGGGATGCCCTTGATAACATGGACGATTCTGAAGCATTCTTTATCTGGTGCAGCAATGGGCACCACAACCTTTCTTCTGAACGAGTTGAGGATTTGCTTACTTCTTTTAATGAGGACTTTATAGGAGCATATGGAAGCGAATCAGAGTATGCCGAAGAATACGTCGACAACGTGTACGACCTGCCGGAATGGGCGCAGCCGTATTTCGACTATGAAAAATTTGCAACCAATTTATTCTGCGGTGACTATTGGTTTTCTAATGGCTATGTATTCCGGTGCTAAATCCTTCGATAGCGAACGCAATTTACCACAGACACAATGAATAAATAATTAACCGGGGGCGCAGCCGGACAAGGGGCGCACATTTTTATCATGGATTTTTTAAACAAAGAAGCGACCATAATATTCGAAAGTATTTTAAGACGGCTTAAAGGAGATTCGGTAGAACTTACAAATAAACCTTTTTATCCGCTCCTCATAGAAAAGTCAGTTTCCGGAATAGAGACAGAATGGGGTAAAGCACAATTATACGATGTCTGCCTGCATTACTTTAACGGTGATGTAATGAGGGTGCCAGAAATTGGTTTTGCCGTCATTGATAAGCGGGGCAGAAAACGAAAGGATTACGACAGGCTAAAAATTGCCGCGTGTTATCTGCAACATGACGATCTACGCAAATATGAAACCAGTGTTAAACTGGATGGCAATAGGCTGATCGTTCGTGACCCTGAACTCCAAAAAAGCCATACCCATTTTGCCGATCACTGGCTTATCGATTTATACAAAATGGGGTATCTCGATTAAACAAAAACAATTATAGCAACCGCCGTCGGTGGCGGTTGCTGATTCAGAAATTTAAAAACAATAATCATGACTACGATAAATAAAAAGAAATCAACGAGAAAGGTCGAAGGCAAACCAAATCTTTCCATCTCGGAAACCGCTATTGCAGAAAGCGATCAATTCCAAGAAATGGCTATTTCGGAAATCGACATTTGTAAGAGAAATTACCGTCTGATATTTCCTAAAAAGGAAATGGAAAATTTCGCAACGGAACTTAAATTGCACGGCATTATTTCATCCCTTATGGTACGTCCGATGCCGGACGGCCGTTTTGAACTGGTGGCAGGGGAACGCAGGTACAGAGCAGCGCAGATAGCAAAACTTGAAACCGTTCCGGTACAGGTAAGGGTATTAACGGATCAGCAAGCAAAAGAAATCCGGTTGGCAGAAAATATCCATAGGGAAAATGTGCATCCCCTACACGAAGCATTCGCCGTAAAGGATATGCTAGAGGCCTACAGTAAAATTGAAGAGGTTGCTAAGCGTATGGGTAAATCCAAAGCATGGGTGTACAGCCGCATTAAAATAGCCGGGTTGATAGACCCCTTACAGGAAATGTTTTTAGATGCCAAGCTGACGCTATTGCAGGCCGAGGAAATTGCCTCTTTATCTCCCGAAAGCCAAAGCGAATTTTTTATTGACAACTGCGAAGACTGGCAGAATGAAAATTTTGAACTCGAAGATGTTCCATGGATGGTGGAACGGTTAAAATGTGACCTTAACAAAGCACGCTTTGATACCACAGATAAAGACCTGTTCCCCGAAGCAGGTGCATGTTCAGCATGCCCCTTTAATACAGCTACGTTAAATTACCTCTTTCCAGAACTGGCAAAAGAAGCAAAATGCAGTAACAGCAACTGCTATTCAAAGAAATGTTACCTGCAAAACAGCAAGGGTATTATCAAAGCTTTTGAAGAGCATAAGCCGGATGCCATTTTATACCCCGGTTACATTGACCAGGAAACAAGAGAAATAATTGAAGGCCATCCAGAAATGTCAATTTTGCCACTTTACGCCCAATATACCGTTGATTTTATAAATGCCCCGGCTGCACCAGACACAGAAGATTATGAGCAGGTTGATGAAGATGGTGTAATCGACCTCGATGAAAGCGGCTATAATCAGGCATTACAGGAATACCAGGATGATCTGGAATCATACCATGCAAAAGTGATGACTGAAACAACAATGCGCGGCCTTCTGATTTCCAATGACAAATACCTTTTACGGCTCTTTGAAATCCGTAACAGCGGGGCCGATGGTACCGGCGATAATTCTTCTCCGAAAGTAACCGCCAAAGAGGTGCAACAGGCAATTAAGGAGGGAACGGCAACGGCTGAACTTCTGCAACAGGAAATAAACCGTTTAAATGATCGGGAAACCCGGTTTAAAGAAATTGATCTTGATAAAATACAGGAACAGGTACATGACAAATTTAAAGCGCAGGTTTTATCTTTTCCAGAGATAAGGCAGACACTAACACAGGCCGATCATGTTGCTTTGCGGCTTATCGTATATCAGGCGCTTGGATGGGAAAGCAAGAGCTTTGTTGAAGATGCCATTATGCCGGACATGGATTTGAGCAGCAGACGAAACAAAGAAAACCTGTACAATGCCTTGGCAGCAATTACCGATGAGCAGTTTTGCTTTATGATCCGTGCTGTTCTGTCCGGGGACGGGCAAAGTAAATATCCGGGAAATGTTACCGGTTATGCACTTTATCAGTGTGCTGATGCTTCCGGCATTGACGTAAATTCTATTTGCAAGGAGCAGCAAGAAAAGGCGACTATCAGGGGGGAAAAGAAGGAAGAAAAAATTCAAGCCCTTGAAAAAAGAATAGAGAAAATGAAACAAGCAGCGTAATCGCTACAAATGATAAGGCGGCAACATTTGCCGCCTTATTCATCTGCCTGATAGCTTACCTCATAAACAAAACATCATGATACTACTAATCCAAACCATAAACCCTTCGACATTTGGCATATCGTTTTGCCTGATTGGAATTATTATTTTTTATATCATCCGTCAACGCAAATTTAACCGCCGCGTATTCTACAATACCTACCAATACCGAAGTTTCTTCCTATCCCTGCTGATACCATTTCTGGAATGGATTTTTGGAATTGTGTCTATATTGATGATTTTTTCAGGCGCTTTCCTTCTCTTATGGGCATAGGAGCATACAAGCAAAACCGATTTAAGCTTATTTAAAGCTGCCATCGGGGTCATTTTGCCCAGGAACATAAGTTTATACTTCCATCAACGAGAAATGCTCATAATCGACGCTTAAAAGCCGCAAAAACCGCCACCTCCTTTTCTCCCGGTAGCGGTTTTTGCGCTTCAATGGCGCAGCAGAGCTGCAATTTTATCTATGATATTTATTCAAATAGATTATTGAGGCCTTTTCGGTAATCCTATAGCTGACTTATTATTGATTTTCGCCGCTATTCTTCTGTAATTATTTCTACCACAAAGTTCGGCATCCACCTTCTGAAGCGGCCAAAAGCTTCCGGATGAACACAGGAGCCAACGCACAAAGGCTTTCTTTAATTCCGTTTCCTTTTGGCCTTGGTCAGGTGGATACCGGGAAGAGTTCCATAAACAATTTTCAAACTTAAAATCTGTATTATGGAAATCGAAACATCAATTCCCTGTAACAAAGAGATCAGTGAGATCACACTATGCTATAAGTCGAAGCTCCGCGCAGAAGAGGCACCAACCGTTAATTCCTCTTACTCGGCCTATAAACAATTGCTTAAATACTGGAATATGGATACGATTGAATTAAGGGAAGAGTTTAAGATAATTCTTTTAAATACCAAGCTGAAAGCCATTGGCCTAATTGATATTTCAGTCGGAGGGTTAGATGCTGCTTTTGTTGATATCCGGATTATTTTTGCCGCCGCACTTAAGTGCCGGGCAACTTCCATTATCCTGGCTCATAATCATCCTTCCCTGGATACTAAACCAAGTGCTGCAGATTTAAAGTTAACCAACGATATTGTCAACGCGGGAAAATTGCTTCGAATAACAGTCTTCGATCATCTTATTATAACCCCGAAGACTTATTACTCCATGGCAGATAACGGGGTATTGCACTTTTAATTGACGCTACTTTTTAATAATACGGGTGCCTTCAGGCACCCGTTGTTCCTTACGATCTGAACTTACTAACTTTAGCATGTAGTGCGGTAAGGCCAGCCTTTTCCAACAACTCATCGGCCATTTGCTGGAGGCTGGCACCACTTTCATTAGGTAAAACCTTTAAAAGGTCTTCCACCATGCCGCCTTTGACGGCCATCCCTTCCCTGATCACATTGTTCATGAGCATAACCTGCTTACGGCTCAGGTTTATCCCAACTTTTACACTCTCTTCCATCCCAGGTACACTTAGCAGGATTTCGAGCATCCCTTCCATTTCATTTCCACTTTTCATAATTGCTCTTTTTATACTTCAAAAGTAAACTGTTTGCCCGTTTTTCACATGGCTTGAATTGAGCCAGGTTGTGATACTCACTGTTTCTGCTGTTAGCTTTGTATCACTGAAAGATTAGAGAAAGAGAAATAGAGGGGTTATGGGATCATCAGAATATTATCTTTCCTGTGCTAAAGCACGGGAGATTAACATTATTGGATATCTTGCCGGGCTTGGGTTTAAGCCGGAGAAAATTAGGGGAAACGGCTATTGGTATAAGTCTCCTTTACGCATTGAGGGCACAGCTTCTTTTAAGGTCAATAGCGGGCTCAACCGTTGGTATGATTTTGGAATAGGCCGGGGCGGTAATATAATCGATTTCGGAATTTTGTTCCACAATTGTAGCGTCAGCGATTTTTTGGCAATGCTTACCGCTCCTACCAGCCATAATCCCCCTTATCAACTACATTCCTTTACACCTGTTCCACCGTCAGCGGGAATTAAAATCATAGAAGCATCTGAGCTGCGCAGCAAAGCCCTGATCCGGTGCCTGAACGACCGGGGCATCTCCTATACAATCGCAGCAGCTTACTGTGTGGAAATCAGGTACCAGGTTGAAGGGCGCAAATATTATGGCATCGGGTTTTGGAACGATTCCAAAGGCTATGAAATCCGTAGTGCATATTTTAAGGGTAGTCTTAGTCCCAAAGATATTACCACAATACGTTTCGGTAATGATACCATATCGGTCTTTGAGGGCTTTATCGATTTCCTCTCCTTTTTGCAGCTATTTCCGCAGCCAGAAATTCCACGTACTGATTTCCTTATACTCAACAGCCTTGCGTTTTTCCACAAATCACGTTCCCTGATGAATACCTATCCCCAGGTAGACCTTTACCTTGATAACGATCCGGCGGGTAAATCTATTGCGATGCAGGCATGCGGCGGCAGTAAAATTTATTCTGATAAAAGCGGACTATACAAAGACTTTAAGGACTTGAACGAATTCTTAATCAACCATACCAATGCCAACGGTGGGATTCCGTTATTTCAATCCATTCCACCATAAGCCCTGTATCGCGTTATTGCTTACTAAAAGCTAACCCATAACCAAAAAGTGGGCCGATCACCTGTGAGCCCCGTGATCGGCTAGATGTACCGTTGTATCACAACGGGATTTATGGGCCTCTACTCCGGAGTCGTAGGCCCTGCCCTAAAAAATGAATTCGTGTTGAATCAGTGAAAATGAAAAGTGATGGAAGAAAAGAAAAACAACAGGGATAAATGGCTGCACGTACGCGTGAACGCCGATGAATTGAAAACCATAAACGATGGTTTTGCAAAGACCATGGACGATGGTTTAAGTACCTATATCCGCAAAATAATACTCGGCAAACCACACATCGGCCGGTACAGAAACCAGTCGCAGGATGCCCTGGTTAATGAACTGGCAAAGGTCAGAATGGAGCTGAATTCGGCAGGCAATAACCTGAACCAGGCCGTAAAAAAACTGCATACCCTCAAGATTACTGATGAGATAAAAGGGTGGCTGATCAGCTGGGAGCTAGACAAGAAAAGCTTCTATAAAAGCCTCGAAGCGGTCAATTCTGCTATCGCAAAAATAGCCGACCAATGGTAGCGGTAATCCATGAGGCTAGTAGCCTGCGCAGAGCGATAAACTATAATGAAAACAAAGTGAAGGAGGGCGTGGCTGTCTGTTTCGATGCCCCTTATTATCTGAAGGATGCCGCTGATCTTTCATTTGACCAGAAGTTGTCCCGTTTGAAAAACCTCGCTGATCTTAGGGAAAGAACGCAGGTTAATACCCTTCACGTAAGCCTCAACTTCGACCCTTCTGAAAGCCATAGCCAGGACAAATTACGCGCCATTGCATTCGACTACATGGACAAGATTGGTTTTGGTGGTCAGCCTTATCTCCTCTACCAGCATTACGATGCCGGGCATCCGCATATGCATATAGTTACGACCAATATAAGACCCGATGGCACGCCGATATCACTGCATAACTTGGGCAAAATACAATCTGAGAAGGCCAGAAAAGAACTGGAACTGGAATACAGGCTGGTACGAGCAGAAGATAAATTTAAGCAATCCATGTATGAACTGAAGCCTGCGGACAACAAGGCAGAGTACGGAAAATCACAGACCAAAAGAACAATTACCAGTATCCTAAATACTGTACTTGCAGATTATAAATTTACCTCTCTTGCCGAACTCAACGCTGTACTGAAACTTTACAATGTTGCAGCCGAAAGAGGTAGCGAAAACTCCCGTACCTATGAAACTGGGGGGCTTGTTTATCGCATCTTAAAAGATGATGGCAGTCCGGTCGGTACCCCTATCAAGGCCAGTTTAATATATGGTAAACCGACGTTGAAAAAACTGGAAACACTCTATCCTGCCAAAGAACAGCAACGTAAACCCTTCAAGAAAAATATCTGCAATGCAATAGATCTGGCTCTGCTCGGGCGTGGTTCTTCAGGTTTGCCTCTACTGATCAGCGAGCTGCAAAGCTCCGGGATTGACCTTATCGAGCGCCGGAACAAGGAAGGCATCCTATATGGTATTACCTACATAGACCATGTTAACGGGACAGTTTTTAATGGCAGCGACCTGGGTAAATCCTATAGTGCCAACGCTATTGCCCAGCGTTACGGCCAGGATATTCAACAATCGAAACAATCCAATCAACAGCAGCGGCATGTTAGCGAAGTAGCTGATTTCAATCATCGGACAAGCAATCCCCTGGCTCATTGGGATTCGCTACCGGCTGACGAAAGTGCACAGCATAAGGGCATCCTGGAAACGCTGCTGCAGTCTGAAAACATTTCAGAAAATCTACCCTACGAACTCTCCGCAAAGAAAAAAAACAAGAAAAAACGAAAAGGACAAAGACTTTAAAATTTAGATACCATGGCATTACAGACAGGTGAAAACGAACAGGCGCTGAGGAAAATTGTCGACATGACCAGGCTGATGGGTATTACCATCCTGATCCTCCATTTTTATTATTACTTATATACAGCCTTTAAATTATGGCAGCTGACCATCCCTTTTACAGACCGGATTTTGAGTAATATCCAAAATACCGGACTCTTTGATCAGTTCCTATATTCCAAGCTTATTGCTTTAGCACTACTGTTTATCTCCTTGCTCGGCATCAAGGGAAAGAAGGATGAAAAACTCGTTATAAAAACTGCATTACGCTACCTGGTTATCGGGCTATCATTATACTTTTTAAGTTATTTTATTCTGCCTGTAACGAATGTTGAAATACAATTGAAGGCGATAATCTATATCTCTATCACATCCGCAGGGTTTCTTGCCACACTTTCCGGAGGCTCTATTATTTCCAGGATCATTAAGGACAAGTTATCCGATGATGTTTTTAATTCTGCCAATGAAACCTTTCCCCAGGAGGAAAAACTGCTGGTCAATGAGTACTCGATAAACCTTGAGGCTACTTATAATTTAAAGGGAAAATGGCGGGATTCCTATATCAATATTGTTTCCCCCCAACGTGCATGTATACTGGCCGGTAGCCCAGGCGCCGGGAAAACGGCTTATCTGGTGAGGCAATTTTTGGCGCAAAGTTTTGCCAAGGAACGGCCCTATACCATGTTTGTATATGATTTTAAATGGCCGGATTTATCACTGATCGCATACAATCATTGGCTTAAGAACAAACATAGGTACAAAGCTAAGAGTGATTGTTATTTTATAAATTTTGATGATCTCTCCAGGTCCCATCGCTGTAACGTATTCCATGTCTTAGGCATGACTGATATTACCGATGCCGCTGAATCAGCGGCTACCATTCTAATCGGCCTTAGCAGAACGTGGGAACAACGCAGGGGTGATTTTTTCGTGGAATCCCCAATAAATTTTGTGACAGCAATCATCTGGTTCCTTCGTAAATATCGAGGGGGAATCTTTTGTACTTTACCCCATGTTATCGAATTGATCCAGGCTGACTATGACCGTTTGTTTACAGTTCTGCAGCTCGAACCGGAGATCAGCGTACTGATAAACCCGTTTATCAGTGCATACAAGAAAGGCGTCAGCGAACAGCTGGAAGGCCAGATAGCCGGTGCAAAGATTGCTTTATCAAGACTTGCTTCACCTCAGCTTTACTATGTTCTCTCAGGGAACGATTTTACCCTTGATATCAATAACCCTGACCATCCAAAGCTCGTCTGTATGGGTAATAATCCGCAGAAAACCCAGACATACGGTGCCGTAATTTCCCTCTATGTTAACCGGATGCTCAAAATTGTCAACCAAAAAGATAAGGAAAAGCTCATGCTTATGTTTGAAGAGTTTCCGACCCTGGCTGCTGACGTAATCCCAACGATCACAACCGGCAGGTCCAATAAAATTTCTTGCTGTCTGGTTATCCAGGACAACAGCCAGCTGCGAAAGGATTACGGCAAAGAAAAGGCTGAAGTAATTGTCAATACTGTCGGAAATATTATTTCCGGGCAGGTGATCGGTGACAGCGCAAAGCAGCTCAGTGATCGTATCGGTAAGATTATGCAGGACCGTACAAGTCTTTCTATTAATTCCGGGGACACTTCAATATCCAAAAGCAAGCAGCTTGACCTGGCTGTTCCTCCCTCTACAATATCAGGTCTTAGTTCGGGTGAATTTGTTGGTCTGGTTGCTGATACACCTCAACAAAAGATAGAGCGTAAGGCTTTTCACTGCACGGTCAAAGCAGATTTCGATTTAATTAATTCGGAAGAAAAATTATACAAACCGATACCAATAGTACACCAGGTAGATAGCGGAATGGTTCAAAGAAATTACATTCAGATCAAAAGTGACATCTCTAACCTTATCCATACGGAGATCGAGCGGATGCTCAATAATCCCAAACTTAAACATATGGTGATCGTAAAATAGCACCTATTTTAATGATAAAGGATAGCAACTGCTATCCTTTATCAATCTGAAACCTTATCGTAAACAAGAATTATTCTCTACAATTTTTCTGCACCTAGTTTCTGTTTGTATGCTTTGCCTGGCTTTAGTTTGTGTCCGCCAATTAGTAAAATTTCTTTGGGGTCGTCATCAACAATCTTCTGAAGATTTGCAATTGAAGATTTGTTTATACGGATAAATTTGCTCTCCGGTAAGCTTTTTTCAAGCTCCCAAAGAGGAATTGGAACTGTTATACATCGATCTTCTAAATACACCAAAGAATAATTTATTTTGGATTCTATATGAAGAATACTGTTGAAACTGATTTTTCTAGTTGTTCCGTCCTCTCTGTACACTAGGTACATATCATTATTCAACAGATAAAAATGCGTCTCGGCAACAAACAGTTTGTTAGTTTTTTTAATTGCCCGAGTAAGATCTTCAAACAATATTGGCTTTAAAAGAAAGTCTACAACATTTTCCAAACTGTAAGAATCAAGTGCATAAGAACCAAACCCTGTTGTAAAAACTATCTTTTGATCTACAAGACGCTTAGCGGCTTCAAAGCCAGAAAATTCACGCAGATTTATATCCAGAAAAACGAGGTATACTTCATTTTTTTGAACAAACGCTATTGCCTCAGTTGCACTGACAAAAGTGCCCATGACTTCCAACTGTGGAATTTGCTTTAAAAGCAGCTCAAGGTTCTGAATAGAATTTATTTCATCGTCTACTATGATACACTTAATCATTTCCATTTGCTCTTAATTTAGATTGATAGTAAGGTCTGCCGAATAATCGTTATGTGTCTGTGAAATAGAAAGGCTATGTGTTTGGGGATAATTTAATTCAAGATGTCTTTTTACATAAGCCAAACCGATTCCTGTTGACTCATCTTTAGCTCTTTTTCCAATTATATTATACACACTTAATTTCACAACGGTTTTGCTTACTAATAATTCGACTTTTATATTTTTATCTCCATGCTTAAAGGCATTCTCAACCAACGGTAATAGGACATGGGAATAAATCCGCCGGCCTCCATGATCGTTATCAATATCAGATAAATACGTAATTGTTAAGTCTGGAAATCTTTTTGAAAACAAATAAACTAATCCTTCAATGGCTCTTATCTCTATAAAAAGTGGAATTTTCCCATCAGGGCCAGGCTTATTAATTCCTGACCTTAATATATCCATGAAGCAAGCTATTCCATAAGAAACGTTTGGGCTTGAACCGGCTGATTCGCTTCTTAAAACTTCTAAAGTATTAAAGATAAAATGCGGATTAATCTGAGCACGGAGAGCCGCATTTTCGAGTTCTAATTTCTCACGTTTAGAATTTACAGCCAGCTGTTCCGTGAGTCTTTTCTGAAGCGCAATTTTTGATGTTTTTGACCAGTATAGGACGGCAAATAGTGAAAATTTAAACCATTGAAAAGAAAAGTTCACCGTTTGTGTATCAATGGGCAAAATGGATGAAGATATTGTTCTACCCAATATGCCTGGAGATATTAAATAGGTATAAATAAATCTTGATACTATGCTTATCGTTAGTATGGTAACGAACCCAACGGCGGTATAGAAATATTTTTTATTTGCGTAGAGTTTTGGCAATATCCAAAATATAGTCGAATAAAAAACACCAGCTGATATTAGATGGGAAATTGTTGTCTCATATATGTAATCATTCCAATTTTTCTCTGCATAGCCGAGATTAAAAATAACAATCGACACATATAAAGACCACACAATCAAATGCATAAACACCACCTTCGTCCTTTCCATTTTCTTATGTTTTTCTTTTTAACATAAGTAGCCTATAAACTAAGTTAGCTACATAGAGTGACCGAAGGTATGCCTATATTTTATTTTTCCTTATTTTATTTTTTATTATACACAGTATTTCACCGTTAGTAAAGGAGGTGCATTATAAGGTGCTGGGCAATTAAAACTTGCCGGTTTAGTTACTAACGATGTGTCATCACCCGCCCCCAAATAGTGCATTTGTTTCGGTGTCAATTGCACAAGCTTTTGAATAGTAAGCTGCAATTTCGGGCTGATTTTGTTATTCTTTTTCATAAGTATTCGATTAAAAAGCAAGACAAAAACCTGGTTTTTTTTGATTTCCACAAAAAATATTGCGTTTTTCCTTATTTCCCATATTTTTTTTGGACTGGCCTTATCCTCATTCTACCTTCATTCATGTAAATATTTGATATGGCGATATTGGATAATTAAAAAAGTCAGGAACAAAACATAGATCATTTTGGAGCTGTTGATATTATCATTGGGCGTTGTAATAACAGCTCTGTTTACATGCCAATTCTCTCGGCACAAATACACGTGTTTTCAAAATCGTACTCGAGGTTCGGCATATATTCCTGATCATTATGCAGTAATTATTGAAAACATCAATCACATAGAAAATATATATGATTTAGACTCTGTCGTTTTTTTAATTAAAAAAACTTTTTCTGATATAGGAGAACTCGGGCATAAAGATTTCGCCTACCTGCTTTTAATCATTAATCACCTAAAGCTTAAATACTATCAGTTGTCAGACGATGTCTATATCGTAACAACAATTGTACAACGAATTTACGAGCATATAATTTATGAAAAAAGCAAATCTAACTGAATTTATGTATTGATTTTCAATAAATAAGAAACATTTCACAATCATAATACAAAAATATAATCAATGGAAATTCTTACGAAATCCTTTTTAATGAGATTTTTTCTACTACTATCCTGCGTATTCTATTTCATATTGCTTTGCCTCACTGCTTTTGGAATTAACTATACGGTAAAGAATTCAAAGGATAGTGGTTATCCTAAAGAAAATATGTTAATTACTGCAAACAGGTGATTTCACCTATTGATAAGCGCATCGCGAATAGTAAGTTTAGGAGGTAATATTAACAACGAAACATTATTACTAGCTAAATTCTGAATGTCAAAATTTTCCTTTTATATTTTTTAAATAATTCTAGTTGAGATTTCCTTTAATCATTTGCATCTGGTTTATTATGACAATGTCCACTGGCTTTGCCGGAACATTGTGCGCACAGAGCAATGAAGTTGAGGAAAATAGTGAGGAAGCAAGTGCTTATATCACCAGTCGTACTTCTGGTTTGGATAAATACCTTAAACGTTCGGAAGGAATCCAACGAAGACTCCTCCGTAGGCTTAAAAAGAAAGAGGAAAGTATGTTGAAAAAGCTCACCGCCAAAGATTCTGTTTTATTTCTCCGTTACCAACAGTTGCCCCTTACTTATGATTCCATTGCTGCCTTATCAAAAGATACTTTGGCATTGCAAAAAAGGCAAGGCATACGAAATGGTATCATTGACAGTCTTAGAGGCATACAGCAATTCATAAAGAAGCAGAACGAAAAATTAAATGCCGCAGGTAAACTCTCTGGTGCCAACCTGACCGGCAGCGATTATACTTCGAAAATTACCGAACTCCAATCCCGGTTAAATGCACAGCAACAGGTTACAGACCTGATCAAGCAACGCAGTAACGCACTGGAGCAATTGACAGAGGGACAAAATATTGTCGGTTTACAAAGTATACAAAAAGAAGTGTACTATGCCCAGGAGAAGATCAAAGCCTGGAAAACAATCGCCGACGATCCTGATAAAGCAGAACAAAAAGCTATGGAATACCTGCAAGGGGTTGAGGGTTTTGACAATTATCTAAACGCAAATAAAAACAGTTTTGGTGGTTTGGGAAATAGCGCCACAGCAGCCGACTTGCAAAGTTTAGGTTACCAGACCAAAGGACAAATGAAGCAACTGCTACAGGAGAAATTTGGCGGTAACCTGCAAGCGGTGCAACAAAGCATGGGTGAACAGGTGCAGCAGTTCAGTGAAAAGTTGAGTGGCATAACCGATAAGTTTAAAGAAGGAAAGAACGCGGTAAGGGAAGCCAGGCAAACCCTTGTTGAAGCTACGACGGTAAAGGATAAATTGAAACAAATTGAAAAACCTGCGTTCACCAAAAATCCCGAACGCGGTAAACCATTCTGGCAAAGGTTGGAAACCGGATATAATTTTCAGACTACGAGAGCCACGCCTGACAGGCTGCAGCCTGCAATGTTGGAACTGGGAGCTATGATTGCATTTAAGCAAACCCCCAAGTTATGCTATGGTATCGGCGTTGCTGCGAGTATAGGCCTAGGGCAGGACTGGCAACATCTACGCATGAGTTATGAAGGCGTAAGTGCACGCATGTATGCGGACTGGCTTTTGCTATATGGTTTCAGCGCACAAGCTGGTTACGAAAGGATTTTCCGACCCGACAACCGACCTTATCTACAGGACAATACATCAAACAATAACCTGCAACCTCACAAGGATGATAATGCTTTAAAACAAGTTTTTGGCGGACAGCAGCAAGCCGGTTACATCGGCATTATGAAACGATATAAGATTAATAGCAAATGGAGCGGAACTTTTCTTATAGGCTATAACTTGCTCTGGCAGGAAAGTAAATCAAGAACGCCTTTCATGATCCGCCTTGGATGGGGAAAGTAAAAACATTGCACCTACGCCATCTGTTGGCCGTGGTACTTTAGATAATTGCATAAAATTTTGAAGTAGTCATTTTACTCTTTTACCAACCTAAAACAAATAAAAAAAGCATGAAGAAACTCACCTTGCTAATTATTTATTATCTCTACCTGGCAAGTGCTTTTGCACAATCCGAGATACCATCTTCGCAATATATACAATCATTAAATAGCTTAGTTAGCGGTGCTCCGGAATCGGCGCAGATGATGAAATATATTGATTATCCCGTGAGTTTATTTACAGGAACGCCACAGGTTAGTTTCCCGATAACAGAGGTCAAAGGAAAAGGAATATCCATCCCAATAAGTCTATCTTATCACGCTGGCGGTGGAGTTAAAATTGATGAGCAGGCTTCAAATGTCGGGCTCGGATTTATGCTCAGCACAGGTGGGGAAATATCTAGGGAAATCAGGGGCATTGCAGATGATTTACCAACAAAAGGTTTTATATACAAAAATAAGCCTGTCTCTTATTATGAAAGCATAAGACCCAAAACTGATGGCGATCCGAATGCAGAAGGACATTTTCAAGAATGGGCAGCAGTTGCCGAAGGAAATATGGATCTGGAACCAGATATATATTTTTTCAATTTTGGCGGGTACTCAGGAAAATTTATTTACGATGATACCCAAGGTAAATTTGTAAATCTGAACAGCAAAGACAGAGTATTAAAAATCACACTTTCCCCTCCAGGGACAGCTCCTTTTGGTTTTACCATCATCGGTGACGATGGCACCAAGTTTATTTTTAGCAATGCCGAATATAGTAGTACTCAGGATTTCCCTGTCGGTTTACCGCAAAACGGGCAACCAACACCTCCACAGATAACTTCATGGAAGCTTTCCAAAATCATCAACTCAGATGCTACAGATTCCATTACTCTGAATTATGCAAATAACCTTTCCTCCTATTATACCGCGGGTTCAAGCACAGCATATCATGTAATTAATGGTAGCCTTTCCAGAGCACCTGTGCTAAATGTCTACAGCAAGAATCAAATTTCAGGAAGTATAAAACTAATGAACATTGTCAGCAGTACGGATTCTGTATCTTTTCTATACGAAACAGCAGAAAGGCTCGATTACCCAGACGAACATGCTGTTTCTAAAATATTAGTTTGTTCGAGAGGTGGTACAGTAAAGAATATATTCAGGTTACATACGAGCTACTTTAGCCGGGAAAATCCAACAGGAATGAGTATCGGCAACTTAGCCCTTCAATCACTTCGACTAGATTCACTTTCTGAATATGGTAATTTTGAAAGTAACGCTAACCCGTTAAGACATCGTTTTTCATACAACTCGACCCCCTTACCGGGCAGACTTTCTTTTGCCAAGGACATGTGGGGTTATGCAAACAACAATACCTTTAACCAACATCTAGCCCCACCGATGTACATGAACCTTGGTGGTGCTCCATTATTTTTGCCCGGTGCAGACCGTACGCCAAATTCTCAGAAAATGAGGGCTGGTATATTGGAGAAGGTTGAGTTGCCCACTGGTGGCAGTATCAGTTTTGAATATGAGCCGAATACTGTAAGCAACCCGACTGCTTTGACTACAGCAAATAGTATATCCCAGATTTATGGAATAGGAGCTATTTTAGGGCCAGGTGTACTTTTCCCATCTTCATATAAAGATAGTTTTACAGTAAGCCAGTTACCCAACCCTGCAATTAATGGTAACATGGGCGGAGTTATCGCAAATATAAGCATCGCTCCCAACAGAGACAGCTCTTATTGGGGAGGACCTTTATATCCAGACCATCCAACTTTTAGACTAACGAGAGCGGCAGTTCCTGCACAAACACCTACGCAACCACCATTTAATGGTGTAACCATCCAAGGACCTTCTAATCTGTCTAATATCTATCTGCCCGACGGGAAATATTATCTTGAAATTACGGGGGCATCAACTCTAAATGCCCCTCAATATATTACGAACCCACGGTCGCTGTATTTAAATGTGACTTTTAATATTTCAGATACAGCATCTCCCAATAAGTATATGGCCGGAGGATTACGGATCAAGTCTATCACGAAGAAAGATAATTTTACAAATACAGCTAGCATTAGGAGTTTCATATATGATGACCCGATAAGTGATTCTTCTTATGGAAAGCTGATTTCCCCTGCATTTTATAGTTACTATGAAACGAGAATATCAACCGGTGACCAGATTTTTGTTCGCATGGGAAATAATGCAATGCCTGGGCAAGGAAGCTTGGGCAGCAATGTAGTTTATCCCAAAGTTATAGAGGAAACCAAAGACGGGAATAAAGCCTACAGGACTGAGCATCACTTTTTAAATGTAATGCCCGACTATTCCAACACCTACCCATTTACTCCATGTTTGGATAACGAATATGCACGAGGCAAAGAAATCGGCACGCTGGTAAAAAGACCTCTTGGAACAGGATTTATTACTGCTAAAAGATCAACGGCCGTCTATGATTACAATCCTCCGTTAATGCCCAGCAATCCAGCATTAAGTGTTCAGGCCATAAAATGCATAATAGATCAGTATTCAGATGCGGGAACCAGTTTCCCCATGTTTACAATAACACCTTATGCGAATATTTTCAGCTACGCATATCCCACCTCAGATTCTTCCTTTTCTTATGAATTAGGACCTAATACACCTATGATTACTTGGAACAGCTACACATATGGTGACTATAATCATCTTCCGGTCACTATAACCTCACTTAACAGCAAAGGACAGACTATTGTAAAAAAGAACGGTTATGCAGTTGACGCGGCTGAGTCCATATTAACCACTGGCTCAATTTTATCATCCCAGTTAGCAGCTACAAACCGTATAAGTGAGATACTTGCAACCAGATTGTATTTGGATGGAAATTTACTGAATCAAACGTTTAAGCAAGGGCATATTGCGCAAGGAAAATTTCTTTTGGACAGCGTAATATCCAGTGAATATAATAATCCTTTAGAGTGGGATGTGAAAATTCTAGATTACGATATTCTAGCTAATCCACTGACTGTCGAGGGGAAGGGCAACATGTTCAGAAAATATATTTGGAGGAAAGAAAAAAATCTGGCCTTGGCGACTTGTACAATGCCAACGAAGGGCAGCTTTGTGTTTACCTCCTTCGAGTATCCAAACGAATTCAGCACAATTCTTGAAACAGGGCGAACGTCCGCCAATAATTTTTCCGGACAATACGCCTACAATCTTAATGGCAGCCTGATTTTCAATGGATTTAATGCTCCTTCAGGTATTGATGTTTACGCTTGGGTCACACAAGGTAGTTTTACAGCGAATAATATAGCAGCTGTCAGTACAGGAAGGGTCAAAGGAAATTGGACATTGTATAGGGCTTCAATTGCTAACTCTCCTACAGTAACTATCGCGGGAGCTGCTACCATTGATCAATTGGTTATAGTGCCGAAAGCAAGTTCTTTTGAAGGCAATGTATTTGATCTTGCTGATCGTATTTCTGCTAAAATTGATCAAAACATGCTTACAACATTTTATGAGTATGATCTTTTCGGACGACTAACCATTACACGAGACGAGAAGGGAAATATTATTAAAAGCAATAGCTATCAATATCAAGCCCCACAATAAAACAGATTTATAATGAAACAAAAACTTAAATACATATCCATAATTTGCTTCTTATTCTTCAGCAATTATCTAGTAGCGCAGCAAGTCAGCAGTCCAAGCTTAAATATACCCGTTTCAGACTCGCCAGTAGCCGGAAGTGCCGTCCCTTATCCAGATCTTGTAAATTTGATTGGAATTTCAAAATTCAATTATGTCCGTACAATAATTCCTGATCAGCCTTTAACAAGTTTACCCCTTAGCGCATACAAACATCGCCAAACAACTGAATATTTCGATGGGTTGGGCAGACCACTTCAGACAGTCATTAAAAAAGGGCACGCAGACGGATATGATCTTATCCAGCCTCACGTATATGATGAGCTTGGAAGGGAAAAATACAGTTACTTACCTTTTGCAGCTCCCAACGCCTTGGCTACATATGCGGGAAAGATGCGTTTAATTGTATCGGATCAGCTTCGTGAATTCTATGATCAGAATGGTCCGGATGAGCCTCCATACGCGAGAATAGACTATGACGATGCTGAAGCGGGTAAGGTAATTAAGAGAAGCGCACCAGGCCGCAGCTGGGTAGGTAGTGAAAGAGGAAGTCAATTTATTTATACACTTAACCAAGCCAATGAAGTTCGTCAATGGGATATTGGTAGAAATGAAGGTGACATACCAACTTCTACAAAATCATATGGTATCGGAGAATTAAATGTTACACAAACAATAAACGAAGATGGAAAAATGGTAAGGGAGTATACAGATAAATCAGGCTTAGTGATTCTCCGGAAAGTACAAGCAGAAACAGGGATAACAGACATGAGTAAGCATTTAGGGTTCGCCTGTACATACTTCGTCTACGATGATCAAAACCGTTTGCGTTATATTTTGCCACCGCTTGCAGTCAGTCAAATTGACGGCAGTTGGGATGTATCTCAAATTACCGAATTATGTTTTAGTAACTTTTATGATCGCAAAGGTCGCATAGTTTTAAAAAAAGTGCCCGGTAAAGCAATTGAAGAAAATGTATATGATAAACGTGGCCGTTTGGTTTTCACGCGAGACGGCAATCTACGAGGACGAGGAAGGTGGAAATTCACAGTTTATGACGGCCTCAATAGGAATCTCTTTACAGGTATATTCAAAAATGCCACAACTAGGATTTCAATGCAAAATTTACTGGATAACGATCAGTATCACCCCCCTCTGCCGAACATTTGGGGATATATCAAAAATTATGCTTTAATGGATGCTTATCCATCAATTATTGATTCTGCCCAGATATTGACCTATTCCTATTATGACAACTATAATCAAATACCTTCTGGTTATGATTTTAATGCAGCATTGTTAAGTTCTTACCTCCCTTCACCATTACCTCCGGAATTGGATTTACCTGTTCTGAGTAATATTGACAGGGGAAGGTTAATAGGACAAAAATCAAGGATAATTGACCCTGAGAATGCCAATTTAGAAAAATGGATTTTATCGGTGCAATATTATGATAACAAAGGAAGGATTATACAGACAAAATCTAGTGATATATGGGGAGGAATTATGAGCACCTCTACAATCTATAACTTTCAGAATATGCCTATGAAAGTGATCACCTCGTATGTAAATCCACTTATGAAGCAAATCCCAAATGCAACAGACGGGAGTATTACTGAACATGTCATAGAAAAAACCTATACCAGAAACCTGGGAACAGGAGGAAATGACATGGTGTGGAAAATCGATCAAAAAATTAATGGTGGGCCAATCTTCAACATTGCAAATTATGATTATGACCACTTAGGTCGTTTAGTGGTAAAAGATCTTCGTGCAGGTTTAATACTTAATGAGTACAATATACGTGGTTTACTAACCAGAATAGATGCCGAAGATCACAGCGTAATTCCACACAAACCTATTTTTGATGAACGGCTTAGATATGGCTGGGGATTTGCCAGCAAACTTTATGATGGCAACATAGCTGGCGTAATATGGAGCGGTTCGGATGCCAAGGAGAACGCATATGGATATAGCTACGATATGATGGATAGATTAATCCATGCTGAATTCAGAACTAAGGGTACGGGATGGAGTAAGCTAGTCAAGGATTATTCAGTGTCTAAAATTTCATATGACTTGAACGGTAACCTTAAAAATATGTGGCAGAGAGGCGGCCACTTCCCTGGTGCTCCTCAAGATATTGATAAGTTGAGTTATAAATATGAGCCGAACTCGAATAAGCTTATTCAGGTGGAAGATGCCGGTGTAAATATCAGTTCGCTTCCGGATTTCAAAAACGCAGTAACAAGCGCAATTGAATATGAATATGACCCAAACGGCAACCTGACTTATGACGCAAACAAGAATATTTCGATTTCTTATAATTACTTGAACCAACCTGATATAATTTCAACAAATAGTGGTAATTTGTATTTTGTTTATGATTCCAAGGGAAACCTCTTAGAAAAACGGATCAAACCAAACTCGGGTTTGACAAGCAATTATTTCTATGTGGAAAATTTCGTTTTCCAGGACAGCACGCTACAGTTCATTTTAAATGAAGAAGGTCGTGCAAGACCCGTAGCCAATGATTCAACGGGAGGTTATACACGTTTTGTTTATGATTATTTTGTTAAAGACCACCTTAATAACATTCGGAGCACAGTGACCGCAAACCCAATTACAGCCGCTTACCTAGCACGTCATGAGATAGCAACAGCGAACCTGGAGCAATTGGTATTTGATAATATTCCGAACGTGCGGGACACTAAACCCGGAAGTATCAATCCACCAGACGGAATGGCTGCCCATCTGGTTGCCTCAGATCCGAATAAACGTGTAGGAACAGCCATATTATTAAAAGTGATGCCCGGTGATAAGTTTAGCCTGAGTGCCAAAACTTTTTTTGAAGGAGAATACAATGACCGTGAAGAAATTGGCAACAACCCGGTTATCGAATCATTATTAGGCGCACTAATGGGTGGGGGAACCTATTCAGGAATTCCGGTTAATGAATTACCAGAAAATATTCAGACCATTCAAGGCATATTTGCAAATCCTGCACTTGCCGGGCGAATTGCGGATATTCAATCAATTTATGATGTTCCAACTGCACCAAAGGCACATTTGAATTATCTATTTTTCAATGACAATTTTGAGTTGCAGGAAAATATGAGTGGCTCTATTCAGATTCAGCCAAATGGCACTGGTTGGGGGACAACTGGTAACCTAAACATCAGCAATAGCGTGGGTACTGCACCTGCCAGCCCTGGATTTTTATTAGTGTATGTTGACAATCAGAGTATTGGCAAAGATGTTTGGTTTGATGACATTCACCTTGAACACTATACCTCTAGCGTCCTATCAGAGGATCACTATTACCCTATGGGGCTTACAATTAATACAATGAATAACAGCTCTGTAAACGCCAAGCAACCTTACAAACTAACCGGAAAAGAATTGGAAAACTCGTTTAATCTGAATGTTTATAATTTTGGAGCTCGCATTCAAGATATGCAACTAGGAAGATGGTGGCAGGTTGATCCTTTGGCGGATATGGCCAATACTTTTAGTCCATATGTGTATTGTTATAACAATCCTACCCAATACCTGGACCCTGATGGTAGATTCAGTGTCACCTATTCTGGAGATTATTTTCAGAAAATGGGAATTACCGATATCGCTGGATTCACTTCTTATGTAATGCAACAAATGAGTAATCTTGAAACATTTTCTAATAACAATGGAGATGCGATGCGTATGGTGTCCACGGTGACAGGTGTTCCGGTAGGACAAATAATGAACGATTTTAAAGCAGGTCAAGGCCCCACCTTTATTTTAGGTGCATTTGCCGATGGGCCGCAAGTAAAAGTGGAGAAGCAGGATATTAATAACAAAACCATTACTCTCGATGGTAAATATATGGCAGCACTATATAAAGACCATGTAAATGGTAATCGTGAAGAAGAATATTATCAGGGAATAGCCAACCTTATGTATATGATTCACGAATATGGGCACTATGGAGATAAGGTTACTAATAAAGGCGTCAATTCTGGGCAAGACCAACGAGATCCAGGAGACCTTACCGTAAGCTCCGATCCCAAAGGACACCAACTCAAGAAATCTGTAACAGGCCATCGGGGAACTGATATAGATCAGTTTATATTATTTAACATGGTAATCCCCAAAAACATCAGCGAAGAATCAGGCTTGACAAGTCCACAACCAGTTTATTGGAATACCTTCGGAACAGGGGTTAGCTCTGAATTCAAAAATTACATAAAGGGAAGATCGAAAGTCCAGAATGGACCATCCAGATTTGGCCCTTATGAAAATCACTAATCTTTTACCATCTAATATGAAAAATCTTATAATTGTTGTCTGTTTTCTTATTTGTTTCATCACATCGAATCTGACATTTGCATTTGATACTAGGAATAAGAGCAACGAGATAGAAAGGGAAATTGTTGAGCTAATAAATAGGTTAGATGAAGTACACGGCAATGTGTACATACTCGACCAGCAAGTGCCTTTTAAACTTTCAAATACTTCGAAGGAGTATAATGAAATTTTAGGTGTTGCGTATGAGGTGGTCAAAACAAATAAAATTCCTTGGTCCCCGGTTGACTATTCAAAAATTACGATTCAATTTCAATCTGACAGAGTGAAAGATCCTGAGCGCTTTCAACGAGAGGTTAAAAAGCAAATAGTTCTTGACGAGGTTGAAAAGCAATATGCCAAGAAAGTTGACAAACTAGCTCTTGATCATGCCAATTTAATATTGGTTGAACCTCCATTGTCAGATAGTATTAATAACCTATTTGCATTGGTTGATAATTCTGTTAATGCAACTATGCTACATAAAAAGGCCTTAAGAACCGAAAAGAAGCTTTTCAAGCTTAATTCTGTTTACGCTTCTAACGAATTAATTCTTATTATTTATAGCCTGAATTTTGGATACCCAGAAGACAATATGTATGTAGAGCTTGTTTTGCGGTAAAATCTAAAATATTCTTTTCGGCATTTACTATCGTTTGACCAATTCAATACACATTACCCAAAACAGCGGACTTAGTTTCTCTTACCTCCTAACAACAGATAAAATAGTTAACCTCTCACTCGGTAGCAGCAATAGGTATAGCTGCTACCGTGCTTGGGGCGAGCTATGCCTATTGCCAAAGTATGTCCTCAACTTATACTTGCCAATTAATTAAAAAGCTATTTTAAAAGCCTATTTGAACCACTTTATTTTACTCAAATATCTACATCTTCTGTTCAACGATAATGATGGGCAATGCGATATTTTTTATTCAAATCCTAAACTTAAAAAACAAAAAATGCAAAAAATTATTTTGACGTTATTATCATTGATTACGTTATCCTGCACGCAACCCACACGAAGATTACAAGAATCCTATTTATTCTTACTAGGTGATGGAGGGGTAGACAAAATTGCACAAAGCAATGATACCTATTTCGTATATAAATGTTACTACGACAAGCCATGCGCGATTGGGTACGACAAGGTATACAAGATAATCAGCCAAACAGAGCTAAAGGAATTTTCGATTTTAAAGTTGGAAAGGCTTAACATAGGCTATGACAGTAGTCGCCGCTTTTCAGTTATAGCATTAAAGTGGGCAGATAGCCTTGGCGTTGGCAAAATGGACCTTTCCAATTCTTTGACTAAAAGTCAACTCGACACTGTTCATTCCTTTAGCCTGGAGGAGCTACGCGACGGATTCTTTTATACATATCTTTCTCAAAAGTACCTGGCAAGTCTCGCCGGAAATAAAAAAGTTAGTTCTATGGGTGACATCGAACAAATAAAAAAATCGGTTGATAGAATGAACGTAGATTCGATAGTTGAAAAATGGAAGAAAACAAAAAATAGCGATATTTATGCATCAGCATTTACTGCTGATATAATGACGAAAGCATACATACAAAACGGATATAATCCTGTTGGTGCAGGTCCTGCAATTAGAGAATTAATGGAAAAGCAGAATGAGGAAGGGCAGGAATAAATTTAACATCGATACCATAAGAGTTTCACAAAACTTTCCCGGAAGTAGATTACGACAAACATGTTGCACAGTTAATTTATTATTTGCATCTTGGCATTGAGAGCGTTAATAGGGAACCGGGCGAAAGCCTTGTTTCCTATTTTCATTTTCCAACCTATAAATATCAAAAATTGTTCAGCATCGGCTCTAATGACTGTGACGACTTACTCCACCTGAAGGTGTAGCGAAAATATAGCATTGCTAACAGGCGGTTTTCCTGTTTGACCTGGAAAGACTAATTCCGGTGAATTCAGAAATACCCTCGTAAGTTCACGCGCCAGCTGTGGGCCAGGACTTGGCCTGAAAGTTATATGAGTCACTTTGCCAAGTGGATTGATCGTTAAGAGTATACGGACACTTCCCAATTGCTCCTCATTTATTAAGTAGTCATTTATTGCTTCATTCAGGTAGAATTCTTGATTAAAATACTCCCTGAAATTTTTGTATTTGCCAGGTTTCAAAACAGGCTCAGATAGCGGCTGTCTTTTTGTTGCATTCTCTTCTGCAGAGGGAGGTGCAGCAATATCAATTGTTGGTTCCCGGGACATTTCAAGCTCTTCTTTTTTTGAGAGTGCCTGAAATTTAATCGCATCGTCAAAATTTAATGTTCGCAACTGTTTCCGTGTGACATCATATACCTTCCATGTACCGATCGGCAGGCCATCCGTTCCATAGACTTCCAGTGCATCCTGACGTTTCCCTTTTAGATCATACTTATTCAAAGTATAACTACCGTCAACTGCAGATTTTTTAATAACCTTTTTAACAGCATTTTTTGCTGTGACTGTGTCTCCGTTTTCATTATAGTAAAACGTTGTTGTTTTTATACCCTGGCTGAAAGATGTGCCAGCTAATAAAAGAAGCATTATCGTCAGAAAATAGTGTTTTCTCATAGTTCTAATTTAGATGTTTGCTATTTAGGATTGATATGGTTCATCCCTGGGAACTAAGTTATACGCGAAAATTGTGCCATATTTAATGGTGTTGAGCCGAAAGCTTTACAATAACCATATCTGGGTTATTACCTTCCGGCAGGAAGGTGTAGTTCGTCCTTCAATAAATATTGAAGACTTACCGATCAGTAATTTCTACTTTTCCAGGAGTACCGTCTAAGATTTATTTGCAAGAAAAGCACCGGCTTATTTTTATAAATGGTCTGAAATGTTGCCGGTATTTTGGGAGTTGATATAGAGATCTTGCAAGGGATCAAATGCTTTCACATAACTAAAGCCAGCACGATTGAGTACTTTGACTGCACCAGCATTATGCCGGTTGACTACAGCAGCTATTTCCTTTATGTCCTGTTTGAAAAAGCTTGCTGTAATTATGGGCAATAATTCCGTCATGATCGATTTGCCACTAAATGATTCGGAAAGATAAAACTCAATAAAATGAGGATAGTTATCCAGGATATAATGTTGTCTGGCTATATCAGGCGGAATCAGATCAACAATACCCACAATACTGTCCATATCCTTTGAAGTAATGAAATGGATATGGCTTTTACCAACATGATTGTTGATGATCATGGTTTTTATAAAATCCCTGGCATGCTCAATTCCCTGCAGCTTTTTACCCGGTACAAACTTTAATGTAAAAGGATCGGAAAATATAAACAGCACCTGTTCTGCGATACGCTCATGACTTTCGATATCTTCCTTGCGGAAAGAATGAATTATATATTTTTCGGTTTCTAAATTTAGTGGCTGCAACATTAACATGGGGATTGGCGGCTGCGAATATAAAAATTTTGGAAAGACTACATCAATAACCTGAAACTTTGCGGAATGTAAGATTGATCCTGCCTTTCATAGGGATACTGGATTTTGCAATACGATGCTCCCAGTATTGCTGCAGGTCTCCTTTCATCAGAAGTAGGGAACCATGTTCCAGCTTAACTGAATAACGTCTTCCGTGATTTTCTTTACTACGGAAGTCGAAGTTTCTTTCTTCACCCAAGCTAACAGATGCGATTTCTGTTTTCAGGCCTGGAATAGTATCCTTATCCGCATGCCATGCCACTGAATCCTGATTGTCGCGGTAATAGTTCAACAGTACGCCGTGAAACTGCATTCCTGTTTGCTTTTCTATGGCCAGCTTGATTTCTAGAAGTTCCGGTGTCCATTCCTGCGGCGTCCGCTTATCATCCTTCCGGACAGGCCTATACCCGAACCAAGCGGACAGCCGCGGCGTAATCAGTTCTTTTTCGTACATCATTACTTTGTGCTGCTGCCACGGCACAGTTCGCAAAAATGTTTCCAGGTAATGGTCGCTTTTCGTCCTATCCAGGAAAGATGGATAATAGTCCATAAGTTCTGCAGGCAGCATCAGCTGTTCGTAATCATTGAAAAGTTTTTGTTGCATTTTTTCTTATTTAAAGTTTCTTCCTTCAGGGAAAAGCTCAGTCTGTATGACTTTGCGTACCTGCGTTTTCTTGTTTGTAGCCTGGAAAACCTCACCGCTATTTTCATCTGCGCGGCTCAGAGTAAGCACATCGGGGCTTTCATCGCCTGGACCAAGTTGCTGTAGCAGACCGGAAAGGTTGTAGCAGTGTTTGACGATTACGTGCGTAACCTCTCCCTCCCGTTGTAACTTCCCTTCTACCATCAGCAGTTTGGAATACAAGATTTCCCTGCGGTAGCGGGTAAAAAGTTTTTCAAACACTACCAAGTTTACAATGCCAGTTTCGTCCTCAATCGTAATAAAGCATACCCCACCTGCCGTGCCCGGCCGTTGCCTTACCAGTACCAGGCCGGCAACCTTTAAAGGGGTGCCATCGGGCCACAGACTTAGCTCGCGGGCAGATAGTACCTGCCTGTTAAAAAGTTCCCTGCGGATAAAGCTTACCGGGTGTGCCTTTAGCGAGAGTGAAGTGCTGCCGTAGTCCTGTACAACATGCTCCGATAACGACATTTCCGGTAGTTCTATATTCTGTTCTTCTGTATGCTTTATTTCTTTACCTTCGAAAAGCCCGATAGGCCTATCTGTCAGGGCAGCGACTTCCCACAAGGCTTTCCTCCTATCCAACCCCATGGACCGGAAAGCATCCGCATCGGCCAGTTTTTCAAGGGCAACCATCGGTACACCGGCTTCACGCAATGAAGAAATGCTACGATAGGGCATTTGCCTTTTTTCAATAAGTATATTCATATCCTCCTCCCTTATTCCGCTGATCTGGCGAAAACCCAACCGCATTGCTTTGTATTTTCCCTGCTGCTCTTCGAGCCTATTGTTCCATAGGGAAAGATTCACATCTGCAGGCCTTACCTCAACACCGTGCTTTTTTGCATCGATCACGATCTGTGCAGGCTGGTAAAAGCCCATAGGCATACTGTTAAGCAATGCCGCGGCAAATACATCCGGATAGTAACATTTCAGCCAGCAGGAAACATAGACAAGTAGCGCAAAGCTGGCAGCATGGCTTTCCGGGAAACCATAACTCCCAAAACCTTCTAGCTGTTTGAACACGCGCTCTGCATATTCTATTTTATAACCCTTGGCTACCATTCCATCGATAAGCTTTTGCCGGTGTTTGCTCACCAGGCCCTTTGCCTTAAACGTAGCCATGCTCCTGCGCAGCTCATCTGCTTCCGCCGGCGTAAACCCAGCGGCAACGATGGCGATCTTCATCGCCTGTTCCTGGAACAGTGGCACGCCCAGCGTACGCTTCAAAATATCCTCAAGTTCCTTGGATGGATACTCCACCGGCTCTTCTCCATTGCGCCGCCGCAGGTAGGGATGCACCATGTCACCCTGTATCGGACCTGGCCGGACAATGGCTACTTCAATTACCAGGTCATAGAAACATTGGGGTCTCAGGCGTGGAAGCATCGACATCTGCGCACGGCTCTCAATTTGGAATACACCGAGCGTATCGGCATGGCTGATCATTTCGTAAACCTTCGGATCTTCCTTTTCGTTGATCCTGGCCAGAGTAAGGTCCAATCCGTAATGATCTTTAGCTAGGTCAAAGGCCTTTCTGATACAGGTAAGCATGCCGAGTGCCAGTACATCTATTTTGAGAAAGCCCAGGGCATCTATATCGTCCTTGTTCCATTCGATGTTGGTACGGTTTTCCATCCTGGCATTCAGTATCGGGCATAGATCCGTAAGCTTGCCGCGCGTAATCACAAAGCCACCGGTATGCTGTCCCAGCTGCCGCGGAAAACCCATAAACTGCCGGGTAAGGTCCAGGATTTTTATCAGGTGAGGATCATTGGGGTTAAAACCATGATCAGAAATTACCTTTCCTTCAAACCACTCATCTGTGAACTCCCAGATGGATTTGGAAAGCCTATCAATAGCATCGGTGGATAGCCCCATTGCCTTGGCTACATCGCGCACGGCGCCCTTCTGATGCAGTTGTGTTACCGTGGCAACAATGGCAGCACGATCCCTACCGTACTTATTGTAAATATATTGCATCACTTCTTCCCTCCGCTCATGCTCAAAATCCACATCGATATCAGGCGGCTCGTTGCGGGCTGAGGAAATAAAGCGTTCAAAGAGCAAATCAAATTTGGTCGGATCGACTGAGGTAATGCCCAAGCAATAGCAGACTGTCGAATTTGCAGCAGAGCCGCGGCCCTGGCAAAGGATTTTCTGGTCCCTTGCAAAACGGACAATATCATACACCGTAAGGAAATATGCCGCGTAGTTCATCTCTTCAATGAAACGCAGCTCGTAGTTTATTGCTGCAGTTATTTTCTCCGGCAAGACTTCGCCAAATATTTCCTTTGCACCCTTCCAGGCCAGATAGGTCAGTTCTTCCTGCGGCGTTCGGCCTTCTGAAGTAATTTCTTCCGGGTACTCATATTTGAGCATATCTAATGAAAAAGTACAGGCATCAGCAATCTGCCGGCTGCGCACGATAGCATCCGGGTACTTTCTGAAAAGCCGTTCCATTTCCTTAGCAGATTTCAGGTATCTTTCTGCATTCTGGTAGAGCAGGTAGCCGGCATTGTATATTGTACACTTTTCCCTGACGCAGGTAACAATGTCCTGGAGTTCGCGTCGCTGGGGATGGTGAAAGTGCACATCATTGGTTGCCACCATCACGGTGCCGATCTCTTCTGCAAATTCCGCGGTACAGTAAAGCCTTTTGCCGTCATCGCCTTTATAGGAAAAGCAGGCACCAATATAAAGGTCTTTTAAAAACTGGTTGTATTCTTTCACGGCCTGTTTAAAACCCGGGTCGAGATCGAAGTCCTTTCCAAGTTTGCCTGCCGGTACTGTTACAAAAATTATCCCTTCGCTGTGCTGGTAAACATCGGCTTTGTAGAGTTCACATTTGCCCTTTTCAGTTCGCAGGTTGCCCAGGGAAAGCAGCGCGGAAAGTGTTGCATAAGCAGCCTGGTCCGTAGGGTAAGCGAGCAGGCTGGGCCCATCGATAATATCCAGCCGGCAGGCAGGGATGATTCTCACGCCACATTGTTTTGCTGCTGCATGTGCCCTCACGATACCGGCAAGTGTGTTGTGATCAGTGATAGCAATGGTGGAGTAACCCAGGGCTGCAGCTGCCTCCACCATTTCTTCGGGATGGGATGCCCCCCTTAAAAAGCTAAAGTTGGTAGTTACCTGTAGTTCAATATAATTCATTTCTTTCCTCCTTTTCTTTATGCAAAAAAGCCATGCAGGAACCACTCCGGCTCATGGTCTTCGTACCGGCCTGACCTGAAGAGCCAAAAACGCTGCCCCTTTTCATCTTCGACCTGGTAATAGTCTCTGATCATCCCGGCTTCTATCCACCATTCCCTTTCTATACGCTCCGGTCCGTCCGCTTTCCGGGTCTTGTGGATTTCCCCGCGATAAATGAACAGCATCGGTGGATAATCCGGTATTGGCGAAGTAACTTTAATCGGTTCCGGTCGGGGCAATAGAAAGACAGGCCTGGGCTGCTCTTCCGGCCACTGAATGGCTGGCTGTTCTTTCAGGCTGCCAGCCTCACGGAGAGACCGTTCCGGCCAGTGGTGCTGATCGGGAAGGTACCTATGGATCGTGCCGGCGCCAAACCGTAGGGCCACGCGGTCAAGCAGGCCGGCGATTGCAGTATGCTGGTGGTTATTTGCTATCCAAAGGCTTTCCTGTTGGACAGAAAGATCCTCCACCACCAGAGCTTCAAGGATAAACAGCTCTATCCCCAGCGCTGGCCGGATCGTTGAAACCTTCAACTGGAAAAGTTTAAACAGATGTTCTATATTCCTTACCGGTTGGTTTGTACCTATTTCGATATCTTCGATTTTTCCGTCGATCCTGTGCCCAGTAAAGCGGGCTTTCCGAAGGCCTTTGCCCTCACGGTACATGCGGCTGCATAATGCCTCAAGAAGCTTTCGTAAAGCAATTTCAATTCCCGGAGCCGTCCTTATCGGCTCAAGTGATGGCAGGCGCTCCTGGTATGGTACCACAGGTATTACTGGTTGAATCCTTTCGGCGGCCATGCCAATGGCCTGATCCATCCTATCAAGGAGTTCCTGTCCGAAGCGCCTGCGCAGGGCTGTTCGCGGCATATCAATAAATGATGATACTCTGTAAAGACCAAGTTTTTGCAATCGATCGAGTATAGGGATTGGTAGTCTAAGTGCTGCCGGTGGTAACTGCAGTAAAGCTTCGCGGTGGGTGCCTGCCGCAATGATGGGCGTTATCGTTCCGAACCTGGATATGGCCCAGGAACTGCCGATAGTATCTGCTATCGCCCCACGTACATCATATCCTGCGGAACGCAACCGGGTCAGAATTTCAGTGAGATATGGCTTTTCCCCTCCCCAAAGGTGGGTGCAGCCGCTGATATCCAAGATGAGGCCATCAGGCATATCTATGGCTGCAACAGGTGTATACCTGACGCTCCATTCTGCCAGCGCACGCAACAGTTTTTCTGTCCGTAGAGGATCTTCTTCAAAGACTTGCACTTCCGGCAATAAAGCCCTGGCATCTGCTAGAACCATGCCACTTGCAATTCCTTTTGCATTTGCTGCACTGCTACAGGCCTTGACCAACATGCGGCCACGCTCCGCAGCTGCCAGAAGATAGGCTTTAGCTTTCAGTTCAGGTCTGCGTATAGCAAGCTGATCTGTTGCTAAGTGGCGGAACCATATTGTTAAATAACGCCTGCCCATATTATCCGGTTTGCTGTATTAAAACTTTATCTATTTCGATGTCTGTGGTAGCAAGCTGGTCGAACCTGCCTTCTGCCCATTGAATCTGCCAGCGCCCAGGTTTACCATTACGCACTTTCTGCAGATCAACATTCCAACTCGGATAGCCAACGCCAGGTATGCCCCGTCTTATACTACTTGCAAGAGGGCTGATCTGCCACCTGGACACACACGCGATGTTTTCTATTTTTTGGGGGCTGCGCCGGTGCAGAAAACCGGTAACCCGGCTTTTTTCCACTGCAAGCTGCAGGCGCCGGGATTCAGTCAGGTTGATTTCTTTAAGTTCCGCAATAACAGCCGTCAGGCTCTCACATTTCAAAGCCTCTTCTATTGTCCAGAGGACATCCTTTTCATTGTTTAGGTCGATAAAAATAATGCGGTCGGGTTCGATGCCAAAGACTTTAAGGCCAGGAGGAAACAGCACAGGCTGCGTTCTAACCCAAATGCACATCCCTCCTTTGTTCATTAAATGGCTGACCAGTCCTGTTATAAAGCCGGTGGTAGCCGCTGCATCAGTAACAGTTGGGCTTATAAATTCATGTACCGCCGCAATAGGAAATACTTTGTTGGGGAACGCCTCTTCGACAGGTCCCAGCCCTGTATCTCGCCGACTATGGTCTAAAACTGCGCGGAACCCCTCCAGCTTGAGGATATCCTGCTTCAGCTTTTCGATAGTTTCCCTTTTATTCACAGTTTCTGCCATCACAATTAAAATTAAATTCTTACATTTGACACTATTAATAACAAATTGTTGATATCAATAATAGCAATACAAAATGAATACTCAAAAAGTTTTTTTTGCTGAGAATTTAAAACTTCTCCGGAACAGGAAGAAATTGAGCCAGGAAGCAATGGCCGAAATCCTTGGTATTGGCCGTCCTAAGTACAATGCGCTTGAAAATGGACAGACCAAAGCCCCTCAGCCGGAAGACCTCATACATTTTTCAAACACATTTAAAATAAGTATTGATTCTTTGTTGAGAATTGACCTTTCGAAGGTTTCTGAACTCAAATTAAGAGAGTTGGAGGCTGGAAGTGATATTTACCTGCAGGGTGGTAAGGTCCGAGTGTTAGCTATTTCAGTAGATAAGACAGAGAAGGAAAATGTGGAGTATGTTCCAATCAAAGCAAAGGCCGGATACATGGCGGGTTATAACGATCCGGAATTTATTGCCGGCCTACCCAAAGTTAACCTGCCTAATCTGCCTAAAGGGAAAAGCTATCGAATGTTTCCGATAATTGGGGATTCAATGCTGCCGGTGCCTGAAGGAAGTGATGTTATAGCCAGCTTTGTTGAGGACTGGACAGGTATTAAGCCAAAGACGGCATGCGTAGTTATATTAAATGGCAACAATGATTTTGTATTTAAATTGGTCACAGTGCAAAAAGACAAAACAGTAATGTTGGAGTCATTAAATAAACTCTACAAGCCATACCAGATTTCGGTTAATGACATTTTAGAGATATGGCAGTTTCATAGTTATCAAACGCAAGAACTGCCAGAACAAGAAACAGATCTAGACGAGATTAAGAGAATGCTACTTTCTATTCAAAATGAGATATTAAAGAAGTAGTATCAAACTCTCTTGTCGAAGGTCTACCTAAACTCCAGAAGTTTATACCTAAATTGATTTTAATAAAACTTTCAGAAGGAAAAAATTTCAGTTATATGAATGAAACTAAATTACTTGAAGCATGTTTTGAATTGGCGAAAGACTTGATGTGGGAAAAGAGTACAGCACCAATCGAAAAGCTGCCTGAACAACTTACCGAATTGTCAGAGATGACAAATCGCTTTGTTGAAATTGCTAAAGATTCTTATTATATAATTGAAGATTTACACGACGCGAGTGACGTATTGATCGGAGCTATTAAATATTTGAATGTTCACGCCATACCTCCCATGAGGGGGAACTACTCATGGTTTTTTAACTCCTTAACAACCTTGTTGGAAATTTGCAATCCTAGCAATATTGTAGATCAAAAAAATATACCCTTTCTTCTTGCCCTTCAAAAGGGCCTAATAATACATTTAGAATGGAGCATTAAATCAGTCAATGAGAATGATGATTTTTAACAAGTCCACAACTATCGCCAAATTTATGTTAGGTACTCATCATCAGGGTTGATATCCCATTTTGAGGTATCTACTCCGGGTTCATCTACATCAGGATCATCACTTGGAAAATCCTCATCAATATAATATCTAACCTTCGTAAAAAATGGAAATGTATCTTCAAGATCGTGACCATTGCCGGCACGCCTATCTGAGTTTGAGCCCCACGATAAGGTAACATTTATCTCACCTTTTACTGCGACTATAATCTCAGACTCATTGATTTCATCAACCTCATAATTATCTATATAAACGTTATCTAACGAATAATGATGAGCTAAGGAATCAATATTTTCAAAACTTGCTCTGACAACAGCATTTATGGCTTCATCTTCAATTTTATCTTCGACTAGTTTCATAACCTCAGTTCTGCAATCTTCCATTGCTTGAACAAAAGCTTCGAACGCTAAAATCACCTCCTTTGATTTGACGTCGACTTCGATATCTTTAAGATTAAATACATCTGGATTAATATGAGTATACCTACTAAGTGAATCGATCGATCTTTTAATGATTATAGAAGATTGTTCAAACCTATCCGATTCGATTCCGATAGAGATAAGAAGTTCATCGTTTATACCTCCTTGGATGGCATATTTGATCCTCTGTAATCTCGTAATTTGTCCTTTATCACCTTCTTGCTTAAACCAAGAACAACCTTTTACATTTCCATCTGGTGCCAACCGATGTAGAAAGTGTCTAGAGAGTTCTCGCATACTGTAAGCGAAATTGTTAAACCTCAACTTATTTTCTTTATCATTTAAACAAAATATCGATGCATCGTACAATTCGCATTCAAACTGATCTGACAGGATATTTTTTATTTTTTGAATCTTTTCTTCCATTGTTAGTTTGGATAATAGTCTTTATGAATAAATAGCGTTATCTAGCTTTTTATGAACAAATGACACCATAGTAATTACATCTAAAGCATAATCCTCATCAATATTAAAGGTAAACTTAGGTCTATGCGCTGTTGGATTCCGTATTGTGCTAAATAAGCCACGCAATATATTTGCAAAGCCATTGTGTTCGTTACGATCGTTTTCATCTCTCAAGGGATTGATCTGAAGAATAGGAGCGCCAGTATTAAATACTACATTGATTAAGTTATGTCCATCTGCATGCACGTTTGACATAGTTCTCAATCTTTCGGCAATACTTTTTACACTTTCAAAGACTGCATGGAAATAGTTTTCAGTCAATAACTCTGGTTTGCAAAATTTGAATATTTCTGAATGGATATTTCTTACCTCAAGTTTATGCTTGAAATGGCTAGCACGTTGCTCGGCTTGCGATAATGTTGCCGACCTTTCCACGGTTCTAAATTTTCCTGTGTCCGTTAGTTCAATTCCGATAAACGACAATTGCTTATTAAGGTCATTTAACCTTGAATGAAACAGTTCCCCCTTCTTGAGGTATCTGGCTGGTTGCATTGCATGGCATAAGAAAACTATAATTCTATAAGAACTTTTTTGATTATTTTGACATCCTATAAAAGCATTATACAGCCGCTTCCATTTTGTCATAGTTGGAGAGGTATCTGGTATACCACAATCTGCTAATATTTTCCCTATCTCACTTCCCGAAAGTCCTTCTTCTGTTGCGGCAATAATCTGGCAGATACCTTCAAGATGATAAGGTTCTATCGGTTTTCTAATTTTATTATCCATAATCCTTTTTATTGGTACAATTTAAAGAAATATTACCTCGTAAATACTGTACAATCGCCTATATTTTTTTAATAAAACAGAAGCATTTCAGCACCAAGTCTATGGATAAATTTTTCTTTAAAATTTTATTTATATGATTTTAACTATTTGTTCATCAAAATAAAAACATAACTGCGCAACCTATTTGCGCAGACAATTTATTTTTTACAAAATTTTCCAACAACTAAAAAATCAATGTTTTTACAAACTATGAAAAAAGTAATATAACTTACCACTCCGGTCTACACTTTGAAAAAGTTTCAAAACTCCTCAACGTGAGCTTTGACCCCTTCATTTTATAATTATGATAAACGAATTCAAGACGCTTGTAAAATCTGTTTCGGAACAAATCAGTACAGTAGGCCCCGCTATTCAAGATATGTATCATTATGTCGGATTACTTGCAGGAAGTACGACCTCTTTATGGGATGTAAAGGAGAAGCTGTCATCGGAAATTGAATTATCTATAGCAACCACCGGTGCAAATCTTAATTCGCCTTCGTTAAATCTACAATCATTGGAAGACCTGCTTGTTTACGATTGTGTGTTATATAACAATGATAATACTGAATTCCTTAATGTAGTCTCAAAACTTAAAAAGGCCAATAAATTGTCTAAACCGTTTGAGGACAAAAAATCGTGGATTACTGCAATAAGGTGTGCCAAGGATATGATTTACCTTGATTATGAAGTTTTAAACATGAATGATCCTGACGAAGCTGAATTGCCTATGTTGAAAAAACTTAGGGAAGATTTTCCAAGGCAATTTGATATTGCTCAGGCATCTGTAGGATTAAGAGAGTTAGGATGTGAAGTTTCTTTGAATGATAATTCTATATTGTATACTGGATTAGGAAGAATAGAGGCAAACCTAGAGGGGGCAATAAGAGATATGGGTGGAATAAACTTAATGCGATTTATATTTACTCTTTTGGTTGAAAAGCACCAATATTGTTATGAATTCAATCGTTTTGTCATAGCCCGAAACATGGGAGTAGTCCCGTACCATGTAGAGCCGCTCGTACCATTTGGATATTTATTAAATCTAGCGGTCAAATATCCATATGAAACGAAAGTATTAAAAACGCAACGCAACAAAATCGATCAATTAATAAACACCGCGACATATCTATCTACAATACAAAATATCCAGAGCTATTCAAAGTTTGACAATATTTTTTCGGAGGCTAAGAACTTTCCATCATATATAAGAAACCTCGCATTGTTTGATACCGTTTTTACATTTCCTTCAACCGATCTAAATGATGTCATTGAGATTAATAGAAACTTATTCAAATGGGTAAATCAATCTGTGTTCGCTATCCAATATGGTTTTACCATTGATAATATCCATGAAGTTACCGAATGTATTAAAAACATTTCAAGTCAAATTGGACCCGATTTTATATATCTTTCAAAAATAAAAAAGAAACTATCTCTATCCGAGGAGACTATACTATTAATATTATCATGTCTATCACACAGTCCTGAAGCGACTAATAGCCAATTTAAAGAGATGTCTGAATACCGTTTTATTGACTTTGGCTTCAAACCTTTAATAAAGATCTCTGATACCAAATATCTGCTTTGCGATAAAAGCTGGTGTGCTATTGGTTTTTATGAAGCTATTGCAACTTTAGTTAGAGAACAGGTTCCTGCAAACAATCAAAGCAATAATCAAATTGGCCTCGCAATTGAAAAATTTGTCTATAAGAAGCTTACTGAAAAAGGTATATCTTTTTTTAATGGGAATTACGTAGATGGAATCAATCCGGCCGGAGAAGTTGATGTACTAATAGAAAGTTCAGATTGCATAGATCTAATCGAAATAAAAAAGAAGCCATTAACTCGTTTGTCCAGATCAGGAAATGACATTAACCTAATAGTTGATTTAGCCCAGAGCCTTTTTGACGCACAGATTCAGGCCGGCAGGACTGAAATTCTTCTAAGAAAAAATGGACGGATTTCATTGGAAGATGACGGAAACGAAAAGACGATACAACTTAAAAACAAAAGGATAGAAAGGATAGCGTTGACGCAATGGGATTTTGGAAGTTTCCAGGATAGGATGGTTATAAATAAAATTCTCACAATACTTGATTCAAGTGAAATTAAACTTATTGATGATAACTCTCCAGATGCTAACTCAATTACGAAGATTCGAGAAAAGCAATTAAAATGGAAAGCCCAAGCAGAAGAGCTGTCAACTATTGATAGCAGCTTTGATGAATTTCCCTACTTCAACTGTTGGTTTCTGAGTTTACCTCAGCTGCTGCTAATTTTAAGGTATAGCAAGGATAACGAAAGTTTCCACAAAGCAGTATCAAGTACCAAACATGTCACAGTTTCCGCCAATAACTTTTACATTGATTTCCTTTATTTCTTTGTTAGGACAAGCAATTAGCAAGGATGACAAACCGAGCGTTTAACTTCGCAAGCACGTTATCGCCTATTGTTGTTAATTAAGAATTATAAAATTGTAAAATAAATTCTTGTAAATCAAGTTCAGTTAAGCAGTTGTTCTTGTCGTAGGCATCTTTCAAAATTGAATCATATTCAGAAACTAAATCACCATCCACAGCAGTAATCTTTTTGATCATATTCAATACGTTAAAGTTCGCATGCGAAAAAATTTGTCTCATTTCAATATCGAGAGCACTTTTTAAGTTACTTGTTAATATCCATCGGTGCCGGTTTAAACAAAATGCTGCAAAATCAACTAATTGAATTAACGGTTCATCATGGGATGATTTATAAACCAATTGTCTATCAGCCAACAAGTCCCCAAATATATCTGTCTTCTGTACGGTATCGGGTTTTTGTCGACCAGAGTCTATATAAATATCTACATTAGATTTTAAATTAGGCTGTTCTAGCAAGTATTTTTTGAGCCGAAACATTAGTAAAAACAAAGCAAAATCTCCGCTTTTGCTTAATTTAAAATTGTCTACTTTTAATTTAGGGTTTGAAATAAATAATTTATTTCTTTCGATATCATCAATTCCAATGGTACTTATTATCATCGGATACTTGAACTCTCTGAAGACCCCTGCAAACGAAAGAAAGATGTCCAATCTTTCGTTTATGCTAACTCCATGATATACGCCATTCCCATTATAAATATCCTTGAAATGAAACTCTTCTGCTCCAAACCTTGACTTGAGTGCTGACAAAAAATAATTCATAAGTCCTGCAGCATTTTGTCTTTGTTCAGAACTAAGAATTAAAGCTAACCAACTTGTTCTATCTTTTGTATCGTATTTGCTTTTTGACACAAGGCCAGAATTGCCAGTATCATCGATAAAAATCCCCGTTTTCATTTTAAAGCTGCTCAAATTTATTACTGTACTATAAAGCTAGAGATAATTTGAGCAACAATTGATCGTTCTTGCCGAAATTTATTTATAGTTTTAGTGTCCCTCGGAATCAACAAGTGTAACTGTAGTTACCGAGATTATTTACGATATTAATTATAATTATCCCAATTGAAAAACATGGTGTTAAAGTCAAGTTTTTGGAGGCGTGCCAACCATCCTAAAATGATAATGCAACGCTACCTTATAATTTTTCAATTGACCGCAATTATCTATTCCAAGAATATTTGATCGGAATGTGATTCACTTTCAAATAAATTAAACATACCAAAGCTTGTGATAAATCTATGTTCTTCAGATTTAATGATCGCTTCCCGAGCAAAAATGAAACGTTCTGTTTGATTTGATTTGTACAAATCAAGAAGCCGTTCATTTAGAAAAAATCTTTTAAGAAAAACTTCATCAGATGAGCTTGCAAAAAAATCAAATCTCCCATCGGCCGCAAAACTTAGATAGTCTGAGCTTGATAAAAGAATCATGTTACCGGGTCGCCTATCCTTTTTATTGAAAATGAAAATTTCCCTTAATTGTTGCCCATAATCTAACTGAGATTGCTCATATGCATAATTTATCATAAAAAGCTGAAGAGTTTTAGTTCTTACTCCAGTGAAATTAAGTTTCTCGGGAAATTCCGCAACATCGAAATTTTCTATTATCCTTAATATGCCATCATCATGATCTCCAGAGGCAAAGCTGACAAATTTCTTATATGCTTCTCTCTGCTGAGACAATGAATATATAGTGAAGTAGTTTGAGTAGCTAGTAATCCAAAACCACTTCGTTAGCTTCCGTAACTCATCGTAGCTACATTCCTGGTTTAATCTAAAAAAGTCTGAAATAAAAATAAGTTGAGTTGGGTAGGGTAACATTCTTACGTCCAATACAAACAAATAGTCACAGAGAAACCTTACAGCTCTTTCTATATATCCAAATGCCTCTGTCGAAACCCCCTCAAGATCTAGTTTAATTAAATCTTCAACTTTGACGTCAAAATAAACTTTGTTTCTCGTGTTCGAAATACAGTTTAAAACCGTATCTCGTTTCAAGTTTTCAAAGTTGTAAGCGGACAATCTTTCTAAAAATTCTGTAATAGCATCACTAAATAAAAATCCCGTTTCTGAATTGTAGCTTAGTGCAGACAACATAAAATCTTGGGAAATCTCAGTACCGGTAGAATTAATCCTTGAAAATATTTCTACTGCGCTTTTAATGTCACCACCCCTAATTGAAACAAAAGGGATTTCATAGTCATAAAACGTCTTACTTATTTCTTTCGCATTCTCAATAAGCCGTTTGCTTTCTGACTTATCGTTTATACTAGTTTCTAAATCTTTAACAAAATCTAAGAATTCAAATGTATCAACGATTTTGTACACAGGAATGTAATAGTATCTCTTTTCTTTGCTATTTTTTATGTATGTAAATTCTTTGTCGCTTAAATTGTAGAAGATATTGAATTCTTTGGCGCCGCCCAATCTTTCATCAAAACCAAACTTAATTGGATTTGTCAGTGCTCCGAAAAGAGTACTGAGCCTTTGAAAACCATCAAGAACATACCTAACCTCTCGGGATGATTTTTCAATTAGATAAGGTCCAATAAACCTTTTTGTTTGAAACTCTTCATTCGGTTTCCAGAACAATAAACTTCCAATAGGATATCCTTTCAATATACTATCAAATAGTTGCAACATCTGTGAAGACTTCCATACAAAATCCCTTTGAAAAACTGGAATTTTAATTGATCCGTTTTCAATTTCAGAGATCAAATTTATTAAACGGTCTTTATCTGGTTTAACATTTATAAAGCTACTTTCAGTTCTATCTGTCATAATATTTTGACTATCATTTGTAGAATTTTGTTTAATTCACTCACATCCTCTAAAATTCCTGTTGGAGTCTCTACGCTAATTTTGTGATGTGCGCACCTTTCTTCCAGAGCCTCCCTTATGGGGATTTCAAGAAAGAATTTAGAAGTTTCGTTTTTGAAACTGTCCAAATAACCACCAAAATTAAAAAAATCGAATTCTTCGGGAGTCATATTTTCGATTTCTTGCCTGGCCTCGTTAGGCAAGCTTTCAAACGCCAACAGCATATCTTTGGGAATGTAGTTCTCTTGTTCCCTTTTATATAGCATATGCCAGAGGATTAAATCACTTTCGTTGAAATGCCATTCATCACTATTAGTTAATTCGAAATCCCTTCCGTTTTTAAGATATTTTAAAAGGTTATACCATTTGTCGTTTATTGCCGTATGATTTTCCCGATCACTATCGAATACAGCGATAACTTTTTGTCTTCCTATTCCTCTGTAAAAGCCATCATAAAAAGTTTTGATATACTTAGCAAACTCACCTCCACCTCCAACACCAATTGGTATGATTCTATAACTTTCATATGCATCTTTTAATTTTCCAAAAACAGATCTTTGTAACTTGTGTTTGGCGTAATTATCTATAACACCTCTAATAAAATTCCAATCATTAGTTAAGTTCTCTAGAAAAATCATTGATGGCTGTTCAATAATACGAAGAACGTCGGATGGTTTAACCTCTGCTTCTGCAAACCCAACTGATATTGTTCGAAAATAATGAAGTTGGGGTTGTGTAATATAAGATGACAATTGAAGAATCCCGTCAAGTATATCCCCGAGATTAGCTTTTAATGGGTCAGATAAATAATTAAAAGTTTCGGTTTCTTCAAAAGGGAATTCATCATTATCATAAACTTCAGTGAGGTTAGCCAAATCCCAAAGAAATCTGCCGTCAATAAAATATCCAATAAGCTTTGCTATAACAAACTGTGCCTCGCTATCCGTTGAGGAGAAAACTTCGCGGTTAAATTTATAGATCATTTTGAGCAGCGGCCTTTTTTCGTTTTAATGCATTTTTAATTTCCAAGATCTCATCTATGTTCTCATTAAAAACTCCCTCAGGCCAATCGCTTAACACTCCCTCTGTATCAATTTGAATAGATGTGACTTCCTGTCCCCCCATTTCCGCATCTTCAACCCAATAAATTATTACATCATTTTCAGTCAAACCAAAATCGTTTTCAACAATAAGTTTTCTCAGTCTAAGAATGATATTTTCGGCATGAGTCTCAATTACAAAATTCTGTCCATACTTTTTCGCAGATTTTGCGAATAGTTCCGCAAGATCAGCATGTGCTGCGGGATGAAGATGCAGCTCCGGTTGTTCGAGTACGATAATAGATCCCTTTCTTGGGATATGAGACCGAACAACTAGAGGCAATGCCTGGTTCATTCCTTGCCCAACGTCAACAATATTTATTTGAGAGTCCCCTTTTTCAAGAACTACTTCGATAAAAGGTTTATTTTTTGACTCCAATTTCAATTCCCAACCATTAAAATGGTCTTTATACCAAGCGCCAACCTCGATATGCAAGTCTTTCTTTAAGTATTCACTTACACCAAGCAGTGGATAAGCGAACTCACCTTTAACTCCAGTCTTCTCATATTCCATTTTACCAATAAGATGAAATTGACGATCTGGTAGAATCCGGAAAGGTCCAATATAATCCACATCTATATTAAAGTCAGTTTGTAAGTTGTCGAGTATATTTTGTCCATCAGATTGTTTTTCCAGTTTCACAGGAACAAAGCCTTTAAACAGGCAATTATAGCTCTCTCCTGCCAAATCAGTATATCCAGCCGCAGGTGTAAAGGTCAAGTCAAGCGAATAGTTTGCTGACGTAAACTTCCATTTCACAATGATTAATTCATATCCATTTGGTGCAGCCAACACACTAACTTCAAGTACTTTGTTATCATCAAAATTTAGGGAAAAATCTATTGGGCCAAAAGGTTGACGATTATAAACTAAATCGCGAAACTCTCCACCAAGAACGACATTACTATTACTCATAGTTAAGGGTTCTGAGTGATTTCCAGAAAGAGAATTTTCTAAAAGAGTGAATAGTTTCGCTATAGAACTCTTACCTGATGAATTTTTACCTATTAGCAATGTAATTGGCTTCAGTTCAATACTCTGTTTTGATTTGAATGCTTTATAATTTGAGAAAGAGATAGAATTTATTTTCATAAGGAGATTCGTTGGTAACGATTAGCAAATCTATACAATTAAAGAATATTTTTTTAACATTAGCGATACATATAATATTTAAATAAATTAATCATGCTGTTGGGATTTCTGGAATTTCCAACGATTAAAAATTAATTAAGTTAGTTTGATTTATTATCTTTCCCTCGGATAGGAGTTTTTGAAATACCTCGACGAAATACTTTGGCAGGGTCAACACAAATGATATAAATATCATTTTCCCAAATTTGGATTTCGTAGTTTTCACTACTTTCAATATCAAACCATAAACCCACTCCAATCTGAGTCATGCGTTCATTTAATAATTCTTCTACTTCCTTAAAAAAATGATCCGAATATGGAAGACGTTGGCAGTAAAGATATCCCTTCCCTGCGTCATATTCAGGATTACCCAGCTGGTAGTCCATGAAATCGGTATAATGTGCAACAGAATTTGGTGCTCCGATAAGTAGGGTTTTACAATTGTGGAATAACTCTTTTATTTTCAGCAGATCAAAAGTTTTTTTTCGATCTACACTCATTTTTACGAATTCACCATGCTTATTAATTTTAGTTGCATAACGAAAAGTTTCTGAAGAGCGATTTAGAACATCTAGTAATTCCTGCAGAGGAAAAAAATATTTATTAAATTCTTCACGATCCGCCTCACTTAGTCCCACCTTTTTGAAAAAACGAAAATAGCCGATCTTGAACTCATCTGCTAGAAAATCTAAATCATGACTTTTTTCTAACTCCACCCAACTTTCAAAATTTTTCAAGCGATCACCTTTGTGGTAACTATGAAAAAAAATAATATTCTCTTTCAACCCAAGTTCAATTCCATGCGCAATCGTATTGAGTAATGGCACAGCAATAGGATCAAAACGATTACCGGTTGACGGATAATGTTCGAAAACAAAATCCACCATACGATCATATTGACCCCAAATTGCAGCATTCGTGTCAGCATACATCCCTACATAAGCGATATAACGATCTCTTTCAGAAGGCTTTATTGGTCTAACTTGTTCCATCTTTAGGTTTAGTGTTAAATAGAAGGCTAAAAAAAATGAATCAGCTATAGCTTTTACAACTGATGGTTCATACTTTCCTTACCGAACGGACCGTTGGTAATCGTTGTAATAAGTTTAGGTAAATCAAATAATTCATTTGATGTTCAAACTTGATCAAAAAGGTTGAACATCTAGGAAAAAATATTAGCCAGAAACTCCCATCTAATAATCAATTTTAGATTGATTATTAGATGGGAGTTTAGTCAACCAATTCTTTTAATATGACATCATAGTCTTTTAAAAGGCAAGTGACATCGGTTCCCGCTATGTAAAAGCCACATTTACGCCTTACTTGAACTATATGATATGCAGTTGCTTTTTGTTTTGGAAGTATTAGCACAGACGCGAAATCCCTACCGAACTGGTCAGCGGTTAGATCAATAATTGTATCTTTATATTCGAGCAATACATGACTAGGCCACTGGCCATTACCTTTAGAGCAATACTCTATCCCTTCAAATCCTTTGTCTTTCAGAAATTCGTTCAATAAAATTGAAGTATCTCGACAGCAGCCACCTGGGAAGCCTTTAAATAAGAAGGTGTAGTTCTTACATTTTTCGATAGCAAATCGAAATTTAGTGCATACCTGTTTTAATTCTACATATTTATTTAAATACATACCTTTCATATGATTCTGGAAGTTATCATAAAAAGAAAACATTTCCTAAATGCACAAAAAGCGCTTCTAATTATGAGGATTTGTGACCTTTCAATAGATAATTTATTTTTCGGGAAGAAAAATTTGAGATAAGATTCAGCAAAATCGAATCAAAGTTATCATCCCATTTTATTCTTAATTGCTTTAATAACCTCAAAGAAATCATAATCAAGCCTACGATTATCTGGTCCCCGAAGAGCAGTAATTAAAGTTTCTTCATTTTCATTCATCACCCAAGAAGTTATATCAACCCCAAGTCGCAAACCACCTTTTTGCTTATATAATCTATATAATCTGGTAGAATCAACTCTTTCAAAATTAAAACCTACTAATCTATGCGCATCGAAACTGGGAACACCGGCATCAGTTAAATACGATAAGCTTTTCAGTTCGTTATTATAATTTATATTGCGAGATTTAGCCTCTTCCTCAACAATGCTGTCCACAGCATATAATCCCCATGGCAGTAAAAATTGTATTCGGCTGTAAATTACATGTATTAGCTGTTCCAAAGACTGATTTTTCAGGTCTGAGGTTAATTGTGATTTTATAGATATAAATGGTATGCCAGATAGCCATTTAACGATAAGTTCAGATAGATATCCACCTAATTTATTTCCTTCAAGTTCTGCAATATGCTTCGCTACCGGTCCAATAACATATCCTACATTGTTAAGATTTACTTCTCCACCATAAAATAACTTGGCAAAATTTGCAATTTGCCAATCTTCAAGATTAATGACATAATTTTTAAGCCTCTCCAGAGTGTCAATAGACAAGCCCATTTCTGCAACAATTTTGCGCGAGGGTGCCAGTCTTCCGATGAAAAAATTCTTAAGAACTTGATTCTGGGAAGTAATTACTTGCTTAGCAAATTCCTTAACATCATCCTTTAAGAATGAGTTTGCAAATGTACTTTCGAGAATATCTTCTCCTTCAGAAAGTAAATTGGCTGCTTGTGCATGAACTAATCCCACCCTGAGTAAATTAATTGTCCCTTTAATATTTCTGGGAATTTCATCGTCCAATTCAATATTTTCAAGTCTTTTTACATCAAAATTTGAAGATTCAACGCTATCATAAAGCTCAGAAAGACTATTTGATAAAGCACTCTTGACAGGCTCAATGTCCTTAAGGTTTGGGTTCAGATAACTATCCATAACATAGTTAATCTTCTCTAGGCCAAGTGATGGTTCAAAAAGCACTACCTGGCCTTCCTTATCAAACCCTGGCCTACCAGCCCTGCCAGCTATGTTCCAAAAAGTCCTTGGAGTAATTGGGCGGTAGCGAGGCGCAATTCCCGCTTGAGGAGCTTCCTTAAGTGCCAAAGATTGCACTAATACACTTGAAAACGGAAAATTTACCCCCTCTGCAAGGGTAGTAGTGGCAAAAACATAATCAATCAAACCATTTCTTATCGCATCTTCGAGAGAAATTCGTACACGAGGAGGTAGGCCTGCATGGTGGTAAGCAATTTTATGCCTTACTAGTTCTCGCATAAGAACGCTGGGGTACATTTCTCGCTCTAATCTACTATCTAGGCGCTTATAATAATCAGAATTTAAATTTTCATTAGTTAGTGATGAAACTTCATTACCATCTTGGAGCATTTTAAGCATATCTTTAGCTAAATTCTCGCATTCTTTTTTTCCTTTTGCAACTATCAGAACCGGCCCCTCCTGATGTATGGCTTTTACTGCCTGTGTTAACTTCTGTCGTTGACTGGACGAAGCTTTAACCCTTTCGGCAACTTTCAGCTTTAACCCATCAGAATAGTATATCCATCCCTCATTTAAATTTGTTGTATTATTTTTAATAATTTTGTATACTCCAGAACGCATTCTTGTAGCACGCTGTTCAACAATTTCACTTTTAGGATTTCTTCCAACCCAATTTGTTAGATCGTGAATATTTGGAGCAACTGCTGAAAGAAAGATAAACCTCACGCGGTCTTTCGTCATTTTTTTAAGTCGCCAAAGGTATAACTCCAATAATACGCCTCTTGTTTCGGCTTCTATGTGGTGTGCTTCATCGACTATGACATGAGTTATCTCTTGTAATGTACTTTGACCAAGCCTAACCAAAAGATCTGCTTTTTCAGGAGTTAATACAACAATGTTTGCATTTTCATAAAGATCTTCTTCTTCTCCGTCTAAATTTGTCAATTGAGGGTTAACAGCTAACACTTGAATATCTAATGAACTCAAGGCATTTTCCAACGAAGTTGCGACCTCATAAACTAACGCCCTACTTGGTACAATGTACAGCATTTTAGAATCAGGATTTTCCTGCAATACGTCAGTGATCAATAATCTCGTCAAAAAGGTTTTTCCCGTCCCCGTTGGAGACGCTAAACCAAAACTGTCAAATTGATCATTTAAAAGCCCGCCTCTAATGGCCTGAACCTGCGCTGGCCACAACTCTGAGGGAAAATCAATTGATTTTAATTTTTCAAATAAAGTTTCTGATACGTTGGAGATTGTAGCCAGTTCGTATCTATTATTAGTAATACTTTTTAAAGCGTTTAATTCGGAGGAATTAAGCTCAAACGAAAAGTTTTTCGCTAAATTAATAGCCCAAGAAAAGTGATCATTTTTTATTGCTGAGCCTTGTTCGTATTTTAATAGATCATCAGCATTTTGCTCGAGAAATGCATCTGAAAGATCATTATTAGTTGTCTTGACATCAAATTCATTACTACCATTTTTATTATTGCCACCCAATTTATGAAATCCAGCTTTGCGTTTAAAGAAACTTTCAATAAGTGAATTATACTCATTATTCATTATGGCTGCTTGGGATAACGCAGGCAATCCAGCGCTTTCATACAAAATCGATGCCTTGAGTCTGTATTTCTTTAAAGCAATGGCATCTTCAGAATCATTAAATGATAGCGCTTCACTTATTTCAGCTCCTATTTTACAAATCTGAGAACTATTAGATTTGTTTGTCCACGTAGGGAAGCTTGCCATAACAGCTTCAAGAAAATAATCAAGTCTGTTTAAAATACTATCTTGAAATAAAATACTTTGTTTATTCTGCTTATAAACTAAAGTATATTGTACCCAATTATAATCTGCTACAAATTCAGGTTGCTGAATAACAGCGTTTAATTCTTCTACCGTAAACATAATGTTTATTTGTATTTTTCTAAAATTGAGTAAACCTCTCCGGAAACTTCTTTGTAACTTTCGACGCATAGCACTTCAACGTCGAACTTTTTCGAACTTTTTCTGGTTGCAAGTATTGGAACCTCGTCCACTACGTACGTTGATTCGTCGATAATTGCGATGGCCACATACCCAACAATTTTGTCCGAGTAAGGAAGCAAGCTCTTTCGTACCCGTTCTTTTTCGGTTGGATCATCAATATCTAAGTTATCTTTAAGAACAGTTAGATCGAATTGTTTATCACCCTCATTATAAGTTCGCAAGGAGTTAAAAATATCGGCATAGCAAGATTTGTCATGCCCAGGCGGCATCCCATCAGTTGAATGCTTAGGGCTCGATTTGACTTCGCAAAATACAAATTCAACAGGGTTAGAATACGGTTTGTAGCATAACAAATCCATCTTATAGGCGTTTTGATTTTCAGTGGTGTTCAGCGAAAGTTTGCAATATAGCTTTGTCAATCCTAAAACCTCCTCAACAAAAATTGACGATAGAATTTCTCCAAAGTGGGAACTTTTGAAATGATCGCTAGATGGGAGTTTCTTCAAAGTTTCTTTAATTGCAGTAAGAAAAAAACCACTTTGCATGCTTTCAATAATTTTATCGAATTCCCGATAATAAAATGGAGCTTTATCAGCTACGAAGTCTGCTAATTTGTAGGGATCACTTTGTTTTAGAATTTGTGAGACACTCACCAATCTCAATTCCGTTTTTGATGGATCAAGAGCAAATTTGGTTCTAGTTTCTTTTATAAATTTTGTTATTGACACGAGTAGCGATAAATGATTATCACCAAGATATAAAGTTTTTTAATAAAAATAGTTTCGATATCAAAATATTTAATCAACTGAACCTTTACAAGACAAAATTGCAGATCAAAAGTGCACATATGTTCAAAAACTCATTCCAATATTTTCAGTTGATTGTATGATTAAATGAAATTTGGTATCTTTGATGTGATAAGGATTGTAGTACTTTGAATCAATTTGTTTAAGTATTGCAGGCTTTGCATAGTTAGTAATTAATATCTAAATATATAAGGCTTTAGTGCGTCAAAAGTGCGTCTAGAGTTTTTAAAACAAAAACACTTCAGTATATCAGCGAGTTAACAGCATAGTTCGATTCCCGCCCCGAGTTATAACTGCTGTTATATTCTTACCACAACTGTATATCTAAATGCCTGGCCAGATATAAACCAGCTCCTCAATTATCGTTTATTGTTATTATAAATTTCTATTTTATCATTAATTATATGAATCGGAAGCCACAAATAACTTGATTTCTCCAGATCGGATTTATTCCATCTGTCGGCCATAAAAATAAATTTCCCTGGTTTGTTAACTACAGGCAGTACAAACGCACCCTGTGAAAAAAAAGACACTTCGGCGTTTGGCCCTTTACATGGATTTTCACGCACTACCCATGGCCCCATAATATGATCGGCAACAGCATAAGAAGCCGCATTAGGCGACCAACCGGAACAGCCGGATGTAATTAAAAAGTATTTGCCCTGGTTTTTAAAAATAGCCGGACTTTCTCTTCCTTTGTTTTCCAATATCCGAGTATAAGTTTTTGTCGGTGCCAGATAATCATCGCCAAGCAAACATACATGCATAGTATTGTTATTTTCTGATGAATAAATGAGATAGGCTTTCCCATCGTCATCTTTATACAAAGTCATATCTCTTAACATTTGATTGTTAGGCGCAACACTACCCAGGTATTTATAAGGACCAAAAGGATTATCGCTTATCGCAACGCCTCCACGGGAATAACTGTAGTCGTTTTTGTCTATATGCATCCACATCACAAATTTCCTGGTACGTTCATTATAAACTACCTTTGGCCTTTCAATCACCCTACCTGTATCGAGGTCGTAACCAGGATTATCCGTAGTTGGTTTTAACACCACTCCCCTGTTTTTCCAATGTTTGAGATCTGTAGAAGAATAGCATGAAACCCCTCCGGCAGGAACCCGGAAATCTTCCCAGTTCTGCTTCGGAACAAGCCATGTTTTACCTTTCTTCACCTCTCCAAAAAGATAATAAACACCTTTGTGGTACAATACACCTGCGCCATGAGCATTAACTGGCTTTCCATCAGTATCGATTAACATAGTGCCATTAAACAGCGTATCAGTTAACGGACGTATGTTACTTGAAAACGATAAGTTGTAACAGCTTATCAATAATATAATAAGAAAAATTTTAATTCGGCCATTCGAAATATTCATAACAGTTATTTAATTTTTTGTTTTTAACGCCAGGGTAGTTACCACAGGGTCTAATTTAATCCCGGCCAAATCAAGCGTGATGCCAGTTGCATCCTGCTGAAATTTAACTTTTTCACCTTTTATTAGGGTACATGCCGTAATAGTCTGCTTAACTGCCGGTAATTTAATGATGCTGGTTCCTACAGGAGCCTTCAGGAGGTGGATATATATATAATTATCTTTGTGTGTAGCGCCATAAAAACCATCAACAGGCTGAAAAGGCCCTGGACGTGTTCCGTAAATCCCTTCGCCATTTTTAGCTAACCACTCTCCTACTTCTTTCAATCGCTGTACATGTGTAGGCGGAATAACGCCATCAGGGTCTGGTCCAACATTTAATAGCATATTTCCGCCACGGTCTACAGTATTTACCAACATATCTATAACCCTTTTTAAAGGCATCAAATTCTGAGCTTTGTTGTATCCCCAGCTTGTTTCATTAAGGTTCAGGGTTTTTTCCCATGGAAAAGGAATAATAGGTCCTTTAACATCTCCTCCACCTTCGTCGGTCTGGAAATCTCCAACCATCCCAGACCTGGGGTTAATCACTACATCAGGGTTATATTTACGCACCATTGCATTAAGCTTTAACGGTTCCCAAAACCAGGCTGCGTCAGCATCGCTCCCCTTGTGCGCCAGCCAGCCCCCATCGTACCACAAAACATCAATTTTGCCGTAATTTTTCATGAGCTCTTCTACCTGCCCATAGGTCTGTTTCTTAAGAAGCGCAGCATTTTCAGGAAGTCCTTCAGGGTCAAAGTAACCAGGAAAACGCCAGTCCAGCGGAGAATAATAAATACCTACATAGAGGCCTGCCTTACGGCATGCATTGACATACTCTTTTACAAAATCGCGATGAGATGCAGTTTCCCAGCTATTAAAGTGTTTATAACTTGAAGGGCTATTCCAAAGGGCAAAACCATCATGGTGCCTGGCAACCATTACCATATATTTCATTCCGGCTTCTTTCGCTACCTTTGCCCAGGCGGCACCGCTAAAATGTTTCGGATTAAACTGATCAGCCAGTTTTGCATACTCCTCAGCTGGTATTTTTTGATTAAACATAGTCCATTCGCCACTGGCGGGGATTGCATATAAACCCCAATGTATGAACATTCCGAATTTCTGATCTTCCCACCATTTCATCTTTTCCGGCGAAAGGTTAGAACCCGGACTCGATACGCCTTCTCCTCCTCCCTTTAATGAAGGATAAACTGTTCCCTTTTCCATTGATTTTCTTTCTGCATCGCCCATTACCTGGCTCTTTACAGATAAAGAATAACTCATGAACATTAATGCAAGCCCAGTTGCAGTAATTTTTATTTTTTGTTTGAACATCATCTGATTTAGAAACTTAACAAGTTAAGTAGTGACATACATTGTCATATTTGGTTAATAAATATTTTCGGCATTAGCCCGCAATTATAAACTGTTTTGCCAATAATTATACGAAATTAAATAAATTTCCAACTTCCAGATTGTTTACATCAGACCTTATTTTGTACAGATCCGACTCCATTAAGTACCTTCAAATATCCTGAACAGCACAGCATACTTAATCGTTCGTCTTCATGGGGACATACTTCCACAAATTATTCTAATCAATTATAAAGGTTTAGCAATTATCTGGAATTCCAGCTTTCATAAACTCATTACCTGATGTTTCAAAACCTAGCGAGACATAAAATGCTTTGACATCAATTTGGACACTAATCCTAATTAGAACATTGTCAAAAAAATATTTCATTTTTTTCAAGTTAGATAATTTCCTTCATCCAAGTTGCTAAATCTGCTTTTAACTCACTGATAATCTACAAATTTTAAAATTAAAACAAAAAAAAACGCACCACTCATTTCTTGTTATTCCGGCACAAAAAGTCCCTCAACCCACCTTTTAGAGCAAAAAAAATAAAATTATTTTTGATAGTGATATTTATATTTCTATATTTGCAACCCCAAAGGAATACAACACAATGTATTAATTTGCGCAAGTAGCTCAGTTGGTAGAGCACGACCTTGCCAAGGTCGGGGTCGCGAGTTCGAATCTCGTCTTTCGCTCTAAATGCCTTCCTACCAGAAGGCATTTATTTTAAAGTTAACCTACCGAAGGATTTCGGAACAGGCTAATGCTCGGGTGGTGGAACTGGTAGACACGCAGGACTTAAAATCCTGTGCTTTCAAAGGCGTGCGGGTTCGATTCCCGCCCCGAGTACACACAAAAAAATCGAACGAAAACCTTTCAGAAATGAAAGGTTTTGTTGTTTATAGTCATTTTTCTTTATAGATCGAAAGGTTGATAGTGGAACCGGTGGATACGTCCCGACCTAAGTCCAGATGCTTTCAAAGGCGTGCGGGTTCGATTCCCGCCCCGAGTACTGATGTCCAAATAGGATAAAGTTTGTAAATAAAGCGTCATCCGTGATGTTTAGCTTTATTAGAACATATAAAAACACTGACATATAGTTAGTTATAAAAATAGGTTCGATTACCGTACGTGGTACAAACAAAGATTACAAAACTATAAGAAGCCTGCAAATTAATAATTTGCAGGCTTCTTTGTTTATAGCTATCTCCCAACTTTCACAAAGATTCTCCAAATTAATTAGCGTCATTCGTGCGTCTCACTTTTTTAAAATAGAAGACGCACGATACGCAATTAATTAATTGATTATCAAGATGTTTAAAGCATGAACATCTTGTTTAGCAAGGGCTTCAATCCGACATTTGTTTAACTTAAATTATTCAGTTATGTTGGAGAAAAGCTTTGGCTTGCTTTATTATTTAAAGCAACCAAAAAATCAGAAGGGAAAAGATCGTTTTGTTTATTTAAGGATCACGGTAGATGGTAAGCCTAAAGAGGTATCAATTAAAAGAAGGTGGCATTGTGATAAATGGAACCAACGAGCAGGTAGGGCTACAGGAAATAAAGAAGATGCCCGTAGCCTCAACGAGTATCTTGAAAGTTTAACTTCTAAAATTTATGAAGCTAAAAAGTTGCTCATTGATACCGGAAGGCGGATTACTGCTTTAGGTATTATAAGCATTGTAACCGGAAGTGGTCAAGAAAGAAGAATGGTTGTGGATATTTTTAAGCAACATAACAAAATTATCGAGGGGTTAATAGGCGTCGAATTTTCAAGAAAAACATGGCAGCGCTATGATACGGCCTGTACCCATTTACAGAACTACATTAAGTTCAAAACAGAAATTGATATCGATGGCGTCGATATGGAACTCCGGGATGTTAACTATGACTTTATACAACAGTATTATTATTGGTTGCGTATTTCGGCAAAAGTGTACACGCGTTTCGCATTTATGCTGACACCCTATTTCGCTGCAAACTGACGAGCTGTTTCGGGCCAAACTGACGGCGCTGATCTTCAGATCAGAATTTCTTCT